>Ga0067045_1027448_pt1 | contig 130589 bp, 139 predicted proteins | sample TerdegcTABiofilm_FD_59184 | JGI IMG/M metagenome (GOLD analysis project Ga0067045, IMG submission 59184) | Combined Assembly of (Gp0054472, Gp0054536) Wastewater bioreactor microbial communities from Singapore -Terephthalate degrading...
CTACCATTCTGACGTTCAGATCCTCACCTATCATCCCGGAAGGACAATTGAGCCTCAGAAGGCTGCTACCCGTGCGGAGACCGCTTACGCTGTCTATCATGCCATGAAACCCCCGACACAAGGTGGTCAGATCGTTATCGGTATGGCTCAGGAGCCGGCCAAGATGTATCCCTACCACAACAACATGGCGGCCAAGAGCATGATTCTGAACTGCACTCTTGATGGTTGGATTGGCGTCGCTCCCGAAGGAAAAGGAACAGCCCAAAAGGGCATTTACTATCCCATCTTCGCTCAGGAGGTCCCCTCTTTAGAGAATGGTCTGGTGAAGCTCAACGAGGATGGTACCATGGAGGTTACCTGGCACCTGCGCAAGACTCCCGTCTATTGGTCTGACGGTGTTCAGGTTACTCTGGATGACGCCATTTTCGGTCATGAGGTATTGATCAATGAGGCTATCCCTGCTGACTCCCGTGATCCTGAAGACGCGGTGGTTAGCATCGAAAAACTCGACGATTACACCCTGAAAGTCGTCTACTCCTCTGAGAAGTCTGCTGCCGTGTATGGCCCCGCGTTCTCCCTGGCCAAGCACAAATATGGCGATCTCGTGGCCACTAACCCCGAGGGCTTCTTCCGCTCCGACGTGAACACCTATCCCCTGGGCCATGGTGCCTACAAGATCGACTCCTGGACCGTGGGCTCCTCTATGACCCTCTCTGCCCGCGATGACTACCACTTCGGCAAACCCAACATCAAGAAGCTCATCTGGCTCTTCATCCCCGATGCTTCCACCATTTACGCCCGTATCGCTTCCGGTGACTTAGATCTCACCATCCCCGGAATCGGTGTGACCACGTCTACGGCCATCGACAACCTAAATGCTATTCCGGGAGTGGTTTACGAGATTCACCCCTCCACCTACACCGAGCACATTGAGTTCAATCTGTGGAACTACGATGGCGTGAAGCACCCCATCTTCAACCCACCAGATGATCCTGAGTCCGGACGCAAGGTCCGCCTGGCCATCGCTAACGCTGTAAACAGAGAAGAGGCTTCCACCGTTCTCTACAAGGGGTATGAGCCGCCTGCCTTCTCCATGTGCCCGCCCGCTGTAGCGATCGTGTTTGTCACCGCCGAGGAAATTGGCCTGGATCTCGTCCCCACATACAATCCGGAAAAGGCCAAACAACTTTTGGATCAGGCTGGCTGGAAGGACACCGATGGGGATGGCATCCGCGACAAAGGCGGAAAGAAGTTAGAGGTTCAGCTTTCCACTACCAACAGGACTGACCGCCAGCAGATGGCCACGATCTGGCAGAAGAACCTGGCCGATGTGGGCATCAAGGTCAACCTGGACTTCAAACCCGGTGGAGTTTTCTTCACCGATAGCTGGGCAGGCTACAAGAGAGGCTACCCAGACATGGTTGAGTTCGCTTGGGGTTCCACTGATCCTCGTTACCCTGTGACCGACGTCTTCCGCGGAGACCGCATTGCCTGGCCTGAGAACCCACAGGGACAGAACTACTGCGGATACTCCAACCCTGAGTACGACAAGTGGGCACAGGTGATCCAGGATACCTTTGATGTTGCCAAGGCTAAAGAGGCTAACCTGAAAGCCCAGCAGATCCTGCTCCAGGATATGCCAGTTGTGCCGTTACTCTTCACCGCCGACGCCGCTCTCTACAAAGCTCGTCTCCAGGGAATTGACGATCCTAACTGGTCCTCGATCACCTGGAACGTGGCCTACTGGTACTGGGAGTAATACGAGAATCCTTTGACGCCTTAAAGTAAGGAGTGTGGTAGCCCCTTTCGGGGCTACCACACTTAAAAGGAAAAGTTGATATTTAAACCAAAATTTAGTAAATATAAAAAGATTGCAAAGAAGATGTTAAAAAAAATAGAACAAATAGAAAGCCATAAAGGAGAGAATCAAAAGTGTTTACCTACATAGTGCGCAGATTCCTGCAGATGATCCCGATTCTGATTCTCATCTCTATCCTCACCTTTTTGCTTTTGCGTTTGTCCGGTCCTGACCCCGCGGAGTATATGATTATGCTTAATCCCCGCGTGCATCCAGAGGATGTTTTAAGGGAGAAGATGAGATTAGGGTTAGTAGATGCTTCAGGGAAGCCTTTACCACTTTACGTTCAGTACTTTTATTGGCTCAAGCAAATAATGCAAGGAGAGTGGGGCTGGTCACGAATCTGGCCAAGCCAGACAGCATTCGGGGCTATAATGCTCTTTTTACCCAACTCTCTCATTTTGATGGGTTTCTCCCTGTTAATTTCGCTGATAATCGCCATACCAATTGGGATTTATTCAGCGCTGAGGCAATACTCTACTTTCGACTACACCTTTACCACGCTCTCCTTCCTGGGGATGTCCCTGCCAACATTCTGGTTAGGCCTGATGTCGATCATTATCTTTCATCTCATCCCTTCGCGACTTTTAGGTTTTCCTCTATTTCCAGCCGGCGATATCATGTCCTTTGGGAAGCCTTATCAGGGAACTTTCTACGATAGACTATGGCATCTTTTCCTGCCCACCATGGTCCTTGCCATCTACAACATGGCACACTGGACAAGGTATATGCGTTCTTCCTTGCTTGAGGTAATCAGGGCAGATTATGTGCGCACTGCACGGGCAAAAGGGCTTCCGGAAAACAAGGTGGTCTACAAGCACGCCTTGCGCAACGCTCTTATTCCCATGGTCACTATCCTCACTCTTTCCATACCCGGTCTTTTTGCCGGTGCTGTGATCACAGAGACCGTCTTTGCCTATCCAGGGGTGGGCCGCATGCTCTACCAGGCAGTGCTTGGGAAGGACTATGCTGTTGCTATGACTGATATTCTGTTCCTTGCAGTAATCACTATTATTTTTAACCTGGTGGCTGATATCCTTTATGCAGTCGTAGACCCCAGAATACGTTACTCTTAGGAGGAAAAAATGGCTGTCGCTGATGTAACAGTTGAATTAGCTCCATCCTTCTCCTACTGGCAGATGGTATGGGCCCGCTTCCGCAAGCATAAATTGGCAATGTTCGGCGGGGCGATTATCATTTTTATGATTCTGGCTTGTTATGCGGGATATCCGCTCTATGTTTACTTTACCGGAAATGATTATGTTTCTCAGGACTTGACTGGCCGTTATGCTCTCCCATCCGCCCAGCACTGGTTTGGCACCGACGACCTGGGTAGAGACGTTGTAGCACGTATCCTTTACGGTGGTCGGGTCTCAATCGCTGTGGGTTTTATTTCGGCAGTAGCTTCGGTTGTAATCGGCTCGCTGATAGGCGTTGTATCGGCATTCTTTGGGGGGTGGATTGACGAGGCTTTAATGCGATTCACAGACGTCATGATGTCCCTGCCCTACATTCCCCTTTATCTTGTGTTGGCCATGGCTTTTGGTCCTGGATTCTGGACGCTGGTGGGAATTTTCGTGGCCTTTGGCTGGATGGGTGATGCTCGTCTGGTTAGAGGCGTGGTTCTCTCCCTGAAAAATATGGAATTTGTGGAAGCAGCTAAAGCGGTTGGTGCTTCAAACTGGAGAATCATGGTGCGCCACCTGCTCCTGAACTCCATGGCTCCCATTATCGTTTCTACCACACTCGCCATGGGCGGAAATATCGTGGGAGAGGCTGCCCTCAGTTATCTGGGTCTGGGAATTCAACCCCCGCTACCTTCATGGGGGAATATTTTGCAAACCGCTGCCGAATACATTTTCGCTCCCGGAAACGGCCCATGGTTAATTTTCTATCCCGGGTTCTTCCTGTTTATTACCGTTCTCTCCTTTAACTTCATGGGAGACGGTTTAAGGGATGCCCTTGATCCCCGCTTGAAGATTTAATTCCAACTTGTAAATGAGGTGAAAAATTGAAGGACCAGGTGCTTTTGGAAGTCAAAAACTTGAAGACATATTTTTACACCGATGAGGGTGTAGTGCCAGCTGTGGACGATGTAAGCTTCCAGATTTTAGCCGGGGAGACCATGGGGTTGGTGGGGGAGTCTGCTTGTGGGAAAAGTGTAACCTCGTTATCTATTATGCAGCTTGTGCAGAGCCCTCCTGGAAAGATAGTGGGCGGTGAAATCTGGTTCAAGGGCGAAGACCTGTTGAAGAAAAGCCCCCACGAAATGAGGAAAATCAGGGGTGCGGAAATTTCCATGATTTTCCAGGAGCCAATGACATCCTTAAACCCCGTCTATACTATTGGCGATCAAATAGCTGAGGCCGTAATGCTGCATCAGGGAGTATCCCGGAGCGAGGCCTGGAAGAAAACAGTAGAGATGCTGGAGCTTGTGGGCATCCCTTCTCCAGAGCGCCGCGTTAAAGAATATCCTCACCAGATGAGCGGAGGCATGAGGCAGAGGGTTATGATCGCAATGGCTCTATCCTGCAACCCTGACCTTCTAATCGCTGATGAACCCACGACTGCTCTGGACGTGACCATTCAGGCTCAAATTCTGGAACTGATGAAGTCTCTAAAAGAAAAACTGGGCATGGCCATTCTTCTCATTACTCACAACCTGGCAGTAGTCGCCGAGATGGCGGAGCATATTGCTGTGATGTACTCCGGGAAGATCGTGGAGTACGCTGTGGCCAGGGAAATTTTCAAAGCCCCACGTCATCCATACACAGGAGGACTTTTGATTTCTATTCCTCGACTGGACCGTAAACGCACCAAGGAGCCCTTACCTACGATTCCCGGTGTGGTTCCCAGTCCCTACAACATGCCCAAGGGGTGTGCTTTTCACCCCCGCTGCTCCTTTGCACAGGACAGATGCCGCGAGGAATTGCCTCAATTAGAAGAAATTTCTCCCAATCACTGGGTGCGTTGTTTTTATCCCCTTAAACCCGGAGGAGTTTAGAGATGGAGGACATCAAGCAAAATCAGGATGCCGTATTTATCAAAGTTAACAACTTAGTTAAGTATTTTCCCATAATTCGAGGTATTATCGGCCGCCATGTGGGTGACGTGAAAGCCGTGGATGGCGTGAGCTTCGAAATCCCCAAAGGGAAAACCCTTGGTTTGGTAGGGGAAAGCGGAAGCGGGAAGACCACCGTTGGCCGGACCATCTTAAGACTCATGGAGCCAACGAGGGGAGAGGTTTGGTTCGAAGGCAAGAATGTCTTTAAAATGAAGCCTCACGAACTGAGAGTCTTAAGGCGGGATATGCAAATTATTTTCCAGGACCCCTTTGGCTCCTTAAACCCCAGATTTCCAGTTGGGGATATCATCGGCGAACCCCTGTTGGTTCACGGAATAGGTACACGTAAGGAACGCGAGGAAAGGGTTAAGGAGCTGATGGAGATTGTGGGTCTCCGCCCTGAGTACTTAAGGCGTTACCCTCACGAGTTTTCCGGTGGACAGAGGCAAAGGATCGGTATCGCTCGCGCCCTGGCTATGAACCCCAAATTTATCGTAGCTGACGAGCCTGTCTCCGCTCTGGATGTTTCTATTCAATCCCAGATTATTAACCTGCTGATTGAACTCCAGGGGCGCTTCAATCTTACTTACCTCTTCATCGCTCACGACCTGGCAGTGGTGAAACATATGTCCGATAGAGTAGCGGTAATGTACCTGGGCAAATTAATGGAGACCGCGAATAACGAGGATCTTTTTGGAAATCCCTTGCATCCCTACACTCAGGCCCTGCTTTCTGCGGTCCCGGTTCCCGATCCAGATGTGAAAAAGCAAAGGATCATCCTCCAGGGTGACATTCCTAGCCCCATTAATCCGCCGAAAGGCTGTGTATTCCATACGCGCTGCCGCTATCGTTTCGAGCCCTGCGACAAGGAAATCCCGGAGCCCGTGGACGTTGGAAATAACCATATAGTCTGGTGCCACCTAATAGCTCGCCAAATCTAAAAATTACACCCCTTGACCTTTCCAGGAAGGAATTTTCCATATCCTTCCGCGGGTATAACAGGCAGGAGGTTGACGAATTCCTGAGCGCTCTTTCTTCCGATTACGAAACTCTCTATCGGGAAAATGCTGCTTTGAAGGAAGAGCTGGGCTCCCTAGCGCAAAAATTGGAGGATTACAGAAGCATGGAGGAGAATCTCCGGAACTCCCTGCTCCTTGCTCAGAAAGTAGCGGAAGAGATAAAAAACAGCGCCCAAAAGGAAGCAGAGCTCATTAAAAGCCAGGCTCAATTGGATGCCGAAAAGACCTCTGAGGAAGCGAACCGAAAACTCCAGGAAATGCGCATGCTCTATGAGCGTCTCAGAGCCGAGGTCAGAGCGTTGCTCTTAAGCTTCTCAGAGATATTGGACCGCACTGAAAATCGGGGTGGTTGATAGGAAGCTCTTTAAGGTGAAAGTCTTGCCATCCTCAAAAGGGCAATCGGTTCGAGCTTTAGGAGACGATTCCCTTGTGGTGGAAGTTAAATCTCCACCATCTGAGGGCAGGGCGAACTCAGAGTGTCTCGAGGTTCTGGCTCGATTTTTAGGGTGCGATACCAGGGCTTTGCGGATTTTGCGGGGAGGACGCTCACCGCATAAAATAATAGAATGGATAAAGGAAAGATGAAGCATTTTGGTTCGTTAACAAGGGTTTTTGTATTTTTGCTCTCGCTTGTGATCCTTTTTTCCTTTTTGGCTTCGTGCCGACAGTCGGAATCGACGGCAACTCCTGATGCCCTTGTGAAAAGCTGGTTGGAGGCCTGGAAAGCGATGGACCTCGATAAGATGCTTCAAATGACGGCAGATTCCTACAAAAATGAAGTCCAGCGCTTTTATGGTAGCGAATTTAAATCCTATGCCAGAGTAGATTACCAGGATTTGAAGTTGAAGGTGCTTAATCAGACCTCAAATGAGGCTACGGTTCAGGCAGAATTTATTGCAATCCTGGAATCAGGCTCCAACCCGATCTTTGGTGGGCCATCTATGGTCACTAAGAGCTCAGTTCGCCACACTTATGAGCTCGTACGTGAGGGTGATTTTTGGTTAGTAAAATCCATTAGTCGTCAACCAGGCGCTTGATGCTGTTTCTTCTAACTAACGATGATGGTGTTGATTCCCCTGGATTGGAACACCTGGCCCTCGGTCTTTCAGTCCACGGTGAGGTCTATGTTGTGGCGCCGGAAAGGGAAAGAAGTGCTGCGGGACACTCTATTACGATGCATAAGCCCATCAGAGTTCGTTATAAAGGAGAGCGGGGGGAGAGGATAAGGGTCTGGGAGACAAGCGGATCTCCTGCAGACTGCGTAGTGGTTGGGGTTTTTGACCTTCTTCCGCGCAAGCCCGACCTGGTTGTCTCTGGGATAAATTTAGGGCCTAACCTGGGCGATGATCTAACCTATTCGGGAACTGTTTCTGGGGCGCTGGAAGGTTTTCTCTGCGACGTTTCAGCGTTGGCGATTTCCCTGACCACCTTCGAAAATCCCAACTGGGAGGTCGCTTCTCAAATTGCCACTGAAATTGTCAGAGCGACGATGAACCTTCACTCCATGGTCCTGCTAAACGTAAACATCCCCAATTGCACTCTTGACCAGATCAGGGGTTTCTCCCTTACACGACTGGGTAGGAGACGATATCGGAGCAGGCTCACGCGCCGGACAGATCCTTTTGGGAGGCCTTATTACTGGATTGGAGGGATTCTTGAGGAGAAAGAGCCTGAGCCGGGAACGGACAGTTGGGCGATTGAAAATAACTTGGTTTCTATTACTCCTATCACCCTGGACCTTACGGACTACGAGGGATTAAAGTCCCTGGAACCGTTGCACCAGGAGTTAGAAGAGCTCTTCTCTCGTAGATGATCCTGATTCTGGTTTTTGCTTCGACCCTCATTTTAGACCAGGTTACCAAAGCGTTTGCCTTGATTTTTCTTCCTTTTTCGCTCCCTCAGCCTCTCTTTGGAAATTTCCTCTTCCTTACTCTTACTGCTAACCGAGGGGCTGCTTTCGGTATGATGCCCTGGGCTTTCTACCTCTTTTTAGTCCTATCAAGCGCAGTGATAGTAGGGTCTTTTCTTTTTTTTAAGAAGTTAATCAGGCTTCCAACCTGGTACCAGATCGCTTGTGGAATGATCCTGGGAGGAGCCGCGGGAAACCTCCTTGACCGGCTGACTTATGGAATAGTTGTTGATTTCATTGACTTTCGTTTCTGGCCCGTCTTTAATTTAGCCGATTCCTCAATTGTATTAGGGGGGATACTGCTTACGGGGTTGCTTCTTTTTCAGAAGAAATGGAAATAGAAATCCCGGCTGAATTTCGGGGGAAAAGGCTTGACGTAGCCCTCGCTTCTCTTACAGGCTATAGCAGGGAAAGATCCCAGAAATTGATCAAAGCGGGTTTGGTTCTAGTGAATGGGCGGATGGCCAGGCCCTCCCTCTCTTTAAAAGGAGGAGAAGTCCTTTTTGTCTCTGCCCTACCCAAAGAGAGGACATCCCTCAAACCAGAAAATATTCCCCTGGAAGTCATTTATGATGACGACTTCATTGCGGTGATCAATAAGCCAGCAGGCCTGGTAGTTCACCCTGGCGCCGGCAGAAACTCTCAAACTCTCGTAAATGCCCTGCTGGGCAGATTCCCGCTATCCTTTGAGGAAAGCGAAGCGCGACCGGGGATTGTTCATAGACTGGATAAGGATACGACCGGGTTGATCGTCGTGGCCAAAGATGAGCATTCCCTGATGGAGCTCTCTCGCCAGTTTAAGGAGAGGTCCGTACGCAAGGTGTACCTCGCTTTAGTCCACGGGGTAATTGCAGAGAAAGAGGGAATAATAGAGGTTCCTATCGGGAGGGATGCCCGGGATAGAAAAAAGTTTGCTCCCAGCATCAAAGGAAAAGAAGCCGTTACGGAGTTCGCTGTCCTTAAGAGGTACCCTGAATATACCTTCCTTGAGCTTAAACCTCGCACCGGTAGGACTCACCAGATTCGCGTTCACCTTGCTTTCATTGGACATCCTGTAGTTGGGGATCCAGTTTACGGACTTTCAAACCCATGGGGTAGGGTAGGGCAACTTTTGCATGCTTTTTCTCTGGAGTTTTCACATCCAGTTTCTGGGAAGCGACTTTATTTTGAAGCGCCTCTACCAGACTATTTCCAGGAGATCCTTGAGAAGCTTGAAAATTGACAAATAGCGGGAGATTGTAAAAAATTAAGTAATTTGAAGGGAAAGAATAACGTGGATATTAAATTAATCAACATCGGCTTCGGTAATATCGTTACAGCAAATAGGGTAATAGCTATCCTTTCTCCCGATTCTGCCCCGGTGAAGAGAATCGTGTCAGAAGCGCGGGCGGAGAAGAAGCTTATTGATGCCACTTACGGACGCAGAACGCGCGCCGTGATCATTACTGATTGCGGATACGTGATCCTTTCACCGGTCCAACCTGAGACCGTTGCCTCCCGGTTTGAATCCGAAGAAGAGAACGCTCCGTAAGCCATGCGATTCCCCAATCTGCTTGTAGTGATATCTGGACCCTCAGGAGTAGGTAAGGGGACACTGGTATCAAGATATATGGAAAAGCACCCTGAGTCCTATCTCTCCATTTCCCTCACAACTCGTCAGCCCAGACCCTACGAAATATGCGGGAAAGACTACTACTTTGTTTCCAAAGCTGAATTTCAGAGGTACATCGAAAGCCAGAGATTGCTGGAATGGGCAGAAGTCTTTGGAGATCTTTATGGCACGCCCAGAGACCCTGTGGAGGAGGCACTACAAAGTGGTAAAGATGCCATTTTGGAAATAGACGTACAAGGAGGCTTGAGAGTAAAGAACTGTGTGCCGGAAGCCGTACTCATCTTTGTACTACCCCCCACTAGGGAGGAGCTCCGGAAGCGATTGATGAAACGGGGGACCGAAAACCCCTCCCAGCTTCAGCATAGACTTGAGGTTGCAGAAATTGAGTTTAAGTACATATCGTATTATGATTATTACCTCATAAACGACGTCCTGGACGTAGCAGTTGCCGACCTGGAAAAGATTGTTTTCGCGGAAAAACACCGTGTGTCCAGGGTCAGGCATCCTTTATTGGAAGGAGGAGATCCGCTTGTTAGACCCTGAACTGGAGAAACTTCTGGAAAAAGTGGGACACAACAAATACAGGTTAGTAGTGGCTGCCGCCAGATTGGCGCATCAGATTGAACAGGAGGGAAAACTCGCAAACGTCAAACCCCTTACTGCGGCATTGAAAAAAATTGAAGAGATGGAAACTGAGAGCTCACACTCAGCGTGAAGGCTGGCTTTCCCTACTATTTTAACGTATTAGTGGATGTCCCTCTCCCTGGAGGAGAGGGACTTTATACTTATGGGAGTTCCGAGAAACTTCAGGCTGGGGAGAGGATAATGGTGCCCTTTGGGAAGAAGGATAAGATCGTTGAGGGATACGTCATTTCCTCTGCAACACCCAAGGGGGAGGTAAAAGCAGTATATCTTCGGACAGGAAACAGATATTTCGACGAAGTCCGCGCTGCTATGATTAATTGGATTATGGAAAATTATATCTCATCTCCCAAACCTATTTTGAATTATCTCTCGCCCGTGACCCTAAAAAGAGCTTTGACAAAAATCTTGCTTTCCACTTCCTATCCCAATCTGGAAAAACAATTCCTTCCTCGAAGTAGGAGCCTTAAAAAGGCCATTGCTTTTCTGGAAGAGCGTAATGGAGAAGCTTATCTGGAAGATTTCCCCGGAAGCAGATCCCTTCCCTTGCTTTTAAAGTCAAAAGTTATAGATACGGTTTTGGAACCTCTTCGAAAGCAACATCCAGTAAAGAAGGACCCAAAGTCCTGCCTCTTCTGGGCTCCTTGGAGGGAACAATATCAACTCCTTCTTTCTTTGCTCCGAAAGGCTCAAGAGCAAAAGCTTCAAGCTCTGGTTCTTGTGCCCGAGAGCTCCCTGATTGAACCACTTTCCTCGGCCCTGGCGAAAGATGGGGTTGAATGCCTTAATTTTAGCGGCGAACAAAGCCCCAAAGTACGAAGAAAAATAGTTTTTAATTGTCAGCAGGAAAGTTCCTTGATTCTCGTTGGCACCTGGCTTTCCTTATTTTTACCCTTTTGGAATTTAGGCCTGATTTGCGTCCTTCAAGAGGAAAACTTGGCCTATCGGGTACTCAGCCCGCCCTATTTTCCGGCTGTTGGCCTGACCAGGGTTTTGGCTCGAAATTCTGGAGCGGATCTTTACCTTTTTTCTCGAGCCCCTTCTGTGGAGTCTTACTTAGAGGCCTACCGAGATCGCACTTTAATTAAAAAAGAGGGTAAGGCAATTTTAAGAGAAGTTCTCTACTATCGGGGAGAAAGAGGCCTTGCTCCCGATATTGTATATGCCATCAAACGCAATTCCCTGGAAGGGAAAAGAACCCTGGTTTTTTTAAACCGCAAAGGTTATGCCAATTGCTTGCAATGTGAAGATTGCGGGGAAGATTTCAGCTGTCCTTTCTGTGGTGTCCGCCTAACACCTCATCAGGAAGAACTTATCTGCCATTACTGTGGCCACCGGGAAGAGACCCCCATTGTTTGCCCAAACTGCAAAGGCACAAACCTTAAAGCCAGGGGAGTGGGTCTGGAAAAGGTGGAAACGCAATTAAAATCGATACTGGGTGAATTAGTAATTCTGGTGAACTCTGAAGTAGCTAAAAGCAAGAAGGCCGTTCGCGCCAAAATTGAGGCCTTCAAGGACAACCCCTCCTCTGTTCTATTGGGAACAAGCATCCTTCAGGGCCATGCTATCCCTCCTGTTTCTTTGGTCGTGCTGGTGAACCTCGATTTCTCCCTGAGTTTACCCTTTTATTCCGCAACCGAAAGGGCGTATCAGTTGTACAAAAATTTGGAATCCCTGGCCTCAGAAAAAATCATCTTGCAGGTTTCCAAGCAGGTGAATCTTGATTGGCTGGATGAGGATTTTTACCTGGAGGAATTGCAATCTCGCAAACAGACAGGATTTCCCCCTTATAAAAGGATAATGCGCATTCTTTTTGAGGCTGAAGAGAAATCTGCCCTTTGGGAGGCGGCGAGGAAGGTCAAAGAGCATTTAGACGCCTATAATTCCTTTGTAGCTACTGAGCCTATTCCTTGCTTCCACCATAAGCTTCGGGGACGGTGGAGAGCAGAAATCTTGGTACGCTTTCCCGTGGGAGCAGTCCCTGAGGAATTGAGAAACTTATACCGGATCCGCCTTCCCAGGAAGGTAGAAATGCAATTACAATTAGACCCAGAGGAATTGGATTGATGAAGATAATTTTTTTTGGCACACCGGAATTTGCGCTTACGGCACTGGAAAAGCTGTCAGTTTCCCGGTATAGACCAATACTGGTAGTTACCCGACCAGATTCTCCTCAAGGAAGAGGATTAAAGCTTAAGCCCACACCTGTCAAGAAGAAAGCTCAGGAATTGGGGATTCCGGTTCTTACTCCACAATGGCTCAATGACCCCCCTTTCCTCGATGAGCTGAGGGCGCGGGACCCGGATCTTTTCGTGGTGGTTGCTTTTCCCATTTTGCCACCTGAGGTTCTTTCAATCCCGAAGATAGGGTCTTTAAATATTCACCCTTCCTTATTGCCGCGATATCGGGGCTCCGCCCCAGTAGAAAGGGCAATTATGGCGGGGGAGAAGGTAACTGGTGTTTCTATTTTTCTCTTAACGGAAAAAGTGGATCAGGGACCGATCCTGATTCAAAGGGAAGTGCCTATTGACGACCAGGAAACTGCTGGAGAGCTGAAAAACCGCCTGGCATGGGTCGGCGCGGATTTGTTGCTCGACTTGCTTCCCCAACTGGAAAAAGGCGAGATTACTCCTCTCAAGCAGACATCCGAGAACGCTTCCTGGGCGCCCAAGATTAAAGAAACTGATTGTTTGATCAATTGGCATGAACCCGCGGAAAGCATCAAAAACCTGATCAGAGCGCTTAATCCCGCTCCAGGCGCTTTTACGTTCCGGATTGTGAAAGGACAAAAAATACGGGTAAAAATCTGGAAAGCGAGCGTTATAGATAAAATAATTCCTCCGGGAAGGGTCGAGGTAAACGAAGAGGACATTTATGTGGGGTGCGGAGAGGGCTCTTTAAAAGTAGAAGTCTTGCAAGTTGAAGGGAAAAAGCCCTTGACTGCGAGCACTTTTCTCAAGGGAAACAGAATTGAACCGGGTGAGACATGGGGTTAATTCTGGATTTAAGTTATGAGGAACTGAAGTCCTACCTGGAAGAGTTGGGACAGCCCGGGTACAGGGCTTCCCAGGTCTGGGAATGGATCTTTAAAAGAAAAACTCTGGACTTCGAGCAAATGTCCAACCTACCCCGAGAGTTACAGGAAACCCTGGAATCAAATTTTAACCCTCTGCCCACACTGGAAAGGGTTTCTGTTTCCCGAGATAGTACGGAAAAATACCTCTGGCGCATGGGGGATGGTGAGTTGATCGAGAGCGTCCTCCTTCATTATTTAACTTCCCGTAAAAGCTGGGTCTCGGTGTGCATCTCCACCCAGGCAGGTTGCCCGGTCAAGTGTTCTTTTTGCCAAACAGGACTTGGGGGGTTCAGGAGAAACTTAACCAGGGGTGAAATCCTGGCCCAGATTGTAGGAATGGAGATCGAAAGCGGAGTGCAGGTTTCCAGAGTTCTTTTTATGGGAATGGGCGAACCCCTTCTTAATCTAAAGGCCACCCTAGGGGCAATCGAAACCCTCACTCACGAAAGAGGCTGCAATTTTGGGGGAAGAAAGATAACGCTATCTACAGTAGGGCCTGTCGAGCTGGAGGATTTTGTAAAAAGCGATGTAAGGGTGGAGGTGGCATACTCTCTCCATTCTCCTGATGAAAATATACGTAAGAGGCTGATTGCCTATTCCCGCCTCCTATCCATCGAAAGAGCCCTCTCACTTTTAGAGGAGTATCAGACTAACGCCAGGAGAATAGTCTCCATTGAATACCTGATGCTCGAGGGCATAAACGATTCACCAGAGCATGCGCGGAAACTGGCAAAGCTTCTTTACGGAAGGCCGTTCCTGGTCAACCTTTTACCTTTGAATCCAGCTTCGCAGTCCCCATTTATGCCTTCAATACCTGGAAAAATCAGGCAATTCAAACAAATTCTTCAAGAGTCCGGAATCAATGCTACGATAAGAAAACCGAGGGGTCTGGATATCGAAGCAGCTTGCGGACAACTGCGCTTGAAGACCCTTGACGAGGCTTCCTAAATAATGGATAATTCCAGATTGACAATGGGGTGCCCTTCGGGCTGAGAGGGGCTTGTGCCGGCTCCAACCCATCGAACCTGAACTGGGTAATACCAGCGTAGGGAAATATGAACGAAAAGGCTCCTATGCTGGGAGCTTTTTTCGTTGAAGGAGGTATGAGCATGGAAATAGGCACAGTTGGTTGGATTTCCTTCGGGGCCGCCTTCCTTTTAGGGCTCATTCTAATCCTTTTCCAGATTAGAGGCCTCAAAACTCGGGACTGGGTAGAAATCGGCATAATGCTTGCCCTATGTTTCGCCCTTAAGTTCATCTCCAAGCAATTAATCCCGTCTTTCCGGATCTGGGCGCAAGGAGGTTCCATTACCCTGGCCTCAATGGTGCCGATTTTTTACCTGGCCCTAAAAAGGGGTTGGGCTGTGGGGGCTTTTGCCGGAATAATTTACAGCCTTTACGATTTCCTTCTTGCTCCATATTTTTACCACCCTGCTCAGTTCTTTCTGGACTATCCAATCGCCTTTGGTCTTTTGGGTTTAGCGGGTCTCTTCAAAAGGAACTACGCTCTCTCTATCACGCTTGGAGGTTTGGGCAGGCTATTCGCGCACTTCCTTTCAGGTGTGATTTTCTTCGCCAGTTATGCCCCAGAAGGATGGAATCCCTGGCTTTACTCCCTTGCCTACAACAGCAGTTACATGGTCCCGGAGATACTAATTTCGGTTTACGTAATGTCCCTTGTCTGGCCGCGCCTTAAATGGGCTCAACAGGCCGCTTCCTGATCTTTCTCGGGGGGGAACCAGTCCCTTACTCTCGCTTTGAGGGGCTGGTTCCCCACTCAATCCTATTGGCGTGTGACAGTGGGATTGAGCTCCTTTTGAAGAACGGTCTTTATCCCCATGTCTTTATCGGAGATCTGGACTCCGTGGGCCAAAACGTCATTTCTTTGATCAGGCCACATATTAAAAAATTTTATCAGTTCCCTAGGGAAAAGGATAAAACGGACTCAGAGCTGGGGGTGGAATATGCCTTAACCTCTAGGGCCGGGGAGATCGTGATTGTGGGAGGACTGGGGAGAAGGCTGGACCATAGTCTGGCGAACATCATGCTTCTTTTTAAGATAAATAGCGCGGGAGTATCCGGTTACATATTGGGAGCCAGGGAGAGGGTGTTCTATCTTCCTGATGATTTCGAGCTCAAGGCCAGGCCGGGCCTGACATTTTCCCTGATCCCCTTCGGAAGAGTAACTAAATTAAATATATCCGGAGCTCGTTATCCTTTAATAAACGGAGAATTGGACCCTGGAAGTAGTTTGGGAGTTTCCAACTATCTGGAAGGTGAATTTCTGAAAATAAAAAAAGAAGGAGGGCCGCTGTTCATGGTCCTCCTTGATGAAGAAGTCAGATAACTCTCTGGACTTTACCTGCTTTGAGGCACTTGGTGCAGACAGTAATCACCTGCACTTTACCTTCCCAAACTGTTTTTACCTTTTGCAGGTTCGGCTTCCAGGTTCTTTTCGTGCGAACGTGAGAGTGGCTCACATTGTACCCTGTAGCACGAGCCTTGCCACAGACAGCGCACTTTGCCATATATGAATCTCCTCAATTTCAAATTTTCTGAAAGCATAGCACAAAGGCCCGCCTGTTGGCAAAACGAGGATGCTTTGTTAGAATCTTTATGTTATGGGACAGGAAATTGGAAAAGTATTCCTAACGCGTGAGGCCCTAGCAAAGATTGCCGGGATAGCCTGCACCGAATGTTACGGAGTCGTAGGCATGGCGAAGAAGACTCCAGGTGAGCTTATTGGTGCCTTACTGGGGAGAGAAAATGTAACTCAGGGAGTGCAAGTAAAGATCAATCCTGATGGCGTTCACCTTACTCTTTTTGTGATTCTTCTTTATGGGATCAGGATCTCAGAAGTAATTGAAAACATAAGAGAACAGGTAAAATACCGCATTTCCTCCATGACCCACTTTGATAATTTCACCCTTGATGTCGTGGTGTGTCACGTGAGGGATATGAACAGCCAGGAATAATGTTTGATCAGAGAGGGTTTGATTTTAGAGATCTATATTTGCTTTTAGAAGCCGCCTCCCATAATCTGGAAAACAACGTTGAAACCGTGAACGCTCTGAACGTTTTTCCAGTTCCGGACGGGGACACGGGAACCAACATGCAGTTGACCTTGAAGGCCACGCTGGAAGAACTAGAGCAGAGGAAACCCTCTTCCATGAAGGAGTTCACCGAGGCCGTAGTCAAGGGCTCTCTTTTGGGAGCAAGGGGTAACTCGGGCGTAATTCTTTCTCAGCTTTTCCGCGGGCTCTGCCGTTCACTGGACGGCAAGGAGAAAGTTCTTCCACCTGATCTGGCAACCGCCTTTCAGGAGGCAGTAAAGGCAGCCTACCAGGCTGTTATGAAGCCTGTTGAGGGCACAATTTTAACTGTAGCTCGGGAAGCCAGCCTGGCTGCCTCTCAAGCCCAGGATCTGGATTGGGGAGCTTTTTTCAGGAGGGTGGAGGAAGCAGCTCGGGTTGCCCTGAGCAATACCCCCAATCTCCTACCGGTGCTCAAGGAAGCGGGTGTGGTTGATGCCGGAGGGCAGGGGCTCCTTTTTCTCATAGAAGGAGCAAGAGCGCAAATAACCGGTGAGGTTCTGGAAAAAAGGGCCAAAGCCGCAGAGGCGCAGACCCAAAAAGAGGAATCCTTAGAGTTTCGCTACGACCTCCAGTTTCTAATCAGGGGTCAAAATCTTAAAAGAGATAAAATCGAAGAGGAGCTTAAGCCTCTCGGCGACTCCTTGTTAGTTGTAGGATCGGAGGACTTGCTCAAAGTTCACATTCATGTGAACGACCCCTTCAAGGTTCTGGAAAAGGTTGCTTATCACGGCTTCCTGGATAAGCTCACCCTGGAGGACATGCAACAACAATATGAGGAATTCAAAAGGTCCACTCCTCCAAAACAGACCGAGGGAATTGGTTTGGTGGCCGTCTGTTATGGTCCAGGATTCGAAGAGATTTTCTCTAGCCTGGGCGCTTCGGAGATCGTAAAAGGAGGGCAATCCATGAATCCTTCTTGCGGGGAGATTCTGGATGCCATAAACTCTATCCCCAATGAGGAAGTGATCATCCTTCCCAATAACTCCAACGTGATCGGAACAGCCCTTCAAGCAAAAGCGCTGGCCAAAAAGAAAATCGGAGTTGTCCCAACCAGGAATTTACCTCAGGGTATCTCAGCTTGTCTGGCATTTCAACCCCGAAAACCATTTAGCGAGAACCTCCAGACAATGGAAAAAGCTATCCAGAGTGTACTCTGTGGTGAGGTAACATATGCCGTGAGAGAAGGCAGCCTGAATGGGATTTCCTTTCAAACCGGTGAGCTGATCGGCCTCGTAAACGAGGAGCTTGTGGCAGTGGGCAACGACCCGAACGAGGTTTGCTCGAAGCTGGTAGAGAAAATGCTGGAGCAATTACCTGAGGCCACTGTGCTAACCCTTTACCGCGGGGAAGAGATCCTTGAGGACGATGCCCAGGAAGTGGTCGACGAAATCCTTAATAACCACCCCGGCTTGGAGGTGGACCTCCTGTACGGAGGCCAACCCTTTTACTATTACGTGATTTCCCTGGAATAGTGAATCAGACCCTTTCCTGGCAAGAGCTAAAATCTCCCGTCCAGTATGTTAAGGGAATCGGACCTTCGAGAGCTAAAACCCTGGCTAAAGCAGGAGTTAACACCTGCTTAGATTTGCTCTATTACTTCCCTCGAACTTACCAGGATAGAACCCAATTTTCTTTAATCCCTTTTCTTAAGGACGGCGAGGTGGCCACAGTAAAAGCCAGGGTTGTCTCTGTCCAGGAAACGAAACCACGGCCTGGTTTACATCTCCTCAAGGTAACTATCTCGGATGGAAGGGGAAGAGCCGAGGCGGTCTGGTTCAATCAACCCTTTTTGAAGAAGCAGTTTGCATCCGGGCAGGAAGTTATTTTCTCGGGAAGGGTTTCCCGCCGATTTGGTCCCATTCAATTTTCTAATCCGGATTGGGAAATACTTGATGAGGACAAGGACCCTTTGCATACCGGGAGAATTGTCCCAATTTATCCTCTTTCTGGAAACCTTACCCAGAGGGCTTTTCGGAGAAAAATGAAAGACATTATTGATGCCTACGCCCCAAAGGTACCCGAGTTTTTGCCTCCATCTTTTCTTGCCAAGTTCGGTTTGATGCCTTTAAATATGGCGCTTACGCAAGTGCATTTTCCGGAAAGCCAGGATTATTTAAAAGAAGCGCGCAAGCGCTTTATCTATGAGGAGCTTTTTCTCCTTCAGCTGGGATTCGCGCTTAGGTGGAAAGAGAAAAAAACTAAGGGCGGAATATCATTTAAAACCGAAGGTCCCTTAACGGAAAAATTTTTAAAATCTTTGCCCTTCAAGCTGACCGAGGGCCAGGTCCAGGCTCTCGAGGAGATTAAGAAGGATATGCGCTCTCCCCGACCAATGAACCGCCTTTTGCAGGGAGAGGTAGGCTCCGGAAAAACTGTGATTGCCTGTTATGCAATGCTGGTTGCGGTTCAGAATGGCTACCAGGCAGCCCTCATGGCTCCCACGGAGATTCTGGCAGGTCAACATTTCATGGTATTGGAGGAGCTTTTAAAGGATTTTTCAATCAACCTTGCCTTGATAACTTCGGGAACGAGGAAAAACCAGAGGGAAGAAGTGCGAGGGGCCCTGAAAGAGGGGAAAATCGATATCGCAGTGGGCACGCACGCACTTCTTCAAGAAGAAGTTTCCTTTAAGCGCCTTGGTCTGGCTGTAATTGATGAACAACACCGCTTTGGCGTGATGCAGAGGAAAATACTAAAAGAAAAGGGGTTAAGCCCGGATGTTCTCGTACTTACCGCTACTCCTATTCCTCGAAGCCTTGCCCTTACCATCTATGGTGATTTTGATATTTCCACTATCAGAGGCCTACCCGTAGGCAGGCAACCCATCACCACTTACCTGGTCAATACCTCCAGGGCGAAAGATGTTTATAACTTTGTGCGCAGAGAGATTGCCAAGGGAAGGCAAGGTTACATCGTCTGCCCCTTAATCGGAAGCGAGGAGGACGAAAACCTTGCTGCTCAAGCTGCCTTAAAGCTTAAGGAGGAGCTGGAAAAGGAGGTTTTCCCTGATCTGCACCTGGGCCTTCTCCATGGACGAATGTCTCACCAGGAAAAGGAGGAGGTTATGAGGCTCTTTAAGGACAATCAGATTCAGGTTTTGGTTTCTACTTCTGTCATTGAGGTAGGAATCGATGTCCCTAATGCTACAGTAATGGTAATATGGAATGCGGAGCGGTTCGGGTTAGCCCAATTGCACCAGTTAAGGGGTCGAGTGGGTAGAGGATCTCATAAATCTTACTGTATACTCCTTGCCGATCCCAAAAATGAAGACGCTTTAAAGAGACTGGACGTAATGGTCCGGACTAACGATGGTTTTTTAATTTCCGCAGAGGATCTGAAGATCAGGGGTCCGGGGGAATTTTTTGGCTTGGAGCAACACGGAGCCCCGGAACTAAAAGTAACCGATCTCTTTTCCCCGGAAACCCAAAAATACCTTGAAGATTGCAGGGAGCAGGCCTTTTTCTATGCGGAGGGAGGGAAAGGGCTTTTTCGGAAGTTCCCTTTGCTTAGTGCCATGATGGAGGAGCGATTCCCTTTCAATTCCCAGTTTGCTGAGGTGGGTTAGGTGCGAGTACACGGAGGTGACTTTAAAGGCAGAAAGCTTTCCTTTCGCCCCAAAAAGGGTCTTCGCCCCACGACCTCCAAGGTGAAAGGAGCGATATTCAACATATTGGCCCGGCAGATCCCCCAGTCAAGCTTTCTCGACCTCTTCGCAGGTACTGGCAGTGTAGGAATCGAGGCTTTGAGCAGGGGGGCAAAACTTTGCGTTTTCGTGGAAAAATCCCGCAAGAACGCCCGGATTATTCGAGAAAATCTGGAGAGAACCGGTTTAAGTGGTCTGGTTCTTATCCAGGATGTGCGATCGGCAATCACGCGCTTGAAAAACCAGGGTTATGCTTTTGATATTGTTTTTCTGGATCCGCCCTATGAAAAGGGGTTAGTTACAGAGACTTTAAAGGAACTAGCAGGTGGAGAGTGTTTGGTAAAAGATGCTATAATCCTTGCGGAACATTCAATGAGGGAGAACGTTTCCCTAATTGAGGCTTTCGAGCTAATTAAAAAGTATCAGTACGGGGATACGATTTTAAGCTTGTTCCGTTGGAAAGGAATATGATGACAAGAGCGGTTGTTCCTGGGAGCTTTGATCCGGTTACCTATGGCCACCTGGATATCATCCAGCGGGCCCGCCGTTTATTCGATGAAGTAGTCGTTGCTGTGTTGGAAAATCATTCCAAGCAGTTCCTTTTTCCCGTGGAGGAAAGGGTGGAAATGCTCAAAGAGGTTACCAGGGACTGGCCTGGAGTTACAGTTGACTATTTTTCTGGCTTGCTTGTAACCTATATGAAAAAAGTAAGTGCGAGGGTAATCGTGCGGGGCTTAAGAGCACTCTCAGATTATGAATACGAACTTCAAATGGCCCTTACCAATCATGAGCTGGACGAAGAGGTGGAGACTATTTTCCTGGCCTCTTCGGCGCATTATTCCTTTTTAAGCTCTCGCATGGTTAAGGAGGTAGCATCCATGGGGGGGAAAATTTCCGATTTTGTCCCTCCATATGTGGAGCAAAAGCTGAAAGCAAAGTTTAAGGAAAGGGGTTGAAAAAAATAGGCACTTTAGAGATTCTTGAAGAAATTGAAACTTTGATTGATCAAGGTAAAAAAATCCCCTTTACCCATAACGTTACCATTAACATGGACCGGATGCTGGAACTGCTGGACCAGATCCGGGAGAACTTCCCTCAAGAGCTTTCTCAGGCAAAGTGGGTGCTTCAGGAAAAAAGGAGGCTGTTAGACGAGGCTCAGCAGGAAGCCGACAGGATAATTCAATCAGCAAACGCTAAAGCTCAAGCTATGCTGCAAGAAAACGAAATCATGCGCCGCGCTGAGGAAAAGGCCAGAGAGGTATATCAAAGGGCCGTAGAAGAAGCCAGGACCTTAAAAAGGGATGCTGAGGCTTACGCCGAAGCGATCCTGGCCAAACTGGAAGCTAACATTGAGAAAATGCTCACTACAGTGAAAGCCTCGCGGAGTCAGCTGCGCTCATCAATCGCGCAGGCCTCCCAGGTACCGGCAACGCAGACCACCAAGACAAACTCCACTTCTTAAGCTAAACCCCGCCGTGCGGTGAAAAGGGGTGGTTAAGAACCTGCTCCTCGCAGGTGGGTTTCCTGACTGGAGTAGGGGAGGGTGGTTCTCCCGCTTCCGCCAGATTGGAATCCCTTATCTTCTGTGTTGGCTCTAACCGCTGCTCCCTTTTTTTGCACCAGCATGGCAGGGCTGATTTCATCTTAGGCTATCTCCTTAAAAGTTGCAAGCAGCCGGGAATAAGGCAAGGTCTTTTGTTCCCCGCTGGACATATCTTTTAAAACGAAGGTTTCCCTTCTCAATTCTTCCTCTCCCAGAATTACGGCAAACGGGAACCCCTTTCTGTTTGCAGTTTTCAACTGAGAGGAAAGGCTCTTTGATTCGTAAAGCATATCTGCGGAGATACCGTTTTCCCTGAGGTCCCTCAGAATACTGAGGGCAGTCTCAAAAGCCTTTTCCTGATAAGCTAAAAAAACCCTGATTTTGGGGGAAGGGCGAATCTCCCTGGATTTGAGAATTAAAAATGCCCTCTCAATTCCTCCAGCAAAACCAACTCCTGGGGTTGGTGGACCTCCAATTGCCTCGATCAAATTATCATACCTTCCCCCTCCGCAAAGCGAGTTCTGAGCTCCTAACTCCGGCGACACTACCTCGAAGACAGTTCTGGTGTAGTAATCCAGCCCTCGTACCAGTCTGTGGGCTATCTCAAATGGGTAATTGAGAAAACCCAGGAGGCGTTGAACTTCCTGGAAATGCTCCTGGCATTCCTCACATAACCAAGATACGGGCGAAGGCGCATTGTTCAAAATTGCCTGGCATGAGGGATTTTTACAATCGAGGACACGCATAGGGTTTGATTCCACCCTTCTCTGGCAGTCGACACAGAGTTGGGGAAGAAGCGGCCTGAGATAAGCTCGTAAATTTTCCAAAAACTGAGGTCGGCATTTAGAACAACCTATAGAGTTCAAGAGAACCTTAAACTGGGAGATCCCTATTCTCTTAAAAATCGTAATCGCTATAGTAATCACTTCCACGTCCAGCCCCGGCTCTTTCCCTCCCAGGACCTCAAAGCCGAATTGGTGGTGTTGCCTGTAGCGCCCTGCTTGAGGCCTCTCATATCTGAACATGGGACCGATATAATAAAGTTTCTGGGGAAGCCCATTGCTTTCAAGGTTGTGCTGGATAAAAGCTCTGGCCACTGGAGCAGTGCCTTCAGGGCGCAAGGTAAGGGTTCTTCCGCCTTTGTCCTCGAAGGTGTACATTTCCTTGGTAACGATGTCGGTTTCTATTCCCACGCCCCTTTGAAAGAGCTCGGAATGCTCGATGATTGGAGTCCGAATTTCCTGGTAGCAAAAATCTTGGGCGACCTCCCTGATGATATTCTCCAGATATTGCCAGAGTTCGCTATCCGGAGGAAGGATATCCTGGGTGCCTCTGGGGGTCGTTATTTTGTTCATGGGTACATTTTCTCCAAAAGCCTGGGGAAGGGAATGGACTCCCTGATGTGTTCTAGACCACAGATCCAGGCTACTGTGCGCTCAATTCCCATACCGAAGCCACTATGAGGGACGCTTCCATATCTGCGTAAATCAAGATACCACCTGTATGGTTCCTCGGGAAGGTTGTTCTCTCTAAGCTTCTGTTCCAAAAGCTCTAAGGAGTCGATCCTTTCTGAACCCCCGATGATCTCTCCATATCCCTCTGGAGCCAGGAGATCGGCTGAAAGCGTGACTTCCGGACGATCAGGATCAGGCTTCATATAGAAAGCTTTGCATACCGCAGGAAAGTGAGTGACAAAAACAGGCTTATCGAAAGAGGTACAGATGGCGGTCTCATGGGGAGCTCCGAAATCCTCCCCCCACTCCAGGGGAAGCCCTTTTTCCTTGAGGAGCTCTAAAGCTTGATCGTATGTAATTCTGGGAAATGGAGGACTTACCTTTTCCAGTAGCGCGGTATCCCTTTTTATAATTTCGAGTTCCCTTTTTTTCTTTTCAAGGACCGTTTGCACGACGTAGCTTACTAATTCCTCCTGCAGTCTTAGGTTATCCTCGAAATGGTAGAAAGCAGCTTCCGGCTCTAACATCCAGAGCTCTGCCAGGTGCCGCCTCGTGGCGGATTTTTCTGCCCTGAAGGCCGGACCAAAGCAATAAACTCTCCCAAATGCCAAACATGTGGCCTCGTTGTAAAGCTGGCCACTCTGAGAAAGATAAGCTTGTTCCCCAAAATAATCGACCGGGAAAAGGGTCGTTGTTCCTTCCACCGCCGCGGGAGTCAAAATGGGAGCATCAACGAGGAGGAAACCCTGGCTATCGAGGAAATCTCTGCAGGCTTTAATTACCGTGGCTCTGATGCGCATAATAGCGTGTTGTCGCGACGATCTCAACCAGAGATGCCTGTGTTCCATAAGAAATGCCACACCGTGCTCTTTGGGAGTAATAGGATAATCCTGAGCCATTTGTACAAGCTCCAGGTCATCGAGCTCGATCTCGAAACCACCAGGGGCTCTCTGATCCTCGCGGACTAAGCCGGAGAGGATGACTGAGGATTCCTGGGTAAGCCTTTTTGCCATCTCAAATTTATCTGGATCCAGAGAATTTTTGGTGGCCACTGTTTGAACTATCCCTGTCCCGTCCCTTACCAGGACGAATAAAATGGAACCAGAGGAACGGGAATTATAGACCCATCCCCTGATTTGGACCCTCGTTCCTATAAAATCTTTCAGGTTTTCTACATAAGCTACTGGCGCTTTAGGTCTAATTTTCATTGACCCCCTTTCAATTTTTAAAATTCACCGACGGTTGCCACTGTGGTAGAGGTGTGCATAGGGCACAATCCTTGTGGCTCCGTTCCTCTCAAAAAGTATTCCTTAACCACAACTTCCTTGGGACAATTCATGGTAGCCCGTGCGGAAGAATCCTTGCAGACGTAAACCGCTATTTTCTCCATTTTTCCCGGATAAAACTCCTCTTTTGGGAGAATAGTAAGAGCCTTTTCCATAAATTTGCCCCAAAAACTGGCTGGCAAATACATGCCGATATTATACCTTGTAGTAAAGTTTACTGTAGAGTCATCGTTTCCCGTCCAAACGGCGCAGGAAATGTTTGGAGTATAGCCGCAAAACCAGGCGTCCCTGAAAAAGTCAGTCGTCCCTGTCTTTCCTGCCGAGGGCAAGGAGGGAATAAAAGCCATAGTGGTGGCGATTACGGACTGAAAGTAATCGGTTAACTGCACACAGGTTTGCTCTGAAAGAACCCTTTCCTGGAAAACTGAATATTCCTTGATTAATTCTCCCTTCCAGTTCTCTACGCGCAATATGGGGCGAAGTTCTGCCTTGATGCCACCATTGGCAAGGACTCCATAAGCCTGGGCCATTTCCAGGGGTACTACTTCCTCCGACCCGATGGCCATTGATGGGTATGGCTGCAATTCAGTTGTGATTCCCAGAGATCGGGCCGTTTCCACAATTTTATCTAATCCAGTTGCCATGGCGACTTTAACTGCCGCGATATTTGAAGATTTCACTAAAGCCTCGCGAACGGTCAATTTTCCGTAATATCGAGCTCCTGAGAATGGATTTTCACGGTATTCCGAGGGAGACCAACCGTTAATATTTATCGGTTCGGAGATTAGGATATCTGAGGGTTTTAAGGCCCCTGATTCGAAGGCGGTGGAGTATACGAAAATTTTAAAGGCTGATCCTGGTTGCCTCAGGCTCAGGGTCCTGTTGTACTGGGTCTGGGAATAATCAGTTCCACCTACTATTGCCAGGACATCTCCATTTTTGGGATTCAAAGCCACAAGCGCAACTTGAGGTTGCGGGATTCCTGATTGATTCGTTAAACCATCTGGCCAAACTTCTTGCGCTTTCCAGTATTCTATTCCTTCCTGAACAGCTTCTTCTGCAAAGCGCTGCAGTGTAGGATCCAAAGATGTGTATACTCTCAACCCACCTTCCCGCACTGCCGTTTCCCCGAACTCCTCGATTAATATATCCCTGATGAAATCCACGAAGTAAGGAGCCTTCCATGCTTTTATGGACTTATCCTCGAATTGTAGGGGATGCCCTGCAGCCTCTTCAGCTTCTTTTTCCGTGATCAAGCCGCTCTTTTTCATCCTGTCCAGGACCCATAGCTGTCGCTCTTTGGTAGCCTTCTCATCCACATAGGGAGAAAGCCGAGAAGGAGCTGTGATCAACCCGGCAAGCAGGGCGGATTCCGCTAAATTTATCTCCTCCAAATCCTTGGTGAAATATGTCAAGCTGGCGGCCTTCACACCGTAGGCTCCGGATCCAAAGTAAACCTGATTGAGGTACATTTCCAGAATCTCCTTTTTGGTGTACTTAAGCTCCATTCGTAAAGCAAGGATGATTTCTGTAATTTTTCTTTTTAGGGTAGGTTCCGAAGAAAGGTAGAGAGAGCGTACCAGTTGCTGCGTGATTGTGGACCCTCCTTCTTTGATCCCTCCGAACCAGATATTATGCCATAGAGCGCGCAATGAGCCAGAGAGGTCTACACCTCGATGAGAGAAGAAATTTTTGTCCTCGGTGGCGATGACCGCATTTATAAGTGTAGTGGGAATTTCCTCAAACTTAGCATAGTACCTGAACTCTGAATAAAACTGAGCAAGAAGTTCCCCATCCCGAGCGTATATTTCCGTTGTCAGTTTAGGAGCAAAATCCAGAGGCTGTGAAAGAATTTGAGAGAGCTTCACATCCAGAACCTCAAGAAAGATCAAAAAGCAAAGGGAAAAGAGAAGAAGCACAAAAATCAGGAACAGGCCCGAATAAAGGGCAAATATGATGAATTTCTTCAGGCATTTTAACAGAAATACCTTCATGAGCCCACCTACCTGGAGTATACTTCTTTCCCTTTAATTCAGATAGGGTTTGGGGCAATTTAGGAGATTTGAGAAAACAAGTGGAGACAGCGGGAGTCGAACCCGCAACCTCTTCCGTGCGAGGGAAGCGCTCTCCCTTTGAGCTATGTCCCCGGGACTGCTCTTATTTTACCCTTTCTTTTCCTTACTGTCTAAAATAACGGTGACTGGCCCGTCATTTTCCAGTGAGACCACCATGTGCGCTTGAAAAACACCTTTAGACACCTCAACTCCATCTTTTTCCAGAAGTTCCGCCACCTGAGTATAGAGCTCCTGGGCGTTTTCTGGAGGAGCAGCTTCTAAAAAGTCAGGCCTTCTACCCCTGGAGCAATTCGCCAGGAGCGTGAATTGAGAAACGAGAAGGACTTTGCCTCCTACATCCTTTATAGAAAGGTTGAATTTACCGTTCTGGTCACTGAAAATTCTCAGGTGAGCAATTTTTTCCGCCAGATATTTAGCATCTACACTTGTATCTTCCCTGTGAACCCCGAGCAGAACGCACAGCCCTTGTCCAATTTCGGCAATAGTGTTGCCTGCTACGGAGACGCTCGCCCTTTTCACCCTTTGCAGGACAGCTCGCATTATACTCGTTGCACCTCTTTTACCACTTTTAAGGAACTTAATTTTTTCATCAGAAAATTTAACTGCCTGGCGTCATTCAACTCCAGAGTGATCTTGATTTTAGTAAAAGCCTGAGAGACGGGAAAAGCGCTAATTTCCCTGATATTTATACTTTCATCAGCAATCGCACCGCTTACTTCTCGCAAAGCACCGGGCTGGTTTAAAGTGAGAATACTGATCTGCACGGGGTGAACAGTATCTTTTTTGTAAGGCCAGGTCACGGAGACCAGTCTCTCGTGAGGAAAATTTTTTACGTTCCTGCAATCCCTGCGATGAATGGAGACCCCCTTACCCTGAGAGATATACCCCACAATTTCATCTCCAGGGAGAGGATGGCAGCATCGTGCAATTCTCATGATCAGCCCCTCGGTGCTCACGGCTTCGGTAATTGCCGGCTTTAGTTCCTGGATGGCAGGGATCTCTGGTTTCTCCTCGGGCTTCTTCAGAGAATTAAGAACCTGTTGAGGGGTGATTTGAGCTTGTCCTAAGGCCAGGTAGAGATCTTCCTCGTTTTCCAGATTGAATGCATTCAGGATTAAAGGCAGGGTCTCTGGCCCCACTTGCTTTCTCAGGTACTTCTCAAAAATTTGTTTCCCGGTCTGTATGCTCTCTTCCCGGCGTCTTTGCCTGAAATAAGCCTTAATTTTTTCTTTAGTTGAAGTAACGCGCACGAACTGTAACCAGTCCAGGCTGGGGGAAGCACTCTGCTTTGTGATAATCTCCACTCGATCGCCGGTATGAAGTTTGTGGTCAAGGGGAACCAGTCTTCCGTTTACCCGAGCGCCCGCACAGTGATGCCCCACTTCGGTGTGGATTTTGTAGGCAAAATCAACCGGTGTGGCTCCTTTAGGCAAATTGATCACTTCCCCCTTAGGGGTGAAAACTAAGACCTCATCAGCAAAGAGGTCCACTTTTACCCTTTCCATAAACTGCCGGGAATCGGTGAGTTCCTTTTGCCATTCAAGCAACTCCCGGAGCCAGGCGAGCTTCTGTTCTAAATCGACGTCCCTTTTTAGCCCTTCCTTGTAGCGCCAGTGAGCAGCAATGCCAAGCTCTGCCGTCCTGTGCATTTCCCAGGTTCTAATCTGGAATTCTACGGGATCGCCCTGAGGGCCGATGACCACCGTATGCAGGGATTGGTACATATTGGGCTTTGGCATGGCGATGTAGTCTTTGAGCCTTCCAGGTATGGGAGTAAAGAGAGAGTGCACGAGGCCTAAAACTTCATAGCAAGTAGAGACGTCTTGAACAATGATTCTCACAGCCAGAAGGTCGTATATTTCCTCGAAAGGGATTCTTTCCTTCTGCATTTTCTGATGTACGGAGTAGAGGTGCTTAGCACGGTACTGTATTTCTGCCTGGATTCCTTGCTCCTTGAGCGCTACCTCCAGGATATCTTTAATCTCGTTCAGAATCCTTTCCCTTTCACTTCTCTTCCTTTGAATCTTTTTGGCTAATTCGAAATAGGTTTGGGGTTCCAGATAACGGAAGGAAAGGTCCTCAAGCTCCCACTTCAATTTGTAAATACCCAAGCGTGATGCCAGGGGGGCATAAATTTCCAGGGTTTCTCTGGATATTTCCTTCTGCCGTTCCGGTGGTAAATGGTTTAGCGTGCGCAGATTGTGCAAGCGATCAGCAAGTTTTATCAAGACTACCCTCACATCCCGGGCCATGGCCAAGAAAATTTTCCTCAGGTTCTCTACCCGTCTCTCCTCTTTGGTGGCATAGCTTAATCCGGAGATTTTTGTGAGGCCGTCCACCAGGAGTGCAACCTCTTCTCCGAATAGGGCTCGGATATCATCCAGGGTATGCTCAGTATCCTCAACTACATCGTGGAGCAAAGCAGCGATGATTGTGGGCTCGTCTGCTTCAAGCTCTGCCAAAACATGGGCCACTTGAAGAGGATGGTTAATGAAGGGCTCGCCAGATTCCCTTTTTTGCTCGGCATGAGCCTTGAGGGCATATTCGTACGCTTCTTTTATACCCTTTGGGTCTCGCCCCTCTTGCCTTAGTTTTTCCTCCAGATACTGGATATCCACCTTTTCCTTTTACAGTGAGTTTTAGTAAACACCTAAAGGTTCGGAGTGCACAACCACCTTAGTTACGTCCGGGATTAAGCTCTTGATTTGCTCTTCTACTTCCATGGAAGCCCGATGGGCTTCCTCCAGGGAAAGATTCTCTTCGAGGAGGACGTGACAGCTTAATATCTTCCCCGCCTGATCGACGTGAAGCTGTATATCATGGACTCCCTTAACCATTCTATTTTCCAGGATCGCTTGCTTAAGGGTAGCGATCGTCCCCGGGTCGAGCACCACCTTCTCGCCTTTGGGGGAAGGATAATCGGTTTCTAAATGACTGGCAATTTCATTTACCATTGGCAGCTCTTCCTTCACGGTTTTTTCCAGGTTTTCAGAAAGCTCATGGGCCTGGTTTAGGGTAAGGGAAGGTGAGAGCTTTAAATGAAAGCTCATAAAGTACCCGTGGTCCTCTTTATTGTGATAATAGGAGATATTGTGCACATCTTTGATTTCGGGAAAGCGTTGAGCAATCTTTCTTACTTTGTCCGGTAGGCTCTCCCCTTCCGGGGAAGGGTTGACGTGAATCATGACATCAGATTCCGGAATTAGAAGTTTAATTTCCCGTTCAATGGTGTCAGTTAGACGGTCAGTTTGACTTAGGGGGGTGAGGCGCCCAGCAGTAATCACCACGTCCACAAAAATTGAGGAGCCGGACTTACGCAACCTGATTTCACTTACATCCTCAACCCCTTCAATGGAACGGACCTTTGCTTCTATCTGCTCCTTCAACCCTGAAGGAGCCTGATCCAGGAGCTCATCCACGGCCCTTTTTCCAAGCCTGATTGAGGCTCTCGACACTAACACTGCAACTGCCAGGGCGGCTATGGGATCCAGGATGGGGAGGCCGAACTTTACCCCAATTAAACCTGCAATGACCACAAGGGAAGAAAAAATGTCCGAAGAATAATGCAAGGCATCAGCCTCAAGAGCCTGAGAGCCATATTTCTTAGCTCCATAATACAGGATCCGGGAAATGAGGATATCCAGTATGAGCGCCGCACTCATGACTATGAAGGACCAGATGCTGACTTCTACGGTAACAGTCTTCAGGAACAGCCTTTGAATTGCTTCATAAACTATCCAAACACAGGTGATCAACAGAAGCAGACTCTCAAAAAGGGCGGATATGTTTTCTACTTTTCCGTGCCCAAACTGGTGCCTGGTATCGGCGGGGCGGGTTGCTATTTTTACAGAAAAAAAGGTCATTAAGGCCGCTCCCAGATCGAGCAAGGAATGTAAGGCCTCTGAGATGATACCCAGGCTGCCAGTAGCGATTCCTACAACAGCCTTCATCCCTGTGAGGAAGAGGCCCACCAATACAGAATAAAAGGCTATACTGACCTTTTGATTTTTGGAAACCCGTTCCACGCTTAAGAGTCGGATTCTTTTTAAGCTCTCCGACGACCTCCTGACTACTTTTTCCTGGACTTAATTCGCGCTCTCTCTCTAACCTCTGTTTTAGTAAGCCAGATGTTGAGGAGAGGAGTTGCGATAAAGAAGGAGGAGTAAGCACCAGTAGCGAGGCCCACCAATAGCCCGGCTGAGAAGTCCAGAATGGAGCGACCTCCAAAAATCACCAGAGAAAGAACAGCAAGGAGGGTTGTCAGGGTTGTGTTCATTGACCTGGCGAATGTTTGCAGGATGGAGCGATTGATTATCTCAGAGATGGGCTCACGCTTACGGAAACGCATATTCTCTCTGATACGGTCCAGAGTCACTACGGTGTCCATTACGGAGTATCCCACGACGGTAAGGAGCACGGCTACCAAGGGGCTGTTGGCCTCGAGGAAAGAGACGGCGAAGAATCCCAGAACAATCAGCACGTCGTGAACCAGAGCTACAATCGTCGCTACAGCATAGCGGAATTGGAATCGGATGGAAATGTATATCACAATCCCTAAAAGAGCTACCAATACGGCATAGAGGGCATTGAGCTGGAGATCCTTTCCTACAACAGGACCCACGTAATCAGCGGCCACAAGCGAAATCGTGGGAAAAGTCTGTTTCAATGACTCCATGAGTTTATTGGTATCCTCAGAGGTGAGCTCTTTAGTGCGAACCACTACGTCGTTATCGTTAATGGGCTGAATCTGGCTATCTCCAAGACCTTGAGCTGCAAGAGCAGATTTGAGCGCCCCCGGCAATAATTTATCGCTTCCTTCAGAAGTTAACTCCAGACGGCTCCCTCCGGTAAAGTCCACTCCCAAGTTCAAGGGGAGCTTCTGCTCCCTGAGGCCCACATTGACGAAAGCGAAGGAAACTCCAATGAGGATCAAAACAAGGGATATGGTGAACCAAAGTTTGGTTTTCCCAATGATGTTCCAATTGCCCACCCTGATGAGTGAGAAACTTTTTTCGTGTATGTTGAGCAAGGGGTAGTTATGGGAGAGCTTAGTGTCTGCCAGGATATCCAGAAAGACTTTGGTGACAAATACGGCGGTAAAAAGGCTAACCAGGATACCGAGGGACAGGGTAATGGCGAATCCCCTGATGGAACCGGTTCCAAACCAGTAAAGGGCGAAAGCGGCAATCAAGGTAGTGGTGTTAGAGTCAATTACTGTCCGAAAAGCTCTGGAGAAGCCCACCGTGACAGCCCCACGGAAAGTTTTCCCAGCCCGGATCTCCTCCCTGATACGCTCAAAGATCAAAACGTTAGCGTCAACTGCCATGCCAATGGAGAGCACGATACCAGCGATTCCGGGGAGAGTGAGCACTGCTCCAAAGGCCTTTAACAATGCGATTTCCAGAAGTATGTAAATAGCCAGGGAGATATCAGCGAGAAAACCCAGGAAGCGGTAATTTAGAATCATGAACAGGGCGATGAGGATTACGGCAATAATGCCAGCAATCAAAGATGCATCGATTGCCGCTTTGCCCAAGGTGGGAGCCACCGTCCTTTCCTCGGCAATAATGAGTTTAACGGGAAGAGCTCCCCCGCGAAGCAGGGTAGCGATATTTGAGGCTTCATCGATGGTGAATCTCCCGGTCAAGCGAGCCTCTCCAGAAGGTATCTCTTCCTGAACCGTTCCGGCGAAGACGATGTCGTTGTCCAGGACAGTGTAAATCATTTTTCCCACCATCTCTTTGGTCAACTGAGCGAAGACCTTCGTGCCCTCATCGTTGAACTTAATCCCTACCTCAGCTTCACCTTGCTGGCCAAAGCGAGCGCGGGCATCCACGAGATATTTGCCGGTGAGAGCTACTTCCCCTCGAGGTAATTCCAGCTTTAAGCCAGGGGTAGGGGTAATGGTCTCCCGGGCTTTCTCAAGGGTCTCAAATCCTGGTTCAGTCCCGGAGTTAGTGCCCACGATGGCGTACTTCTTCTGGCCATCGGGTCCATAGTAGACGAGAATCATGGGTATTCCAGTTCTGGGTTCCGCGATAATTGTAGGAGTGAACGTTTCGCCTTGGGTGGTAGTAGCGGTAAGATCACTGGCTGTGATCGTGATTTTCTCCCGAGCGACGATAAATTCAAGGACTGCGGTCCTCTGGAGGATCTCCCGAGCGCGAGCCGGGTCTTGATAACCGGGGAGATCCACGATTATCCTGTTCCATTTTTCGCCGCTTTGACCCTGGATGATAGGCTCGGCCAGCCCCATGGCATTAACACGCTGAGATATTACCCTTTGTGCAGCTTGAACTCCTTCTTTCGTAAGGGGAGCACCTGGGGTGTCAACGGCTTCCAGGGTAAAATGCACCCCTCCTGCGAGATCCAGGCCATACTTAATGGGCAGAAAATAAAAGGCAGCAAGCCCACCAAGGATTACTGCGATTATCAATGCCAATCTGAGTCCTATTCTGTTCACCGCTTTTACTCCTTCGGTCGATATAGATAGATTATCGAAAGAAGTATAAGTTCAGGCTTTAATTAAAGCAAGGACTTTCTACCAGATACGAGCGCTATTAATGTCCAGATGAAAGTTGCAGCCCAAAAATTCCGCAGCTTTGCGGCACATGATGAGCCTTTCGAATGATATTTCAAAGTAGTCCATTACTGATCCAATGCTTGTATCCACTGTTAATTCCAGCGTAATTTCAGGAGGTAAAACGCGCAAGAAGGAATTGGTTACGGCGTAATTCACCCGATCATGAATATCAAACTTGGATCGGTCTTGAAGCCGAACCCTGCTTCTGTGCACGTCCGACTTGTCAGCTAATATTACAGCGCTCGTAAGGTCTGAGGCGGGAAAACCCGTGGGCTCGTCATGGTTACTGATGGCCACCATTATTTTGGCGATTTCCTCCAGCTCCATTCCCATGGAAGAAAGAATCTGGAAGGCGAGGATCGCCCCACTTGCTGGATGCCCTTCCCGACCGGTCAGGTTTCCCAGATCATGAAGGTAACCTGCAATTCCTGCCAGTTCTGACTCTCGTTCTGGCTTTCCCAGCCTTTTGAAAATGTTTGTGGCAATTGAAGCTACTAAATTAGCGTGCCGGAAGCCGTGCTCGGTGTATCCTAAGGCTGCTAAAAATTCATCCGCTTCCTTAATCAATGTGGTACAAACATGGTTCTTTTTAAGATCATCCAGGGTTACGGGTTTCATGTATTGATGCTCCTTTCTTGATAGGTACTCTCAAATTCTTTTTGAAATTCTGAAAATTGATCCTCCTTAATAGCCTGGCGTATCCTGGACATTAATCTACCCAGAAAGTAAAGGTTATGATAAGAGAGCAACCTCGCAGCAAGCATCTCTCTGGAAACAAAAAGGTGCCTTAGATATGCTCTTGTGTAGTTCTTGCAGACATAGCAATCGCAAGTGGGATCAAGGGGAGAGAAATCTTCACGGAATCTGGCATTGTCAATGTTAACCTTTCCATAGGCGCAATAAGCGGTACCGTTTCTTCCTAATCTGGTGGGCAGGACGCAATCAAAAAGGTCAATGCCTAAAGAAGCGCATTTTACAATGCTTGAGGGCGCTCCCACTCCCATCAGGTATCTGGGTTTATGCTCAGGAGCTCTTAGGAGGAGTCCTTCAAGAATCTCGTACATGAGTTCTTTCTCCTCTCCCACTGAAAGCCCTCCTATTGCTAGGCCGGGAAAGTCAAGTTCTTCAATCTCAGCAAGGGATTTCAACCGTAAGTCCAGGTAAATTCCTCCCTGAATGATGCCAAAAAGTATTCCCGGCTTGCCTTCATGATATTGTTTAGAGCGCGCAGCCCAGCGGGTCGTTTGCTTTAACGCCTGTTCGTACTTCTTATAAGGGGAGGGATTAGGGAGACAGATATCCAGGGGCATCATTATGTCTGAGCCCAATTTTTCCTGAACCTCGATGCTCTTTTCTGGAGTAAGTAGGTGCAGGGAGCCGTCAATATGCGATCTAAAGAGCACCCCTTCTTCGCTCAACCTGGAAAGATGAGCTAAAGAGTTCACCTGGAACCCACCCGAATCCGTAAGGATAATGTAGGGCCAGTTCATAAATCTGTGCAGTCCGCCCGCTTTATAAATTAGATCGGCTCCCGGTCGGAGATAAAGGTGGTAGGTATTGCAGAGGATTATGGAAGCCCCCGTCTGGGTCACTTCCTCCGGGATCAAGGCCTTTACCGTTCCCTGAGTCCCCACGGGCATAAAGGCAGGGGTTTCGGCTGAACCCCTTGGTGTGTGAATCATGCCCAGGCGAGCTCCAGTACGGGCATCTTTCTTAAGAAGCTCAAAGAATTTTTCCATGATGATCACAAAATTAGCATAGCATCGCCGAAGGAAAAAAACCGGTATCTCTCCTTCACGGCGATATCATAAGCTTTGAGAATGAATTCCCGGCCGGCAAAAGCGGAGACAAGAATTAAGAGGGTTGACTTGGGAAGGTGGAAGTTGGTGATGATGGCATCGCAAATTTTAAATTCAAAACCGGGGAGAATGTAGAGATCAGTCAGGCCATGCCCAGGCCTTACCTTTTCCTTATCCATTGCTGATCCTTCCAGGGTACGGACCACGGTAGTGCCTACGGCCACGACTTTGTTGCCCCTTTTTTTTGTCTCTTCAATTTTCTGGCTCGCAATCTCCGGAATAAAGAATTCTTCCTGATGCATTTTGTGATCCTCGATATTTTCCGCGCGAACCGGACGGAAGGTTCCTAATCCCGCATGGAGAGTAATTTCAACTTGCTCAATGCCTTTCTCCTTTAAAACTTTAATAAGAGATGGGGTAAAGTGCAGGCTCGCGGTAGGCGCTGCCACTGCCCCTCTTTCTCTGGCGAATACTGTCTGGTACCGCGAAGGGTCTAAAAGGGGCTCTTTAATATATGGAGGCAAAGGGATTTCCCCTTTTTGTTCAATGAGCTCCCAGGAAAATTCGCTAAACTTTACCAACCTTCCCCCAAAATTTAACCGCTCCAGGATTTCAATTTTCAACCCATTCACTTCCAGGAGGGCTCCAGGGATAAGCTTCCTTCCAGGGCGCACCAGGGCCTCCCAGGTGAGGCAGTCAAGGCTGAGCGGTCGAAGGAGGAGAACCTCGCCTTTCCCGCCGGTGGCAAGATGCCCCTTTAACCTTGCGGAGATGACCCGAGTGTTGTTGACTACCAGGAGGTCTCCTGGCTCAAGGTAGTTGGGCAAGTTAAAAAACCGATCATGGAGGATTTCCCCCTTTTTTCTTTTTAGGACCATCAGACGAGAATGATCCCTGGGCTCAACAGGATTTTGAGCTATTAACTCTGGGGGGAGGTGATAGTCGAAAAGTTCTATTCTGGTCATCAGTATTCTTTTTCTACGAGCACACCCTGATAATAATAAGTAAGGATTTCCTGATACCCTTTTCCTTCTTCCGCTCTGGCTTTCGCTCCCCATTGAGGCATGCCTACCCCATGGCCCCAGCCATTTCCCGTAAAGACCAGGAATTCTTCGAGTTCCGCGGAAAATTCCTCCTCTTTCAAGCCGTAAAAGGAAAGAATTCCCACTTTTTTAGGAAGCGGGGAAAGCCCGGAGGGGGAAAGGACAAAGGCCTGATTGGGGCTAATTTCCTGAGTACCAGATCCCGAAAGGACGAAAAGTTTTAACTGATTATTGGATTCCCAGTTCACCAGCGCCGAAGGGAGATCAGCAACCTTTCTCAGCTCCTCTCCGGAGATGGTACAGGTGCCCGTAGTGCCTATAACGTTTAAAGTTTTAATTCTGCCTGAAACCCCGCGCTCAAGGACTTCCAAACCAGTAATTTGACCAAGGGCAACCTTTTTCAGCTCCTCGATCTTTTGAGTCATCGCGCTTACAGTGACAGTTCTGCTCCATTGGAAATATTTTGAACCCTCCTCGCCGGGGCTGGGGACACCCCTTAAATAAGGAACGGCAATTCCTTTCCAGACGTTCTCATTATTCTCTGTATATCCTCCAGAACAGGAATGAAAAGCGGCAGTGATCAGCTCCCCCTGGTAAGTAAGAACCTCCCCCCGGGTGGCGTCAACTGCCTGATTTGCGCTTTCCTTTTCCGCTTCATACCCTCGGTATACCTGATCGGAAACTGTGGTATTAATATCATAGGGAAGGTCACTCGAGCTGCCTTCGTGAATTCTCTTTAAGGCATAGGTTCTCGAGGCAACAGCCTGGGCTTTTAAAGCCTCCAGGGGCCAATCAAAGGGCATCTCAGCTGGAACCACGCCGTAAAGGTAGCTTTCCAAATCCAGCTCGTTTAGCACAAGAAGCTCTCCCACACTATCCTTAATGCTCAAATAAAGCGAAATTTCACCCCGATATCTTCGAGAGTTAACCCTTATAAGTCCGGTTCCCTCAAACTGCACCGCTTTTCCCGGGGCCTCTCTACCCCAGATGAGGTTATAGGACCGTGCTACTTCCATTTTTAAGGCATAGGCAAAAGAGCTCAAACGCGCTTCTGGGAAAGTAACCCGTGCGGTGTTCAGGACGGCCATGGCCTGATCCGCGGAAGAATAGGGGCCAAGCAGGATGGCTGGAACACCTGATGATTCGCCGATTAAGGGTTTTCCCGTGCTTTCAAAAAAGGTGGAAAGGCTGGTTACCCGATTGAGGGCATCGGGAATACCTAATTCCTCAAGCACGATCCAGTAACTGCCGGATATTAAGCTTACTTTTAAGGTTTCCTGTTCCCCGAGCTCAAGGGAGGACCCAGAAACAATCCATCTTATCAGGAAGGGTTCATCGGAGGTAATTTCCAACGAGGAAGGGTTTTGGGCGAGTAACACCCTGATTTTGGGAACATCCTCCGCTGAGGCCTGAGGCATTGTGAGAACGAGTGCTATAAGAATCAGGAAAAGCGCTATTTTACTCAAAGAGTCCCTCCTGCTGATTTAATTCCAGACATTTTTTCGCCTTTTCGGTGATTACTCTTCCTCTGGGAGTCCTTTCTAAGAGCCCGGACTGCAATAAGTAAGGTTCATATATATCTTCCACTGTATCCCGATCCTCGCCTAAGACCGCACAGATGGTCTCTACTCCCAATGGACCTCCGTTGAATTTCAAGGCGAGGATCCTTAAGAGCTTGCGATCCATCTCATCAAGTCCCAGGCTGTCGATTTTTAACATCTGAAAAGTTTCCTGAACGGTGCTCAGGTTAAGCACTCCACTATGCCTGGCAAGGGCGTAATCAATGGCTCTCTTTAAAAGGCGGTTAGCGATACGGGGTGTCCCTCTTGAGCGCTGTGCTATTGCCATGGCGATTTCCCAGTCTATAGGTAAGCCATAAATCTTGGCGGAGCGCTGGACGATAAGGGCGATTTCTTCCATGGTATAGTAGTTAAGGCGAAAAACCAGACCGAATCTATCCCTTAAGGGGCTTGTCAAAAGCCCGGCTCTGGTCGTAGCGCCTACTAAAGTGAAAGGGGCAAGAGGGATCTCCACTGCTTTAGCGGAAGGGCCCTTCCCAATGGTCAAGTGCAGAACGAAATCCTCCATTGCTGGGTAAAGCATTTCCTCCGCTTGATGGCTTAACCGGTGTATTTCGTCTATGAAGAGTACGTCCCCTTCTTCCAGATTGGCAACAATAGTGGCTAAATCACGGGGGGAAGTGATGGCTGGTCCGCTTGATCTCCACAGGCGACTCTTCATTTCGTTAGCTATGATGTTGGCGATGGTGGTCTTTCCCATCCCTGGAGGGCCATAGATCAAAATATGGTCAATGGGCTTTTTCCGAATCCTTGATGCCTCGATCGCTATGCTCAAGGCTTCCCTTACCTCTTTCTGGCCGATATATTCGGCCAGCGATTGAGGTCTGAGGTTAGTTTCCTCCTCCTCTTTTATCAATTGAGCCACTAACTTGCTCAACTCTTTAAAGCCTCCTTGATAATTTCCGCGGGGCTGAGTTTTTCCTTTTTCAGATCCACTTTATTAAGTTTCTCTAAAGCCTCTCCTCGATCGAAACCCAGGTTAATTAAGGCTTCCAATGCTTCCTGCCACTCCTTTCCCGGTAAAGAAGGCGTAAGGGTTTTTTCTTGCAAAGCGAGCAGGATTTTCAAAGCAGTCTTTTTACCCACCCCGGGGACTTTGAGGAGAGGGGTGGGATTATTCCTCTCAACTGCTTCTTTAAGCTCTCCGGGAAGAGTTTGTGCAACAATGTTTTGAGCCAGCCTCGGTCCTACGCCATTTACCTTGAGCAGTTCCCGGAAAGCTTCCAGCTCCCCCTTTTTTAGGAACCCGAAAAGGGCAAGCTGGTCCTCTCGAGCTATCAAGTGAGTGAAAACTTTCACTATCTCCCCGGGGGTCAATTTTCCCTGTTTTTTCAAAAAATTTATTCTAAGGGAGACAGGACCGATCTGGAGCAATATATAGCTATCCCCCTGCTCAATCAGGGTTCCCTCTAAACTCTCAATCATTTCAGACTTTCCAGTTCCTTGAGTTTTGCCGAGCTGGCATGGCAATAAGCGATGGCCAGAGCATCTGCGGCGTCGTCAGGTTTAGGTATTGTTGTTAGTTGAAACAACCGAGCCAACATCTGTTGAACCTGACTTTTTGAAGCCCTTCCATATCCCGTGACGGACATCTTGACCTGAATGGGGGAGTACATGTAAACGGGGAGGCCCTTTTGACCTGCCAGAAGGAGAATTACGCCAATTACCGAACCAACCGCAAAGGCTGTTCGGACATTTTTGTTAAAATAAACCTCCTCGCAGGCTATAACCTGGGGCTTATAATCCTTGATTAAGGTTTTTAAGCCCTGGTAAATGGTGAGGAGTCGATTTTCCAGGGGCAAATTCTTTTCAGTATGCAGGGAGTCGCAAACTAAAATTTGCAAGCCATCCCCGCTTTTCTCTAATATGGCAAATCCCAAAGAGGCCGTGCCCGGATCGAACCCTACAATCCTCTGGCACCCAAGAAATTTTTTCACATTAAGCTGCCGTGAATTTGGCCATTTCCTCGTCCGAGATGTCAAAGTTAGCGTAGACTTGCACAACGTCGTCGTGGTCCTCTAAGGCGTTGGTTAAAGCGAGCATCTTCTGGGCTTCCTCTCCCGCGAGTTTGACATAGGTGTTGGGAACCATAGAGATCTCAGCCGAGATTAATTTTGCGCCCAATTTTTCGAGGGCTTCTTTTACCTGGAACAAGTTCTCAGGAGGACAAATTACCTCAAAATAATCAGCTTCTTCCCGGAAATCCTCAGCCCCTGCATCAATGGCGGTGAGCATCAAGTCTTCCTCTTTCTCTTTGTTCCTCTCAATCTGGATCAGACCCTTCCTGTGAAAAAGCCAGTTAACACAGCCCACTTCTCCTAAGTTTCCACCGTACCTTGAGAAAAGGTGCCTGATGGAAGCAGAGGTGCGGTTACGATTGTCGGTAGACGCCTCAACCAGTACAGCTACACCGCCAGGGCCATAACCTTCGTAGAAGACCTGCTCAAAGGTCTGACCGGGTAGCTCGCCAGTCCCTTTCTGAATCGCCCGTTTTATGGTATCAGCAGGAACATTATTTTCCCTGGCTTTTTCAATAGCTACCCGGAGGCGGACGTTGGTATCGGGGTTGCCGCCCCCTTCACGAGTCGCGGCCGTAATTTCCCGGGTGAGCTTGGTAAAAATCCTGCCGCGCTCAGCATCAGCTGCTGATTTTTTTGCCCTTATATTATGCCATTTGGAGTGGCCAGACATTCTTCACCTCCTGAAGTTTATCTTTTAAAATTGTATAGCCAGCTTAAAGTAAGGGCAAGTTGAAAGGAGCTTACGGTGAACCAGAAAAGAACGACTGAGAACAGGTTAAAAACTTTAAGAAACAAGATGGCTGACGAAAGAATCGACTGCTTTTTAGTTTCAGGAAGGGAAAATCGTTATTACCTTTCTGGCTTTACCGGAGATTACGGCTTCCTCGTGATTACAGATTCCCGGCAAATCGTTTTCGTGGATTCCCGTTTTGTAGAGCAGACGAAAATAGAAACTCCCGATTGGGAAGTCAGACAATTCCTCCGATTTCACCAGGATTTAAGTTCTCTTTTAACTGAATTACAAGCTAAATATGTGGGATTCGAGAGTAATCGGGTCTCCTATGAGGACTTTAAAGAGCTGGAGAGAAATTCCCCATCCATAGTCTTTGTCCCATTTCGATATTTCATAGAGAGGATCAGGGCCATTAAAGGCGAGGACGAGCTGAAAAAAATTAAGGGTGCAGTAACGATTGCTGAGATGGCACTATCGGGAATCCTGGGAGACGAGTTGGAAGGGAAGTCTGAGGAGGCAGTAGCCCGGGACTTAGAGTGGAAGATGCGATTAAATGGCGCTCAGAAGGTCGGATTCGATTTGATCGTCGCTTCTGGCTACCGCAGCGCTTTGCCCCACGGTGTAGCCTCCCAAAAGACTATAAATGGTGGAGAAGCACTGCTCTTCGATTGGGGCGCCTTTAAAGATTTTTATTGTTCTGATATCACGCGTACATTTTTTACTGGCAGCCCTACCATTAAGCAAAGAGACGTGTACCTAACGGTAAAAGAGGCACTGGAGGAAGCCATTGCTTACATCACCGCTGGAAAGAGCTGCCTTGATGTTCATAAATTTGCGCTTTCCAAGATTCAAGATTCCCCATTTAAGGACTTCGCCTTTGGCCATGGCTTAGGGCACGGAGTGGGATTGGAGGTGCACGAGCTTCCTTTCTTAAATGCTCGATCTGAAGACCTATTGGAGCCCGGAATGGTACTCACGGTAGAGCCGGGGATTTACATTCCTGGATGGGGCGGTGTGAGACTTGAAGATATGGTATTGATTACAGAAAAAGGAGTGGAAGTTCTCACTTCATTCCCTAAAGAAATAAGTGTAATATGAAAAGGAGAGTATGGAGAGATGATTTCTTCTAACGACTTGCGTCCTGGGACAACAATTGAGTTAGATGGAGAGGTTTGGGTGGTGGTGCAGTTTCAGCATGTCAAACCAGGCAAAGGTTCTGCTTTTGTGCGCACCAAGATTAAAAACGTGGAAACCGGGAACGTAATTGAAAAAACCTTCAGGGCAGGGGAACGGCTCACCCGAGCTTTTCTGGATCACAAACAAATGCAATTCCTATACGCCGTCAAGGATGAATACCTTTTTATGGATATGGAGACCTATGAGCAAGTCGCACTTAAAAGGGAAGAGATTGAAGACGCCGCATTGTACTTGAAAGAAGGAATGATGATCGATGTCCTTTACTATAAGGGGAAGCATATAGGGGTAGAGCTCCCCGTTTTTGTTGAATTGGCTGTTCAAGAGACTGAACCCTCTTTTAAAGGTGATACAGCTGCAGGTAGCTCAAAACCAGCTAAGCTTGAAACGGGTGCCATCGTCCAGGTGCCATTTTTTGTTGAAGTTGGAGACGTGATTAAAATTGATACACGTACCGGAGAGTACGTGGAAAGGGTGGGAAAATGAAAATTCATATCGCTCCTGATGTAATCAGGTTAATTGTGCAAAAAACTGCTCTGGAGGTTGAGGGCGTCACTAGGGTCATCACTAAAGCACCCTGGTCGTTCGGGTTAAAGCAGGCTATTGGCTTGAAGATGGAGGAAGACAAACTTGAGCTCACCCTGCGCCTTGCTCTGCGTTATGGAGTAGACATTATGGCAGTCTGCAGGGAAGTGCAGCAGGCGGTCAAGAGGGCAGTAGAAAACCTTGTAGGCATTGAAGTGTCCTCCGTAGACATAATTGTCGAAGATATCGATCTGGCGCAGGATGCGAAGGCAAAAAGCTAGGGAGATTGCCTTTCTGCTTCTATATCGCATGGACATGGGGGGATTATCTCTGGAAGAAGCCGCGGAATTTGTGGAAAAGAAACCGGACCAGGACATCTGGGATTTTGCACTCTCCCTTGCCCGGGGAACATGGGAAAATCTCGAGAGTATTGATGATTTAATCTCTCGCCATTCTGAAGGATGGGAATTGGATAGGATGGTTTCCACTGACCGCAACATCTTAAGGCTCGCAGTGTACGAGTTATTCCACGGTAAGAATGCTCCCCCAGCAGTGGTGACTGATCAGGCTCTAAAACTTGCCCAGAAATTTAGCACCCCCGCTTCCTCCAAGTTTATTAACGGGATTCTGGGCGCTATTTTGAGGGAAAAAAGTGGAGAAGTCGCTAAGAGTGATAATTAAAGGATATGTCCAGGGAGTGGGTTTTCGCTACTGGGCATATCGTCACGCAACTTCCCTGAGAATTAAAGGTTACGTCAGGAATCGACCGGATGGCAGTGTTGAAGTTCTGGCTTCCGGGGATCAAGAAGCCGTTGATCATTTTCTTAGCCTTTTAAGGAGAGGGCCTTCTAGCGCTCTGGTGGAGGAGCTGGAAATAGATGAAGTCCCAGGTATGGTCAAAGAAGATGTCTTTCGCATAAAGTATGATTGAAGAAATTTTAGAAAAGGAAAAAGAGTATATCGACCAGGCACTCCTTCAATTTTTGAAAGAGGAAGCTTTTGAGCCTGCCACCTACGAGATGGTAAGTTATCCTTTACTTAGCTCCGGAAAACGGCTGCGCCCAATTCTTGTTCTTTGGGCTTGCGATGCTTTTTTGAAACCGCGTTCCCTTGCTCTGAAGGCGGCCTGCGGAATAGAATGTCTCCATGCCTTTTCTTTAGTCCACGATGATCTCCCGGGCATGGATAACTCTGATACCAGGCGGGGGAAGCCCTCAGTGCATAAAGCATTTGGAGTGGGCAATGCTATCCTGGTAGGGGATGCACTTCTCTGCCTGGGAATAAAGTGGATTGCAGAGGGCCTCAGGGAGGCGCACGTTCCCAATGCGGTGGAGATTGTCGCTGAAACGGGCGATATCCTGGGCATACCTGGATTGATTGGGGGACAATTTGAGGACATTGCCCTCAAGGAAAAAACCCTTGAGGAGTGGATATTCCTTTACGAGAGGAAGACGGCTCGCCTTTTTCAGTTTTCGCTTAAATTAGGGGCCTGGATATCCGGAGCGAATGAGAGTCAAATAAAGGTGCTGTATGAATATGGCAGGTACCTGGGAATCGCTTTTCAGCTAATTGACGACATCATGGATTTTTCCAAAGACGAGCCTTCCCTGGCAAAGACAATAGGTAGGGAGATGACAAGGAAACTGGCCTCTAATTATGTCCAGCGCGCTATATCTGCTCTTGATGGCTTTAAAGGGAACCGGGAAAGGTTTGAGTGCCTGGTAAAATATCTGGAGCATAGAAATGAATGAGAAAATCCTTCCCCGAATTCAGTCTCCGGACGATCTGAAAAAACTGAGCATTCCTCAGTTAGAGTCACTCGCTCGGGAAATTCGTGAAAGAATTATAGGACAGGTGAGCCATTCAGGGGGCCACCTTTCCTCAAATTTAGGCGTTGTAGAGCTGACCTTAGCCATTCACTACGTTTTCCAGGCTCCGAGCGACTGCATCCTCTGGGATGTGAGCCATCAAAGTTACACCCATAAGCTGATCACTGGAAGGAAGGAAGAATTCGAGAAACTTAGGGAGGCTGATGGACTTTCCGGTTTCACTTCCAGGGAAGAATCCGTTTACGATGTTTCCTCCATGGGCCATTCCTCAGTTGCTCTTTCCCAGGCCTTGGGGTTACGGGCTGCCAGAGATTTAATGGGCCAGAACCACAAAATAGTAGCGGTTATGGGGGATGGCTCCCTTACGGGAGGCGTGGCGTTTGAGGCGCTAAATAATGCCGGGCTCCTAAAGAAGGATTTGATCTTGATTTTAAATGATAACGAGCACTCCATTTCTCGGAATGTGGGTGCAATGGCTAAGAATCTAGCCAGGCTCAGGGTCTCCCGCCGTTACCAGAGCCTTAAGAAAATGACTACGGCTTTCTTCAGAAAGTTCCCCAAATTTGGCACATGGGCCCTGCGGAACATTGAAAAGCTGAAGGCCATGATTAAGGCCGCTCTCCTTCCCAGCTTACTTTTTGAGAGTTTCGGCTTTTCCTACTTAGGTCCCATTGACGGTCACGATCTCAAGGCCTTAATCGAGGTTTTGAGTCAGGCAAAGAACCTCTCAACGCCCGTGGTCGTTCACGTAGCCACCATAAAGGGGAAAGGTTACCTGCCTGCGGAAAAAGACCCCGTTTTCTTCCACTCCGCTCCCCCTTTTGAAGTGGAGACCGGTAAGCCCAAATGGACGCCTAAAAAGACTTTTACAGACGTGGTAAGCGAGACCCTGGCGGACCTGGGAGCAAAGAGAAAGGATTTTGTATGCATCACAGCTGCTATGGCGGATGGCACGGGATTGAAGGAGTTTGCTCACCTATATCCTGAAAGGTTTTTTGATGTGGGCATTGCTGAGCAGCACGCTATCAGCTTTGCAGCAGGCCTGTCTCTGGGAGGGTTAAAGCCCGTCGTCGCTATTTATTCTACCTTTCTCCAGAGAGGGTTTGACCAGCTGATCCACGATATTTGCCTTCAGAATTTGTCCGCTATTTTCCTCATTGATCGTGCTGGGGTTGTTCCCGGGGATGGCCCTACTCACCAAGGGGTTTTTGATCTTTCTTTCCTGAGGATTATGCCTAACTTATCAATTCTTACCCCCTCCTCTGGTAGGGAACTGAAAGACATGATTTATACTGCCTTCATGCACTCTGGCCCTGTAGCCATCAGGTACCCCAAGTCGGCACTGCCGGAGAGCGATTTTCCTCTGATGAGCTATTCCGGGATTCCCTGGGGCAAAGGGGTTTGTTTGCGCGAGGGCGGCGATGCCGCTATTTTAGCTTGGGGTCCCATGGTCAACGAAGCTCAAAAGGCAGCGGATATTCTGAAAGCGGATGGCCTGAAGGTCAGCGTTTACAACCTTCGTTTCCTGAAACCCCTTGATGAAGAGCTGGTTCTGAAAGCCTACCATGACTCCTATTTGCTTATCACCTTAGAGGAAAATTTAATCTATGGGGGAGCAGGATCCGCTGTGCTGGAACTGCTGTCCCAGAAGGGCCTGCAAGCGGGGAAGGTCATGCTGAAAGGGTTGCGTTCCGTACCCAGAATTGGAACGCGGGAACAGCTCTTAAGGAAAGCGGGGTTGGATTCAGAATCGATAGCTTTGGAGATCAAAACAAGGCTTGAGAGGATAAGAGTGGGAAGCTACTTGTGATGCTGAAGAAAATCGGAATTTTTCCCAGTTTGAAGAAAAAGGAAGCTATTGAGCTGGGATATGAGCTCAGCGAATACCTCAAGTTTAAAGGGGTGGAACCGGTTTTTCGGGAAGAGCTCAAGGATAAAATCTCGGGGAAAACCAAAACATTCCCGCCTGAGGAACTTGATTTTGTTTTAAGTCTGGGAGGAGACGGAACTCTCCTTCAGTGCGTTCATCGTGTCTGGGATAGTTGTCCCATTTTGGGTGTGAACTTAGGAAACTTAGGTTTCCTTACGGCCTCGGATGGGAAAAAAGTGTATGAGGACCTGGAGAGAGTGCTCCAGGGTGATTACATCGTGCATGAACGTGATCTGGTGCGGGTTCAATTCAAAGGAAGAGAGCTTTATGGCCTGAATGAGTGCTCTATCGCGCAGGTGAACGTAGGGAGGATCTTTACCCTCTCCTTAGAAGTTAACGGTGTGAGAATGGGAGAACTTAGAGGCGATGGAATCATAGTTTCCACTGCTACCGGTTCTACTGCCTACGCTTTAGCTTGCAATGGTCCATTAATTTCCCCATCACTTCATGCCCTTCTCCTTTGCGTGATTTCTCCCCATAGCCTTTCTACCAGACCGCTGGTACTGATGCCAGATGACCGAATTAAAATCACGCTCCCTGAGGGCGAGTTCGGACTTTTGGTGATGGACGGACAGGAAAGGCTTCCCTTATCAGCAGGGGACGAGGCGATTTTGACCTTGGCGGAACGAAAAGTTAGGCTTGTTTTCTTTGAAGAGGATTTCTTTCTCCGAGTGATCCCGAAGAAACTGCTCTGGGGACATCCGTGATTGAAAATATCTGGATCAAAAATCTGGCTATAGTCAAGGAACTTAGCTGTGAGCTTGAAGGGGGCTTAAACGTCTTTACGGGAGAAACGGGCGCGGGAAAATCCCTGGTTGTGGACGCCATTTCCTTTCTTCTGGGGGGACGGTCTCAAATTGAAATGGTCGGAAATTACGGGGATGAACTTCGGGTAGAAGCAAGCCTAATCATTGATGACCAGGATTCCTGGGTCAAATTGCAAGAATTGGGATTGGATGATCCCTGCCTTTATATTATGCGCACACTTTCTAAGGATGGGAGGAGCAAGGCGCGCATTAATGGAAAAACAGTCCCGGTCGGCTTCCTTAAGGATACTCTTTCAAGCCTCGTACACCTGCACGGACAGCAAGAACATGAGGCTTTAGTTCTACCTTCCTATCAACTTGACTACATTGATCGCTATGCAGGGGAAAGAGCCTTAATTCTGAGAGCTAAAGGGGAATCCCTTCTTTCAGAACGCAAAGAGGTCACTGAAAAAATAAGCAACTTAGAGGAACAGCTCAGGCAGCGTGAGAGACAAAAGGATATCCTTCAATACGAAATTAACGAGATTGAGTCAGCAAGATTAAAGGAGAACGAGGATCAACTTTTACTAGAGGAAAAGACCCTTCTCCTCTCAGGGCTGCAGATAAAAGAGAGTCTTGAAAAACTACAGGAAACCCTGCGAGGGGAAGGACCGAAAAAGGGATTTCTGAACATATTGGAAGCCCATTCCAGGGAAATTGCTCAATTTAAGACAAGGTCAGATAAGCTTGGTTCTTTTTCCTCCAGGTTAGAGAACATAGTGATTGAATTAGAGGATCTATCCTGGGAATGCAATTCTTTCTTTGAGGGTCTGGAGTTTGATCCGGAAAAACTGGAAGCTGTGGAAGAACGGCTGGACATCATAGCTCGCCTGAAGAGAAAGTACGGAAATACCATCCCGCAGATTTTAGATTATTTAGAAAGGGCCAAGGAATCCCTGCGTTCCTTAGAAAGTGTGGATCTGGAGATCGAAAATTTGATTTCTCGAAAGGAGCAAATCGAGATTGAACTCGGGGACGCCCTTGGAGAGCTCCGCGCGCTCCGGCGCGAAAAAGCTAAAGAACTCCAATTGCGAATTGTTGAAGGCCTCAGGGAATTGGGAATCCCTACCTCAATATTTAAAGTAGAATTTCAAGAATTCCCCCTTGAGGAACTGCGTTCTTCCGGATTGGACAGAGCTGAATTCTGGTTTAGCGCAAATCCCGGAGAGATGGAAAAGCCTTTAGGTAAAGTAGCCTCGGGAGGGGAGCTCTCGAGGCTAATGTTGGTAATGAAATCGGTGCTTGCCGATGTTGATCGAGTTCGTGCGTTGATATTTGACGAAGTGGATGCCGGAATTGGGGGCAAAGTAGGGGAAGCTGTGGCTCGAAAGCTGAAAGAGATTTCCCGAAACCACCAAGTGATATGTATTACCCATTTGCCCCAGATAGCAGGGGCGGCCGATGTCCATTTCGCCATTGAAAAGTCACCGGAACCCCTAAACGAAGTAAGGGTAAAAAAGCTGAAGGGCGAGGAAAGAGTGAAAGAGATCGCCAGAATGCTGGCTGGAAGCAAAATTACCCCTACGGTTTTGGCTCATGCCAGAGAATTGCTGGGAGGTAAAGCATAATGAGCTGGAAGGTTTTAGTGATTAACCCCGGTTCCACCTCTACCAAAATTGCCGTTTACCAGGACGAAAATTGCGTTAAGGAAAAAACAATTTACCACAGGGAAAGCAAACTGGAAATCCTGGAAGAACTACCCGAGAGACTTGCCGACATCCGCTCCTGGATGTCACAGGAAGGTCTTGAGGATTTCGACGCCATTGTCGCTCGAGGAGGACTATTGAAGCCAATTCCCTCAGGTACATATGGGATCAATGCCAAAATGTTGGAAGATCTCAGGCTCAGACCCCAGGCTCACCACGCCTCTAATCTTGGTGCCTTTATCGCAGATGCCTTTTCCCGGGAATGGAAGGTCCCTGCTTTTATAGTGGACCCTGTTTCCGTGGATGAATTCAACCCTCTGGCCAGATATTCAGGCCTCCCTGAGCTTCCCAGGAGAGCGCTTTCGCACGCTTTAAACATTAAAGCAGTTGCTCGAGATGTTGCCCGGGAGCTCGGCAAAAGTTTACAGGAGTGCAATTTCGTCGTGGCCCACCTCGGAGGCGGGATCTCTGTAGTTCCCCTCGAAGGAGGTATGATCGTGGACGCCAATGATGCCAACCAGGGCGGTCCCTTTTCTCCTGAGAGGGCAGGTGCTCTGCCTACGGTCGATCTCGTAAAATTAGCGTTCTCTGGAAAATTCACAGAAAAAGAGCTAATAACACGCATGACCAGGAAGGGTGGGCTTTTGGCGTATTTGAACACCAACGATGCACGAGAGGTAGAAAGAAGAATTTCAGAGGGAGATACCTATGCCCTGGAGGTTTATCAGGCTATGGCGTACCAGATAGCAAAAGAAATCGGGGCCATGTCCACCGTTTTAAAGGGAAAAGTTGATCGCATCATCCTCACCGGGGGGCTGGCATACTCCACCGTACTCGTCCCCTGGATTATTGAAAGGATATCCTTCATAGCGCCAACTGTAATCAAACCTGGTGAGGGCGAGATGAGAGCGTTAGCCCTTGGTGCTTTGAGAGTCTTAAGAGGAGAGGAGCAGCCTAAAGAGTATGATTAGGAATTTCGAAGAGGCATTAAGCAAAGCAAGGGGACTTGCAAGGTTGATTGCCGTAGTAGTTTCTCCTGAAGAGGCTGATACCCTTAAGGGGATAGAGGAAGCCCGGGAAATTGGCTTGATTGAACCGCACCTTTTCGGCAACGAGGGAAAAATTGCTTCCGTTGCCCGAGAATTAGACATTGATCTAGCCCAATACTACATTTATCATTCAGAGAACCCGGAGCAAAGTGCTATCCGGGCTGTGGAGTTCTGTCGCCAATCCCGAACAGGAATGCTGATTAAGGGATTTCTTCCCACTCCCGTTTTTTTAAAAGCGGTTCTCCACAAGGAAAAGGGGCTGGTTTCTGGCCAGTTCTTGTCCCACGTAGCAATCTTCCAGGTTCCGGGATTCGATCGGCTTCTTTTTCTCACGGATGGGGGTATGGTTGTTCTTCCCAACCTGGCGCAGAAGCTGGAAATTTTGAAAAACGCTGTTCTTGTTTGCCACGCTCTGGAAATATCTGAGCCCAGGGTAGCCCTTCTGGCCTCAGTGGAGACCGTTAGCCCGGATATCCCCGCAACAACAGAGGCCGCGATAATTACTGGAATGTGGCGCAGGAAGCAGATAAAAGGTTGCATTGTTGATGGTCCTCTGGCGCTTGACAACGCGCTCTCACCGGAAGCACTTAAGGAGAAGGGGATCGATAGCCCTGTAGGAGGGAAAGCCGATGTCCTCTTGGTTCCCAATATCGAATCAGGAAATCTTTTGGGCAAATCGCTGGTGCACGTAGCTGGAGCCATTATGGCAGGCGTGGTCCAGGGTGCCAAGGTTCCTATTGTTCTTGTTTCCAGAGTCGACCCTCCTAAATCAAAACTCTATTCTGTTGCGGTTGCGGCTCTGGTGCAAAATTTCCAGGAAAAGGCAACGCAATAAATTATGAATTACAAAATCATCAGGGAAAGGGCCATAATTTAAAGTGGAAAGCCTCCTGAATGCGCGCCTTTTCCCCAGGATACTTGTCCTGGCTGGCCCATCCGGGGCAGGAAAAAGCGAGATCAGCGCAAACCTGGCCCTGAATTTGAACCTTGATGGGAACGTGGTGTTGATCGACCTTGATCTGATCAAGCCGCTTTTTCGCTTACGAAATGCCCGCGGTGAAATCCAACGCTTGAAAATCCATTTGGTCACCTCGGGTGGCGAGTGGGACAGTTCGGACCTTCCAGTCATTCCCGCTGAGGTAAACCGCTGGCTTGTTTCCGAAAACAGAGTAATCATTGACGTTGGCGGAGACGGACAGGGTGCCCGGATTCTGAATCAGTACCGGGATATTCTGGGAAAACAAAGTTACCTAACGCTTTTTGTAGCCAATCCCTATCGCCCTTTTTCCCAAACAGTTCAAAGCCTGGTGGTTCAGTTGGAAAGTATCGAAGAACAGACGGGTACGAAAGTAAAGGGACTTGTTTCTAATCCGCACTTGAAAGAACATACGAATCCAGAGATAATTAAATCCGGGCATGCTATCGTGGAAGAACTTTCCGAGAAACTCGGCTTGCCAATTTTCTTCGTAGCGGTTCGAGAGGATCTTGTCCCTCTCGTCAACTTTTTAGAGGTTCCCCTCTTACCGCTAAAATTTTTTATTCGTCCACCCTGGGAGTACTGAGTTCCCGGGTGAAAGGAGGAATATGCCAAAAAAAGTAGTTATCAACGAAGATTTATGCAAAAGTTGTGAGCTTTGTGTTTCCGTCTGCCCGGTTCACGCCCTGGCAATCTCTAACCGCTTGAACGCATTTGGCTATCATCCCGTAGAGCTCATTGACGAAGAGAGGTGCACATCCTGCACTGCCTGCGCTCGTATGTGCCCGGACGCGGCGATAGAGGTTTACCGTCTGGTTAAGACGGGCACCGCTTTAGAAAAGGAGTAAGCCATGGGAGAAAGAATATTGATGAAAGGCGCAGAGGCCTGCGCCGAAGGAGCGATAAAGGCCGGTTGTCGTTTTTTCTTTGGCTACCCCATTACACCTCAAAATGAAGTTGCTGGCTATATGTCCCGAAGACTTCCTGAGGTAGGTGGGGTATACCTCCAGGGAGAAAGCGAGGTGGCCTCTATTAACATGGTCCTGGGTGCTGCTGCCGCAGGTGTTCGTGCTATGACCTCCTCATCATCTCCCGGGATCTCCCTGATGCAGGAAGGGATTTCCTATATGGTGGGATGTCAGCTTCCGGCAGTGATAGTCAACTTTATGCGCGGAGGTCCAGGATTGGGAGGGATAGGACCGGCTCAGTCCGATTATTTACAGGCCACTAAAGGTGGGGGGCACGGGGATTACAACCTTGTGGTTCTGGCTCCTTCTACCATTCAAGAGCTTGTCGATTTAATGAAAGAAGCCTTCGATATCGCTGACCGGTATCGCAATCCGGTCATGGTTTTAGCTGATGGGATCATCGCTCAAATGATGGAGGCCGTAGAGTTCAAGTACGAGGTAGATCCTGCCGCTCTCCCCCCAAAGCCCTGGGCTGTAGGAGGAGCTAAAGGCAGGCCAAAAAACGTGATTAAGTCACTTGATCTCGTCCCGGAAAACTTAGAGAAGTACAACTGGATGCTCCAGGAAAAGTTCAAACAGGCCAGGGCGAACGAGGCACGCTATGAAGAGTACATGATGGAGGAGGCGGAGATCGTCCTCGTTTGCTTTGGGACAGTTGCTAGAGTAGCCAAAAAATCCATAGAGGAAGCCCGTAAGCAAGGGGTAAAAGCAGGATTGATCAGGCCAATCACGCTCTGGCCTTTTCCGGAAGAACCTTTCTTGAAAGCAATCCCTAAAAGCAAAAAATTCCTTGTTCTGGAAATGAATGCTGGCCAGATGATCGAGGACGTGAAGCTCCAGGTATGCCATGCCAGGCCTATCGAATTTAAAGGTAAACCCGGAGGCACCGTTTTTACTCCTTCCGAAATCCTGGAGTTGATTTTGTCTCTGGAGGAGAACAAATGAACGAAATTTTATATAAGCCCCTATACTTAAGGCCCAAATCCTTAGCCAGAGTCCCTACGCACTATTGCCCGGGATGTCATCATGGAATCGTCCATCGCTTGCTGGCTGAGGTAATCGACGAGTTGGGCATTCAGGAAAAGACGGTAATTATGGCCCCCGTAGGGTGCTCTGTTCTGATTTACAACTATTTTGAAGTGGATTCCGTGGAGTGCGCTCACGGAAGAGCCCCGGCAGTTGCCACAGGAATTAAGCGAGCAAGACCCGATAGCGTTGTCATCACTTATCAAGGAGACGGGGATCTGGCGGCCATCGGAACGGCTGAGATCGTTCATGCGGCCACAAGGGGCGAGCGTATCACTACCATTTTCATAAACAACACCAATTTCGGCATGACCGGCGGGCAAATGGCCCCTACAACCCTCATCGGGCAAAAAACAGAAACTACTCCTTATGGCCGTTCCCCTGAACGGAATGGCTATCCCATCAGGGTTGCTGAAATGCTGGCCACCCTGAATGGCCCCGCTTATATCGCCCGGGTAGCAGTTTATAATCCAACTCAGGTAATGAGAGCGCGCAACTCCGTCAAGAAAGCGATTCAGGTTCAAGTCGAGGGGAAAGGGTTCGGGTTCGTGGAAGTCCTTTCCACCTGCCCGACAAACTGGGGCCTCAAGCCCACGGAGGCTATAAAATGGCTTGAGGAAAATATGATTCCCGTTTATCCTCTGGGCGAATTCGTGGGAGGGAGCAAATAATGGTGTCCGAACTGGTTTGTGCTGGCTTTGGCGGCCAGGGAGTAATGCTCATGGGCCAGATTTTAGCCTATGCCGCAGCCCTGGAAGGAAAGGAAGCGACTTGGTTCCCCTCCTATGGACCGGAAATGAGAGGGGGAACGGCAAATTGTCAGATTGTAATCTCAGAAGAGCCCATAACTTCTCCTATTTTATCCCGGCCGAAAGCGGCTATCGTTTTGAATAAACCCTCTTTCCAGAGATTTGAACCGCTTGTGGCCTCAGGAGGTTACCTTTTTGTCAATAAGTCCCTGGTAGATGAGGAATCGGCGCGAACGGATATTGAGGTCATCGCCATTCCGGCCACTGACATTGCTCAAGAGATAGGCTCTATACAGGTAACGAACTTCGTCCTTCTGGGAGCCTATATCGAAAAAGTGAGACCAGTGGCTTTTGATTCAGTGGAAAAAATCTTGGAAAAAGTACTGACTGGCACTAAAGCTAAATTTTTACCCCTGAATAAGGAAGCCCTTAAAAGAGGTCGAGAGTTTGTGCACCAGCTTCAAAAAAATGGAGGGAAATCATGAACAGAGATCGGCTAATAGAGGAATTTATCAGGCAAATTAGCATTCCCTCAATTTCTGGAAAAGAAGAACGATTTGCCCTTTACATGGAGTCCCGGCTAAAGGAGCTAGGTCTTAAGATTGAGAAGGACTCCTCGGGGAACCTGTTTGCCCGTCTGGAGGGAAGCGTCGCCACTAAAAGACCCGTTCTCTTTTGTGCCCACCTTGATACCGTACCCACTGATCCTGTTCAATTTTCGATAGAAGGGGAGACCATCAAAGCTAATGGTAGCGCCATCCTGGGAGCAGACGATAAAGCGGCCACGACTGCCATAGTGGAAACTCTGCTTTCCCTCAAAGAAGAGGGCATAAAGCACGGTGATGTGGAAATCCTCCTCACGGTTCAGGAAGAGGTTGGTCTGGTGGGCGCTAAGCATTTCGATGTGGAAAAAGCCAAATCCCGGTTTTTTTATGTCCTGGATTATTCCGGCCCCATTGGCCTGGCAGTTTGCAGCGCCCCCTACGCTAACGAGTTTCACTTCCGTTTTCTGGGCAAAGCCGCTCATGCCGGGAGCGAACCGGAAAAGGGTATTTCCGCAATACAGGCGCTGGCCATCGCGGTTGCCAACATGCCCCTGGGACGAATCGACTTTGAGACTACGGCCAACATTGGGATCATTTCCGGAGGAAAAGCCACCAACATCGTGGCTGATTTTGCCGAAATGCGCGGGGAAGCCCGCTCCCGCAACTCAGAGAAGCTGGAAAAACAAACTCAGTTAATGCTCCAGGCTGCTGAAGAGGCAGCTTTAAGCGTGGGGGCAAAAGTGGATATCAATTGCCTGAGAGAGTATGAGGGTTACACCCTGAGCGAGAATGAGGAAATCGTGCTTATAGCTCGGGAGGCAGCATCCGCTTTAGGCTTAAACCTCAAGCTTGTCGAGGCGGGTGGGGCTTCCGACGCTAACGTATTTAACCTGAAAGGTAGGAAGTCCCTTGTACTCAGCTGCGGTTATCTCCGTCCCCATACTCCCGAGGAGGAAGTCTCGATCAAGGAAATGCTCAATTTAAGCTTGCTCCTCAAAGAGATAATCCAGAGAGCCTGAAATGGAAAGCCTGAAATGGAAAAGAAGCTCAAGCAAAGCCTGATTTACAAGGGCAAATTGCTTTCCCTTGAGGTCATTGAGGTGGTAATGCCCTCAGGTTTCCGTACTTCCCGCGAGATAGTCTATCACCCGGGCGCCGTGGGCATCCTGGCATTAAATGAAGAGGACCATTTTTTAATGGTGCGCCAGTATCGAACTGCTCTTCAAGGATATACTTGGGAAATTCCCGCAGGCAAGCTGGAGAAAGGAGAAAGCCCTTTGAAGTGTGCTCAAAGGGAGCTTCTGGAAGAAACTGGTTACGAGGCGAAAAACTGGCAGTTCTTACTCGCTTTTTATCCCTCGCCCGGTTACTCCAGCGAAGTAATTCACCTCTTCCTGGCAAAGGGATTAATCGAGAAACAACCCAAATTTGAAGCGGACGAAGAAATCACCATTTCTTTCTTTTCCCCGCAGGATCTAGAGAAATTGTTGAAATCCTCGCAACCCTTAGACGGAAAAACAGCTCTGGCTTTAATGTTTTTAAGACAACAAGGTGTTAAACAGGGTAATTCTAATTATCCTTGATGGAGTAGGGGCGGGGGCGCTTCCGGATGCACACCTTTACGGCGATGAAGGCAGTAATACCCTGGTGCACTCCTTGAGGGCCGTAGAGTCCTTCAGCCTTCCTTTCTTTAAAAAGAGCGGCCTGGGAAATATTATTAATGAAGGTCTTCTGGAACCCGCCGTCACACCTCTTGCTTCCTGGGGAGTAATGCTCGAAGCCTCAGTGGGCAAAGATACTATTATTGGACACTGGGAGATGATGGGGATTTATACCAAAAAGCCCTTCCCCACTTATCCCCAGGGCTTCCCTGAAGAGGTGATCTTAAAATTCGAGGAGCAAATAGGTCGAAAGACCCTGGGCAATGTGGCTGCTTCAGGGACAGAAATCATCAAGCTTCTTGGTGAAGAGCACATGAGAACGGGTTACCCCATCGTCTACACCTCTGCGGATTCCGTTTTCCAAATTGCCTGTCATGAGGAGATTATTCCCGTAGAGGAACTCTATTGTTACTGCCAGATCGCCCGTTCTTTACTTACAGGAGAACACGGAGTATTAAGGGTCATTGCTCGTCCCTTCGTAGGCCAGCCAGGGAATTTCGTGCGCACAGCGAACCGCCGCGACTTTCCTCTTCCTCCGCCGTTTCCTACTGTTCTGGATTCTCTTAAGGAAAATGGAATTCCAGTTTACGCCTTCAGTAAAATTGAGGACGTGTTTTCCGGGCGAGGAATTACTCATTCTCTGCACACAGGGAATAATCCAGAAACCATGAAGGCTCTTGGAGAATGGGTTCAAGGCAAAGAAGGAGGTTTAGCCTTCGCAAATTTAGGGGACTTCGACACCCTATGGGGGCACAGACGCCTGCCGGATAAGTTTGTTCAGGGATTAGAGGATGTCGATCGGTTCCTCCAGGGGATTTGGGAGACCTTAACGGCGAATGATTTAATGATGGTTACAGCTGATCACGGGAACGACCCCACTTTCATGAAACATACTGATCATACACGGGAAATGGTACCGCTCCTTTTGTATATTAAGGGAAAAAGGGGAATACCCCTGGGAGTAAGGGAGAGCTTTGCGGATATCGGAAAAACTATCTTAAGTGTATTCGGCATTCAGAGCGGATTACCTGGAAATAACATTTTAGTTTTTTGACACTTCTTTTCCTTTAGGCTAATATTTTTTCGCTTATGAGAAATTTTTTGGTGAAATTTTTCAGAATGTTCATAATCGTATTTCTTTTAGCCTTCTACCTCGTGTCTCTACAAGCTTACTGGGGGAAGGCAACAGAAGCCGTATCCCAGAATCAGCTAAAAACAGCCCTTACTGTTCAAATGCATGACGAGCGACTTTCATTTGAGGTCCCTTACGGTATTTCCCTCCGGGATGCGCTGAGAAACAAAGTCAAACTTTCAGAAATGGATTTGCTTAGCGTTTCCCCGACTACAATTATTGAAAACGAGACAATCGTCACTTTAAAAAAGGTTGAGGAAAAAGTAATTCAGGAAAAGGAGAGCATCCCCTTTCCCAAAAAATTTGTTCCGGCCCCTTATTTGCCATTCGGTCAGCGGGAGATTTTACAAAAAGGTCTTCCCGGAATTAAGGAAATCGTCTTTTTTGAAAGAATCGAAGATGGTCAGGTCGTAAGCAAGGAGAAAATTGAAGAGAAGGTCACCCAGGAACCGCTGGAACAAATCGAGGCAGTTGGTATCCTGTTTGGCTCACCTGAGGAAACAATCAAGGTTTCCCTGACTTACCCACCGCCTTCCAGCGACGACTTTCTGGTGATGGAGGCCACGGCCTACTGCCCTCTGGTCAGCGAAACAGACGGTAATCCCTGGAGAACATCTATCGGATTGAGCTCTTCTTATGGAGTAGTGGCAGTGGATCCCACTGTTATCCCTTACTATACTCCCCTTTATGTTGAAGGCTACGGATACGCCATTGCCGGTGATACAGGTGGGGCCATCAGGGGAAACCGTATTGACCTTTTCTTCTATACGGCTGAAGAGACCAGACGTTTTGGCCGCCGGATGGTAAAAGTTTGGATCCTCGACTGAATGAGCCTAGTGCTAAAAAAATCTTGAAAAGCCTCAACATCAGGCCTAAAAAATCTCTTGGCCAGTCATTTCTCCAGGAGCTTTCCCTTTTAAAGGAACCCCTGCAATTTTTGGAGCTTGGTCCAGGGGTTAACGTCCTGGAAATCGGTGCAGGAATTGGAAATGCAACACTTAAAATCCTCGACCATGGAGCCCGCGTGACCGCCCTGGAAGTTGACAACCGGTTTGCTCCCATTTTGTCCTTGATTCAGAAAAGTTACCCCAACGTCCGATTTTTGTTTCAAGACGCTAAAGCTGTATCCTGGGACGATATCTTTCAGGGTGAATCTTATTCCGTGTTTGGAAATATTCCGTATTACATTACTGGTCCAATCCTGGAGAAAGTGCTACTTGGAGAGAAGAACTGGAAAAAGGCAGTCCTTCTTTTACAGGAAGAAGTCTCAGAAAGGCTCCTTGCTCCTCCAGGGTTAAAGTCATATTCCTCCTTGACAATCATGGCTAATTTTAAAGCCAGACTTTCTCGAGGCCCTAAAGTTTCAAAAAGCTGTTTTTTTCCTGCCCCTAAAGTGGACTCCATTTTCATCTACATGGAAAGAAAACAGACGCCAGACTTCCCGGTATTAAATGAAAGTTTTTTCCTGAAGCTCGTAAGAGGGGCTTTTCAGGAGAGGAGAAAGACTCTCCAAAATAACCTCCTGCGCATGTTCCCGTCTCTCTCGAAGGAAACCCTGAGCTCAATTGAAGAAACTACTGGACTCACCTTTTCAAAGCGCAGTGAATCGCTTTCCCTGAAGGATTTTTGCCTTTTAGCAAACACTCTCTTAGGATACTTAAATGAGTGAGACCTTCAGAATTTTAACTCCAGCCAAGGTTAATTTTTGCCTGTTTGTCCTCTTTAAAAGGCCAGATGGCTATCACGAGATTGAAACCGTGATGCAGACTATCAATATCTATGACGAAGTCTCCCTTATTTTAATTGAAAAGGGGATAGAGCTTACAGTGGAACCGCCGTTTGATATCTCAATGGAGGAAAACCTGGCATATCAGGCAGCTAAATGCTTTTTTGAAGCTACTGCTCTGGAAGGGGGGGCCTTGATACACCTGTACAAACACATTCCTCCCGGTTCAGGATTAGGCGGAGGGAGCTCGGACGCAGCCGCTGTTTTGCTTCTGCTCAATCAGGCTTTCAATTATCCCCTTACCAGTAAGGAACTCGCAAATTTAGGCGGACTTGTGGGTTCAGATGTCCCCTTCTTTCTGGTTCAGGGAACTGCACTGGTTAAAGGGCGAGGTGAGAAGGTGTACCCGCTTCCTTTTAACATCACTATTCACATGACGGTTGTGATGCCAACCAAAAGCCTCTCAACGGCCCTCGTGTACCAGAATTTCACTGCCTTTTCCCCTGTCAGCAAGAACACCTGGGAGATCATGAAGAGCCTGAATGAAAGAAATCTGGAACTCCTCTCCAGTTCCATAAGAAATGACCTGGAAAGCGTAGCCATCAATTTCGTTCCCGAGATTGTTACCATTAAGAACCTTTTAAAACAGGCTGGGGCTCTCGGCTCTCTGGTTTCGGGAAGCGGTTCCGCAGTTTTTGGAATTTTTCCCGACGCCAAGCAAGCGGAAAAAGCTACTCGCTTTTTCCAGTCTATGGGCTACTGGGCTCGCCACGCCTGGAGCACCCCGTCTTTGAGGTGAGACAAATAAAGTTTTATAATTCGAATGTCCGGGCGGATAGCTCAGCGGTCAGAGCGCCTGCCTTACAAGCAGGAGGTCGCAGGTTCGAACCCCGCTCCGCCCACCAGGCTTTGATCTGCATTATCTGCTTTATTTTATTTATTTCGCAAACCTTGAAGAGGTCGGATTTATAAATCAATTTATTTTAAAAGCTCTTTAAAACTTGCAAATTTTTAAAGTAAAATAAGTAAAAACCTAAATCCCTGAATGGATCAGCAATTAAAGGTTACTCTTTCCTTGACAAAAAATGGCAAAACCGTACAATGTCATCTTGGAAACCTTGATCGGCGAGCTGCCGATTTATATTCTTAATACTGACCTTAAAGGAGTATTAACATGGCTGACAAATCATTTAACGCTTTCAAAATGGCTCAGGAGCAATTTGACAAGGTGGCGGATTATTTAGGACTGGATCAGGCAACCAGAGATCTCCTGAGAAACCCCATGCGTGAGTATCACTTTTTAATCCCGGTTAGAATGGACGACGGATCGGTAAAAGTTTTCCAGGGATTCAGGGTTCAGCACAACGATGCTCGGGGTCCATGCAAAGGGGGAGTCAGGTTTCACCCCCAGGAGACAATTGACACCGTGAAAGCTTTGGCCATGTGGATGACCTGGAAGTGCGCCGTAGTCGATATTCCATTGGGGGGAGGGAAAGGTGGAGTGATCTGCGATCCCCACCACCTTTCTGAAAGGGAACAGGAGAACCTCTGCCGTGGATGGGTAAGGCAGGTAGCCTACAATATAGGACCATATCTCGACGTTCCTGCCCCTGACGTAATGACTTCCGGGCAGCACATGGTCTGGATGATGGACGAGTACGAGAAAATTCACAATGGACGCTTCCCCGGCGTCATCACGGGGAAGCCACTGGGCATGGGAGGTTCCCTAGGACGCACGGAAGCCACGGGATACGGAGTGGTTTACGTACTTAGAGAGGCTTTAAGCGAGATGGGGATTGACATTAAAAAGACTCGAGCCTCTTTCCAGGGATTTGGCAACGTAGCGCGTTATGCTGTGGAACTCTATTCTCAGTATGGAGGTACGCCAGTTTGTGTTTCCTGTTGGAACCAGGAGGATCAGAAGGCCTATACTTACTATAAGGAAGATGGAATTGATCTGAAGCAGCTACTCCAAATCACCAATCGTTTTGGAGAAATCAACAAAGAAGAAGCCAGAAAGCTGGGGTACGAGGTACTTGATGGAAGCGCCTGGATTGAGCAGGATGTGGACATTTTGGTTCCCGCAGCTTTAGAAAATCAGATAACAGGAGATAATGCCCCAAGGATTTCTCCTCGAGTAAAAATCATAGTGGAGGGCGCTAACGGTCCCACCACTCCAGAAGCTGATAAAATAATCCAGGAAAAGGGGATCTTTGTAATTCCGGACTTCCTCGCAAACGCTGGGGGGGTAACCTGCAGCTACTTTGAGCAAGTTCAGTGCAACATGAATTATTTCTGGACCAAGGATGAGGTTCTCTCCAAGCTGGATACTAAGATGACCGAAGCTTACTTGCAGGTGTCTGCTTTAGCTCGCGAAAGAAAACTATACATGCGCGATGCCGCTTATGTAATCGCGATTCAGAGGGTCGTAGAGGCCTGCAAGTGGCGTGGTTGGATTTAAAAGGGAACTGATTATCTCAAATGGTAAAACGAAAGGAGGGGGAGTGAGGCTAAATTTTTGAAGGGATGAGTGCCAGGTTACCTGAAACTCCAGACACTAAAATTGCACCTTCCTTTTTCAGAGATCCCTATTACGCTAAATTTTTTGAATTGATGCCCTTCCGCGTAAAACAGGTGCTCCTCGTTTCCAGTCCCTACGACTACTTCATTCTCGAAGAGGATGGTAGACTTTCCGATCTTTTAAACAGTGCTTATAAACAAAGGGACCTCGGCTACATCCCTACTATTTACCTTGCGACTTCTTACAAAGAAGCGGAAGAATTAGTTGCTTCCTCTCTTTTCGATTTAGTAATTGTGGTCCTTCGCTCCTTTGATAAAGAGGCTTTGGCATTTGCGGAACATATGAAGCGGCTCCACCAGGGAATGCCTGTTGTCGCTCTGGCTTTTAATGGCCCAGAAGTCTTCTCCTTGATTAAAGCCCAGGGAAAGGGTGCTTTCGATGAGATTTTCCTCTGGCAAGGCAATGGCCGTCTGATTGTGGGGATTGTCCAGTTAATAGAGGATAAGTTCAATGCGGAACACGATGTAAGCCTTACCGGGATCCCTAATTTGCTTCTGGTTGAGGATTCCCCCGATTTTTACTCCTCCTATTTAAATTTGCTCTACGAAATGCTCTGGGAACTCACCGCCAGCCTCCTGGAAGGAAAACTCCCTTTTGAGGAAAAGGTCATTCGGCAGAGAGGAAGGCCGCGGCTTCATCTAGCTACTACATTCGAGGAAGCGCTCAAGATTTACAAGAAATTAAAAGGTCACTTTCTGGGAGTTATTAGTGATGCCGGTTTTCCCCAGGATGGCCAGGAGAGCCCAACGGCGGGATACGAGTTGATCAAGTATATTCGCTCCCAAGAACCTCATTTACCCATTATCCTGCAGTCATCGGAGAATTCGGTAACAGATTGGGCTAAAGAATTTGATGCTGATCTGATCCTGAAAAACTCGCCATTCTTAGTCTTTAACCTGCGCAAACTACTTTTCGAGAAGTTTGGATTCGGAGATTTAATTCTCAGAGACAATAGCGAGAAAGAGGTCGCCAGAATACCCTCCTTGGAGAGCCTGATTTACGTGATTGACAGCTTACCGCCAGAATCAATTTATTCCTGCTATAAAAAGGGTTGCCTGAGAAGGTGGCTTTTGGCGCGAACAGAATTTCAATTAGCCTCGGCTTTAGAAGGCTCCGAATTTCAAGGTTTGAAGAATCCAGAGGATTTCCGCCAAAAGTTATCGAGCCTGCTAAATAAAGATAGGGTAAAAAAGCAGGTAGGTAAGGTAGTCCCTTATTCAAGGAGGTTTAGCGTTGACCAGTGGCATTTCTGTCGCATGGGCGGGGGATCCTTGGGGGGAAAAGCGCGGGGTTTAGTTTTTTTTGATAAGGTGCTTTCTTTAAACCTGGAACTTGCTAAATTTCCGGGAGTAAAAATTGAGATTCCCAGAACCCTGGTTTTGGGCACAGACATATTTGACGAATTCTTAGAGGCTAATAAACTCACGCTCATGGCTTACGAGGAAAAATCCGATATCCGCATTGCTAACGCTTTTATTAATGCCTCCCTTCCTCCCACAGTTCTCGGTGATCTAAGAAACTTCATTCGAGAAGTGAGAACTCCCCTGGCGATTCGCTCTTCTAGCCTTCTTGAGGATGCCCTGTATCACCCTTTTGCGGGGATCTATTTGACGAAAATGATTCCCAATAGCTTTTTGGACCTCGATACCCGGTTTCTTAGCCTGGTCAATGCCATCAAATTAGTTTATGCCTCCACCTTTTTCCGAAACGCTAAGTCTTATCTGGAAGCCACGAACAATAAAATTCAGGAGGAAAAGATGGCGGTGATCATCCAGGAAGTCGTGGGGCAAAGGCGGGATAAGCGCTTCTATCCAGACATTTCCGGGGTGGCCAAATCCTATAATTATTACCCCTTCGGAGGGGCAAAGCCGGAAGATGGGGTGGCAAATATCGCCTTAGGCCTGGGCAAAACCGTGGTCGAGGGCGAGGCCTCATTCACCTTTATCCCCAAATATCCCAGAATTCCCGTAAGTTTTAACAATATAGAAGAACTGATAGCTCAATCTCAAAGGCATTTTTATTGTATCAACATGCAGCCTTTAGCCACAAAAGCATATACAGAAGAAGATCAATATCTCCTGAAGTTATGGCTGGAAGAGGCTGAAAAGGATGGCGTGCTGAAATATCTCGTTTCCACCTATTCCCGGGACGAGGACCGCCTTTATGACGGCCTTTTAAAAACAGGAGCCAGGGTGCTGACTTTCGCTCATATTTTGAAGAACAACCTTTTTCCTCTATCCGAAATTCTCGTCTTTCTGCTTGATCTGGCCAAAGAAGCTATGGGTACCGCTGTAGAGATTGAGTTTGCCTGCAGTCTAAACCCGGACGGGGTTCTCCCTGCCTATTTTGGCTTTTTGCAGCTGCGACCCATGGTGGGGCGAGGAGAATTTGTAGAAATCGATCTTCAAAGCATACCTCCTGAGAAAGTTTTCTGTTTTAGCCAGAAAGTTTTAGGGAATGGGATCATAAATAATGTAAAAGATGTGATAGTTGTGAAGCAGGAAAATTATGATCAGGCAAAGAGCCGGCGCATCGCTCAGGAAGTAGGAACCTTAAACGAACATTTGCGCCGAGAAGGAAGACCCTACATCCTGATTGGACCAGGGAGATGGGGATCAGCAGATCACTGGCTGGGAATCCCGGTCAGGTGGGAACAAATTAGTGGGGTGAAGGCAATCGTGGAGACTCCTTTAAAGAACCTGGATGTGGAGCCTTCCCAGGGATCCCACTTTTTCCACAATCTTTCCGCCTTAAGGATCGGGTATTTTACGGTTTCAAAGAAGCGCGAGGAATCATTCCTGGATTACGAGTCTCTGGATAATTACCCGACTTTCACAGAGACTGAGCACCTGAAACTTTTGCGTTTCGAGCACCCATTCACGGTAAAGATAGACGGTAGGAAGTGCAAGGGAGTAATATTAAAGCCCGAGGGAATGAAATGAGCACAACTTCGCCTAAGCCGGAGTGGCAGGTTTTCATCAATCTCTTGCGCACCTCTAATCCCACTCTCCTGGAAAGGATAGGGCGCAGGATGATGAATTATCTTTTTAAATGCAACATCCTGGAAATTAAGGATTTGATGCAGCAATTGAGCTTAACCTCTTCCCGCCCGGAAAAGGATCTTGTACGTAGCGAAAATGAGCCCCTCCCCAGGTTAAGTCCGGAGCTCCTTGAGAAATTTATTGACGAGGTCTTCAAAGTAGCCGCGGAAAGGCTGCCGCCGGAGACCATTACCAAGCTCGTGGAGAGGTGGTTGAAGAATGAGCAAACTCGCTTTCTGACTATGGCTGCAGAAAAAAGAGACATCCCCCTGGAAGAAATCAAAAATGCTTTAATCAGATTTTCCAGAATGCCTAATGCCATGAATTCTTTAACCCCCGAAGAGAATGTGGGAATCAAGGTAGCCCTAATCAGAAGGTTTTTCAGTGAGGATTTAGACTACATTAACGTTACCAAGAAATATTGCTCGATTCCCGATTTTTACGAAATCCTGACCCACACTATCGGCCCGGGAAAGGGAAATGGGAAGCTGGGTGGAAAAGCTGCGGGGCTATTCCGGGCCCAACAGATATTAATGGCTACCAAAAAGGACAATATCGCTCTGCGTAATCTTTCCGTTCCTAAGACCTGGTTTTTGACGTCAGATGGCATCATAGACTTCCTTCATTTCAACGCTCTTGAGGAGCTTCCCACAATCAAATACAGGAACCCCATGGAGATCAGGCAGGAATACCCTTACTTGGAACAGATCTTTAAAAATTCCGCTATGCCCCCGGAAATCGTAGCTGGTCTCAACCTGGTTCTTGAAGATTTTGGGGATCGACCCATAGTGGTTCGCTCCTCCAGTCTGCTTGAGGATACATTGGGATCAGCTTTCGCAGGTAAATACAAGAGCCTCTTTCTGGCGAATAAAGGCACCAAACAGGAAAGGCTGGAGGCGTTAATTGATGCTATTGAGGAAATTTACGCCAGCGTTTTTGGCCCTGATCCCATTGAGTATCGCAGAGAAAGAGGACTGCTTGATTTCAATGAAGAGATGGGCATTTTGATACAAGAGGTTGTGGGAAGAAGGGCGGGAAAGTACTTCTTCCCTGCTTTTGCCGGTGTAGCTTTCAGCCATAACGAGTTCCGGTGGTCTCCCCGGATAAAACGGGAAGACGGCGTTGTGCGCATAGTTATGGGATTAGGAACAAGGGCTGTCGATCGCATGACGAATGATTACCCCTTCATGTTCAGCCCGGGGCAACCCAGTTTGCGAATTAATGTCAGCCCTGATGAGGTTTACTGGTACTCTCAGAAAAATGTGGATTTAATTAATCTGGAAACACGGAGGTTTGAAACTGTTCCAGTGGAGAGGCTGATCCAGGAAGTAGGGGAGGAGCTACCATATCTTTCTTATATAATTTCCATTTATCAGGATGATCAACTTTTTCAGCCTGTGGGCAACTTTTTCCGGCTGAAAGAGGGCAGACCGGTGATCACCTTTAGCAGGCTGATTTCTCAGAGTCCCTTTGTGCCACAGATTAGAAGCATCCTGACGATTCTTCAGGAAGCCCTTGGCTGGCCGGTGGATGTGGAATTTGCCTGCGATGGCGATTTGCACAGGATATATCTTCTGCAATGCAGGCCGCAGAGCCTCTCTGGAAGCATCACCCACGTTGTCATTCCCGAAAATGTGCCACCTGAAAATCGGCTTTTTACTGCTAATAAATTCATAACCACCGGGGCAGTTAAAGGTATTGAGTTCGTGGTGTACGTTGACCCCGATGAATATTATGCCCTTTCCTCTTTTGAAGAACTGCTCGAAGTGGGAAGGATAATTGGCGCCTTGAACTCCAAGCTTCCTCGAAAAAAGTTTATCCTGATGGGACCGGGAAGGTGGGGAAGCAGAGGAGACATCAAGTTAGGAGTTCGAGTGGGCTACAGTCAGATCAACAACACCGCCATGATCATCGAAATTGCTAAAAGGAAGAAGGACTATCTTCCGGAGATCTCTTTCGGCACTCACTTTTTCCAGGACCTGGTGGAAGCTGAAATTCACTACCTTCCACTTTACCCGGATGACCCGCAGGTGTTTTTTAACGAGGACTTTTTCAAGAATTCCCCAAATATTGTAAGAAGGTTAGTACCAGGCATTGGCTCTCTTGAAAGGGTTATCAGGGTAATCCCCCTGGAAAAAGTTAAGGAGGGCCACACGGTCACTGTCTTGATGGACGGGGAACGAGAGAGAGCACTGGCTTTTCTTGACCGCCATTCAGGGGAATCTGGTTCAGCGGGTTAATAATTTCTCAATCTGTTCTTCCAGATCTTAAGGGTACTGACCCTTTCATTTGCTACAAAAATATTTTTATAGGGATATGTTTACAAAAATTATCTGGTATAATTTTGAAGGATTTTTGGGTATATCCCGTACGCTAAAAGGAGGACTATTAAAAATGAGCCAAGAGTATGTGGAACGGGTTTTCGAGATTGTAAAAAAGAGAAATCCTGGGGAACCAGAATTTCACCAGGCTGTCTTTGAGGTTCTCGAATCCATTAAGCCGGTCTTAAACAAACACCCCGAATATGAGCAGGCAGGTCTTTTAGAAAGGCTTGTAGAGCCTGAAAGACAGGTAATTTTCCGCGTTACCTGGCAAGACGATCAAGGTAGAGTTCATGTCAACCGAGGCTTCAGAGTTCAATTTAGCTCTGCAATTGGTCCTTACAAGGGCGGAATCCGGTTTCACCCCTCAGTGTATTTGGGCATCATTAAATTCCTGGCCTTTGAACAAATTTTCAAGAACTCCCTTACCGGCTTGATGATGGGAGGAGCTAAGGGCGGATCCGATTTTGACCCTAAGGGCAAGTCGGATTCTGAGATCATGCGCTTCTGCCAATCCTTTATGAACGAGCTCTTCCGCCACATTGGAGAGGACACTGATGTTCCCGCAGGAGATATCGGGGTAGGTGGCCGAGAAATTGGCTTCATGTTCGGTCAGTGGAAACGGTTAACGAACCGCTTCACCGGAGTACTCACTGGAAAGGGCCTTTCCTATGGAGGTTCCCTGGTGAGGACCCAGGCTACTGGCTATGGGTTGATTTACTTCGTGGATGAAATGCTCAAAGACCGCAAAACCTCTTTTGAGGGAAAAACTGTAGTCATCTCCGGTTCCGGTAATGTAGCTATTTACGCCCACGAGAAAGCAGCCCAGTTAGGGGCTAAGGTTGTGGCTATGTCAGATTCCAACGGCTTCATCTATGACAAGGACGGGGTCGATCTCCAGGTTATTAAACAGATCAAAGAAGTAGAATACAAGAGAATCAAGGAATATTTAAACTATAAACCATCCGCTACTTATCAAGAAAGCTGCTCCGGGATCTGGAACATTCCCTGTGATATCGCTTTGCCTTGTGCCACCCAGAACGAATTGGACGGAAATGCTGCGGAAACCCTGATCAAGAATGGCGTCATAGCCGTAGGCGAAGGAGCCAACATGCCCTGTACCCCGGAGGCGGTAGACAAATTCGTCGCTGCTGGGGTCTCATTTGGTCCTGCCAAAGCTGCTAATGCTGGTGGAGTGGCGACCTCTGGTCTGGAAATGGCCCAGAACTCCCAGAGGGAGATGTGGCCATTTGAGGAAGTGGATCGCAAATTGCACCGAATCATGGTGGACATTTACGCTACTGCCAAAAACGCAGCTGAAGAATATGGAGCGCCTGGAAACCTCGTCGTCGGAGCAAACATCGCTGGGTTCCAGAAAGTTGCTCAGGCAATGCTGGCCCAGGGCCTGGTTTAGTTCGTATTGCCAATTCGGGTTTTTGCTTTTGCCCGTACAGGACTCTATTTACACTCAGAAAAGTTTTTTGCTATCATTAACGATGCGCGGGGTCGTGGTGTAGCGGTCTAACATGCAGGCCTGTCACGCCTGAGATCGCGGGTTCAATTCCCGTCGACCCCGCCATGCCGAGGTAGCTCAGTTGGTAGAGCAGTGGACTGAAAATCCTCGTGTCGGCAGTTCGATTCTGCCCCTCGGCACCATTCTATTCCATTTGCTTTTCGTCTTATGACATTCTTTTCAGCCCTATTGATGGACTATATTTTCAGAAGAGGACAGGAGGACGGATGAAAGTCATTCATTTTCAGGATGTGGAATACAAAGCCTTCGATGGTGAAAACGTCAAAGAGGTAAAGGGAAGAGTACTTATAGGTAAGGCTGACGGCGCTCCCCACTTTTGCATGCGCTTCTTTGAGCTGGCTCCAGGCGGCTTTACACCACGTCATCAGCACAATTGGGAACACGAAATCTTTATTCATAAAGGTCATGGTGTGGCGTTAAAGGAGGGAAAATGGGTACCGGTAGAGTCAGGGGTGGCGATCTTTGTTCCGGGCGGAGAAGAGCATCAAATCAGAAACACTGGCTCGGAACCCCTCCTGTTTGTGTGTCTTATCCCTTCAGGTCCGCCGGAACTTTGATTTCAAGGCTCTCTGGCAAAGAAAATTTTGTATTGACCACACGCTTTATAACCGATTAGAATATTATTCGAAAAGATCATTTTGCGGGAATAGCTCAGTAGGTAGAGCGCCTTCCCGAGCTGGGGGTAAATAGATCTCCCCGGTTGAAAATTGAATAGATTTCTTGCGGGAATAGCTCAGTAGGTAGAGCATCAGCTTCCCAAGCTGAGGGTCGCGGGTTCGAGTCCCGTTTCCCGCTCCAGAGGCGACATAGCCAAGTGGTAAGGCAAGGGTCTGCAAAACCCTCACCCCCGGTTCGAATCCGGGTGTCGCCTCCAATTTTTTCTGGTAAACTATTTTTGTATGGCCGGGGTGGCGGAACTGGCAGACGCAGCGGACTTAAAATCCGCTGGGCGACAAGCCCGTACCGGTTCGATTCCGGTCCCCGGCACTAACCCTTTCGGGCTAAAAGCTGGGCCCAGCCATGACGATGAGAGAGTGAATGTTTGAAGTCAAGAGAGTGCCCCTCAGCATAAAAGATAATTTGTAAATCCTTAAAGTAACTTTCTAATTCTCCGGGAGCGAAAAAATAAAGATATCTTTGATCTTTACTTTCAAAGAGCCTCTCTGAGACCCTCTTGAGCATTCTTTCTGCCGAGAAATAGCTGGGATCCTGAGTGGTAAATACGGAACAGAAAAGAAGTCCACCTGGGGATAGTCCATCAATGAGCCTCCGGGAAAACTCCTGAATTTTTATTGGCTCAAGAAACATTAGAGACCAGAGGCACAGAATTACATCGTACTTGTTTTCTTCAATGGGGAACTGGTACATGTCATGCCGGAAGGTCCACACTTTTAAACCGAGCATCTGTGCTTGCTCTTTGAGGAGATTCAAAGCCTTTCGAGAAATATCAACAGCCCGCACGTTTAAGCCTTTCGAGGCCAAATACAAAGAATTTCTCCCTGAACCGCTGCCCAGATCCAGACCCTTCCCCGTCGAGGGGATCAGGGAATCAAACCAGATCAATAACTCGTCAGGCTGAAAGTCCTTCCATTCCACCATTTTTAATTTAGTATAGCAGATAGCCCCAAATATAATTTTTCTATATAATTTGATATTAACATTTGGTGTATATTTGATAATCAAAGAAGAAAAGCGAGGAACATGTTTAAAAGAATATTGGTGCCGGTAGACGGCTCAGAGGAATCTAAAAAAGCTGTGCTTGTGGCTAAGGAACTGGTAGAAAGGTTTGAGGCTTTAGTTACCTTGATATACGTTTTGCCTCCCCTGACCTTAATTGCCACGGCGGCTCCCGGTGAAGAAAAAATCTTGCAGGCGATACCAGAGTTAATTGACTTCCGCCAGAAAGAGGGCAACGAGATTTTGGAAGAGCTGATAAAAATCTTCCCTCCAGGAACAGCTGATAAGAATCTCCTTGAAGGACACCCAGCCCGCTGCATTTTGAATTATGCCAGGGATGGGAATTTCGATCTAATTTTAATCGGATCTCGGGGGATGTCCAGAATCGCGGGGTTCCTGTTGGGATCAGTGTCTGACGCGGTCGTGCATCATGCTCATTGCCCTGTTTTAGTAGTGAGATAATGGAAAATAAAGCCAAACCTACCCTATCAGAACACGTTAAAGAAAGCCTTCTTAGAGACATGTTAGAGGGCGAGTTTCGAAATGCCCACCAGCTTCCCTCAGAAGATGCCCTGTCCCAGAAATATCAGGTTTCGCGCTCTACGATTAGGACTGCCCTTGCTGTTTTAGAAAAAGAGGGATTTATCTCCCGCAGGCAGGGTGCAGGAACGAGGATTAACCGCAAGGCCCTCTCCTTTGGACTGAACCTGGGTTATATAGAGGATCTGCATAAGGTGATCAGATGTTGCGGGTACACGCCGACAATTCATTTGCTGGGATACCAGGAAATTTCCGCTTCCTCAGTTCCTGAGGTCCAAGAGCTTTTGAAGGTTGATCCCGATGAAAAGCTCTTTAGAGTGGACAGGCTCTGGAAAGCTAATAATATGCCCGTTATTTACTTCAAGGACTACCTCCCAACTTCCTTTATCAAGCGGCCTTATACTGCGGAAGATCTTATTGGCTCATTTTTCGATTTTGTCTATGAATTTTGTGATGAATATGTGGACCACTCCTCAGATGAGATTGAGGCAGTTTTGCCCACAGAAGAAGTAGCCAAAGTTCTGAACGTGGATAAGTACACCCCCCTGCTTTTGCTGGCAGAGACTTTTTTCAACGAGGCTGGCAAACCCCTATTTCAGGGTTACGGATATTTAGTTCAAGGAGTCATTCGCATTAATATTAAGAGAAGAAAGTTCTAAGCGGCCTTTTCAAACGATTAGTGTTTCACCCTTGCTTATGATTCTCTATTTTTCTATTATGCAACCATGCATATAAATGTTGCGGATTTAAAAGAAGTTGGAAGCTTCCTCGAGGTTCCGGTTTACATTAATCCAGAGGCGTTTTTAGATTTGCCCCTTCTTGAACCGATCAAGGGCAAAATAACGCTTGTATACCGAGGAGATAAATATGTAGTAAAAGCACAGCTTGAGATAAAAGTCGAATTGGAATGTCGAAGGTGCCTATGTAAGTTCCCTCAGACGCTCCAAGTCGATTTTCAGGAGTACTACGAACAAGGGACTCCTCAGTTCAGGGAAGGACAGGTAGAGCTTCAGGAAGAGGAGTTGAACACTTTCTACTTTGATGGGGAGGTTATTGACCTTACAGGCTCTATCAGGGAAAATATCTTGGTTTCTTTGCCGTGGAACCCGCTCTGCAGTGAATCTTGCCGCGGACTTTGCCCCACTTGTGGGGCAAACTTAAATTTTGTAGATTGTCAATGCCAAAAAAATGATAAGACCATGTACTAAAATTTGGAAAGGAGAATTGAATTGGGAGTCCCGAAGAAAAAGAAAACAAAAACCAAAATTAGAAGGAGACAATCCCACCTTAAGATTGATCCTCCTCAAATGGTTGAGTGTCCCCATTGTCACGAGTTGATGGAAGCACATAGGGTATGCCCTCATTGCGGGTACTACGATGGGGAACGCAAGGTTGAAATTGAAGTAAAGGAGCACAAGAAGAAAATTAGAGGACGGTAATGTCTTTTCGTCTTGCCATTGACGCCATGGGAGGGGACTATGCGCCAGAGGAGATCCTCAAAGGAGTTAAGGATGCCCCTGGGGGTGAGTGTGAATTTTATCTGGTGGGTCCCCAAGAGCTTTTAGAACAGAAGTGCTCTGAATACAGTCTATTAAAAGAACACATTCACCTGGTGCCTGCAAATGAAATAGTGGCCATGGGGGAACTGCCTTCCCTTTCATTGCGCAAGAGGGACTCTTCCATCCAGGTTGGTTTAAGATTAGTAGAAGAAAGAAAGGCTGACGCTTTCATTTCTGCCGGCAATACTGGGGCTGTTATGGCTGCAAGCATCACTATTTTGGGAACAATCCCTGGCGTCAAAAGGCCCCCTCTTGTGGCTCCTTTACCAGGGAAAGAGAGAACTATTTTGCTTCTGGATTCCGGAGCCAATGTGGACTGTACCCCGGAGCAACTCCTGCAATTTGCCCTATTAGCTGATGTATACTACCAGGTAAATTTTGGTATTCCTGCTCCCCGTATCGCCCTTCTTTCCAACGGAGAAGAACCTTCCAAGGGGAATCGCTTGCTGAAAGAGGCCTATAGCCTCCTCCAAACATCACAAATAAATTTTATTGGAAACCTGGAGGCAAGGGATCTTTTGAGCAACAAGGCCGAGATTTTTATCAGTGATGGTTTTGAGGGCAATATTGCCTTAAAAGCCATGGAGGGGGTTGCGGAGGAGATAATCCACAGGCTCAAAGAAGAGCTTCGGTATAAGTTTCGTTTTAAATTAGGGGGAGCCCTGCTCAGGCCGCTTCTTCGCTCTATCCTGAAAGGCCTGGATTATAGTGAAGTTGGAGGTGCACCGCTTTTAGGCGTAAACGGCCTGGTGCTAATCTGTCATGGTCGTTCACGCGCCAAAGCCATAAAAAGCAGTATCAAGCAAGCTGTTGCTTGCCTTGAAAGAAATATTGTAGAAAATTTAAGGGATTCAATCGTGAAATCAACCCAAGGAGGAGCGAATTAATTATGGATGAAGAGGAAATTTTTCGTAAAGTACAGGAGACTATAGTGGATCAACTCGCTGTGGAGCCCGAAGAAGTGCACATGGACGCGTATTTCCTCCAGGATCTGGGCGCGGATTCTTTTTATATGGTTGAATTTGCTGAAGCCATGGAGGACCTATTTGGCATTCGAATCCCCGATGAGGACCTGGAGAATATCGAAACAGTTGGCGACGCCGTGAGGTATATCAAAAATCGTCTGGAAGAGTAGGACTTCTCCGCTTCTAAAAATCAAAAATAAGAGATTACTTGCTCAAGCGCTGACTCACCCATCGGCCTTACCCCCTGAGAATGCCCATGAGGGATGGGAGAGGCTGGAATTTCTGGGCGATGCTGTGTTGGAATTGGCGTTATCGGAGGCATTATATGTTATTTATCCCGATAGCGCGGAAGGGGAGCTCACCCAAAGAAGAGCCGCTTTGGTAAATCAAACTTCTTTGGCCAAAAAAGCTCGAGAAATACATTTGGGCGAGCTGCTTATCTTAGGAAAAGGGGAGGAGAGAAGCGGAGGAAGGAGTAAGGACTCTATTCTGGCAGACGCCATGGAGGCCCTATTTGGCGCTTATTTTTTAGAAAAGGGATACGAAAAAACAAAAAGGGCGATCCTGGGGTTATTTAAGCAGGAGCTCCATTCCCCCTATTTAATGCAGACCGATTATAAAAGTATCCTTCAGGAATACGCGCAGAAATTCACCCCAAGTCTTCCTGTTTATCAGGTTGTGGATGAGAAAGGGCTTCCGCACGCCAGGATTTTTGTTGTAAAAGTAAGTCTCAAAGGATACCACAGTGCATTAGGATCGGGTACCACCAAGAAGGCTGCGGAACAGCAAGCTGCCAGGGTCTTCCTTTTAAAGAACGGGATTTTGAAGGATGAGCTGGTCCGCTAAGCTCCGCAACTTTCTTCAAAAGCTCTCCCCTTCTCAATTTAAACTTGGACCCCAGGACTATGAAATGTTTCGCACCTTGATGCTGGAAGCGGATTTTGGGCCTTATCTTACCGAGGAACTCCTGGAACTTTTCCGCCAGAAAAATTTAGAAATCAAAAACATTGATGAGGCCACGATGCTTTTAACCCAAAAACTTCGCAATTCTTTAATCCCTCAATCTTCGCTAAACATAGCAAGTACACCTCCCTCGGTGTACCTCTTTGTAGGGGTAAACGGAACTGGAAAAACCACATCCATCGCTAAGGTTGCACATTACTTGAAGAAGAAGGGTAAAAGCGTGCTCATAGCTTGTGCTGATACTTTTAGAGCTGCAGCTAGGGAGCAGTTGAAAATTTGGGCTGATAGATTGAACCTGCCATTCATCGGCTACCCCATAGGAGGAGACCCCGCAGCTGTGGTGTTTGATGCTTTAGAAGGAGCAAGGAGCAGAAACGTCGAGTTTCTGCTTGTGGATACTGCCGGGCGACAGCACACGGATACAAACCTCATGGAGGAGCTTAAGAAAATTAAAAGAGTGATTTCCAAGAGAAAAGAGGGGTCCCCGGAGGAAACGCTGCTTGTCCTGGATGCTAACGCCGGTTTGAATGCAATAAATCAGGCCCGCAGCTACCATGAAGCTTTAGGGCTTACAGGGGTTATTGTCACTAAGTTCGACTCCCCGGCTAAAGCCGGGTTTGTCTTCACAATTCAAAAAGAGCTCTCCATACCAGTGAAATTTCTGGGAGTAGGGGAGGGCTTAGAGGACTTATGGGAGTTTAGCCCGGATATTTTCCTTAAAAAATTCCTCTCTTGACTTCCATCCTCTGTTAAGTAAAAATACTTGACATGCTTCAAAAAAGGGAAATGTTTTCCAGGTTGAATAGCATTTACGGACCGCTGCTTACGGAAAAACAGCGTGAGGTCCTGAACCTATACCTGGAGCAGGACCTGAGCTTAAAGGAAATAGGGGAGAGGCTCTGCATCTCCAGACAGGGAGTCTATGACCTCATTAAAAGATCCCTGAGAACTTTGACGGAACTGGAGAGCAAGCTCTCCTTCCAGCAAAGGTTGGACCACATCCGCGATCAGGTTCTGGCGCTTTTAGGTGACAAAAGAATGTTCGATGAGAAGACCTTGAAAGAGCTGGAGGAATTTTTCAATGTTTGATTTTTTGACCTCCAAACTCCAGGAAATTTTTCGGAAGCTAACCAGCAGAGGAAAACTTAATCCTGAAGAAGTGGAACAATATTTAAAAGAAATTCGCGTGGCCCTTCTTGCAGCAGATGTTCATGTGAGCGTTGTCAAGGCTTTCTCTGAGCGCGTAAAGGAAAAAGCCGTGGGTCAGGAGGTTTTAGATAGTTTAACTCCGGGACAGCAGGTAATAAAGATTGTCAGGGATGAGCTCATTGGTATTCTGGGAGAGAAACCGGAACCACTTTCTATAACCGCTTTCCCCGCTTGTATTATGCTTATTGGACTGCAAGGGTCTGGCAAAACCACAACTTGTGTAAAATTGGCCCGAACGTTTAAAAATCAGGGTAAGCATGTTCTATTGCTTGGCTTAGATGCTAAAAGACCGGCGGCTATGGAACAACTGGCCTATCTTGCCCAGAAAGAGGGTATTCCTGCTTACCTGGGAGAAGGAAAGGATGCCCTCGAGCTTGCCAGAACCTCCTTCCAATATTTCAAAAATCATGGATTCGATTTGGGAATTATAGACACTGCGGGAAGGCTTCATATTGATCAGGATTTAATGGGGGAACTGGAAACCACCAAAAAGATATTCAACCCCCGCGAGACGATCCTGGTACTTGATTCCACTTTGGGGCATGTCTCCCTCTCCGTAGGCCAGGAATTTCAGCGCTTAGTCGGGTTTGACTCCTTGATCCTGACAAAATTAGATGGGGATGCTAAAGGGGGAGCGGCACTCTCCATTCATTTTATCACTGGCAAACCGATTCGCTTCATTGGCACAGGTGAAAAGATGGAAGACCTGGAAGTCTTCCATCCTGATCGCTTCCTATCTCGCATTTTGGGAATGGGGGATATGCTCACTCTGATTGAAAAAGCGGAAAAAGCGCTTGCAGTGTCTGACAAGGAGAAGTTGGAAAGGCAACTCAAGGGAAGAATTTCTCTGACCGATTTTTTGGAGCAGCTTGAGGGTCTCACGCGCATGGGCAGTATCAAGGACTTAATCCCTAAAATCCCCGGTGTTACTCCTCAGGAGGCCGACAAAAAAATGCTCGCTCGCTGGAAGGCGATCATTCTTTCCATGACCCCAGAGGAAAGAGACGCTCCCGAAATTATCAATTCCAGCAGGAAAAAAAGGATTGCTCTGGGGAGTGGCACTTCAGTGCATGAGGTGAACATGCTACTCAAAAGATTTGATCAGTTCAAAAATTTGCTCAAACAAGCAAAAAAGGGCACCCTGCCCTTTTTGAAAAATTATTCCATTGGAGGTTAAAAATGGCAGTTAAAATTAGACTCACAAGACAGGGCGCTCCCAGAAAGCCAACTTATCGTTTGGTGGTGACGGACTCTCGGGCACCCAGGGACGGAGCTTATATTGAGAATCTTGGCAGCTATAATCCCCGCACCGAGCCACCTGCGATTAAGCTCGATGAGGAAAGGATACTTTACTGGCTCTCCAAGGGCGTTCAACCGACAGATTCCGCCAAGGAACTGCTTAAGTCCCAAGGGATCTGGCAGAAGTTTCTGCAAATGAAAAAGGAGAGTTAGCCTTGAGGAGTTTTTTGGAATTCGCGGTAAAAAGCCTTGTCGACCATCCTGAAGAGGTAGAAATCTCAGAGCGCGAGACCGCAGAAGCTATTGAAGTGACCATAAAGGTTTCTAAAGAAGACTTAGGTAAAGTAATTGGGAAAAATGGCAGAGTGATCAAAGCCATAAGAACTGTGGTGAGAAACATATACGGCAGCTCGAAAAAGCGCATTTTAATCAGCGTAGCTTGAAAGGAGAAACAGAGATGCTTTTAAAACAAACGGTCCTTGTGAAGGCTATAGTAACAGAAAGCTTCCGCCAAGACCTTCTTCAAAAACTCAGGGCAGCAATTAAAGAAATAGACCTTGGCATTGAACAACTGGAAACTCAGGGAAGGCGCTATCTCCTTGGTATGGATAGCCAGAACATCCAACAAATGATGGCTGTCCGCCAGGAAATTGAGGAGGAAAAAAGGAAGCAAGAATTGGTTAAAGCACAACTGAATGAGAAAGTTAAAGAGGTCGAAAGCCTTCCTCCGGATTCAGAGTATCCCCAGGGAACTCTGGAAGGCCTGGTGGAAGTAAAGGTAGGGGATGACCTTTTTGGAAAAATTGCTCGTCAGGAGATAGTGATAAAAGACGGGATCATCGTTGAAATTCGGTGAGAATCCTATAAGAATTTGTGTAGGGAAGATTATAAAGCCGCACGGCGTATGTGGATGGCTCAAGGTACAACCTTTTGCCAGGCCAGAACGCTTTAGAGAAATAGGCAGGGTTTTTCTAAAAGAAGAGGCCAGAACCATAGAGGGGATAAAAATGGCCGGTGCATATGTACTTTTAAAGCTCGAGGGAATAACTGACAGAAATCAAGGTGAGGAATTTGTGGGTGCCTCAATTTATATCCCTTTGAACGAGCGTCCTGCTCTCCCTGAAGGGCAATATTATATTGACGACCTTAAGGGCTGTCGAGTTATTACTGTATCCGGAGAGCTTATTGGAGAGCTATTTGAAATTTGGTCTCTTCCTGCAAATGACGTTTTCCTGGTTAAAAGTCCCGAGGAAAAAGTGCTCATGGTCCCTGCGCTTAAGGAAGTGGTAAGGGAGATCAATTTGGAGACTAAAACGATCCTCGTAGAGGATCGGGGGGTAGTGCGTTGAAATTTTACGTCCTGACGGTTTTTCCGGAAATTTTCGAAGCGCTCAGAGAGTATAGTATCCTCGGCAGGGCTTTAAAAAATGGACTGGTGGAAATTAACGTATTGAACTTAAGGGATTTTACCGAGGATAAGCATCGGAGCACAGATGATTACCCCTACGGCGGAGGACCTGGTATGGTTATGCTCGCTGAGCCTATTATCAGTGCGCTCTCTGGGGTAATGGAGAAAACCGGGGGAGAGGCATACACAGTCCTACTTGGCCCTGGAGGTAATAAATTTACCCAGGAAAAAGCCAGGGAGCTTGCCCTCAAGCAAACACTCTGCCTGATTTGTGGACATTACGAAGGTGTGGATACCAGGGTAAGGGATCTTTGCCAGGAGGAAATTTCCCTTGGAGATTTCGTGACGACCGGTGGCGAGCTTCCCGCTATGGTGCTTATCGATGCTGTTTCCAGATTAACCCCGGGAGTGTTGGGCAATTTTGAGTCCCTGGGCGAGGAGTCATTTGCTAAGGGGCTGTTGGAATACGACCAATACACCAGACCCCGGGAACTCGTAATCCCAGAAATCTTAATTTCCGGGCACCACCAGGCTATCAACACCTGGAGACTGAAGAACTCACTTCTCAAAACCCTAATTTTTCGACCTGACCTCCTTAAGGCAAAGGATCTTTCCCCGGAAGAGCTCAAACTTCTGAGAGAAATCAAGGAAACTCTCGAGGAGATACTTTTAAAAAGTAAATGATCAAGTTAGCAATCGCCCTTATCCATTTTCCCATATACAATAGAACCGGTAGAGTTTCCTGCACAAACATTACCAATTTTGATATTCATGACATCGCTCGCCTAGCGCGAACCTATAACCTCTCAGGCTACTACGTCGTCCACCCGTTTGAAAGCCAGAGGGAGATAGCATTGAGGATAATCAAATACTGGACTTCAGGGAAAGGAGCACAGATAAACCCTGATCGCGCTGAAGCGTTAAAGATAGTCAAAGTGGCAGGCACCCTTCAAGAGGTCAAGGATGATTTAAAAGACAAGTTCGGTCGCCCGCCATACACGGTATACACGGATGCTCGTCTTCTGCGAGATTTCATTTCTCCCTCCCAGCTCAGGCGGAAAATTAGAACATCAAAAAGGCCAGGTCTTCTGGTTCTGGGCACAGGATGGGGAATAGTAAAGGAGGAAATCGAGCGTGGGGACTACTTTTTGGAGCCCATCGCTCATACTTCTGATTATAACCACCTTTCTGTCCGCACCGCCGCGAGCATCATCCTTGACCGCATATTCAAATTGAGATAAAAGGCAGCAAATACTTGAAGATGAATGGCAAAACTGATAGCATTAAAACCTTGAGATGTAAAGTGAAAGGAGTATAGAAGAATGAATTTAGCCCAATTGGGTGGCAATAAAAGAGAGGATCTCGCTGACTTCAAAATCGGTGACACGGTGCGCGTACACGTGAAGATCGTCGAAGGAGGCAAGGAACGAATTCAAGCCTTTGAGGGGATTGTTATCGCTCGCAAGGGCCCCAGTCGCTTAGAGACTTTTACAGTGCGCAAAATTTCCCACGGTGTGGGCGTGGAGAAGGTTTTTTTCATCAATTCTCCAGCTATCGAGAAGATCGAGGTGGTGCGCAAAGCCAAAACCATGCGCGCTAAACTCTACTATTTAAGGGAAAAGGTAGGAAAAGAGCGTAAGGTCAGTGGAGAAAGGAAACTCTCCTGAAATTGAGAACGCCGTAGGCCAGCCAGAGTCGCTGGAAGAGGTTCTCCAGGAGAAGGGAAAGAAGCCAAAATCTGCAGTATGGGAATGGATCGAAACCATTCTCATTGCTTTGATTTTGGCTTTAATATTGAGAACTTTCGTTGTACAGCCATTCCAAGTCCACCTCAGCTCCATGCATCCCACCCTTGAGGAAGGGGATTTTATCCTGGTGAATAAATTAGCCTACAAATTGGGAACACCTCAAAGGGGGGACATCGTTGTCTTTATGCCTCCTGGAGGACAGGTGCAAAAACCCTATATAAAGAGGGTAATTGGCCTTCCCGGGGAAACAGTGGACATCAAAGATGGCAAGGTTTTTGTAAACGGGTCGGAACTTGAAGAGCCATACGCTTTAGGAGAGACGTCAGGCGGGAAATTCAATCATCTCGTGGTTCCAGAGGGCACCGTCTTCGTAATGGGAGACAACCGAATGAACAGTTCCGATTCTCGATTTTTTGGACCAGTTTCCATCGCTTCCTTAGAGGGAAAAACCTTTCTCTGTTTTTGGCCTTTCAGTCACTTCAAGTGGAACTTTTAGACTCTGGTAATCTCTGGAATTTCGATAAGCCTTATTTTAAAAAATTTAAAAGCGTCTGCGGAATTGATGAAGCGGGCCGTGGGCCCCTGGCAGGTCCATTAGTAGCCTGCGCAGTCCACTGGTTCTCCCCTCCCCATGAGGTTTTTTCAGTGGCCGACTCCAAGGTCCTACAGGAGAAGGAAAGAAAACACCTTTTCTTCAGAATAATCTCCTCTTGCTCACATTTTGGCTTCGGATTAGTCTCAGTGGCGGAAATGCAACACCTTACTATGCACCAGGCCAATTTACTGGCTATGAAGAGAGCTCTTCTGAACCTCTCCTTGACCCCCGGTGTAGTACTTATCGATGGTAAGTGGACGCTTCCTGGATACAAGCGCGCTCCGCAAATATCCATCATCAAGGGGGATTCCTTAAGCGGGGTCATTGCCTCCGCATCCATACTGGCTAAAGTTTACAGGGATGTCTTGATGTTGGCGCTTGACCGTCTTTTCCCCGAGTACGGTTTTTGCCGACATAAAGGTTACGCCACAAGCGAGCATTATCAAGTTTTAAGAAGAATCGGCCTGACTACGGAACACAGGACAAATTATCAATGCCTGAAAATCTTTCTGAAAGATGGAGAGGTTTAAATTAGGACCCCAGGGAGAAAAATCGGCAGAGAAGTACCTTTTTAAAAAGGGTTTTCGCATTCTGGAGAGAAATTTCCGAGAAAGAGGCGGGGAGATCGATTTAGTGTGTGAAAGAAAAGGCATAATCGTTTTCGTGGAAGTAAAAAGCAGAAGATCCCTGGTTCGGGGACACCCCCTGGAGAGTATCACTCCCTTTAAAAAAGAAAGGCTTCTCCGAGCCGGTTATCTTTATCTGGCAAAGAAGGGAATTTTAGGGAAACCCTTTCGCTTCGACCTCGTCACCATTGTCTGGGATGAGCGAGGAAGGGTAAAAGAAATTGAGCACCTGGAAAATTTTCTGGAGGAAAACTGAGATGCCCAGCAGGATTTTGAGTTTTGCTCTTGATGGCCTGAACGCTATACCCGCTCAGGTAGAAGTGGATATTAGTTCAGGGTTGCCCTCTTTTTCCATTGTTGGCCTGCCAGACACTGCGGTTCAGGAATCAAGGGAGAGAGTAAGATCGGCAATCAAAAATTCCGGGTTTTTCTTCCCTTTGTCCCGGATAACGGTGAACCTGGCCCCAGGAGACTTGCGAAAGGAGGGCCCACAATATGACCTTCCCATAGCTATCGGCCTCCTCGCGGCCTCGGGACAAATCAAGTCCCTGGCTTTCGAAGATAAAGTATTCATAGGGGAGCTTTCCCTCTCAGGGGAATTGAAGGCGGTTAAAGGCGTTTTACCAATTGTGAGACGGGCCAAAAGGCTGGGATATCAGGAATTCGTTGTTCCTAAGGAATCGGCGTCCGAGGCCACCTTAATTGAAGGAGTATCAGTCTATGGTCTGGACAGCCTCACCCAGGTGGTTTCTTTTTTAAATGGCGACCTGGTGGTAGAACCGGCAAGCCCGACATCCCTACGTTCGGCCTGCGCTTTCCCTACGAACCTTGATTTCGGCGAGATCAAAGGTCAGGAAATGGCCAAAAGAGCTCTGGAAGTAGCAGTCGCAGGAGGGCATCATATCCTGATGATCGGGAGCCCGGGTGCAGGGAAAACAATGCTCGCCAAGCGCATAGTCACGGTGATGCCAGATATGACCCTTGAGGAAATGCTTGAGGTTACTGAAATTTACTCTGTAAGCGGGCTATTAGGGGAAACGAAGCTTATTTTTGGGCGCCCTTTCCGTTCCCCGCACCACAGCATTTCCTACGCTGGTCTCGTAGGAGGCGGCACTAATCCAACCCCTGGCGAAGTTTCCCTGGCTCACAATGGCGTGCTTTTCCTGGATGAATTCCCGGAGTTCAGAAGGGATGCTCTCGAGGCCTTAAGACAACCGCTGGAGGAGGGAAACGTTTCTATTACCAGAGTTCACGGAACGGTTGTCTTCCCCGCCAATTTTATGCTTGTAGCTGCTATGAATCCCTGTCCCTGTGGCTATAGATTGGACCCCAACAAGGCGTGTCGCTGCAGCTCCGGGGAAATTCGCCGTTACTGGAATAAGGTTTCCGGTCCTATCTGGGACCGCTTCGACATTCATATTGTAGTTCCTCCCCTCTCTGCAGAAGAGCTGACCTCTACCGAAATAAAGGAGCAATCCGCAGAAATGAAGAAGAGGGTGGAACGAGCACGGGTCATTCAGCTTGAGAGATATAAACCTTTAGGAATCAGAACCAATTCTCAGCTCTCAAGCAGGCTTTTAAAAAGGTTCTGCTTTTTAGGAACTCAGGAAAGGCAATTCCTGAGACAGGCCGTGGAAAGGCTAAACTTAACCGCCCGCTCCTATGATCGCACATTAAAGCTTGCTCGCACTATCGCTGACATAGAAGGCTCTGAGACTATCAAATTGCCCCACCTTGCCGAGGCTCTTCAATACCGGGGAAATGAGGAATGGGTATAGTTCCTGATCGTTATCTTATAGCTATCAGTTTGCTTTCCCCTTATATTGCTCCCAAAAGCCTGAATGCCTTGGTTAAAGATTTCACTCCAGAGGAGTTTTTCACGAGAAAAGCCTGGCTAAACCAGCCCTTGAGTGAGGAAATTCTGGCACATATCAAAAACCTGGATTGGGCTCAAGTGGATAAGATTGCCGCCTGGTGCGAGAAAAATGGAGTTCAGGTCCTGGGAAAGTGGTCGCCATCTTACCCCGAAAAGCTGAGCAGGTTAACCGACGCTCCAGTAGTCCTTTACTTGCGGGGAGAGGTGGACTTCTCAGAGGAAGCAGTTGCAGTAGTGGGCACGCGCAACCCTACCAATTATGGGAGGGAAGTGGCTTATAGAATCGCTAAAGAGCTCGCTGAGGCTGGTCTTATTATTGTTTCCGGTCTGGCAAGGGGTTTGGACAGCGTTGCTCACCAGGCTGCCCTAGACGCAAGAGGAAAAACGATAGCCGTCCTGGGGTCCGGCTTTCAGCATATATATCCGCCCGAGAATAAAGGCCTTGCTGAGAGGATCCTTGCTACGGGATTCTTGATTTCGGAATATCCCCCCGATACTTCCCCAAAACAGTGGCACTTTCCCGCAAGAAATCGAATTATTGCCGCCATTTCCGAGGGAGTGGTGGTTGTTGAAGCAGGGGAAGAATCCGGGGCCCTGATCACCTGTGATTTTGCCCTGGATATGGGGGTCGAGGTTTATGCTGTCCCGGGTTCAATTCTTTCTCCCTCAAGCAAGGGTTGCCATCGGCTGATCAAGGAGGGAGCAAAGCTTGTAGAAAGCGCTCAGGATATCTTAGAGGACTTTCACCTTCAACTTTTTCCGAAAAAATTGACCGATCCTGATTTGACTTCTGAGGAAAGAAAAGTCCTGGAAGCCTTAACTTTGGAGCCTATTCTCCTCGAAGACCTTCTCCAGAAGTTAAATTTGGAAACGAGCTTCGTTCTTGCTGCACTTGCTGTTCTTGAAGTAAAAGGCCTCATCCGTTCGCTTCCAGGAAACTACTTCGTCAAATGTTAAATAACCCAGGCCTTGCTTGAATTTAAAATCCTTATTATACTAAAGCGATTACGCACACTTCCTGATTGGAGACGTGGTGGCCATTCAAGGTCTCGTCCCAAGTCGAGGGAAGTGGAGGAACAAACCAAACGGAGGTAAAAATGGCAGTAGTCAGCATGAAAAGCCTGCTTGAAGCAGGCGTACATTTTGGGCATCAGACAAGGCGCTGGAATCCCAAAATGCGAAAGTTCATCTTTACTGAGCGCAACGGCATCTACATCATAGACTTGCAGTTGACCGTTCAGAAACTCGACGAAGCTTATGCGTTCGTTAAAGAAGTAATTTCTCAGGGAAAGTCCATTCTCTTTGTGGGTACCAAGAAGCAGGCTCAAGAGGCCGTAAAAACCGAAGCCGAGCGCTGCGGCATGTTTTACGTTAATGAAAGGTGGTTAGGTGGTACGCTCACTAACTTCAAAACTATCAAACGCAGGCTGGATCGATTAGCGGAGCTCGAGAAAATGGAAGCCGATGGTGTAATGGATAAGCTCCCAAGAAAAGAGGTCTCATCCTTGATGCGCGAAAAGACGAAGCTTATGCGTTTCTTGGGCGGAATCCGCGGAATGACTGATCTCCCAGGGGCCGTATTTGTAACTGATACCCGAAAGGACCAAAACGCAGTCGTTGAAGCCAATAAATTGGAGATTCCAGTGATTGCCATTGTAGACACGAACTGCGACCCTGATCAGATTGATTACCCTATTCCCGGCAATGACGATGCCATCAGGGCAATCAAACTCATTGCCAGCAAGATTGCCGACGCCGTCATTGAAGCAAGGGAAGGCGTGCAATTCCCCACGGAAGCAGCAGAGGCTGCTTCTGAGGAGACTCTGGCTTCTGTTCTGGAAATGATCGAGGAGGAAGAGAAGTACCTGGACACTATCGACTTAGAAGAAGAAAAATTTTAACCCTGAGAAAGGAGTATCTTTAATATGGAAATAACTTCCGAAATGGTGAAAGAGCTTCGGGAGAAGACTGGAGCCGGAATACTCGATTGTCGCAATGCTTTGAGGGAAGCCGAGGGTGATTTAAACAAAGCAATTGAACTTTTGCGTGAAAAAGGGCTTGCGGCTGCCCTAAAGAAGATGGGCCGGGAGGCAAAGGAAGGCATGATCGAAGCCTATATCCATCACGACTCCAAACTTGGAGTAATGGTGGAGCTGAATTGCGAGACAGACTTCGTTGCCCGTACTCCTGAGTTCCGCGCCCTGGCTCGAGAACTTTGCCTGCAGATAGCCGCTGAGGCGCCCCTTTATGTTCAAAGGGAGGACGTACCTCACGATGTTGTGGAAAAGGAGAAGGAGATCTACCGAAAGCAGGCACTCCAAGAAGGCAAACCGGAAAAGGTAATTGAGAAAATTGTGGAATCTAAACTGGAAAGCTTCTTTAAAACCAACTGTCTGATGGAGATGGTTTATGTCAGAGATCCCCAAAAGACCATAGGGGATCTGGTGAAAGAGCTAATTGCCAAGGTAGGGGAGAATGTTCGAATCAGAAGATTTGTCCGTTTCAAGCTCGGAGAGGAAATCTAATTTGAAGTTCCGCAGGGTCCTCCTCAAACTCTCCGGGGAGGCTCTGCAAGGGAGATTGGATTACGGGATTGATCCCCAATTTCTGGAAACAGTATGCAAGCAAATTGAGGAGATCAGGAGTTTGGGGTGCGAGGTAGCTGTGGCTGTTGGCGGAGGAAACATCTGGCGGGGTGTGGAAATGGCAGAAAAGATCGGCATAGATCGCGCCACAGCAGATTATATGGGGATGCTGGCCACGGTGATGAATGCCCTTGCGATACAGGCAATGCTTGAGAAAATGGGCATTCCTACCAGGGTACAAACTGCTATCGATATGCACAAAATTGCGGAGCCATATATCCGCCGCAAAGCCATTCGCCATCTAGAAAAGGGGAGGGTGGTAATCTTTGCTGCTGGAGTGGGAAGCCCTTTCTTTACCTCTGACACTGCAGCTGCCCTCAGAGCAATTGAGATCGGTGCAGAAGTATTCCTCAGGGGAACTAAGGTTGAAGGAATATATACCGCTGATCCCAAAACGAATAAGGATGCTCAACTTTTCAGCAACCTCACCTACACTGAGTACCTGGCAAAGGATCTAAAAGCCATGGATGCTACGGCGGTTGCCCTTTGTAGGGAGAACAAAATTCCTATTATAGTTTTTAACATTAACGAGCCAGAAAATATAAAAAGACTGATTTTAGGAGAGAAAATTGGAACCGAGGTGAAGGAGGGATAGAGGTGCTCGAAGAAATCCTGAAGCAAACAGAAGAAAGGATGAGCAAAGCGCTTACCTTCCTGCAAGAAGAATTCAAAACTATTAGAGCGGGCAAGGTTAGCCCTGCGGTTCTGGATAAGGTTACCGTAAGTTATTTCGGTTCGCTTCTTCCGGTTAACCAACTGGCGACGATCAGCACTCCCGAGCCCAGGGTTTTAATCATTCAACCATGGGACCAGTCGACCCTTAAAGAAATAGAAAAAGCTATTTTAAAGGCCAACCTGGGAGTTACACCCCAGGTTGATCGCCAGGTCATCCGCCTGGTTTTCCCTCCACTAACTGAGGAAAGAAGAAAGGAATTGATTAAGGCTGCCAAAAAAATGGCAGAGGATTGTAAAGTTGAGCTTCGTAACCATCGCCGTGACGCCAACGAGGCCATCAAAGAACTTAAGGAGCTTGGAAAGATTTCCGAAGACGACCGTGACCGTTATCTGGAGAAGGTGCAAAAGCTTCTTGACAAATATATCGACCTGGTGGATAAGGCCTTAGAAAAGAAAGAAAGTTCCATTATGGAGGTTTGATGAGTAATTTCCTTCCCGAATTTCCCTTTTATTGCGGGGAATTATGGGAAAAATTCGAAGCAGGCTTAAAAGAACGTGGCTTTGAAATCGAGGTCATATACCTCAGACCCCCGGCTGACACAGAACCAGCTGGAAAGCCGAGGCTGGTGTTATTGCGTCAAGAGGACAGTGCGCACTTGCAGGTCTTTTTAAGCTACGATAACTACCTCTCAGAACGAAGAGCCCCGCGCTCCCAGGATGCTTTCTTTTTGATCTACGGTAGATAAGCCGGGAGATGAAGCACCTCGCCTTTATTCTGAAAGATACGGGAAAAGAATACCGCTCCCTGGGAGGCCTTCCTGTTGAGAAAACCCTGGAAAAAGTAGCCCAGCTTTCCCAGGCTGCTATACAATATGGATTTGATCAGGTTAGTTTTTTCTTCAAGGAGAGCCGGGAAACCTTGCCTCCCAATTTTTTAGACACGTTTCCTTTCAAATTCAGGATCCTGGAAAAAGGCGTTATTCCCCACTCCAGTGAACTACCTCTGGTTAATCTTGGTTTTCAGTTCAGCGAAAAGGAATTTTTAGCCAATCTTCTCAAAGGAAATCCGGATTTCCAGTTTTCGGAAAACGACGTTCAGGAATACATGAGCAACTTAGGTTGGGTGGAACCGGATCTGATAATTTTCACCGGCGGCAGCAGGAGGCTTAGTGATAGTCTAACCTGGTCCATGGCTTACAGCGAGCTCTTTTTCTCCCCCCTTTCTTGGAGCGAGTTTTCCCTTGACGAACTGGAGCGTGCCATCGCTGAGTTCTTCAGAAGAGAAAGACGGTTTGGCAAAATAAATGAATAATCTGCTCTGGAGGTTGGCTTCTGCCTTTCTTCTTTTGCCCATTATTTTCTTCCTGGGTTATCTAGGGGGCTGGGCTCTGTGGTCATTGATTCTGATATTTGGAGCTATCGCCCTCTGGGAACTGTGCAGGCTTCTTAACCTGGAGAAATTAGATTTTATTCCCGTTTTCTTTTCCTTTCTCCTTTTCCTTTCCAATCTGCGACTTGAAATCTACATCCCTCTCGAGGTGACGCTCGCCCTTTCCCTTCTTATTAGCGCCATCTATATTTTGGCTAAAGGGGGGCCCAATCGCTCCATCAGGGTGGCCGTTTTTCTTTTTGCCCCCATTTACTTAGGATTTCTGCTGAGATTTATTTACCTTCTGCGAGAAGGACCAAAGGGCTTTTACCTTCTTACCCTTTTTCTTCTGAGTACATTTGCCAACGATACCGTGGCATACTTTGTGGGCAAGTACTGGGGAAGGGTGAGGATCTTCCCCAAGATCAGCCCTGGAAAGACGCTGGAGGGGACCCTGGCGAGCCCTATTGGAGGGGTTATCGGGGCAGTGGTTACCGCCTTAATTTTTGGGCAACCTCTCTTAAAAGTAATTCCCCTGGGAATACTTGTTAGCTTATTTGCCTTACTTGGAGATCTTTTTGAGTCCATTTTCAAAAGGGAAGCGCAAAAGAAGGACTCCTCAAATTTAATCCCAGGGCATGGTGGCTTTCTTGACCGATTGGATTCCCTTCTTTTTACGGCTCCTTTGGTATATTTTTATAGTGTACTTTTTATGATCTGAGAGAAAGGAATTTCCTGGGAAAGTGAACGTTCTTATTGGAATATTGGTTTTGACTTTATTGGCTATAGGCCATGAGCTCGGGCATTTTATCTTTGCCAGATTGGCGCGAGTTCCGGTGGAGGAGTTTGCCCTGGGCTTTGGCCCTGCATTATTATCTACGCGCCGTGGGGGTACTGTTTACAGGTTAAACCTTATCCCGGTTTTAGCTTACGTAAAAATCAAAGGGATGGAACCAGGAGATCTTTCTCCCGATGGTTTTAATGCCCAGAAGTTCTGGAAGCGCTTTTTAATATTATTTGGAGGACCTTTGTGCAACGTCATCCTGGCACTCCTTATGTTCGTTCTTCTCTTCTCGCTTGCGCCGATGCCCACAACGACAATTGCCGAAATATTACCCCAAAGCCCTGCGGAACTATCGGGATTGCGCTCAGGGGACAAAATCTTGATGATTGACAGTACTCCCGTGAAGACCTGGGAGGACATTACCCTAAAAATTAGCCAGAGTACCGGTGGATCGCCCTTAACTTTTAGGATTGAAAGGGATGGCAAGATCCTTGATATTACTACCATTCCCACATACCTGGAGGCCGAAAAAAGGTACATAGTGGGTATCGTACCAGCTCTAGAAAAAAGGACTTTTGTGGTTGCGCTGGGTTCCTCCTTCACCTATTTTGGTCAGATGTTTCTGATTATGTTCTACTCCTTGGGGATGCTATTTACGGGAAAGGTCTCTCTCTCAGACTTCGCTGGCCCTGTGGGGATTGTGCAACTTACCGCTCAACAGGCGCAAGCTGGCTTTTTAAACCTTTTGGGAATTACAGGGATCCTTTCTATGGCCCTGGGAGTCTTTAACCTGATTCCCTTCCCCGCCCTGGACGGGGGGCACCTGCTATTCCTTATTATTGAAGGAATCCGGGGTAAGAAAATTAATCCCAGAGTTTACAATACAGTAAACACTATAGGCTTTATCATCCTCCTGGCCTTCTTACTTCTTGTAACCTGGGGAGACATCTTTAAACTCTGATGGCCTCCTTTAAGGTTAAAATTGGAAACCTCACAATCGGCGGGGGAGAGCAAATAGCTGTTCAGAGTATGCTCAAAACCGACCCTCACAATAAAGCCTCTTCCCTGAAACAATTGCGCAGACTTGAGAGCGTTGGTTGTGAGTTGGTCAGAATGGCAATTCCAGACGAGCGTGCTGTTGAAACCTTCCGCTACTTAAAGGGGAGGGCTAACGTTCCCCTGATCGCTGACATCCACTTCGATCCCTCCCTGGCCCTGAAGGCCATGGAGGCTGGCGCGGATAAAATCAGGATTAACCCGGGAAATATCCCCAAAGCCGGCCTTAAGAAAATTCTGGAACTGGCCATGGAGAAAAACATCCCGCTCAGAATAGGGCTAAATACCGGATCCCTGCCTAAAAAATTCAGGCGCATTTCCCCTCTGTGGGAGGGGCTTATCCTGGCCGCAGAAGATTTTTTGGATTGGATTTCTCCTTACAATTACCGCAATTTGATCTTCTCCCTGAAGGCTTCCTCAATAGAGGATACAATTGAGGCTTACCTGCGTTTTTCAAAGAAGTATGACTTTCCCCTCCATTTAGGGCTTACGGAAGCCGGTCCCATCCCGGAAGGGATCGTGAAGTCTACAATTGTCCTTTATACACTTTTAAAAGAGGGAATCGGTGATACAATCAGGGTTTCCCTGACAGCCCCCCCAGAAGTTGAGGCTCAGGCTTCTTTCTGCATACTGGAATCCCTGGGCTTAAGAAAAAGAAAATTGGAAATCATCTCCTGCCCCACCTGTGGAAGAACTCATTCCTCGCTCCAACCCTTGATCAGGACGGTTAGATTGTTGGAAAATGAAATGAAAAGCCATAAGGTAATTGCTGTTATGGGGTGTGAAGTGAATGGTCCCGGTGAGGCTGCCCGGGCAGACCTGGGCGTTTCCCTGACCAAAAATGGAGCAATAATTTTTAAAAGGGGAAAAATTATCAAGCGAGTGACTCTATCGGAGATTAAGGAGGCTTTATTGGAGGAGTTGAACAAGGATTGAAATTTGCTGCTCTGATTCCGGCTCTAAACGAAGAGGAAACTGTTGGTTCCGTGGTTCGAGCTTGCCTGGAGTGCGGCTTTATAGATGAAGTAATTGTCATTTCAGATGGTTCCACCGATCGCACTGCAAGCGTTGCCCGAACCTCCGGAGCTCACAAGGTGATTGAGCTCCGGGAGAATAAGGGCAAGGACTTTGCGCTAAATGCAGGAGCTCAAGCTACTGGCGCTGACTACCTCGTGCTCCTGGACGCAGACCTTATCGGTTTAAGGCCGGAACACGTCAGGCAGTTAGTTCAGCCTATTATAGAGGGAGAGGCTGAGGCCACCCTGGGCCTTTTTAAAAGGGGCTATCTTCATACTGATCTGGCCCAAGCGGTCACCCCTTTCCTCTCCGGCCAGAGGGCGATCTCTCACAAAGCCTGGCAGGAAGCCATTTCCTCTCATATGGGAGTGGGATTTGGTTTGGAAATTCTCTTAGAAAGGTTCTTAAAATCAAAGGGCCTTATCGTAAAAAAGGTCTTCCTCAGCGGAGTGAGTCATCGCATGAAAGAGGAGAAACTGGGTCTTAAGAAAGGGTTGCTTTCAAGGTTACATATGTACTGGCAAATTATTAAAGTCCTCTTTAGCAAGAAACCTCAGGATGCCGACAAGTAGGGTGTGAGAAATGGAGAGAGGGTGGTACATCGAAGACATCTACGAGCTGCGCAGGTTGCCAGCGTCCTCCACGAACCCCATCCTGGTGAAAACGGGGTGGGTTTTTCTGAATCGATTATCATTTCCATCCCCCGAGGAGCAACTGAAAAAATACCTGGAGTGCAGCAGCCTGGGGAACTGGACCCCCATCATTTTTGCCCTTGCGGAATTCTCAAGTCTTAATGGACGTCAAGATACCCTAATTGCCACCGAGTTAAAGGACTTCCGCCATTTAGACGGTTATCTCTTGTGGAAAAATTGCCCTAAAATATTTGATTCCCAAATTCGGGCCTTACTAAAAGCCTCTTATTTCCGAAAAGCCTGGATCGCCCTACCTTCTATCAGAAAGAAGTCCGAGCTCCATTCAGCTCTTGCTACAATTGAAAAAATCATGGATCAGCTTAACGATCAAAGATCCCCGTTCGATCGTTACCCCAAGGTAGGAATAAAGATCAACAGCATTTTCGCTCTCCGGCACATCGAGGATTTACTGGAAAGCGATTTCCTGATATTCGATTTTGATTCTATTTTTACCCATCTCCTGGGGATTCCCTTTCGCTCTCCTGTGCTCCGGGACTACCTTGGCCTGATGGAAGAGGAGATGGAGACCCTTTCAAGATGGCTGGAGCCTGTTCCCTTTGAGGAAAAATGGTGCGGATTTATTTCTGCCCTGTCACCCGAGGAGTGGAAAAAAACAGGACAATTGGGCTGGGAAGCCTATTTTCGGAGGATACTTCCTGAGAATGAATAAATCCACATTTTTTCCTCAAGCTGAGCCCGAAACCTGGGAGGAATGGGGTCCAAGCATATTAGAAAAAGGGGGGACTGTTTTCCTTTTGGGAGGCGTGGATACTGGGAAGACCTACATCGCCAGACTTCTTTACCAGAAAGGTTGCAAAGCGGGACTGAAGTCCGCGATTTTGGAGCTCGATGTAGGCCAAAGTGAGTTTGGTCCACCAATGACCTGTACCTTCTTTGTCGAGGAAAGGCCGAAAAGACAGTATTTCATCGGCCGCTTTTCCCCCCAAGGAGCATTCTGGCGCTGTCTAACAGCGGCTGCTTTGCTCAAAAAGGAAGCTGAAAAGGAAGGGACGGAGTTGACGATAGTGGATACCACAGGTTTAGTAGAGGGGTCACCAGGAGTCTGGCTCAAGCGCACAAAAATTGAAATTCTGCGTCCCGATTTCGTCATCGCTCGAGAGCGAGGATTCGAATTAGAGCCGATCCTGAGTCGTTTTTCTTACCGCACTGATATCAAGATAATCAAGGACCCTGTTCCGGCGCAAGTGAAAAGGTTCTCGCCCCAGGAGCGAGCCATTTTAAGGGAACAAAAACTGCACAATTACTTTAAAACTGCCAGGGCATTCCAAATTAGCACTGAGAGCGTAGCCCTGTTGCCCGGGGCTCAATTCTTTGAAAGGGGTAAGGGAAATGGGAGCCTGGTTGTGGGGCTTCTGGATGGGGAGGGCTGGCTTTTAGCCCTGGGAATCCTCCTCGAGGGAGGCAAAAACCTGAAGCTTATAGCTCCCGTTTCAGATATTAGTGAAATTCGGGCAATAGAAGCCAGCACAATAAGGATTTTTAACCATGAAAGTCTTATAATGAATAAAAATATAAAAGAATTGGGAGAGAGATGAATTTTTATAGTGATTCTTTGAGTTTTCAGGAAGCCTTAGAATTTTTAAATAACACCCTTAATTCTCCTTTCCGCACACCGGAGGGCTTCCTGGAGAAATTTCTCACCGAATCCCTGCTCTTTGCCAAGGGAACCCATGCCATATTGGTTCTTTGGGACCCCCAGTCGATGTCATATCAAGTTAAGATCGCTCCCAAAGATCCATCTATCGAATTTCCTGCTCAGTTTAGCCCGGATAATAGCGGGTTAAATTTCCTGATCCAGATTAATAATCCTACCATCTTGGGAAACTATACCCAGGACGAGTTTAACTTGACCTCGGTCCTCCCTTTATCCCGAATCTCTCCCGGCTCAGCGCTCATCGTCCCTCTTGAGCATCAGGGAAAAAGTTTCGGGACCCTGGTTGTTCTTTCTCAGATAGAAAATGCTTTTCGGAAGGAACAACTGGATATTTTAGCAATGGCGGCCAGAGTAGTGAGCCTATATCTTGAGAACCAACGCCAGTCCCAGGAAAACCGGAACAGAATCCAGCAGATGAAGACCCTGATTGACGTTTCGCGGCAAATTAACTCCACTCTTTTTCTCGATGAGGCTGTAAGGGCTGTCACCAGATCAACAAAAGAGCTCCTCTCATTGACCGAAGTTTTCGTTTTCCTCCTTGAAGATAACCACGTTTCCCCCTTTGAACTCCAGGAAAACAAGTACGCGCGTTTATCCTTGAAACTCGCTGAGATCTTTAATTCAGTCCTTCCAGAGCTCAAAGAACAGCGCAAGCCCACCATTTACACGAATCTCCCCCAGGATTTCTTAAGCGCTTATTCCCTCTCGGGTGCTGCACTTTTACCCATAATTTACCAGGATAAACTCCTGGGTTTCCTCGTGATTCTCCTTCCAGAGAAGAAGTCGCTCCTGCCTGAGGAACTCCTTGTGGCTCAATCCCTGGCTAACCAATGTGGTGTAGCCATTACGAACTCCCGGCTTTTTCTTGAGACTAGGCAAAAGGCAGAGGAATTCTCCTCCTTATTTGAGGTGGCTCAGACACTCATGGGTTCCATTAATGTGGAAGAGATCGTCTCCAAGGTTTTGGAAAGTGCCCAGAGGCTGGTTCAGGCTGATGAGGGCTTTATCTTTGAGTTAGTGAACGGGTCAGAGGAAATGCGCTGTATTGCCGCCAGTGGTTCCTATCAGGACCAGATAAAGAGCATGAAAATCAGGGTAGGGGAGGGTATCACTGGCTGGGTAGCAAAGGCCGGAGTGGGGGTGAACCTGGCGGAAGCAGAACTCGATCCCCGAGTGAAGCAAGTAAATGGCACTCCAGTGGAAGAGGAATCCCTGATTTCTGTTCCTCTTAAGATCAAAGATGAGGTGATCGGAGTAATGACCGTTTACCGTCTGGGCCACCGTCCTTTTACAGAAAGCGAATTCCGCTTGATTACGATTTTCTCCTCCTTTGCAGCAAGCGCTATATACAACGCTCGCCTTTTCCAGAACGTCTCTGAGATGGCAATCACTGATTACCTAACGGGCCTTTATAACTACCGTTACTTCTTCCGTAGGTTGGAAGAAGAGCTGGCTTTTGCCCAAAGGCATTGCCAGAAGCTGGTTCTGGTTTATCTTGATTTGAACCATTTCAAGAAATACAACGACTTATACGGGCATAGGGAAGGAGATAAGGTTCTGGCTAAGTTCGCTCGTCTGCTTAAAGAGAACGTCCGGGTATCTGACGTGGTATTTCGGTACGGTGGCGAGGAATTTGTCATCATTCTTCCCTCCACTGACGCCTTAGAAGCAGAGCAAATCATCGAGAGGCTGCATAAGAAAATTGAGGAATCATTCCCCCCAAATTTACAGGTCCCCATTAGCGCCTCGATTGGATACGCTGTATTCCCCACTGATGCTACAGACGGCGAAACTCTGTTGCGCATAGCGGATAGTCGCATGTACGCCCAAAAGGAATCCAAGAAAGCTATTTCGGTGTAGTTTGGCTGGGAAGTTTTTCGTCTGCGCTACACCGATTGGAAATTTAGAGGACGCTTCCTTCAGGTTAATTTCGGTTCTCCAGAGCGTGGACATGATATTAGCCGAGGATACCAGACGCACCGGTATACTGCTCAAGCATTTTAATATTCAGAAACCCATCAAGTGCCTGGAGAAGCACAGGGAAAAAACCATGCTTTCCTGGGTTTTAGAGCAGCTAAATTCCGGGAAAAACATCGCTCTGGTTTCTGATGCCGGAACCCCGGGAATCTCTGATCCCGGTGGAGAGTTGATACCCTTTTTAATCAGGGAGAACATTGAAGTGGATTACATTCCTGGTCCTTCCTCGGTGATTGCTGCTTTAATCCTTTCTGGACTTCCCACTCACTCCTTCCTCTTTCACGCCTTTCCTCCCTCAAAACAGAGTGCGCGCCGCCGTCTTTACGCAACCCTTTCCGAACTGAAAGCCACGTTGATTTTCTTTGAGTCCCCCAATCGCCTCATGAGCTCTTTAAAAGACATGCTTGAGGTTCTGGGAGATCGACAAGCAGCTGTTTGCAGGGAACTGACCAAGATGCATCAGGAAGTTCTCAGGGGTAGCCTGTCCCAGATAATTTCCATCGTATCCACGAGGAAAACGGTCAAGGGAGAAATTACGGTGGTGGTTTCGGGAAAGGCCCAAGGTTGACAGATATCCACCCTGATGATAGTTTCTTTTTACTGTGAAGGAATTATATAGCCAGAAATTTGAGGAGGCTTAAAATATGCGAATCATAATAAAAGGGAAGAACGTAAATCTCACTGAAGCTTTACACCAATATGCCGTCAAGAAGGTTCAGCGAGTAGATCGCTACTTCAACAATATTCAGGACGTGCTCGTAACGTTGAGCATGGAAAGAGGTCGTTTTGCGGCCGAAGCTACCATGCAAGTTTCCGGAGCCTTAATCAGGGCTGAAGAAAAGGACGCTGACATGTATTCTGCCATTGACCGCATGGCGGATAAGCTGGAAAGACAGGTTAAAAGGCACAAAGAAAGGTTAACTCGAAAGGGGAAAGCGACTGCTCAAGGAGAGAGGGCTCTCCCGGTTGAAGAAGGGGAGTTTCTTTCTTCCGAAGAACCCAGGATAGTGAAAACGAAACGCTTTGCCCTAAAACCGATGAGCCCCGAGGAAGCGGTGGAGCAGTTAGAGCTTTTGGGCCATTCCTTTTTCGTTTTTCTGAACGCAGAATCCAACCAGGTCAACGTTGTGTACAAAAGAGAGGATGGAAACTACGGGCTGATAGAGCCTGAGATGGAATAGATGATTAAACTTCTGAAAAATTTGCTCTCTTCCAACGAAAGAGAGCTTAATCGTTATTGGCAAATTGTTGCCCGAATAAACGAATTGGAGCCTCGCTTCTTACAGGTTACTCCTGAGGAGGCTCCTCTCTTCACCGAACAGTTCAAAAAGCGGCTCGCCTCCGGAGAAACTCTTGACGACGTCCTTCCCGAAGCATTTGCCCTGGTCAGGACGATAGCCCAGAAAACCATCGGGCTCAGGCATTTCGACGTGCAACTCATTGGCGGTATTGTCCTGCACGAAGGGAAAATCGCTGAGATGAAAACCGGTGAAGGTAAAACTCTGGTCGCTACCTTAGCCGCGTACCTAAACGCTCTGGAAGGAAAGGGCGTTCACGTGGTCACAGTCAACGATTACCTGGCGAAAAGGGACCGATTCTGGATGGGTCCGGTTTACGAAGCCTTAGGCTTAAAAGTGGGCTTAATCCTGCACGATTCCACTATAGCCCAACGCAAAGAAGCTTACGCTGCAGATATCACTTATGGCACGAATAACGAGTTCGGTTTTGACTATCTGCGCGATAACATGGCCATTGATCTGGAGCATACCGTTCAGCGAGAGTTACATTACGGAATTATCGACGAGGTGGACTCTATCTTAATCGATGAGGCCAGGACCCCATTGATTATTTCCGGGCCTGCTGAGGAATCCACCGATCTCTACTACCGGGCGGCACAGGCGGCAAGGAGGCTCGTAGAGGGCGAGGATTACGAAACTGATGAGAAGGCTAAAACCGTTTCCTTGACCCCTCAGGGAGCTAAAAAAGTGGAAAAATACCTCGGTCTAAACAACCTTTATGCCAGCGAGAATGTGGAATACCTCCGGCACATTAATGCTGCTTTAAAGGCGATTCGCCTTTTCCGCAGAGACGTGGATTACATCGTCAAAGATGGGGAAGTAGTCATTGTGGATGAGTTCACAGGGCGGCTGATGTTTGGGAGACGGTACTCCGACGGTTTACATCAGGCTATTGAGGCTAAAGAGGGACTTCGTGTGCGCCAGGAAAACCAGACCCTGGCCACAATCACCTTCCAGAATTACTTCCGCATGTACAAAAAGCTCGCCGGTATGACTGGAACCGCTTACACCGAAGAGGAGGAATTCCGGGCTATCTATAACCTGCCTGTGGTCGTAATTCCCACCAACAAGCCCATGGTCCGCAAGGACTTCCCAGATGTAATTTTCAAAACCGAAAGAGCAAAATTCAGGGCAATAGTTAACGAAATAAAGGAGCTCTATAGTCAGAAAAGGCCAGTGCTCGTGGGCACGCGGTCAATTGAGAAGTCAGAGATTCTCAGCAGGATGCTCTCCAAGGAAGGAATCCCACATCAGGTGCTGAACGCCAAATATCACGAGAAAGAAGCTCAGATCATTGCCCTGGCTGGACAGCCCGGAACTGTGACTATCGCTACCAACATGGCTGGCAGAGGAGTGGACATTATTCTGGGTGATGGGGTTGCGACCATGGGCGGGCTACATATCATTGGCACAGAAAGACACGAATCAAGAAGAATTGACAACCAACTCCGGGGAAGGGCTGGTCGTCAGGGTGACCCCGGTTCCTCTCGCTTTTATCTTTCCCTGGAGGATGAGCTTCTCCGAATTTTCGGGGGATCCTCCGTGTCCATGTTTATGGATCGCCTGAAAGTCCCTGAGGATACTCCTATTGAGCATCCGCTTTTGACCAGGGCTATTGAGAATGCCCAAAAGAAGGTGGAGGCTCACAATTTTGAAATCAGGAAGCAACTCCTGGAATTTGATAACGTTCTCAACAAGCAGAGGGAAGTAATCTATGCGGAACGCAAGAAGATCCTGGAGGAGAGAAGCATCAGGGAGCACGTCCTTGATATGCTGAACTCCGAGGTGGAGGAACTGGTTGACCTTCACATGAACCCCCATGCTTCCCGTGAGCAGTGGGATTTTGAGGGCTTTCTGAAATCCCTGGAGCAATTAATTGCTCAGCCTCTTCCACCCCTGGATGAAGACCTTTCGCGTTCCCAGCTAATCGAGTGGGCAAAGAAGAAAGCTCTTGAAGCCTATCGCAGGAAGGAAGTGGAGGTTTCAGAAGAGCTTATGCGGCAGATCGAACGATACGTTCTATTGCGCACGATCGATATCAAGTGGAAAGACCAGCTTTACTCCCTGGACTTCCTTAAGGAAGGTATCGGGCTCCGCGCTTACGGGCAAAAATCCCCACTTTTAGAGTATCAATTTGAGGCCTTTGAGATGTTCCAGGACATGCTGCGTCGGATTAAGGAAGATACCCTGAAGTTTTTGTTCAGGGTGCAATTGCAACCCGCAGGGCAACCCGCCCCAAGGCCAGAAGCAAGGGTGGGAGCTCCTCAGAATCAGCCAAGGAAAGAAATGGCCAGAGCTTCAAGCCCTTCCCTGCCTGGAAGGAAGGAAAAAGCGAGTGAGCTCAACTTTCAGGGTGTGGGACGAAACGACCCCTGTCCTTGCGGCAGTGGATTAAAGTTCAAAAAATGTCACGGGAAAAACCAATAGATATCTCAGAGCTAAAAAAGCTCATTGAGACAAATTTAGAGCGGATGAGAGAACTTTGTTCCGCTTTTGATCTTAAAGAATTAAAGAAGAGGCGCAACCTCCTGGAAAAAAAGAGGTCCCAGCCGGATTTCTATAAAAGCGAGGAGTCCAGACAAATATTCCAGGAACTCGGGGAGCTGGAAGATAGCATTTCCCAGGCAGAGTTGCTTGAAAAGGAAATCTCCGAAGCGGAAACCTGGCTTCACTTGATTGACGAGGAGGATATTGCTTCTTTGTTTCCAGAACTTCAAGAAAAATTGGCCTACTGGGACCATCTGGTACACGAAACGGAGCAGTCCCTTTACCTTAATGGCCCTTACGACCAGTCCGATGCTATTCTCTCGGTTCACGCTGGCGCCGGGGGAACGGATGCCCAGGACTGGGCAGAAATGCTCCTGCGCATGTACTTGAGGTGGGCTGAGAGGAAGGGATTAAAAGCGGAAGTTGTGGATGTTTCACCGGGAGAGGAGGCCGGAATCAAGTCAGCAACAGTCTTGATAAACGGGCGTCGCGCTTACGGTCTCTTGCGCAATGAAAAGGGAGTGCACAGGCTGGTGCGCATCTCGCCCTTTGACGCCAACAGGAGGCGCCATACCTCTTTTGCTCTTGTGGATGTGATCCCTCAGATCTCAAGTGAGGAGGTCAAAATCGACCCCGAGGATTTGAAAATTGAAACTTTCAGAGCCTCAGGGCATGGCGGGCAGAACGTCCAAAAAACCGATTCCGCTATTCGCATTACTCATATGCCTTCGGGAATAGTGGTTCAGTGCCAGAATGAACGCTCCCAGCTTCAGAATAAAAACACAGCCATGAAGATCCTCCTGGCTCGTTTGCACCAGAAAAAAGAGGAAGAGGAAAGGGAGAAGATCGCCCAGATAAGAGGAGAGTATCAAACAGCAGCCTGGGGAAATCAGATCCGCTCCTACGTCCTTCATCCTTATACCATGGTTAAGGATCACAGGACGGAGTACACGGTGGGCGATGTAAACCGGGTCCTGGATGGGGATATTGATAACTTCATCTGGGAAAACTTGCGGCGCTTGAAATCAAGTTGATATAATTTTTCAATGCGGAGGGTTGATTATGATTAAAAAGGGCTTAGCCCTGTTGATAATAGCGGTCTTTGCACTTTGGATTATTCTATTTGTTGGCCAGGCTACTGCGCAGAGTGAAGCTCCTGGTTCTAAAGAAGATCCGCTCATCACGAAAAGTTACGTGGATCAATTCCTTATTCCTCAAGTATTAGAGCTGAAAGCAGGGCAATCAGTAATTGGCCAGGCCGGCACGGAGTTCGTAGTGAGAGTAGGATCGACCTATTGCCTGGCTGACCCGGCAACCACTAAAGGTGGAATCGCAGATCTTACTGGGGGAGTGGACATTAAGCACATGGAGTCCATCCCTCTGAATCATCACCTGGTTGTCCCCCGATCTGATGGCAGAGGACTTCTTGCCCAAACCGATGTCGTTCTCCTAGTCTGGGGGCAATATCAGTTATTGGGTGAGTGATTTGCCGAAATTAGGGATTCCGATAATCGAATTACAAAATGTAACTAAAATTTATCCTCCAAAAATAGTGGCCCTGGACAATGTTACCTTAACCATTGAAAAGGGCGAGATGGCCTTTGTCATGGGCCCTTCCGGAGCCGGAAAATCTACCCTTTTAAAGCTCCTCTATCGCGCTACTGCGCCCACCCAGGGTAGAGTGATTGTGGATGGACACGACCTCTCCCGCTTAAGACAAAGTCAAATTCCTTACCTGAGAAGAAGTATTGGCACTGTTTTTCAAGATTATAAGTTGCTTTCCAGGCGTACCGTGGGAGAGAACGTCCTCTTCAGCCTGGAGGTTATAGGATTTTCGGACAAAGAGGCGCGGAAAAGAATGCGCTACGTTTTAGAGCTCGTGGGTCTGGAGGACAAGGTGAACTGCTTCCCTGAGGAGCTCTCTGGAGGAGAGCAGCAGAGGGTGAGCATCGCGCGGGCCCTGGCCAACAATCCACCTCTTTTCCTTGCTGATGAACCTACAGGCAACCTGGATTGGACAACATCCTGGGAGCTGATGCTGCTCCTGAAGAGGATCAATGAGAGTGGGACAACCATACTCATGGCTACTCACAACGAGGAAATAGTGCGCAAATTTAAATGCCACACAATTATGCTCGACCAGGGCAGAAAGGTTGGGGAGATCAATGGAGAAGATGATCAGGCTCCGCCGCCGCCATTTTGAGGGAATTTCCTTCCGTTTGACCAGGAAAGCCCTGGTGGAAGCATGGCTGAATATCAGAAGGAACGGGGCTTTCTCTATAGCGTGCATCGTAGTAGCAGGGATATCCCTTTTGATTTTCGGGCTCTTCCTTCTCCTTGATGGAAGCCTCAATAACCTGGTCCATAGCTTTGAGGAAAGAGTGGGCATCTCTGCTTATTTAAAGTCCACCGTTACTCCCTCAGAGGCTGCCTGGCTTCAGTCAAGAATTATCACCTGGCCTGAGGTGGATATGGTTAAATACGTCTCATCTGAGGAGGCCATGCAAACCTTGAAAGCAGACCTCACCGGATTCGAGGATGTTTTATCCACTCTTCCCCTGAACCCCCTTCCTGCCTCCTTAGAAATTAAACCAAAAAATCCCTCCCAGACGCTGAGCATAGTTTCCCAACTCAGGAATCTCCCCCAGGTTGATGACGTCCAGTATGATCTGGAGACGGTCTCCAAGCTAATAGCTTTCGCCAATTACTTCCGCATACTGGGACTCGTTGTCTCCTTGCTTTTTGTTTTTTCCACCTGGTTCCTGTTTTCTTCCTCCATCCGTATGACCGTCTACGCCCGGAAAACGGAAATTGAGGTTATGAAGCTTGTGGGGGCGACAAACAACTACATCCGCTATCCCTTTGTTACCGAGGGCATTTTTTACGGGCTCACTGGCGCAGTAATTGCCTGTTTACTTCTTATTCCCATCCAATCAGCTCTTGTAGCCAGCCTTAACAGACTTGCGTTCCTGGCGCACATTGCCCCGGATCAGGAGTTCCTTTTCTGGGTAATGTTAGCGCTCCTGGTACTCGGTTCCCTTTTAGGCGCTCTGGCTGCTAATATAAGCGTCAGGAGGTTTCTAACAGAATGAGACGCTTGATTATCTGTCTCTTGATCGCATTTCAGTTGATCGTTATCTTCGGGCTTCCTGTTCGGGGAAACGATCTCGAGGACTTAAAATCTGAATTAGAAGCATACAAAGCCAGGCTGGAAGAAGTGCGGCAGAGGTTAGAAGAAGTTCAATCCCACCAGAGCGACATTTTAAATCAGCTCGACGAAATAAACCGCCAAATGTATGACCTGGAAGCGGAATACACCTTTTACCAGACCAAGTTGGTCCAGGTCTCGGATACCATAGAGCAGGCCTCGCAATCAATTGCTAAAAAGGACGCAGAAGTCAAGGTAATCGAAAAAGCCTTGAAGGAAAGACAGGACTTGATCATGCAGCGGATCGTAGCCCTTTACCGCCTGAATCGGGGACGATATTTAGAGATCATCTTTTCTTCAGAAGATTTTCAACAATTCCGAAACAGGATTGCCTATTTTCAGAGGGTTTTCAAGGAAGATCAAGCTCTTCTGGAACAAACAAAGCAGCTCATCGGCCAGTTGAACCTTGATAAAAAACAGCTTGAGGAACAGAAAGCCTTACTTTTAAGGCAGCAGGAACAGTACGCGCTTTTAAAGCAAAAAGCTGAAGAGGAGCAAAAGAAATTAGAGGATGAATACTTTAACAAGAAAGCTGACTTAGTCTCCTTGGCGCTGGAACAGAGCCAGCTCGAAGGAGAGGAATCGGAATTAGTCCAAGCCATAGAGGAGGACCAGGCTTACATCGAGCGTTTGCTGGCTACTACCACTTACGTGTACACAGGGGAGCCATCAGAAGCTGGCCTGATATGGCCTGTAGGTGGAAATATCACTTCCTATTTCGGATATAGATCATGGGGGGATTTCCATAGAGGAATAGACATTGGGGCTGCCTACGGCACTCCGGTGGCGGCTGCAGCCGATGGAATCGTCGTTGCTGCGGAATACCGCGGGACTTACGGGAACATGATCCTCATTGCACATGCCGGGGGCATTTCCACAGTCTACGCTCATCTTTCAGGTTTTGCCGTAGGACCCGGTGATACGGTCTCCCAGGGGGAAGTCATCGGCTGGGTGGGGATGACCGGTCTCACTACTGGACCTCACCTCCATTTTGAAGTTCGTGTTGGCGGTGAGTTCGTTGATCCATTAGAATGGTTACCATGAGCAAGAACAAAGAGTTGAAAATAAAAACGATAGCCGCTGCCCTGGTTTTAGCGATCGCCTGCTTTTACCTGGGATATTTGTTTGCTCCCAGTTTAAAGGCAAATATTTCCGCTCCTTCCGGCGTAAAGTTTACTGAGGAGGAGTGGAAGCTCTTCTCTGAAACTCTGGGCACAATTCAGGACGAATACCTCGAAAAGGATATTCCCTCTTCTCAATTAATGAACGGGGTCCTGAAAGGTCTGGTAGGTTCCTTAGGTGATCCTTACAGCCAGTACCTTGATCCCAAATCTTACCAGGAATGGAACTCGGAAGTTACAGGAACTTATGGCGGTGTAGGAATGGAGATAGGAGCCAAGGATTCCAAGGCCACTGTCATCTCAGTATTCCCCGGCTCTCCGGCTGAAAAAGCAGGAATTCGCTCTGGAGATCACTTTGTAAAAGTGGATGAAAATTATGTGGAGGGCCTCTCCATCTCGGAAATTGCTTCCAAGGTGCGGGGAGAACCTGGAACCAAGGTGAAATTGCTTTTAGAGAGAAACGGAGAACTGTTAGAGTTCACCTTGACTAGAGAGTTGATCACCGTTCAAACTGTCTCCTACCGCGTGGTTAAGGACCAAATAGGCTATATTCAGCTCCTTGGTTTTAAGGAACAGACTGCTCAGGATTTTGGCAATGCGCTGGAACAACTTAGCAGGCATGGTGTAACCAAATTGATCCTGGACCTCAGGCAGAACCCGGGAGGACTGCTTTCTTCCGTTATAGACGTGGCGAGTTACCTCATTCCCAGCGCCCAAACAATTGTCATCATAGAGGATCGCAACGGGGATACGAAGTTTTCTCGATCCGACCCCTTCACTCCCAAGTACTCCTTTGAAAAAATTGTCGTGCTGATAGACGGGGGTACAGCGAGTGCAGCCGAAATCCTGGCGGGAGCTCTTCAAGATCACAAGCTGGCAACCCTTATCGGCCAGACCACATTCGGCAAAGGGATAGTTCAAACCGTAACCCCTCTCTCCCAGGGGAGCGCTGTAATCCTCACCACCTCAAGATACCTTACCCCTTCCGGGAGATCCATTCACAAGATTGGAATCAGCCCGGATATAGAAATGGTCCCAACGCCTCAGGATCTGGAGCAAGGAAAGGATCCGGTTTTTGATAAAGCCCTGGAGATTTTGTCTGGCAGTTAACCTTTTTAAATGACCAAGACGCTTAAAGAGACCAGGGAAGAGCAGGAGAAAGCTATCCTCCTTTCTTGCGAGCTTCCCTCAAGAGACGAGCAGGACACTTGGAACTTGCTTTACGAGCTTAAAGACCTTGTGGCCTCAGCGGGAGGAGCAGTTCTGGATTATGTAATTCAAAAGAGGGAAGCTATCGATCCGCGCTTTTATCTGGGGAAGGGTAAGATGGAGGAAGTTCGGAATTTGCTCAAACAATTAGGGGCAAACCTGGTAGTTTGCGATGACGAGCTCACCCCTTCTCAGGTACGCACTCTGGAAAATTTCCTTCAAATTAAAGTCCTGGACCGAAGCCAGGTAATCCTTGACCTCTTCGCTCGTCGTGCTCAATCCAAAGAGGGAAAGATTCAGGTCGAGTTAGCGCAACTGGAGTACCTTTTACCCAGGCTGGCTGGAGGCAGAAAATGGCTTTCCAGATTAGGGGGCGGAATTGGCACAAGGGGCCCCGGAGAGACTAAGCTGGAGCTTGATCGCCGGTTAATGAGGCAGAGAATTCACAAGCTTAAAGAGGAATTGAAGGAGGTCAAAAAGGAAAGGGAAATTTTGCGCAGAAGCCGCAGGCGCAAAAACTTCTTCACTGTTAGTCTTTTAGGATACACTAATGCCGGAAAATCAACCCTTTTTTCTGCTCTTACGGGGCAGGAGACGGTCATTTCCCCGCGTCTCTTTTCCACCCTGGATCCCAAAGTGCGCTTGCTCAAGGGCTCGAGCAATATCCTTATTTCCGATACAGTAGGGTTTATTAGAAAAATCCCTCATCACCTGTTTGCTTCCTTCCGGGCTACGCTGGAGGAAGCACAAGAAGCGGATCTACTTCTTTTAGTGGTTGACGGCTCTGATACTAAAGCCCAGGAGCATATTCAACTTGCCCGCGAAATTATGGAAAATCTGGAGCTCTCTGATAAACCCACTATAACTGTAATAAACAAACTGGATTTAATTACATCCGGTCCCTGGTTGGATCTACTTTTAAGGACTAATCAACCTGCACTGGCAGTCTCGGCGCTCAAAGGGGATGGTCTGGGAAATTTAATTCAAAAATTCAAGGAAATGGGGTTCCGAAACAAGGATGTTCTCCCTAATTTCAAATAATTTTGATCCCCGGTTACTTAAAATCGCTCATGATGCCGAAGAAAGAGCTATACCTCACTTTCCCTCCCTGGAGCGGGTAAGGAGAGCAAACTTTTTTAAAGTAGTTTCCGGATTTCAAAAAGCAGGAGTGTCAGAATCTTCCCTCAAGGGGTCCTCTGGTTATGGCCTGGGGGACTTCGGCAGGGAAGCATTAGAGATAGCCTTCGCTCATTCTCTCGATGCCCAGGATTCCCTGGTGCGCATGCAGTTTGTCTCCGGAACTCACGCTATAGCTACCGCGCTTTTATCTCACCTTCGGCCGAAAAACCTGATTCTTTGCCTCTCTGGGAAGCCCTACAGTTCCCTTTTGCCCACTTTTTCTCACCTTGAAGAATCGGGAGTAAGGGTCATGATCAACAGTGATCATCAAGATCCTGTGGATTTCGCTGGCCGTTATCCTGATGCCCGGGTTCTCTATGTACAACGTTCCATTGGTTATCAACCGGGACCTTTAAAAAATTCTTTCGATTTCTTTGAGATCGTCTCCGCCCTTAAAAAGCTTTTCCCTTCCTCACTCTTAATTGTGGACAACTGCTATGGGGAATTCGTTCGGGAAAAGGAACCAACAGCGTACGGGGCTGATCTGATCTGCGGCTCTTTAATTAAAAACCCTGGAGGCGGTCTTGCTCTGGGAGGAGGTTATATCGCGGGAACGGCCGAAGCTATGCGCCCAATTTTCGATCATTTCTTCGCCCCCGGGTTAGGAAAAGAGCTGGGGGCCACAGAGGGCCAATTGAGGAACCTCTTTCAAGGACTATATTTCGCGCCTTTTACAGTATGCGAGGCCTTAAAGGGCGCAGTCTTTTTTTCCTATTTTTTCCAGGCGCTGGGTTTTCAAGTTTATCCCGAGCCCCAGGCGCCAAGGAACGACATCGTTCAGGCTATTATGCTGGGTTCCAGAGAGAGGTTGCTCGCTTTTGCCAGAGGGATTCAGAAAGCGAGCGCGCTTGATCACCAGGCAGTGCCGATCCCCCAGAGATTGCCCGGATATGAGGAAGAGGTGCTCATGGCAGGAGGGACATTCGTATCCGGAGCTTCATTGGAGCTCAGTTTTGATGCGCCGATAGCGCCACCATATGTGGGATACCTTCAAGGCGGTTTGATCTTCGATCACGCCGTGCTGGGAGCGCTGGTGGCTGCCCAGGAACTGCTCAAGCAGGGATTACTCCCTAAATGATGCGGAAAAGGCCAATTACCTTGCCCAGGATGAGCACATCCTTTGTAACGATGGGTTGATATTTAGGATTTGCGGGCTCAAGCACAATTTCATCCTGAGATTTTTTAAACCTTTTGATCGTGGCCTCGTCATCAATTAAAGCCACCACGATATCCCCATTTTCCGCCTGCGCTTGCCGGCGTACAATCACGTAGTCCCCCTCTTGAATCCCCGCCTCCACCATGGAGTCTCCCTTTACGTTGAGAACAAAGCAATCGGCCCCTCGGAAGACTTCGGGTAAGGGGAAAAAGCCAATCCACTCCTCCTGAGCAAGGTTGGGTTGCCCAGCCCTTACTCTGCCAACCAGGGGGACCCTGGGAACGGAGCTGGAAATTCCTATAACCTCGATAGATCGACTTTTGAAAGGAGTCCTCCTGATGTAACCCTTCCTTTCCAGCATCGCCAGTTGTGCGTGAACTGAGGATGTGGATCTGAGACCCACAGCATTACAGATCTCTCGCACAGAAGGCACTCCTTGCCCCCTTGAGACCTTCTGCGTTAGAAATTGAAGTATTTTTTGCTGGATTTCGGTTAATTTATCCATCAGGCAAGTAAATAATAAGTAAAAAGTCCTTGAGGCACAAGTTTTTAATAAGAATTCTTTGACAGGAATTTTAAGGGTTTTTAAGATAAACAGGATGGCAAAATTAGATGTTGGGAAAACCCTCTATAACGCCCGCACCTCCAAGGGAATTATCCTGGAAGAGGTGGAAAAGGCTACCCATATTAGATTGAACTACCTTTTAGCAATTGAGGGGAATAGGTTTCACGAAATTCCCGCTCTGGCCTACGTACGCGCTTACGTAAGAAAGTACGCGGAGTTTTTGGGCCTTGACCCCGCTCCTCTCCTTTCAAGTATCGAAGACACAGTCCCAGCCTCGTATCTTTTGGATCTTCCCTCCCCACCTCAGAAGGAGAGGCTCTTTTATCACAGAAAAAATCCTCTCCGATCCTTTTTATTAATTTCAGGGGCAGCCCTTCTATGTTTCCTTTTGATCCTGGTTTTTCTTGACTTGATTCTCCCAAAAGGTAACCTGGAAACTACCGTTACTCCTTCCGCTTCCCCTTCTGAGATTAGCCCGCTTCCTCCTTCAACTTCTGTAAGCACCACTAAACCGTCAGAAGTGGTAACCACTCCTACTCTGAGTTCTCAACCCACTCCACCTGGGAAAATAGTTCAACTTCAAGTTCAGGCTGTGAATCAGGGTACCATTGAAGTAATAATTGATGGAAAGGTCCAATTCCAGGGAGAACTTTCGCCCGGGCAAAAGGGCACCTGGAGGGGAGAAAGCTTTACCTTGCATTTCGATGACCCCCAGAATTTCAAAATATTTATTGAAGATCAAGAGATCTCTCCTGGCCCGGATACCACTTTCCAATGGCCATAACTAAGGGGAAAAAACCGGAAAGAGTTTCCCTGATCAACCTGGGTTGTCCCAAAAACCAGGTTGATGGAGAAAGGCTTTTTGCCGATTACGCCCAGAAAGGTTACGCAATCACGGAGCCAGAGGAATCCGATTTACTTTTAATTAATACCTGCGCATTCATAAAACCGGCTGTAGATGAAAGCATGAGCTTCATCAGGCAAGCAGTTAAGTGGAAGAAGCAAGGAAGGCTGAAAAAGATTATAGTCCTGGGATGTCTTCCCGAAAGGGTAGGGGAGAAGCTCAGAGAACAATATCCTGAGATTGATAGCTTAATTTATAAGGACACCGTGTGTTCCTTAGAGGGAAAAGGGGCTCCCAGAGTCCTTACTACTTTTCCCTACGCTTACTTGAAAATCGCCGAAGGGTGTAACAGGGAATGCACTTTCTGCTTGATTCCTCACCTCCGGGGAAGATATCGCTCCCTTAAGCCGGAATCCCTCCTTGAGGAAGCAAAAGATCTAAAGGAGATGGGGGTTCAGGAGCTTGTGCTCGTGGCTCAGGACACTACCTTTTGGGGTCTTGATTTAAAGGGAAAACCCCTTCTGATTAAGCTTCTGGATGCCATCTCTCGGATTGGTTTTCCATGGATTCGCCTCCTTTATCTTTATCCTCAACTTATCGACGAGGAGTTCTTAACTTCATTGAAATCCATTCCTGGAGTGGTCCCTTACCTGGACATTCCCTTGCAGCATGTGGATTCTAAGATCCTCGCTTCGATGAGAAGAGGCCAGAGGGAAAAGGAGGTTCGTAAACTCGTTGAGCTTGTGCGCACCATCTGGCCTCAAGCCGCCTTGCGCTCTACTTTTATCGTGGGCTTTCCCGGCGAGCGAGAAAAAGAGTTTCGAAAGCTTGTGGGCTTCATTCAAGAAGTTCGCTTTGAAAGGCTGGCCGTTTTCCCCTTTTATCCAGAAGAAGGAGCCGAGGCTAAATCTTTTCCAGATCAGGTGGAAGAGAGGGAAAAACTCGCCCGCTACAATGAAATTTTAGCCCTGCAAAAGGAAATTTACCGTCAAAAGAACAAGAAGCTTTTGGGGGGCATGGAGCTCGTCCTCATTGACCGTGTGGAGGGGGATTACGCCATCGGGCGCACATACAGGGATGCCCCTGAGATAGACTGCCTGATAAAGATTAAAGCGAATCTTTCTCCTGGGGCTTTTTATCCAATTCGCGTTACAAAGGCCAACATTTATAGTTTAATAGGGAAAATAGACAAGGAGGGCGGAGATGGAAAAAAGAGCTCATTTCGGACCAGCAAAACCGATCGGGCCGTATTCTCCAGCGATTGAAGTTAACGGTTTTCTTTTTGTCTCCGGCCAGATTCCCCTGAAGGAGGATGGCTCGCTCCTTTCCGGGGATGTGGGCGCTCAAGCGGAGTTGGTTTTAGAAAACATCAAAAGACTATTGGAACAAGCAGGGTGTTCCCTGACCCAGGTAGTAAAAACTACCATCTACCTCAGTGACATGCAGGACTTTTCTATCGTGAATAACGTTTATTCCAGATATTTCGAGGAACCCTATCCGGCACGAACAACCGTCCAGGTTGCCGCCCTTCCCCGGGGTGCTAAAATAGAGATCGAAGTAGTCGCCTTTAAGGGAAGATAAGGGAAGTGTACGAAAGTTTTTGGGGTCTAAAAGAACAGCCGTTCGGTACCACTCCCGATCCTGCTTTTTTCTACCTCAGTCCTCAACATGAGGAGGCACTGGCCAGAATAAAATACGCCATTCTTTCCCGCAAGGGCCTGGCTATGCTCACAGGAGCCATAGGAACGGGGAAGACCACATTGACCAGGGCTCTACTCATGCAGATGAAGAATATCAAACACGCTGTGCTCCTTAACCCTAAGAATACCCCGACTCAGCTTCTGAAGGATGCCGCTTATGAGTTTGGTTTCGAGTTAGTACCCCGGTTCAAACGGGACATCGTAGTGCTTTTAAGAAAGTTCGCTCTTCAGCAATTAGAGGAGGGTGTTTATCTGGTCATCATCTTAGATGAAGCCCAATTAGTTTCCAGGGAATCCTTAGAGGAGATCAGGCTACTCACAAACTGGGAAACTAACAAGGAAAAGCTGTTCACGGTGATCCTGGTTGGTCAACCAGAACTGGAAAGGAAGCTGAGGAAAATTCCCCAGTTGAACCAGAGGATTGTGATCCGGGCTCAGCTTGGGCCTTTGAACGACAAGGAGACCCTGGAGTATATCGTTTACAGGATGAGGGTTGCCGGTGCCCCTCTTTTCCCTTTTCAGCAAGATGCGGTGAAAGAAATCTACAATTATTCCGCGGGAATCCCCAGATTGATTAACATGATCTGCGATATGTGCCTGCTTGAAGGGTACATCCGGCGCACCAAGACGCTCACAAGCCAAATTGTTCAGGATGTAGTCAAAGACCTGGGAGGTGTTTTAGAAGATGCCAAGGTTTAGTGATTTAATGCGTGAAGAGAGAAAGCAAAAGGCCGAAGTTCCTGATAGGACGCATCCTGCACCCACAGAAGCCACGGAGAAAATTATTGCCTTCCTTTATCAGCATCAGGTGCGCTGGATAGATCAGATAGCCAAGGAATGCAAAGCCCGCGGTGGAAAGCAGCTCTGGCGCGGTGAGGTAATCCGAGGATTGATCGAAGGGTTGATGGGGCAGCACCTGGATTTGAACGGGGTTCAGGACGAAAGGGACCTCGCTTTAAGGGTGAAGGAGCTTCTAATCTCGAAGTGAATTTCCAGCAATTTATGGTAGCTATTGACGGGCTAGCGGCCTCAGGCAAGAGCACCATTGCGATTGCTGTTGCTCGTCATTTCTCCTGGGAGCGATTGGATTCCGGTTCCTTCTATCGCTTTGTGACCCTTTATTTCTTGAAGAATCGCATTAACTGGAAGGATGAATTCACCCTAAAAAGAGAGTTGGTAGGGCTCCGTTTTGATTACCGTCCCCCAGACCACTACCTTGAGGGGGTAGTGGTTACAGAGCTTCTCCGTTCTCCCGAGATAGAGAAGTACGTCTCGGAGGTAGCCAAGATTCCTGTTGTGAGAGAGAAAGTGAATAGTTTTCTCAGGGAGTATGCCACCGGAAAAAAAATCGTCGTGGAAGGCCGAGACATAGGGACAGTGGTTTTTCCGGAGGCTCGGGTGAAAATTTTTCTTGTAGCTCGGGAAGAAATCCGCGCACAGCGCAGAGCTGCTCAGAATAAAAGGCTTCCTTTTCCTATATCGGATGCGGAAGCGGAAGAAAACATCCGTCTGCGCGATTCCATTGACTCCACGCGAGACGTCGCTCCTACACGTCCAGCCGAAGACGCCGTAATTATCGACACTTCCTCTCTGAGCCTGGACCAGACGATTGACCTGGTAATCAAACTGATTGAGGAAAGGATGAGCTAAGTGCTCCCAAAGGTCCTGATCGTAGGAAGACCCAACGTAGGTAAGTCCGCCCTTTTCAACCGCATTGTGCGCTCCCGGAAGTCCATCGTGCATGAGGAACCGGGAGTGACCAGGGATTTGCTTCAGACTGAGGTAGAATGGAACGATAAGCACTTTCTTTTAATTGATTCCGGGGGGTTGGATCTGGATGCTTCCGATGCCGTCAAAGTCAAAGCCCAGGGGATCCTGCTCAATATGATGAGGGAAGTAGACCTGATCCTTTTCGTCCTGGATGCCAGAGAGGGAGTTATGCCCTTAGACCAGGAGGTTTCACGGATAGTTCGAGAAAGCAGAAAACCGGTGATCCTGGTTGCCAATAAAGTGGATACCATATTGCAAGCGAACACCGCTTTAACCTTCTACTCCTTGGGCTGGGGAGACCCCATTCCGGTATCCGGGCTGAACGGTTTTAATATAGGCGAACTCCTTGATGAAATATCTCAGCGCTTGCCTGAGGCCATCCCCCCGACAAGGAAATTGGTAGGGAAGGTAGCTATCGTGGGGCGCCCGAACGTTGGCAAATCCGCTTTGCTCAACGCCCTTTTAGGACAAGAGAGGGTGATCGTGAGCGAAATTCCGGGAACTACCCGGGATGCCATCGACACTTACTGGGAAACACCTCACGGTATCTTTCTCTTAATTGACACAGCGGGGATCAAAAAGAAAAGCAAAATCAGTACGGATTTAGAATATTTGAGTAATTTACGCGCCCAGGAAGCCATCTCCAGGTGCGATCTGGCATTGCTTGTAATCTCCGCTGAGGACGGAATTCTGGCACAGGACAGAAAAATTGCAGGCATGATACAGGAAGCTAAAAAGGCCTGTATCGTGGCTGTAAACAAGTGCGACCTTGTAGACTTTAAGCCTAAAAAGGTGACGCAATTCAAGGAATACATGGCCAAAGAACTTGATTTTTTGGCGTTTGCGGAGCCCATCTTTATTTCCGCAAAGAGCGGAATGAATTTAGATAAGTTAACGCCTTTGCTGGTGGCAGTTCTTTCCAGTTACCGGAGGCACTTTGCCACCAGCCTATTGAATAAAATGATTGCCGAGATTACCCTGGCGCACCCTCCGCCTCAGGCTCCAGGGAGGGAGTTTCGGATATATTATGTGACCCAGAAGTCAGTAGCTCCGCCAGTCTTCCTCTTTTTTGTGAACAAGGCGGAAAACCTACACTTCTCCTATGCGCGCTACTTAAAAAACCAACTGATTAGCAGGCTTGGTCTGATCGGGACCCCCGTTTTCTTTGAGCTGCGCTCAAAGCGCAAAACCCTTGCAGGAAAAAAACCTTAATGCTAACATATTTTTGGTTCGGGGCGTGGCGCAGCTTGGTTAGCGCACCTGTCTGGGGTGCAGGTGGTCGGAGGTTCGAATCCTCTCGCCCCGACCATTTAATTTTCTAAGACAGGAATGACAGGCAAAAATGAGTAAAAAATATGATCTAATAATTGTCGGTGCTGGCCCAGCTGGAATCTTTACCGCTATTGAGTTGACCAGGGCCAATTTGCCCATAAACGTCCTTCTTTTGGAAAAGGGTAAGGAGATAGACGAGAGAACCTCCTTAATCTCCGGTTGGGGCGGGGCGGGGGCTTTCTCCGATGGAAAATTAACCTTGTCCCCCGAGATTGGAGGGTACCTCAGGGATTTTCGAGGACTGGAAGAAGCTCTTAGCCTGATCCATTATGTGGATCAAATCTATCTTGAATTTGGGGCCCCCTCCACAATTTATGGCACAAATGAAGATGAATTAAGCAATCTTTCTCGGAAAGCAGCTCTGGCAAGCCTGCGCTTTATCCCCTCACGTATCAGACACCTGGGCACTGATAACTGCAAGAACATCCTCAGGGGGTTCCGTGATTACCTAAAAGAGAAGGTGGAAATCCGTACCGGTGTCCAGGTAACAAAAATTCTCACCGAAAACGGCAAAGCCAAGGGTGTGGAGATCGCTGATGGTGAAGTTATTGAAAGCGATTTCCTGGTCGTGGCACCCGGGAGAGAGGGCGCAGCCTGGTGGGTTGAGGAATGCCGCCGCTTGAATTTGACTATGGCGCGAAACCCGGTAGATGTGGGAGTCAGGGTTGAGGTTCCTGCAGCTGTCCTTGAGCCCTTAACCAGCGTTTCCTTTGAGGCTAAGTTAGAGTACTTTAGCAAGTCGTTCGATGATCGGGTACGTACCTTCTGCATGTGCCCGTATGGAGTGGTGGCTATGGAATCCTCGGAGGGGATAATAACGGTTAACGGCCACAGCTATGCTAACCGCAAGACCGAGAACTCGAACTTCGCTATTCTGGTTTCCACGCGTTTTACCGACCCCTTCAAAGAACCTATAACCTACGGCCGTTATATTGCGCGCCTGGCAAATCTCCTTGGAGGAACCGTGATCATCCAGAGGTTGGGGGACTTAGAATCCGGGCGCCGCTCCACTAAGGACAGAATCGCCCACGGGATTGTCACGCCCACCCTGAAAGAGGCTACTCCGGGAGACCTCTCCTTCGTTCTTCCGTACAGGTACCTCACTGATATTCTGGAGATGATTAAAGCGATTGATTTCCTCGCTCCGGGATTAGCTTCCCGCCACACTCTCCTTTATGGGGTGGAGGTGAAATTCTACTCATCGCGTCCTAAATTGAATTCTGTCCTGGAAACCGAGATACAAAATCTCTTCAACATTGGAGATGGAGCAGGAGTTTCTCGCGGTTTGATCCAAGCTTCTGCTTCAGGGGTGGTTGCCGCAAGGGAGATCGCCCGGCGTATTACAGGAAAAGAGGGGTGAAATATGCCTGCTACAGTTTTAATCGGGCTGGGTTGGGGAGACGAGGGAAAGGGGAGGATCATTGATTTCCTCGCTCCTCAACATGACTATGTGGTTCGCTTTAATGGAGGTCCTAATGCCGGCCACACTGTGAAGGTTAACAGTCGAATTTTCCGCTTTCACCTCTTGCCTTCCGGTATGCTCTATCCCGATAAAACCTGCGTGATTGCCAACGGAGTGGTTCTGGACATAGATACCATGCGCAGAGAACTGGATGAGGTGAAAAGCAGCCAGGAGAAGCACGCACAGCTTTTTGTCAGTGATCGCTGTCACTTGATTCTTCCTTATCACAAAATGCTCGACCTGGCCGAGGAAAAGGTAAGGGGGAAACGCAAGTTAGGAACAACAGGACAAGGGATCGGTCCCGTTTTTGCCGATAAAGTAGCCCGAAAGGGAATCAGGGTGTGCGAGCTTTACGACCCTGTTTACCTCAAAGATAAGCTGGAGAATATCCTCCAGGAGAAAAACAAAATCCTCACCTTGATCTTTGGGGAAAATCCCTTGAAGCTTGAGGAGGTCTACGAAAAACTGCTCAGGGATGCGGAGTTTCTCAGACCATTTGTCACCGACACCCTGATCCTTCTTCAAAAAGCTTACTGCGAAGGAAAATCCATCTTGCTCGAGGGAGCCCAGGGTGCCTTACTGGATCACGAATTGGGCACCTATCCTTTTGTGACCTCAACTTCTCCCATGGCGGGAATGGTTTCTCTGGGATGCGGTTTAGGACCGCATCAAATCGATAGAATCATGGGTGTAGTGAAGGCTTATGCCACCAGGGTGGGTACCGGACCATTTCCCACTGAGCTGAAAGAGGAAATAGGTCAATACCTACGGGATAGGGGAGGGGAGTATGGGACAACTACTGGTCGCCCCAGAAGATGTGGCTGGTTCGATGTCCCCGCGATTAAATACGTCATCTACCCTAATTCCCCAGATGAATTAGTGCTCACCAAACTCGACGTTTTAAGTGGACTGGAAGAATTGAAGGTCTGCGTGGGATATAGATTTGAAAGTCGTCTGATTGAAGGCTTACCAGCTTTTGCTGAGGCTTTTGATCGGGTAGAACCGATTTATGAGACTTTGCCCGGGTGGCGAGAAGATATCTCTCAAGCGAGAAAGCCGCAGGATTTGCCCAAAGGAGCTTTGGAATACATTAAGTTTCTGGAACAGGCCTTAGGTAAAAGGATCTCTTTGGTTTCCGTTGGTCCTGCTCGGGAACAAATGATAGCTATGGAGTGAGAGCTGCATTCAGGAGGTGGAAAAATGATCAGAATGCCAGCAGTAGCTGGTGCTTTTTATCCTTCCAAGCCGGATGTACTCAAGCATCTGATCGTTCAGTGCTTCCAGCACAGGCTTGGTCCAGGAAATGTCCCCGTACTACATTCCCCGCCTAAAGGCGAGCTTTTCGGTTTGATCGTCCCTCACGCGGGCTACATCTACTCAGGTCCCATCGCCGCCCATTCATATAGCCGTTTGGCCGAAAATGGGTTTAGATGGGTTTTACTTTTAGGTCCCAATCATACGGGAATAGGAAGGGAATTCTCAATTATGTCCCAGGGGTCCTGGCGTACCCCATTAGGGGATATCGGGATAGAGAGCGGGAAAGCAACGCTTTTGAAAACTATCCCCCAGATCGAGGAAGATCACTCTGCACACCTTCGCGAGCACTCCCTCGAGGTTCAGCTTCCCTTCCTGCAGTTCTTATCCCCTGAAGCTTTTTTTGTTCCCATTTGCGTTTCTTCCATGGATTTATCTGAAATTAAAGCGGTGGGAAAAATGGTCGGGGAATTGCTTAAGGAAGATAAGGATGCCGTAATTTTAGCTTCCACGGATTTATCGCACTATCACTCGCATGCCACCGCCATTAAGCTGGATAGCATGGCGATTGAAGCTATTGTAAATCTGGATAGCGATCTCCTCTGGGAAAGGGTGCACAAAATTCCTATCACCATGTGCGGATACGCACCGGTAATTATTCTGCTTGAAGCTTGCAAGGCTGCAGGGGTCAAAGAAGGAAAACTTTTGAAGTACGCTACCTCAGGGGATACTGGTGGTGATTTTTCTCAGGTCGTGGGTTATGGCGCCATAGCTTTTTTCAAATCTTAACAGAATCTTAACAGTACCTTCCCCTAATTTTTTAAAATCTACGCTTTAATCAACATAGAACAGACGCGAAAGGAGGAAAAGAAATATGAGGCTCATAGAAAACATAAAATTAAATAAAGCAAAAGCAACCCTGGCTTTGGTGCTTGTGCTTTTAATATCTCTTTCTGCTTGCGCCGCTCAACAGGGCACTGGTTTCTCAGGACCCAGCCCATTGACCCCTACTACCACGGTCACTACCTCCACGGAAATCACGCCCTGGACCCAGCAGCCTACCCAGGAACCTCAGGGATACACCGAGGCCACCCAGGATGCTATCACGGCTGCTGTGGAAAAGGTAGCACCAGCAGTGGTGTTCATCGACACCAAGTATCAGGTTCAAACGCCCTTCGGGTTCCCTGACTTCTATTATCCCTTCTTCCAACAGCCTGAACCTCAGGAAGGCCAGGGCTCTGGGGTAATAGTAGATGGGAAAAACGGGTATATCATGACTAATGCACATGTGGTAAGGAACGCGGTTGACATACGAGTAACCCTTCCCGATGGTAGGTCCTTTCCGGGGAAAGTCGTGGCCTCGGATTCAATTTCTGACATCGCTGCAGTGAAAATCGACTCTACCAACCTTCCCGAGGCCAAGCTAGGCGATACATCCAATTTGAAAGTTGGATCCTGGGCCATTGCCATCGGAAATCCTTACGGCTTTGAGAACACTGTCACTGTGGGCGTGGTAAGTGCAATGAATCGCACCCTCACAAATCCCGAAACCGGACGCCCTCTGCAGGATTTGATTCAGACGGATGCCGCTATCAACCCCGGGAATTCCGGCGGTGCCCTGGTGAATATCAAGGGGGAAGTGATTGGTATCAATACCGCGATCATTACCTATGCCCAGGGAATGGGTTTTGCCGTGGACATTAACACAGCGAAGCAGGTTTTCAACGACCTGATTACCAAAGGCCAGGCCATTCGCCCCTGGATTGGAATCACCTATTCCAAGATCACTGCGGATACTGCTAAGAAACTTCAGCTCCCCGATCAAATGGGTGTCGTGGTCGTGGAAGTCATGAACGGAAGCCCAGCCCAGAAAGCAGGAGTTCAAGTGAACGACGTCATCAAAGCAATCGATGGAACCCCGATATATCAGTTGGATGACCTGCGCAACGTAATCAGGAACAAAAACGTGGGCGACCAGGTTTCCCTCACCATCTGGAGAAACGGATCCACCCTTACCATCTCGCTCAAGCTTGAACAGATGCCCTCTGAACTCCCCTGATACTTGACAAGGTGAGCCTGATTGGCTTAAATTAAAATATTCTTCAGGTTTGCCTGGAGGAGAGTTTTCGAGTAAGTTCGGAGGAAAATTGGATGACCGAAGGAAAAGTTAAGTGGTTCAACGCTCAGAGGGGGTTTGGCTTCATCGAGTTGGACAACGGGAAGGACATTTTTGTACATCATTCAGCGATTAAGATGGATGGGTACAGGACCCTTGAACCCGGAGATCGCGTTCAGTTCGACATCGTGGAAGGCCCGAAGGGTCCCCAGGCAGCTAACGTGATGAAGGTCAAGTAAACTCCCTCAAGCTCTCGGTTGCTCCAATTTTTCACCGTTCTTATAGCAGCGAGGGCAGTAGGTAGGGAACCAGAACGCAAAACCCCTGGCAAGAGCACCAGGGGTTTTGATTTAAACGGAATAAAATTTGATTATGAGAGCATTTGAGCCATCTTATTTGAAGCTTTATGGCACTGGAGAACTTGAAAAGAGGGTAGGGGAGGCCCTGGAATCCCTCAAGGAATGCCGGCTATGCCCCAGATACTGTAAAGTAAATCGCTTCCAGGTGAAGGGATTCTGTCGTACGGGAAGGTATGCGGCAGTCTCCAGTTACAACGCTCACTTTGGTGAAGAGCCACCAATTTCCGGTTATCGAGGATCGGGAACAATCTTTTTCACCAACTGCAACTTGCGCTGCATTTATTGTCAGAACTATCCCATCAGTCAATTAGGACACGGCGAAGAGGTTTCTCCAGAGGAATTGGCAGGGATGATGCTCACCCTACAGAGCTGGGGGTGTCATAACATAAATTTCGTGACACCCAGCCACGTGGTGGCCCAGATTTTGGAAGCTCTTTTAATTGCGGTGCCGAGAGGATTATCCATTCCTCTCGTCTATAACAGTTCAGGATATGATTCCCTGGATGCCCTCAGGCTGCTCGACGGGGTAGTAGACATTTACATGCCTGACTTGAGGTACTCCGATAACAATGCGGGAAGGAAGTTTTCCGGTGTTAACAATTACGCTGAGGTAAGTCGAACAGCTGTTCGAGAGATGCACAGGCAAGTAGGGGATCTCAAACTCGATAAAGAGGGAATTGCCATAAAGGGCCTTTTGATCAGGCACTTAGTCTTACCCAATGGCTGGGCCGGGACAAAAGCCACGATGGAGTTCATCTCCAGGGAACTTTCCAAAGAAACATACATTAGCTTGATGTCCCAGTATTTCCCAGCTTATAAGGCTGTGCAAAACCCGGAGTTGAATCGCAGGATCACTAAATCAGAATATGAGGAAGCCCAAAAAGCGATGCTCCAGGCAGGATTGGAAAACGGCTGGTTCCAGGAAATTTGAGGCATACCTAAGAGCATAAATTGCCCGATTTTGACCTGTTTTCCCTGTTTGAAATTCCTGGACGATGTTTTTATCGTCCTTAAAAATGACAAGGCCTTAGAGAGGCATTTTGAGGGCTATTTTTTTCGGAAGCACTTCCTCTATTTTGGAGTTTCCCTCTTTTTTGAGCGCCCGTGATAAGTTCGATAAACTTCCTTTAACTGTCTGTCAGTGACGTGAGTGTAAACCTGAGTCGTTCTAATGGAAGAGTGTCCCAGCATCTCCTGGACAGCGCGTATGTCTGCACCCGCGATCATCAGATCGGTGGCGAAAGAATGCCTCAAAGTGTGTGGGGTGACGTTGAAGGGCAAGTTTACCTGACGGGCATAACGATCCACAATCAATTCCACAGATCTCGCCGTGAGACGGCCATCACGGGAACGCCTTCCTTTTCCCGGTATACCGATAAATAGAGGTTTAAGATCGTCAGTCCTCTTATCCAGGTACTGGGAAAGCCAGAAACAGGCGCTATCGGAGAGGAAAACCACCCTGGCTTTTCCTCCTTTCCCGATCACTCCAAATTCCTTGCGTTCCAGGGAGACCTGGTCCCGATTCAGGCTCACAAGCTCTGAGACTCTCAGCCCGGTGGAAAAGAGAAGCTCTAAAATAGCCCGATCGCGCAGGCCCAAAAGAGTAGAAGTATCAGGAGCCCTCAAGAGGAGCTCCACCTGGTCTAAAGTAAGGAAGTTTACGATGCGCTCTCCAATTTTAGGCAAGTCAATGCGCTCTGGAGAGAGAACCTGCATCTGGCGGTTCACCATTAGATAACGCAGGAAGGTGCGTAAGGTGATGATGTAATAGGCCTGGGTGACCTTTTTTAAATGTTTACCTTCTGAATTTTTAAGATGGGAAAGATAAAGGCGAAATTGGTGCACGTGTTCCAGAGTGATTTTTTCGGGATGATCCACCTCGGGAAAATTGTCCCTGAGCCATTGCACGAAGCGGTAGAGATGTGTAGCGTAAGCCTCCACAGTTCCCGGCGAGTAGCCCTTCTCAATTTCCAGATGTTCCAAAAACTGCCTGATATAGCTCTCCATTCCCTCCCCGATATAATAACATATCTTATTTCGGAAAAGTTACATTTTGCGAAATTAAATATTTAAAAAAATTTTATCCTTTCTCCGCCTTCTTTAATAACACCCCTCAAGATAAACTCTTTCCACTTCCCTTACTTTTTCCTTGATCTCCTCCTTGGTCAGACGAAGAACTCCATTTATCATGCTTGCTCCCCTGAAGGAACTTGAACCAATGAAGATGCCTTTTTCGCTTTTACTCTTTGCTCTGTCTTCCTGATCGCTCCCTTGTGGGTATTGGGGTCCTCTCCTATCGTGACCAGGTAAACTCTCTTTCCCGAAAAATCCGCTTTCCTCAGGAATGTATTATCCCCTATCCTTTCCTTGATGGGATCGTGATCACAGCCTTTGTTCCCTTTCCTGGAGCACTTTCCAATGTGAGTTTGCCCCCGTGCGCCTCAACCAATCTTCGAGAGACAAAAAGCCCCAACCCAGTTCCCGGAATTTCCTTTTTCTCCGCCAAAGAAGTTCTCCTGAAAGGTTGGAAGAGTTCCTCCATCTCCTCTTTCGCTATCCCGGGCCCTCTATCCTCTACCCAGAAAACGAGCTGGTCCCCTTCCCTTTTTACCCCGGCAATTACTTTTTCTCCCCGCGGAGAAAACTTGATAGCATTGGAAAGAAGGTTTTCCAGGGCACTAACTATGAGCTCTTGGTCTAATTCCCAGAATAATGGCTTCTCCTGTTTCCTCGTTTCCAGCTTAACGTTTGAGGTTTGAGCATAACCTTGTAATTCAGCCGCTACATCTTCCAGAAGAACTGCTGCATCCACAGTTCTGGGGTATACAGGGATTCGCGATAAAAGGGCTCTCTGGCTGAGTAACAAGTTATCTACCAGACGCTTCAGTCTATTTAGGTTGCTTCTCCAGAGAGGTTCGTATTCCAGGAATTTTTCACCTTTTTCCTTGGCATCTAAATTTGAGATAATTTCCATCGCGGTCTGCATTACCATAAGTGGGGTTTTCAGGTCGTGAGAAACCGAATAGATTAAGCTGTTTTTCACCTTTTCCCTTTCCTCTTCTATCCTTTTCCGTTCCGTGATGTCAATGGCTAAAACCACCAGGCGCTCTACCCTACCCCGCATCGTCTTCATGGGATAAATCTGGAAAAGGAAGGATCTATCTGCGATCATTTGTTCTTCAACCAGAGGCTTTCCTGATTTCATAACTTGCTTTAAGCGGGACCTAAACCAGCCTTTTAGTTCGGGCTTTAGGACCTCGTAGAGATTTGCCCCCAGAAGCTTCTCCAGGGGAATCCCTATTCTACAGGAAGCGGTTTTGTTGGCGAAGATCACGTTGCTTTCAACATCAAGGAGAAGAGCGGTTTCCTGAAGGGTCTCAAAAAACCCTCTCAAGTTTTGCTCCGTCTCCTGCAATGCTTCCTCTATTCTCTTCTTTTCGGTAATATCACGGCTGATGCCGCCAATTCCCATTATCTTCCCGTTGGCATCCCTGATGGGGAACTTGATGGTATCGAAAACCCTTTCCCCTTTCTCGTTCCTTATGGCTTCCTCAACCCGAATGGGAGTCTTGCTTTTGAGAACCTGAAGGTCGCTCTTAGCGCACTGCTCCGCCAGCTGGGGAGGCATGATCTCTTTATCGCTCTTTCCCTCGATTTCCCATTTGTTCATCATAAAATAATGGGCGTAAGCAGTGTTAACGATTAAATTTCTCCCTTCGAGATCCTTAAGATAGATCAAATCAGGGCTGGCTTCAAGAAGAGCCTGGAGGCGGAGCCCTGCTTCTTCTGCTTCTCTTTCCAAAATTTTTCTCTCAGTAACATCCAGAACAATCCCCTGGTAATTGAGAACTCTGCCTGAGAGATTACGATTCAGGAAGGTGATGTCGTCCACCCATCGTGTCTGACCATCCCTAGTCAAAATGCGATAGTGCTGGCGAAATTCCGGCTTCCCTTCCTCCGTAAAGCGCAGGATCTCCGCAATTACCCGTTCGCGATCCTCAGGGTGCACGATCTCGGAAAAGGCGATTTTTCCGCTTTCGAGCTCCTCTTTAGTGTAGCCCCACTGGGAAATGTTTTCTGTCACGAACTGGACAGGCCCTTCCATTCCCACTTTCCAGACAAAAGCCACGGCCGGGCTTTTGTTTAAGATCGATTGAAGTACCCTCAATTCCTCCAGGGTATTGTAAAGTTCTCTTTCCACCTCCCTGATCTGGGAAATATCCGAGATCATGGCGAAGGATCCCTGGAATATACCACTTTCCAGGATAGGGGTAGCGGAAATTAAGACAGGAAGCGAGGAACCGTCCTTCTTCCTTAAAAGGCGCTCATAGCGTTCGGAATACCCGCTCCTCCTTCGCTCCGTGCGTTGCATGTGATTAGCAATCTCGCTCTCTGGAATGAAATCTTCCACGGGCCTACCGATCATCTCTTCCAGATCATAGTCCAGCATTTCCTCCATCCTGCGATTCGCAAAGACGATGCGAAAGTTCCGATCGAGAATCCAGATCCCCTCGCTCGTGGTCTCCACTACCCGCCTGAAAAGATCCCCTTCTTTTGCCAAAAGGTTCTCCCCTGATTAAATAAAATTTTTTATAATTATAATCTTAAAAATCTGAATTGAGGATCCCTGGAATAATTTTCAGAGGAAGCCTCAATTCCTTTTTTACCACCAGAAGCGGTCGAAAAAGGGGTTTTTTGAGGATAAGGAAACTGGCACCGCCAGGCAGGCGCTCTTTTCGGGAACAAGTCCCAGTTCCCGGGCCGCTCTTCCCAGCGTGTATTGCACCCGGTTGTCCAACCCCAATTCCCCTAAAAGCTGAACAGAGGAACCAATGCTGATCCCAAGGTCTATTAATGAAAAGGCACAGAAAACCTCTCCTTTTTTCGCAGCGTCGCAATTTTTGGTGCAGTAGCCGCAGTTCAATTCTAATGGCTCGTTTTCCGTATAGAATAAAAGGATTCTACAATTGTTCCGGCGAATTGTCTGAGCATCTCTTTTGAAAATGGATTTGGACGTTCCTTCCTTTTCTCCCAGCTCCTCGGCCTTCTTTAAAAGTTTTGCCATCTTTTCCTCGTCATCCAGAAGGAGCACCCGCACTGAGTCCCTTCCCTTACCCTTGGGAGCGGTCATTGCCCTCGCTGCAGCTAAGGGTAATGCCATATCGAATGCCCTTTTCAAAAGTTCCTCGCGTTCCATTTTTTGACCTCACTTGTGGAAGTTATTTAGCTTAAGCCTTATTATATTCGCTTCTTTTGAGAAAACCTCTTTTGCTCTCTCCATTATTTCTTCTTCATCCATGAGCGTAAATTTCCTATTTTTTACCACTAATTTCCCGTCAATGATTACATCTTTAACTACTTCCGCTCCGCTTGTGGCATAAATCAGGTTGTTTAAAAAAGTGTCCCAGGCAAGGTTTTTAGAAGGCGGGAGATCCAGAACTAATAGATCTGCACGGAATCCCTCCTTGATTTGACCTATTTCCTCCTTCATTCCTAATGCCTGAGCTCCGTTTAAAGTCAGGGCCCGAAAGAGAAAAGGGGCCAAGAAAGCTTTTTCATCCATGGAAAAAACTTTCTGCAGCATGGAGCCCAGTTTTGCTTCCAGAAGAAGGTCATAATTGCTGCTTGAGGCTGCGCCATCGCACCCAAAAGTGATGTTCACCCCTTCCTTTTCCATTTTATACATTGGGGAAATCCCGTCCGTGAGCTTACAATTAGTGAACGGGCAATGGACAACGGAAGTGCCGCTTTTTAAAAGAAGATCTATCTCGCAATCATCCACCCAGACTACGTGCGCTAACTGAGTGTAAGGCCCAAGGGCCCCCAATCTGTCCAGAGCCTCAATTTCCCCGCAGCCAAACCTCCTCTTCACCTGTTCCGTGGGCTCTTTCCCCTCAGCAGCGTGGGCGTGAAGCCCAACTTTGTATTTCTGGGAAAGCCAGAGGAGCCCTTTTACTAACTCTTTTGTGCAGGCAGGCAAGCCAGCGAAGGAAAGCTTCACCCTGATCCGGTCTGCCGCTGTTCTATGCCATTTCCTCAGGAATCTCTCGCTATCTTCGAGACACTCCTCAGTAGTTTTTACAGGGGTGTTCTCCCCTTCCGGATAGTCATTCTCCATTTTGCCCACAACGGCCCTCAACCCGGAATCGATAATGGCTCGAATTGCAGCCTCCTCCGGAAATTCTCCAATCAGGTCGGCAACAGTGGTGGTCCCTGATTTTATTGCCTCTATTGCTCCCAGAAGGGTGGAATAGTAAAGGGACTCCTCGCTGAAAAGCTGGGGGAATTGCCAGATGATTTCCAACCACTCGGTAATGTGGAGATCGTCCATCAGTCCTCTGCCGAAAGTTTGATAAAGGTGAGTGTGGCAGTCGATAAGCCCAGGAATGACCACTTTGCCTTCGGCATCCAGGGTTTCAAAATCCTCGTCCTTCACTTCTTGGGGAAGGTCCTTCCCAATTTTGGCTATCTCATTTCCTACAATAAAAATTGAAACTGGATCATGGACTTTTTCGCCATCAAAAATCCTGGCATTGCGCACAATAAGACCCATAATCTAATCTCAGCCCCTTTTTGCGGTGTTCAGTTTTTCAAACGCTTCCAGGCAGATCTCGGTCATTAAATCGAAAATTGGTAAAAGCCTTTCTTCATCCACTAGTACTTCCCTGGTATGATGATTGGCTACCACGGTGAGGATAGTTCCAGTTTTCACCTTTCTCAGGTAGCTAATTACGAATAGAGCAGAGGACTCGTTTTCCACGCTCAGGATTCCGGCATCAATGAGCCACCTTTCTCTCTCCAGAAAATCCGGATCCGCAAAAACAGATCCCTTATAGAAAGCATCGTGGCTCCAGATGGTGCCGATGTGCGTTCTAATTCCCTTTTTTCTCGAGGCTTCGCAAAGGGCATTGGTGACGTCTATGTCCGCAATAGCTGGAAATTCCATGGGAATATACTCCAGGGAAGTGCCGTCCGTGCGGACTGCGGAATTGGCTATCACGATCTCCCCTATTTTTAGATCCTTCTTTAGTGCGCCGGTGGTTCCCAGCCTCACGAAGTGCTTTGCTCCTAATGTGATCAGTTCTTCTAAAGCGATAGCGGCAGAGGGACAGCCCATTCCTGTGGAAACCACGCTCACGGAAAATCCTTTGTGCTTTCCCGTGTAGGTCACGAATTCCCTGCTCGACGCTACAAGCCGTGGTTCCTCAAAATGGCGGGCAATATGCTCACATCTTCCGGGGTCCCCGGGTAGGATCACGAATTCTCCCACTTCTCCACAAGCTACTTGCAGGTGATGAGCTTTCTTCATTTTTCGCTTTCCCCCTTCAAGAGATCTACCAGGGCTCCAGCGGCAATTTTAATGGCCAGATCCACACTTCCTTTGATACGTTCGTATTCGGCCTCCTCGCCGGAAATCAAGCTTCCAGCAATCACCAAAATACTTCCCACTTGCACTTTCCTCAGCGAACCTACTACAAAGAGAGTGGAGGATTCGTTTTCAATTGCCAGAACTCCAGCTTCCACCCAGAGCTGAATTCTTTTTCTGAAGTCTCCAAAAGCAAAGGGAGATTCCATGTAGAAAGCGTCATGACTCCGGATAATCCCCAGATGGTAAGGGCGCCCTTCCTTTTCGGCTCTCCTCCTTAAGGCGTTTACCGCGGAAAAGTCAGCCACTGCAGGATAGGAGGGGTCAATATATTCTCTGGAAGCGCCGTCCCCGCGCACGGCGCCTGTAGCGATAACTATTTCTCCTGGCTTTACTTCGGCCTGAAGGGAACCAGCTGTTCCCACCCTGATGAAGTATTGGCAGCCAATGTTAGCCAATTCCTCGATGGCTACGGCGCTGGACATACACCCTATCCCGGTGGAACAGACTGCAATCGGCTCTCCTTCAAATTCTCCATTGTAGATTCTGAATTCCCTGTTTGCGGCAACTTTACGGGGATTCGTGAAGAAATTTTCCGCAATGTAATCCGCCCGCCCGGGATCTCCGGGCAAAAGCACCGCCCTGTTGACTTCCCCTTTCCTGCATTTTATGTGATATTGAATCTGCTCCAAAATGGATACCTCCTTTAAAATCAAGCGCAACCTAAATTTGCTTTTTTCTTCCCGAGCCTGCTAAAAGCGCTCCGAAAGGTTTCAAATACTTTCTTCCAAATTCTTCAATTGCTTCTGCTTTTTTCAGGATAAACCCGGGAGGAGAAGGGTTAAAGAATACCGAGGAACTCACATAGACCTCCTCAAAATGCCTTTGAAGAAGTTTTTTGAACTCCCAGTAAGTGTAAAAATGCAGTTCGTTGAAGACGCTATTTTTGAAGAGGCCCCTGATTCTTCGAGAAAGCCCATAAAAGGATAAAAGGTTAAGCACCGCTACCACGACTTTGCCTGAGGGTTTAGCCACCCTTTTCATTTCGCTCAAAAAACGGCTGGGTTCCCTGGAAGCCTCCAGGGAAGTCATAGCCAGAACCACATCAAAGGTATCGTCTTCATAGGGAATATTTTCCCCTACTCCGGCTTTCACATCAAAACCCCTGCCGCGCGCAATTTCCAGCATCTTTTCTGAAGGATCAATGCCCGAGACCTCCAGACCGTAATTCCTGAACTCCATGGCAAAAAGACCGGTGCCAATGCCCACTTCCAGCATTTTGAGGCCTCGTTGAGGATTGATAAGTTTGATCAGAAGATCCAGTTCTAGGGCTTTAACTTTCTGGCCCACAGGAGTATCAAACCAGCTATCGTAAGAGGATGCCAGACTATCAAAAAGCGCCTTTTTCTCCATGCCCACATTATAAAGCATGCCCAGGAATTCTTGACCGTACCCGCCACCTTGCTCCTGAAGCAAGGCTATTCCTCAGCCTTTAGACACCGGATTGACTTTCTTTCCCCCTGTAAGGGTAAAATAAAGGAGCGTGGTCGCATGACCACTCATTACTTAAAGGAGATGTCCGATGGAAGGAATAATCTTTCTCCCTACCTGGCAAGAAATGGTAATGATCCTGGTTGGCCTTTTGCTTGTGGCTATTTCCCTCATTAAAAAGTACGAGCCTCTCCTGCTTTTGCCCATTGGAATCGGAATTCTGCTCGTGAACCTCCCCTACTCTCCCCTTAAGGAAACAGGATCCATTCTGGATTTCCTCTTTCAATACGGGATTAAGACCGAAATTTTCCCTCTTTTGATCTTCATTTCCATCGGGGCGATGATGGATTTCCGCCCCTTGGTGGAGCGTCCCTGGCTAATCGTCTTTGGAGCTATCGCTCAAATGGGGATTTTCGCCACTTTGATCGTGGCCCTGCTTCTGGGCTTCAACCTCTTCCAATCCGCTTCCATCGGAGTGATCGGCAGCGCCGACGGCCCCACCTCCATTTACGTCACCGCCCAACTGGCCCCGGAACTGATTGGTTCCGTGAGCCTGGCTGCTTATTCCTATATGGCACTAGTTCCCATCATTCAGCCCCCGATCATGCGCTTGCTCACCACGAAGAAGGAAAGAAGGGTGCGCATGGAAATCGGGTCAGTTCCCGTGAGCACCACCGTGCTCAAGATCTTCCCTTACATGATCCTCATCCTCTCTGCGCTTTTGAGCCCCATGAGCATTCCCCTGATTGGCTTTTTAATGTTTGGTAACATTCTGGCCACCTCCGGGGTAACGGATTCCCTGGCCAAGGCTGCCCGGGAGACCCTCTCCGGCTTAGTCACACTTTTTCTGGGAATTGCCATCGGCTCAAGTATGAAAGCCGAGGTTTTCCTGAAGGTGGACACGCTTTTGATTTTCCTTTTAGGCCTCGTGGCCTTTGCCCTGGGAACGGCTTTCGGTGTCCTTCTGGGAAAACTTCTCCACGCCTTTGGTTTAAAGATTAACCCCCTCGTGGGAGCCGCAGGCCTTTCCTCCTTTCCCATGTCCGCGCGTTTAGTGCATCAGATGGGTCAGGCTGAAGACAAGCAGAATTACCTCTTGATGTTCGCAGCCTCTGCCAACGTCTCTGGGCAGATCGGCTCGGTGCTTGCTGGAGGAGCACTTCTGGAGCTGGTTTCCCGCTTCGGAAACTCATCCAGCATAAAAGTGGGCCTGGAAATCCTCCTTATGGGGATGGCCAAAGTCCTGGGAGCCCTCCTTTTGATGGGCCTCTTCATCTACCTTCTGCGTAAGCTCTTTCCCTCAAGAGAAGGGCAAAGCGCTTAGGGTGAATATTGATTTTGACCCCTCCAGGCGGCCCCAGTCATGCGGCCTTCTTTAAAGCCGGACCCTTAAGCCCTTAACCTTTTGTTTTGTGCTCGAAGTGCGCCCTCAATGTTTTGATCTGCCCTGCGTGCCAGGAGTAATGGTCCGCGATCCAGATGATCATCTTCCAGATTGGGTATTCATCGCCCCAGACTTTCCTAAGAGAGGTCAGCCCTTCTTCTGGAAGATCGAGAAGGTACTGGTGGAAAGCATTATAGCTTTCCTTCAGGAGCTCCATCCATCCGGGAAAATCCTTGGGTGCCCTTTTTAAAAATTCCTGGGTGTTGAACTCCCCTTCCCCCTTCATCGAATTGACTACATCGAGGACTGTGAGCGTCATATGGGCGATTTTGAAACCGATTGTGGAAACTCCCTGAGGCATAGGTTCCTCCAGGGCAGCGTCTGGTCCTAAGGCTTTGGGGACGGGCTTAAAATAGAATTCTTCAGATGTCATCCCCTTGGTGGCCACTTCCACCTGGCCCCAGGTGTCTTCCAAAAGAAAAAGAAGCACTTCTTTCGAGCTTAATTGCCTTTCCATGATTAACCCCCTTTATTTTGGGTAAAAGACCAAAATTGAAGTTAAGACCATTATACCTTCCCTGCCTCTTTTAAAACCAAATTCCTGAAAGTAAATGCTACCCCCCATAAAAGTTTAACCTTGATAGACAATCTTAAAGTCAACGCCCTTTTTGATCCTTCACGGCACGCCCAGGGCTATGGAATTTGATTCAACAAACATGTCCCAGGCAATCAGTTTTCAAGGTAGGGAATTTTCCCTGCTTAAAAGTCGTTTAAATTGGAAATAGTTTTCGAAGGGAAGGAATTCAAAATGATGGGATTTTGGTGGCATTGGGGAACACCCTGGGGATGGTTGGGATGGACCTTTATGGGGATTGTCTTTCTGGTTTTCCTGATCTGGGCAATTATTTCCATAGTGCGAGGTCGCTCCCCCTCTATGGGTCCAATGTGCGGTATGAGCGGAATGAGCGGCCATTCACATTCCCAGGATTACGACCATTCCCTGGAAATCCTTAAAGAACGCTATGCCCGGGGCGAGATCTCCCGGGAGCAGTTCGAGCAGATGAAAAAGGACCTAGAGAAATAGGCTTTTTCAATTCCCTTGGTCCCTCTTTAGAATATAATTCCCAATTACCTTAATTATTGCCTCCACGGCCTGAGGCTCAATGTGCTCAACCGTGTCCCTCAAGGTGTGGTAAACAAAGCCCTCCCTGTAATCGTTGATGTTAAAACTCATGGCACAGATATTTGTGGCTTCTATTCCCGCTTGACCAAAAGCTGCAGCATCAGTGGAACCTCCCCCAAAAGACATTTTGGAAATTGTTGCCGGATATCCCAGAGAGCGAGCGATTGAAGCGCATTCCTGAGCAAGTGGCCTTGAAAGTGGAACGAAGGAGTTCAAGTCCCGATCGAAGAAGTTCAGGTGCTTGAGTTTATAGATGGTGTCGATATTCAGGACCTTTGTAGGGATGGCTTTCAGTTCGCTTTCGTGGCTCTTGATGAAGGCCCTGGCCCCTCTGAGCCCCGCTTCTTCTCCATCGAACGAGACAAAAAAGAGCCTGGTGTGGCTAAGCGGTTTTCCTTCCTTCTTGGCACTGCCAAAGATCTTTGCCATCTGAAGCACGATAGCCACCGCGATCATGTCATCTCCCGCTCCCGGTGAGACTTCATTTGTGGTGAAGAAAAGAAAAGGGAGTACAGGAATTAATCCTGCAAGGAGCACGATTGAGGGCCACAGTGGGAAGGCAATTCCCAAAAGAGTAAGGATCAGGGCAATGAGTGAGATCACCATTCCCAGAAAAAGGAAGCCGATCCCGGTCATCATCAGGAGAGCGTAGAGCCTGGGAAAACGCGCCAGAAGCTGAAAGACGTAAGCGGCATCGTGGTGGGCAGAGATGACAATCTGCTCCTTTACTTCTCCTTGGGGCTCGATTTTTCCCCAGACGTTGTATCCCCTCTTCTTTGGAAATATCGGGTCCAGGATTTCAAAGTAGCGCACAAACTGGCCGTAAAAGACTAAGTTCCCCAGAGCAAACCCGATGAAGGCCCAGAGCGGCAAATGAAAGAAAAGGAGAAGGGAGGAGACCAGGTAGAGGACGACTAGACCAGGAATGTATTTCAGGAAAGCCTGGGGGTGGCAGGTGAACTCCTCCATTTTTACCGTTCCCGGGTCGCAGTATTTTTCCAGCTCCTTTTTGATCCTCTCTGCGGTTTTTAAGCAAGAATCCGAGCCGGTAATCCGTCCCGGAAAGGCTTCTGTGACCTCTTTGGTGAAAGCCAGAGCTTCCTGTGCAAGCTCAGAATTGAAGATAATTTCTTGCTCTTCCAAATAAAGCGCCTCCTTCGAAGCCAAAGTTTTCATGTTGTTTAACTTAATATCCTATCACATGGTTGGCGCAATAACGGTCAGGTCTTTGAACTCTTTTTATCGTCCGCAGGCCAAAGTATTTGAGAAGCCTAATCCGTAGTCTGGAATTCGTCTTCCCCAAAAACCCGAGGTGAATTCCTCCGGTTCATTCAGTCTCCAGAAATCTTGACATCCCAAATCTCCGCAGTTCTTTCTTCTGCGCTCCAATTCACTTCATAGCCGAAGGCTTCAGCTACAAATCTCAGAGGCACGAACATTTGAGAATTTATGATCTCTGGAAGTGCGTCCAATTCGATTGAGTTATTGGCAGAGTTATTGGCAGAATTGCTCAGGTCCTGGGCTGAATAGTGCATGGTTGAGGAGCCCGCCACGATAGTTAACTTTACCACCACTGTTTTGAGTGTCCCTGCGTTCTCCAGGGAGACTGTTTGGTATTCTTTTATAAGCGTTACCGACCTTGAGGAGGGATCCCAAATGACGTTTTTGTCATCCAAATCCAGTGCTTTTGCCAGTACCCTGATGGGAACGAAAGTTCTTCCATTTTTGATAAAAGGCGGATGGCTCAGGGTGACACTTTGTCCATTGATAAGGCATATTCGATCATCAATTTTAAACCTCGCCTTTAAATCCTTTTGTCCCGCACCCATTGCTAGAGGTACTAAAAATGAAAAAATCAAAGCAAGCATGGTGGAAAAAGTAATTATTCTAAGTAAATACTTTCTCATCTTTCATTTCACCTCCTATGAAAATTTTACTCCTTCACAAAAATGGGGACAGTCCCTATTTTTTTCCAGTTCTCTATTCCGCATAAGATTTGGTTTCCAAAGGTCATTTTTAATAAAACCCAATTTCCCCTTTCATTCCTTAAATCATGGTAAATTTGCGCTGTGTTTAAGGCTTCCTGGTTTTCCAAAACTCCCCATATTCAAAAAAGTATCAAAGCGTCGAGCAAACTTTCAGGGCCTCAAGTTATTTCGTTTCTGTCTTTTCTAAACAAAAACCCAGTCCTTTCCTCAGAGTTCTTCCCTTTCAAAATGCTTACGGGTCCGGTGCTTTGGAGGAAAATTTAATAAAAGGAATACCTCCTTTCATGGCGCAAATTTTTTCCCATTTCCATAGTGTATCATTTTTTGTGTCACTCCCCAAAAACCATTAGCCTCCTGTTGATCAAACCAAATCCCAACCAAACAGGAGGCAGTATCAATGAAAGCGCAATACCAAAAACTGATCAAGGAGTTGGGTGGAAGCGAGGAAGAGGTTAAAGCCCTTTTGCGGAAGATGGTGGAGAAGGAGATTCTGGAAAGGATAAAAGGAGTCTTGGAAGCAATCGGCAAAGAGGAGAGAAAAGCTTACC
>Ga0067045_1002427_pt1 | contig 130539 bp, 138 predicted proteins | sample TerdegcTABiofilm_FD_59184 | JGI IMG/M metagenome (GOLD analysis project Ga0067045, IMG submission 59184) | Combined Assembly of (Gp0054472, Gp0054536) Wastewater bioreactor microbial communities from Singapore -Terephthalate degrading...
GATTAAGAATTTGCCTGGCGGCCATAGCGCCGTGGAACCACCTGATCCCATGCCGAACTCAGAAGTGAAACGCGGTAGCGCCGATGGTAGTGTGGCATTCGCCATGCGAGAGTAGGACACTGCCAGGCANNCAATTAGAGCAATCACAGCGATGTGGTTGGTCGCGACACAACGTCAGGTTGTGTTGGACAGAAGATTTAGATAGCGCACACAGTGCGGTCTTTACCGGTTAGTGTGCTGATATGGCTCAGTTGGTAGAGCGCATCCTTGGTAAGGATGAGGTCCCCAGTTCGACTCTGGGTATCAGCACCAGTTTTAAGTTGTAAAGCTTTTGCCTGACGGCAATAGCGCCGTGGAACCACCTGATCCCATGCCGAACTCAGAAGTGAAACGCGGTAGCGCCGATGGTAGTGTGGCATTCGCCATGCGAGAGTAGGACACTGTCAGGCACCTATTTAGAAGAGGCCTCCCATTCGGGAGGCCTTTTTGCTTTGGGATTTTTTCGATCCAGGCTGGCTTCTTTTAGTAAAAATGCTGGGCTGTCAGCGGCTTGCCCGTTACTCTTGGTCAGGTATTGTCGGGAGTCATCGCCAGAGGAGTATGCATGGCCACGTTGAAGGAAATTGCACAGGAGGCGGGGGTGTCCCAGGCCACTGTGTCGCGGGTGCTCAATGAAGATCCGACGCTGAGCGTCAAGGAAGAGACCAGGCAGAAGATCTTCGAGATTGCCGAGCGGCTGGAGTACAAGACCAGCAGCGCCCGCAAAGGGGTGCACAAGAGCAAGCTCCACTTTCTGGCGGTCTATGCCTATCCGCAGAGCACAGAGGTCAACGACCCCTACTATCTCGCCATTCGCTACGGCATCGAGACCCAGTGCGCCCGCTTCAACATAGAGCTGACCCATTTCTACAACGGTGCCGAGGGGCGTGAGCTCTCCGCCGTCGACGGCATCCTGGTCATCGGCCATCTGCCCGAGGAGCGGCTGGCTGCGCTCCATTCTCTCTCTGCCCAGTTGGTGTTCGTGGATTGCCGCTCCGAGGGGGAATTTGACTCCGTGGACGTGGATCTGGCGCTCATCAGCCAGCAGGTGGTGGACTTCTTCATCGCCCAGGGGCATGGCCGCATCGGCTATATAGGGGGTCAGGATGAGGCGCCGGATCTCCGTGAGCTGGCCTTCCTCGACTACGGTCAGCGGCTGGGAGTGGTGCAGGAGAGCGACCTCTATCGCGGGGACTTCTCCAGTGCCTCCGGCTACCGGCTGGCGAAAGAGATGCTGGCGGGAGATTGGCCCAAGGCGCTGTTCGTCGCCTCAGACTCCATCGCCATAGGTGTGCTGAGAGCCATCCACGAGAAGGGATTGGCCATTCCCCAGCAGATCGAGCTCATCAGCGTCAACGACATCCCGACCGCCAAGTTCACCTTCCCGCCGCTCTCCACAGTGCGGATCCACTCCGAGTTGATGGGCTCCCAGGGAGTCAATCTGCTGGTCGAACGGCTGCGGGATGAGCGGGAAGTGCCGCTGCGGGTGCTGGTTCCCAGCCGCCTGACCCTGCGTGGTACCACGCGATAATTTTAGTAAAAAAAGATGTTCTGTAGTCGCGCCACTCCAGGTGGCGCGCCCCTCTATTTACCTTCCTGTGTTACCTTCCCGTGCTTCACCCTGTCCCCGTTATTCCATATAATATTGTTATATATAGGTAATTGCTTCACTCATTCCCGCTTCGTCAACATTCATGCCATCCAGGCAGCTCTCTCTCCCTTTATCTTCTGCTTCTGATCTCGCTCACAAATCCAGCCATCTTGTGTGATGGGGTTAAAACTTTACCGATCATTACCTGATATTTAGTAAATGTTTATCTAGAGTTTACTCAGTCAAAGTTGTCTTGTTCCGGGAGGACATGTGAATAACTGGGAAAACGTCCAATTCGTTGGTGAAAACAGGCTGGCTCCGCGCGCCTACTTCTTCTCTTATGCCGATCACGGGCTGGCGGCCACCATGCAGCGGGAGCTGAGCCGTCGCTTCCTCTCCTTGAGCGGCCAGTGGCAGTTCCACTACTTTGCGCACCCCCTGCTGGTGCCGGAAGACTTCTATCACAGCCCCATGAGCGGCTGGGGCCAGATAACAGTGCCCAACATGTGGCAGATGGAAGGGCATGGCAACCTGCAATACACAGACGAGGGCTTCCCCTTTCCCATAGACGTGCCCTTCGTGCCGAGCAACAACCCCACCGGCGCCTATCAGCGCAGCTTCGTGCTGAGCCCGGCCTGGGATGGCGAGCAGGTGATCATCAAGTTTGATGGTGTGGAGACCTACTTCGAGGTCTATGTGAATGGGCACTATGTGGGCTTCAGCAAGGGGAGCCGCCTCACCGCCGAGTTCGATATCAGCGCCCATGCCAACACCGGTGAGAATCTGCTGTCGGTGCGGGTGATGCAGTGGGCCGACTCCACCTATATCGAAGATCAGGACATGTGGTGGATGGCGGGGATCTTCCGCGACGTCTATCTGGTGGGCAAACCGGCCGCCCATGTGCAGGACTTCTTCATCCAGACCGCACTGGCCGACGACAGCGCCACCCTGAGCTGTGACATCCAGCTGGAGAATCTGGGGGCGCCTGCCCCTGATCACCGCCTGGTCTGGTCCCTGCTGGATCAGGGCAGCGAGATCGCCACCGGCTCGCTCGACAATCTCGCCATCGATGGCAAGCTCGACTGCCGCTTCACGCTGGATCTGGCCAACCCCCATCTGTGGAGTGCCGAAGACCCTTACCTCTATCAGCTGCAACTCTCCCTCTACAACGGTCAGGGCGAGCTGCTGGAGGTGATCCCGCAGCGGGTCGGGGTGCGTGACATCAAGGTCAAGGATGGTCTCTTCTATGTCAACGGCCACTATCTCAAGCTGCACGGGGTGAACCGCCACGACAACGATCACCTCAAGAGCCGCGCGGTCGGCATGGATCGGGTCGAGCGCGACATAGTGCTGATGAAGCAGCACAACCTCAACTCGGTGCGTACCGCCCACTACCCGAACGACCCGCGCTTCTACGAGCTGTGCGACCAGTACGGTCTGTTCGTGATGGCGGAGACCGACGTGGAGACCCACGGCTTTGCCAACGTCGGCGATCTCAGCCGCATCACCGACGATCCCTTCTGGGAGCCGGTGTTCGTGGACAGGATCGAGCGCCATGTTCACGCCCAGAAGAACCACCCCTCCATCATCATCTGGTCGCTCGGCAACGAGTCCGGCTACGGCTGCAACATCAGAGCCATGTACCAGCGCTGCAAGGCGATCGACCCGTCCCGGCTGGTGCACTACGAAGAGGATCGCGACGCCGAGGTGGTGGATGTGGTGAGCACCATGTATTCGCGCGTCTCCCAGATGAACTGCTTCGGCGAGTTCCCGATGGACAAGCCGCGCATTATCTGCGAATACGCCCACGCCATGGGCAATGGTCCGGGGGGCCTGAGCGAATATCAGCAGGTGTTCGACCGCCATCCCCACATTCAGGGTCACTACATCTGGGAGTGGTGCGATCACGGCATCCTGGATCAGGACGAGCAGGGCCGCGCCGTCTACAAGTACGGCGGCGACTACGGCGACTACCCCAACAACTACAACTTCTGCATGGATGGCCTCATCTATCCGGATCAGACCCCGGGGCCTGGCCTGCGCGAATACAAGCAGGTGATCTGCCCGGTCAAGGTGCGGGCACTTGATCTGGCGAGCGGCAAGTTGGCGGTGGAAAACCGCTACTGGTTCTCCAATCTCGACGACATCCGCCTGCTGGTCGAGGTGAAGGCCGAGGGCGAACTGCTGGCGAGCCAGCAAATCCGTCTGGAAGGGGTGGCCCCCGGTGCCACTACAGAGCTGCAACTCGAGCTGCCTTCGCTCGATGGGCGGGAAGCCTTCGTCCAGCTGCGGGTCATCAAGGCCACCGCCACCCGCTACAGCGCGGCGGAGCACGAGCTGGGCCAGTACCAGTTCCAGCTGAAAGAGTCGACTCGCCAGCTGCAGCCCTTTGCCAACCCCAACGCCACCCCGTTGCACATCGCCGATGAGCGGCTTGACCTGACCCTGAGTGGCAGCGGCTTTGCCCTGCGCTTCTCGCGCCTCGACGGCAAGCTGGTGAGCTGGCAGCAAGATGGCAATGAGCTTATCGAGCGGGCGCCGCGCCTCACCTTCTTCAAGCCGATGATCGACAACCACAAGCAGGAGTACGAGAGCCTGTGGCACCCGAACCACCTGCAGATCATGCAGGAGCACTTCCGCACTCTGAGCTGGCGTCAGCTGGGTGACGCGGTCGAGGTGACGGTCGAGAGCCTGATCGCGCCGCCGGTGTTCGACTTCGGCATGCGCTGCCGTTACGTCTACACCCTGAGCCCGAACGGTCAGCTGCATGTGGCGCTCTGTGGCCAACCCTACGGTGGCTATGACGACATCATCCCCAAGATCGGCTTCGAGCTGGGTATTCGCCAAGATCTCGACCGGGTGCACTACCTTGGCATGGGGCCGGGCGAGAACTATCAGGACAGCCGCCAGAGCAACTGGATCGACAGCTTCCAGAGCACAGTCAGCGAGATGTGGGAGCACTACCCCTTCCCGCAGGACAACGGCAACCGCCAGCAGGTGCGCTGGGCGACCCTGACCAACCGTCACGGCGCCGGTCTCTACGTGCGGCCCGATGCCCCCATCAACCTGAGCGTCTGGCCCTACAGCTGGGAGCATATCCACGCGGCGCAGCACATCAACGAGCTGGAGCCTAGCGGTTATCTCACCCTCAATCTGGATCACAAGGTGCTGGGGCTGGGCTCCAACTCCTGGGGCTCCGAGGTGCTGGACTCCTGGCGGGTGCGTTTCGAGCCGTTCAGCTTCGGCCTGACCCTGCTGCCCATCGCCCGTGGCAACCTCAATCCAGCTGCGCTGGCCGGGATCGATCTCACCATCAACGGCGGGAGGAACCTCGCATGATCACCTTAGGCAACCTGACCCAGTTCAAAAATATCTACCGGGAGGGCAAGAAGTGGGGCCGCTGCGTGGAGGCCATCAACAACCTGCCGAACCTCAAGCCCGGCATCTGCCACTCCATCGGTGACTCCCTCACCTACCGCTTGCAGGAGGGGGCAAGCCCGGCCACCTCATTGTTCGAGGGGCAGCGCCGTTACTTCGACGTTCACTACTACCTGGAAGGGACAGAGACGGTGGAGTGGGCTGCCAAGAGCGAGCTGCAGGTCGAGCAGGCCTATGACGACACCACCGACCGCGAGTGGCTGGCCGGTGAGGTGCGTGAGCGCCAGAAAGTCGGCAAGGGTCAGGTGGTGATCTTCGAGAACGACGAAGCCTACCGCTTCGCAGGCGATGCCCCTGTGCGCAAGCTGATCATCAAGGTCACGGTCGAAGGCGGCTACTTCAAAAACAAATAACACGCCGCTGTTTTTGCACTGATAAAAGCCGGAAGGGCGGGGCCACCCTACAACTCATGCCCCGCCTTTTGGCAGACAATAACTACAGGTCTGGAGATGCACCATGTCTGATTCCAAACGGAATACGATAGGCAAGTTTGGTCTGCTGTCGCTCACTTTCGCGGCGGTATTCAGCTTCAACAACGTCATCAACAACAACATCGAGATCGGTCTGGCGTCGGCCCCCATGTTCTTTCTGGCCACCATTTTTTACTTCATTCCGTTCTGCCTGATCATTGCGGAATTTGTGTCACTGAACAAGAACTCCGAAGCGGGTGTCTATGCCTGGGTGAAGAGCTCCCTCGGCGGTCGCTGGGCCTTTATCTCCGCCTACACCTACTGGTTCGTGAACCTCTTCTTCTTCACCTCGCTGCTGCCGCGGGTGATCGCCTACGCCTCCTATGCCTTTTTGGGCTACGAATACATTTTCACCCCGCTGGCGACCACTTTCTTAAGCATGGTGCTGTTCGCCTTTGCCACCTATGTCTCCACCAACGGCGCCAAGATGCTCGGCCCCATCACCTCGGTGACCTCGTCCCTGATGCTGTTGCTGACCCTCTCCTACATTCTGCTGGCAGGTGTGGCGTTAATCGGTGGTGTGCAGCCGGCCGACCCCATCACGGTGGAGGCCATGGTCCCCGATTTCAGCTGGGCCTTCCTCGGCATTACCACCTGGATCTTTATGGCGGCCGGTGGCGCCGAGTCGGTCGCTGTCTACGTCAATGACGTGAAAGGGGGCTCCAAATCTTTCGTCAAGGTGATCATCATCGCCGGGCTCTTTATCGGAGTGCTCTACTCCATAGCGTCGCTTTTGATCAACGTCTTTGTGCCCGGCGACACCCTGAAATATACCGGCGGCTCGGTGCAGGTGTTCGAGGGGCTGGCGGCTTACTTCGGCTTGCCGGAGATCCTGATGAACCGCTTCGTCGGTCTAGTCTCCTTCACCGCCATGTTCGGCTCCCTGCTGATGTGGACGGCGACCCCGGTGAAGATCTTCTTCTCCGAGATCCCGGCCGGCATCTTCGGCAAGAAGACGGTCGAGCTGAACGAGAACGGCGTGCCCGCCCGGGCTGCCTGGATCCAATACCTCATAGTGCTGCCCCTGATGCTGATCCCGACTTTGGGCTCCAACACGGCGCAGGATCTGATGAACACCGTCATCAACATGACGGCCGCCGCCTCCATGCTGCCGCCGCTCTTCATCATGCTGGCCTACCTCAACCTGCGCCTGAAGCTGGATCACCTGCCGCGGGATTTCAAGATGGGCTCGCGCACCACCGGCATAGCCGTGGTCTCTGTGCTGATCGCCATCTTCTCGGTGGGCTTCCTCGCTTCCACCTTCCCGACCGGCGCCGACATTATGACCATCGTCTTCTACAACGTCGGCGGGATCGTGATCTTCCTCGGCTTCGCCTGGTGGAAATACAACAGATATGAAGCCTCCCTGAGCGAGGAGGCCCGGGTGAAAGAGGCCCTGCCGGCGGCGCAGGTCTCCATCCAGCCCTCCTGATCCCCAACGCATGGGGCCCGAGTGGCCAAGAGAGTGAAAGCGGGTGGCGGCAGCCACCCGCGACAGGTTGAACCACAGAACAGAAGGAGCATGGAATGAGCGAGACGATCGAGTTTGCCGAATTCAAACGGGTCGAGATGAAGGTGGGCAAGGTGCTGGAGGTGGTGCGCCACCCCGGGGCCGACAAACTCTATATCGTCCAGATCGACGTGGGGGGCGAGCGGCCGCTGCAGACCGTCACCAGCCTGGTGCCCCATTACAGCGAAGAGGAGCTGATGGGCAGCGAGGTGGTGGTGCTGACCAACCTCAAGCCCACCAGGATGCGCGGCGAGCGCTCCGAGTGCATGTTGCTCTGCGCCGAGACCCCGGACGAGAGCCAGAGCGTGCTGTTGCAGCCCCGGGTGCCGATGGCGCCGGGCACCCCCATCGTCTGAACCCACGATTGAGTGCCGGTGCCGCAGGGCGGCGCCGGTTTGCCAACGAGACCGCCCTGGCGGTCCGATCATAACAAGAGAGTAAATGGCGGGGCCGACAGACCCTTGCCGAACACATTCAGAGTCACAGCGTTACCCGCAGGGAGCGCGAGTCCATTGGAGGACATATGTCTGATTCAGTACGCGGCACCATAGGCAAGTTTGCCCTGTTGTCGATGACCTTTGCCGCCGTGTTCAACGTGCGCAATATCGTCAACAACAACATAGAGCTGGGGCTCAGCTCGGCCCCCATCTTCCTGCTGGCCACCCTGGTCTACTTCATCCCCTTCGTCTTCATCATCGCCGAGTTCGTCTCGGCCAATAAAGACTCCGAGTCGGGGATGTACGACTGGCTCAAGAAACCCCTCGGCACCCGGATGGCCTATCTGGGCTCCTTCCTCTACTGGTTTGTGAACCTCTTCTGGTTCGTCTCCCTGCTGCCGAACGTCATCGCCTACGCCTCCTACGCCATGCTGGGGTATGAGTACAGCTTCTCGCCGACCGTCACCTCGATCATCTCCATAGCGCTGTTCGCGGCGGCGACCCATATCTCCACCAAGGGGGCGAGCTGGCTCGGCAAGATTGCCGAACTGGTGGCCTACGGCGTCTTCGCCCTGTTCGCCATCTATGTGTTGGGTGCCCTGATGGCCCTCGGCGGCGACCATGTGGCGGCCCAGCCCATCACCCTGGAAGCCATGACCCCGACCGTCAACTGGGCGACGCTCGGCATCATGTGCTGGATCTTCCAGGCGGCGGGCGGTGCCGAGACGGCGGCGGCCTACCTCAATGACGTGAAAGGCGGCCAGAAGTCCTTCATCAAGGTGATCATCATCGCCGGTGTGGTCATAGGCGCCATGTATGCGGTCGGCTCCCTCTTGGTGAACGTCTTCGTGCCGCGGGAAAGCCTCACCTACGCCGGCGGCATGGTGGAGATCTTCACCGGCATGGCGCAGTACTTCGGGCTCTCCGAGACCCTGGTCGGCCGCGCGGTCGGGGTGGTGCTCTTCATCGCCATGTTCGGCTCCATGATGATGTGGACCTCGGCGCCGGTGAAGATCCACTTCTCCGAGATCCCCCAGGGGGTCTATGGCGACAAGACCACCCAGCTCAACGAGCACGGGGTGCCGGTGCGCGCCGCCTGGTGGCAGTTTGTGTTCGTGTTCGTGATGCTGGTGGTCAACGGCTTCGGCTCCGAATCGGTGCAGCAGATGATGAATACCGCCATCAACCTGACCGCCGGCACCGCCATGCTGCCGCCCATCTTCATCATGGTGGCCTACTTCGTGTTCCGCTGGAAACACGACGACACCCCCCGCGAGTTCCGCATGGGGTCGCGCCGGTTCGGCATGGCCGTGGTGTCAGTGCTCATCCTCATCTTCGTGGTGAGCATGAGTGCCTCCGCCTTCCCGGCCGGGGTGGATCTGGTGCGTGCCTTCTTCATCAACGTCTTCATGACGGCCGTCTTCTCGGCGCTGGCCTACTGGTGGATCTCCCGCTTCGAGAAGCGCCAGGCCCGCAAGCTGGCCGCCGGGGGCAAGGCGGGGGACGACGCCCTGGCCCGGCAGATCTGAGAGCCGGCTGCGGTGCAGCGCGGGTGGCCTCTGGCCACCCGTTTTTTTGTCTCTCCGGTCCGCCATGGCCGCCCTGGGTGTTCAGTTTTAAAGCGCTAAAAATCAACTCGTTTAATTTCACTGAATGCTTGGGGCCGTCGCTCAACTTTGCGCCTCCCTGTGTTCGGGGTAAGCTGGGGTTTCGTATCGAGGGTCGCCGTCAGAGGATGGCCCTCCTGTGCCCTGTCGTCCCCCATCCGGTGCGGGACGCGCTTTCCCTGGAGACTCCCCGTGCGTCTGGATCCCTTTACCTCTGTGCTGATTCTGGTGGTGGCCCTGGCCTCCTTCTTCCCCTGCGAGGGCCAGGTGACCGTCTGGTTCGCGCTGCTGACCAAGCTGGCGGTGGCGCTGCTCTTCTTCATGCATGGCGCCAAGCTGTCGCGCCAGAACCTGCTGGCGGGGCTCGGCCACTGGCGGCTCCACCTGGTGGTGATGGCCAGCACCTTCCTGCTTTTCCCGCTGCTGGGGCTCTTGCTCACCCCGCTGGTGCCCCAGTGGCTGAGCCCGGCCATCTACCTCGGCTTCCTCTATCTGTGCGCCCTGCCCGCGACCGTGCAGTCGGCCATCGCCTTCACCTCCATGGCCGGCGGCAATGTGTCGGCGGCGGTGTGCAGCGCCTCGGCCTCCAGCATACTCGGCATCTTCCTCTCGCCTGTGCTGGTGGGGCTGATGATCAATGTTCAGGGGGAGGGGGTTGACACCTGGCACTCCATCCAGGCCATCATGGTGCAGCTGATGCTGCCCTTCGTGGTGGGCCACCTGTCGCGCCCCCTCATCGGCCGCTGGGTCGACAGCCACCGGCCGCTGATCGGCAAGCTGGATCAGAGCTCCATACTGCTGGTGGTCTATGTGGCCTTCAGCGAGGCCGTGGTGCAGGGGATCTGGCATCAGGTGGGTTGGTATGACTTGGCCAGCATAGTGCTGCTGAGCTGCGTGTTGCTGGCGCTGGTGCTGGCTTGGAACGTCTGGATCAGCCGCCGCCTCGGCTTCGAGCGGGCGGACGAGATCACCATAGTCTTCTGCGGCTCAAAGAAGAGTCTGGCCAATGGGGTGCCCATGGCCAACGTCATGTTCCCCGCCGCCAGCGTCGGGGTCATGGTGCTGCCGCTGATGATCTTCCACCAGATCCAGCTGATGGTGTGCGCCGTGCTGGCCCGTCGCTACCGCGAGCAGGAGGCCCTGCCCCAGGTCCAGGAGGGATAAGCCTGTTGGGCAAAAAGAGAGGGAGGCCATGGGCCTCCCTCTTTCGTTTGCCGCCCCTCAGCGTTTGCGCCAGACGGTGAGCTGGGCCACCGTATGCTGGTGCTTGCGGGCGGTTTCGCGGATGACGAAGGGCACGTCTCTCGGCGGGCACAGCTCCTCGAACTCCGCCGCCAGCAGCCGTTGCAGCGCCTGATGGGTGGACAGCGCCTCGCCGTTCTCCCGGATGCCGCCGAGCCAGTTCGCCTTGGGGGTGTAGTCGGTCAGCCAGGTGTAGGGGCTGGTGAGCACCAGCAGGCCGCCGCTGCGCAGTCTGGGAGCAATGTCCCGCAGGAAGCGGGCGGGTTCGCGCAGCCGGTCGATCAGGTTGGAGGCGAGCACCAGATCGTAGTGCTCGTACTTGGGCTTGAGGTTGCAGGCATCCCCCTGGCTGAAGTGGACCCGTTCGGCCTGCTCGCGGCCGAGATCATGGCTGGAGAGGCGCGCCTCGCAATACTCCACCAGATCCCCCTCCAGGGGCAGGGCATAGCGGAAGCTGTCCTGGCTAGCGAGGGCGAGGGCCACGTCGATGAAGCGGGCCGAGTAGTCCACCCCGTCCACGTGCTGGAAGTGGCGGGCCAGCTCGAAGCTGGCGCGGCCGGTGGCGCAGCCGATGTCCAGCGCCCGCTCATGGCGGCTGCACAGCTCGCTGGCGAGGCTGGCCAGGGTCTGGGCGTAGTTGGCCACCCCGAAATGGGTCGGGCCGTACTGGAAGTCGAGGTATTGCGCCACCAGGGCGTCGGTTTCATAAGGGTTCACTGTGATGGCTTCCTGATAGCGTGAGACCAGATAGCGGAAGCCCGCATGCTGGAAGAAGTGGCGGCGGAAGGCGTAGCGGGACGACTTGAGCGCCTCGTTGCCTGTGCTTATCCAGCTGCCGCCCTTGATGAGGCTGTGCTTGCCATCGAAGGTGGGGGTGGAGAAGTCATCGTAGAGCGGGTGCACCTTGAACCCCTCGAAGCCGTCGATGGCGGTGCTGGTCCACTGCCAGACGTTGCCCACCAGATCGAAGAAGTCGCCCTGGGGGCAGGCATCCACCGGGCAGGAGGAGGCAAAACGGGCCAGGTTGATATTGCCGGGGGCTTCCAGCCAGTCCGGCTGATCCCCCGCCAGTTGTTCCCGCAGCAGCGCCCACTCGGCCTCGCTCGGCAGCTGGATAGGCAGCCCGGTCTGGGCCGACTTCCAGCGGCAGAAGGCGGCCGCCTCCAGCTGGTTCACCTCGGCGGGCCAATCCCAGGGCAGGGGGACCTGCTCTGTCATCAGCCGCAGTTGCAGTTGCTCGGGCTCGTTGGGGTCGCCGACCCAGAAGCTGGGCATACGCGCCTTGGCATACTGGCACCAGCCCCAGCCCTCGTCGTCCCACCAGGCCCGGGTCTCATAGCCGCCCGCCTGCACGAAGGGGAAGTACTCGGCGTTGCTCACCAGCATGCGGCTGGCCTGGAAGGGGGCCAGCTCTATGTGGCGCTCGCCATATTCGTTGTCCCAGCCGTAGGTGGCGTCCTGCTTGCCGAGGCGCACCCGACCTCCCGCCACCGGCAGCAGGCTGTTGGCGGGCACCTGGTCGCGCCTGTGGCGGGCTTGGGTGCAGGCGGGCCAATAGGGCTGCGGCTGCACCCAGGCCAGGGGCAGCTGGCGGATCAGCACGCTGGAGGTCTCCAGGTGGATGCGCTCGTGCTCTATCCCCATCAGGATGACCCAGGCCGGGCTCTGCCAGTCGATGGGCAGGGTCAGCGGCATGCGTTCGATGAAATCACACACCAGGGCGCGCACGCGGCCACGGTAGGCGCGCAGTTCGGCCACCGCAGGCCAGTTGTAGTGGGTCTCGTCCAGATCGTCCCAGCTCATCTCGTCCACCCCTATGGCCACCATGGCCTCGATGCGGGGATCGAGGCGCCGGTCGATGAGGTTGGCCGCCAGCAGCTTGTTGACGAAGAAGGCGGCGGTGTGGCCGTAGTAGAAGATGAGGGGGTGGCGCAGGGGGATCGCCTTGTTGAACCAGGCCCGCTCATCGGCCAGGCAGTCAAACAGGCTGTCGTAGAGATCGAAGGTCTGACAGAAGTAGTCGAGCAGCTCGCGGCGCTTGTGCTCGGGATCGTCGCCGCCGAGCAGCGGGGTGCGGGTCGGGGCTGGCAGGCCCTCTGGGCTGGCGAATGGATGGCTGACTTGGGTCACGCTCTGACTCCTTGTTGGCAGTGACAAATGCTTAGGTGGAGAGCTCTATACGCACAAGGTATCACTATTGGCTCAACAGACCGGGGCGGCAACCAAAAACTTCCTCTCCCGGCGGCGGCTGGCCCTGCCTGCGGGCGGTCTCCCCCCGTTCGGGCATGGTGAGTTTGACCAACTTATGGTCTGAATGGCTCTCAAACATGAAGGGGGCGTGAGCGCTGAATCTGATTTTAAGTTGAGAATCATAGACTTGAACCTCTGGCATGTGGTTTGCATTTGCCCCTTTACCAGGCTGCGTGGACCAAGGGGTTGCGTTTGCCAACACACAACGAGGAGAGTGACGATGAGATGGATGATGGGAGCCGTGCTGGCCCTGGGGCTGGGTGGCTGCAGCTGGCAGGACGATGTCAAGGTGAGCGGAGCCGGGGCCCTGGTGGAGCAGCAGCACCCCCTGGGCCGGGAGGTGACCCGGGTGCTGGCCGGGGTACCCGCCAACATCCATCTGGTGGCGGGGGCGGCGAGCGGCATCCACATCCGGGGGCAGGGGAACCTGCTGCCCTACCTGGAGCTGACCGAGAAGGGCGACAAGCTTGAGATAGAGGTGAAGGAGGGCTACCGGCTCGATCCCCCCGAGCCCATCGATATCACCATCACCCTGCCCAAGGTGGAAGAGCTGGCGCTGGCGGGCCTGGCTCGCGGCGATCTGAGCGGTTTTTCGGGAGACGAGCTGGTACTGTCGGTGGCTGGTGTTGGCGACATAGTCGCAGATGGGCTCGAGCTGGATCGGCTGGAGGGCAACATCGCGGGGGCTGGCAGCCTGGATCTGGGGACCGGCTCGGCCAGAGATGTGGAGCTGAATATCGCCGGTGCCGGAGGCGTGTCGGGCGCACAGTTCAAAGGAGAGAAGGTCGAGGTCAATATCGCGGGCAGCGGCGACGTAGCAGTGAATGCCAGCGAGTTGCTGAAGGTCGGCATCGCCGGCTCCGGCTCGGTGAGCTACTTTGGCAACCCCAGGTTGGAGAGCGAGATCGCAGGGTCTGGCGCCATCTCCCGGGTAGGAAGCTAAGTATCCGGCTCGATTACAGCTAAATAACAGGCCCATGCAGGGCCTGTTTTGTTATCCATGGTCGCGCAGCTTTATCTCACGCGAGAGGCAGCGCTAGGCGCAGATCCGCATTGAGCCGCATCAACAGCCACTGCATGCCGGCGAGGTGCTGGTGGTCGTGGCTGACGAGCAGGCGCACCAGACCGTCCAGGGTCACCTCCCCATAGTCGCCATAGCGGGCGCGCCGTGCCCAGGCGCTGGAGGGTAGCGCCTTGAGCCAGTCCACTGTCTGCAGGCGGGCGGTGCGAAAGCGGTCCAGCTGCACCGCGGTATCCTGCAACGGGTACTGGTTGTCTCGCGCCAGCTGATAACCATCGAGGGAGGCCAGTTCGGGCAGGCTCTCCTCCAGGGTGCGGCGAAAGCGCAGCTGATAGCCCTGGGTCTCTATGTCCAGCAGGTGGCAGAGGTGCCCCCGGGCGCTGAAGCGCTCGGCTGGGGTCCCGGCCCAGTTGGCGGGTTCCCAGTCCAGCTGGTCGGCGGGCACCTGTGCCAGCAGTCGTTCGAACTGGTCCGGCATGGCCAGCAGCGTGGTGAAGAGCGTCATCCTTGTCTCCCTGTTCCCTTGTTTATGGCCGCCCGCTGATGAGGGGGGGGCGACCATGTGGGCCTGTCTGGCCCCTGGTCAGCCCTGGGCCGGCTCGCCGAGGTGGCTGGCATGAAAGCGCAGGTGCTCCTCGATGAAGCTCGCCACGAAGTAGTAGCTGTGGTCATAGCCGGCATGGCGATGGAGCGCCAGGGGCCACTCCTTGGCGGTCGCGATCTCGGCCAGGGCGTCTATGCCGAGCTGCTCCGCCAGGAAGGGATCGTCCAGTCCCACGTCTACCCGGGTCGGCAGGGGCTGGCTGTCGTGGTGGCGCAGCAACTGGCAGGCGTCCCACTCCTGCCACAGCAGCGGATTGTTGCCGAGGTAGGCGCCGAGGGCCTTCTGGCCCCAGGGGGCGCGGCTCGGGTGGCTGATGGGGCTGAAGGCCGACACCGAGCGGTAACGGCCGGGTTCGCGCAACGCGGCGATCAGGGCCCCGTGGCCCCCCATTGAGTGGCCGCTGATGGCGCGCCTGGTGGAGACCGGGAAGTGGGTCTCGATGAGCTCGGGCAATTCCCGGGTGACGTAGTCATACATCTGGTAGTGATCCCGCCAGGGGTGCTGGGTGGCGTTGACATAGAAGCCAGCCCCCATGCCGAGATCGTAACCGGGGTCGTCCGGTACCCCTTCGCCGCGCGGGCTGGTGTCCGGTGCCACCAGGGCGATGCCGAGTTCGGCGGCGATGCGCTGGGCCCCCGCCTTCTGCATGAAGTTCTCGTCGGTGCAGGTGAGGCCGGAGAGCCAGTAGAGCACGGGCACCTTCTGGCCGGTGAGGGCCTGGGGCGGCAGGTAGATGGCGAAGCGCATCTCGCAGCCCTGCACTGTGGAGCTGTGGCGGTACTGCTTGTGCCAGCCACCGAAGCTTTTGTTGCTGCTGATAATGTCCAGATTCATCGAAGGACTCCTCTGCCCCGCCCATTCATCGATGGGCGGGGCTGTGATGGGATCAGTAGTGGATGACGGTGCGGATGCTCTTGCCTTCGTGCATCAGATCGAAGGCCTCGTTGATCTGCTCGAGGGGCATGGTGTGGGTGATGAAGTCGTCCAGGCGGAACTCCCCCTGCATGTAGCGCTGCACATAGCTCGGCAGTTCGCTGCGACCGCGCACCCCGCCGAAGGCGCTGCCGCGCCAGACCCGGCCTGTGACCAGCTGGAAGGGACGGGTGCTGATCTCCTGACCTGCACCGGCCACCCCTATGATGACAGACTCGCCCCAGCCCTTGTGGCAGCACTCCAGCGCCGCGCGCATCACCTTGACGTTGCCGATGCACTCGAAGGAGAAGTCGACGCCGCCGTCGGTCATCTCGACGATCACCTCCTGGATGGGCTTGTCGTAATCGTTCGGGTTGATGCAGTCGGTGGCGCCCAGCTTGCGGGCCAGCTCGAACTTGCTCTCGTTGATGTCGATGGCGATGATGCGGCCGGCCTTGGCCAGGCGGGCGCCGATCACGGCGGAGAGGCCTATGCCCCCCAGCCCGAAGATGGCGACGCTCTCACCCTCTTTGACCTTGGCGGTGTTCATCACGGCGCCTATGCCGGTGGTGACGCCGCAGCCGAGCAGGCAGACCTCTTCCAGCGGGGCGGCCGGGTCCACCTTGGCGATGGAGATCTCGGGCAGCACAGTGTATTCGCTGAAGGTGGAGGTGCCCATGTAGTGATAGATGGGCTGGCCGTCCTTGGAGAAGCGGGTGGTGCCGTCCGGCATCAGCCCCTTGCCCTGGGTAGAGCGGATCTTCTGGCACAGGTTGGTCTTGCCGGACTTGCAGAACTTGCACTCGCCGCACTCGGGGGTATAAAGCGGGATCACGTGATCCCCCACCTTGACGCTGGTGACGCCCTCGCCGACGGACTCGACTATGCCGCCCCCCTCATGGCCCAGGATGCAGGGGAAGACACCTTCCGGATCTTCGCCAGACAGGGTGAAGGCATCTGTGTGGCAGACGCCGGTGGCGACGATGCGCACCCGCACCTCGCCCGCTTGCGGTGGCATGACCTCCACCTCTTCGATGGAGAGGGGCTGGCCCGGGCCCCAGGCGATGGCGGCCTTGCACTTGATGCTTTGAACCTGTGCCATGAATGATGTCCTCGTGGTTGTGTGGGTGAACTGAAATGGGTTCGGACATTCAGTGTAGTTTCCCGCCGATTTGGTGATAATAAGGCTAAGTATCAAATCACTTTTACACATAGGTAATAATGTTCGGCTGGGAAGGGGTCTGTGAATTTGTCAGCGTGGCGGAGCAGGGGGGCTTTACCCCGGCGGCGCGCAAGCTGGGGGTCTCGGTGGCCCAGGTGAGCCGCCAGGTGGCGCAGCTGGAAGACAGGCTGCAGGCCAAGCTGCTGCTGCGCACCACCCGCCAGGTGCGGCTCACCGAGCTCGGCGAGATCTACTTTCGCCACTGCCGCCAGTTGCTGGACAACCTCTACGAGGCGGAGCTGGCACTGGGGCGCCATCAGGCGGTGCCCCAGGGCACCCTGCGCATTACGGCCCCCGTCTCCTACGGCGAGAGCCGCATAGCCCCCCTGGTGAACGACTTCATGGTGCGCTTCCCCCAGCTGGAGGTGACCCTCAACCTCACCAACCAGTTGCTGGATCTGGTGCACGAGGGGTTCGATCTGGCGATCCGCCTCGGCCACCTCAAGGACTCGACCCTGGTGGCGCGCAAGCTGGCGCAGCGGGTGCCCTATGTGTGTGCCTCCCCCGCCTATACCGCCCGCCACGGCATGCCCAACAGCCTCTCCGAGCTGGCCCGCCACCACTGTCTGGTGGGCAATGGCGACGAGTGGCACTTCACTCTGGACGGTAAACCCCACAGCGTGCGGGTGCGCGGCCTGCTCCACTGCAACAGTGGCCACGCCCTGCTGGACGCGGCGCTCAAGGGGATAGGCATCATCCAGCTGCCGGACTACTACGTGAGCGAGCACCTGGCCCGGGGGGAGCTTATCGAACTGCTGCCGGAGCTGCGGGCGCCGCAGGAGGGGATCTGGGCCCTCTATCCCCATAACCGCCACCTCTCCCCCAAGGTGCGGCTGCTGGTGGACTATCTGGCCGAGCGGCTCAGCGATCCCGCCCAGCCGGCGCTGGTGCGCCCCATCGGCTGAGCCCGCCCCGAAAAAGAGAAGGCCCGCTGGTGCGGGCCTTCTTGTTTGGGTGGGAGTGCTATTCCCGTTCCTTGACGTAGGGGGTGCCGAGCGCCTTGGGCGCCACCGCCTTGCCGATGAAGCCAGCCAGCAGGAAGACCGTCAAGATGTAGGGCAGCGCCTCTATCGCCTGCACCGGGATCGGGAAGTCGCCGATGCTGACCCCCTGCAACCGGATGGCGACGGCGTCGAGGAAACCGAACAGCAGACAGGCCGCCATGGCGTTCCAGGGACGCCACTTGCCGAACACCAGCGCCGCCAGTGCCATGAAGCCCTTGCCCGCGCTCATGTTGGGAATGAACTGGGCGGTCTGGGCCACCGCCAGATAGGTGCCCCCGATCCCCGCCAGCAGACCGCCTATGATGAGCGCCGTGTAGCGCATCCGCACCACTGAGATACCTGCGGTATCCACCGCCGCCGGTGCCTCGCCCACCGCCCGCAGCCGCAGGCCGAAGCGGGTACGGAACAGCACCCACCAGGCCAGGGGCACGGCGGCGAACGCCACGTACTCCAGCAGGGAGTGACCGCTCAGGAGCTCGCTGTAGAGCTGGCCGATGACGGGCACGTCATAGAGCTCCTTGGCGAAGGGCAGATCTATGGGGGCGAAACGGGCATCGCCGGAGAGCGCCGGGGTCTGGCCGCCCTGATCGAACCAGTAACGGCCCAGGGTGACGGTCAGACCGGCCGCCAGTATGTTGATGGCCATGCCGCTCACCACCTGATCACCGCGGTGGGTGATGGTGGCGAAGCCGTGCAGCAGGGCGAACAGGATGGAAACCCCCACCCCGGCACCCAGCCCAATCCAGGCGGAACCGGAGACGGCGGCCGCGGCCGCACTGGCGAAGGCCGCCGCCAGCAGCTTGCCTTCCAGGGCTATGTTGACCACCCCGGAGCGTTCGCAAAACATGCCCGCCATGGCCGCCAGAATAAGCGGCGGCGCTGTACGTATGGTGGCGTCCAGCATCAGGATCAGCATTTCGAACATGATCAGACTCCCTTCACTTGTGCGGTTGAGCGGTTGGCAAACGCCAGGTAGGCCTGCTCGATACGCGGACGCAGCATGTGCTCGAGGGCGCCGCAGAACAGGATCACCAGACCCTGCAGCACCACCACTATGTTGCGATCCACCCCGAACTCGAAGCTGAGCTCGGCGCCACCCTGATAGAGGAAGCCGAACAGCAGGCTGGCGATGATGACGCCGACCGGGTGGTTGCGACCCATCAGGGCCACCGCTATGCCGGTGAAGCCGAAGCCTTCCACGAAGTTGAGCTTGATCTGGTGCAGCTCACCCTGCAGCACGTTGAGGGCGAAGAAGCCCGCCAGCATGCCGGAGATCACCATGGCCAGGATCACCACCTTGGGGTAGGAGATGCCCGCATAGGCGGAGGCGCTCTGACTGGCCCCCACCGAGCGGATCTCGTAGCCCCAGCGGGTATGCCAGATGAAGACCCACACCAGGGCCGCACAGATCAGCGCCCAGACGAAGCTGATGTTGAGGGGGCTGTTCGGCATCTCCACACCGAAACCGGCCGCCAGCTCGCTCATCTTCGGCAGCCAGCTCGCCACGGCGAACACCTTGCTCTCCGTGGCCATGGATCCTGGCGGCTTGAAGACGTCGACCAGCAGGTAGGCCATCAGGGAGGCGGCGATGAAGTTGAACATTATGGTGGTGATGACGATGTGGCTGCCCCGCTTGGCTTGCAGCCAGGCCGGGATGAAGGCCCAGGCCGCACCGAACAGGCCACCGGCTATGATGGCGAGCGGCAGCAAGAGGGCGAACGGCAGCACGTCCCCGAGCAGCAGACAGACCAGCCCCACGCCCAGGCCGCCGATATAGGCCTGGCCCTCACCGCCTATGTTGAACAGCCCGGCGTGGAAGGCCACCGCCACCGCCAGACCGGTGAAGATGAAGCCGGTGGCGTAGTAGAGGGTGAAGCCTATCCCCTCGCCGGTGCCGAAGGCGCCGTACCACATGATCTCGGCGGCATCGACCGGGTTGATGTCGAGGTAATAGAACAAGATGGCCGACACCAGGAAGGCCAGCAGGATATTGACCGCGGGCAGCACGCCCACGGAGATCCAGGCAGGAATACGTACTTGGCTCATCAGTGGGCCTCCTTGGCAATCTCGTCAGGCACTATGTTAGCCATCATAAGACCTATGGTGCGCTCATCCGCCTTGGCACCGTCCAGCTCGCCGACGATGCGGCCGTCGGCGATGACCAGGATGCGGTCAGACAGGCTCATGATCTCGTCGAGCTCCACCGACACCAGCAGCACCGCCTTGCCCTTGTCGCGCATGGCGATGATCTGCTGGTGGATGTACTCGATGGCGCCGATGTCGACGCCCCGGGTCGGCTGACCGACCAGCAGCACATCCGGGTCCTGCTCCACTTCCCGGGCGATCACCAGCTTCTGCTGGTTGCCGCCGGAGAAGTTGGCTGTCTTGTGTTCCGGACTCGGCGGGCGCACGTCCCACTTCTCCATCTTGGCCTGGCAATCCTGGCGGATCGCCTCCTTGTCCTGCAGCCAGCCCTTGTTGTATTGCGGGCGGCGGTGATAACCGAGGATGAAGGCCTCTTTCGCCTCGAAGCGATTGATCAGCCCCATCTTGTGCCTGTCTTCGGGAATGTGGCCGAGGCCGAAGTTGCGCACCCGCTCCGGATCGGCCGGATGGGTCAGGCTCACCTCGTGGCTCTGTGCGTCACCCGAGATGGTGAAGCTGCCCTTGCTGGGCTGAAGGATGCCGCCGAGCAGGCTGAGCAGCTCGGACTGGCCGTTGCCGGAGACCCCGGCGATGCCGACCACTTCCCCGGCCCGCACCGCGAAGCTGACGGACTTGACCCGTTCCACCCCGGCGTCATCGACGTAAGAGAGGCCATCGACCTTGAGCTTGGCCTCGCCCGGCTGGGCTGTACCCTTGTCGACCTTGAGGCGCACCTTGCGGCCCACCATCAGCTCGGCGAGCTGCTCCTTGTCGGTGTCCTTGGTGGCGACGTGGGCCACCATCTCGCCCCGGCGCATGATGGAGACCTGATCCGTGATGGCCAGGATCTCCCGCAGCTTGTGGGTGATGAGGATGATGGTCGCGCCCTGATCCCGCAGCTTTTTCAGCACCTCGAACAGGTGATCCGCCTCTTGCGGGGTCAGCACCCCGGTGGGTTCGTCGAGGATCAGGATGCGGGCACCGCGATAGAGCGCCTTGAGGATCTCGACCCGCTGTTGCAGGCCCACCGGCAGATCCTCGATCTTCTCGTGCAGCGGCACCTCGAGACCATAGTCCCGGGCCAGCTCGCCGAGCAGTTTCTCGGCCGCCGCCAGGCTCTTGCCCAGGTGCCAGCCGTTTTCCGCGCCGAGGATGACGTTCTCCAGCACGGTGAAGTTGTTCACCAGCATAAAGTGCTGGTGCACCATGCCCACGCCTGCGGCAATCGCATCTTGTGAGCCATGGGGTTTGAAGGGGTTGCCGTCGATGAGCATCTCGCCTTTGTCGGCGTGATAGAAGCCGTAGATGATGCTCATCAGGGTCGACTTGCCGGCGCCATTTTCGCCGACTATGCCGTGAATGCTGCCTTTTTGAACCTGAAGGTCGATCTGCTTGTTGGCGTACACTTCGCCGAACCGCTTATCGATACCTCTTAATTCGATGGCATAGCGATCTGTCTGGTCCATGATGCAGTCCTTGCGGGTCATGAAGTAGAGACTAAAAACCGGCCCGTGCGGGCCGGTCTGGGTTGAGAGTCGTAGCAGAGACTCAGTACTTGCAGTATCAGTACTTGCAGGAGTTGTCGCTCATGTAGTCGTGCACCTTGATCTTGCCGGCGATGATGTCGGCCTTGATGCTTTCGACCTTGGCTTTCATCTCCGGGGTGATCAGCTTGGCGTTGTTCTCGTCCAGCGCCCAGTCAACACCGCCTTCGGCCAGACCCAGGGACTGGATACCCGGCTTCCAGCTGCCCTTGGCGGCATCATCCCAGCTCTTGTACGCGGCCAGACCGACCGACTTGACCATGGAGGTCAGCATGGTGCCCGGTTGCAGGTGGTTCTGGTTGGAATCCACGCCGATGGCCAGCTTGCCTTCGTCCTTGGCAGCCTGGTAGACACCTATGCCGGTACCGCCAGCGGCGGCATAGACAACGTCGGCGCCCTTGGCGAACTGGGACTTGGCCAGTTCCGCACCCTTGGCCGGGTCGGCGAAGGCGGCCGGGGTGGAGCCGGTCATGTTCTGATAGACGTCGATCTTCGGATTGATGTACTTGGCGCCCTGCTCATAGCCGCACTGGAACTTGCGGATCAGCGGGATGTCCATGCCGCCCACGAAGCCGACCTTGCCGGTCTTGGAGGCGATGGCCGCCAGGGCACCCACCAGGAAGGAACCTTCATGCTCCTTGAAGATGAGGGACTGCACGTTCGGCTTGTCGACCACCATGTCGATGATGGTGAACTGGGTGTTCGGGAACTCGGTGGCAACCTTCTCTACCGCAGAACCCATGTTGAAGCCGACGGCGACTATGGGGCCGTTGCCACGGCTGGCCAGACGACGCAGGCCCTGCTCGCGCTGGGCTTCGTTCTGGGGCTCGAACTCCTTGACCTTGACGCCTTTGTCCTTGTTGTAGACTTCGACGCCGTTGCGGAACACGGCTTCGTTGAAGGACTTGTCGAATTTGCCTGCGGTGTCATAGATGACGGCGGGCTCGGAGGCTGCCTGGGCAGAAAGGGCAGCGAGGGTGAGGGCGGCCACGGTGGCCAGCTTGAGCACTTTAGTCACGATCGTATCCTTGATTGTTATGTGAGGGTCCACAACCTGTCTTGGCAGGTCATAAAGCACGCTGGCTAACTGTAAGTGAGCCAGCCTGTGGGTCAAGGGGATCATAGAGGAAAAACGTTTGCGTTAACGGTTTGAAATATAAGCAAATTGCTTTATAAGTGTTTGTTTTTAGGTTTGTTTGCAGAGTTAAATGCTGTGATTAATAGGTGTCAAACGACATTTATGTTTCTATTCATGAGGTTATGCGCAAGCGTTTTCCTCTGACGATGAAAAAAGTGGTTTCTATCGGCACCAAATCATGGGGCCAGGTCGCTTCTGTTGGCAGGGGCGCGCAGGCGCCGCACCTCGACTTGGTCTCTGGCCGCTCAGGCCGTATAATCGCCGCCTGTATAAATAAACAGGAGTGGTGATGGACGTTTCAACCCTGCTCGACGGGCTCAACGACAAGCAAAGAGACGCGGTGGCGGCCCCTCGCAGCAATCTGCTGGTGCTGGCAGGCGCCGGCTCGGGCAAGACACGGGTGCTGGTGCACCGTATCGCCTGGCTGATGCAGGTGGAGCGTTGCTCACCCTTCTCCATCATCGCCGTCACATTTACCAACAAGGCGGCGGCCGAAATGCGCGGCCGGGTCGAGAAGGTGATTGGCGACGGGGTGCGCGGCATGTGGATAGGCACCTTCCACGGCATCGCCCACCGCCTGCTGCGGGCCCACCATCTGGATGCGGGCCTGCCCCAGGACTTCCAGATCCTCGACTCCGACGACCAGTACCGCCTGATCCGCCGGGTGCTCAAGGCCCTCAACCTCGACGAGAAGCACTGGGCCCCCCGCGCCGTGATGGGCTACATCAACGGCAAGAAGGACGAGGGGCTGCGCCCCGGCGACATCGACCTCTACGGCGACCCCGTCACCCGCACCTATCAGCAGATCTACAAGACCTACCAGGAGACCTGTGATCGCTCCGGGCTGGTGGACTTCGCAGAACTCCTGCTGCGCGCCCACGAGCTGTGGCTGAACCGGCCCCACATCCTCGAGCACTACCGGGACCGCTTCCAGAACATACTGGTGGACGAGTTCCAGGACACCAACGGCATCCAGTACGCCTGGCTGCGGATGCTGGCGGGGGAATCCGGCAAGGTGATGATAGTGGGTGACGACGACCAGTCCATCTACGGCTGGCGCGGCGCCAAGATAGAGAACATCCAGCGCTTCCTGACCGATTATCAGGGGGCCGAGACCATCCGCCTCGAGCAGAACTACCGCTCCACCGCCAATATCCTCAAAGCCGCCAACTGCGTCATCGCCAACAACTCGGAGCGGCTCGGCAAGGAGCTGTGGACCGAGGGGGCAGAAGGGGATCCGATTTCCCTCTACGCCGCCTTCAACGAGGTGGACGAGGCGCGCTTCGTGGTCGGCCGCCTCAAGGATTGGAAGGAAAAGGGCGGCCTGCTCGCCGATTGCGCCATCCTCTACCGCTCCAACGCCCAGTCCCGGGTGCTGGAAGAGGCGCTGATGCAAGACGCCATGCCCTATCGCATCTACGGCGGCCTGCGCTTCTTCGAGCGCCAGGAAATCAAGGACGCCATGGCCTACCTGCGGCTGATCAACAACAGAGGCGACGACGCCAGCTTCGAGCGGGTGGTCAACACCCCGACCCGGGGCATAGGCGATCGCACCCTGGAGATCTTGCGTAACAACGCTCGCGATCAGGGCCAGAACCTGTGGCAGTCCGCCAAGACCCTGCTCAATGACAAGGTGCTGACCGGCCGCGCCGGCAACGCGGTGCGCGGCTTTGTGGATCTGATCGATGCGCTGGAGGAACAGGTCTCCCTGCTGCCCCTGCACCAGCAGGCGGATATCGCCATCCAGCACTCCGGCCTCAAGGCGATGTATCTGGCGGAGAAGGGGGAGAAGTCCCAGGCGCGGGTAGAGAACCTGGACGAGCTGGTCACCGCCTGCCGCCAGTACCAGCGCCCGGACGAGCTGGAGGACATGAGCGATCTCTCCGCCTTTCTCGCCCACGCGGCGCTGGAATCCGGCGAGAATCAGGCGGACGAATACGCCGATGCGGTGCAGCTGATGACGCTGCACAGCGCAAAGGGCTTGGAGTTCCCCCTGGTGCTGCTGGTGGGCGTGGAAGAGGGCATGTTCCCCAGCCAGCAATCCACCGAAGAGTCGGGCCGGCTGGAGGAGGAGCGCCGCCTCTGTTACGTCGGCATGACCCGCGCCATGGAGAAGCTCTACATCTGTTATGCCGAGAGCCGCCGCATCTACGGCCGCGAGATGTTCCACAAGCCGAGCCGCTTTATCCGCGAGATGCCCGCCGAGTGTCTGGAAGAGATCCGGCTGCGCACCCAGGTCAGCCGCCCGACCCAGTACGGCCGCTTCAGCCAGAACGAGGTGCAGCAAAGCTTCGACGCCAGCGGCATCAAGCTCGGCCAGCGGGTGCTCCATCCGAAATTCGGGGAAGGGGTGGTACTCAACTTCGAAGGTGTCGGCCAGCAGAGCCGGGTGCAGATCCAGTTCGACGACGTCGGCGCCAAGTGGCTGGTGACGGCGTATGCCCGCCTTGAGGCGCTTTAATCCCCTCACTCTGACCCTCTCCCAACGGGAGAGGGGATCATCCCCGAGATAGCCTTTGCCCCCTTCTCCTCCCGTGGGAGAAGGGCTTACTCCCGAGATCGTCTTAGCTCCCTTCTCCCCTTGCGGGAGAAGGGTTGGGGATGAGGGGTTCGTAAATGGTTTTGGATCTTGGCACGGCTGGCGCCGTGCAGGACGCGAGGGCATGAGCCAACGTCGGACGGGCCGCCGCAGACGGCACTTTGGCCTACGCCATCCATGGCTTCGGCCAAAGTCCGCTTCGAACATCCTTGTTCTCGCGCCAAATCGGGGTCGAGCTGTGCTCGCCCTGATCCGAGTTGGCCCCTGTCCGCTGCGGCTACGCCATCTTCCCTGATGGCGTCCCTGACGTTGCCTCCGGCCCTTGACGGATTGGAGGGGGATCAATACCGTGCCAACTTTTGAATTGAGGAATTGAGCTCTTTCAAAGTAGCGTAAACGAGATGCCGGTATCCCCAGATAACTAGAACAGTAATCTCAGATTGTCTACCAATCTTGTTGCGCTATTTCTTTATTCATAACCATAAATTCCTCGTAAGTAGGAAGTTATTATATGTTAGCCACATAATCATTTGCGGCTTGAAGACTGGTAATGTCCGCAGAAATAGATAGACGTAATTTTAGCGTCGCATCAGTTGCCCCAGTTTTCACGGTGCTTCTGAACCTTATTTTTAATAACGGAAATATGTAATCCTTGCCTGAGACAATATCTAATTTTCTTATTCCCTTAGAATCAAAACTTGTAATATGTTCATTTCTTTTTGTATTATATGCATCCTCTCCCACCTTTGCTAATACCGCCGCTTTAAGGGATTCGATTCTAGCGTTGGTTTTTGTAGCACATAAATTACCGTGCTTGTCATTTATCAACTCTGAAACCTTATAAGATACAGTAGGTATTTCAGGTGCTAAGGACATCGCGGTTGAATATTCAATAAACAAATTAAATAATTTCTCTTCGTTATTTAAAACCCATTCATCGAAGTTAAATTCTGATATTAACTGCTCAATTTTTTTAGCGGGTTCTTCTTCATCCAGTATTCTGTGAAAAGCATTATGGCAGCATAGAATGTTTTCTATGCAGTACACAGGTAACTTATACAGCCCAATTTTGTTCTCAATGTAATCTCCACAGAGCATGAAAAGGTCCCCGTCAACAACATATAATGTTGGCCTAGATATGCTATGGATATTTTCAGAGTGATGTTTTATTACTTCTTTTCTTGATCCTAGTGGATATACTCGGCCGACTTTAAAGCGCCCATTGAATACACGCAGGAAAACCTTCCCAAGGATTTTGTCATATCCAACGGCCGTATCTTCAATATATATATCAATGTCATTCTCATCTTCAAAAAAGACACTCTTTGCAAACTTTCCAACTAAGCTTCTTTCTAGCATAATATGTTACCGACATTGAACCACTTTGTTTTTGTTCTTTCCTACAATCTCAGGAGAATGAGTTGCGAGTATAAATTGTCCTCCATTTTCGAACGTTTTAATTGTATCGGTAAATCGCTCTTGCCATCTTAAATGCAAGGATAACTCTGGCTCATCAATTATAAATGTGGTTCTTTTATCATTCTTACTAAAATACACATGGGCAAATATAACCAGAAGTTGCCTTTCTCCTGACGAAAGTCCTTCAATAGAACACTCTTTTCCATCTGGTCTTTTAACAACAATCTGTCCGACGGTGTCTAATTTAATACTTTTGTTCGAGTCTTGATAAAAAGAGTTTACTGTTGATATAAAATCATTTATTGGTTTAAACAGAGAGTCTTGTTTCGATTTGTGTTCATCGATTATCTCTACAATTTTAGATATTCTGTCTACTTGTGCTTTATTCAATAACCACTCAACAGAGAGTCCCTTATCCATCGTAGATAGTTTTTCAAAGAGAGCGGACATTTTTTCAAAAAAGTCATCTACACTTTGGATAATTGCTTTATTCTTTAATCCAATATTTGCAATTGCTGTTTTTATCTCATTCTGTCTTTGCAGTAATCCTTGTTTTTCTTTCCAGTTATTTATTGCATAAGCACTATCTTTGAAATCGAATTCAACATTATTATATTGAAATACTGACATTAGGATGCTATCTCGCATCCTGCTCAACTGTCTTTCCTCTAACTCCCTAAGTCTTCTGTATGAGTTTTGAACTAAAAGTTCAGTTTCCATTAATCCCATACCCAAAGAGCCAGGGATTATCTTTCGCTGTTTAGAATTGTTAACGACAATTCCTCTAGGGCGGTCGAAAAAATAATCAGCAGAGATGTCAAGATTATCTTCACTTCTTCTTTCTAGCCCCAAGAAAATAGGGGTGCTAATCTCAGATATGGCTTTCATTATTGGGTGTGATTGGAAACGACGAACTACGTCATTTACCATCTCATTGATCTTATCAGTTCGATGGTTATAAAAACTATAGTCGTTCAAATCTAGAGTTGGTAGCAATAACGCATCTGATATGCCACTGACTTGTAGTTGTATCTCGTCACCAACCTTGTGTGCCCTTATATATAAATCCTTATTCTTCTCCTCAATGCAGAGAGATATTTCAAGAAATGGTATTGTTAGTAAGTCTTTAAAGTTAGGTGTAACAAGAGCATTCATCATTCTTAATGCTGTTGTTTTCCCTGAACCATTTGAACCGACTAAAAAACTGATGTCTCGGTTGAATTTTATATTAAAGTTGAGATGTCCATATATAGATCTCCCTGTAAATTCTTTCACTAGCATGTATTATCTCCTGTAACAACATAGCTATTATGTTTATAACACCATATTTTTATTATGCAGTGACATAACAACATATAATACGTAGTTCACCATGGAATTTTTTACATTGCATTCTGTATCCATGTGTAATGTCATTTAACCTGCTTGCTCTCCATCCCCCCTTGCTTGTCTTCCTCTTCACTGACCTGACTCAGCTTGGAGCGGGCCATCAGCAGGCCCATCTTGACCTCCTGCCAGACGTAGTAGTTTTTACCCGCCTCGGTGTTGGTTGGAAGAAAGACGAATAAAGGTTCGCATGGGGCCTTGCTGGCACGCAACCGCTCAGACTGGTACCGATGTGACGGGATTCAATATTCCGACAATTAACCGGCATGGTGCGGCCCTTTGACGATGCGACGAACCGCGGCATACTGCCCCGTCACAAGATGGGAGTCATTAATGTCTAAGTGGATGTCGACACTGCGACGGCTGGGGTTGTGGTTGTTGCGAAAAGCGGCGCTGGCGCTGCTGACCAGCCTGCTGTTTATGATCTCGTTTACCCTGTTCCAGTACGCTCCCTGGTGGCCAACGCTGACAGACAATGTATTCCTTGAGTGGGGCGGCTCCTATCAAGGAAATACCTTTGCCGAGCTGGCTCTGCCCATGCTGAAGCTGGGTACCCTTCTGGGCACACTCTTCTGGCCCCTGTTTTTGCTGACGCCTCGGCCGCTGTTGCTGCCGCTCTTTGCCGGGCTCTGGTTGTGGCAGACCTACGACATTGCCTTTATGACGGCAACCGCCTCGACCTGGCTGCCCCACGAAATCATCCTGACCTTTATCCTGCCTCACACCCACTGGCTGCTGCTCACCCTGCTGGCGCCGCTGCTGCTGATCCGCCAGCTCGGCAGGCGACTATTTGCTGATACACGGGCAGGGGCGATCACCCTGGACGACGGGCGGTAGCCAGAGGGATCGATCGATGACGCGATCGTCCGATTACGCTTCGCTAATCGAACCTACATGCAGGCGGGTTCAGACAGGCGGGTCCCAAGCTCCCGCCTGTCTGGCTCACCTCAGCTGAAACGCCTTGACGATAAATTCGATAAAGAGCCGCACGTTGCGGGACTGCTCCTTGTGGAAGGGGTAGACGGCGAAGAGGGCGTGGGGGTCGGGTTGCCAGTGGGGGAGCAGTTTAACCAGGGTGCCGTCTGCCAGTTCGCTCGACACAAACTCTTTGGGCACCAGGATCACCCCGAGCCCTTGCACCGCCGCCTGCTTCAGGGCTATGCCGTTGTTGGCGCAGAAGCTGGCGGGGGGCAGCTCCACCGCCAGGCTCTCCGCGTCCCGGGTAAAGAACCACTTGTTGGGGGAGGAGGAGAGGCTGTAGCGCAGGCAGTTGTGGGCCTTGAGATCCGCCGGGTGGGCGGGCTGGCCCGCCTCCTTCAGGTAGTCGGGGGCGGCGCAGAGCACTCGCCGCACCTCGCACAGGGGTTTGGCGCGCAGGGTGGAGTCCTCCAGGGTGCCAGCCCCCCGGATCACCACTTCCAGCCCCTGATCCACCAGATCCATATAGGCGTCGCTCAGGATCACCTCGATGCTGATTTCCGGATAGCGGTGCTGGAACTCGCAGACAAGGGGGTTGAGCCGGATCAGCCCGTAGGACATGGGCATGCCGATCCTCAGCCTGCCCCTGGGGGTGAAGGAGGCGGCCATGATGGACTGGTCGGCGGCGTCCAGGCTGTCCAGCACGCCGCATATCTGGCCGTAGTAGGCCATGCCGGATTCGGTGACGCTCATCCTCCTGGTGGTGCGGTTGATGAGGGCGATGCCGAGAAAGGCTTCCAGCTCGTTGATGTTCTTGCTGACCGCCGCCTGAGAGAGGCGCAGGTCGTCCGCCGCCGCCCTGAAGGTGCCCATCTCCACCACCCGGCGAAAGACGTTCAGCGCCGTGATCTTGTTCATCCTGCCCCCGTTAATTCACTACTGGTAAATGATGGCGCCATCATTGCGCACTTTTATCACAATAGTGCGGATCCCGGGGGTGTCCATCCCCCATCCCCGGCCATCGGTCGCCAGCCACAGAGCGGCCCGTGGGAATACAGGCCCGGAGAATGGCCTTCCGGGGAGTGGCGGGCCCGGCAGACACGCAGACGGGGGACCGGGAATGGCCCTTCGCACCCCGGCCCCGTGACGACAGGCATAAAGGAGGCGGCAGGGCCCGGGCCCCGCCGCCAGATGACTAGAACCGGCTTACTGCGCCTTGCCTGGCGCGGGGGGCAGGCTGATGCCGACATCGGCCCAGGGGTTGGTGCCGAGCAACTGCGCGTGGGGCACCTCGGCCTGGTAGCGCATGGTGAATGCCTCGGGGCCATGGGCGAAGGCCACCAGCAGCCCCTGTTTTGCGTCCATCAGCCCGGCGTGCATGCCCAGCCCGTGATAGCTGATCCGCACGGCCTTGTCCTCAAGGCCCACCTTGTCGATCTGGAAGCGGGCTATGCTGCCGTCTTCGAGGGTAAAGCCCCAGCGGAAGGGGCCGCCGCTGACCACAGTCATCACCTCGTCGATATCGGTGCCATCCTCCGCGGAGTTGACATGCATGCGGCCGTATTTGCCCAGCACGACGCTGCGGGTGCGATCGTCCAGCGCCATCAGGTCATAGACCTTGGGGTAGGGGCCGACACCCGTCTCTTCGGTCGCCACGCCCCCTCCTTTCACCGCAGGTTCGCGCCCTGCGAGCCTGGCCTGCTCCAGCAGCTCCCCCTGACTCAGGTTGAAGGCCGCAATCAGGGCGCCGTGCTCAGCTTTGGTCAACGCGCGGCGGTGGGAGGCCTCGAGCAGCGGCCTGGCTTCGTCGGGAATCTCGACGGTGACCACGTTGACCCCTATGGGGTTGAGCACTCCATTGACCGCCTCGACCCCGGTGACGGCGGGGCGGCCATCGCTGAACTGCACCGAGACAAGGTCACCGGCGAAGGTGTTGAAGGAGAGGGCCGAGGCGATGGCGCCAGCCAGGAAAGGGATATGGGGGAAATTCATAACAGACTCCTCGTTAAGGTTCGAGAAGCAGTCTAGGACGGTGAAGTGTTCACTGAAATGGCACTCAGCTGATATCAAAATTCACTGCTGGTAATGAATAGAGTGGGAGAGGGGCCTGCCGGTCGATCCCGCCTGGCTTGGGAAAGATCCATATATCTCCCCCGTCTGTGTGTTTGCGTACAGACCGGGCCTGTGGACGGGTCGCACTATCAGATGGGTCGTTTATGTCGCCCACATGCAACCTCTAGGAGAAAGCCATGACCATTGGAACCGTTCTGCTGATCGTGCTTGTCCTGCTACTGATCGGTGCCATTCCCCGCTGGCCGCACAGCCAGGGCTGGGGCTACGCGCCAAGCGGCATCATCGGACTGGTACTGACAGTACTGCTCATCCTGGTCTTGCTAGGCAAGATCTAGGCAACTTCACTTCGGAGAAATCAACAGATGCCACACAGCAACCTAACCCTCGTCGCCATCTCGCTGCTCTGCACCCTGGGGCTGAGCGGATGCGACAAACCGGGGTCGGCGGAACAGGCCGGCAAGAGCATAGATGAGGCGGCCAGCGAGACTGGCAAGAAGGTCGATGCCACCCTCGACAAGTATGAAGACAAGGTGAGCCAGCAAGGTGCCGAGAGCGCCCAGGCCTGGGCAGACACCGAAGTCACCACCAAGGTGAAGACCAAGCTCTTCGGCGAGCCCGGCCTGAGATCACTGCAGATCAGCGTCGATACCGTCGGCGGTGTCGTCACCCTGACCGGGACGGCCGATTCGCAAGCCAACAGCGACAAGGCCAGCGCGATCGCGATGGCGGTGGATGGCGTCGAGAATGTCGTCAATCAGCTGACCCTCACCGCGACCCAATAGGGTCGCTTGCTCAAGGAGCACAAGATGGAAATGCACCAAGCCTACCGGGAAAGAATGAGCGCCCAGCTCAAGGAGTGGGGCTGCCAGATCAATTTGCTGGAAGCCAGGCTGGAGACCCTCTCGGCCGACATGAGGGTCAAGGGGAGCAAGGAGCTCCAGGCCCTGCGTGCCAGGCAGCATGCCGCCTCCGACAGCATGGAGGTGCTCGGCAGGGAGAGCGGCGAGTCCTGGGAGCAGGTCAAGCTGACCGCCGACCAGATGTGGCACGATCTGAAGAGCGGTCTGGCGGAGGCCCAGTCGAAATTCAAGTGAGCGGGGATCCCCCAGGGGGATGCTGGGTGTCCCAAGATGAAAAAAGTCGGCGAACGCCCGGGCCGGGAGTTCGCCGCCCGGGCGGCCAGCATGATGATGTTCACCCGCCAGCGAGATCAGGCCCCCTGAACCACTCGCCTGCATTCACGCCGCCTTTTCCGGTGTCGCTGCTGACCCTGGAATGCCAACGCCCATCCCTCCTTTCATCTCGTCAACCGCCATCACACAGAGCGCTGTGATCCAATCGTTCGGGACAGTCATATCACTCTGGCCACTTACCAAATGGAGATTGATCAAATGAAATGGTTTCAGCGTTGTGCAGCCATTGCCATGGGATTAACCCTGGCAGCCTGTGGGGGGAGTGATAATGACAGCAGCCCGCCCAATGCCACCATCAGGATCAGCCATCTGGCCCCTGATGCCCCCAAGGTTGATGTGAGGGTCGATGGTGCGGCTTTCCTGACGGCCGTTGACTATGGCAGCAGCAGCGGGCTCAAGCCGGTTGCGGCTGGCAGTCACGAAGTCGCGGTCGACGGCATCTTGCCAGGGGGGACGACGACGACAGTCATAGGCCCTGTGTCTCTCGAGCTGAAACCCGACACTCAGTACGACGTGCTGGCCGTCGGCAAACTGGCTGGCAGCGGTGATACCGCCTTTGGTCCCCTGGTGATTGAGCGGCCGAACCAGGCGCCAACGGGCGGTGATATTCGTGTGCAGGTGCTGCATGCCGCACCGAGTGCACCGGCGGTCGACATCCATGTCACCGCGCCGGGGGCCGCCCTGAGCAGCCCGACGCTGGCCAATATTCCGTTCAAGACCTACAGCGACCCCCTCACCCTGCCGGCAGGGGAATACCAGATCCGGCTGACCTTGCCGGGGACTGTGGATGTGGTTTATGACTCCGGCCCGCAGACACTCAACGCCGGGGCTGACCTGCTGATCGCAGCAATAGACAATCTGGGTGCGGGGCCAAGTCCGGTGCAGTTGCTCGCCATCGGCGATACTGGCGCCACCCCCATCCTGTCTGTCGATGAAGAGGCTCAGCTGAGGGTGGTCCATGCCGTTGCCGATGCCCCTGCCGTCGACATCTGGGTGAATGGCGTTGCCCCGACAGCGGCCCCGCTGCAAGGATTGGCCTTCAAGGGGAATACCGGGTATCTGGGGCTGGCCGCCGCCGATTATGACTTTGTGGTCACGCCAACCGGAGCCGCCACCCCTGAGGTGATCAGTGCCAGCGACGTGCCGCTCAAGGCGGGGCTTCGTTACTCCCTGTTTGCCGTGGGCCAGTTGCTGGATCCCTCGGGTGAAACCATAGAGCCCTTGCTGCTGACGGACACCGGACGTGTGGTTGCTACCGAGGCCCAACTGCGGGTGCTCCATGCCGCCCCCACGGCACCGGCGGTCGACATCTATCTGACTGCGGGCACTGACATCAGCGGCGCGTCACCGGCGCTCAAGGCCGTGCCCTTCAAGGCTGACAGCGGCTATCTTGCCCTTGCTGCCGGTGATTACCATGTCACCGTCACGGCCTCGGGTGACAAGACCCCTGTCATAGGTCCCCTGCCGGTCACCCTGGCCAATGGTCAGGTGCTGACAGCCGCAGCCCTGTCTGACAGTGTCGGTGGCGTGGATCCTGAGCTGCTGATCCTGGACGACATCAGCAGCAAAAAATGACCCTCTGCTAGTCAACCGACTCGCAACCTGACCCAAACTGAGCCCTTCAGTTTGGGTCTTTTTATGGCAGAAAGTCTGGGTGTCCCAGGATGATGACGTCGGCGAGATCAGGCCCCCTGCCAGCGCTTGAACAGCACGCTGGCATTCACGCCGCCAAAGCCGAAGCCGTTGGAGATGGCGTGCTCTATCCGCATGTCACGGGCTGCGCCCCGTACTATGTCCACGCCGTCGGCGAGGGGGTCGGGCTGTTGCAGGTTGCGGGTGGCAGGCACCCGCTGATCGCGAATGGCCAGGGCGGTGAAGATGGCCTCTATGCCCCCGGCGGCGCCCAGCAGATGGCCGGTGGCAGACTTGGTGGAGGTCACCGCAATCTGGTTGTCATCCCCAAATACGCGTTTGATGGCGGCCAGCTCCCCCCTGTCACCCACCGGAGTCGAGGTGGCATGGGCATTGAGGTGCTGGACATCCGCCGCCTGAATGCCGGCCTGAGCCAGGGCCGCCATCATGGCGCGGCGTGCGCCGTCGCCATCTTCGGGACCGGCGGTGAGGTGATAGGCGTCGGCACTGGTGCCATAGCCCACCAGCTCCACTATGGGGGTGGCGCCCCGGGCCAGGGCGTGTTCCAGGGATTCAATCACCAGGATCCCGGCCCCTTCGCCCATGACAAACCCATCGCGGTCGACATCGAAGGGGCGGGAGGCCGCTTCGGGGTCATCGGCATAGGCTGAGGACAGCGCGCGAGCAGCGGCAAACCCGCCCAGACTGACGCGGTCAATGGTGGCTTCGGCCCCGCCACAGATGGCGATGTCGGCCTCACCGCAGCGAATGAGCCGGGCGGCGTCGCCAATGGCCTGCACCCCGGCGGCGCAGGCCGTGACCGGTGCCCCGAGCGGCCCTTTGAAGCCGAAGTTGATGGAGACATGGCCCGCCGCCATGTTGACCAGAAAGGAGGGGATGGTGAAGGGGGACAAGCGGCGCGGTCCCCGCTCATCCGTGGTGCGCACCGCATCGACGATGGCGGGGAAGCCGCCGATGCCCGAGGCGATGATGGTGGCGGTTCGCTCCTGCTCCGCCGCCGTCCTGGGGGCCCAGTTGGCTTGCAGCAGGGCCTCCTTGGCCGCGGCAATGGCAAACAGGATGAAGCGATCCATCTTCTTCTGCTCCTTGATCGGCACCGCTGCATCCGGGTTAAATCCGGCCAGGGGATCTTCTGCCAGGGAGGGCACCATGGCGCCCACCTTGGCGGCCAGCCCTTCGGTGAAGGCCTCCGGCAGGTGGCGCAAGCCGGACTGGCCCGCCAGCAGCCGCTGCCACACTGTTTCCACCCCATATCCAAGCGGGGTCACTGCTCCCATTCCTGTCACCACGATGCGAGTTGAGCTCATGATTCTGATTCCTGTTTCGAAGGGTTATCGCCGCTCATCACGCCATTGGCATGGCGAAGACGCTGCTTCATGCCGTCACTGGCGGCCGGTCCCGGCACCAGGGTGTGGCGCGAGGGTGAAATCTCCTGACCCGTGCGCCTGTCCACCAGCATGGGCTCGACCAGCTCGCCCGTCTTGGCATCCCTCAGCTGGATGCTGGCCCCCTCGGGCGCCAGGTGGTTATTGCCCCAGGTGAGCAGCGCGATCAGCACGGTGCTGAGATCCTGGCCGCGGGGGGTGAGCGCATATTGATAGCGAGGGGGGCGTTCGGAGTAGAGCCGCTTCTCCATCAGCCCCCCCTCGACCAGGGCGGTCAGGCGTCGGGTCAATATGTTGGGGGAGATACCAAGGCTCTTTTGAAATTCATCGAAGCGCGACAGGCCATGCATGGCATCGCGGATAATCAGCAGACTCCACCACTCGCCGACATGATCCAGGCTGCGGGCGATGGGGCACTGCTGTTCACTCAGACTCTTCTTGCGCATATGGGGTCATCAGGTTACTTGCATAATGGAAGTCACCATACGGCCCTTACTTCCATTATGCAAGTGACTTGTGCCGTCCGGTGGCGGGCGACATCTTGGGGATAGGAAAAGCTGGGAGTCAGAAACCCGGCCGTCACTGGGGCGCGGCGGCCGGGTGAATTGTAAAGAGTAGGGTGACGGAAAGCGGGATCAGCCTAGTCTAATCAACTCTATGGGCGCGTAACGCTCTTGGGTGTTTGCCAGCAGCACGCACTTCTCATGCTCCGCCTCATAGGGGGTCAGGTTGTCGGTGTGAGCCTCCTTCAGGGTATCGACCGCGCCGGTGGCAGCAATCATGACGCGCTGGCCCAGGGTCAGCACATTGCGGTTTCTATCGTAGATCTTCATGGCATTCTCCTTTTCGGGTGTGGGCCCCGGCCCGTGCCGGGGACAACGGGCCCAGACTACGCCTCCGAAAAAACGAGATGCCTGTCACAGATCAAAAAAAGGGGAAAGAGGGACTCAGGGTGACGGGCAAGCCGGGCGCGCTGGCAAGGGAGCCTCGCCGAGGCCGCCATTGCCTGTCGCAGGGCACGCGGGTCGCCTCCGCTTTTCATTGCCACAGGCTCGAACCGGAAAAGGGATGGGTTATAGTGGTGCCGCTCGTTTAACTGCCTTCAACCAACCGGGATCCCATTATGAATCGTGAAATTGCCGCCCAGTTCATCAAGATGCTGACCAACCTGGACCAGTGTCTGGCCAAGGCCGAGGCCCATGCCGCGGCGAAGAAGTTCAATGTGGAAAACTTCTTCAATGAGCGCCTCATCGTCGACATGCTGCCGTTGAGCAAACAGGTGCTGATCTGCTGCGACAGCGCCCGCGCCCTGGTGGCCACCGCCAGCCTGAGCGAGCCGCCGGTGCTGGGGGATGATCCCAAAACCATGGCGGATCTGCGCGCTCATGTAGCCAAGACCATCGCCTATCTGCAGAGCAAGCTGGACGCCGACTTCAGCCAGTATGCGAGCGGCCACTACTACCCCTACTGGGCGGGTGGCAAGGGGATGGACGGCCACAGCTGCGTGCATGAGTACGGCATCCCCAACTTCTACTTCCACCTGACCATGACCTATGCCCTGCTGCGCCAGGCCGGGGTCGATCTCGGCAAGAAGGACTACCTGGGTGGCCTGAACCTGCAATAAGAACCCATCCCATCAGGCTATTTAACTCGCCATTTTGAACCCAGGCAGTGCTCGAAATCCTCACGTACTCCAGTACGCTCCGGTTTCTGCGCGCTGGCTGTGTCCAAACTGCCTTCGACAATGACGCCTATTGGGATAGGTTGTAAGCCGCTGCCCTGCCGGAATGAAAAGAGCCTGCCATCCGGCAGGCTCTCTGCTTTTTGGGCCCCGGCATTCCCGGGATGGCATCGGCTTATTCGCTCGGGATCTCGGGCTCCACCAGGGCGGCGAGCTGGGTCAGGGACTCCTGCCAGCCGAGGTAGCACATCTCGACCGGGATGAGCGCGGGTATGCCGGCCTGCTCTATGGCCAGTTCGGTGCCGCACAGCACCTGGGTGAGGGTGATGGTGACCCGCATCTCACCGGGCAGCTTGGGGTCGTCGAAACTGTCGGTGTAGCGCAGGCGCTTGCCCGGCTCCAGCTCGAGATACTCGCCGCCGAAGGCATGGCTGTGGCCGCTGCCGAAATTCGTGAACGACATCCTGAAGGTGCCGCCGACCCGTGCCTCCAGATGCTCCACCCGGCAGGTGAAGCCATGGGGCGGCAGCCATTTGGCCAGGGCGTCCGCCTCGATAAAGGCTCTGTATACCCGCATCGGCGGGGCCTTGAGTACGCGGTGCAGTGTCACAGTTCCAGTCGTCATGGGGGATACCTCCTCGGTTGGTCCGCAGCAAGAATAGTCGCCCACGCCGGAGTTGGCCGCTGCCGGGCTTTCCCTCAGCCGCCGAGGGCTATGGTGGCCAGTACTATGACGACGCCCGCGGCGGCGAAGAGCACGCCGATCAGCAGGGGGCGGGGGGAACCGGCATAGCGGGCCAGTCCGTAACCAATCCCCATCAGCATCAGCAGGGCGATGGCGTGGGAGAGGCGCAGGGCCGGCACGGGATCCTGCATGAAGATGAAGGGCAGCAACACGGGGAAGGTGGAGAGGAACACCATGAGGAAGACCCCCAGGCTGTTGAGCAGATCATTCCAGCGCCAGACACCTCCCTGACCCAGCTCGGGGTGTTGTTGCAGACGCACCTGCCACTCCCTGAGTTCAGGGTCGCGGCAGATCGCCGCCAGCGGGCCGGGCAGGGCGTCTCGCAGCGCCGCTATCCCCCTCTCGTCACCGGGTGTCAGCAGGCGCAACTGCTGCAACAACCGCAGGGCTCGGCTTCGTTCGGTCAGGGTGGTGATGAGGTAGACGATGGCATCTATCATGCCCCAGGCGATGTTGCAGCCGATGCCGGCGATCAGCAGATCCCTGATCTCGGCGCGCCCCGCCTCGAGCGCGTTGAAGCACCCGGTGAAGGTGAGCACCATCAGCAGGCCGAACAGGATCTCCGAGTAGCGGGAGATGGGATCTATGGGGGAAAAACGGGGTGGGTTCATGGGGCTGTCTCTGGATGGACGTTGAGACATGAGCATGGAAGCGGCCCACGGCAAGATCAAGGAGACCCGGTGCGCCAGTCAGGTGCCGTCAAGCCTGGTGCTGCGGATGGTCCCTGCTGCTGTCATGTTCCCTGTCCTGCGTCGTACTTCTTCGCTAACGCAGTGATTTTTCAGCGGATTGGCGAGGAGTTGATCAAGGTAGAGGTTATTGCCGCCGTTCGCTCATATAATCGCCGCCATGCAAGCGACTCGGAAGGATTCGATGACAAAGCCGATGGTGGCCCTGCTGGGGTTGTTTTACGCCTGCCTGGTGTGGGCCAACCCCGTTCCCTTCGTGGCCAGTCCGTCACCGGTGCAGGGGAAGATGGAGCCGCTGCTCTCCTGGTTTACCGGCGAGTTCTCCAGCCAGGAGCAGGCCGGTTACGACCCGCGTTTCACCAGCGCCGAGCTGCGGCTGGTGGAGATCTGGCCCGGGGAAGGCCCCTTTCGCTGGGTCTATGCCGAGCAGTTCCTGACCGAGCGGGCGGTGCGCCCCTTCCGTCAGCGCATCTACCGTTTCTCCCCGCTGTCCGATGGTCGCATCCTGATGGCCGAGCTGACCATGCCGAGGGCCACCGATTTTGCCGGCGCCTGGCGCCAGCCCGAGCTGCTCGACTCCCTCACTCCGCAACAACTCTCCCTGCGCCAGGGCTGCGAGATCTGGCTGACCCGCCAGGCCAGCGGAGAGTACGCGGGCCACAGCAAGGTCGGCAGCTGTGCCACCGATTTTGGTGGCGCCACTACCCTGGTGCAGTACCTCTGGATAGGCCCCAACAGCGTCAGGCTGCTGGACAGGGCCTATGACAACGGCGCCCGCCAGCGCTGGGGCAGCCCGGGGGAGGGGTATCTCTACCTGCGCAAGGTGAAGCAACGGGGGGAATGACCCGGGCGGTGCCGTGTCACGCCAGCATGTCCAGCTCCTGGCGGTGCTCGCTGAGGTAGTCGATCAGCAGCCGCAGCCGCAGCGGCATGGGCTCTCTCGCCGGATAAAGCATGTTGACCGGGCGCGGGGCGGGCAGGGCATCCGGCAGTATTTCCAGCAGGGCGCCGCTGGCCAGCTCCTGGCTCAGCAGGGCCCGCGGTTGCAGCACTATGCCCGCATGATTCAGCGCCGCCACCTTGAGGGCGCTGCCATGGTTGCTGATGAAGGGGCTGTCCCACAGATGCAACTGCTCGAGGGGAAACTCAGTTGCCAGGCTCGACTGGGTCAGCCAGGGGGCGAAGCCCAGGCAGTGGTGACGGGCGAGATCCGCGAGTTCCTGCGGGGTGCCGTGCCGTTGCAGGTAGCGCGGGGAGGCGCAGAACACCGAGGCCGAGTGGGCCAGCGGGCGGGCTATGTAGGCGGCATCCTTGGGGGTGCCGACCCGGAAGATGAGGTCGAAGCCATCGCCAATCACGTCGACCAGCCGATCACAGAGATCCAGCTCGATACGGATCTGCGGATACTGCGCCATGAAGCGGCACAGCAGGGGGGTCAGCCGATAGCTGCCGAAGGTGATGGGGGCATTGATGCGGATCTTGCCCGCCGCCTGGCCGGTGTGGGCCTGGGTATTCTGCTCCAGCGCCCTGTAGTGTTGCAGCAGGCTCTGGCAACCGCCGAGGTACTCCCTGCCCGCCTCGGTCAGGCTCTGGCAGCGGGTGTTGCGGTTGAGCAGGCGGGAGCCGACCCTGGCCTCCAGCCATTTGATGTACTTGCCGATCATGGCCGGTGTCATCTCGAAGCGGTCCGCCACGGCACTGAAGCTGCCCGCGCGGGCGACCTCGACGAAGATCTCGATGGCGGTCAGACGGTCCACTCTAAACTCCTGGTTTATAAAGCCGAGCGCCACTATGTCTGGCTGGCGAAGCGGCTGTCAATATACTGGGCGGCATCCAACCGACCGGGAAATGCCCTGCGATGAGTCTCGATTATTACGCCCTCTACCTGCTGCTCGCCCTGGGGACTGTGCTCAGTCCCGGGCCGGCGGTGATCTACACCATAGGCAACACCCTGACCCGGGGAAGCCGCCACGCCATCGCCGGCTTTGTCGGGGTGGCGGTGGGGATATTGATGGTGGCGACCCTGGCCTCGCTGGCGGTGATCTGGTTTACCCACTGGCTGGCCGGGGGCCAGCAGATCCTCACCCTGGGGGGCGCCCTCTATCTGCTCTATCTGGGGGTGAACTCCTGGCGCCAGCGCGCGGTGAGCCCTGTGATGGGCAAAAGCTCGGATAGGGATTGCTGGCGCAGCTTCGTCAAGGGGGCGCTCATCAGCCTGCTCAACCCCAAGGCGATCATCTTCTTCACCAGCCTGTTTCCCCAGTTCATCGACTTTCGCCAGGGGGCGCTGGGCCAGTGCCTGCTGCTGGCGCTGACCTTCAGCGCCGTGGTGCTGGTGGTGCACGGCGGCTACTGCCTGGTGTTTCGCTGGGTGGGCTTGCAGGGCTATGGCGAGCGCTTCGCCAGGGGCATCAACCGGCTGTCTGCCGTGATGTTCACCGGCTTCGCGATCCTGCTGCTGATAAGGGCGCTGGGCTGAGAGAGGGCCGGGCGGGGCACCCCGCCTGGCGAAGAAGAGCGGGATGGCGCCGGATAGCGCCATCCCGCTACTGCATCAGAGTTTGAACAGCGGCCGCAGGCGTATGCCAATGATGCTGCCCGCCAGGGCCATCAGCATCCAGACCCAGCCGTGCAGGCTGCCGGACGCCGTGCCGTCGAAGAAGCCTCCCAGGTTGCAGGCGCTGTACATGGCCCCCATCCCCATCAGCAGACCGCCTATGATGGCCGCCAGACTGTTGCCTATGCGGATCGGGGTGTGGTTGCCGCCGCCGCTCAGGCAACGGGCCAGCACGGCCCCCAGGATCCCTAGCCAGAACATGCCGACCATGGGGTTGATGAAGAGCGGCTGGGCCAGCTTGGGGTTGCCCTCGAACAGACCGAACAGAGAGGCGCCGCGCAGCGCCATGTCATAGACGGCCCCCGTGATGGTCCAGGCCGAACCGTGCAGGGCCACCACGGCGGAGTTGAGCAGGGCGATGAGGATGCCGCCGGTCAGCACGCTGAAGCGGCCGTCGCGCCAGAACAGGTTGCCGCCGCCGAAGATGGGCTTCACCTCACCGGTGCGCTTCAATTCACTCTTGCGAAACAGCAGGAAGAGCACGGCGACCAGGGCCAGGTTGAGCAGCATGCCGCTCCAGATATTGCCGGTCAAATCCTTGGCAAGCACCACCTGGCTGGAGAAGCTGGCCTCCAGCTCGGGACGAAACTGGTTGCTGATGAGGGTGCCGATGCCGTAGCAGATCAGCACCAGCCAGAAGCGGGGTTGCCCCTCGCCACAGCAGTAGAGGGTGCCGGTGGCACAGACCCCCGCCAGCTGCATGCCGATGCCAAACAGGAAGGCGCCGACGATGAAGGGGACGCCTATGGCCATGACGTTGCCCACCATGGCATCGCCAAAGAGGGCATGAGTGAAGGAGAGGAAGGCGGTGAACAGCAGGATCTCGATGGCGATGGTGAGCAGGTGCACCCGCACGTAGTAGCTGTTGCGCCTGGTCAGCATCTCGCGCCAGCCGAATACTATGCCGAAGCGGCTGAAGGAGAGGGTAAAGCCGAAACCGAAGCCGATCAGTGCCATCAGGGCCCACTTCATGCCGAAGGTGGTGCCGAGCCAGAGCAAGGCTACCCCCGCGAGTGCCACTATGGGGAGCGACCATTGTCGAGTCATGCCGATACATCCGTAACGTTATTGTGGTGAAGGCGTGCATCCTAATCCCACAATGAGTCCGATGCCAGCTTGCTTGGGGTAATCTCGCTGTCAGGGCCAGGCCAAGGCTTCAGACATAGGCACTCGCCTCGACGGCCAGCTCTGCCAGGATGGAGAGGCTGGGCCGGTGATACCGAACCGCAGACCCGTGACCAGATTGAGCGGCCGTTTCACCCGACTGAGCTGGGTCCACTCGGCGACGGGTGTGGCCTGCATGGTTCAGATATAGGCGCTCGCCTCGACGGCCAGCTCGGCCAGGATGGAGAGACTGGGCTGGTGATACCGAATAGCAGGTCGGTGACCAGATTGAGCGGCCGTTTCACCCGACTGGGCGGGGTCCACTCGGCGACGGGTCTGGCCTGCATGGTTTCAGATATAGGCGCTCGCCTTGCCGGCCAGCTCCACCAGGATGGAGAGACTAGGCTGGTGCTACCGAACAGCAGGCCGTTGCCCTCGGCCGAGCAGCCGCTCTACTGCGGGCATGGTTTGCATGACTCAGACATAGGCACTCGCCTCGACGGCCAGCTCGGCCAGGATGGAGAGACTGACGGCGCCGAACAGCAGACCCGTGACCAGGTTCAGGGGCCGCTGCACCCGGCTTAGCAGGTGCTGGGCCCGGGCGGTGGAGAGGCTCCAGGCCAGCAGCCCGAACCAGGCCAGCGACAGCAGGAACAGCTCCAGGATCAGCAGGCCCCGGGTCAGACCATCCACCTGGGGCGTCACCATGGCCGCCAGCAATCCCATGAAGAACAGCAGCGCCTTGGGGTTGAGCAGGTTGGTGGCGATCCCGGCTCTCAGCCCCCGGTTCCAGCCCTGCAGCTCCCCGCCTGCCCGCAGTGCCTGAGTGGCGGAACTGCGGCGTGCCGCCTTGATCGCCCCCCAGCCGAGCCAGCCCAGATAGAGGGCGCCCACCACCTTCACCGCCAGGAACAGCCAGGGCTGGCTCGCGATCAGCAGGCTGATGCCGGTGAGGCTGAGGGTGGCATGGAGCAGGATGGCGATGGCGATGCCAAGCGCGGCCCCGAGCGCCGTGGGCCTGTGCAGGCTGGTGCGCAGGATCAGCGCGAAATCTGGGCCCGGGCTCGCCAGGGCGATCAGGTGGATGAGACCTATGGTCAGAAACAGGCTGGTGAACATGGCATACCTCGCTACAAAGATGAGGCAGCAGCATGGGGGATGGAGGCAGGGGCTGGCTTGTAAAAGATTGCAGTGGGGTAGGTCAGCCCGGGAGCATCTGCTGACGGTAGTCCGCCGGAGTCAGCCCGAAGGCCTGGCGGAAGCCGTGGTGGAAGTGGCTCTGATCGAAGAAACCGACCGCCAGCGCCACCTCGCTCACCGGCAGGCCGCGGGCGAGCAGGAGCTTGCCGCGTTCGAGACGCAGCCGCTTGAGCCAGGCGTAGGGGGTCATTCCGGTCTTCTTCTTGAACTGGCGCAGGAAGGCGAAGCGATCCAGCCCGAACAGGGCGGCCAGATCCTCCAGGCTGTGGTGCCCGTCCAGCTGTCCCAGCAGGTAGTCGCGCAGGAACCTGATCTGGGGATCCGCCAGGGCATGGCGCTCCGGTGCCAGGTGCAGCAGTTCGCCGAGCAGGGCCAAGAGCTGGCTCTCCGCCAGCAGGGCGTCGGGCTCGGGCTGATCCAGATACATGTGCAGCCGGGCGAAGCCCTGATAGAGATCGGGGCGGCTCTGCAACCCCTTGTCGAAGAAGGGCTCTGGCTTGTCTGGCAGCCAGCGGGCCAGCTGCTCGGGGGCTATGGCGAACACCCTCACCTCGTACCCTTCCGGCAGCAGGCTGAGGCCGTCGTGCATCTCGTCCGGGTTGACGGTGGAGAGCTCGCCGCGCACCAGGTTGTGGCTGCTGCCCTTGTGGATGAACTTCTGGCCGCCCTGCTGCACCAGACCTATGTGGTAGTCCAGGTGCACGTGGCGGCCATAGCTGAACTCCCTGTGATGGGAGTGGGAGAGTTCAACCCCCGGCAGCAGCCGGGATTGCCAGTAGTGGATGCGGGATGGAGAGGCGCTCATGGTCTATTGATAACCCGAAAGCCGGCCCCTGGCTTGTAGATTATTGCAGGGACCGCGCGCTCGCCTTCTCAACCGGCTTGCTGACGCCGCTTGCCGCTGCGCAGCCCGTCCAGGCTGAACAGCACCAGGGCGCTCCAGATGCAGCCGAAGGTGATCATCTTGTCCAGCGCCAGCGCTTCCCCGTAGAGGGTGACCGCCAGGATGAACATCAGGCTGGGGCCTATGTACTGGAAGAAGCCCAGGGTGGAGAGCTTGAGCCGGGTGGCGGCTGCGGTGAAGCAGAGCAGGGGCGCCGTGGTGACGACCCCGGCGGCGATCAGCAGCAGGTTCAGGTGCCAGTCGTTTTGCGTGAGGTGGCTGGTGGGGCTGTCGGCGAATCCCCACAAGTAGATGGCCGCCGGTGGCAGCATGATCATGGTCTCGATCAGCAGGCCGGTGAGGGCATCGAGAGCCAGCTTCTTGCGGATCAGGCCATAGATGGCGAAGCTCGAGGCCAGCACCAGGGCTATCCAGGGCAGGGAGCCGAAGGCGATGAGCTGGACGGCGACCCCTATCACCGCCAGTCCCACCGCCCACCACTGCAGGCGACGCAGCTTCTCGCTCAGAAACACCATGCCGAGCAGCACGTTGAACAGGGGGTTGATGTAGTAGCCGAGGCTGGCATCCAGCATGTGGCCGTTGTTGATGGCCCAGATGAACAGCAGCCAGTTGCCGCCGACTGTGATGGAGGTGAAGGCCAGGGTGAGCAGCACCTTGGGTTGGCGCAGCACGACCTGCACCTTGTGCCACTGGCGGCCGATCAGGGTCAGCACCATCAGCAGGGCGCAGGACCAGATCATGCGGTGGGTCAGGATCTCGGCGGCCGGGACGGCGGAAATGGTCTTGAAGTAGATGGGCGCCAGGCCCCAAAGGGTATAGGCGCACAGGGCATAGATGATGCCCTGGCGCTGGATCTGTTGCTGCATGCGGATAACCTTCACTGGAGAGTCGGATGTTGGAAAACATCGCAAAAAATCAGTGTAGCGATCCTTTTGGGGGGAAAGAAGTTAATAAATGCCGTTTGGCGAGATTTTTACAGCATGGAATCGACTCAGCGCCGGCCACCGCGGCGGATCTTCTCTACATCCATGAGCAGCCACAGCATGAGTGCGATGGCGGAGATCCAGGGACCCCAGGTCACATAGGCCTCACCCTCGCCCAGCATGAAGAAGAGCAGCGGCAGGCCCACTACCAGAAACAGTACACTTCCCAGAAAAAACAGCATTTTTATCTTTATATTTAAGGGCTTGTCTATTTGATGATTATATCGATTGAGGCCGTTGAGGAAAGGGTAAAAATGAAAAAGGGGGATTTCTCCCCCAATTCGATCGGTGAGCGGCATTTCTGATCTTATTCGAGCTGGATCCAGGTGCTTTTCAGCTCTGTGTACTTCTCCAGGGCGTGCAATGACTTGTCGCGGCCGTTGCCAGACTGCTTGAAGCCGCCAAACGGCATCGTCATGTCGCCCCCATCCCAGTTGTTGACGAAGACGGTGCCGGCGCGCAGGGCGCGGGAGCCCTTGACCGCCTTGTTGAGATCCGCCGTCCAGATCGCCGCCGCCAGGCCGTAGTCGGTGTCGTTGCCAAGGGCGATGGCTTCTTCGAGCGTGTCGAAGCCGGTCACCGCCAGCACTGGGCCGAAGATCTCCTCGCGGAAGATGCGCATTTGCGGCGTCACCTCGTCAAAAATAGTGGGCTCGATATAGAAGCCGCCGCTCTCTGTGTGGGTGCGCTTGCCCCCCAGCAGCAGTCTGGCGCCCTCCTGCTGGCCGATGGCGATGTAGTTCAGTACCTGCTCCATCTGGATGCCGTCCACCATGGCGCCGATACGGGTGGCGGGATCCAGCGGGTTGGCGGCTATCCACTCGCGGGCATGGGCCAGCAGTCGCTCCATGAATTGCGCCTTGATGCTGTTTTGCACCAGCAGGCGGGAGGCGGCGGTGCACACCTCACCCTGGTTGTAGAAGATGGCGCCCACGGCGCTTCTGGCTGCGGCGTCCAGATCCGGCGCGTCCGCCAGCACTATGTTGGGGCTTTTGCCGCCGCACTCCATAAAGGCGCGCTTGAGGTTGGATTTGCCGGAGCACTGCACCAGATGCTTGCCGATCCTGGTGGAGCCGGTGAAGGTGATGCAGTCCACGTCCATGTGCATGGCCAGCGCCTCACCCACTGTGTGGCCAAAGCCCGGCAGCACGTTGAACACCCCGTCCGGGATGCCCGCCTCTTTCGCGATGCCGGCGATGCGCAGGGCGGTGAGGGGGGATTTTTCGGACGGCTTGAGGATGACGGAGTTGCCGGTGGCCAGCGCCGGGCCCAGCTTCCAGCAGGCCATCACCAGGGGGAAGTTCCAGGGCACTATGGCGGCTACTACTCCGAGTGCCTCGCGGGTCACCAGGGCCAGGGCGGACTCTTCCACCGGGGCGACCTGATCGTAGATCTTGTCGATGGCCTCGGCGTTCCAGGCGATGCAGTTGGCGGCGGCGGGGGCGTCATAGCCCATGGCATCGCCGATGGGCTTGCCCATGTCCAGGGACTCCAGCAGGGCCAGCTCCACCTGGTTGAGGCGCATCAGTTCGGCGAAGCGCTGCATGATCAGCTTGCGCTGTTTAGGGGAGAGCCCGCTCCAGCGCTTGTCATCGAAGGCGGCGCGGGCAGCCTGCACCGCCAGCTCGGCGTCGGCGGCGTCGCAGGAGGCCACCTTGGTCAGCAACTGGCCGTTGGCCGGGTTGATGCAATCGAAGGTGGCGCCGTTGACGGCGTCCCGGTAGCTGCCGTCGATAAAGGCTTGCGAGGGCAGGGTCAGATGGGCGGCCTTGTGTTGCCACTGGGCCAGGGTCAGGTCACTCATGTTCACTCCTTGAACCGGCAAAGATAGTCTCCGCGTATCAATATGCTAAACATCCTGCCGCTTGTAAATCCATCTTGTAACAATTCATTAAACACTTGCTGCCCAATGCCCGAGTTCAGACCCCGATCTGCGGCGGACTTTACCCAGGCAGCGGGGCCGTTTCGTGGAGGGGCGAGCTGCCCTGGTCAGCCATGGGGATCAGAAGCTGGCTGGCGTGTTGGCCGAGATAAGCACGCACTCCTGCTCTCCCACGTTGCGGAAACGGTGCGGGGTGCGGCTGTCGAAGTAGTAGCCATCACCGGGTGCCAGCAGGTGTACCTGCTCGCCGACGGTGACCTCCACCTGACCCTGGATGACGATGCCGCACTCTTCCCCCTCGTGGCTCAGCATGTCGTCGCCGGTGTCGGCGCCCGGGGGCAGTACCTCCTGCATCATGCCGATGGCACGGTTGGCCCGGCTGTGGCCCACCAGACGGTAGCTGATGGGGTGGGTGCCGAGATCCGGCATGTCGTCCGCGCGGAAGATCACCTCGGAATCCATCTCCGTCTCATCGGTGAAGAAGCTGGCGAGCGACATGGGGATGCCTTCCAGCACCTTGCGCAGCGACGCGACCGAGGGGCTCACCTGATTTTTCTCGATCTGGGAGATAAAACCGTTGGTCACACCGGAGCGCTTGGCCAGCTCGCGCTGGGAGAGGGCCGCCTTGGTGCGAACCGCCTTGAGGCGGTGACCGATATCCATCGATAGACACTCCTTGACTGTTTACTATTATTAAAATTGTGTTAAATATCTTATACCACCCCGAGGGGGTGACACCAAGCAGGGCGATGAAAGGCCCTTTTTTATGGATTCAGGTGTTTAATTTAATAGGCATCAGCCAAGTGTTACTAAACGCCTTAAGGATGAGGTGACCATGAAACCGATTAGCGACATCAATACCCCTTCCGACATGTCCGCCTTCTGGATGCCCTTCACCGCCAACCAGCAGTTCAAGGCGGCGCCGCGCATCCTGAAGTCGGCAGAGGGGATGTATTATCACTCAGAGGATGGCCGCAAGATACTGGATGGCACCGCCGGGCTCTGGTGTTGCAACGCGGGCCATGGTCGGCGCGAGATTGCCGAGGCGGTCTCCCAGCAGATCTCGCACCTCGATTTCGCCCCCACGTTCCAGATGGGCCACCCTCTGCCGTTCGAGCTGGCCAACCAGCTGGTGGAGATAGCCCCCAAGGGCTTCGGCCACGTCTTCTATACCAACTCAGGCTCGGAATCCGTCGATACGGCGCTCAAGATAGCGCTGGCCTGGCAGCGAGCCCGCGGTCAGGGCACCCGCACCCGGCTCATAGGTCGCGAGCGCGGTTATCACGGGGTCGGTTTCGGCGGCATCTCGGTGGGGGGCATTCCCGGCAACCGCAAGTGGTTCGGCTCCCTGCTTGGGGGGGTGGATCACCTGCCCCACACCCTCAACATAGGGAAAAATGCTTTCACCAAGGGGTTGCCCGAGGAAGATCTCACCCTGGCCGACGAGCTGGAGAAGATAGTCTTCCTCCATGATGCCAGCAACATCGCCGCCGTCATCGTCGAACCCATCGCCGGCAGCACCGGCGTCATCATGCCCCCCAAGGGCTACCTCAAGCGGCTGAGGGAGATCTGCACCAAACACGGCATCCTGCTGATCTTCGACGAGGTGATCACCGGCTTCGGCCGCCTGGGCTCCGCCTTTGCCGCCCAGGAGTTCGACGTCATTCCCGACCTTATCACCTGCGCCAAGGGGCTCACCAACGGCGCCATCCCCATGGGCGCCGTGCTGGTGCAGAACCACATCTATGACGACATGATGGCCGCCGGCAAGGGCGCCATCGAGCTGTTCCACGGCTACACCTACTCGGGTCACCCTGTGGCCGCCGCCGCGGGTCTGGCGACCCTCGAGATCTACCGCAGCGAGAACCTGCTCCATCGCGCCGCGGATCTGGCTGGCTACTGGGAGGAGGCGGCGCATTCCCTCAAGGGCTGCAAGCATGTGAAGGATGTGCGCAACTACGGCCTGGTGGCGGGCATAGAGCTCGAATCCATGCCGGATGCGCCGGGCAAGCGGGCCTACGAGGTGTTCGTGCGCTGCTTCGAGAAGGGGGCGCTTATCCGGGTGACCGGCGACATCATAGCCCTGTCGCCACCCCTCATCATCGAGCGCAGCGAGATCGACGACCTCTTCACCCTGCTGCAGGATGTCCTGCAGGCCCAGGACTGATACTTACCCTTTGTTGCATGGCGCCCGCCGGGCGCCCTCTTCCTGTGCCTGATGCCCACGGCCGCGCACAAGGATGACGCGAATGACCCATCACGGAGGATTTATGAGTTACAGGATCGACAACTTCATCGACGGCGAAACCACCGAGAGTCGCAGCGAGCATTTCGGCGCCATCTTCGATCCGGCCACCGGCCAGCAGCAGGGCACTGTGGCCCTCTCCACCGCCGCCGAGTGCCTCGATGCCATCGCCAGCGCCGAGCGCGCCTTCGCCGACTGGTCCCAGACCCCGCCGCTGGTGCGGGCGCGGGTGATGTTCCGCTTCAAGGAGCTGATGGAGCAGCACAGGGACGAGCTGGCCCGCCTCATCAGCCGCGAGCACGGCAAGGTGTTCTCCGACGCCCAGGGGGAGCTGACCCGGGGGCTGGAGGTGGTGGAGTTTGCCTGCGGCATTCCCCATCTGCTCAAGGGGGAGCACTCCCTCAACGTGGGCCGGGGGGTGGACAGCCACTCCATGATGCAGCCGGTGGGGGTGTGCGCCGGCATCACGCCGTTCAACTTCCCGGCCATGGTGCCGCTCTGGATGTTCCCGGTGGCGCTGGCCTGCGGCAACAGCTTCATCCTCAAGCCGTCCGAGAAGGATCCCTCCCTGGCCCTGCGCATGGCCGAGCTGCTCAAGCAGGCGGGCCTGCCGGACGGGGTGCTGAACGTGGTCAACGGCGACAAGGAGGTGGTGGACGTGCTGCTGACCGACCCGCGTGTACAGGCGGTGTCCTTCGTCGGCTCCACCCCCATAGCCCAGTACATCTATGCCACCGCCTCGGCCCACGGCAAGCGGGTGCAGGCGCTGGGCGGCGCCAAGAACCACATGCTGGTGATGCCGGATGCGGATCTCGATCAGGCGGTCTCCGCCCTGATGGGGGCGGCCTACGGCGCGGCCGGCGAGCGCTGCATGGCGATCTCGGTGGCCCTGGTGGTGGGTGATGCCACCGCCGATGCCCTGGTGGCCAAGCTCAAGCCGCTGGTGGAGGCGCTGCGGGTCGGGCCCGGCCTTGGTTCGATCCCGGAGAACGAGATGGGCCCCCTCATCAGCCGTGAGCACCTGGCCAAGGTGCGCGGCTACGTGGATCAGGGGGTGGCAGAGGGTGCCAGTCTGGTGGTCGATGGTCGCGGTGTCAGCCACGGTGAGGGCTACTTCATCGGCGGCAGTCTGTTCGACCGGGTCGGCCCCGAGATGCGCATCTACCGGGAGGAGATCTTCGGCCCCGTGCTCGCCATAGTGCGGGCGCCGGACTACGAGACGGCCCTGCGCCTCATCAACGAACACGAGTACGGCAACGGCACCGCCATCTTTACCTGCGACGGGGATACCGCAAGGGACTTCACCACAAGGGTTCAGGTCGGTATGGTAGGGGTGAACGTCCCCATTCCCGTGCCCATGGCGTTTCACAGCTTCGGTGGCTGGAAGCGGTCCATCTTCGGGCCGCTCAACATGCACGGGCCGGACGGGGTACGCTTCTATACCCGGATGAAGACGGTGACAGCACGCTGGCCCCAGAGCTTGCGGGCCGGCGCCGAGTTCTCCATGCCGACCATGAAATGATCAACATGCAGCAGCTAGCCCTGGCATGGCCCGGCGGAAGGAGTCCGCCGGCGTGTCCCGCTATCCCTGTGAAGGAGTAACAGATGCGACTGGGAATTCTCGATTGTGACCGGCTGGACCCCGACTTGGTTGGGAGTTTCGGCCCCGTTTACTCCGAGATGTTTATCAAGGGCTTCCGGGCGCTGGCCCCGGCGTTGGAATACAGGGTCTGGTCGGCGCTCGATGGGGAGCTGCCGAGCGACTTGAACGAGTGCGATGCCTGGCTCATCACCGGCTCACGCCACGATGCCTACAGCGATATCCCCTGGATCCTGGCGCTGCGCGACTGGATCCGGCGGGCCCACGATGCCAACGTCAAGCTGGCTGGCATCTGCTTCGGCCATCAGGTGATCGCCCAGGCGCTGGGGGGAGAGGTGGTGAAGTCCACCAAGGGCTGGGGGCTCGGCGTCTCCGTCCACCCCATGCAGGAGGCGAAACCCTGGATGCAGCCGGGGCTGGAGACCATCAGGATCCTGGCCAGTCACCAGGATCAGGTGGAGCAGCTGCCGCCGGGGGCGACCCTGCTGGCGGGCAACGATTTTTGCCCGAACTTCATGTTCCTGCAGGGGGATCACATAGTCGCCATCCAGGGTCATCCGGAGTTTTCGGTGGAGTACAACCGGGCGCTGATCGAGCGGCGGCGGGCTCGGCTGCCCGACGAGCACTACCAGAGCAGCCTCTCCTCCCTGGAGGGGGAAGTGGACTCGGCCACCATGATGCAGTGGTTGCTGCAGTTCCTCGGCATGCTGCCGGTCGGCCCCGCCGTGCGCTGAGCGTCCGTTTGTCATATCCCCCCGGCAGATGCTAGATTTTGTAGCAAAATGAAGGATCAAGCGGTGATATGCCCAGTTCGGATGGTACACTGGCCGCCATTTGTGGCGGCCTTGTCCATCTGATGACAGCCGCGCCAGCCTGTGAGGGTGCAACCTTGAAACTACAGCAGTTGAAGTATCTGATCGCGGTGCGGGACCACAATCTCAACGTCTCCGTCGCTTCCGATGCGCTCTATACCAGCCAGCCTGGGGTGAGCAAGCAGATCGGCTTGCTGGAGAGCGAGCTGGGGGTGCGCATCTTCGAGCGTCGCGGCAAGCACCTGCACAGGATCACCCCTGTGGGGGAGGAGATCATCAAGTGCGCCGAGGCCATGCTCAACATAGAGAGCAAGATCAAGGCCATCTCCCGGGAGTACCTGGACCCAACAGTGGGCACCCTCAACATCCACACCACCCACACCATAGCCCGCTACCTGCTGCCCAAAAGCGTCACCTATTTCACCAAGAAGTACCCCAAGATCTCGTTCCACCTGCACCCCGTGATGTCGGCCACCAAGGAGCAGATCAGCAAGGGTTACTCGGATTTTTCCATCGTGGCCCACGAGATAGGCTTCGACAAGGAGCTGATCGCGCTGCCCGCCTACCTCTGGACCCTGTCGCTGGTGGTGCCGCAGGATCATCCCCTGGCCAAGGTGAAGAAACCGACTCTGGAGCAGCTCTGCCAGTACCCCATCCTCAGCTACGAGAGCGGCGCCACCGGGCGTCAGGTGCAGGACAGGGTGTTCCAGGCGGCCGGCCTCAGCCCCAACTACTACATGACTGTGATGGATGCGGGCGTCATCAAGCGCTACGTGGAACTGGGCTTTGGCATCGGCATCATCTCATCCCTGGTGGCCAACGACCACGATGCCCCCAGCCTGGTGGCCATCAACCTGGAGCACCTGTTCGAGCCCTGCCCGGCCCAGCTCTGCTTCAGCAAGAGCATACTGCTGCAGAACTACATGTATGACTTCATCAGCTCCTTCTCCCCCCATCTCACCAAGGAGATGATCCAGAACGTGATGCAGCAGCCGACCCAGGCGCGCATCGACGAACTGCTGGTCGGGGTGGAGCTGCCCGTCTACTGAGTCGTCTTCCGTCATCGGTCCGGCGTCGCTGGATGCCGGACCCGCCCTGCCGAGGTCCCCATGTCCCGCATCCTGCTGCTTGCCAATCTCAACTGTGATCATGTGCTCTCCCTGGCCGAACCCCTGGTAGCGGGGGCACGGATGCAATACGTGGATCAGGGACGCAGGCTCGGCGGCGGCGCCGCCAACACCGGCATAGGGCTGGTGTGGGCGGGGCACGAGGTCATCATTGCCTCCCGCATCGGGCTGGACGAGACCGGCGACTGGCTGCTGGAGCAGGCCACGGGCCATGGACTGGATTGCTCCCACGTGGAGCGCTTTGGCGGCGAGACGGGGGAGCTGCTGGTGCTGGTGGACTCCACCGGGGAGCGCACCATTCTAAGGCGTCCGCGCCGCCCGGATCTGCCAGGCGACTTGCCGTTGGAGGGGGTGGATTGCCTCTATGTGAACTACCCCGGCACCGCCATCATCGGCTACATGCGCCAGATGCTCGGCAAGAGCTTTGTGGTGGCCCAGTACCCCAAGGGTGGCCAGGCCCGCCGCCCCTGCCACGTGCTGGTGGCCTCCCGCGCCGATCTCGCCGAGGTGGGCGATCCCTGGCGGCATGCCAGGGAGCTCGCTGGGGAGCAGCTCGAATGGCTGGTGCTGACCGAGGGCAAGGCGGGGGCCGTTGCCATCCACGGCGAGGAGCAGGTGCGGGTGGCGGCGCGGCCGGTGTCCGTGGTCGATACCACGGGGGCGGGGGATGCCTTCGCCGGCGGCCTTATCCACGGTCTGGCCCGGGGCATGGCGATGGGGGATGCCCTGCAGTGCGCGGTGGACTGGGGCGCCTTCGCGGTCGCCTCCGAGAGTTCCATCCCTTCCCAGGCCCTGAAAACCTGGCTGAAACATCCCCACTGACAGATTCTAACCGGCCCGCTCGCCGGACTGTGGCCCCCTGCCTGCCGATGGAATTTAGCCGCCGGAAATGGCCCAAACCCCGCCCCGAGCTGGCAAGTTTGCGATCAATCAAAGAAAGTGTCGATTTATGTACATCTTCGTCGACACCCGCCAGAGCTGCTCTTAACCTTGTCACTCCACGACCCGGCTGAAGAAGCGACACCTGTGCGGGCGCACGTGCAGTCTCACCTCTCTGGCCACTGGCTGTCGTCCTGATTTCTGGCTTGTAGTAAGAGGCAAGTGCGACCATGCAACTGACACGATTTACCGACTACGCCCTGCGTACCCTGACCTTTCTGGCTATCCAGCCCGGTGATCGCCTGTCGACCATCACGGAAGTGGCCGACACCTTCGCCATCTCCCGCAACCACGTGGTCAAGATAGTGCATCAGCTCGGCATCAAGGGGTACATCGAAACGGTACGTGGCAAGCATGGTGGCATCCGTCTCGGCCGCTCCGCCGTCTCCATCAACCTGCGCGATGTGGTGATGGACATGGAGCACGTGCTCTGCCCGGTGGATTGCAAGCGCGAGAACTGCCGCCTCTCCGGCGGCTGCCGCATCCAGGGCATACTGCGCCGCGCCATGAACGCCTTCCTCGAGGTGCTGGGGGAATACACCCTGGCGGATGCGGTGCGGGATCCGACCCGGCTGTGCCACCTGCTTGGCATCGAGCAGGACAATATCCTGACCATGGCCTGAGGGTCATGACGGTGAAAGGGCCCCTCGGGGCCCTTTTTGCTGTCTGGCATGCATGCCGGGGACGGATGTGAGTGCGTCAGATGCCTGAGTCGTCAGAGCTGGGGGATCAGGGTGATGGCGCCGTGCAGGCAGGCGAGGCCGCAGGCGCCGCAACCGTCGCAGGCCGCCATGTTGACGCTCACCCCCTCGCTGCTGGCCTTGATCGCCTGCTGGGGGCAGGCATCCTCGCACAGCAGGCAGTAGAAGCCCTGACGGGCCTGACAGCTCGCCTCTATCCTGACCCGGGTCTGTACCTGGCGGCCGAGCCGCAGGTCCAGCGCCCCGGTGGGACAGGCTCTGGCGCAGCTGCCACAGTAGCTGCACTGGCCGCAGGCGAGATCCAGCACAGGGGTGCCGGCTATGGGGGTGCCGACATATTCGGGCTGGTCGGCGGGTTTGAGCAGGCCGTTGGGGCAGGCCTTGAAGCACTCGCCGCAGCGGCGGCACAGAGCGAGGAATTGCGACTCTTCGATGGCCCAGGGCGGGCGCGCCTCGTGGCAAACCATGTCCGGTTTGCGGGGGCCCCCCAGTGCGTGCGTCAGCCAGCGACAGAAAAAATGAGTCATGCTCACCCCTATACCTATTAGGGGTTAATTTTATCCAGTTTTCCGCCGGCAAGCCAGAGAATAGCGCCAGCCAGGATCGCAAGCCGGGTTGCCCTTGTGTAAGCTAGGCGGGTCTTTTTGCGGGATCTGATGAACTCATGTGGTTATTTCTGTGGCGTGCTTCTCTGCTGTATATCTTCCCCCTGCTGATGTGGGCCTACTGCCGCATCAAGGAGATCGAGTTCACCGAGCTCGACACCGGGGTCAACAGTCACAAGTGGGTGGTGCTGGCCGCCTACCTCATCTATGTGCTGTTCTGGCTGCTGCTCAACCGTTATCTCGAACTCTTCCTGCGCCAGCGGAGCCGCCGATGATCGCCGCACGCGTTGATGTCCAGCACTTCCTGTGTCGGCGGAGTCGGCGATGATCCCGATGATGACCTGGCTGCCTGCCTTGCTGGCGGGTCTGCTGGCCCTGCTCCTCGGCTGGCTGGCGGGGCGTCGCACGGCCCGGGAGGAGACACTGCTCACCGAGGAGCGCCATCAGGCGTTGCAGGACAGGTTCGACGAGCTGCAGGACGAGAAGATGCTGGGCCAGCAGAAGCTGGAGCAGCAGCAGGCCCTGCTGCTCAAGCTCACCGCTCGCCTCAAGGATGCCGAAGCCACACTGCGCAGCGAGCGCATCGCCAGCGCCGAGAAGCTGCAACTGCAACAGCAGGCGGAGGCCCGCCTCAGCCAGCAGTTCGAGAACCTCGCCAACCGTATCTTCGAACAAAACTCCGGTAACTTCCGCGAACTGAACCAGAACAGCCTGGATCTGCTGCTGACACCGCTCAAGGAGCAGCTCGAGGGCTTCCGTCGCCAGGTGGGGGAGACCCACGCTCAGGAGACGGCCCAGCGCCACAGCCTCAAGTTCGAGCTGGAGCGCCTCGCCGAGCTCAATGCCCGCATGACCGAAGAGGCCGCGGCCCTGACCAGGGCCCTCAAGGGTGACAGCAAGCAGCAGGGCAACTGGGGTGAGGTGGTGCTGGCCCGTATCCTCTCCGAGTGCGGCCTGCGAGAGGGCCACGAGTACCACACCCAGGTCAATATCGAGGTGGACAAGGGCAAGCGCTATCAGCCCGACGTCATCGTCCACCTGCCGCAGGACAAGGACATCATCATAGACGCCAAGGTGTCGCTGACCGCCTACGAACGCTGGTACAACGCGGACGACGAGCTGGAGAAGGCGGTGGCGCTCAAGGAGCACGTTGCCTCGGTGCGCAACCACATCCGCGAGCTGGGCCGCAAGGATTACCAGCAACTGCCCGGGGTGCGCACCCTGGACTATGTGCTGATGTTCGTGGCGGTGGAACCCGCCTTCCTCACCGCCCTGGAGGCCGATCCCTCCCTGGTGCGTTACGGGCTGGATCACAACATACTGCTGGTGAGCCCCACCAACCTGATGGTGGCGCTGCGCACCATAGAGAACCTGTGGCGCTACGAGCGGCAGAACCAGAACTCGCGCCAGATAGCCGAGCGGGCCGGCCGCCTCTACGAAAAGCTGCGGCTCTTCGTGGAAGAGATGCAGCAGATGGGGGGCAGCCTGCACAAGGCGCAGGAGAGCTACGACAAGGCGATGGGGCGGCTGGTCAACGGCCGTGGCAACCTGATCGCCCAGGTCGAGCGTTTTCGCGAGCTGGGGGTGGAGGTCACCAAGCCCCTGCCTGAGCCCCTGGTCAACCGCGCGCTGGAGCGGGAAGACTCCGCCGACTGAAGCAAGGGCGACGGTCGAACGCAGACAAAAAGGGCAGCCCGCGGGCTGCCCTTTTTGTCATGGTGATCCGCCACTCCGGCCTCATTGGCGCCAGAACGAGGGGAAGAAGATCACCGCCACCGTCAGGATCTCGAGCCGTCCCAGCAACATGCCGAACGACAGTATCCACTTGGCCGTATCCGGCAGACTGGCGAAGTTGGTGCTGGGGCCTATGACGGGTCCCATGCCGGGGCCCACGTTGGCCACCGCCGTGATGGAGCCCGAGATGGCGGTCAGGGGATCCAGGCCTATGGCGGCGAGCAGGGCGGCGATCAGCAAGATGATGGCGAAATAGGCCAGCACGAAGGAGATCATGGAGCGGATGATGGCGTCGTTGACCGGACGGCCGTTGTATTTCTGGGGGAAGACCCCCGAGGGGTGCATCAGCTGGCGCATCTGCTTCTTGAACAGGGCGAAGGCCACCTGTATCCGGAAGATCTTGAGCCCGCCGGCGGTAGAGCCGGAGCAGGCGCCGAGCGCCAGCAAGATGATGAAGATGATGCTGGTGAGGGGCCCCCAGGTGCCGAAGTCGCCGAGGCCATAGCCGGTGGTGGTGATCACAGAGACTATATTGAAGCTGCTGATGCGCAGGGCATCCATAAAGCCGTAGATGTCCCTTACCCAGAGATAGAAGGTAACGACGACGGTGACCCAGACCACCAGCCAGAAGAAGCCCTGGACCTGGGCATCCTTGAGCAGGCTGTTGTCACGGCGGGAGAGGGCCTGCACATAGAGCAGGAAGGGCAGGCCGCCGAGGAACATGAAGAGGGTGCCAATCCAGTGCGCCGAGTTGGAGAAGTGGGACATGGACTGATCCGAGGTGGAGTAGCCCCCGGTGCTCAGCGTCGTCATGGCGTGGTTGACCGCCTCGAACAGCGTCATGCCGCTCACCCAGTAGGCGAGGAAGCAGAGCATGGAGAGCACCAGATAGACCACTACTATGTTGTTGGCCACCGTCTTGGCGCGGGGTGCGCTCTTGTCTGACCAATCCGAGCTCTCGGTCTGGAACAGTTTCATGCCGCCGACGTTGAGGTAGGGCAGCACGGCCACCGCCATCACGATAAAACCCACGCCCCCCAGCCACTGCAAAATGGAGCGCCACAGCAAGATGCTGTGGGCCATGCCGTCCAGCCCGGACAGCACTGTGGATCCCGTGGTGGTGACCCCCGACATTGTCTCGAAGTAGGCGTCGGTGAAGTCGATGTGGTTGATGAAGAAGAACGGCAGGGCACCGAAGATGCAGGCCACCACCCAGACCGAGGTGGTGAGCAGGAACATCTCCCGCACCCCGAGGTGAAACTCCACCTTGCGCCCATGGTGCAGGCAGAGCAGGGCGGCGCCGTGGGTGATCAGCACGGACTTGAGAAACTCGACGAAGCCCTCGGAACCGGTGAACAGCGCCAGCAGGGTGGGCAGCCACATGAAGAGGGCCAGCTTGGATAGCACCAGCCCGAGGGTGAAGACGATGGGACGCAGCTTGATCATGCAAGATAACCTGGTCGTTGATTGAAAAAAGACCCGGACCTTCCCTCTGGGAAATGTCCGGGTCTGGATGTCGCAGCCTGTTGCATGGAGGACTTACAGGAAGAAAGGACTGGGCTGGAACAGGCGTTCCACTTCCGGGATGTACTTCTTGTCCACCAGGAACATCACCACGTGGTCATCCTGCTGGATCTGGGTGCGATCGTGAGCGATCAGCACCTCATCTCCCCGCACCACTGCGCCTATGGTGGTGCCCGGCGGCAGCTTGAGCTCACCCACCGTCTTGCCCACCACCTTGGAGGTGTTCTCGTCACCGTGAGCAATGGCCTCGATGGCTTCGGCCGCCCCGCGGCGCAGGCTGTAGACGTTGGCGATGTCGGCACGGCGCACGTGGGTCAGCAGGGCCGAGATGGTGGCCTGCTGGGGCGAGATGGCGATGTCGATGGAGCCGCCTTGCACCAGATCCACGTAGGCACCGCGCTGGATCAGCACCATTGTCTTCTTGGCACCCATCTTCTTGGCGAGCAGGGCCGACATTATGTTGGCCTCGTCCTCGTTGGTCACCGCGATGAAGACGTCGATCTGATCGATGTGCTCCTCCGCCAGCAGCTCCTGATCCGCCGCGTCGCCGCAGAAGACTATGGTGTTTTCCAGGTTCTCCGAGAGCTGCTCCGCCCGCTTCTGATTGCGCTCTATGAGCTTGACGCTGTAGCGCTTCTCCAGCTGGCGGGCGAGGCCGGCCCCTATGTTGCCACCCCCGACTATCATGATGCGGCGATAGGGGCTCTCGAGCCGTTGCAGCTCCGACATCACGGCCCGGATGTGGCCGGCGGCGGCGACGAAGAACACCTCGTCATCCGCCTCTATGATGGTGGTGCCTTGGGGGCGGATGGAGCGGCCCTGGCGGAAGATGGCAGCGACCCGGGTCTCGATGTTCGGCATGTGATCCCGCAGGGTGGAGAGCGCATTGCCCACCAGGGGGCCGCCGTAGTAGGCCTTGACCGCCACCAGACCCACCTTGCCGCCTGCAAAATCAACCACCTGCAGCGCACCCGGATACTCGATGAGGCGACGCACATAGTCGGTCACCAGCTGTTCGGGGGCGATCAGGTGATCCACAGGCACGGATTCCGGCAGGAACAGGCGATCCCGCTCCATCAGATAGGCGGGGGAGCGGATGCGTGCCACCTTGTTCGGGGTGTTGAACAGGGAGTAGGCCACCTGACAGGCGATCATGTTGGTCTCGTCACTGTTGGTGACCGCGACCAGCATGTCCGCATCCTGGGCCCCCGCCTCGCGCAGCACCCTGGGGTGGGCGCCGTGACCGTTCACCACCCGCAGGTCGAACTTGTCCTGCAGCTCCCGCAGGCGGTCGCTGTCGGTGTCGACTATGGTGATGTCGTTGTTCTCGCCGGCGAGGTTTTCCGCCAGGGTGCCACCCACCTGACCCGCACCCAGAATGATGATTTTCATATGGACATCTTACTCAAGATTGTTGCTTCGAAACGAGGCAAGCCAGCCTGCCGCCCGGACTCGGCATCCGGGGGCACGGCCTACAGCTTGATCAGCTTGGCATAATAGAAGCCGTCCATCTCCGCCTCGCCGGGCAGGAACTGGCGACCCGGGCAATCCGGGTTGTCCTGCTCGTGCAGCGGCACCAGGCGGGCATCCTTGGTGTCAGCCAGGAAGGCGCGGATCTGGTCGCGGTTCTCTTCCGGCAGCACAGAGCAGGTGGCATAGAGCAGGGTACCGCCGCTTTTGAGCTTCGCCCAGAGGGCGTTCAGAATGCGGCGCTGCAGCTCGGCCAGCTCGCGGATGTCCTGATCCCGGCGCAGCCACTTGATGTCCGGATGACGGCGAATGACGCCGGTGGCGGAGCAGGGAGCATCCAGCAGGATGCGGTCGAACTGACCCTCTGGCCACCACAGGTCCGGGGTGCTGGCATCCCCGTGGATCACCCGGGCTGTGAGGCCGATACGATCCAGGTTCTCCTGCACCCGGGTGAGGCGGTGCTCGTCCGCATCCACGGCTACCACACCGGCGAGGGCGGGTTGCAGCTCCAGCAGGTGGGCCGTCTTGCCGCCGGGGGCGGCGCAGGCGTCCAACACCCAGTCACCCGGCCGGGGATCGAGCAGACGGGCGGCCTGCTGGGCGGCACCGTCTTGCACCGAGCAGTCACCGGTTTCGAAACCGGGCAGCTTGGTCACGTCGCAAGGGCGCTCCAGCAGTATGCAATCCTCACCCTCTTCGCTGGCCACCGCATTGATGCCCACTTCGGCCATGCGGGCCAGCATCTGCTCGCGGCTCTGGCGCTGGCTGTTGTTGCGGATCCACATGGGGGGACGCTGGTTGTTGGCCTCCATGATGAACTCCCAATCCTCGGGATAGGCCTGACGCAGACGCTTGGTGAGCCACTCGGGGTGGCCGAGGCGGATGCTGGGGACGCGGTCGATGCGCAGCAGTATGACTTCGGCGCTGCGCTGGAAGTTGCGTAGCACGCCGTTGATGAGGCCGCGCAGTGAGGTGCCCTTGAGCAGCTTGACGGCATTGACGGTCTCGGCCACGGCGGCATGAGCCGGAATGCGGGTGTAGATGAGCTGATAGAGACCGACCAGGATCAGATAGTGGAAGATGCGGCTCTTGTTCTTGAGCGGCTTGTCCATCATCTCGCTTACCGCAGCATCGAGGCGGGGCAGCCAGCGCAGGGTGCCGTAGCAGAGTTCTTGCAGGAGGGCGCGATCGCGAGGCGCCACCTTCTCCTGGGCAGCAGGCAGAACAGCGGAGAGGGATTGGCCCTGATCCAGCACCTGTTGAATAACGAGAGCGGCCTGTGCACGTGTTTTCATAGAGTTACCTTAGATGCGCAAGTCGGGGCCTGGGCCCCGCTTGTGTCAATTCAATCCAGTTCAATGCAATTGCGTGCCGGGTTCAAACCAGTCGCGGCGAGAGTTGAGCAGATCCGGGACGGACATGGCCTTCTTGCCGGGCGGTTGCAGGGTCAGCAGACGCAGCACCCCCTTGCCGGTGGCGACGTCGATCCCCTGCTTGTCGGCCTTGAGCAGGGTGCCGGCGCTCTGGCCATGGTCGCTGTCGATGACCTCGGCCTGCCACACCTTGATGGTCTGCTCCGCGACCTCGAACCAGCTGATGGGCCAGGGATTGAAGGCGCGGATGCAGCGCTCGATGGCGACGGCCTCCATGGACCAGTCGATGCGCGCCTCCTCCTTGGAGAGCTTCTGGGCATAGTTGGCCAGGGCATCGTCCTGCGCCTCGGCAGCTGTGTCACCGGCGGCCATGGCGCCCAGGGTATCGACCAGCGCCTGCGGTCCCAGCTCGGCCAGCTTGTCATAGAGGCTGGCGGAGGTCTCATCAAAGGCGATGGGGCAGCTCACCTTGCGGATCATGGCGCCGGTATCCAGCCCCACATCCATCTGCATTATGGTGACACCGGTTTCGGCATCGCCCGCCCAGATGGCGCGCTGAATCGGCGCGGCACCGCGCCAGCGTGGCAGCAGGGAGCCGTGTACGTTGAGGCAGCCAAGGCGCGGGGTGTCGAGCACCGCCTTGGGCAGGATCAGGCCGTAGGCCACCACCACCATGAGATCGGCGCCAAGGGCGGCCAGCTCGGCCTGTGCGGCTTCATTGCGCAGGGAGGCAGGCTGGTAGACCGGCAGATCATTGGCCAGCGCCAGCTCCTTGACCGGGCTGGCGGTCAGTTTCTGGCCGCGGCCCGCCGGCTTGTCGGGCTGGGTGTAAACGGCGACGACCTCATGGTCGGAAGACAACAACGCCGCCAGGTGACGGGCGGCGAAGTCGGGGGTACCGGCAAAAATCAGTTTCAGCTTATTCAATGGGGCAGATCCTCAGAGGACTTTGCGATCTTCACGGGCCATTTTTTCCAGCTTCTGACGGATGCGCTGGCGCTTGAGCGGGGACAAGTAATCCACAAACAGCTTGCCGACCAGATGATCCATCTCATGCTGTATGCAGATAGCGAGCAGATCGTCGGCTTCCAGCTCGAATGGCTTGCCGTGGCGATCCAGCGCCCGGACCTTGACCCACTCGGCACGCGGTACCAGAGCGCGGCTGCCGGGGACCGAGAGGCAACCCTCTTCGATGCCAGTGCTGCCTGACTGCTCAAGGATCTCCGGGTTGATCAGCACCAGCTGATCTTCACGGTCTTCAGAGACGTCGATGACGATGATGCGCTGATGAATGTCGACCTGAGTCGCGGCCAGGCCTATGCCTTCCTCCGCGTACATGGTTTCGAACATATCATCTACAATCTGTTGTAACTCGGGTGTAATGGTCTCGACAGGGGCTGCGACTGTGCGCAGGCGCTCATCGGGGAAACGCAATACATCTAGAATGGCCATAGTTTTTTCTTTAGTTTCATATAAACGCAGTCAATATTGACGTAATTCTAGTCATTTACGTCGACAAAAAACAGCAACACTTTGCGTGCAGAAGTAACAGGGAGTGTTATGCATCTGAAGCAAATCATCCTCGCCTGTCTGGCGACAGCCCTGGCCAATGGTGCCATGGCACAGCAGTTGACGCTGAAATCCGGTTATCCCGAGAGTTATGTGGTGCAGAAGGGGGATACCCTCTGGGATATCTCGGGCCAGTATCTGGCCGAACCCTGGCTCTGGCCACGGCTCTGGAACATCAATCCCCAGATCGCCAATCCACACTGGATTTACCCCGGTGACGTGCTGCAGCTGAGCTGGGTCAATGGCGAGCCGCGTCTGGGCAAGGCCAGCCAGGGCGGCAAACAGGTCATTCACCTGTCCCCCAAGAACCGCTACGAGAACAAGGCCAATCCCATTCCGACCCTGCCCCTCAGCGAGATAGTGCCCTTCCTGCAAACCGATCACATTCTGGCCGACAGCCAGCAGAGCAAGGACCTGCCCTATGTGCTTGGCAATAACGACAAGCATATCGGCATGCTGGAGGGGGATACCCTCTATGTGCAGGGGACGCTGAATCCGGGTCAGAGTTACGGCATCTATCGCCCCGGGGTGACTTACAAGGACAAGCTGACCGGTGAGCAGCTCGGCCAGGAGGCGATTTTTGTCGGCACTGTGCGGGCGGAGGATCGCCAGGCCAACAACAGCACCAGAGTCACGCTGACGCACAACAAGCGCGAGGTGTATCAGGGAGACAAGGTCATCCCGTTACCACCGCAGGAGAGCCTCTCTGCCGTCTTCATGCCGAAGGCGGCGCCGGTGATTTCCCCCGGTTATGTGATAGAGCTGCCGAGCAAGGTGCGCGGGGGAGGCAAGTTTGACGTTGTCCTCATCAACAAGGGGCTGCGGGATCAGATTGCCCCCGGCGATGTGCTCGAGATCCTGCGTCCGGGAGCCGAGATGGTGGACAAGAATGGCAAGGTCTCGTATCGGGAATATGCTTCCGTCTATGACAAGGCATTCCACTCTGCTGGCAAGTCGTCCCTGCCCGCCGAAGCGGTTGCCAGGGTCATGCTGTTCAAGGTGTATGACAAGCTGAGTTATGGCCTTATCCTGCAGAGCCAGGATTTGGTCAGCTCGGGTTATCAGGTCAGTAACTTCTGACGTGCCACTTCCACTCGGACGGCTTTCGCTGTGGTTGACGCTGGATGCGGTGACCGGCATAGGTCCGGTCACCGCCGCGCGACTGCTAGCGCACTTCGGCGGCGACATCGACGCCCTGTTTGGCTGTGATGATTGCGTGCTGCAATCACTTGGCCTGCAATCGGCCCAAATCCGGCAGCTGAGATGGCCATCACCCCTGGTGGAGCAGGGGTTGAACTGGGCCGCGGCACCTGACAATCACCTGCTGTGCCCGGACAGTCCCGCTTATCCCTCGCTGCTCAAAGAGATCCCCGCCGCCCCCCTGTTGCTCTATTGCCGCGGGGATCTTGCATCCCTTTCTCTGCCACAGCTGGCGATGGTGGGAACCCGTCACCCCACCTATGCAGGCAAGGACAACGCAGCCCGTTTGTGTGCCGAACTGGTGGAGAGCGGTCTGGCGATCACCTCCGGATTGGCGCTGGGCATTGATGGCATCTGTCACCAGCAGGCCTTGGCATCGGGCGGTGTGACGCTGGCGGTGCTGGGCTCCGGGCTTGACTGTCTCTATCCAAAGCGCCACCAGGGCCTGGCGATGCAGCTCCTAGAGCACGGCGGCCTGCTTGTCTCCGAGCTGGCGCCGGATCAGGGGCCGCTGGCGGAACATTTCCCTCGTCGCAATCGCATCATCAGTGGCCTGTCGCTGGGCACGCTGGTGGTGGAAGCTGCCGAACAGAGCGGCTCACTCATCACGGCCCGCTACGCGCTGGAGCAGGGCCGGGAGGTCTTTGCCGTCCCAGGTGCGCCGCAAAACACCCAGGCTGCGGGGTGCAACCGCCTGCTTCAGCAGGGGGCCAAGCTGGTCTTGAATGCGGCAGATGTGATGGAAGAGCTGCCTGCCCTTGTGCCATTAAAGAGGCTGGCGAACCCTTCTCCCGAGCCATTGCATAATAGCGAATTGCCTTATGCCGATTTGTTGGATAACGTAGATTATGAGACCACGAGCGTGGATACCGTTGCCGAGCGGGCCCAGCTTCCTGTCGAAGTGGTATTGGGCAGGTTGGTAGAGCTGGAGCTGGCCGGTGCAGTGATGGCGGTAGCCGGTGGATACGTCAGAGCGAGGAGGGCGAATCATGTTTGATGTATTGATGTACCTTTTCGAGACCTACATCCACAGCGATGCAGATGTGATGGTCGAGCAGGATGAACTCACCGACGAACTTAGCCGGGCCGGTTTCAATCAGGACGAGATTGAGAAGGCACTCAACTGGCTGGAACGACTGGCCAATCTGCATGACAGCGAGCGGGAGGTGTATGTCACCGCCAGCGCGCAAGGTTCGATGCGGATCTACGCCCCGCAAGAGCTGGCTCGCCTCAGTACCGAGTGCCGTGGTTTCCTGCTGTTCCTGGAACAGGCCCAGGTGCTGAACGCCGAAACCCGCGAAATCTGTATCGAACGCTTGCTGGAGCTGGACAAGCCGGATATCGAGCTGGATGACCTGAAGTGGGTCGTCATGATGGTGCTGTTCAACGTACCAGGCAGCGAGAATGCCTACCAGCAGATGGAGGAGCTGGTGTTTGACGAGTCGGATGGTGTCATTCACTGACAGTCCGGTGCCGCGCTGGTAGAATTCAGGCCATCTGGATTCCAAGGCGCGGCCCATGTCAAAAATAGATCATCACCTCTTTTCTGCCCACGAACATGCATTCGAGCGTGAACCGTGCCCGCAGTGTGGTGCCGAGCTGGTGATCCGTCAGGGCAAGCATGGCCCCTTCCTGGGCTGCTCGGCCTACCCCTCCTGTGACTACATTCGTTCCCTGACGCCCTCCGGTCGCGACATCGAGAAGGTGCTCGAAGGATCCGCCTGCCCCGATTGTGGCCAGCCGCTGGCGATCAAGAAGGGGCGCTACGGTCTGTTCGTGGGCTGTACCCAGTATCCGGCCTGCCAGCATATCGAGTCCCTGCAGGAGAGCGACGATACCCAGATCCTCTGCCCGGAGTGCGGCAAGGGTCATCTGGTGAGCCGCACCTCTCGCTATGGCAAACAGTTTTACTCCTGCGATGCCTATCCTCACTGCAAGTACGTGGTGAATGACAAGCCTGTTCCCATGCCCTGCCCCGAGTGTGGCTGGGGCATCATGATCGAGAAGAAAGTGAGAGGGAGTCTGCGCTGGGTCTGCCCGCAAAAGAAATGCTGTCATCAGATTGAGCGGGTATAATCCTGCCGCCATGAGCCGGCTGGCAGCTTGCTGGCAAGAGGGTACTTCATCTGGATTTATCTTCTTGCGGTGAACCGCCCTTCTACGGCCGTGCCGTTGGGCGCCGATCCCGATGCTGCCGTGCCGCCAGCCTCTTGGTCTGTTCATGTGGCCCGGCATCTCAGGCGTTGCAGTGGCCAATGATGAGCCGAGGCTCTGTTGACGGGTCAAACGTCCTAATGTACTGAAGAGGTGAGGGCTCCAAGGTGCCCTCATGTCGGTTCAACTTACAACCCAGTGATGAGAGGTGGCAGCCCGGCTGTCGCATTTTTTCTATGCCAAACGAATTTGAACAAGCGATCGCCGCCCTGCACCGCGAAGGGGTGATCGCCTATGCCACCGAGGCCGTCTTTGGCCTGGGGTGTGATCCCGACTCCGAGGCTGCGGTTCAGCGCCTGCTGGCCATCAAGCAGCGCCCGGTGGAGAAGGGCCTGATCCTGATTGCCGCCAATCTGACCCAATTGCAGGATTACATCGACCTGAGCCAGCTCAGCAACGAGCAGCTTGCTCGCGTGCAGGCGAGCTGGCCCGGCCCCTTCACCTGGATCATGCCTGCCCGCACGACCACGCCGACCTGGCTGACCGGACAGTTCGATACCCTGGCGGTGCGCGTCACGGCCCATCCTCAGGTGCAGGCCCTGTGCCGCGCCTTTGGCAAACCCCTGGTCTCGACCAGTGCCAACCTGACCGGCGAGGAGCCTGCCCGTCGGGTGGCCGATATAGGTGCGCTGCTGGCAAGTCAGCTGGCCCATATCCTGCCTGGGGAAGTCGGGGGACAGGCCAATCCATCCGAGATCAAGGACGCCCGTACCGGCGCCATCATTCGTCCCTCCTGAGGGGGCGCTGATTTGCAGTCATGACGGGCGATGTGCTCATGGCGTGACACCACAATATAAAATGGACGGGACGATCAAGATCCTGCCTGACTGGAGACAAGATGAGCAAACCGGATGTGGCCCAGGTCAAGGCCTTCCTGCTGCAGTTGCAGGACGAGATCTGCCGGGGACTGGAGCAGGCTGATGGCGCCGGACACTTCGTGGAAGATGCCTGGCGCCGCGAAGGTGGTGGTGGCGGCCGCACCCGGGTGCTGCGCCACGGCGCTGTGATCGAGCAGGGTGGGGTCAACTTCTCCCATGTCTATGGCGATGCCATGCCGGCGTCGGCCACGGCTCACCGCCCTGAACTGGCCGGTCGCAAGTTCGAGGCCATGGGCGTCTCGCTGGTGATCCATCCGCACAACCCCTATGTGCCGACCAGTCATGCCAACGTCCGTTTCTTCATCGCAGAGAAAGAGGGCGAGGCGCCCATCTGGTGGTTTGGCGGCGGCTTCGATTTGACGCCCTTCTATCCGTTTGCCGAGGATGTGCAGCACTGGCATCAGGTCTCCCACAATCTTTGTCAGCCTTTTGGCGACCATATCTACCCCGAGTTCAAGTCCTGGTGCGATCGCTACTTCTTCCTCAAGCATCGCAACGAGACCAGGGGGGTGGGCGGCCTCTTCTTCGATGATCTGAACCGCTGGCCCTTTGCCGACTGCTTCGCCTTCATGCAGGCGGTAGGTCGGGGTTATCTCGATGCCTACCTGCCCATTGTCGAGCAACGCAAGGCGCTGCCCTATGGCGAGCGGGAGCGGGCGTTCCAGCTCTATCGCCGTGGTCGTTACGTGGAGTTCAACCTGGTGTATGACAGGGGTACCCTGTTCGGGTTGCAAACCGGGGGGCGTACTGAGTCGATCCTGATGTCGATGCCCCCCCTGGCCCGCTGGGAGTATGACTGGCAGCCGGAGGCGGGCAGCCCCGAGGCGTTGCTCTATACCGACTACCTCACGCCACGAGAGTGGTTGTGACTCGAGGGGCCATGACGGGCCCCTTTTTACTGGCCGATATTCGGCTTGTTCCCGACTGAGAAAACCCGTTAAATCGGGTGATCACCCTCTGATGGAACTCTTTGATGGATCGTTATCTGGTTTTTGGCCACCCGGTGCGCCACAGCAAGTCCCCCTTCATTCATACCCTGTTCGCCAGACAGACCCAGCAAGAGCTGGAGTATGGGTTGGCCGAGCCCGCCGTCGACGAGTTTGCCGCTACCCTGCGCAGCTTCTTTGCCCAGGGGGGCAAGGGGTGCAATGTCACAGTGCCCTTCAAGGAGCAGGCGTTCGCCCTGGTCGATCGGTTGAGTCCAAGGGCCAAGCGGGCGGGGGCGGTCAATACCATCAAGCTGACCGATGACGGCGTGCTGTTGGGGGACAACACAGATGGCGCCGGGCTGGTAGCCGATCTCAAGGCCCATGGGGTGACGCTGGCGGACAGCCGGATCCTGCTGCTGGGGGCCGGTGGGGCGGCTCGCGGTGCGTTGGCGCCGCTGCTGGCGGAGAAGCCGGGCGAGTTGGTCATCGCCAACCGCACTCATGAAAAAGCGCAGCAGCTGGCTGCCGAATTTAATGATCTGGGGGCGCTCAGTGCCAGGAGTTATGAGCAGCTGGCGGGGCCGTTCGATCTCATCATCAATTCCACCTCCGCCAGTCTGCAAGGGGAGTTGCCACCGCTGGCACCGGCCCTGATCCACGCCGACATCGCCATTTACGACATGATGTACGGTGCGACGGACACGGCCTTCATCGGCTGGGCCAAGCAGCATGGCGCCCGTCAGACCATGGACGGGCTCGGCATGCTGGTGGAGCAGGCTGCTGAAGCCTTTACCGTGTGGCGCGGCATCCGGCCTGGCACTAAGCAGGTGTTGAGAGAACTGAAACGCAATCTGGGCACCCTGTAAGTCGGTCCGCTTATCAAGCGGGTGAGGAGTGGCACAACCGCGAGTGTGCGCTCCTGCTGGCAGGCTGTTGCGATGTCACACCCTATGTCTGAGCAGAACCTCTCTCTTCCTCGGGGGGAAAGTGCTACCAGTTGGTGAGGGAATGAAATTAGCACCATTATAAAAATAAAGATAAATCGATAAGTAACAATGAGTTGTGATGATTCCAGGTTAGTGCCGCTCACGTTTACCAAGTTTTTTCTCAAAGCAGCGGAACTTGTGCGAAATGGTGCTGACTAACTAGATAGTTGAGGAAGTGCTAGCTAGTCACCTTTATAACTCCCCGGTATTTATACTGGGGATTTTTTTATCCATTTGAAAAGTATAGAAATTTACCTTCCCCATTTTTGGTGAAACTAAATTACATAAATTACTTTCACTTTCTGCTGCTTTGCTATACAGTTATCTGCGTAGGGTACAGAGGTAAGATGTTCTATCTTTCAGACCTTTTATTTCACGTAATTGAATGTGGCTGAATAGCAGCCCCGATGAGTCATCATCGGGGTGTTTTTTTATGCGAAGTGTTTAGAGTAAATGCTTTAAATTGGAGAATCTTTTGTTAGAATAGGGATGTTTCTTGAGGAAAACCAATCGTCTTTGTTCTCGAGAACTCGCTTTTTCCCAATTTTTTGAACTCATTTCTTCAGGCCGGTTCGCGACAGCGAGACTGGCCTCATTTTTATCCCTTCTTATTCCTTTCTTGTAATAAATTTTCAGTTTTGTTGAAGTTCGGCATTATTCCCGGTTTGTTTGGTGGGACGGATGAAAACGGTGTCAAAGAGAGTGAAAGTTAATTCTCACAGCAGCCTAACGCCCTATCTCTCTGATGGACAAGACTTATAAGCTATAGGGGTGGGTTGTAACAGAGGTTGTAACAGAAGGGGACGCGGGACAGGCCCAGGCAGGGAAAAACTGAAAGTCTTTCAATCAGCGGAGGGCCAACTCCGCTCATTGCAGCAAGAAGAGGAGCGATTTACTCCTCGATCTGGTGGTCTTCTTCTGTGTCGATCGAAGCGGTTTCGGCATTGGACAGATACCAGCCGCTCAGGGTCTGGGCCAGCTTCTCGACGCCTATGTTGTTGAGGGAAGAGAAGGCTTCAACCTGGATCTGCGGACCCAGCTCGGCTACCGCCTGGCGCACCTTGATTACCTGGTTGTTGCGGGGGCCCGGGCTCAGCTTGTCTGCCTTGGTCAGCAGCAGCATCACCGGCAGCTCGCGGTGCGAGCTCCACTCCAGCATGTTCATGTCGGTCTCTTTGAGCGGATGGCGAATGTCCATCAGGATCACCAGACCTTTCAAGGATTCGCGGCGCTGCAGGTATTCAGCCAGTGACTTTTGCCACTTGAGCTTCATTTCCAGCGGAACCTGCGCATAACCGTAGCCCGGCAAGTCGACCAGGCGCTTGCCCGGTTCCAGTTCAAACAGGTTGATCAACTGGGTACGGCCCGGTGTCTTACTGGTCCGTGCCAGGTTCTTGTGTTTGGTTAAGGTATTCAATGCAGATGATTTACCGGCGTTGGAACGCCCGGCAAACGCAATCTCGACACCCCCATCATTTGGCAGGTGGCGGATGTCGGGTGCGCTGGTCACAAAATGCACCTTATTGAAATTCAGAGTTTGTGTATCCAACGTAAATTCCCCATAGAGATAGAGGGTTATAGAGTTACTTTTTTGTGAAATCGTGTAAAATGGCGTCGTTTAAACGCGTTTATTTTAACATGCCTTCGGCGGCATGGGATCTGGAAGTCTAATAACGAGAAAGTTGGAACGCCATGAAGAACCTAGTCATTACACTTGCTCTGATGGTTGGCGTAACTGGGATGGCACAAGCCAAGGGCGATGCCGCTGCGGGACAAACCAAGGCTGCCGTCTGTGCGGCCTGTCATGGACCGGACGGCAACAGCCCAGTCGACATGTATCCCAAGATTGCTGGTCAGCACGCATCATATATCAAAAAACAATTAGTTGAACTGAAGGCTGCAGCTTCTGGCCAAACTGGTCGGGTTGCTCCCATCATGGGACCCATGGCGTTGCCTCTGTCCGATCAGGACATGGACGACCTGGCGGCCTACTTCTCCAGCCAGAAGGTGACTCCGGTTGCCGTGCCCGATGACGTGGTTGCCGCAGGCAAGGCGCTCTATATGGGAGGCGACATGGAACGTGGTCTGGCCGCTTGTACCGCCTGCCATGGTCCGCGCGGTTCCGGCGTCGAGCAGGCCAAGTATCCCAGCTTGTCGGGGCAGCACCCTGCGTATATCAAGGCACAGCTCACCGCCTTCCGTGCGGCAGCCCGTGACAATGACCCCAATGGCATGATGCGGGATGTGGCCAAGAAGCTGACGGATCAGGATATCGAAGCCCTCTCCAAATACGTGGCGGGTCTGCACTGATAAGGTCCTGAATCTATCTTGTTGAAAAGAGCAGGGAACTATAAAGGTTCCCTGCTCTTTTTTGGGGCTTCTGGCGCAGTGCCTGCAAATGCCCTGCATTGTTGTAAGAGATCCCCCATTTCCGAGTCCGGTCGGGGCTGAAACAGCGTTCAGCCTTCGATGCGGAAGCTATAACTTTCAATATGTTAAAAATGAGATGGCCACTTATCTTCATTTGAAAGCATACCGGGTGGATTGAGCCCGACTGCGAAATTGTTACAGTGAGCTCATGGAATGACCTGGCGAGCTGTTGGCGTGCGGGTTGGACAGGGAGTCGGCTCAGCAGACAAGTGATGAGCAAGAGAGTCAGAGACCAGGATGGTGACCGCCAGGGATGAGCGGGGCTGCGGGAGGCAACCACCCCAAAAAGACGACCGGATGTTGTCCGCATGGGTTAGACAAGCACACGCACATTCAGGATCGAGCAACAAGGGTCAGGAAGACCTAACGACATGATGCGCAGAGGTACGCCCAGGGATAAGGCGATTTGCAGCCAGGGAATGGGACTCGCATGACAGGATCAAGGCAGCTTCGGCTGCCTTTTTTCTGTTGGGTCATTAACCCGCCAAGGCATTCTGTGTCAAAATACCAGCAACATGCCCAGAGGATGCCGATCCTGCGGTGTTCAGCGACCGAATATGGTCGAATTGGTGCGGGATCCCACTCTTGTTCCAGATTTACTGTTCCCCGCTTCAGCATCCTCCCCGGACGAAACAATCCCGGGGGTTTCAATCCAGTTATTTGTCGGAGTCATTCATGTCGGCCAAACAACCCACCCGCAAGCCTACCGGCAAGCGCAAAGAATCAGATGCCAGTGCCCTGGAAGGTCGTGAGCGCAAACGCGCCGCCAAGCGCAAGGGCTTGAAGGCGGGCTCCCGTCAGCAGGTCGAGCAAGGCAACAAGGGCGGCAGTGGCAAGCAGGCCAAGGATCCGCGCATCGGTTCTCGCAAGCCGGTCGTGCTGATCGTGGAAGAGAAGAAGTCCCAGTCCGTGGTGACCAAACCACAAAAAGAGAAGAAGTTGGTGATGACGCCCGAGCAGGAGTTGGCCTCCATCGAGAATGATGATCGCCTGAACGATCTGCTGGATCGACTGGATGCCGGCGAAACCCTGGAAGCGGCCGAGCAAGCCTGGGTCGATCAGCGCGTCGATCGCTATCAGGAGCTGATGGACGAGCTCGGCATCATAGACACCGACGAAGATGACGACGGTGATTTTGACGACGTCGAGTATGAAGAGCCAAGACAGCCTGCCTCCGAGGAAGAGCTGTGGGAGCGTTTCAGCCAGGTTGACTATCAGCCCGAACCCAAGCCCGAGCCGAAGAAGAAGTGATGAGTGGATGGATGCTGGCCGCCCTGCTGGGGGGCCTTGTCTTGCTGGGGCTGGCTGTCTATGCCGGCACCCTGCTGGCGCGTCTCAAGCGTCAGCACGACATGCAGCGGCAGGCCATCGCGGCCCGCAACGAGCGCATCCTCGACAGCGTCAGGGTGATCGCCCATGCGGTACGGGATGGTCAGTGCGACTACTCGGAGGGGGCCATCCGGCTGACCAACCTGCTAGATGCCTTGCAGATCAAGGAAGGGCGAGCCTTCGCCAATGAATTCCCCGGTCTCTATGGCCTCTACGAGAAGGTGAAGGAGATGCCGACTCACGAGGCGAGGCGAGCCCTCAAGCGCAACGAAGTGATGAAGATGGATCTCGAACGCAGCGGCTACGAGGCCGAGCTGGAGGCGCAGATCCTCAAGGATGTCGCCCGACTGAAGGACTTTCAGCTAAGCCGGTGAGCCCTGGATAACAAAGAAAGAGGAAGCAAGCGTGCAAGCAGAACAGATTGTGTGGGATCAGGCCCTGATCGAGAAATATAACTACAGCGGCCCGCGTTACACCTCCTATCCCACAGCGCTGGAGTTCAACGAGGGCTTCGGTTATCCGGACTTCGTCCAGGCCGCGGGCCAGTATCCGGCGCGCAATCTGTCGCTCTACGTGCACATCCCCTTCTGCCACAAGCTTTGCTACTACTGCGGCTGCAACAAGGTGATCACCCGTCACCAGCACAAGGCCGATCAATATCTCGATTACCTCGAGCAGGAGATCAAGGCCCAGGCCCCCCTGTTCAAGGACCGGCTGGTGACCCAGCTGCACTGGGGCGGCGGCACCCCCACCTATCTGAACGAAGGGCAGACCCGTCGCCTGATGGCCATCTTACGTGAGCACTTCCGGTTTGCGGATGAGGGGGAGATCAGCATAGAGGTGGACCCGCGCGAGATCGAACTCTTCATGCTGGATGTGCTGCGGGAGCTGGGCTTCAACCGCATCAGCCTCGGTGTGCAGGATTTCAACAAGGCGGTCCAGGTCGCGGTCAACCGCGAGCAGGACAACGACTTCATCCGTGCCATGCTGGAGCGCGCCCGGGCATTGGGGTTCCGCTCCACCAATCTCGACCTTATCTACGGCCTGCCACACCAGAACCGGGATAGCTTCCACCACACCCTGGAGGAAGTGCTCAAGACGGATCCGGCCCGCCTCTCCATCTTCAACTATGCCCACCTGCCGAGCCGCTTCGCCGCCCAGCACAAGCTGAAGGAGGAAGACATGCCAGCCCCCCGGGAGAAGCTGGCCATGCTGCAGGACACCATCGCCTTCCTCACCGGTCAGGGTTATCAGTTCATCGGCATGGATCACTTCGCCAAGCCCGATGACGAGCTGGCGGTGGCCCAGCGCGAGGGCAAGCTGCACCGCAACTTCCAGGGCTACACCACCCAGGGAGATTGCGATCTGCTGGGGCTGGGGGTCTCTTCCATCAGCATGATGGGGGATGCCTACTCTCAGAATCAGAAGGATCTCAAAACCTATTATACCCAGGTGGAGACGCTCGGCCACGCTCAGTGGAAGGGGTGCTCCCTCAACCGGGATGACCTGATCCGCCGCGAGGTGATCAAGCGCCTCATCTGCGACTTCTCCCTGAACTTCGCCGCCGTCGAGCAGGCCCATGGCCTGGTCTTCCGGGAGTACTTCGCCGAGGATCTCAAGCTGCTGCAGACCTTCATCGACGATGGTCTGGTGCGCATGACAGACGACGGACTTGAGGTGGTCTCCACCGGTCAGCTGCTCATTCGCAACATCTGCATGTGCTTCGATGTCTACCTGCGCAGCAAGGCGCGCCAGCAGCAGTTCTCCCGGGTGATCTGAGCCGTCGCCCAGCGTTGAACATAAAAAAAACCGCCTCGGCGGTTTTTTTTATTGGGCTTGCCTGCACTCAGCGTTGGGCTGCGCGGGCGCTCAGTTCGGCTTTCTCGCCATCGCTCAGGAAGGCCAGGGTCAGACCGTTCTGCTGGGCGGTGCGGATCTCGCTCGCCGTCATGCCGGCGGCCGGGGCGGCCACCTCGTATTCATGGGGCAGGTCAATGCCTTCCACCGCAGGGTCGTCGGTGTTGAGGCAGGCCAGCACGCCGGCGGCCAGGAACTGGCGGATCGGGTGCTCGGTCAGGCTGGCGACAGTGGTGGTCTGGATATTGGAGGTGAGGCAGGACTCGATGCCGATGCGGTGCTCCGCCAGATAGGCCATCAGGGCCGGATCCTGGACGGCCTTGACACCGTGGCCGATACGCTCGGCGCCCAGATCGCGAATGGCTTGCCACATGCTCTCGGGGCCCGCCGCTTCACCGGCGTGCACGGTGACGCGCATGCCGGCATCCCGCACCTTGCGGAAGTGATCGGTGAAGAGTTCCCCCGGGAAGCCCAGCTCGTCACCGGCCAGATCGATGGCGACCAGCTTGTCGCGATGGGCCAGACAGGCGGCCAGCTCCTTGTTGCACTGCTCGGTGCCGAAGGTGCGGCTCATGATACCGATCAGATTGGTTTTGATGCCAAAGTCGCGGCTGCCGGCGGTCACGCCGTCGATGATGGCTTCCACCACACCCTGCGGATGCAGCTTGTGGGCCATCGCCATGTAGGCGGGGCTGAAGCGCAGCTCGGCATAGTCGATGCCGGCGCGCAGCAGATCTTCCACGTTTTCGTAGGCGACCCGGCGGCAGGCGTCGTAATCGGTCAGCACGGCCACGCCCCAGTCCAGCTTCTTCAGGAAGGCCACCAGACTCGGCTCGTTCTCGACGATCTGCACGTGGGGGCGCAGGGCTTCCAGCTCATCGGCTGGCAGCTGGATGTTGTGCAGGCGACCCAGCTCGAGAATGGTCTGCGGACGGATGTTGCCATCCAGATGGCGGTGCAGGTCGGTCAGGGGGAGGGATCTGTCAATCATGATGGCGCCTTCTGCGAGTCGGGTTGGAAAGCCTGTCATTCTAGGCGGGGATCTTGAAAAAGATACCCCGTTTGCAGGCAAACGGGGTCTGATTGGTCAGGCTTTCCCTCAAGGCGTGATGGGAATCGTTTTTCCCGAAGACTCAGGGAATGTCGAGTTCCTTGAGCTTGCGGGTCAGGGTATTGCGACCCCAGCCAAGCAGGCGGGCGGCCTCCTGCTTGTGGCCATGGGTGTGCTCCAGTGCCGTCTCCAGCATGATCCGCTCGAACTGGGGCATGGCATCGGCCAGGATGTCGGTCTCCCCCAGCGCCAGCTTGGCGGCCACCCAGTCCTGCAGTTGTTGCTGCCAGCCACCGGTCAGCGCGGGCTGGCCGGGTTCCGCCGTGCTGGTGATGGGGGTCAGCAGCTCGGTGGGCAGATCGCCGACCAGCACCTCCTGGCCCGAGGCCATCACGGTCAACCAGCGGCAGACGTTCTCCAGCTGGCGCACGTTGCCGGGCCAGGGCAGGCGGCTGATGTAGGTCTGGGTATCCGGGTGCAGGCTCTTGGCCTCCACGTTCAGCTCCTTGGCGGCCCTCAGCAGGAAGTGCTGGGCCAGCTGGGGTATGTCCTCTCGTCTCTCCTTGAGGGCGGGGATATGGATACGGATGACGTTGAGGCGGTGGAACAGGTCTTCGCGAAACTCGCCGTCGGCGACCCGTTTCTCCAGATTCTGGTGGGTGGCGGCGATGATCCGCACGTCCACCTGCACCGGTTGATGGCCGCCGACCCGGTAGAACTGGCCATCGGCCAGCACCCGCAGTAGCCGGGTCTGGACGTCGAGGGGCATGTCGCCTATTTCGTCGAGAAACAGGGTGCCGCCGTCGGCCTGCTCGAAACGGCCGTGACGTATGTTGTTGGCACCGGTGAAGGCCCCCTTCTCATGGCCGAACAGCTCGGATTCGATAAGATCCTTCGGGATGGCCGCCATGTTGAGGGCGATGAAGTTCTTGTGGGCGCGCGGGCTGTGCTTGTGCAGGGCATGGGCGACCAGCTCCTTGCCGGTGCCGCTCTGGCCGTTGATCAGCACCGAGATGCTGGAGCGGGACAGTCGGCCTATGGCGCGAAACACCTCCTGCATGGCGGGGGCCTCACCGATGATCTCCGGGGTGGTGGTGGCCTCCTGCTGGCGCGCCTTGCGCTTGGTGCGCTGCTCTTTCAGATGATTCTCGGCGCGGCGCACCAGGGTGACCGCCTCGTCGATGTCGAATGGCTTGGGCAGGTATTCGAAGGCGCCGCGCTGGTAGGCGTTGACCGCGCTGTCGAGATCCGAGTGCGCCGTCATGATGATGATGGGCAGATCCGCCTGGCGGCGGTGGATCTGCTCCAGCAGGCTCAGGCCGTCTATGCCCGGCATGCGGATATCGGAGAGGATCACGTCCGGCGAGCGCATCTCCAGCGAACTCAGCAGGGCTTCGCCGTCGGCAAAGCTCTCGCATTCGAAGCCTTCGCTACCAAGGGTGCGCTCCAGGACCCACCGGATGGAGCTGTCGTCATCGACGATCCACACTTTTGCTGTCATGAGGTTCCCTTACTTGCGAAGTGGTAGGTAGATGGTGAATTCGGTGTGGCCGGGCCAGCTGATGCAGTCGATGCGTCCCTTGTGCTGATCGATCAGGTTCTGGGCGATGGAGAGGCCGAGGCCTGTGCCTCCCTCCTTGCCGGTGATCATGGGGTAGAAGAGGGTGTCTCGAATGGCATCGGGAATGCCGGGGCCGTTGTCGATGATCTTGATCTCGGCGGCCAGGCGGTAGCGCTGGCCGTGGATGGTGATCTGGAAGGCGGTGCGGGTCTTGATGCGGATGAGCCCGGTCTGGTCACCTAGGGCCTCGGCGGCATTGCGGACTATGTTGAGAAACGCCTGCTGCAGCTGGTCCGGCTCCATCTCGAACTCGGGAATGCTGGGGTCGTAGTCCCGCTCGATGCGGATCTGGGGCGGCAGCTCCAGGTCTACCAGGCGGCGCACCTGCTCCAGCACCGAATGCACATTGTGCATCTGATGGCGTCCCGGCCGCTGGGGGCCGAGCAGCCGATCGACCAGCACCCGCAGGCGATCGGCCTGCTCTATGATGATGCCGGTGTATTCACGCAGGGCCGGGTCCGGCAGCTCCTTTTGCAACAGCTGGGCCGCGCCGCGCAGACCCCCGAGGGGATTCTTTATCTCGTGAGCCAGCCCTCGTACCAGCTCCTTGGCGGCCTGCTGCTGGGCATGCTGTTGCAGCTCCTGGCTGATCTTCTTCTGCTGATCGATTTTGCGCAGCTCCACCACCATCAGCCGTTGCTCGTGGTCGGCCATGGGGCTCACGCTGATCTCCACCAGCCTGGGCTCTCCCTCCACCACCAGGGTGACTTCGCTGTCGGTGAAGCCCTGCCCTGAAATGAGGCACTGCTTGAATCGTTGCAGGTCGAGGGAGATGTGCTCCAGCAGATGGGGCAGTTCGATCCCGATCAGTCGCCGTTCGCTGAGGGAAAGCAGCTGTTCGGCCGCCGGGTTGACGAATTGAATGCAGAGCCGCTCATCCATCAGGATGACGGCGGTCAGCAGGTTGTCCAAGAGTGTCTTGGCGTGATCCGAGCGGGTTGGCACAGGTTTCTCCCTAAAACGGTGCTTTACACCTGTTATGCACCGATATGGTGCATTGAGTTTACCCGCATCGGTGCGTCACATCACCCCTAATTGGCCTTGGGGGTGGCTTTGGGAGCCGGATTCACAGTCGTTCTATGCAGGTAAAAGGTGGCTGCTTTGGATTTAGCAAGGATCGTACCGTCTTTGGTGAGCAGCTCGAGCCGCGCCTCGTAGGCGCCGCGAGGGAGGTTCTCAACCCGGATGGCCAGGCTGTTGTGAACGAGGGGAATGGCCTTGTCGTTCAGCAGCAGTCGCACGTCATATTGCACCGGTGCCTGGGGATGGACCTGTGCCTGGAAGACGATGTTGCCCGTGTTGTCGCGCAATGTGCTGCCCGGCTCGGGGGAGAGCAGTTCTATCTCCAGGGGGGCTGCTTCCTGGGCCTTCCTGGCATCGACACCGGTCAGGCTGTTGAAGTCGTCGACCTGGACCGAGTGGGGCGAGGTGCCGATGAGGGGGGAGACCCGCAGGTCTAATTCCCTGGCGTTCTTGCCGGGGGGAGGGGCATCGGTGTAATGGGTTACCCCTTGAGGGTCGACCCAGGAATAGACTCTGGCTGCCTGGGCGGTGCAGGAGATCATCAGCAAGAGGCCCAGCGTCCATGTCGGGTGTACTGTTTTCATCCATCTCTCCTTGACGGGGTTCACCTTAATCCTATCAGAGAAAAAAATGTCGGGTTTATTGTCGGATCGGCGGTGAAAAATGAGTTCGCTGAGCCCTAGCCCCATGCTGCGTGAGGCCATGAGTCATGATATTTCAGCCCCTTAGATAAAAAACCCGCCAGATGGCGGGTTTGTCATGATGAAGCAATGGGCACCGGATTAGACGGAGTAGTACAGCTCGAACTCCAGCGGGTGCGGGGTCATGCGGACACGATCCACGTCATGCTGCTTCAGCTCCAGGTAGGAGTTGATGAAGTCGTCGCTGAAGACGCCGCCACGGGTCAGGAACTCGCGGTCTGCATCCAGTGCGGACAGGGCTTCGTCCAGGGAACCGGCAACGGTCGGCACTTCTGCGGCTTCTTCCGGCGGCAGGTCATACAAGTTCTTGTCCATGGCATCGCCCGGATGGATCTTGTTGATGATGCCGTCCAGACCGGCCATCAGCTGGGCAGCGAAGGCCAGGTAGGGGTTGGCAGCCGGATCCGGGAAGCGCACTTCGATGCGGCGTGCTTTCGGGCTCGGCACCACCGGGATACGGATGGAGGCAGAGCGGTTGCGGGCGGAGTAGGCCAGCATGACGGGAGCTTCATAGCCCGGCACCAGACGCTTGTAGGAGTTGGTGGTCGGGTTGGCGAAGGCGTTGATGGCCTTGGCGTGCTTGATGATGCCGCCGATGTAGTGCAGCGCCATTTCGGACAGACCGCCGTACAGGTCGCCGGCGAACAGGTTGACGCCGTTCTTGGCCAGGGACTGGTGGCAGTGCATGCCGGAGCCGTTGTCACCGAACATGGGTTTCGGCATGAAGGTGACTGTCTTGTTGTAGGCGTGGGCCACGTTGTGGATCACGTACTTCAGCACCTGCACTTCGTCCGCTTTCAGCGTGAGAGTATTGAAGCGGGTTGCGATCTCGTTCTGACCGGCAGTGGCCACTTCGTGGTGGTGAGCTTCAACGACCTGGCCCATCTCTTCCAGCACCAGACACATGGCTGCACGGATGTCCTGGGAGGAGTCAACCGGCGCAACCGGGAAGTAACCACCCTTGACGAAGGGACGGTGACCCTTGTTGCCGTGCTCGTACTCGGTACCCGAGTTCCAGGCAGCTTCTTCGGATTCGATCTTCACGAAGCTGTGGCCCATGGTGTTGGAGAAGGTGATGTTGTCGAACATGAAGAATTCCGGCTCCGGCCCGAACAGCACGGTGTCAGCGATGCCGCTGGCTTTCAGGAAATCTTCGGCACGCTTGGCGATGGAGCGCGGATCGCGGTCATAGCCTTGCATGGTGGCGGGTTCAAGCACGTCACAGACGATGTTCAGCGTGGTCTCTTCGGTGAACGGGTCCAGTTTGGCGGAGGCCGGATCCGGCATCAGCACCATGTCAGACTCGTTGATGCCCTTCCAGCCGCCGATGGAGGAGCCATCGAACATCTTGCCGTCTTCGAAGAAGTCTTCGTCGACCTGGTGGGAAGGAATGGATACGTGCTGCTCTTTACCCTTGGTGTCGGTAAAACGCAGATCAACAAACTTGACTTCGTGTTCCTGGATCAGGGCCAAAACGTTCTGGGCTGACATGCTAAGTAACCTCCGGTGTTAAAACTCTTTGGGTGAATGCGTCATCACATTCACATAAGCCAGTATCGTGCCAAGTTTGTGACAGCTTGATTTCAGTGCATTTGCACCCTTTCAGGCTGTCGGGACTCCCGCTTTCATGCTTGGCTGCGCCTCAAAGTGGTGCAACCTTGGATCGTTTTGGTGCACCAGGATGGTGCGCCTACGTGTCAAGACCATCTAAGCAGGCTTTTGGCGCGGGGTCCATGATCCAGATCCCCTGTCGTACACGAATGGTCTGCAATTCTGCTAGGCAGATCACAAAGGCGAGAGTACAATTAGCGCCCAATTTTACCCGGTGATTTGAGGCGAGAATGTTAGAGAATTTACGCAATATTGCGATTATTGCGCACGTAGACCACGGCAAAACTACCCTGGTTGATAAGCTGCTGCAGCAGTCTGGAACCCTGGACCGTACCACTGATGGTCAAGAGCGTCTGATGGATTCCAACGATCTGGAAAAGGAACGTGGTATTACCATTCTCGCCAAGAACACTGCGATCCGCTGGAATGACTACCGTATCAACATCGTCGATACCCCGGGTCACGCCGACTTCGGTGGTGAAGTTGAGCGCGTCATGTCCATGGTTGACTCCGTGCTGCTGCTGGTCGACGCCGTTGACGGTCCTATGCCGCAAACCCGTTTCGTGACCCAGAAAGCCTTCGCCCAGGGTCTGAAGCCCATCGTGGTCATCAACAAGATCGACCGTCCGGGTGCTCGTCCTGACTGGGTAATGGATCAGGTATTCGACCTGTTCGACAACCTGGGTGCCACCGATGAGCAACTGGACTTCAAGGTTGTTTACGCCTCTGCACTGAACGGTTGGGCCACTCTGGACCAGAGCGTCGAGTCCGACAACATGGAACCCCTGTTCCAGGCCATCGTTGACAACGTCGAGCAGCCGAAGGGTGACCCCGCCGGTGGCTTCCAGATGCAGATCTCCCAGCTGGACTACAACTCCTACGTCGGTGTTATCGGTATCGGCCGCATCACCCGTGGTCGCGTCAAGACCAACCAGCAGGTCACCATAGTTGGTGCCAACGGCAAGAACCGTACCGGCAAGGTCGGTCAGGTGCTGGGCTACCTGGGTCTGTCCCGTACCGAAGTGGCCGACGCGCAAGCGGGCGACATCATCGCCATCACCGGTCTGGGCGAGCTGAAGATCTCCGACACCATCTGTGACAACAATGCCGTCGAAGCCCTGCCACCGCTCTCCGTCGACGAGCCGACCGTGAACATGACCTTCCAGGTCAACACCTCACCGTTCGCCGGCAAAGAAGGCAAGTTCGTGACCTCCCGCAACATTCTGGAGCGTCTGAACCAGGAGCTGGTCCACAACGTGGCCCTGCGTGTGGAAGAGACCGAAGATCCGGACAAGTTCCGCGTCTCCGGCCGTGGTGAACTGCACCTGTCCATCCTGATCGAAAACATGCGTCGCGAAGGCTACGAGCTGGCGGTATCCCGTCCGGAAGTTATCCTGCGCACCGTTGACGGCGTGCTGCACGAACCGTTCGAAACCGTGACCGTGGACGTGGAAGAGATCCACCAGGGTTCCGTCATGGAGCAACTCGGCCTGCGTAAGGGCGAGATGACCAACATGACCCCGGATGGCAAGGGCCGTGTCCGTCTCGACTTCATGATCCCGAGCCGTGGCCTGATCGGTTTCCAGACCGAGTTCCTGACCATGACCTCAGGTACCGGCCTGCTGTACCACACCTTCGACCATTACGGTCCGCACAAGGGTGGCAGCATCGGTGAGCGTCAGAACGGCGTGCTGATCTCCAACGCCACCGGCAAGGCCCTGACCTTCGCCCTGTTCGGTCTGCAAGACCGCGGTCGTCTGTTCATCGGTCACGCGACCGAAGTGTACGAAGGCCAGGTGATCGGGATCCACTCCCGCTCCAACGACCTGACCGTCAACTGCCTGAAGGGCAAACAGCTGACCAACATGCGTGCCTCCGGTACCGACGAAGCCCAGGTGCTGACTCCGCCGATCCGCATGACCCTGGAGCAGGCTCTCGAGTTCATCGACAACGATGAGCTGGTGGAGATCACTCCCAAGGCCATCCGTATCCGCAAGAAACTGCTGACCGAGATGGATCGCAAGCGCGCCGGTCGTGCTTGATCGATAGCTGTTCATCGGCAGACCAAAGAGAGGCCTTATGGCCTCTTTTTTTATGGTCGCGCGGCGGCCTCTTGCTCCGGGTTGGTCGATGGTGATGGCCGCGAATCGGCTCATGGGTGGTCAGATGGGCACCCTATCTGACACAATATCTGCATGATGACGCTTACGAGAATCAAGATGCAGCAGCAAATCCGGGGCCGCCTGGCCCACGCAGTCTCCTTCTTGCGCCACGATGGCGCCCATTTTGCCCAGTTTGTCTGGGGCCGTTTCCAGCAGGACAGGCTGACGGTCACCGCCGGTTACCTGGCCTATGTGACCCTGCTCTCCCTGGTGCCCATGGTTGCCGTGGTGTTCGGCATGATGTCGGCCTTCCCTGTGTTCCAGACCCTGAAACAGCAGATGGAGCAGCTCGTCTATCACAACTTCGTGCCCACCGCCGGCGAGATGCTCAAGGAGTACATAGACGGCTTCGTGGCCAATGCCACCAACACCACTGCGGTCGGCATAGGCGCCCTGATAGTGGTGGCCCTGATGTTGATCTCGGCCATCGACAAGAACCTCAACTACATCTGGCGTTCGACCCAGAATCGACCGCTGGCCCAGGCCTTCGCCATGTACTGGATGATACTGACCCTGGGCCCCGTGCTCATCGGGGCCAGCCTCGCCATCTCCTCCTACATACTGTCGCTGAAGCTGTTTGCCGCTGACAGCCTGTTTGGCGCAGGATATCTGGTGCTGCGCAGCCTGCCGTTCCTGTTCTCTGTGTTCGGCTTCCTGCTTATTTATACCGTGGTGCCCAACTGCAAGGTGCGGCTGACCCACGCCTTGATCGGCGCCCTGGTGGCGGCCACCCTGTTCGAGCTGGCCAAGCGCGGCTTCTCCATCTACATCACCAACTTCCCCTCCTATCAGGCCATCTACGGCGCCCTGGCGACCATCCCCATTCTGTTCGTCTGGGTGTATCTAAGTTGGTTGGTAGTCTTGCTCGGTGCGGAGACCACCGCCTGCTTGGGGGAATACGAGAAGCCCTGCAACGAGGAGCTGGCCTGAGGCCAGCCTGCCATAGCGCGGATCCCGGCGGGAAAGGCGTTGGCTCGGGCAGGGCATTTATTGGTAGCATCAATGACCGCCCCGTCATGACGACGATGGCGGTCGTTCTGTTTTGAGAGGAGAGGGATGTGATTGCATTGATTCAGCGGGTGTCAGAGGCCAGCGTGACCGTCGAGGGAGAGGTGACCGGGGCCATAGGCCAGGGGTTGCTGGTGCTGCTCGGGGTAGAGCAGGGGGACGATGAGGCCAAGGCCGACAAGCTGCTGCACAAGGTGAGCGGCTATCGCATCTTCTCCGATGCAGAGGGCAAGATGAACCTCAATGTGGGCCAGGTCGGAGGCAGCCTGCTGGTGGTCTCCCAGTTCACCCTGGCGGCGGATACCGGCAAGGGGATGCGACCCAGCTTTTCCGGCGGTGCCCACCCGAGCGATGCCGAGCGGCTCTATGACTACTTCGTTGCCCGGGCCAAGGAGGGCGGCATGCCGACCGAGACAGGACGTTTTGCCGCCGACATGAAGGTCAGGCTGCTCAACGACGGCCCCGTGACCTTCTGGCTGCAGGTGTAGGTATCATTGCTGGCGCCAGGCCGAGGATGCCTGGCTTTTCACCCTGCCGAGGGCTCTCGTGGTGACCCGCCGCAAGAGTGAGGGCCCGCAACAGGCCCTAGGTGAGATTGGTGGCGTGCAATATGACGTTGCGATAACCCGGCACCCCGTGGGCGCTGGTGGGGCCTATCCACTCCTCGGCCAGCCGTTTGGCCTGCGCCAGTTCGAGGTGGGTCCGTGGCAGCAGGTTGACGATGAGGGTGCCGTGCAGGCATCTGGCCAACGCCTGATAGATGGGCGCCTGGAACAGCAGCAGGGGATTGCCGTCCTGGCTGAACAAGTCCAGCAGTACCAGATCGTAGGCGTCCTGGCTCTGGAGCAGGAAGTGCAGGGCGTCCGCATGATGCAGCCTAGGGGGGCGCTGTGAGGCGTCCTGGAAGAACTGCTGGAACAGGGTGAGGATCTCGGCGTCCAGATCCACGCAGTCGTGGCGGGCCTCGGGCCAGCGCGCCCCCAGATGGCGGGTGAGATCCCCCCCTCCCAACCCCAGCTCCAGGATCCGGCTCGCCTCTGCGGGCAGCCGCTCGGCAATGCTCTGTTGATGGGGCAGGCAGAGATGTTCCGGCTGGCTCAGGCTCATGGCGGATTGCACCACGCCGTCCATTTCCAGCCAGCGGTGGCGGGCATTTTCCAGGATGGAGAGGCGGCGTTCGGGTTTGGCGCTGAGGTGCAATAAGTGATCGGCTTGGTACGCTTGCAGATTGAAGTCCATGAATTTGCACGGCAAGATGGCTTTCGACCAGTGTAACTCAAGGATGTCGCTATGTACCGGGTGGTCACTCCTCAAACGGCAGCCGAGCGGGGCTCTTACTACCAGCTGCGCTGGGAGGCATTGGTGCGCAAGCTCTTCAATCTGCCCGTCGGCGCAAACTCAAGGATCTCTTTATGTACCGGGTAGTTACCCCCCAAACCCCAGCCGAGCTGGATGCCTACTACCAGTTACGCTGGGAACTCCTGCGCAAGCCTTTCAATCTGCCCGTGGGCTCCGAGCGTGACGAATACGATACCGTCGCCATTCATCGGCTGATGCTGGCCGAAGACGGCACCCCCATTGCCGTCGGTCGCCTCTTCATCGGGGGGGACGAGGCCCAGATCCGTTTTATGGCGCTGCGCCCGGAGTTTCGCGGTCAGGGGCTGGGGGCCCGCATGGTGGAGGATCTCGAACAGCTTGCCCGGGACGAGAAGGTGAAACGGCTGGTGATGAACGCACGCCAGGAGGCGGTGGAGTTCTATCGCAGGTGCGGTTTTCTCGAGGTGGGTGAGGGGCCCGTCTCCTTCGGTCGCATTCCCCATCGTCAGATGATCAAATCCATCAGTCCGCTGCAGACCATACAGTACCGCCCCGAGTGGTGTCAGGATCTCACCACCCGCTGGTCGAGGGGGATCCCCATCAGCGAGAAGATGGGGGTGCACATCACCCACTACGATGGCCAGACCTTCCACCTCAAGGCCAACCTGGCGGCTAACCTCAACGTCCACGACACCATGTTCGCCGGCAGCATTTACAGTCAGTGCGTGCTGGCGGGCTGGGGTCTCATCTGGCTGCAGCTCAAGGAGGCCGGTCTGGGCGGGGATACAGTGCTGGCTGAGGGCAACATCAAATACTACAGACCCGTGAGCGAGGAGCCGGAGGCCAGGGTCGCCCGGGAGGGGATGCCCGCCGTGCTGGCGCCGCTGAAGAACGGGGAGTCCGCCAAGTTCAGCCTGCGGGTGCAGCTGTTCAGCGGCCGCAAGCTGGCGGTGGAGTTTGTCGGCCAGTACGTGGTGCTGCCCATCAAGCGGGTGGGGCACTGACCCCGCCGTCCGACATCCGTTAGCAACAAGGCCTCATGATGAGGCCTTGTTCGTCATTGCGCCGCGGTGGCGGGGGGCGTCTGGGGTCGCCGGAGCGGGCCGCTGCGCCCCTGGGCCGGGTAGCGTACGCCTGTTTCCCAGTCGCAAGTGGCTTCCCCGGTCGGGAAGCGCCATTCCAGGGTTGGGCTCTCAAGGGGGCCGCGCCAGCGCGCCAGCAGCTCGGCGCAGCGCCGCTTGTTCAGCACGCCGAGATCCAGCTGCCACTGGTCGCTGGCGAGATCGACCCCGCCCTGCAACGCCAGCAGGTGGGTGATGGTGGAAGCCCCACCCTGCTCGATCTGCAGCTTGCCCTGCTCAGCCCTGGCCTTCAGCTTGATGTGGTAGAAGGGGGTATCCCCCTGCTGCATCGCCTGCCAGAGTGACTCGGGGGTCAGGGTGGGCGGGGCCGCCTCCTTGAACCAGTTGTCCAGCAGAGGGTCTATCCCGACCTTGTCCCAGAAGGGATCCCTGGCCTCCAGGCTCAGGCTGCCCTGCAGGGTGCGGCGCCAGTTGCCGGTGGCCTGCTCCGGTTGCGGGGCCAGATCTGCCTGCAGATCCGTCTCCAGATCCACCTTGCCCGCCAGCGAAACGGGGGCATGGAGCAGTTCGCCCCACTTCTCCAGATCCAGCTGCTTGCCCTGCAGTTGCAGGCGGCTCTCCTGCCCGAGCACCTTGCCCCATTGGCCGCTCAGGCTGAGGGAGCCCTCATCCGGCAGCTCGCTGCTGAGCCTGTTGAGCTGCCAGGCGCTGGGGGTCAGCTCCGCGTCCAGGGCGCCGTTGCGGGCACTCAAGCCGTCCCACACCAGCTCGAACCACTTGCTCTCGATACTGGCCCGGCCAAGCAGCGGGCCCGGCTGGTTGCCCTTCAGGCTGAGATCGCTCAGATAGAGCTGCCAGCCGGTCAGGGAGAGGGGCAGGGTGTCGTCGAAGGAGAGCACCTTGAGCTTGTCGAAGGCCAGCTTGCGCACGTCGATCTGCTGCGGGCGCCAGCCCTGCCACTCCTGCCACCACCCTTCCGGCAGGCTGATGTCCATGCCGCTCAGGGCCAGATCCTTGAGAGTCAGCTTTTGCACTTGGGTGTCGAGGGCAAGCTCGACATTGAACTCCCCGTCGTATGCCTTGCCCTGCAGTTCGGCATCGATCTGCCCGGGGGAGAAGGCGAGCTTGCCCTCGATGGCTTCCAGCTGGAACAGGCCGCGGCCGAGATCTGACAGGGTGCCGGAGAGATAGCCGCTTGGCTGGTTGCCCGCCTGCCAGTCGAAGGCGGTGAGCTGACCGCTGAAGTTGTTGAGGGAGAGCTCCTGCTCTATGGCGTTGACGCTGACTCGATCGAGCTGGCCCCGATCCAGGGTGATGCGGCGCAGGGGGAACTCGCCAGGGGGGATGTCCCCCAGTTCGACCCGCATGCCACGGGCCTTCAAGGTGTGCAGTTGCAGGCTGCGATCCGGCCAGTTCAGCACCATGCCGGTTTCCAGCAGACCGTCGAACAGATTGGTGGTCAGCTTGTCGGTGCTCAGCACCTGCCCCTCCAGTCGCCCCTTGAGGCTGAGGCGGGCCAGGGTGAGCTGCGGCGTCTCCAGCTGGTTGATGCCGAGGCTGAGGTTGGCCTGGGGCTGGCGTTTAGGATCGATCAGCTCCCAGTCGCTCAGGGTGGCGCTCAGGCCGCGCAGGGTCAGCTCCGGGCTCAGCAGGCTCAGGTTGTCTATGGTGCTGTCGCTGATGGTGAGGGAGTGCACCGGCAGGGTCGGCAGCTGGTTCGGTAGCGGCAGCTTGATGACGGGGCGGATGAGATCCAGGTGGGCGATGCGTACGTCCCGGTTCAGCCAGTCGATGTTGTCTATCTCCAGATAGATCTTCTCCAGCTGCACCGCATCCCCGTATTGCACCTGCTCCGCCAGCAGGGTGTAGGGGTGAAGCGGGTTGAACACCAGTCGCCCTATGGTGACAGGCACGCCGGTCTGCTGGCTGATCCAGCTGGCGATGGGGCCCTTGGCACGCTCGGCGTCGAACAGGCCGAGGCCGACCCAGACGAACAGCAGCAGGAAGGCAAACAGATAGAGCAGGGCGCGTAGCCAGGAATTCATCGGTGTTTTCCTCCTGTGATCTGTTGGGGGTCAGGCGTTGGAATAGTGATCCCGCAGCCCCAGCCAGCGGCGGATCAAGGGCTCGACATGGTTCGGATGCCGGTCCATCAGGAATCTGACCATCTTCTGCATGTCCCCGGGTCAGGCATTGGAATAGTGATCCCGCAGGCCGAGCCAGCGGCGGATCAGGGGTTCGACATGGCATGGATGCCGGTCCATCAAGAATCTGACCATCTTCTGCATCTGCCTCGGTCAGGCATTGGAGTAGTGATCCCGTAAACCGAGCCAACGCCGTATCAAGGGTTCGACATGGCTCGGATGCTTGTCCATCAAGAAGCGCGCCATCTTCTGCACCTGGGGAATGAGCGACTGGTCGCGCACCAGATCGGCGATCTTGAGATCCGCCAACCCGGTCTGGCGGGTGCCGAGCAGTTCCCCCGGGCCGCGCAGCTCGAGATCCCGCTGGGCGATCAGGAAGCCGTCGTTGGTCTCCCGCAGCACCCCGAGCCGGCTCTGGGCGGTCTTGGACAAGGGGGCATGGTAGAGCAGCACGCAATGGGAGGCCACCGAGCCCCGGCCGACCCGGCCGCGCAGCTGGTGCAACTGGGCCAGCCCCAGCCGCTCCGGGTTCTCGATGATCATCAGGCTGGCATTGGGCACATCCACCCCCACCTCTATGACGGTGGTGGCGACCAGCAATTGCAAGATGCCCGCCTTGAACTCCTCCATCACCCGCTGCTTCTCGACCGGGCGCATCCGGCCATGGACCAGGCCTATGTGCAGGCCGGGCAGCCTGGCTTGCAGCTCGGCGGCCGTGTCTTCGGCAGCCTGGCACTCCAGCACCTCGGACTCCTCGATCAGGGTGCAGACCCAGTAGGCCTGCTTGCCCTCGGTGCAGGCGAGTTTCACCCGCTCGATCACATCCTGACGGCGACTGTCCGGCAGGGCGACAGTGGTGATGGGAGTGCGGCCGGGTGGCAGCTCGTCGATGACGGAGGTGTCGAGATCCGCATAGGCTGTCATCGCCAGGGTGCGGGGGATGGGGGTGGCGGTCATGATCAGCTGATGGGGATGGACCCCTTCCCGCTCCCCTTTTTCCCGCAGGGCGAGGCGCTGGTGCACCCCGAACCTGTGTTGTTCGTCGATGATCACAAGGGCCAGGCGCTGGAACACCACCTGCTCCTGGAAGATGGCGTGGGTGCCCACCACCATCTTGACGCTGCCGTCTTTGATCGCCGCCAGCGCCTCCTCCCGCGCCTTGCCCTTCTGCTTGCCCGCCAGCCAGCCCACCTTGATGCCGAGGGGTGCCAGCCAGTTGGCGAAGTTGACGGCGTGCTGTTCGGCCAGCAGTTCGGTCGGCGCCATCAGCCCCACCTGGCAGCCGTTGCCTATGGCTTGCAGCGCCGCCAAGGCCGCGACCAGCGTCTTGCCGGAGCCTACGTCCCCCTGCACCAGCCGCATCATGGGGTGGCTGCGTTGCAGATCCTGGCTGATCTCCGCCACCACCCGGTTCTGGGCCCTGGTCGGCTTGAACGGCAGGGCGCCGAGCAGCTGCTTGACCAGGGTGGGGGCCGGCTTGAGGGAACGGGCCAGCTGGGTCTGGGCCTGAGCGCGGACTTTCAGCACCGACAGGTTGTGGGCCAGCAGCTCTTCCAGCACCAGTCGCTGCTGGGCCGGGTGCTGGCCGCTCTCGAGCAGGGCCAGTGCCACCGAGGGGGGCGGACGGTGCAGCAGACGCAGGGCGGCGGCGAGGTCTATCTGCTGGGGGTAGAGGCCGGCAGGCAGCAGCTCCTCCACGCCATAGAGGTCGAGCTGCGCCAGCGCCTGATCCGTGAGGCTGCGCAGGCTGAGCTGGCGCAAGCCTTCGGTGGTCGGGTAGACGGGAGTGAGCGCCTCTTCGGTCTGACCGGCCTGCTCTTCGCCGAGCAGCTTGTACTCGGGGTGGGCCATCTCCAGCCCGTATTTGCCGGGACGGGCCTCGCCGAAGCAGCGGATCAACCGGCCCTGGGCAAGGCTGTTCTTCTGGGCGGCGGTGAAATTGAAGAAACGCAGGGTCAGGCTGCCGGTGCCGTCGCTGATGCGGCACACCAGCATGCGGCGGCGCCCCATGACCAGCTGGGTGTCCTGGATTTCGCCCTCGACGGCGCCGTGCAGCCCGGGCGGCAGATCGCCGATGGGCCACACTTGGGTGCGGTCCTCGTAGCGCAGGGGAAGGTGGAACAGCAGATCCTGTACCGTTGCCAGCCCCAGCCGCTCGAGCTTCTCCAGCATCTTGCTGCCGACGCCCTTGAGACTGTCGAGAGGAATTTTATCCAATTTCATCAATTAGATGCCCGAAAACACTGTAAATATGTCCAGATGATAGGGGTTGTTGCTGTCTCGATGCAAGCCGCGTTGCAGGGGCAGAGGGCTCCCAAGCTGGGTGAGAGGGCACATAGGACAAAGGCCTGCCGAAACGGCAGGCCTTTGCAGGGGCAGACAGGGGAGGCGGATAAGGCCTAGATGATCCGCTTAAGCAGGATGTGGGCCCTGACCCTGTGGATCCTGGCAAGCAGCTTGCGCACCTGCTCGGGGTAATCCTTGATCTGCTCGATCTGATCGAAGTGGCTGATGCGACGGGTGTGGGCCAGTATGTTCTCGCGCTCCTCCTGGAAGCGCACGCGCAGGTGGTGGTGGCGGTCATGGACCAGCAGGCCGTTCTCCAGATCCAGCGCCCAGGCGCGGGGATTGAGGTTGTTGCCGGTAAGCAGGGCCCACTCCTCGTCCACGAATATCCCCTTGAGATGATAGGAGTGCTTGTCGCAACACCAGAGCATCAGGTTGAGACGGCCGCTGTCGATGTGGTGCTGGTTGCGCTCGGCAAACTTGCGCAGGTTGGTCTCGTAGAGATAGGGCAGGCCGCCTATGGTGGAGAATTTCTCCTCCGGCGGGATGAAGAAGTCGTTGGCTGTCTTGTCGCCTACCACGATAGTCACCTTGCAGCCGCGCTTGAGCAGGGCTTCCACATCCTTGTTCAACTCCTTGGGGGGGTTGAAGTAAGGGGTGCAGATGAAGATCTCCCGCTCGGTGGCCCGCACCAGGTTGCGGATCATCCGGTTGAGCTGGTTGCCGCGCTTGCCCAGGCCCACCATGGGGGTGATGGCGATCTCCTGGCTGTTGGCCGGTATGCTCTCGAATCTGTACTGGCTGGTGCGCAGATTGTGCTTGAAGCGGCGGATCTGCCCCTTGAGCTGCTTGGCACCCGGGATGCCGGTGCGATCCAGCCGCTGCACGGCCTCGCTCTTGAGGAAGACGTCATCCACGTAGTTGACCATGCTGCGGGTCAGGGCCTGGCTGTGGATCTGGTGATAGCGATCGAAGCGATAGCGCTCCTGCTGGTGCAGGTAGATGTCGTTGAGGCTGGCACCCGAGTAGAGCAGGATGTCGTCGAAGATGAAGCCCTTGAGGTGCAGGACGCCGAGCAGCTCGCGGCCCTTGACCGGCACGCCGTAGATCTCGATCTGGTGTTCATGGCGGGCGGCCATGGCCTGATACATCAGGTGGTTGCCCCCTTGCTTGCCCTTGCCGATCAGGCCGCGCTGGGCGCGGTGGAAGTCGACGAAGACCTTGATGTCGAGGGCGGGGTTGCGCTGCTTGGCGGCGTAGAGGGCGGAGAGGATTTCCCGTCCCGCCTCGTCATCCTGCAGGTAGAGGGCGATCAGATAGATACGCTGGGTCGCGTTGGCGATGAGCGAGAGGATACGGCTCTTGAAATCTTTGGCGCTGTTGAGTACCTGGAACTGATCTGCGGCAACCGCGATCTGGGGTAAACGTGCCAGCAACTGTCGATAATGTGCCGATGAATGCATAGAGAAGCCTGAAATCACGGGATGAAGCGTTCCACTCGGGGCGATGAATAGGCAATTCTAGCAACCTGCGGCGATGGGCCCAAGCAAGAATCCGTAAAAATGTCGATGGAACGCCATATCGGGGCCGCCGGAAGGGGCCCCGATATGGGGGAGTTAGAAGACGATGCTTGCCATGGCAACGATGAGGAAGGCGATGGTACCGAGCAGTGTCTCCATCACTGTCCAGGTCTTGAGGGTGGTCTTCTCGTCCATGTTGAGGAAGCGGCTGACCAGCCAGAAACCGGAATCGTTGAAGTGGGAGAGCACTGTCGCCCCACCGGCGATGGCGATGACGATGAAGGTCAGGTCCAGATCGCTCAACCCGGCCGTGGCCGCGACCGTCGGCGCCATCAGGGCGGCCGTGGTGGTCAGGGCTACGGTGGCCGAGCCCTGGGCCACCCGCAGGGCGGTGGAGACCAGGAAGGCGGCCAGGATCACCGGCATGCCGGTGTCGGAGAGCACGTCAGCCAGGGCAGTGCCGATGCCGCTGGCACGCAGCACGCCGCCGAACATGCCACCGGCACCCGTCACCAGGATGACGGCGCAGACGGGGGCCAGGGCGTCGTTGCAGAACTTCTCGAGCTGCACCTTGCCCTGGGTCTGACGGAACAGCCAGAGGGCATAGAGCACTGTGATGAGCAGGGCCACCGGGGTCTTGCCGACCATGCGCAGCACGTTCACCCAGTCGGCACCCTTGTCGATCACCCCCATGACGCTCAGGGTGTTGAGGCCGGTATCCATGAAGATGAGCACCAGCGGCAGCAGCAGGATGGAGAGCACCTGGCCGAAGCTCGGCGCCTGGTCGGAGAGTCGCTCTGCGGTCTCGGTGAAGCTCGGGGGCAGGGGCAGCTCAAACTTCTTGCCGGACCAGAGCCCGAACAGATAGGCACCCAGATACCAGGTCGGCAGCGCGACCAGCAGACCCACTATGGTGAGCAGCCCTATGTTGGCACCCAGCAGTTCGCTGGCGGCCACCGGGCCCGGGTGGGGTGGCAGGAAGGCGTGCATCACCGCGAAGGCACCGGCGGAGGGCAGGGCATATTTGAGGACTGAGCCGCCGAACTGCTTGGCCACGCTGAAGATGATGGGCAGCATGACGATGAGGCCGGCATCGAAGAAGATAGGGAAGCCGAACAGCAGGGAGGCGATCCCTAGCGCGAAGGGAGCGCGGTGGGAGCCGAAGCGGTTGATCAGGGTGTCGGCAAGCACCTTGGCGCCCCCCGTCATCTCCAGGATCCTGCCTATCATGGCACCGAGGCCGACCAGCAGCGCGACCGAGGCCAGGGTGCCGCCGAAACCGGTCAGCATGGTGGGGATCACCTGGTCATAGGTGACCCCGGTGGCCAGGGCCGTCAGCATGCTGACCAGGGTCAATGCCACGAAGGCATGTACCTTGAATCGCATGATCAGCACCAGCAGCATGACGATAGCGCCAGCGGCTACCGAGAGCAGGTAGGCGACATCGGGTGTGTTCATCGCTCCGTCCATAAAATGTCCTCAAATGGTTCTAGTAGTTGTTCTGCACATTTCTGTGCTCCACTTCACATTGCGCAACGTTACCGGTAACATGTTACCGGTAACGTGCTAACTTAGAACCCATCAGGTAAACGTTTTTTGAAAAGTGAGAGAGAGGTCAAATAATGGCGGGCAAGAGCATTATCGTGATGGGTGTGTGTGGCAGTGGCAAGTCCAGCATAGGCCTCAAGGTGGCCAGCGCCCTGGGCGCCAAGTTCATCGACGGTGATGATCTGCACCCCCGCGCCAACATCCAGAAGATGGCGGGCGGCAACCCTCTCAACGATGAAGACAGGGCTCCCTGGCTGGAGCGGATCCGCGATGCGGCCTACAGCCTGGAGCAGAAGAACGAGCTGGGCGTCATCGTCTGCTCGGCCCTCAAGAAGCAGTACCGCGACCAGATCCGCGAGGGCAACGAATCGGTGCACTTCCTGTTTCTGGATGGCAGCCAGTCCCTCATTCTCGACCGGATGCGGGCACGCAAGGGCCACTTCATGCGGGAAGGCATGGTAAAAAGTCAGTTTGAGACCCTGGAGCGGCCGGATGGCGAGGCCGGTGTGTTTCGCGTCGACATAGATGGCACCTTCGAGCAGGTGGTTGACCGCGCCGTCACCGCCCTGGCGCAGGTGCAATGAGCCATTTCGCGATCCTGGCCTTTGTCGATCGCGTCCGTATTTCCGTGTTGGAGACAATCCTATGACCCATCCCGTGATCACCGAAGTGACCCGCCGCATCCGCGAGCGCAGTGTCGCCCGCCGCCAGGCCTTCCTGGCCCGCATCCAGCGCCAGACCGAGCAGGGCAAGACCCGCGCCTCCCTCTCCTGTGGCAACCTGGCCCACGCCGTGGCCGCCTCCAGCTGTGACGACAAGGGGCGCATCCTCGACATGACCCGCGCCAACGTGGCCATAGTCACCGCATACAACGACATGCTGAGCGCCCATCAGCCCTATCAGGGCTATCCGGACATCATCAAGGGCGCGCTGGCCGAGCTGGGCCACAGCGCCCAGGTGGCCGGCGGTGTGCCCGCCATGTGCGACGGCGTGACCCAGGGCCAGCCGGGGATGGACATGTCCCTCTTCTCCCGGGATCTCATCGCACAGGCCACCGCGGTTTCCCTCTCCCACAACACCTTCGACGCCACCCTGCTGCTCGGCATCTGTGACAAGATAGCCCCGGGCCAGATCATGGGGGCCCTCTCCCATGCGCACCTGCCCACCGCCTTCGTGCCCGCCGGCCCCATGGCGAGCGGCATAGGCAACGACGAGAAGGTGAAGGTGCGCCAGCAGTACGCCGCCGGCGAAGTGGGCCGCGATGCCCTGCTGAAGATGGAGTGCGGCGCCTACCATTCGGCCGGCACCTGCACCTTCTATGGCACCGCCAACACCAACCAGCTGGTGTTCGAGGCCATGGGCCTGATGCTGCCGGGCTCCGCCTTCGTGCACCCCCACAGCGAGTTGCGCCAGGCCCTGACGTACGAGGCGGCTCGCCGCATCAGCGCCATGATCCCGGGCTCCCCGGCCTACCGCCCCTTGAGTCAGGTGCTGGACGAGCGCGCCCTGGTCAACGGCCTGGTGGCCCTGCTCGCCTCCGGCGGCAGCACCAACCACAGTATCCACATGGTGGCGCTGGCCCGCGCCGCCGGCCTGGAGCTGACCTGGGACGACTTGAGCGATCTCTCCGACGTGGTGCCGCTCTTGGTGCGCATGTACCCGAACGGCCCGGCGGACGTGAATGCCTTCGAGCAGGCGGGCGCCGTGCCCGGCCTGATGCGCCGACTGGCGGAGGCGGACCTGATCCACCTGGATGCCACCCCGGTGTTTGGCGAGATGCAGGATTACCTCAGCCGCCCCGCGCTGGTGGATGGCAAGCTGGTGTGGCAGCCGGTGGGGGAGAGCACGGATCCGAGCGTGCTGTCCGTCGCTGGCAGCGTGTTCCAGGCCACAGGCGGCACCAAGCTGCTTTCCGGCAACCTGGGCCGCGCCGTGGTCAAGGTCTCGGCGGTTGCCCCCGAATACAGGGTGATTGAAGCGCCGGCCCGGGTCTTCTCCTCCCAGCATGCTGTGGAGGCGGCCTACAAGGCCGGTGAGCTCAATCAGGACGCCGTCATAGTAGTGCGCCACAATGGCCCGGCCGCCAACGGCATGCCGGAGCTGCACAAGCTGATGCCGGTGCTCGGCAACCTGCAGAAGGCCGGTCACAAGGTGGCCCTGGTCACCGATGGTCGCCTCTCCGGCGCCTCCGGCAAGATCCCGGCCGCCATCCACGTCACCCCGGAAGCGCTGCACGGCGGGGCCATAGGCCTGCTTGCCGATGGCGATCTGCTGCGGGTGGACGCCGACAGCGGCCGCCTCGACTGCCTGACCGATTTGAGCGGCCGCACCCAGGCCGACATCGACCTCACCCTGGAACAAGAGGGGTGGGGCCGTGAACTGTTCAGCGTGATGCGTCGCGCGGTATCGAGCGCCGAGTGCGGCGCCACCATCTTTGACTGAGGAAGAGTTATGCAGAACTGGAAAGTGACCCCTGCCGAGGTGTTTGCCGCCTCTCCGCTGGTACCCGTGATGGTCATCAACGACCTGGAGCAGGCCCTGCCGATGGCCAAGGCGCTGCTGGATGGCGGCATCTCTGTGTTCGAGATCACCCTGCGCACCCCGGTGGCCCTCGACGCCATCGCCCTCATCGCCAAGGCGATGCCGGATGCCATGGTCGGTGCCGGTACAGTGCTCAACTGCGCGCAGTTTGATGCCGCCGTGGCCGCCGGTGCCCGCTTCGTCATCTCCCCGGGCATGACCCCGGCCCTGCTGGCCCACGCGGCCAGGAGCACGGCACCGCTGATCCCGGGGGTGGCGACACCGTCCGAGGTGATGCAGGCGCTGGAAGCGGGCTACGACCACCTGAAATTCTTCCCGGCCGAGGCCAACGGCGGCACCAAGGCGCTGGCCGCCATAGCCGCGCCCCTGCCCCAGGTGAAATTCTGCCCCACCGGCGGCATAGGCCCGAAAAACGTGGCCGACTACCTGGCGCTCAAATGCGTGGCCACGGTCGGCGGCTCCTGGATGCTGCCCGCCGATGCGGTCAAGAGCGGCAACTGGGAAGAGGTGACCCGCCTCTCCCGCGAAGCGGTTGAAATGGTTAAACGCTAAGCGCCCATCGTTTAGAAAAATTGAACAGGCCACCCAAGGGTGGCCTGTCGTTTTTGCGGCTCCGGGAGGCCGGAAAGCCATTTGCATGGAGCCGCCGGCTGTCTTAAGGTCGGGGTCGGTTCCTCACGCTGCCGCCCCTTATGAGTTTTCTTCACCACTCCTACCCGCTGGGGCACCTCACCGCCCTGCACTGCCACTCCCAGGCCCAATACTGCTACCTGCACCAGGGCGGCGGGGTCATCACAGGTCACGATGGGGGCGGCTTGCTGGTGGCCGGCCAGCTCTGCCTGATCCCCGCCGGCTGGGGCCACGAGTTTCGCGTGTTGCGCCACTCCCGGCTCTCGCTGCTCTACAGCCCGCAACCGGCATGCACCACTTTCAGCCAGCTGCAGGTGAGCCCCATGCTGGCGGGTCTCTTCGCCCGCCTGCCTGAGCTGGGGGAGGGAGAGACGCAGGATGCCTATCTGGGGGTGCTGCGCCACGAGCTGGGACTCGCCGCTCCGCTGGCGGGGCAGCTCCCCCTGGCCGTGGATCTGGATCCGCGCCTGCTACGGGTGCTGGAGAGGGTATGCCAGGCCCCCTCCGTCAAGGTGACGCTGGAGGCGCTGGCCCGTGACTGCGGCGCCTCGGTGCGCACCCTCAATCGCCTCTTTGCCCGGCAGCTGGGGTGCAGTTTTCGTCAGTGGCGGGAGCAGGTGTTGATGGGGCGGGCCCGTCAGTTGCAACACCAGGGGATGGCGCCTGCCGAGATTGCCGGGATCCTCGGCTATGAGGATCCCGAGGCCTTCTCGGCGGCCCTGGCGCGGGTGCAGGGCCGTGGCTCAGCGCCGTGAGCCTATATCTGCGTCCTCCTTGCCCCCCGCCAGCAGGCAGGTGACCTCCTCTGTGTGACAGAGCCGGCCATCGCGAAAGGTGAAGAGGCCGCTCACCTTGCAGGCCAGGGTGCCGCCATCCTGGCGGGTGGCTCGAACCAGATGGGTGGAATGAACCCGCTGCCCCAGCTCCAGGGTGGCGACAAACTCGATGGTGGCCTCGGCCAGATGGCCTCTCAAGGTGGCGATATGCTGGCGAAAGGCGGCGTAGTCGAGGGTCTCGCCGTTCACCTGCTGGCAATAGTCGGGGCTGAACCAGGTGTCGAGCTCGGCCAGGGTGAAGCCGGAATCGCAGATGACGCGCTGCAGGCAGGTCTTCAATCTTTCGGTGTGATTCATCTTCTGCTCCTGAATGTGGGACAAGCTGCGCCAGCATAAGTCAGTGAGCAGTGAGGGATCCCGGGAGGACGCGCCATCATGGCGGTCACAGGCGCCAAGGTGGCGCCGGGTGGGAGTGAAGGGGCGGGATCAGCCCAGGCTCTCCCCCTCATAGAGGGAGAAGCCCATGTCCTTGCGGTGCTCGGTCTGGGGTTGCCCATTGAGCCTGGCCAGCAGCATGGCGGCCGCCTCGCGACCTATGGCCTCGCGGGGGGTGCTGATGCTGGCGAGCTTGGGGGTCATGGCGTGGCCTATGTCGAGGGCGTTGCAGCCGGCGATGGCAATCTGCTGGGGCACGGGTATCCACTTGGCCTGGCACTGCAGCAGGGCGCCGACAGCAACGTCGTCGTTGGTGCAGAACAGGCCGTCGAGGTCGGGGTAGCGGGCCATGGCCTGCTCCAGCAGCTCGCCCCCCAGGGTGAAGCTGGAGGACTGTTCGGTCAGCAGGTGCTGGCCATCCAGGCCGAAGTCCGCCATCGCCTGGTAGTAGCCCTCCATCCGCAGCTGGGTGCGCACATCGAGGCGCGCCCCCAGGTAGACCACCTTGCGCCGTCCCCGGCGCAGCATCTCTGTTACCATGGCCCGGGCGGCGGCGCGGTGATCCATGCCGACCACCATGTCGATGGGGGAGAGCGGCAGATCCATGGTCTCCACCACTGGAATGCCGGCGGTGGCGATCATCTTGCGGGTGCGCTCCGTGTGCTGGGTGTCCGAGAGGATGAGGCCATCCACGTTGTAGGAGAGCAGGGAGGCAACCTGCTCCTCCTCCCGCTCCGGGCTGTAACCGTAGTGGGCGAGCAGGGTCTGGTAGCCGGCGGGCCGGGTCACCGCCTCTATGCCGTGGATCACCGCCGAGAAGACCTGGTTGGAGAGGGAGGGGATCAGTATGCCGATCGCCTTGCTGGTGGCGTTGGAGAGCATGTCCGGCGCCCGGTTCGGGATGTAGCCGAGCTCCTCCACCGCCGCGGCGATCCGCTCACGGGTGCCTTCGGCCACGGCGGACGGGTCACGCAGGTAGCGGCTGACCGTCATCTTGGTGACCCCGGTCAGGTCGGCGATGTCCTGCAGTGTGGGGCGGCGCTTGCGGGTGTCGTTCATCTCGGGATCCGGCAAAGAATGTTACAGGTAACATTACCGTTTTTGCGCAACAAAGTCAGCATATGACGCCATCACAGGAGAGGCTGGGGATGATCAAGGGCAAGTGTTTCGAGGGGAAGAGGTTCGAGCAGCAGGATGTGGAGGGGGAGCAGTTCTCGGAGTGCCGCTTTATCGACTGCAACTTCTCCTGGCTGGATCTGAGCGATAGCCGCTTCGTCGATTGCAGCTTCTACGATCGGGAGAGTGAGCGGGGCTGCCTGTTGCAAGGCTGCGACCTGCGGGAGGCGAGCTTTCTGCGCTGCGATCTCACCCTGGCGGATTGCAGCCGCAGCCAGTGTCTGGGGCTGGAGATGCGTGACTGTCAGGCGGTCGGCATCAACTTCGGCCACGCCAGCTTCGCCAACCAGATCACCGCCAAGAGCTACTTCTGCGAGGCCCACCTGACCGGCAACAATTTCAGCTACGCCAACTTCGACGGCTGCCTGCTGGAGAAGTGCGAACTCGGCGGCAACCGCTGGCAGGGGGCCAGTCTGCTGGGGGCCTCCCTGGCGGGATCCGATCTCAGCGGCTCCGAGTTTGGGCAGATCGACTGGACCAGCTTCAACCTGCAGGGCTGCGATCTGCGCCAGTGCGATCTGCCCGGGCTGGATCTGCGCCGGGTCAACCTGGACGGGGTGCAGATAAACGAGGAGCAGCAGCAGACCCTGCTGGAGCAGATAGGCCTGGTCGTCTTCCCCTGAGACGGGGAAAACGATGTAAGTTTTCACCAACCAGGACGGGCGGTGCGGCTCTTCCCCTGCAAAGCAAAAAGCCTGCGTGATGCAGGCTTTTTGCTGGGGGAGCGGTGAGGGTGTGCCGCCGTTCGCGCCATTCTCCCTCGCGGGAGGAGGGCTGAGGGGCGCTGGCTCAGCCTAGCCAGCTGTTGTTGGCCGGGTTGATGGCCTCGCCAAGGTGGGCTTAGCGTCTGGCCAGCCACTTGGTCGGGTTGATGGCTTCGCCCTGGTAGCGGATCTCGAAGTAGAGGCCGGGTCTGTCCTGGCCGCCGCTGTCGCCGACCAGGGCCACGGGTTCGCCCTGCTCCACGCTCTGACCCACCTGACGCAGCAGCGACTGGTTGTGACCGTAGAGGCTCATGTAGCCGCGGCCGTGGTCTATCACCAGCAGCATGCCGAAGCCGTCCAGCCAGTCCGCATAGACCACCTGACCCGGTGCCACCGCCTTGACCTGGGTCCCCTCGCTTGCGCCTATCAGGGTGCCCTTCCACTTCAGTTCGGCGGTGCGCGGCGAGCCGTAGGAGATGAGGATGGGCCCCTGTACCGGCCAGCGCAGGCTGCCGTTGGTGCTGAGGCCGTTGTAGCCGCCACTTGCCTTGGTGGTGCTGCTGCGCGCGGCGGCCTGTTGCTTCGCCACCCGGTTCTGCTGTTCGGTGACCCTCTGCTGCTCGGCGGCGAGCCGTTGCTGTTCGCCCGCCTTCTGCTGCTGGGCCGCGATCCGCTGTTGCTCCGCAATCCGCTTCTGCTCGGCGGCCAGGCGTTGGGCCTCCAGGCGGCGCTGGCGCTCCTGCTCGGCCTTGATCTTGGCGAGGCGCTCCCGCTCGGCCCGCTCGCGGCGTTCCTTCTCTTCCTGCTGGCGACGCAACTCTTCCAGCCTGGCCTTCAGGGCCTTCTCCGCCTTGACCAGCTTGGTGAGCTTCTGTTCGTCGTTTTGCACCGACTGCTGCAACTGGTTGCGCACCTTGGCACGGCTCTGCTGGCTGGCCAGCAGGCTCTGGTGATGCTCCTGCTGTTCGCTCAGCAGTGTCTGCAGCCTGGTCTCGGTCTCTTTGGTGGCCAGCTGGTTTTTCGCCAGCTTGTTGCGGGTGGCGCGCAGGGCGTCTATGGCCTCGATGCGAGCCTTGTTGAGATAGTCGTAGTAATCGAGCGAGCGGCTCAGTTTGGCCGGATCCTGCTGGTTGAGCAGCAGTTTGAGGTAGTCGTGGTTGCCCGCCTGGAAGGCGCTTTCCGCCTGCTTGGCCAGCAACTGTTTCTGGTGTTTGGCTTGTTGTTCCAGCGCCAGCTTGTCCTGCTGCAGGTCGGCCAGCTTCTGCTGGTTCTGTTTCAGTTGCAGCCGGGTCTGATCCAGCTTGGCGGCGGCGGCCGAGATGGCCTGCTCGTCAGCCTTGAGCTGGGTGTTGAGCTTGGCAAGCTCCTGCTTGCTGAGCTTGAGGGTCTTCTGCTGTTCCTTGATCTCGGACTGCATGGCCCCCAGCTGCTGGTTCGCAGCCTGGGCCGTGCCGGCGCCGCCGACCAGGCAAAAAAACAGCGCGCCGGCCAACAGGCCGACGCGACTGGTTTTCTGTGAAATAACTTCGCATCCCCGCATGGGGCAGGATTATTTCAGAATCATCAGGGGCTTGCCAGTCATTTCCGGCGGCACAGGAAGACCCATAAGGGTCAGCATGGTCGGGGCCAGATCGGACAGTTTGCCGCCCTCCAGTACCTCGGCCTTGCGACCGAAATAGATGAGGGGAACCGGCAGATTGGTGTGGGCGGTGTGGGCCTGACCAGTCTCTTCGTCCAGCATCTTCTCGGCGTTGCCGTGGTCGGCGGTGATCAGGCACTCGCCACCCACTTCCGCCAGGGCCTCGGTGACGCGGCCTATGCAGTGGTCAACGGCTTCGCAGGCCTTGACGGCCGCATCGAACACGCCGGTGTGGCCAACCATGTCGCCGTTCGGGTAGTTGCAGATGATGACGTCGTACTTGCCGCTCTTGATGGCGCCGACCAGCTTGTCGGTCAGCTCTTCGGAGCTCATCTCCGGCTGCAGGTCATAGGTGGCCACTTTCGGGCTGGCGACGATCTCGCGGTCTTCACCGGTGAAGCAATCTTCTTCGCCACCGTTGAAGAAGAAGGTGACGTGAGCGTACTTCTCGGTCTCGGAGATGCGCAGCTGGGTCTTGCCCTGCTTGGCCAGCCACTCGCCCAGGGTGTTGACCAGGGCGGTGGGCGGGTAGGCGCAAGCGGTCTTGATGTCGGCCGCGTACTCGGTCAGCATCACGAAGTTCAGGGCCGGGGTGGCGGCACGGGCGAAGCCGGTGAAGTCGCTGTCGACGAAGGCGCGGGTGATCTCGCGGGCACGGTCGGCACGGAAGTTCATGAAGATCAGCGCATCGCCATCTTCCATGGGGGCGGCGTCGCCGATGCGGGTGGCCTTGACGAACTCGTCGTTCTCTTCACGGGCATAGGCGGCAGCCAGGGCGTCGGTGGCGTTGTCGGCGGTGAACTCGCCCTTGCCCTGGGTCATCAGGTCATAGGCTTGCTGCACGCGATCCCAGCGGTTGTCACGGTCCATGGCGAAGTAACGGCCGATCATGGAGGCGAAACGACCCTTGCCCAGGCGGGCGAACAGGGCGTCGAACTGCTCGATGGAGGATTGGGCGGAGCGCGGCGGCACGTCGCGGCCATCCAGGAAGGCGTGGAAGTAGATCTTCTCGGCGCCACGCTTGGCGGCCATTTCGATCATGCCCATGATGTGCTCTTCGTGGCTGTGTACGCCACCCGGGGACATCAGACCCATGATGTGCACGGCCTTGCCCTTGGTCACGGCAGCGTCAACAGCTTTGCCCAGCTCGACGTTCTGGAAGAAGTCGCCGTCCTGGATGTCTTTGGAGATGCGGGTCAGCTCCTGATAGACGATGCGACCGGCGCCGATGTTGACGTGGCCCACTTCGGAGTTGCCCATCTGGCCGTCCGGCAGACCCACATCCAGGCCGGAGCCGGAGATCAGGGTGCTGGTGTAGTCACGGGCCAGGCGGTCCAGGTTCGGAGTCTTGGCGGCGGCAACGGCGTTGTGCTCTTGCTTGGTGCTGTAGCCCCAACCGTCCATGATGACCAGAACCAAAGGTTTCTTAGCTGTTGACATAAGACTATGTCCTCTCGGATAGGAATGAATTGCGGGAAGTGAAACTAGCGTAATATTACTACATCTGCCGAAATAGTCACCTGATAGCCAAGTCCCTCTTCCACCTCTGTTTTTACCTGTTATCCGGCTGTATTTGGCATGTTGCCGGCTTGTCTTTGTGCAGGGTTCTCCCCCTGGCGCCACTCCCCCGAAGCGGGTGGCTGCCCCGTCCCCAAGCCGGTTTGGGGGCGGGCAATCCTTGATGGGAGCTTGCTCTCGCTTTGCCGCCAAGATGGCTGATCTTATCAAGGGCCCCATGTATACTCGGGCCCTTGTCTTGGTCCCTGGATAGTAGAAGATGCAAGAGTATTTGGATTTTGCGGCCCGCAACCCGCTGCTGGCAGCAGCCTGGTTCGGCCTGGCAGGCACCCTGGTGTACACCACTGTGCGTGCTCGTTTTTCTCCGGTGAAGGCGGTGAACAATCACGGCGCCACCCTGCTGATCAACCGTGAAAATGCCACTGTGGTGGACATTCGCAGTCAGGATGAGTTTGCCAAGGGTCATCTGGCCGGCGCCCATCACCTGCCCCTCACCCAGATCCAGGCGAACAATCTGGGACCGGTTGAAAAGCACAAAGATGCCCCCATCATAGTGGTGTGCGAGTCGGGGATGACCGCTGGTGGCGCGGGTCGCCAACTGAGCAAAGCCGGTTTCAAACAGGTATATGTGCTCAGCGGTGGCATGGCCCAATGGCGTGCAGATAATCTGCCGGTGACCAAAAAACGCTGATTTAAGGGCCTGCGCCCACTCATTGTCTTAAAAAGGAATCAAACGAAATGGCTGACGAAATCAACAACCAGGAAGTGCAACCGGAATTCCACATCCAGCGTGTCTACACCAAGGATGTCTCCTTCGAAGCCCCCAATACTCCGCACATCTTCCAGAAAGAGTGGCAGCCGGACGTCAAGCTGGACATGGACACCAAGACCAATGTCCTGGCTGACGGCGTGTACGAGGTCGTGCTGACCCTGACTGTGACCTGCAAGCTGGAAACCGAGACCGCCTTCCTGTGTGAAGTGCAGCAGGCCGGTATCTTCACCATCGGCAACCTGCCGGAGCCGCAGCTGGCACACTGCCTGGCCGCCTTCTGCCCGAACATCCTGTTCCCCTATGCCCGCGAAGCCGTGGCCAACCTGGTGAGCAAGGGGTCCTTCCCGCAGCTGAACTTGGCACCGGTCAACTTCGACGCCCTGTTTGCCCAGCACATGGCACAGGTTCAGGCCCAGCAGGCGACTGCGGAAGCCTGATAATGGCCGACCAGATCGCAATCTCGGTCTTGGGGGCGGGGTCTTATGGCTCCGCCCTTGCCATTTCTCTGGCGCGCAACGGCCATCCGACCCTGCTGTGGGGTCACGATCCCGCCCATGTCGCCGAGCTGGAACAAGATCGCTGCAACAAGGCGTTTCTGCCTGATGTCCCTTTCCCCGCCGATCTGCAGCTGACTGCGGATCTGCAAGCGGCGGTGCAGGCTGCTCCCGTGTTGCTGCTGGTGGTGCCGAGCCATGTGTTCGGTCAGGTGCTGGCCCGGGTCAAACCCTTCCTGCGCCCGGATACCCGTATCGCCTGGGCCACCAAGGGGCTGGAGCCGGACAGCGGCCGCCTGCTGCAGGACGTGGCCCGTGACGTGCTGGGGGAGACTATCCCGCTGGCGGTGATCTCCGGTCCGACTTTCGCCAGAGAGCTGGCCGCCGGCCTGCCGACCGCCATCTCGGTGGCATCGACTCACGACGACTTCGCCGACGATCTCTCGCAACTGCTGCACTGCGGCCGCTCGTTCCGGGTCTATACCAATCCGGACTTCATCGGTCTGCAACTGGGCGGGGCGGTCAAGAACGTCATCGCCATCGGTGCCGGTCTCTCCGACGGGCTGGGTTTTGGCGCCAACGCCAGAACCGCGCTCATCACCCGGGGTCTGGTGGAGATGCAGCGCCTCGGTGCCGCATTGGGTGCTGATGCCAAGACCTTCATGGGGATGGCGGGGCTCGGGGATCTGGTGCTGACCTGTACCGACAACCAGTCCCGCAACCGTCGCTTCGGTCTGGCCCTCGGGGCCGGCAAGTCGGTGGAAACCGCCATGACCGAGATCGGTCAGGTGGTGGAAGGCTATCGCAACACCAAGGAGGTGCATCTGCTGGCGGCCCGTTGTGGCGTCGAGATGCCCATCTGCGAGCAGATCTTCAAGGTGCTGTACGAAGGCAAGAACCCGAAAGAGGCGGCCATCGCCCTGCTGTCGCGAGACAAGAAGGACGAGTAATCTGCCCGCCGCAGAATGCAAAAGGCCCCGCCAGCTGGCGGGGCCTTTTCTTTGCCGCATGTCTTTGCCACAAGGGCAGCAAATCAATAGTAGGAGTGATCGCCACGCTGGTGCTCGGTGGCATCTTTCACGCCGTTGAGCTCGCCCGGGAATTTCTCCAGCAGCTGCTTCTCGATCCCCTCTTTCAGGGTGTAATCCACCTGAGAACAGCCGTTGCAACCACCACCGAACTGCAAAATCGCCAGCTTGTCGTCGGTGATGTCAATCAAGGTCACCTTGCCGCCGTGACCGGCCAGCATGGGGTTCACCTCTGACATCAGCACGTATTCGATGCGATCGGCCAGGGGGGCATCGTCGGCCACCTTGCGCATCTTGGCGTTGGGCGCCTTCAGGGTGAGCTGGGAGCCCATCTGATCGGTGACGAAGTCGATGGTGGCATCGACCAGGTAAGGGGCGCTCAGGGGATCGACCAGACAGTCGAAGCCGCTGAAGGGCAGGTGTTGATCTTCCGGATCGACCGCGTCGGGTGGGCAATAGGATACGCCGCACTCGGCATTCTGGGTTCCCGGATTGACCACAAACACCCGGATGTTGGTGCCATCAGGCTGCTTCTCCAGCAACTTGCGGAAGTGGGCCTGGGCGGTGTCGGAAATGCTGATCATCACTATCCTCATAAACCTGAGTGTACGACTAGGGTATTCATGATAACTCTCTTGGCGGGGCTTGGGTAGCGTGTCGATGGCTACCCTATGTGACCCTGAGCGCAACAAGCGCATGACAAGACGCCAGACCGCTATTTCCTCCTATCCATGCCGCCCCGGCTATTTGATGTGCCTCTGCGTGCGGCAAAGTGCCCACACTTCCACCTTCTCAACGCCACTTTTGCGGAGTAAACGGCTGAGCTGGCCGGCGGTGGCGCCTGTGGTGACCACATCGTCGAGCAGGGCTACGTGACGATAGCTGTGGGGTGCTATCTGAAAGGCGCCGCGCAGGTTGCGCCGCCGCTGGCCGGCACTGAGCCGGGTTTGCTGCGGAGTGGCCCTGATCCTGCGCAGCAGCCGGGTGTCGCAGGGGATGCCGGTGAGCGCGCCAAGGGCCAGTCCAATCTCTTCCGCCTGATTGAAGCCGCGCCACCACTGGCGCCACCAGTGCAGGGGGACCGGAATGATGGCCTCGGGGAGATCGTCTCCCTCCAGATGGTCGGCCAGCAGGCGGGCGAGCAGCGGCGCCAGCAGGATCTGGCCCGAGTATTTCAGCCGGGGAATGAGCAGCGAATAGGGGAGCTGATAGTCGCCTATCACCTGCAGTCGCTCCCAGGGCGGTGGCCTGCGCTGGCAGCGTCCGCACAGCGGCTCGTTTCCTTCGTGGTGCTCTGGCAAGGGGGCCGCGCAGAGCCTGCATTTGCGGCAAGGCTGGTGCAGGGAGTGCTGACACCAGCTGCACAGCAGAGGCTGGTCATCACAGGGCTGGCGACAGAGCAGGCAGAGACCGAGCCAGTCGGATCGGCTGCCGAGGATCGGACTTGCTTTGGCGAGCAGCCGCTTTAACATGCAGGCTCCAAGCAGATGAACAGGGATCTTGAGTCTAGATGAGCGTATCGGTTGAGCGGTTTGGCCAGGGTCAGGACCTGGTGTTGTTGCATGGCTGGGGCATGAATTGTGCTGTCTGGCACGGTATTGCCCAGCAGTTGGCGGCCCACTATCGGCTGCACCTGGTGGACTTGCCCGGGTTTGGCAACAGCCCCCTTGGCGAGGGGAGTGACTACTCCTTGCCCTGGCTGGCGGAGCAGGTCGCCACAGTCCTGCCGGAAAAATGCCATCTGCTCGGCTGGTCCCTCGGTGGTCTGGTGGCGAGCCAACTGGCCCTGACCCGGCCCGAGCGCCTCCACTCCCTCATCACTGTCGCCAGCTCCCCCTGCTTCATGGCCCGTGAAGACTGGCCCGGCATAGCCCCCAAGGTGCTGGCGGGGTTCAACCAGATGCTGGCGGGGGACTTCATGCAGACCATAGAGCGTTTCCTCGCGATCCAGGCCATGGGCAGCGAGCATGCCAGAAACGACATTCGCCAGTTGCGTCACTGGCTGGCGGAGCGTCCGGCCCCCCGGCTTGCCGCACTGGAGGCGGGTCTCGGCCTGCTGGCCGACGTGGATCTGCGGGATGAACTATCTGCGCTCAGTCTGCCCTGGCTGCGCATCTATGGCCGGCTGGATTCCCTGGTGCCCAAGGCAGCCATACCGCTGCTGGACGAGCGCTATCCTGCGAGTCGCAGCCTGGTGCTGGAGAAGGCCTCCCACGCCCCCTTCATCTCCCATCCAGAGCCTTTCATCACCCTGTTGCGACAGTTCATTGGCTGATCCTTGAGCGACATGCTTCAATAACGCCTCTAGGTGGTGGATAATCAGCCAACCATGAAAGGAGTGAGCCGATGCGTATCGATTCTGCCATGACCACGGGCGTACAGGGATTCCAGCGGGCCGAGCAACTGGCCGGTCAGGCATCCGGGCAGCTCGCCCGCCTCAACACCCCGGCGGGCGACCAGGTACAGGTGACGGACGAGCTGGTCAATCTCAAGGTGGCCGAGCTGCATGCCGGCGCCTCCGCCAAGGTGATCCAGACCGCCAGCGACATGTTGGGCACCCTGATAGACATCAGGGTGTGAGATGAACATCAACGTCAGTCTGTCGTCCCTGATCCCCAATCAGCTGCAACCGCAGGTTGATATGAGTGGGCACTCTGATAGACATCAAGGTGTGAGATGAGCATCAGCGTCAGTCTGTCGTCCTTCATCCTCGTTCAGCTGCAACCGCAGACGGATATGGGTGGGGACCTCGATCGACATCAGGGTGTGAGATGAACATCAACGTCAGCCTGCCGCCCCTGATCCCCAATCAGCTGCAACCGCAGACTGAATCGGCGCAGACTGACAACCGCCGTGCTGAGCTGGTTCCCCCCAGCCGCCAGAGCGAAGCGTCCAATCCCGAGTCCGGCGTTGCCTCTCAGAAAGACAAGTCCAGAGCCGCCCAGGCCAACCCCAATCCGCCCGCCGCGTCGACCCGGGATAATGCGCAGGCCAGCCCGACGCCCCCGTCTCATCGCTTCGTCGAAGCCACGGGGGAGGAGAGCCAGCGCCGGCAGCAGCAGGATCCCGAACAGCAGGAGCAGCAAAAACAGCAGCGCCAGCTGGCCGCGTTTGTTGAGCGGGATCTCGAGGTACGCAAGCATGAGCAGGCGCACCAGATGGCAGGCGGCGAGCATGCGGGCAGCCCCAGCTACCAGTTTTCCCATGGGCCGGATGGCAAGCGTTATGCCACCGGGGGTGAGGTGGTCATCGACATCGGCGCCATCCCGGGCGATCCGGCTGCCACCCTCGCCAAGATGCAGCAGGTGCGTGCCGCCGCCCTGGCGCCGGCAGAGCCCTCGTCACAGGATCTGAGCGTGGCCCGCGCCGCCACCGTCAAAGAGGCCCAGGCCCGCAAGGAGCTGATGGAGGTCAAGGGCGCTTCAATCGGGCCGCTCGGCGCCTACATGGACAGGCGCAATCAGGTGATAGCCCAGCACTATCAGCAGGCCGTCAGGCCCGCTCCTCGTCAGACCTTCAGCCAGGACATCTGAGCGAGTCCGGGCTGGCGCAGGCGTTTCGAACAGATGTAAAAAAGCCCCTCGCGGGGCTTTTGTCATTTCAGTGTCCCGTCCTGAATATGGTTTACACCTTTCCCCCACATAAATGGAGACCCCGATGGGACAAGGTGTGAAACGGACACAGCGCGATTACTCGCTGACTTTTAAACTGGCGCTGGTCGAGCAGATTGAAAAAGGCGAGCTCACCTACAAACAGGCTCAGGCCCGTTATGGCATTCAGGGCCGCTCCACCGTTCTGGTATGGTTGCGTAAACATGGTCGGCAAGATTGGAGCCTGGGGGCTTCTGTGCGCGCCGGCAGGAGCACCACCATGCCTGACCCCGACAACCAGACGCCCGAACAGCGCATCAAGGAACTCGAGCAACAGCTGGCGCTGATGAGCCAGAAGGCCCAGTTCTTTGAGGCCGTCGTCGATGTACTGAAGAATGACTACGGGCTCTCCATCGTAAAAAAGCGACCCGGCAAGTCCTCTCGCAGCGGCAAGTCGAGAGGCTGACCATCGTCAGGGCTTGCCTGTTTCTGGGAATAAGCCGTCAGGCTTACTACAAGCGCAATCGGGTCGCCGACGAGCGCCACGCACAGGGACTGCAGGTGGTGCGCTTTGTGCGTCAGGTTCGACTGCGACAACCTCGGGTGGGCACTCGCAAGCTGCATTATCTGCTGCAGGGTCAGGATGATGGCGGGCTCAAGGTCGGGCGGGACAGGCTGTTTCGGATATTGGCCGAGCACCGCCTGCTGGTGCCGCCCAGGCGGGCGTATCACAAGACCACCCACAGCTTTCACCGTTTCTACCGTCATCCCAACTTGCTCAAGGCAGGGTCGGAGCAGGTCACGCCGGTGGCACCGGAGCAAGTCTGGGTCGCCGACATTACTTATCTGCCAGCCAGGAGCGGGCCGCTGTACCTGAGCCTGGTGACAGATGCTTACTCACGCAAGATAGTGGGTCATCACGTGCACGAGGGGATGCATGCCGAGTCGGTGGCCATGGCGTTCAAGAAAGCGCTGAAGCAACGGCGTGGCGGCGGGGAGCTTATCCATCACTCGGACCGCGGCGTGCAGTATTGCTCGGGGCTGTATCAGTCATTGCATGAACGGCACGGGGTGAAATGCTCGATGACGGATGGCTATGACTGTTACCAGAATGCGTTGGCGGAGCGGGTGAACGGAATTTTGAAAGGAGAGTTGTTGTTGCAAAGCCCGCAGGACCTGGCGCAAGCACGGGAGATGGTGCGCGAGGCGGTGGATATTTACAACCTGGAGCGACCGCATCATGCCTTGAAATACAGAACCCCCGATGCGGTGCATCGGGGGTTCTGAGTCACGTGAAGCTAGACGAAAATGTGTAAACCTATTTCAGGACTAGACACAGGGCAATCACTTCTTCATCTTGGAGAGGGCGGCGGCGAAGGCGTTGCCCATGGCGCCACCGGCAGGGGCACCCTGTTTCGGCTCCTGCCTGGGTCTGGCGTTGCCTGCACCCGATGGGCGGGATTCCGCCGGCTTGCGGGCGGGTTGTCCCGCTTTCTCGTCGAGGCGCATGGTCAGGCTGATGCGCTTGCGCGGTACATCCACCTCCAGCACCTTGACCCGCACTATGTCCCCCGCCTTGACCACCTCGCGGGGATCCTTGACGAAACGATCGGTCAGGGAGGAGATGTGTACCAGCCCGTCCTGATGGACGCCGATGTCGACGAAGGCGCCGAAATTGGTGACGTTGGTGACCACACCTTCCAGCACCATCTCGGGCACCAGGTCGCTTATCCTCTCCACCCCGTCCCTGAAGGTGGCTGTCTTGAACTCGGGGCGCGGATCCCGGCCCGGCTTGTCCAGCTCGCCTATGATGTCGGTGACTGTGGGCACGCCGAATTGCTCGTCCGTGTAGTCGGCCGGTTTCAGGCTGCGGAGCAGGCTGCTGTTGCCGAGCAGGCTGTCCACTGTCTGTTCAAGTTGGGCGAGGATCCGCTCCACCACCGGATAGGATTCCGGGTGCACCGCCGAGCCGTCCAGCGGATTGTTGCCGCCACGAATGCGCAGGAAGCCGGCACACTGCTCGAACGCCTTGGGCCCGAGTCGGCTCACCTTCAGCAGTTGCTGGCGGCTCTTGAAGGCGCCGTGCTCATCCCGATAGGCGACGATATTCTGGGCCAGGGTCTGGGAGAGGCCGGAAACCCGGTTGAGCAGGGCGACCGAAGCGGTATTCACATCCACACCGACCGCGTTCACGCAATCCTCGACCACGGCATCCAGCCGGCGGGCCAGCTGGCTCTGGCCGACGTCGTGCTGGTACTGGCCCACGCCTATGCTCTTGGGGTCGATCTTGACCAGCTCGGCCAGGGGATCCTGCAGGCGGCGGGCGATGGAGACGGCGCCACGGATGGAGACGTCGAGATCCGGGAACTCCTGGGAGGCGAGCTCGGAGGCGGAGTAGACCGAGGCGCCTGCCTCGCTCACCACTATCTTCTGGGCCCGGGCCAAGGGGTAGCGCTCGAACAGATCGCTCACCAGGCGGTCGGTCTCCCGGGAGGCGGTGCCGTTGCCTATGCTGATGAGCTCGACCTTGTGCTTCTGGCACAGTTCGCTCAGGGTCTTGAGGCTCTGATCAATCTGGCGCTTGGGTTCGAACGGATAGATGGTGGCGTGATCGACCAGCTTGCCGGTGGCATCCACCACGGCCACCTTGACCCCGGTGCGGATGCCGGGATCCAGCCCCATGGTGCAACGCATGCCGGCCGGCGCTGCCATCAGCAGATCCTTGAGGTTCATGGCGAACACCTTGATCGCCTCGTCCTCTGCCGATTCGCGGATGCGGCCGATAAGCTCGGTTTCCATCTGCAGAGAGAGCTTGATCTTCCAGGTCCAGCTCACCACTCCCTGCAGCCACTTGTCGGCCGGACGGCTCTGCAGATTGAGTTTGAGGTGATGGGCGATGATCCCTTCGCAGGGGCTGGCACTCTCATCGTCACCGGTGACCAGCGCCAGGTTGAGGATCCCCTCGTTGCGCCCGCGCAGCATGGCCAGCACCCGGTGGGAGGGGGCCTTGTGCAGGGGCTCGTCGTGCTCGAAGTAGTCCTTGAACTTGGCCCCTTCCTGCTCCTTGCCTGCCACCACGCGGGCCCGCAGGGTGGCGTTCTGCCACAGGTAGTCCCGCAGCTTCTCCAGCAGATCGGCCTGCTCGGCGAAGCGTTCCATCAGGATGTAACGGGCGCCGTCGAGGGCGGCCTTGCTGTCGGAGATCCCCTGCTCGGCATTGAGGAAGCGGGCTGCCGCCTGCTCGGGATCCTTCATCGGATCGGTGAGCAACAGATTGGCCAGCGGCTCCAACCCAGCTTCTATGGCCATCTGCCCCTTGGTGCGACGCTTGGGCTTGTAGGGGAGGTAGAGATCTTCCAGCCGGGTCTTGCTGTCGGCACCGTTCAGCTCGCGCGCCAGCTCGGGGGTCAGCTTGCCCTGTTCCTCGATGGAGCGAAGGATCACCTGGCGGCGATCTTCCAGTTCACGCAGATAGCCGAGGCGGTTCTCCAGGGTACGCAGTTGACTGTCGTCCAGACCGCCGGTCACCTCCTTGCGATAACGGGCGATAAAGGGAACGGTCGAGCCTTCATCCAGCAGGCGCACGGCGGCCTGCACCTGTTCCGGGCGGGCATTCAGCTCACCGGCAATCTGTCTCTCAATTACATGGCTGTGCATCTGGGGTCTCTGTGGTCGGGTCTGTCCTACGGGCCGGCAGTGGTTGGGAGTTGTCGCGGCGGGCTGCTGGCTCGTCAGCTGACTCCCGGTGCGCTTCTGCGGCCGGTTGGCGCCGCAAGGCGCCGGGTGTGAGCACTATATGAGGTCGACGCTGGGGATGCTACCCCGGGCAAGGGCGCCAGCCTGACCCCGCGGGGGCAGGTGGGCCCATGTTCCCCCGGCAGGGTCACTTGGGGTAGCTGATGTCGTTGACATACCAGCAGGCGTCACCCACTGGCGTGCGCACTATGGCCTCGTCGCCGACCTCTTTCTTGAGCAGGGCGCGGGCCATGGGGGAATCGATGGAGATGTAATCCTTGCGACCGAAGATCTCGTCATAGCCGACGATGCGAAAGCGCTTGGTCTCTCCCTCCTCACTCTCCACCTCGACCCAGGCGCCGAAGAACACCTTGCCCTCCTGGGAGGGGGAGTAATCGACTATGGTCAGCTCCTCCAGGCACTTGCGCAGGTAGCGAACCCGGCGGTCTATCTCCCGCAACCGCTTCTTGTTGTACTGGTAGTCGGCGTTCTCGCTGCGATCCCCGAGGCTCGCCGCCCAGGCTACCTTCTTGGTGACCTCGGGTCTCTCCTCGCGCCACAGGGTGTCGTGCTCCTGCCGGAGCTGGTTGTAGCCTTCACGGGTGATGAGTTTGGTTTTCATGGGCTTATCAGTCCCTGCTGCCTGCATGGCGGGTTGCGTCGTCTTGCTCGGGATCTTAGCCATTGGCGTCCGAGTGTCGAGCAGAATACATGGAAAGAGGATCACTCGGAGCCTATCTGTCCCCCGGAACCCCCGGCCAAGGGTAATAACCGGTAACATATTTATGCTTTGTGGTTGCCAGAGCGAGCCCTAGTATTGGGAGGAGACAGAGAGGAGAGGCGGCAATGAGTCAGCAATACAAGGTCCTGGTGGTCGACGACGACCTGAAACTACGCTCCCTGCTGGAGCGTTACCTCACCGAACAGGGATTTGTGGTGCGGGGCGTTGCCAATGGAGAGCAGGCCGATCGCCTGCTGACACGCGAGAACTTCAGCCTGATGGTACTCGACCTGATGCTGCCGGGGGAGGACGGACTCTCCATCTGCCGCCGCCTGCGGGAGGCGGGCAACCAGATCCCGGTGCTGATGCTCACCGCCAAGGGGGACGAAGTGGATCGCATCGTCGGTCTGGAGATGGGGGCGGATGACTATCTGCCCAAGCCGTTCAACCCCCGTGAGTTGCTGGCCCGGATCCGCGCCGTGTTGCGCCGCCATACCGTCGAGCTGCCCGGCGCACCCTCCACTGCCGAGAAGATGGTGAGCTTTGGCGCCTATCAACTCAACCTGGCGACCCGCGAGCTGAGCCGTGACGGGGAGCCGGTGGCCCTGACCAGCGGCGAGTTTGCCGTCCTCAAGGTGTTGGTGAGCCACCCTCGCGAGCCGCTTTCCCGGGACAAGCTGATGAACCTGGCCCGGGGCCGGGAATACACAGCCACAGAGCGCAGCATAGATGTGCAGGTCTCCCGTCTGCGCCGCCTGCTGGAGCAGGATCCGGCCCAGCCCCGTTACCTGCAGACAGTGTGGGGCCTGGGCTATGTCTTCGTGCCTGACGGTGACGGGGAATGAAAAAAGTGGGCAGCATGTTCTCCCGCATGCTCTGGTTCCTGGCCGCCGTGCTGGTGGTCTATCAGGTGGTCTCCTACGCCACCTTCTACAACTATCTGCTGGCGCCCACCGTCAAGCAGATCAGCCACCTGCTGGCCAATCAGGTCAAGCTCATCTTCCCTGCCGACAGCAACCAGCTGGCGCTGAGCGAGGATGCCGAGGCGCTGGTCTATGTGACCACGGGCAGCGACATCTACACCCAGAGCGAGGCGGAGCAGCACGGACTCAAGGATTCCAAGCCCTACCCCTATCTGGAGGAGAACATCAGCCGCGAGCTGAAGGGGGAAACCAGGGTCAGGGTCGAGATCCAGGATCACTACATCATCTGGATCCAGCCGCCCCAGGCCAGCCAGATGTGGGTGCGCATCCCCCTGACCGAGATCGAGGATGACGACATAGAGCCCCTCATCATCTACATGAGCGTGCTGCTGGTAGTGACCCTGTTTGCGGCCTGGCGCTTCGCCCGCCAGCTGGTGCGACCGCTGGAAGATCTGGAGGCGGGGGCCGTGGCCGTGGCGCGGGGCCAGTTCCCCGATGCCCTGGGAGAGCACGGTTCGCGGGAGGTACGCCGCCTGACCCGCACCTTCAACCACATGTCGCACTCCATCAAGGGACTTATCGAAGAGCGCAACCTGATGATGGCCGGGGTCTCCCACGATCTGCGCACGCCCCTGACCCGCATCCGGCTGGCGACCGAGATGATGTCCTCCGGGGATGAGTACCTCAAGGAGAGCATCAATGCGGACATCGACGAGTCCAACGGCATCATAGATCAGTTCATCGACTACATACGCCCGAACGAGGGGCTGGAGGCTCATCCGATCGACCTGACCCAGCTCATCCACGATGCGCTGCTGATGCAGACCGATCAGGGGTTGGAGGTGGAGCTGCTCCTGCCGGAGCAGGCGGTGCGGGTGGCCTGCCATCCCATCAGCATCCGCCGCATCCTCAACAACCTGTCGGGCAATGCGCTGCGCTACGGCGCGACCCGGCTGCAGGCCGAGCTGAAGGACGATGGCCACTGGGTCAGGTTGCTGCTCTCCGACAATGGCCCCGGGATAGCGGAGCAGGACTACTCCCGGGTGCTCAAGCCCTTTACCCAGGGCAATCTGGCGCGCACCGGCGGTGGCAGTGGCCTGGGGCTGGCCATAGTCGCCAAGATAGTGTCCCAGCACCACGGCACTATCAAGCTGGGCCGCTCTGATCTGGGGGGCTTGCTGGTGGAGATCCGGCTACCCAAGCATCAGCCGCTGGAGTGGATGGATTGAACGAAGGGCGCATCTGTGGATGCGCCCTTCTGCATTGTCAGGCTTGTGGCTCGGCGCTCTTGCGGTAGCGCTTGCCGTATTTGAGTTGCTGGATCAGCAGGGCGGCGACGATCAGCGCCAGCCCTATGGGGGTGGCGGGATGAATGGCTTCGCCGATCAACAGGTTGAGCAGCACCAGCGAAGCAAACGGCGAGATGAAGATGAGGTTGCTGATGGGGGCCGTGTTGGTGGCGTGGCGCAGGGCCATCAGCCAGAGCACGAAGCCAAAGCCCATCTCGAACAGTCCCACATAGATGGCACCGAGCCAGCCCTGCCAGGCGGTCATGGCAAAGTCGGCGAGCAGCCAGGTCGCCACCACGATGAAAGGCAGGCTGATGAGGAAGCCGAGCAGCAGGCTGACGATGGGATCCCCCTGATTGCGGGTATTGAGGATCCAGTAGCCGGCCCAGATGAGGGTCGAGACCAGGGCCAACGTCACCCCGAGCGGGCTGTCAAACTGCAGGCCGAACACGTCCCCCCTGGTGGCGATCACCAGGGCGCCGAAGTAGCCAAGGACTATGGCCACGCCGTCACGGCGCCGGAGCTTCTGGCCGAGGAAGGGGACTGCCAGCAAGCTCAAGGTGATGGCCCAGGTGTAGTTGAGGGTCTGGGCCTGCTGGGCAGGCAGCAGATCATAGGCCTTGAACAGCAACAGGTAGTAAAGGAAGGGGTTCAGCACCCCCAGGGCCAGATAGTAGAAAGGGCGGGCCCTGAGATAGCTCAGCAGCAGGGGCAGCTTGCCCTGGATCGCCACGATGGACCCCAGGGTCAGAGTCGAGGTGATGGCGGCGACCAGCAGCAACTGCACCGGCTCGAAGTAGGCGAGGGATATCTTGAAGGCGGTGGCTACCGTCGACCAGAGGGCGACGGCGCAGAGTCCGTATTGATAGGCTTTCTTCTGATTCTTGAGCATCGGGGTCGTTCCGCTGACTGAGGCAAGGGGGCAGTCTATCAGCCTGTTTGCAACATTGTCGTTACCGCTTTGTGGCTGGCAGGAGAGCGATCGCCGGCGAGATCCATCCGTCACACAAAATTGCGCACAATCTGTCCGCCTTCTCTTGCGCGAATTGAAAAAATCCGTATAATCCCCTCCGCTTGCCCATGAGGCATGCCAGACGATATGTCTGCTGCTGAGCTTCCCGTTTACGAGTCGCCAGCCATACAGTCCTCCCGATATGGGAGGAAACGTGAAAAATCACACCTCTGGCGGGAGTAATCTCGGTCGGGCGGTGTTGATTTATGTTCTTTTATCTATTGGAGCTCTGTCAATGCAGAACCAAAGAATCCGTATCCGCCTGAAGGCTTTTGATCATCGCCTGATCGATCAATCCACTGCGGAAATCGTTGAAACTGCAAAGCGCACCGGCGCGCAGGTTCGCGGTCCTATTCCGCTGCCGACTCGCAAAGAGCGCTTCACCGTCCTGATCTCCCCGCACGTCAACAAAGATGCGCGTGATCAGTACGAGATCCGCACTCACAAGCGTCTGGTAGACATCGTTGAGCCGACTGACAAGACCGTAGACGCCCTGATGCGTCTGGATCTGGCAGCTGGTGTAGACGTCCAGATCAGCCTGGGTTAATTACGGAAAGAGGTTGATAACAATGACAATCGGTCTTGTAGGTCGCAAAGTGGGTATGACTCGCATCTTCACTGAAGATGGCGTTTCTATCCCGGTGACTGTTATCGAAGTTGAAGCTAACCGTGTAACTCAGGTCAAATCTGTAGAAACCGACGGCTACAACGCTATTCAGGTTACCACTGGCGCCAAGAAAGCCAGCCGTGTGACCAAGCCGGAAGCTGGCCACTTCGCCAAAGCTGGTGTAGAAGCCGGTCGCGGTCTGTGGGAGTTCCGCCTGAACAACGGTGAAACTTTCACTGTTGGTAGCGAGCTGAAAGTAGATCTTCTCGCTGACGTTAAGATGGTTGACGTTACCGGCACATCCAAGGGTAAAGGTTTTGCGGGCACTGTAAAGCGCCACAACTTCCGCACCCAGGATATGACCCACGGTAACTCCCTGTCCCACCGTGTACCTGGCTCCATCGGTCAAAACCAGACCCCGGGCCGTGTATTCAAGGGCAAAAAGATGGCTGGTCACATGGGTGCTGAGCGTGTAACGACTCAGAACCTGGAACTGGTTCGTGTTGACGCTGAACGCAACCTGCTGCTCATCAAAGGCGCAGTACCGGGTGCAACCAACGGCAACGTGATCGTCAAACCTGCCGTCAAAGCGTAACGTCTGAGGAGATAGTAATGGAATTGGTAATGAAAGACGCCAAGAGCGCTCTTGAAGTTTCCGAGACTACCTTCGGGCGCGAATTCAACGAAGCTCTGGTTCACCAGGTCGTCGTTGCATATGCCGCTGGTGCCCGTCAGGGTACTCGTGCGCAGCTGACTCGCTCTGAAGTGTCTGGTGGCGGCAAAAAGCCGTGGCGTCAGAAGGGTACTGGTCGTGCCCGTGCTGGCTCCATCCGTTCGCCCATCTGGCGTTCCGGTGGTGTGACCTTTGCTGCTAAGCCGCAAGATCACAGCCAGAAAGTAAACAAGAAGATGTACCGCGGCGCTATCCGTAGCATCCTGTCCGAGCTGGTACGTCAAGAGCGCCTGATCGTTGTCGAGAAATTCGGCATCGAAGCGCCGAAGACCAAAGAACTGATCGCCAAGCTGAAAGAAATGGAACTGACTGACGTTCTGATCGTGACTGCTGAAGTCGATGAGAACCTGTTCCTGGCTGCTCGCAACCTGTACAAGGTCGACGTGCGTGATGTTGCCGGTATCGACCCGGTCAGCCTGATCGCTTTCGACAAGATTCTGATGACTGCTGACGCAGTTAAGCAAATCGAGGAGATGCTGGCATGATCCGCGAAGAACGTCTGTTGAAAGTTCTGAAGGCTCCGCACATCTCTGAAAAGAGCACCATGGTCGCAGAAAAGCAGAACACTATCGTGTTCAAAGTTGCTGTTGATGCCACCAAGGCGGAAGTCAAAGCTGCAGTTGCGAAACTGTTCGAGGTCGAAGTTGAGACCGTCCGTACCCTGAACATGAAGGGTAAGACCAAGCGCTCAGGTGCGCGTGTAGGCCGTCGTTCCGATTGGAAAAAGGCTTATGTGACCCTGAAAGCTGGTCAGGACATCGACTTCATGGGCGCAGCCGAGTAAGAGGAGTTCTCAAAAATGGCAATCGTTAAGTGCAAGCCTACTTCTCCGGGCCGCCGCCACGTCGTCAAGATCGTCAACCAAGAGCTGTACAAGGGCAAGCCCTTCGCCGCTCTGCTGGACAGCAAAAGCAAGTCCGGTGGTCGTAACAACAACGGCCGTATCACCACCCGTCATATCGGTGGTGGTCACAAGCAACACTACCGTATCGTCGACTTCAAACGCGACAAAGACGGCATTCCGGCCAAAGTAGAGCGTCTGGAATACGATCCTAACCGTACCGCAAACATCGCCCTGGTGCTGTATGCAGACGGTGAGCGTCGTTACATCCTGGCTCCGAAAGGCCTGAAAGCAGGTGATGCTATCGCTTCTGGTGCTGATGCTGCGATCAAGGTAGGTAACTCCCTGCCGATGCGTAACATCCCGGTTGGTTCTACCGTTCACGCCGTAGAAATGAAACCTGGTAAAGGTGCCCAGCTGGCTCGTTCCGCTGGTACTTTCATCCAGATTCTGGCTCGTGAAGGTAACTATGTAACTCTGCGTCTGCGTTCCGGCGAAGTACGTAAAGTTCTGGCCGAGTGCCGCGCCACCATTGGTGAAGTGGGTAACTCCGAGCACATGCTGCGTCAACTGGGTAAAGCCGGTGCAAACCGCTGGCGTGGTATTCGTCCGACCGTTCGCGGTATGGCGATGAACCCGGTTGATCACCCGCACGGTGGTGGTGAGGGTCGTAACAAGGGCATGCAGCCTGTGTCCCCATGGGGCCAGAAGGCTAAGGGCTTCAAGACCCGTAAGAACAAGCGTACCGACAAGTACATCGTACGTCGTCGTAACAAGTAATTGTTAACATAGAGGAATCACCATGCCACGTTCTCTCAAGAAGGGTCCATTTATTGACCTGCACTTGCTGAAGAAGGTAGAGAAAGCGGTGGAAAGCGGGGATAAAAAGCCGGTTAAGACCTGGTCCCGTCGTTCAATGATCATCCCGAACATGATCGGTTTGACCATCGCTGTCCATAATGGTCGTCAGCACGTTCCGGTTTTCGTTACCGAAGAAATGATCGGTCACAAACTGGGTGAATTCGCACCGACTCGTACTTATCGCGGCCATGCTGCTGATAAGAAGGCTAAGAAGCGCTAAGGGATAAATGATGGAAGCTATCGCTAAACACCGTTATGCCCGTACTTCTGCCCAGAAAGCTCGTCTGGTAGCCGATCAAGTACGTGGTCTGTCCGTAGACAAGGCTCTGAACATCCTGACCTTCAGCCCGAAAAAGGCTGCGGTTCTGGTGAAGAAAGTGCTGGAATCTGCCATTGCAAACGCTGAGCACAACGAAGGCGCCGACATCGACGCCCTGCGTGTTGCCACCATCATGGTAGACGAAGGTCCCTCCATGAAGCGCATCCGCCCGCGTGCCAAAGGTCGCGCGGATCGTATCCTCAAGCGTACCGCTCACATCACTGTAGTGGTATCCGACGCTAAGGCTGGGAGATAAGCAATGGGTCAGAAAGTACATCCTAATGGCATTCGCCTGGGTATTACCAAGCCTTGGAATTCTACCTGGTTCGCGAACACCAAAGACTTCGCTGACAACCTGTACAGCGATTTCCAAGTACGCCAGTTCCTGACCAAGGAGCTGAAAAACGCTTCCTTGTCCAAGATCACCATCGAGCGTCCGGCCAAGAGCATCCGTGTGACCATTCACACCGCTCGTCCGGGTGTCGTGATCGGCAAGAAAGGCGAAGACGTTGAGAAACTGCGCAAAGCCGTAGCCGCTATTGCTGGCGTGCCTGCTCAGATCAACATTTCCGAAGTCCGCAAGCCGGAGCTGGATGGCAAACTCGTTGCCGACAGCATCACTTCTCAGCTGGAACGTCGCGTAATGTTCCGTCGCGCTATGAAGCGCGCCGTTCAGAACGCCATGCGCCTGGGTGCCAAGGGCATCAAAGTAGAAGTGTCCGGTCGTCTGGGCGGCGCTGAAATCGCGCGTACCGAATGGTACCGTGAAGGTCGTGTGCCTTTGCACACCCTGCGTGCCGACATCGACTACGCAACTTCTGAAGCCCACACCACTTACGGTGTGATCGGCGTCAAAGTTTGGATCTTCAAGGGCGAAGTTCTGGGCGGTCTGGCTGCTGTTAACGCTGCCGCTGCTCAAGAGCAAGCTCCTGCAAAGCCCAAGCGTGACAACAAGCGCCGCGCTGCTAAGTAAGGAGATTCGGTAAATGTTGCAACCTAAGCGTACTAAATTCCGCAAGACCCATAAGGGTCGTAACCGCGGTCTGGCCAACTCTGGTAACGAAGTATCCTTCGGTACCTTTGGCCTGAAGGCGACATCTCGTGGTCAACTGACTGCTCGTCAAATCGAAGCAGCCCGTCGTGCCATGACCCGTCACGTAAAGCGTCAAGGTAAGATCTGGATCCGTGTGTTCCCGGACAAGCCCATCACCGAAAAGCCCCTCGAAGTTCGTATGGGTAAAGGTAAGGGCAACGTGGAATATTGGGTCTGCCCGATCCAGCCTGGCAAGGTTCTGTACGAGATGGATGGTGTACCTGAGGCTCTGGCGCGTGAAGCGTTTGCCCTGGCCGCAGCTAAGCTGTCCGTTCAGACCACTTTCGTAATTAAGACGGTGATGTGATGAAAGCCCAAGATCTGCGTCAAAAGAGCGTCGATGAACTGAACCAGGAGCTGCTGGGTCTGCTGCGTGAGCAATTCAACATGCGCATGCAAGCGTCCACCGGCCAGCTGGCTCAGACTCACACTCTGAAACAAGTGCGTCGTGACGTCGCACGTATCAAGACTGTACTGACTGAGAAGGCAGGTGCGTAATGACTGACAAGATCCGTACTCTGCAAGGTCGTGTAATTAGCGACAAGATGGACAAGTCCATCACCGTCGCTATCGAGCGCAAGGTAAAGCACCCGATCTACGGTAAGATCATCAAGCGCACTACCAAGCTGCACGTACATGACGAGAACAACGAGTGTAAAGCTGGCGATCTCGTGGAAATCCGCGAATGCCGCCCGCTGTCCAAGACCAAGTCCTGGACCCTGGTTGCTGTCGTAGAAAAGGCCTAATTCGGTACTTTTTAGCCCAAACGGCCCCCCATCGGGGCCGTTTGTTTTTTAGGCTACCTTTTCAAAAATACCTGTGTTATAGTTTCGCGCCTTTTGAAGGCAGCCAGATCCCATTAGGGATAAGAAGTAAACAAAGCGGAGCACTAAGATGATCCAGATGCAAAGTATGCTGGGTGTTGCCGACAACTCCGGCGCTCGCAGTGTAATGTGTATTAAGGTTCTGGGTGGTTCGCACCGCCGTTATGCCGGCATCGGCGACATCATCAAGGTTTCCATCAAGGAAGCTATTCCTCGCGGTAAAGTGAAGAAAGGTGATGTGTATAACGCGGTGGTCGTACGCACCCGTAAAGGCGTTCGTCGTCCGGACGGCTCTGTCATCCGTTTCGACAACAATGCGGCTGTGTTGCTTAACAACAACCAACAGCCAATCGGTACTCGTATTTTTGGCCCGGTGACCCGTGAACTCCGTAATGAGAAGTTCATGAAGATTGTGTCCCTGGCACCCGAAGTACTGTAAGGAGTCGAACGATGGCAGCGAAAATCCGTCGCGAAGACGAAGTAATTGTTCTTACCGGCAAAGACAAGGGCAAGCGTGGCAAAGTCACTCAAGTCCTGATTGCAAAAGGTAAGGTAATCGTGGAAGGCATCAACCAGGTGAAGAAACACCAGAAGCCGGTACCCGCATTGGGTCAGGCTGGCGGTATCGTCACCAAAGAAGCCCCCATCGATGTATCTAACATCGCGCTGTTCAACTCTGCCACTGGCAAGGCTGACCGCGTTGGTTTCCGGATTGAAGACGGCAAGAAAGTCCGTTTCTTCAAATCCACCGGCGAACTTGTGAAGTAATTGGAGTTTAACGATGGCGAAACTGCATGATTACTACAAATCCGATGTAGTAAATGAACTGTCCAAGCAGTTCGGTTACAAGACTATCATGCAAGTCCCTCGGATCGAGAAAATCACCCTGAACATGGGTGTTGGTGAAGCGATCTCTGACAAGAAGTTGCTGGAAAATGCTGCTGCCGATATGGCTGCCATTTCCGGTCAGAAACCGCTGATCACCAAAGCACGCAAATCTGTTGCGGGCTTCAAGATTCGTGAAGGCTACCCGATAGGTTGTAAAGTAACCCTGCGTGGCGAGCGTATGTGGGAGTTCCTGGAACGGCTGATTTGCATCTCCGTACCGCGTATCCGTGACTTCCGTGGTCTGAACGCTAAGGCGTTTGATGGCCGTGGTAACTACTCCATGGGCGTGCGTGAGCAAATCATCTTCCCGGAAATCGACTATGACAAGGTCGATCGCGTCCGTGGTCTGGATATCACCATCACCACTTCCGCGAATACCGACGAAGAAGGCCGTGCTCTGCTGGCTGCCTTTAACTTCCCATTCCGCAAGTAAGGTTAGGGTTATGGCTAAAACATCCATGAAAGCACGTGAAGCAAAGCGTGCGAAGCTGGCAGCCAAGTTCGCGACCAAGCGTACCGAGCTGAAAGCTATCATCGTTGATATGAACGCTTCTGAAGAAGCGCGTTGGGATGCTGTCTTGCAACTGCAACAGCTGCCCCGTGATTCCAGTCCGTCCCGCCAGCGTAACCGTTGCAACATCACTGGTCGTCCGCACGGTTTCCTGCGGAAGTTTGGCCTCTCTCGCATCAAGGTGCGTGAGCATGCCATGAAGGGCGAAATTCCGGGCCTCAAAAAGGCCTCTTGGTAAGAATCTCGGGAGTTAGACTATGAGCATGCAAGATCCGATCGCGGATATGCTGACCCGCATCCGTAACGGTCAGGCGGCGAGCAAAGTTGCGGTTTCCATGCCTTCTTCCAAGCTGAAAGTGGCTATTGCCAAAGTGCTGAAGGAAGAAGGTTACATCGCTGGCTACTCCGTAGCAGGTGATGTGAAGCCGGAACTGGAAATTGAACTGAAATATTTCCAGGGCAAGCCGGTTGTAGAACTGATCCAACGCGTGAGCCGTCCCGGCCTGCGTATTTACAAGCGCACTACTGATCTGCCGAAAGTCATGGGCGGTCTCGGTGTTGCTATCGTGTCCACGTCTAAAGGTGTGATGACCGACCGTGCTGCCCGCAAGGCAAGCATGGGTGGTGAGATCATCTGCTACGTCGCTTAATAGGAGGTCGGAAATGTCTCGCGTTGCTAAGGCACCCGTCACTATTCCTGCTGGCGTAGAGGTGACTCTGAACGGTCAGGAACTGTCCATCAAAGGTGGTAAAGGTTCTCTGGTTCGTTCCATCCACGCCGGTGTAGAAGTGACCAAAGAAGACAATGTACTGAAGTTCGCCCCGCGCGACGGCATCGCTGGTGCTGACGCTCAGGCCGGTACTGCACGTGCATTGGCTAACAACATGGTAATCGGTGTTACCCAAGGCTTCGAGCGCAAGCTGCAGCTGGTTGGTGTAGGCTACAAAGCCTCCATCAAGGGCAATGCTGTCGCGCTGGCTCTGGGCTTCTCTCACCCGGTTGAGCATGCGCTGCCGGCTGGTGTCACCGCTGAATGTCCGTCCGCCACAGAGATCATTCTGCGTGGTGTGGACAAGCAGCTGGTTGGCCAAGTCGCCGCCGATATCCGTTCTTACCGCGCTCCGGAGCCCTACAAGGGCAAGGGTGTACGCTATGCCAACGAGCAAGTGCGTACTAAAGAAGCTAAGAAGAAGTAAGGTAACACTATGGACAAGAAAGCAGCTCGTCTCCGTCGTGCTACTCGTGCTCGGAAAAAGATGCAGGAACTGGGAGCTACCCGTCTGGTTGTTCACCGTACCCCGCGTCATATCTATGCGCAGGTTATCGCAGCCAACGGTTCCGAAGTTCTGGCCTCTGCTTCTACAGTAGAGAAAGCCATCAGTGAAGCTATTAAATACACCGGTAACGCAGATGCTGCTACCGCTGTAGGTAAAGCAATCGCTGAGCGTGCTATTGCCAAAGGCGTTCAGAACGTATCTTTCGATCGTTCCGGTTTCAAGTATCACGGTCGTGTAGCCGCTCTGGCTACCGCTGCTCGTGACGCTGGTCTTCAGTTCTAAGCTAGGAGTCGAAGATGGCTAAAGTCGAATCTCAAGCCGGCGAACTGCAAGAAAAGCTGATTGCAGTAAACCGTGTTTCGAAAACTGTTAAAGGTGGTCGTATCATGTCCTTCACCGCGTTGACCGTGGTGGGTGATGGTAACGGCCGTGTAGGTTACGGTTACGGTAAGGCCCGTGAAGTTCCGGCTGCCATTCAAAAGGCAATGGAACAGGCTAAGCGTAACCTGAACAAGGTTGAACTGAACAATGGCACTCTGCACCACCCGGTGCGCGGTGTTCACTCCGGTTCCACCGTGTTCATGAAGCCGGCCTCACAAGGTACTGGTATCATTGCAGGCGGCGCCATGCGTGCCGTACTGGAAGTTGCTGGTATCCACAACGTGCTGGCCAAGACCTACGGTTCCACCAACCCAATCAACGTTGTTCGCGCAACTGTAGACGCTCTGGTTCACGGTCAATCACCGGAACAGATCGCTGCCAAGCGTGGTCTGCGCGTTGAAGAAATTCTGGGGTAATGCGACATGGCTAACACTGTAAAAGTAACTCAAACTCGCAGCTCTATCGGCCGTCTGCCAAAGCACAAGGCGACTCTGCGTGGTCTGGGTCTGCGTCGCATTGGTCACACCGTTGAGCTGGAAGATACTCCCTGCGTACGCGGCATGATCAACCAGGTTTATTACATGGTTAAGGTGGAGGGCTAAGCATGCGTCTGAATACTCTGTCTCCGGCCGCTGGTTCCAAGCGTGTTAAGCACCGTCCGGGCCGTGGTATCGGTTCTGGTCTGGGCAAGACCGGTGGTCGTGGTGTGAAAGGTCAAACTTCTCGTTCCGGTGGCGGTAAAGTCCGCAACGGTTTCGAGGGGGGCCAGATGCCTTTGAAAATCCGTCTGCCGAAGTTCGGTTTCTTCTCTCGCAAATCTTTGGTTTCTGCCGAAGTGCGCCTGAACGAAATCGCCCTGGTAGAAGGTGATGTGGTCGATCTGAGCACTCTGAAGCAAGCCGGTGTTGTTACCAAGAACATCGTTTTCGCTAAAGTTGTTCTGTCTGGCAACATTGACCGTGCTGTGACCGTTCGTGGTCTGTCCGTCACCAAAGGTGCACGTGCAGCCATCGAGGCCGCTGGCGGTAAAATCGAGGAATAATCAGTACAATGGCTAAGAAACCAGGATTGGATGTTAAAGCACAAGGTGGTCTGAGTGAACTGAAGAGCCGTCTGCTCTTCGTTCTCGGGGCAATTATCGTGTTCCGCGCAGGCTCTTATGTGCCGATTCCTGGTATTGACGCCGCCGTACTGGCCGAGTTGTTCCAACAACAGAAGGGCACCATCATTGAGATGTTCAACATGTTCAGTGGTGGTGCACTCTCGCGTGCTTCTATTCTTGCGCTGGGGATCATGCCGTACATTTCGGCGTCGATCATTATCCAGCTGCTGACTGTGGTTCATCCTGCTCTTGCTGAACTCAAGAAAGAGGGTGAATCCGGCCGTCGCAAGATTAGCCAATATACCCGTTGGGGCACGCTGGTTTTGGGAACGTTCCAGGCCATTGGTATTGCAACCGGTCTGCCGAATATGATGCAGGGACTCGTGACTCATCCGGGTTTGGGCTTCTATTTCACGGCCGTTGTGAGTCTGGTCACCGGTACCATGTTCTTGATGTGGTTGGGTGAACAGATTACCGAGCGTGGGATTGGTAATGGTATCTCGTTGATTATTTTCACGGGTATCGTTGCTGGTCTGCCTCATGCCATTGGCGCTACGGCCGAACAGGCACGTCAAGGGGAATTGCACATCCTGCTGTTGTTGTTGCTGGGCTTGATTGTTTTCGCAGTGACTTACTTTGTGGTGTTCGTGGAGCGTGGTCAGCGTCGTATCGTCGTCAACTATGCCAAGCGTCAACAAGGCCGCCAGGTATTCGCCGCGCAAAGCACACACCTGCCGTTGAAAGTGAATATGGCCGGTGTGATTCCTGCGATTTTCGCATCCAGCATCATCCTCTTCCCAGGGACCATTACCTCTTGGTTTGGTCAGGGCGAGGGCAAGGTGGCTGATATCCTGCAACAGGTCTCTATGGTCCTGCAGCCGGGTCAACCCTTGTATGAGATGCTCTATGCAGCAGCCATTATCTTCTTCTGCTTCTTCTATACCGCGCTGGTGTTCAACCCCCGCGAGACAGCAGATAATCTGAAGAAGAGTGGAGCCTTTATCCCGGGGATCCGCCCGGGCGAGCAGACAGCACGTTACATCGATAAGGTTATGACTCGCCTGACATTGGCAGGTGCGCTCTATATAACCTTTATCTGTCTGGTACCCCAGTTCTTGATGACTGCCTGGAACGTACAGTTCTACTTCGGTGGCACTTCGCTGCTGATTATCGTGGTAGTTATCATGGACTTCATGGCTCAGGTACAAACCCATATGATGTCTCATCAATATGGTGACGTCCTGAGGAAGGCCAACCTGAAGGGCTACGGCCGCTAAAGGTCGGCGTAGTTACGGAGTTAAGCAATGAAAGTTCGTGCTTCCGTTAAGGCAATCTGCCGTAACTGCAAAATCATCAAGCGTCACGGTGTGGTGCGTGTGATTTGCAGCGAGCCAAAGCATAAACAGCGCCAAGGCTAATTTTTTACGGTTAGTACTTGCAACAAATAGTTGTGCTGGCTAATATAGCCAGCCAACTTTTGTTGTGTATTGGTTGACCGCCACGTATCCGCTCACGGGCTTTGTGGTGGTCGTTATCTACGCTAAGTAGGAGTGAACAGTGGCCCGTATCGCTGGCATTAACATTCCTGACCATAAGCATGCAGTCATTGCGTTGACTGCGATTTATGGCGTCGGTCGTACCCGCTCCAAGGCCATCTGTGCCGCAGCCGGTATTGCCGAGAATGTGAAAATTAAAGACTTGGACGAAGCTCAGATCGAAAGTCTGCGCGAGCAAGTAGGTAAATTCACCGTTGAAGGTGACTTGCGTCGTCAGATTTCCATGAACATCAAACGCTTGATGGATCTGGGTTGCTACCGTGGTTTGCGTCACCGTCGTAGCCTGCCTGTTCGTGGTCAACGTACCAAGACCAACGCTCGTACCCGTAAGGGTCCGCGCAAGGCTATCAAGAAGTAACGGGAAGGTAGAAAATGGCTAAAACTCCGACTCGTGCTCGCAAGCGCGTTAAAAAGCAAGTGAGCGACGGTATTGCGCACGTTCATGCATCTTTCAACAACACAATCGTGACCATTACTGACCGTCAGGGCAATGCTCTGTCATGGGCTACCTCCGGTGGTTCAGGTTTCCGTGGTTCCCGTAAGTCCACTCCGTTTGCTGCCCAGGTAGCTGCTGAGCGTGCTGGTGAGATCGCCAAAGAATACGGCGTGAAGAACCTGGAAGTCATGGTCAAAGGTCCGGGTCCCGGTCGTGAGTCTTCCATCCGCGCTCTGAACGCGGCTGGTTTCCGCATCACTAATATTACTGATGTGACTCCGATCCCGCACAACGGTTGTCGTCCTCCCAAGAAGCGCCGCGTATAACGCTGTAGCTACTTGGTCTAGGATTGTTGGAGAAAGAAGATGGCAAGATATATCGGTCCTAAGCTTAAGCTTAGCCGTCGTGAGGGCACCGACCTCTTCCTGAAGTCTGGTGTTCGTGCGATTGATTCTAAGTGCAAGATTGACACCGTTCCTGGTCAACACGGTGCGCGTAAAGCGCGTCTGTCTGACTATGGTGTGCAACTGCGCGAGAAACAAAAAGTACGTCGTATTTACGGCGTATTGGAAAAACAGTTCCGCAACTACTACCGCGACGCTGCCCGTCAAAAGGGTAACACCGGTGAAAACCTGTTGCAGCTGCTGGAAGGTCGTCTGGACAACGTCGTCTACCGCATGGGCTTCGGCGCCACTCGTGCTGAGTCTCGTCAGCTGGTGAGCCACAAAGCCATCATGGTAAACGGCCGCGTTGTGAATGTTCCTTCTTTCCAGGTATCCCCTGAGGACGTGATCTGCGTTCGCGAGAAGGCTAAGAAGCAAGCGCGTATCAAAGCTTCCCTGGAAGTTGCTGGTCAGCGCGAGAAGCCGACTTGGGTAGAGGTTGACGCTGCTAAGATGGAAGGTGCCTTCAAGCGCCTGCCAGAGCGTTCCGACCTGTCTGCCGACATTAACGAACAGCTGATCGTCGAGCTTTACTCCAAGTAAAGCTAGCTTCTAAAGAGAGGACACAATGCTGGGTTCTGTAACAGATTTTCTTAAACCGCGGCTAGTTGACATCGAGCAAGTTAGCCCGACTCACGCGAAAGTGACTCTCGAGCCGCTTGAGCGTGGATTTGGTCACACGCTGGGCAATGCCCTGCGTCGTATTTTGCTGTCATCTATGCCCGGTTGTGCAGTTACTGAAGTCGAGATCGACGGAGTACTGCACGAGTACAGCAGCAAAGAAGGTGTACAGGAAGACATTCTTGAAATCCTGCTCAACCTGAAAGGTATCGCTGTGAAGCTGGAAGGCAAGGACGAGGTAACTCTGTCCCTGACCAAGTCTGGAACAGGCCCCGTTACCGCTGGTGATATCACTCACGGTGATGAAGTCGAGATCGTAAACCCGGAGCACGTAATCTGCCACCTGACAGGGGCCAATGCTGAGATCAGCATGCGTCTGAAAGTTCAGCGCGGTCGTGGTTATGTGCCTGCTTCTGCTCGTGTTCACAACGATGATGAAGAGCGTCCTATTGGTCGCCTGCTGCTGGACTCCGCGTTCAGCCCCATCGTTCGCATCGCCTACAATGTTGAGGCGGCACGTGTGGAACAGCGCACCGACTTGGACAAGCTGGTTATCGACATGGAGACCAATGGTACTCTGGATCCGGAAGAAGCCATTCGCCGTTCTGCCACTATTTTGGCCGAACAGCTGGAAGCCTTCGTGGATCTGCGCGATGTCAGCGTGCCCGAGAAGAAAGAAGAGAAACCCGAGTTTGATCCGATTCTGCTGCGTCCTGTCGATGATTTGGAGCTGACAGTTCGTTCAGCGAACTGTCTGAAGGCAGAAGCTATCCACTATATTGGTGATCTGGTACAGCGTACCGAAGTTGAGTTGCTTAAAACTCCTAACCTCGGTAAGAAGTCCCTGACTGAGATCAAGGATGTGTTGGCCTCCCGTGGTCTGTCTCTTGGCATGCGCCTTGAGAACTGGCCGCCCGCCAGCATCGCTGACGAGTAATCCAGATTACGGGTTTCACAGATTTAGTTAGAAGGATAAGGTCATGCGCCATCGTTTGAGTGGTCGTCAACTGAACCGGAACAGCAGCCATCGTCAGGCTATGTTCCGCAACATGGCCAGCTCCCTGGTTCGTCATGAGATCATCAAGACGACTCTGCCTAAGGCAAAAGAGCTGCGTCGTGTAGTTGAACCGCTGATCACCCTTGCCAAGACTGATAGCGTTGCTAATCGTCGCCTGGCATTTGCCCGTACTCGCGATAATGCGATCGTGGCTAAGCTGTTCAATGAACTGGGCCCGCGCTACCTGGAGCGCGCCGGCGGTTATACTCGCATTCTGAAATGCGGTTTCCGTGCAGGCGACAACGCTCCTATGGCTTACATTGAGCTGGTAGACCGCCCGGCCGCTGCTGAAGCAGCTGCTGAGTGATAAAGAAAAAGCCGGGCTTGTCCCGGCTTTTCTTTTAATGGATTCTGAGACTGCCTCAACTGCCTCAACTGCCTCAACTGCCTCAACTGCCTCAACTGCCTCAACTGCCTCAACTGCCTCAACTGCCTCAACTGCTCTGTGACCATTAACCTAGTCCTTCGGCTGCTTCTTCCTTATATAGGTATCTCTCATCATCGAGGCGAGCCTTCATTTACCTGGTGCAGGGATGTGCGTACCAACAGGATGCAGAGATCTATACAAGGAACGCTGCCAACGTGCTTCAAGCTTAGGTCCACTTTGTGGGTAAGTCTGTATAAAAGCTGTAGTTAGTTATGAATAACTAAAAAAGTATCGATTTTTGCAATTTTATTGCTTTGAGGGGCTTGCCAGAAAGTTTCAGCTCCCTATAATGCGCCTCCATCGACAAGGCAAGCGGCAACGCAAACAACCTCGTCGATAACCTCGAAAAGCCTTTGAAAATAAGGCTTGACTCGAGAAGGCGGTTGAGTAGAATTCCACTCCCGCAGCAACGAACTGTTGCGTCGCTCTTTAACAAT
>Ga0067045_1027449_pt1 | contig 130539 bp, 117 predicted proteins | sample TerdegcTABiofilm_FD_59184 | JGI IMG/M metagenome (GOLD analysis project Ga0067045, IMG submission 59184) | Combined Assembly of (Gp0054472, Gp0054536) Wastewater bioreactor microbial communities from Singapore -Terephthalate degrading...
CTGCTGGTGCCCACCCTGGCCCCCTGGGGCAGGGCGGCCAGCCCGCCGTACTGCACGGAGAGCAGGGTGTCGGTGCAGTCCTCGCGCTCGGGGTTGACGCCCACCACCAGCTCGGGCGGCAGTTCCGTGGGCACGTCCTTCATGCTGTGCACGGCCAGGTCGGCCCGGCCGTCCAGCAGGGCCTCCTCGATCTCCTTGACGAACAGGCCCTTGCCGCCGACCTTGGCCAGGGGCACGTCCAGGATCTTGTCGCCTGTGGTCTTGATCTTGAGCAGCGCCACCTCGAGGCCGGGGTGGCGTTCACGCAGCAGGGCCGAGATGTGCTCCGCCTGCCACAGGGCCAGGGCGCTGCCCCGGGTGGCGATGGTCAGTTTCTTCATGCCCGGGCGTCCTAGTGGCCGCAGGTGGAGCAGCTGCCGCCGGAGCAGCCGGAGCAGCCGCCTCCGCCGCCCGAGGAGGAGGGCGCGTCGAAGTCGCCTCCCGCGCCGCCGGTCTTGGCCCGGCAGCGGGACATGAGCTTGGAGGTCTTGCTGGAGCCGCAGGCCGGGCAGGCCGGGGTCTCGTCGCCGAAGACCAGTTCCTCGAATTCCCGGCCGCAGCGGCCGCATTTGTATTCAAAAATGGGCATGTGTTCCTCCAATGGGACCTTGGGCCCCCGGGTCATAGCGCGAAAGCCGGGCCCCTGGCAACGCCGGGAGCCGGGGGAGAAAATAGGTCCTGCCCCGGGAAAGGCAAGCGGCGGCCGCTACAGCGTGCGGCGGTCGATGACCCTGCGGGCCTTGCCCTCGCTGCGCTCCAGGGTCCTGGGCTCCACCAGCCGCACCTCGAAGTCCACGCCCAGGTCGGTCTCCAGCCTGCGGCGCACGGTCTCGATGATGCGCTGGGACTCGGAGATGCGGTCCGTGCAGAAGGATTCCGGGGCCTCCACCAGGATGGTGGCCGTGTCCAGGTGGCCCGCGCGGTCCAGCACGATCTGGTAGTGCGGCTCGATGAGCCCGGTCTCCAGCATGAGGGCCTCCACCTGGGAGGGGAAGACGTTGATGCCCCGGATGATGAGCATGTCGTCGGCCCGGCCCGGCACGCGGGCCATGCGCCGGAAGGTCCGGCCGCAGCGGCAGGGCTCACTGATGAGCCGGGTCAGGTCGCCGGTGCGGTAGCGGATGACCGGAAAGGCCTCCTTGGTCAGGGTGGTCAGCACCAGCTCGCCGGTCTGGCCCGCGGGCACGGGCTCGCCGCTCTCGGGGTCCACGATCTCGGCCAGGAAATGGTCCTCGTTGATGTGCAGGCCCTGGCGCTCCAGGCACTCCCCGGCGATGCCCGGCCCCATGACCTCGCTGATGCCGTAGTTGTCCGTGGCCAGGATGCCCAGGCGGTCCTCGATCTCCCGGCGCATGGGTTCGGACCAGGGCTCGGCCCCGAACAGGCCCACGCGCAGGGTCAGCTGGTTGCGCTCGATGCCCAGGGAGGCCAGGGTGTCGGCCAGGTGCAGGGCGTAGCTCGGGGTGCAGATAAGGGCCGTGGCGCGGTAGTCCTGCATGATCATGATCTGGCGGCGGCTGTTGCCGCTGGAGATGGGGATGACCGAGGCCCCGATGCGCTCGGCCCCGTAGTGGAAGCCGAAGCCGCCGGTGAACAGGCCGTAGTTCAGGGCGATCTGGACCACGTCGTCCTTGGTCACCCCGCCCGCGGTGAGCACCCGGGCCACCAGCTCGGACCAGCGGCGCACGTCGCCCTTGGTGTAGCCCACCACCACCGGCTTGCCCGTGGTGCCCGAGGAGGCCTGGAGCCGCACCACCTCGCGCAGGGGCACGGCGAACAGGCCGTAGGGGTAGTTGTCGCGCACGTCGAGCTTGGTGGTGAAGGGCAGGCGGCGCACGTCGTCCAGGGAGCGCACCTGGTCCGGGTCCAGGTTCAGGTCCGCGAACTTCTTGCGGTAGAAGGGCACGTTGCGGGCCACGCGGCTCAGGGTGGCCTGGAGCCGCTCCAGCTGGACCAGTTCCAGGTCCTCGCGGCTCATGCATTCGCAGTCGGCTTGCCAGTACATGGAACGCCTCCCGTGTTCAGCGGTCCTGGTCGCGGCCCAGGTAGGCCCGCTGCACGTCCTTGTTGGCCAGAAGCTCCTGGGCCGGTCCCTGGACCATGACGCGGCCGGTCTCCAGCACGTAGCCGCGGTCCGCGATCCGAAGCGCGGCCCGGGCGTTCTGCTCCACCAGGAGCACGGTGAGGCCCAGGCTGTCGCGCAGGCCCAGGATATGCCGGAAGATGTCGCGGATCACCAGCGGGGCCAGGCCCATGCCCGGCTCGTCCAGGAGCAGGGCGCGGGGCCGGGCCATGAGCGCCCGGCCGATGGCCAGCATCTGCTGCTCGCCGCCGGACAGGGTGCCCGCGGCTTGGGTCCGCCGCTCCTTGAGGATGGGGAACATCTCGAAGATGCGGGCCAGGTCGAAGGTGAGCGCCTCGCGCCGGGCCGCGGCGGACAGGCTGTAGGCCCCGAGCCGCAGGTTGTCCTCCACGGACAGGGGGCTGAAGACCAGGCGTCCCTCGGGCACGTGGGACAGGCCCAGGCGCACCACGCGCTCCGGGGCCAGGCCCGCCAGGTCGCGGCCCTCGTAGGAGAGTTCGCCCGCGGCCGGGCGGATGAGGCCGGAAATGGTGGAGAGCAGCGTGGTCTTGCCCGCGCCGTTGCCGCCGATGAGGGCCACGATCTCGCCCTGGCGCACGTGCAGGCTCACCCGGCGCACGGCGTGGATGCGGCCGTAGAACACGTCCAGGTTCTTGAGGGCCAGCAGCGGCGCGCTCACGCGTCCTCCTCGTCCTCGCCCAGGTAGGCGGCGATGACCTCGGGATCGCGCTGGACCTCGGCCGGGGCGCCGCGGCGGATGACTTGGCCGAAGCAGAGCACGGTGACCTCATCGCTCACGCCCATGACCAGGTCCATGTCGTGCTCCACCAGCACCACGCTCACCCCGCGCTCTTCCCGGATGCGCAGGATGAGCTCGCCCAGGGCGCGGGTCTCGGCGATGTTCAGGCCGGCCGCGGGCTCGTCCAGCAGGAGCAGGCGGGGACCGGCGGCCAGGGCGCGGCCCAGCTCCAGAAGCCGCTGGCGGCCGAAGGCCAGGTCCCTGGCCGGGGCCTGGGCCAGCTCGGCCAGTCCCAGGAATTCCAGCACGGCCATTGATTCCTCGGCGATGCGCCGCTCCAGGGCCAGGGCGGCGGGCGTGCGCAGCAGGCTCTGCCAAGCCCCCAGGCGCAGGCGGCCGTGGCAGCCGGTCATGACGTTCTCCAGCACGCTCATGTTGGAGAATATCTCCAGGTTCTGGAAGGTGCGCACCATGCCTGCGCGGGCGCGTTCGTGGGCCTGGGCCTTGGAGAGGTCGCGGCCGTCCAGCAGGATGCGGCCGGTCTGGGCCGGCACCATGCCGGAGATGACGTTGAGCAGCGTGGTCTTGCCCGCGCCGTTGGGGCCGATGATGGAGGTGATGCGGCCCTGGCGCGCCTCGAAGTCCACCTCGGCCAGGGCCTGGACCCCGCCGAAGCGCACGCGCACGTCCGCGCAGGAGAGCAGGGCCTCAGACATCGGCCGCCTCCCTGCGCATCCTGGCGCGCATGTAGCGCCAAAGCCGTCCCAGGCCCCCGGCCAGGCCGTCGGGCAGAAACATCATGCAGGCCACCAGGATCGCGCCGAAGAGCAGGATCTCCACGTTCTCGAAGGCCCGCAGGAATTCCGGCAGCATGGTCAGGAAAAAGGCCCCCAGGATGGAGCCGGGCACGCTGGTCATGCCGCCCAGCACCACCATGACGATGAGCTCCACCGAGAAGGAGAAGCCGAAGGAGGCCGGGGCGATGAAGGTCAGGAAGTGGGCGTAGAGCACCCCGGCCAGGCCCGCGAACCCGGCCGAGAGCACGAAGACGAAGAGCTTGAAGCGGGCCACGTCCACGCCCATGGCCTGGGCCGCCTTCTCCGAGGTGTGCAGGGCGCGCAGGGCGCGGCCCAGGCGGGAGTGCAGCAGGTTCAGGGCCAAGAGCGTCACCAGGCAGAGGGCCGCGGCCGTGAGGTAGTAGTAGCTCAGGTCCGAGGCGAAGGTGTAGCCGAGGAGCGTGAGCCGGGGGATGCCGGTGAAGCCCGAGGGCCCGCCCGTGATGCCCACCGTTTCGTTGAACAGGATGGAGAGGATGATGCCGAAGCCCAGGGTGGCCATGGCCAGGTAGTGGCCCGTGAGCTTCAAGGCGGGCACGCCCACCAGGAAGGCCACGGCCAGGGCCGCCAGGACCCCGGCCGCCATCCCCAGCGGGATGGGCAGGCCCAGGGTGGCGGTGAGCACGGCCGTGGTGTACGCGCCCAGGCCGTAGAACCCGGCGTGGCCCAGGGAAATCTGTCCGGCGTGGCCCACCAGGAGGTTCAGGCCCACGGCGATGACGGCGTGCAGGCAGCACATGGTCAGCACGGTGAGGTAGTAGTTGTTGGGCAGGGCCAGGGGGGCCAGGGCCAGGATCACGGCCAGGGCCAGAAGGCGGAGGGCGTCGGCGCGGAAGCTGCCCATGTCAGACCCGCTTGGACTCGGGTTTGCCGAACAGGCCCTGGGGCCGGACGAAGAGCAGGGCCAGCAGGATGACGAAGGCCAGGGCGTCCTTGTAGGCCGAGGACACCAGGCCCGCGCCCAGGGATTCCAGCACGCCCAGGATGAGCCCGCCCACGGCCGCGCCGAAGGGGTTGCCCAGGCCGCCCAGAATGCAGGCGGCGAAGCCCTTGAGGCCCAGGAGCACGCCCACGTCGTAGGAGGTCATGGTGAGCGGAGCGAGGATGGCCCCGCCCACGGCCCCCACGAAGGCCGAGATCATGAACGAGAGAAGCACCATGCGCCGCACGCCGATGCCCACCAGCGAGGCGGCCTTGGCGTCGAAGGAGCAGGCCAGCATGGCCTTGCCCGTGAGCGTGGCGGAGAAGAAGTACTTGAGCCCGGCCAGCAGGCCCAGGCTGATGGCCAGGACCCAGAGGCTCTGGGGCATGAGGGCCGCGCCCAGGAAGGGGAGGGGCGTGTCGCCGGAAAAGGGCGGCAGGGCGAAGGTGTCCTTGCCCCAGACCAGCATGGCCAGGCCGCGGGCCAGGATGGACACGCCGATGGTGATGATGACCAGGTCCATGGCCGGACGGCCGGACACCGGGCGGATGGCCAGGCGCTCCACCAGCGCGCCCACGATCACTGTGGCGGTCACGGCCAGGGCCACGGCCGCGGGCTCGGGCAGGCCCAGGGCGCGCATGGCGAACACGCTCATCATGCCGCCGAGCATGACGAATTCGCCCTGGGCGAAGTTGATGACCCCGGTGGTGTTGAAGATGATGGTGAAGCCCAGCGCGGTCAGGCCATAGGTGGCGCCCACTGTGAGGCCGCTGATGGCGAACTGGAGCAGGCTGGCGAGGTCCATGGGGCGTGGTCCGCGAAAGCCGGGCCGGGGTCGCCCCCGGCCCGGCGTGCTTGCAAGGCTACTCGGCGACCTTCCAGTCGCCCTTGTCGATGACCACCATGACGAAGGCCGACTCGTCCAGGCCGTTGTGGTTGGCGGGCGAGTACGTGTAGAGGCCCGTGGTGGCCGCGAAGTCCTTGGTCTTCTCCAGGTTGTCGCGGATGTCCTTGGGCAGCGCCGACTTGCCAGCCTTCACCGCGTTGAGCACCAGCTGGAGCCCGTCCCAGGCGTAGCCGCCGAAGGTGGACACGGGCGCGTTGTACTTCTTGGCGTACATGTCGCGGTAGGCCACGAGCACGGCCTTCTGCGGGTGGTTGTCCGGCACCTGGTCGATGAGGGCCAGCCGGCCCGCAGGCAGCACGATGCCCTGGGCCGCGTCCCCGGCCAGTTCGATGAACTTCTTGGAGGCCACGCCGTGGCTCATGTAGAGCGGCGTGTCGATGCCGAGCTGCACGCGGTTGCGGGCCACCACGGCCGGGCCGGGGTTGGTGCCCCAACAGACGATGGCGTCCGGGCCTGCGGCCTTGATCTTGGTGAGCTGGGCGGTCATGTCCGTGTCCTTGGGGCCATAGACCTCGTCGGCCGCCAGCGTCATGCCCTGGGCCGGGATCAGCTCCTGGAGCACGGCGCGGCCGGACTGGCCGTAACCGTCGGACACGGTGAGGATGGCCACCTTGGAGTAGCCCTTCTTCTTGAAGTCCTGGAGGATCTTGAGCACCGCGTGGCGGTCCAGCTGGGGCGTGTTGAAGACCCAGGGGTCCACGGGCGAGATGATCTTTTCCGAGGCCGCGCAGGAGACGAGCGGCACCTGGGCCTGGCTGAAGGACTTCATGATGGCCAGGGTGTTGCCCGAGATGCTGGGCCCGATGACCGCGGCCACCTTGTCCTGCTCCAGGAGCTTCTTGGCGGCCATGACGCACTTGTTCACGTCGGACTCGTCGTCATAGACGATGATCTCCAGCTTGCGGCCGTCCACCCCGCCCTTGGCGTTGATCTCGTCCTGGAGCATCATCAGGGTGTTCTTCTCGGGTTCGCCCAGGAACGATGCGGGCCCGGTGACCGAGAGCACGGCCCCGATCTTGAGGGTCTCGGACTCCTTGGAGCAGCCGGCCGCCAGCACGAGAGCGAGCAGGGCCAGCGCAATCAACCGCGCGAATTTCATGGAAAACCTCCTGTCCTGAAGAGCGCCCGGATGAGCGGCCGCCTGCGCCCCCGCAGAGGCCGAAGTGGGTGCTTATTTCTGCCGGAAAAGCCCTGGGGTGTCAACGAGAACGGGGCCTGGCCCCTGCTGCCGCGGGCGCAAAAAAGGCGGCCGGGACAGTGTCCCGGCCGCCCGCGTTTCGGGTCAGAGGCGTCCCTTACTTCTTTTTGGCCGCGGGCTTTTTGGCCGCGGGCTTTTTGGCCGGGGCCGCCTTGGCGGCCTTGGCCTTGCCCGCGCGCGGGGCGCAGGCCAGGGGCCAGATCTCCTCGATGCGCTCCACGGTCTTGACCTCGATGCGGCCCAGCAGGTCCGCGGGCACCTCTTCCAGGTCCTTCTTGTTCTGGTTCGGGATGATGACCAGGCGCATGCCGTGGGACACGGCCGCCAGGATCTTCTCCTTGATGCCGCCCACGGGCAGCACGCGGCCGCGCAAGGAGATCTCGCCGGTCATGGCCAGGTCCGCGCAGACCGGGGTGTCGGTGAGGGCCGAGAGCAGGGCCGTGACCAGGGTCACGCCGGCCGAGGGGCCGTCCTTGGGCGTGGCGCCCGCGGGCACGTGCACGTGGATGTCGCGCTTCACGTGGAAGTCCCCGGCGATGCCGTACTCCTTGGCCCGGGCCCGGGCCAGGGACAGGGCGGCCTGGGCCGACTCCTTCATCACGTCGCCCAGCTTGCCGGTGAGGATGAGCTTGCCCGTGCCGGGCATGGTGCTCACCTCGATGTGCAGGATCTCGCCGCCGAAGGGCGTCCAGGCCAGGCCCACGGCCACGCCCGGGGGCAGCACGGCCTCCTTCTCGTCGTCCAGGAACTTGGGCGCGCCCAGGTACTTGGACAGGTTGGCCGGGTTGGCCACGAACGGCCCCTTCTCGCCCTCGGCCTTCTTGCGGGCCATCTTGCGGCAGATCGAGCCGATCTCGCGTTCCAGGTTGCGCAGGCCGGCCTCGCGGGTGAAGTCCCGGATGATCTTGGCCAGCACGCCGTCCTCGAAGCGGGCCTCCTTGTCCGTGAGCCCGTTCTCCTTGGTCTGGCGCGGGATCACGAAGCGCTCGGCGATGTGCACCTTCTCCTGCTCGGTGTAGCCCGGGATGCGGATGACCTCCATGCGGTCGAGCAGCGGGCCGGGGATGGTGTCCAGCACGTTGGCCGTGCAGATGAACATGACCTTGGAGAGGTCGAAGGGCACGTTCAGGTAGTGGTCCGTGAACGAGAAGTTCTGCTCCGGATCGAGCACCTCCAGCAGGGCCGAGGACGGGTCGCCGCGGAAGTCCGAGCCGAGCTTGTCGATCTCGTCGAGCATGATCACCGGGTTGCGCGTGCCGCACTGCTTCATGGCCTGGATGATGCGTCCGGGCATGGAGCCGATGTAGGTGCGGCGGTGGCCCCTGATCTCGGCCTCGTCGCGCATGCCGCCCAGCGACATGCGGTGGAACTTGCGGCCCAGGCTGCGCGCTATGGAGCGGCCGAGCGAGGTCTTGCCCACGCCGGGCGGGCCCACGAAGCAGAGGATGGGCCCTTTCATCTTGGGGTTCAGCTTGCGCACCGAGAGGTACTCCAGGATGCGCTCCTTGACCTTGTCCAGGTCGTAGTGGTCCTCGTCCAGGATGGTCTTGGCCGCCTTGATCTCCAGGCGGTCGCGGGAGAGCTTCTTCCAGGGCAGCTCCACGATCCAGTCCAGGTAGGTGCGGATGACCGTGGCCTCGGAGGACTCGGGGTGCATGGACTCCAGGCGGGCCAGCTGCTTGAGGGCCTCCTTGCGGACCTCCCTGGGCAGCCCGGCCTTCTCGATGGCCTTTTTGAGCTCGTCGAACTCCTCGGACTCGCCGCCCTCGTCGCCCAGCTCCTTCTTGATGGCCTTCATCTGCTCGCGCAGGAAGAAGTCGCGCTGGGCCTTGTCCATGCCCTCGCGCGCCATGTTCTGGATCTTCTGCTGCATGGAGGCCACCTCGACCTCCTTCATGAGCTGGCCGTTGACCATCTCCAGCCGCTTGAGGGGGTCGATGCACTCCAGGATCTTCTGGGCCTCCTCCACCTTCATGCGCAGGTTGGAGGCGATGAGGTCGGCCAGGCGGCCGGGCTCGGTGACGTTGTTCAAGACGCCCATGATGTCCACCGAGGAGATGCCGCGCAGGGAGAGGATCTTCTCGCTCTGCTCGCGCGAGGCGCGCATGAGGGCCTCGTGCTCGGGCCGCAGCTCCTTGACCTCCTGCTCGGGCAGGGACTCCACCTCGGCCAGGTGGTAGGGCTCGGACTGGAGGAAGGACTTGACCCGGGCGCGGGCCAGGCCCTGCACCAGGACCTTGAGGCGGCCGTCGGGCATCTTGAGCATGCGCATGATCATGCCCACGGTGCCGATCTGGTGCAGGTCGTCCGGACCGGGGTCGTCCACGGTCTCGTCCTTCTGGGTCAGGATGAGGATGTAGCGGTCCGAGGACAGGGCCGCGTCCACGGCCTTCACCGACTTCTCCCGGCCCACGAAGAGCGGCAGGATCATGTAGTTGAAGACCACGATGTCGCGCACCGGGAGCACGGGCATGGTCCGGGGAATCTGGGCCTCGGCCTGCTGCATCTGGGCCTGGGGGCTGGACTCGCCCACGTCCGGCGAGCCGTCGCCCTGGGCGGACAGGGCCTGGGCGATCTCCTCGGGCCGGACCTCCACGCCGTTGCGGCGCATGGGCAGGGCCTTGATGGGGGTTTTCTTCTTTTTCAAGGACGTATCCCTCGTTTGGGGGTTGGGGACGTAAAAAGGCGGCTCTGGGGCCGCCTTTCCCAACTAATGCCGATCCGGCGAATGGCAACCCCGCGTCCCGAAAAAACCCGTGACCGCGCCTACCTGCGAATCTCGAACCCGTGGAAGGCCTCGGCCTCGTCCAGCTCCTCGCAGCGCACAGCGTCCACCCGCGAGAAGGGCGAGCCCTTGTGCAGGAAGGCCCGGAAGCGCTCCACGGCCTCCTCGGGGCCCTGGGCCACGGTCTCCACGCGGCCGTCGGGCAGGTTGCGGACCCAGCCGGCGAGGCCCAGGCGCACGGCCTCGTCGCGGGTGAAGGCCCGGAAATAGACCCCCTGCACTCTCCCTTCTACGGTGCAACGCACGGTGCGGGACATGATTTTCTCCTTCAAATAAGACGCAGTTCCTGGAAGCTCGCGTGCCGGTCCTCGGCCACGATGAGGTGGTCCAGCAGGCGCAGGCCCAGGTCGGCCGCGGCACGGGCCAGCTGGGACGTGATGCGGATGTCCGCCTCGGAGGGATTGGGGTCGCCGCCGGGGTGGTTGTGCACCAGGATGAGGCCAGCGGCCTTGTGTTTCAGGGCCAGGGCCATGATCTCGCGGGGATAAAGCGCGGACTGGTCCACCGTGCCCCGGCTCACCTGCTCCCAGGCCAGGACGCGGTTCTTGTTGTCCAGGAGCGCGGCCCAGACCTCCTCCAGGCCCGAGCGGCCGAAGCGGGCGCGGGCCGCGGCCAGCACGGCCTCGGGGCCGGAGAGCACCTGGCGCGGGGCCAGACCGCCCTCGCCCAGGCGGGCCAGCAGCTCGCGCAGCAGGGCCCAGTGGGAGCAGAGCGCCGGGCCGAAGCCGTCCAGGCCCAGGAGTTGCTCGTCCGTGGCCGCGAAGACCCCGGCCAGGCTGCCGAAGCGCGCCAGCAGGGCCTTGGCCAGGGGCTTGGTGTCGGAACGCCGGAGGACCTGGGCCAGGGCCAGCTCCAGGAGCTCGTAGTCGGCCAGGGCCTTGGGCTCGCGGGCCAGGCGGCCGCGCAGGCGCTGGCGGTGGCCCAGGTAGTGGGGGGCGTCCTTGGCGCTCACGGCCGGGCCTTTTTCGCGCCGAACACGCCGGTCAGCTCGGCCACCAGGAGCTCCAGGGCCTGCTCCGGCTTGCGCGACCCGGTCTTGACCCCCAGGTCGGCCTCCAGGGCCAGGTCGAAGAGGCGCCGCAGCCCGGGCTTGCCCAGGCGTCTGGCCAGGGGCGTCTTGAGCTGGCGCACATAGGGGTGGATCTTCACCTCCTCGTCCTCGGCGAGCAGGGCCCAGAGGGTGCGGGCCTCGCGGCAGAGCGCGCCCACCAGGGGGAAGAGCAGGCTGTCGGACTCCCCGCGGTTGCCCAGCACGCGGCCCCAGACCAGGGCCGGGGAGCCGCCCTTGGCCAGGGCGTCCATGAGGGCGAAAAGGTCCATGTCCTCGCCGCGCTGCACCAGGTCGGCGTGCTCGGCCAGGAGGCGGCGCTCCGGCCCGGCGGCCAGGGCCAGCTTGTCCAGCTCCAGGGCCAGGGCCGCGGCGTCCAGGGGCAGGACGCGGCAGAGGCCCTCCAGGACCTGGGGCTCCGCGGCTATCTTCCGGGCCGCGGCCCATTCGCGCACGAAGGCGCGCAGGGACTTCTCGTCCAGGCCCTTGGACTGCCAGACCCAGCCGGATTTCTCGGCGTGCTTCCAGAGGTTGCGCTTGGCCAGGACCGCGGGCAGCGGGGCCTTGCCCCGGTCCCATTCGCCTTCCAGGCAGAGGAAGACCCAGACCTCGGGGTTGGCCGCGGCCAGGGCCTTGTCCAGGCGGTCCCAGGCCTCGGCCTTGAGGCTGTTGGCCCGGCGCAGGACCAGGGTCTTGGGCGTGGAGAACAGGCTTTTCTGGGTCAGGGCCTCCCAGAAGGTCCCGGGCAGGGGTTCGGCGTCGTCGCCCCAGAAGACCTTGCGTTCGGCCGCGGCCATGCCGCCTTCTGCGGCCAGGGCGTCCACCCGGCGGCGCAGCAGCTCGGGGTCCGGGCAGACGAGGAAGGAATAGCCCTGCCTGGGCACGCGGCCTCCTGTGGGGGGTTAGTAGCCCTGGGTCATGCGGTCCACGAGCTGGCGCACGGCCAGGTCCGTGACCAGGGCGTCCACGGCCTGCTCCTCGCCCGGGGAGAAGTTCTCGCTCCAGGAAACCATGCCGGAATCCCAGAGCACGGAGCCGTCCAGGGGCGAGATGACCCGGGCCGAGAGGGTCAGCCCGGCGGAATAGCGCAGGGTCTTGTCGTCGCGGCCATAGACGCCCGTGTTGCGCAGGTAGTTGCGCACGGTGATGACCACCAGGCCCGTGGCCTGCTTGCGCTCCACCCAGGTGGCCCAGCCCCGGCGGGTGACCTCGTCGCGGAAGAGCGAGCGCAGGCGCGGCTCCAGCCAGGTGTAGGCCGTGGGGTTGTCCACGCGCTCGATGTACAGGGCCCGGTTGGCGGGCTTCAGGCTCACCGGGCCCTCGGAACCCAGGTTGTAGCCGCAGGCGGAGAGCAGCAGGGCCAGGCCCAGCAGGGCCGGGACGAGCAGGGGCGGGATGCGGCGCACCGGAGCCTCCTTACTTGACCACCACGCTCACGAGCTTGCCCGGGATGACCACCACCTTGACGATGGTCTTACCTTCCACATGGCGCACCACGTTGTCCAGCTTCAGGGCCACGTCCTTGACCTCCTGCTCGGAGGCGTCGGCGGCCACGGCGGCGCGGCCGCGGACCTTGCCGTTGACCTGGACCACCAGCTCCACCTGGTCGCGCACCAGGGCGGACTCGTCGTAGGAGGGCCAGGGCTCGGAGGCCAGCTGCGTGGTGTGGCCCAGGGCCTGCCAGAGCTCCTCGCAGATGTGCGGGGCCACGGGCGAGAGCAGGGTCAGGGCCGTGGCCACGGCCGAGGACAGGACCTGCGGCCCCTCGGGCAGGGTCTTCAGCTCGTCCTTGAGCAGGTAGAGCTCGTTCACCAGCTCCATGAGCGCGGCGATGGCCGTGTTGAACTGGAAGGCGTTCTCGATGTCCCGGGTCACGCGGCGCACGGTGTCGTGCTCCTTGCGGCGCAGGGCCTTGGCCGGGGCCGAGAGCTCGCCCTCGGGCGCGGCGCAGGGCTTCACCGGCCGCAGCACGCCCTCCAGCTCCTCGGACAGCCGCCAGAGGCGGGACAGGAAGCGGTAGGCCCCCTCGATGCCCGCGTCGCTCCACTCCAGGTCCTTTTCCGGCGGCGAGGCGAAGAGGATGAAGAGCCGGGTGGCGTCGGCCCCGTACCTGCCGATCATGGCGTTCGGGTCCACCACGTTGCCTTTGCTCTTGGACATCTTGGCCCCGTCTTTCAGCACCATGCCCTGGGTCAGCAGGTTGGCGAAGGGCTCGGCGGGCACCGCGTAGCCCTCGTCGCGCAGGAGCTTGGAATAGAAGCGGGAGTAGAGCAGGTGCAGGATGGCGTGCTCGATGCCGCCGATGTACTGGTCCACGGGCGACCAGTATTTGAGGGCCGCCTCGTCGAAGGGGGCCTTGTCCTCGCGGGCCTGGGTGTAGCGCAGGAAATACCAGGACGACTCCACGAAGGTGTCCATGGTGTCGGTCTCGCGCCGGGCCGGGCCGCCGCACTTGGGGCAGGTCGTGTTTACGAACCCGTCCATGAAGGGCAGGGGCGACTTGCCGTCCGTGCGCATGACCGCGTCCTCGGGCAGGACCACGGGCAGGTCCTTTTCCGGCACGCCCACCAGCCCGCAGGCGTCGCAATAGACCACCGGGATGGGCGCGCCCCAGAAGCGCTGGCGCGAGATGTTCCAGTCGCGCAGGCGGTAGTTCACCGTGGGCTTGGCCAGGCCCTTTTCGGCCAGCTTGGCCACCATGACCTGCTTGGCCTTGTCGTTCTCCAGGCCGTCGAACTCGCCGGAGTTCACCAGCAGGCCCGGGTCGGCGTAGGCCGCGGTCATGGACGCGGGGTCCAGGCTCTGGCCCTGGGGTTCGATAACCACGCGCAGGGGCAGGTCATACTTGCGCGCGAACTCGAAGTCGCGCTGGTCGTGGGCGGGCACGGCCATGACCGCGCCGGTGCCGTAGCCCATGAGCACGAAATTGGCCACCCAGATGGGCATGTCCCAGCCGGTGAAGGGGTTCACGCAATAGGCCCCGGTGAACACGCCCTCCTTCTCCAGGTCGTCGGCCCCGCGCTTGATGCGGTCCATGTTGGCCACGTCGCGGCAGAAGGCGCGGACCTTCTCGGCCTGGGGCGAGCCCGCGATGAGCTTCTCCACCAGGGGGTGCTCGGCGGCCAGGCTCATGAAGGTGGCCCCGCACAGGGTGTCCGGCCGGGTGGTGAAGACCTCGACCTCTTCATCGAGGCCCTTGATCTTGAACTTGACCTGCGCGCCCACGCTCTTGCCGATCCAGTTGCGCTGCATGGTGAGCACGCGCTCGGGCCAGCCCTTTTCCAGGCTCTCCAGGGATTCCAGGAGTTCGTCGGCATAGGCCGTGATGCGCAGGAACCACTGCTCCAGCTGCTTCTGCTCCACCTCGGAGTCGCAGCGCCAGCAGCGGCCCTCCTCCACCTGCTCGTTGGCCAGCACGGTCTGGCAGGATTCGCACCAGTTCACCGGCGAGTTCTTGCGATAGACCAGGCCCTTTTCCAGGAACTTCAGGAAAAAGGCCTGCTCCCACTTGTAGTATTCCGGCCGGCAGGTGGCCAGCTCGCGCCGCCAGTCGTAGGAATAGCCCAGACGCTTGAGCTGGGCGCGCATCTCCGCGATGTTGCCGTAGGTCCAGATGGCGGGGTGGGACTTGTTCTTGATGGCGGCGTTCTCGGCGGGCAGGCCGAAGGCGTCCCAGCCCATGGGGTGCAGCACGTTCATGCCGCGCATGCGCTTGTAGCGGGCCACCACGTCGCCGATGGAGTAGTTGCGCACGTGCCCCATGTGGATCTTGCCCGAGGGGTAGGGGAACATCTCCAGCACGTAGTACTTGGGACGCGAGGGGTCGGCCTCCACCTCGAAGCAGCGGGACTCGGCCCAGCGCGCCTGCCACTTGTTCTCGATCGTTTCCGGATCGTACTTGCCCAGCGCCATGTGATCCTTTCCTGCGGTCAGAATTTCTTGTCCACGCCCAGGTCGCCGTTGTCCACGGCGCGGGCCGCGGCGTCCAGGATGCCGTTGATGAAGTTGCGCGAGTTCTCGTCGCCGAACTGCTTGGACAGCTCGATGGCCTCGTTGAGCGCCACCTTGAGCGGGATGTCCGCGCAGTGGAGCATCTCGTAGAGCGCCAGCCGGAGGATGGCCAGCTCCACCTTGGCGATGCGGTGGAGCTTCCAGTGCTTGGAGTGGCGATGGATGATCTGGTCCAGCTCCTCGCGCTTGGCCCAGACGCCCTGCGCCAGGCCGCGGGCGAAGGCGCGGACCTCGTCGGAGGCCTCCTCCAGCACGGCCGGGTTCTCGGCAAAGGCCCATTCCAGCGACGGGGCTGCCGCCGCCGGGGCGAAACACAGTCCGTAGAGCACCTGGAAGGCCAGGGTGCGGCCGTTCCGGCGCATGCCTTTCTTCTGCGCCATGCTTTAGAGCTGCTCCAGGACGCGCACGGTTTCGAGCACGGCGTGGGCCGCCTCGACGCCCTTGTTGCCGGCCTTGGACCCGGCGCGCTCGATGGCCTGCTCCAGGGTGTCGCAGGTGAGCACGCCGAAGCCGATGGGCACGCCGGTCTCCAGGGCCACCTGGGCCATGCCCTTGACGCACTCGCCGGCCACGAAGTCGAAGTGCGGCGTGGCCCCGCGGATCACCGCGCCCAGGCAGACGACGCCGTCGTACTTCTTGGAGGCGGCCATCCTGCGGGCCACCACCGGCATCTCGAAGGCCCCGGGGATGCGCACCAGGGTGATGTTCTTCTCGTCCGCGCCGTGGCGCACGAGATAGTCCAGGGCCCCGGCCACCAGCTTGTCCACGATGAAGTCGTTGAAGCGGCTGGCGATGAGCGCGAACTTGAGCTTCCCGGCCTCCAGCCTGCCTTCGATGGTCTTGATGTTCATGGCGTCCTCCGCTCAGTTCTTGCGGTTCTTCAGTTCGAGCATGTGCCCGAGCTTTTCCTTCTTGGTGGTGAGATACCCCAGGTTCACCTCGCAGGCGTCCATCTCGATGGGCACCCGCTCCACCACCTCCAGGCCGTAGCCTTCGAGGCCGATGATCTTCTTGGGGTTGTTGGTCATGAGCCGCATCTTGGACACGCCCAGGGCCACCAGGATCTGGGCCCCGGTGCCGTATTCGCGCAGGTCCGGGGCGAAGCCCAGGCGCTGGTTGGCCTCCACGGTGTCCAGGCCCTCGTCCTGGAGGTGGTAGGCCTTGATCTTGTTGCCCAGGCCGATGCCGCGGCCCTCCTGGCGCATGTAGAGCAGCACGCCCTTGCCTTCGCGGTTGATCTGGCACAGGGCCGCGGCCAGCTGCTGGCCGCAGTCGCAGCGCTTGGAGCCGAACACGTCGCCGGTGAGGCACTCGCTGTGCACCCGCACCAGGGTGGGCTCGCCGGGCTTGATCTCGCCCATGACCAGGGCCATGTGCGTGCGGCCGTCGGCCTCGGACTGGAAGGCCGCGGTGCGGAAGTGGCCGTACTGGGTGGGCAGGTCGGCCTCGGCCACCTTGGTCACGTTGTGGCCGCCGAACTTCATGCGGTGGCGGATGATCCCGGCCACGGAGCAGATCTTGAGCCCGTGCTTCTCGGCGAAGGGGATGAGGTCGGGCATGCGGGCCATGTTCCCGTCCTCGCGCATGATCTCGCAGATGACCCCGGCGGGCTTCAGCCCGGCCAGGCGGCAGAGGTCCACGCTGCCCTCGGTCTGCCCGGCGCGCACGAGCACGCCGCCGTTGCGGGCGCGCAGGGGGAAGACGTGGCCCGGGGTCACGATGTCCTCGGGCGTCACCGTGTCGCCCACCGCGGTGAGGATGGTGGTGGCCCGGTCAAAGGCCGAGATGCCCGTGGTCACGCCTTCGCGGGCTTCGATGGAGACCGTGAAGTTGGTGCCGAACTTGGTCTGGTTGTGCTGGCTCATGAGCGGGAGCCGGAGCCGGTCGATGAGCGCCGCGTCCATGGCCAGGCAGATGAGGCCGCGGCCATGGGTGGCCATGAAGTTGATGGTCTGGGGCGTGACCTTCTCGGCGGCGCAGACCAGGTCGCCCTCGTTCTCCCGGTCCTCGTCGTCCACCATGATGACCATCCGGCCCTGCCGGATGTCCTCCATGGCTTCTTCGATGCTGCACAAAGGCATGGTTCACCTCGCTCGGCCGCGCTGAGGCCGAGTGGGTCCCGGCGGCCGCAATGTGTCAAAGAATGGCAATCCCGCTCCATACCTCAAAACCAACCCCGGGGGAAGGGGAGGGGAGCTTGATGGAAAATGCTGGCAAGTTCAAAGTGTTACACAAAAAAGACGGTCCTGCGGGCTTGCCAAAAGCGGCCTGCCGGGGCATGCCGGAAGCGGAGAGGGGAACAACCGCACAAGGAGGAACGCCATGAAAAAGTCTCTGGGAGCCGCCACCCTGGCCCAGCCCGCGCCGGTCTGGCTGGTGGGGGCCTACGACGCCGAGGGCCGGGCCAACGCCATGGTGGCCGCCTGGGGCGGCATCTGCTGCTCCAAGCCGCCCTGCCTGGCCGTGTCCCTGCGCGCCGCCACCTACACCCACGGCTGCATCGTGGCCCGCAAGGCCTTCACCGTGAGCGTGCCCTCGGCCGGACAGGCCGCCACGGCCGACTACTTCGGCCTGGTCTCGGGCCGCAACGAGGACAAGTTCGCCCGCGCAGGCTGGACCCCGGTGCGCTCGGACCTGGTGGACGCGCCCTACGTGGCCGAGTGCCCCCTGGTGGTGGAGTGCCGGGTGCTCTTCGTGCACGAGCTGGGTCTGCACACCCAGTTCGTGGGCGAGATCCTGGACGTGAAGGCCGAGGAATCGGTGCTCAACGAGGCGGGCAAGGCGGCCATGGAAAAGGTGCGGCCCATGCTTTTCGACACGGGCGCGCGGGTCTATCACGGCGTGGGGCCCGTGCTGGGGCCGGCCTTCTCCCTGGGCAAGGGGCTGACGGGCAAGTAGCTCAGGCCATGGCCGCGGCGGGCAGGCCGCCGCCGTGGGGCGCGCGGCGCTCGGCGGCCAGGCGGTCCAGCAGGTGCATCTGCCGCCGGGACAGGGCGCGGGCGTCCAGGCTGCGGCCGGAGTCGTAGGTGGCCACCACGTCCTCCAGGAAGCGCACGTCGGCCGCGCGCCGCCGCCAGAGCCGGATGTTCAGGAAGTCGGCCTCGTAGCGGCCCTTGTGCGCCCAGCCGTTGCAACGGTCCACCACCAGCTCCCGCGACAGGCAGAGGCAGAGCGGGTCCACGTTGCACTGGCGCACGGGGTCCCGGCCGGGCTCGTATTCCGGGATCAGCGGCCGGTCGAAGGCCAGGCTCGTGTCGATGCGGGCCACCACCATCTCCACGTCGCGGTGGTCCAGATAGACCGAGAGGGCGTGGGGCTTGAGCGAGTTGTCGTCGTCCAGGAAGAGCACGCGCTCGCCGCGGGAGGTCCGCAGCAGGATGTCGCGGATGCCGTTGCCCCAGTCCTGGTCCTTGGGCAGGTCGAAGAAGCGCACGAAGCCGGGGTGGGGCGGCCGCTCGCCGCGCACGCCGTCGAAACCCACGAGCATCTCCACGGAACCCGGGGGCAGGGCCGCTCCGGCGAACTCCACGGCCGCGGCCACGGAGCGCACCGCCGCGGCCAGGGCCCGGGGCCTGGCGCCGATGCTCGGGGTGATGATGGAAAAGATGGGTCTGTCCATGACGTCCCTGTGCCTCCTCCGCATTCCCTTGCGGAGTTCTCCCTGATCTGTCTGCGCTATCGGCGGGTTGAGGAAAATCTTTAGGCCGGGCGGCCCAGGTCGCGGGCCAGGGATGCGGCGAAGTCCGCGGGCAGGCCGCGGCCGATGCAGACCAGGAACCGTTCGGACCGTTCGTAGCCGGGCAGCGGCTCCAGGTTCAGGCGTCCGGCCACGGCCTGCACCAGCACGGGGTCTTCTTCGCCCGGCACGTCGAGCACGCCCTTGATGCGGAAGGCCCGGGCCGCGGCCCGCTCCAGGGCCGGGCGCAGGCGCTCCGGGTCCACGGGCGCGGGGAGCCGCAGGGTCTGGGCCGTGAAATCCTCGTCCGCGTGGGTGCCGTGGCCGTGGAAGTGGGGCAGGAGGTCGTCCCAGGCCAGGGCGCTGCGCTCCAGGTCCGGGTCCTGGAGCAGGCCGAAGGGGATGGCCCCTTCCACGGCCGTGAGCACCAGGGCCCGGGGATTGCGCTCCCGGGCCAGCCGCTCCAGCCGTCCGGCCTGGTCCGGGGCCAGCAGGTCGCACTTGTTGAGCACCAGCACGTCGGCGTGCTCCAGCTGGTCGCGGGCCACGGCGCTTTCGGCCAGGGCGCGTTCCAGGTCCGGGGCGTCGGCCACGGCCAGCACCGGCCCGCGCCGCACCAGGTCGCGGACCTCGCGCAGTTCGGCCAGGATGTTCTTGGGATTGGCCAGGCCGCTCATTTCCAGGACCACCACGTCCGGCCGGAAACGCTCCAGGATGCGCGCGAGCCCCTTCTTGAGCTGGCCCGAGAGCGAGCAGCAGACGCAGCCCTCGTCCATCTCCAGCACGGGCGAGTCCTGCTCCAGGAGCCGGCCGTCCAGTCCCACGGCGCCGATCTCGTTCTGGATCACGGCCACGAAGCGGTTGTGCTGCTGGTTGTGCTCGATGAACCGGCGCAGGAGCGTGGTCTTGCCCGCGCCCAGGAAGCCGGTGAGCACCAGGAGCTCGGGCAGGCGGTCCCGGCCGTCCGGGGTCTGCTCCTCGAACCAGCGGGCGCGGTGGGACTCCAGCCAGGGCTGGCGGCGGAAGGGTCCGGCGGGCTCGGTCTGGGGGCCGCCCCAATCCAGACGCAGGCGCAGCAGCCGGACATCCGGCCCTGGCCGTTCCTCCAGGGGCCGCCCCGCGCGCCAGACCCGGACCCGGCCCGGCAGGCGCTCCAGGGCCTGGGACGAGGGCGGTTCGCCCAGCTGGAAGCTCAAGGTGGCGGCAAGGACCCTGAACAGGGGCAGGCTCAGGGCCCAGGCCGCCACGTCGGATTCGCGGCCGCCCGGAGGCACCACGAAATTCCCGGACCCCGGCGGCCAGTCCAGGCCTGCGGGAGCCAGGGTCACCTGGCGCGAGAGGGCCGCCAGTTCCAGGCCCAGCGACCGGCCCGACGCCGCGGCGCGAAGATGCAGCGCGCCGGTGCGGAACAGTTCACGGGTCTCGTCCCGGGCCGGGAATTCCCGCACCAGGTCCCAGTATTCGGGACGCTGGCAGAGCACCCCCGCGGCCAGGGGCAGCATCTCGGCCCTGGGTTCGTCCGGGGCCGGGAAATAGTGCAGGGAAAATTCGCCGCGCAGGGCATCCCCTTCCGGCTCCTCGCCCTCGAAGAGCAGGCCGTGGACCCCGGGCAGGCCGCGCAGCCGGAAGGTCCAGCATTCGCCGAAGGCCAGCGAGGGCCGGATGCCGCGCCAGCCCAGGACGCGGGCCCGGGCGTGGCTGAACTGCGTGCGCAGGAGCAGGGCGCGCAGAAGTCCCGGGATCCAGGAGCCCGGGGCGTCCTCCGGGCGCAGCGGCGTGATCTCGAAGAGGTCCATGGGTGCGGCGAGGGGGCCCCTTGCGGGGCCCCCGTGGTTTCTACGCCTTCCTGAACTCGATGCTGTCGCCGTTGCCCAGGTAGTTCGGGTCCTTGCTGCGGAAGCGGGCCGTGCCCTTGACCATGGGATAGCCCGCGTCCACGAACTTCTTGGCCGTGACCAGGCCGGTGCAGTGGTTGCAGCCGACCTTCTCCAGTTCCCACTTCTTCAACCCGATGACCAGGTCGTCGTACTTGGGGTCCCAGTCGTCGAACGGCGAGATGTGCAGCCCGCCGTAGAGGCCGTGGAACTTGTCCTTCTCGTACCGGAGTTCCTTGTAGGCCGTGTCCGCGAAGAGGATGATGCCCTGGTGGCAGCAGCCGGTCACGCTCACCAGGCCCAGGTCCGCCACGTTGAAGTACATGGACTGCTCGCCGAAGACCTTGCAGATGATCGGCACGTCGAAGACGTAGGTGGCCATGCCCGGGATGATCGGGCACAGCCCCTTCTTGACCTTGACCAGCTCGCCCTTGTGCCCGGCGTCCGCGATGTACTGGAGCCCGGCGGGGTAGAAGGTGTCCGGAATGTACATCTTGATGTTCGGGGCGTACTTGAGCGTCACCGGCAGGCCCCAGTAGTGGTCGAAGTGCTCGTGGGAGATGAACAGGGCCTCGATCTCGCCGTTGGCCAGCATCTTGTCGATGCCCTCGCGCTTGAAGGCCTCGTCCATCCACTTGTAGGACCAGCCCGAGTCCAGGAGGTACTTGTGGACCTTGCCGTCCATGTCCTCCACTTCCACCAGGGCCGCGAAGCCGCCGGCGTTGTCGGGGTGCACGGACAGGCCCTTGGCGATCTCCCAGGCCTCTTCCAGCTTGTTCGGCAGCAGATGCTTGATCTTGGCGACGCCCTTCTCGTAGGAGCCCTTGCCCAGGCCCGTGCCGTCGCCGAAGGGCGGCCAGTTGTAGGTGTACTGGTCCACGAGCAGGCCGCCCGCGGCCTTGATGTCGCCCATGAGCTGGGAGTTGTCGAACCAGCTCGTCTCGGAGATGACCCGGCACTTCACGCCCCGGCACACGCCGAAGTCCCCCTGCTTGCGCTGGACCTGGGCGATGTGCTTGCGGCTCATGGGCGAGTAGGAATAGAGGCCCATGGCCCCGATGGCGCCCAGGCCCAAGCCCAGGGCCGCGCCCTTGATGAAGTCCCGCCGGGTGAACGGGGTCTTGTTCTCGGACATGGTTCCCTCCTCGCTACTTGGGGATCAGGTTGACGGAGTTCGAGACCACGGGAATGGCCCAGACCACCAGGAAGTAGAGCGCCACGCCGGCCGCCGCGCCCACGGCCAGGCCCGGGACCATGCGCGGGCTCCAGGTGTGCTCGGCCTCGCGGGCCGCATGCTCGGCCGCGATCTCGGCGTCGGTCTTCATGGAGAGCTTCCAGCCGGGCCAGTTGTCCATGAACCAGGTGTTGATGAGCCAGATGTTGATGAGCCAGATCATGGGGATCATGGGGAACTGCTGGGGGTGCGAGAAGCCCTTCTGGGTGCCCAGGAAGAGGTGCGCGTAGCGGTAGTACAGGGCGTAGATGGCCAGGCCGCCCGCCACCGTGATGACGGTGCGCACGAGCATGTTCACCGGGGTGGAGAACTGCTTGGGCCAGTTGTCGCAGTAGATGTACAGGAACAGGGCGGGGACCAGGAAGAAGATGGCCGTCTCGCCCACGTGTAGCCAGCGCCAGTCCGGGGCCGCGTCGCGGCGCGAGCCGCGGATGGCTTCGCCCCAGGCCAGCTCCTGGGCGTAGTACAGGAAGAAGTTAAGCGCCAGGGAGATGGCGATGATGGCGAAGAACAGCGAGAGCCGCCGGATCCAGGGGTTCTTGATGGCGCTGAACGGATAGCGCTCCCAGATGGTCTCCACCAGCCAGACCACCACGGTGCAGCACATGATCCAGGCGATGTGGAAGTTGCCCGAGACCGTGTCCGCGAACTGCTCCCAGTAGGGCGGGGTGATGGCCGTGAAGTACTGCCAGGGATAGTACAGGATGCCCATGTGCGAGTGCATGGTCATGAAATAGACCAGCGTGCTCAGGAAGAAGGTCATGACCCAGATGCTCAGGCCCCGGGCGGGCTGCTTCATGTCCTGCCAGGGCGCGGCCTCCATGGCCACGATCCAGGACGGCGAAAGCCAGGAGGCGATGGCCGCGAACATGAGGCAGGCCGTGGCCGCGTACTCCTCGGCGAAGAAGGCGGTGACGCCGGGCAGCTTGGTGAGATGGGACGGGCTGAAGTAGGCCATGGCGAAGTTGCCCAAGAGCCCTTCGAAGAAGCCCTTGATGAGCAGGAGCAGGATGCCCGTGGACAGGAGCGTGAGCACCACGCCCTTGAGCACCGGGTGGGCCTTCTCCATCCAGCCCCGCTTGAAGGGCCAGAAGTCGAAGATGTAGGCCACCCAGATGAGCACGATGAGGATCCAGCGGGTGTAGTTGTAGCCCACGTAGGGGGTGTACAGCCGCATGTAGCCGCGGGGATCCTGGAATATCCACCAGGTGGCGTAGAAGATGGCCAGGGTGAAGGCCAGGTTCACCAGCGCCGGAATCGGGCCCTTCCAGCGCTTTTCCAGCCTGCGCGCCTCCAGAAAGGGGACGTTGGCAGCAGTCATGTTCCTTCTCTCCTTGACGAATGTGTGGGGCGGGGCCTCTGCCGGGAATGCGGGTCAGGAGTCCGCGGCCGCCTCCTCGGCCGCCGGACCGGCTGCGGGTGTCGTATCCGTCGCCGCTGTCCGCGGCGTTGCCGATGCGAACATGGCCCGGCGCACGGCGGCCAGCATGGCCGCGCGGTCCAGGCCGCCGGGGTCGAGGCCCAGGCGGCGGACCTCCTCGGCCAGGAGCGCGTCCGGGAAATCGGCCCAGAGGGCGTCCTGCGGCTCGAAGGCCGGGGCCGCGGGCGGCTCTTCCGGGCGGGCCCGGCCGAGCAGGAGCCGGAAAAATTCCTTGCGCGTGATCCGTTCCATCAGGCGAACACCTCCAGCCGCTCCCGCTCGCTCCGGAGCAGCGGCGAGGGGGGCACGTCGGCGTGGCGCTCCAGGAGCAGGCTCAGGCGCAGGATGCGCTCCTCCATGCAGCGGCGGACCTCCTGGGCGTCCCGTCGCTTCATGGCCTGGAGGATCTTGGCGTGGTCGCCGAAGAGCGCCTCGCGCTCATAGTCCTGGAGGAAGAAGACGATCTCGTGCAGAGGGCTTGTCCCCGGGCAGAGCTGGGCCGCCACGGCCGCGAGCATGGGGTTGTCCGTGCCCTCGGCCAGGCCGCGCAGGAAGGCGCTCATGTGTTCGCGCAGGGCGTCGGGGTTGCGGGCGAACAGGGCCTTGCTCAGGTCCATGAGCCGGGCCTCCAGGGTGGCGATCTGTCCGGCCGTGATGCGCTCGGTGCTCAGGGCCGCGATGGGCGGAAAGACCACGTAGCAGGCCTCCAGCACCGCGGACCAGTCCGGGTTGCCGGAGCCGCGGAGGCAGAGGCCGTTGTGCGGTTCGCGGGAACGCAGGTAGCAGCCGCTGCCCGGCCGCACCTCCACCATGCCCCGGGCCTCCAGGACCCGCAGGGCGCTGCGGATGGTGTTGCGGCTCGTGCCGAACTCCTCGGCCAGGGTCCGCTCCGTGGGCAGACGGGAGCCCAGCTCCAGGCGTTCGTCCCGGACCATGGCCAGGAGCTGCTCCAGGGAGTGTTCTTCCTTGGTCATGGTTCTGGCGGAGGAGGTCTGCATGGCGTCTCTCCTGTGATTTTTATGGAGTATTGGTAATACCAATTGCAGAAAAAACCCGAAAAAACAACACAAGGCAAGAGCCAATATGTCTTGATGCTGGAAATTGGCAAATCTTGTCAAAATTAAATGAGAAAATTGGATGAACCAATTTCAGCGAAAGTCAGGAGTCCGGCAGCGGGCTGCCGGGGCACGGGGGCAAGCGGCGGGGAGGCCTCAGGATGCGGAGCGGGAATGCCGATGGGCCGCGCGCCAAGCCTTGATGGCCTTGTCGAACGGCTCGAACAGGCAGGCGTATTCGGGCAGGCCCTTGGCCGGGAAGGCCCCGGGGCGGCATGAGCAGAGCACGAGCACCGCGCGGAGCGTGCCGCGGAGGTAGAAGGGCTTGGCGAAGTAGGAGCGGATGCCCTTGGGGATGAAGAGCGCCCAGTCAATGGCCTTGATGCTCTCCAGGGTGTCTTCCACGATGAGGTGGTCGAGCTTGAAGCGCTCGATGCTCTGGGCGATGGTGCCCTCGTAGGAGTAGGTCTCCCCGGCCTGCATCCGGGCGAAGGGCTCGCCCAGGCCGTACACCAGGACCTTGTTCTTGCGGGCGTGGATGTCCGAGAACATGATGGCGTCAAAGCTGTAGCCGGGGAGCTGGGCGGCCAGGAAGACCTCCAGGATGTCCTGGATCCCGGTCTTGCCGGCGAGCCGCCGGTGCAGCGTCTGGACCAGCTCCTGGCACTGCGCGCTGCACCCGGCCGCCTCCTCGCCGTTGCCCGGCCCCTGCACCTGGGTCAGGGACACGCGCACCAGCCGCCGCTCCTTGCAGATCAGGAAACGCAGGGCGGCCTCGGCGGTGAACGGGGCGTTGTCCTTGCGCCGGAAGCTCAGCCGGCCCTCCCACTTCTTTTGGAACAACAGCTCCTCGGCGATGCGCTGCATGTTGGCGCGCATGTCATGGTGGCAGAGCGCGGCAAAGGGCAGGTTGCGGAATTCGTCGGCGCTGTGGCGGAACAGCTCGGCGGCGGCCGCGTTCTGGGCCATGACCATGCGCGAGTCGAAGTCCACCAGGAGCACGGGGTTCTCGGCCAGCTCGATCATGAGCTGGAGTTCGGAATCCTTTTCGATGATGCTCTTGATGGCCTCGGCGCTGTCCGTGACCTCGATGAGGTAGCCCACCTGGTAGCGCGGGTCGCCGGGCAGGGGCCAGCAGCGCAGCTTGAGCCAGACCTGGTCGCCCGGGCCGCGCAGCCGGAAGACGCAGCCCGAGGGACCGCCCTGGCCCAGGGCGGCCATGAAGGCCTCCACCAGGGGCAGGTCCGGCTCCTCCACCACGGCCTTGCGGAAGGCCGCGCTGCGCAGGAGCAGGCTGGTCTTGTCGCCGAGGCACTTCAGGCGGTGGTCGTTGAGGAACTCGATGCGGGCCAGGGCCGTCTCCGTGCGCCAGAGCAGGGCCGGGAAGCTCAGCACGTAGCGGGCCAGATCCTCGCAGGCCAGCTCGCGGTGCGGGATGAAGTCGAAGGTGTCGCCGGGAGCCGGGGGGATGGCCACGCTCGTCTCCTTGACGTTCAGAACCCGTTCCGGCGCAGGAACTCGGCGCTCAGGCCCGGGGCCGCGATCCCGGCCTTTTCGGCCCAGGGGCCGAGCATGCGCAGCACGTACTTGCCGATGAGGTCGGTTTCCATGTTCACGGCCCGGCCGGGCGTCCACTGGCCGATGGTGGTCTCGCGCTGGGTGGCCGGGATGATGTTCACGCTGAGGAAGTCCTCGCCGCACTCGTTCACCGTGAGGCTCACCCCGTCCAGGGCCACGGAGCCCTTGGGCACCACCTGGGAGCCGAACTCCCGGGGAAAGCGCAGACGGAAGGTCTTCGACTCCCCGGCGGGCGTCACCGAGACCACCTCGGCCAGGCAGTCCACGTGGCCCGAGACCAAGTGGCCGCCCAGGCGGTCGCCCAGGGCCAGGGCGCGCTCCAGGTTCACGGCCGCGCCGGGCTTGAGCCCGCCCAGGCTGGTCTTGGACAGGGTCTCGGCGCTGGCGTAGGCCGAGAAGCGGCCCGAGGCCGGGGCCTCGGCCGTGAGGCAGGCCCCGTTCACGGCGATGGACTCGCCCTGGACCACCGCGCCCAGGAACTCGGCGCGCACCGTGAGACGGATTTCGCGGCCCCGCGCCGAAACCGCCTCCACCCGGCCCATGCCCTGCACCAGTCCGGTGAACATCAGGCCTGCTCCCTGGGCCGGTAGGTCAGGCGCACGTCCTGGCCCAGGCGCTCGCTGTCCGTCAAACGGTACCGCCAGGCCTCGGCGATATTCTGGGTGCGGCGGCCGGAGAACAGGGACTTGGCCTGCTCGTCGCCCAGGACCAGGGGGGCCAGGATGAGCGCCAGCTCGTCCACCAGGCCGCGCTCGGCCAGGCTTTCGGCCATGCGGCCGCCGCCCTCGCAGAGCACGTGCCAGCAGGAGAGCTCCGAGCGCAGGCGCTCCAGGCCCAGGCCCAGGTCCAGGCCAGCGGGGCCCTGGGGCAGGCCCCAGATGCGGCAGCCCCGCTCTCCCAGGTCCTCGGCCGTGTGGGTGCGCAGCTCCTGCTCCGCGGTCCAGAAGATGACCCGTTCGGGGCGGTCCTGGATGAGCTTGAAGTTGTGGGCCTTGGGCAGGCGGCGGGTGACCACCACGGCGAAGGGCTGCTGGTGGTCCCGGGGCAGGCCGGGCAGGCGGCAGGTGAGCATGGGGTCGTCGGAGTAAAAGGTGTTGCCGCCCACGATGACCGCGCCGCAGAAGGCCCTCAGGCCGTGGGCGAAGGCCTGGGACTCGGGGCCGGAGATCTGCTCCGGCCGTCCGCCGCGGCCCGCGATGCGGCCGTCCAGGGTGGCGGCCATCTTGAGGATGACGTAGGGCCGCCGGGTGGTCTTCCAGACCAGGAAGTCGGCGATGAGGTCGCGGCAGCGCTCCTCGAGCACGCCCAGACGCACCGCCACCCCGGCCTCGCGCAGGGCCTTGGCCCCGCCTCCGGCCACCTCGGGGTTGGGATCGGCGCAGCCGATGACCACGCTCTTGATCCCGGCCTCCAGGATGGCCGTGGTGCAGGGCGGGGTCTTGCCCTGGTGGTTGCAGGGCTCCAGCGTGACGTAGAGCTCGCAGGACGCGGGGTCCACGCCCAGCTCGCGGGCCCGGGCCAGGCAGTTCACCTCGGCGTGGGGCCCGCCGTAGCTCTCGTGCAGGCCCTCGGCCAGGATCTCGCCGTTTCTGGCGAGCAGCGCGCCCACGCAGGGGTTGGGAGCGGTGCGGCCCCGGCCGCGCAGGGCCAGGTCCACGGCACGGGCCATGAGGTCCTCAGCGGACCGCGAAGTCTCCGGTGAGCAGTTCATAGCGGACACCAGCCTCCTTGAGCATGTCCTCGGCCAGTTCGTCGGGATAGGCCCCGGCGTAGAAGATGGCCTCCACCTGGCAGTTGACGAGCATCTTGGTGCAGATGAGGCAGGGCTGGGTGGTGCAGTAGATGACCGCGCCCTTGAGGGAGAGGGCGTGCACCGCGGCCTGGATGATGACGTTCTGCTCGGCGTGCAGGCCGCGGCAGAGCTCGTGGCGCTGGCCCGAGGGGATGCCCAGCCGTTCGCGGATGCAGCCCACCTCTTCGCAGTGCGGCACGTTGGAGGGCGGCCCGTTGTAGCCCGTGGCCAGGATGCGCTTGTCGCGCACGGCCACGGCCCCCACCTTGCGGCGCAGGCAGGTGGAGCGCTCCGCCACCAGGAAGGCGATGCGCATGAAGTAGTCGGGCCAGGGCAACCGGCTCATGGGCCGTCTCCTACCAGGCGAACAGCGGGAAGCTGCGGGCGAACTCCTCCACCTCTTCGCGGATCTCCTCCAGAGCGGCGTCGGACTGCCAGTTCTCCAGGGCCGCGGTGATGGCTTCGGCCACCACGATCATATCTTCCTCGATCATGCCGCGGGTGGTCAAGGCCGGAGTGCCCACCCGGATGCCCGAGGTGACGAAGGGCGAGCGGGTCTCGAAGGGGATGGTGTTCTTGTTCACCGTGATGCCGGCCTTGTCCAGGGCGATCTCGGCGTCCTTGCCCGTGATGTCCTTGTTGGTCAGGTCGATGAGCATGAGGTGGTTGTCCGTGCCGCCGGAGACCAGCCGGAACTCGGCGTCCATGAGGGCCGAGGCCAGGGCCTTGGCGTTCTTCACCACCTGGGACTGGTATTCCTGGAAGCCGGGCTGGAGCGCCTCGCCGAAGGCCACGGCCTTGGCCGCGATGATGTGCATGAGCGGACCGCCCTGGATGCCCGGGAAGATCTGGGAGTTGAGCGTTTTTTCCTGGTCCTCGTTGGACAGGATCAGGCCGCCGCGCGGGCCGCGCAGGGTCTTGTGCGTGGTGGAGGTGGTGAAGTGGGCGTGCTCAATGCACGAGGGGTGCTCGCCCGCGGCGATGAGGCCCGCGATGTGGGCCATGTCCACCATGAACACGGCGCCCACCTCGTCGGCGATCTGGCGGAAGCGCTTGAAGTCGATGATCCGGGGATAGGCGCTGGCCCCGGCGATGATCATCCTGGGCTTGTGCTCCTTGGCCAGCTTCTCCACCTCGGCGTAGTCGATGGTCTGGGTCTCCCTGTCCACGCCGTAGGAGACGATGTTGAAGAGCTTGCCCGAGAAGTTCACGGGGCTGCCGTGGGTCAGGTGGCCGCCGTGGGAGAGGTTCATGCCGAGCACGGTGTCGCCGGGCTGGCAGGCCGCGAAGTACACGGCCATGTTGGCCTGGGACCCGGAGTGGGGCTGGACGTTGGCGTAGCCGCAGCCGAAGAGCTCCTTGACCCGGTCGCGGGCCAGGTTCTCGGCCTGGTCCACGAACTCGCAGCCGCCGTAGTAGCGCTTGCCCGGGTAGCCCTCGGCGTACTTGTGGGTCATGACGCTGCCCATGGCCTGGCGCACCGCCGTGGAGACGAAGTTCTCCGAGGCGATGAGTTCGAGCTTGGACATCTGGCGGTCCACTTCGCTGGCGATGGCCGCGGCCACCGCCGGGTCCTGCATCATGAGCTCTTCCATGGTTCCCTCTCTGGTTTGGTGCGTCAGCCCTCGAATCTCTTGAACAGCAGGCAGGCGTTGGTGCCGCCGAAGCCGAAGGAGTTGCACAGGGTGTAGTTGACCTGCTGGCTGCGCGTGCCCTCGGGCACGTAGTCCAGGTCGCACTCGGGATCGGGGTTCTCCAGGTTCAGCGTGCGCGGGATCTTGCCCTCGCGCAGGGTGAGCACCGAGAACACGGACTCCACGCCGCCGGCCGCGCCGAGCAGGTGCCCGGTCATGGACTTGTTGCCGGTGATGGAGAGCTTGTAGGCGTGGGGCCCGAACACGGTCTTGATGGCCCGGGTCTCGCAGGCGTCGTTGAGCGCCGTGGAGGTGCCGTGGGCGTTGATGTGGTCGATCTCCGTGGGCGGCAGGCCGGCCTCGCGCAGGGCGCGGCTCATGGCCAGGGCCATGCCCGAGCCGTCCTCGGGCGGGGCGGTCATGTGGTAGGCGTCGCCGGAGCCGCCGAAGCCCACGATCTCGGCGTAGATGCGTGCGCCGCGCGCCCGGGCGTGCTCCAGGGATTCCAGGAGCAGGAGCCCGCAGCCCTCGCCCATGACGAAGCCGTCGCGGTCCCGGTCAAAGGGCCGGGAGGCGTGCTCGGGGTCGTCGTTGCGCACGGACAGGGCCTTGAGCGCGTTGAAGCCGGACACGCCGAGCGGGGTGATGGTGGACTCCGCGCCGCCGCAGATCATGGCCTGGCAGCGGCCCAGCTTGATCTCGGAGTAGGCGTAGCCGATGCCGTGGGTGCCCGAGGCGCAGGCCGTGGTGGTGCAGACGTTGGGCCCGCGCGCGCCGGTTTCGATGGAAACCTGGCCCGCGGCCATGTTGGCGATGATGATCGGGATGAAGAAGGGCGAGATGCGCGAGGGCCCCTTTTCCAGGAGCTTCTTGTGCATCTCCTCGATGGTGTCCAGGCCGCCCAGGCCCACGCCGATGATGACGCCGGTCTCGGGGGCCTCCTCGGCGGACACCTCCCAGGCCGCGTCGGCCAGGAGCATCTTGGCGCAGGCCACGGAGTACTGGACAAAGGTCTCCATGCGCTTGACCTGCTTGGCCGGGATGTAGGGCGTGGGATCGAAGTTTTTGACTTCGCCGGCGATGCGCGTCTCGTAGCTGGAGCAATCGAACTTGGTCAGGGGCCCGATGCCGGACTTCCCCGCCAGGAGAGCCTCCCAGCTCGAAGCCAGGTCGTTTCCCAGGGGGGTGATGGCGGCCAGGCCTGTGACGACAACGCGGTTCATGGATGATCCTGCTGGGTTGGGGATGTCCGCCAGGGGCGCCGCGGGGGAGAAATGGAGGAGCGTCTTACGCCCCCTGCGGACATAAGACGCCCATCCCCGGATGGCGGTGTAGCGGTGTATCCGGCGCTACTTCTTGGCCTTTTCGATGTAATCGACGGCGTCCTTGACCTTCACGATCTTCTGGGCGTCTTCGTCGTCGATCTCGATGTCGAATTCCTCTTCCATGGCCATGATGAGCTCGGTGAGGTCCAGGGAGTCGGCGCCCAGGTCCTCCACGAAGGAGGCCTCGGGCTTGACCTCGTCGGCGGAGACGCCCAGCTGGTCCACGATGATGTTTTTCACTTTTTCGGCAACGGACATATGTTCCTCCAGATATGAATGTGCGTTGTTGGGGACGTTGTTACATGTACAGGCCGCCGTTGACGGCGAGCACCTGTCCGGTGATGTAGGCGGAGTCCGGCCCGGCCAGGAAGGAGACGGCTCCGGCGATCTCCTCGGGCCTGGCCGCGCGCTTGAGCGGCACGGCCTCGATAATTTCCTTCGTGACCTCGTCGGGAAGCGCGGCGGTCATGTCCGTGTCCACGTAGCCCGGGGCCACGGCGTTCACCAGCACCCCGCGCGAGGCCAGCTCCTGGGCCGAGGACTTGGTCAGGCCGATGAGCCCGGCCTTGGCCGCGCAGTAGTTGGCCTGGAAGGCGTTGCCCATCTGGCCGCCCACCGAGGCCATGTTCACGATGCGGCCCCTGCGCTGGCGCATCATGATCTTGGCCGCCTCGCGCAGGAACAGGAAGCAGCCGCGCAGGTTCACGCCCAGCACCTTGTCGAAGTCCTCGTCCTTCATGCGGACGAGGGGGCCGTCGCGGGTGATGCCCGCGTTGTTCACGAGCACTTCCAGGGAAACCTTGTCCTTGATCTCGGCGGCGAAAAAGGCGGCGATGGCCTCCGAGTCCCCGGAATCCAGCTGGAAGGCCCGGGCCTGGCCCCCGGCCGCGGCGATGGCGGCCACGGTCTTCTCGGCCTCCTCGGGCCGGGAGATGAAGGTCAGGTACACGGCGAAGCCGTCGCGCGCCAGACGTTCGGCCACGGCGCGGCCGATGCCTCGGGAGCCTCCCGTGACCAGGGCGATGCGGGGGAGATCGCTCATGCAGGATGTCCTTGTCGTATCGTTTGGTTGAACTGCGCTGAAATATCCGAAAAACGCCCGGACTGCAAACCGCGCCCCGGCCCGCTCCGCCCTAGAACTGCACCAGGGCCGCGCCCCAGGTGAAGCCGCCGCCGAAGGTGGCCATGAGCACCAGGTCCCCGTCCTTGACGAAGCCGGTGAGCCGGGCCTCGGCCAGGGCGATGGCGATGGAGGCCGCCGAGGTGTTGCCGTAGCGGTCCACGTTCACGTAGATCCGCTCGCGCGGCACGCCGATCTTCTGGCCCACGGCCTCGATGATGCGCATGTTGGCCTGGTGCGGGATGAACACGCCCACGTCCTCGGGCTTGAAACCGTTGCGTTCGAGCAGCTCGGCGCTCACCGAGAGCATGGCGCGCACCGCGTGGCGGAAGACCTCGCGGCCCTGCATTTCCACAAAGAAGTCACGGCGGACGGGCTCGCCGGGCTTGTAGGTCGTGCCCGAGGCCCCGCCGCGCACCGTGAGCAGGCTGCCGAGCTTGCCCTCGGAGGACAGCAGGGCGTCCAAAAGCTTGCCGCTGCCCTTGCCCGGGGTGGCCGAGACCACGGCCGCGCCCGCGCCGTCGCCGAAGAGCACGCAGGTGCCGCGGTCGGTGTAGTCGGTGCGCGAGGAGACCACCTCGCTGCCCACCACGAGCACGTTGGATTCGGGCCGCAGGGCGATGAAGGCCCGGGCCGCATCCAGGGCATAGACGAAGCCCGAGCAGGCCGCGGAAAGGTCGATGGCGTAGCGGCCGGAAAGGCCCAGGCGGTGCTCCAGGATGCAGGCGGCCGAGGGGATGTAGGCGTCCGGGGTGAAGGTGGCCACCACGATGTGGGTCAGGTCCTCGGGGGTCATGCCGGCCTGCTCCAGGGCCTGGAGCGAGGCGGGCAGGGCCAGGTCCGAGCAGCTCCGGCCCTCGGCCAGGCGGCGCTCCTTGATGCCGGTGCGGCTGACGATCCACTCGTCGCTGGTCTCGACCATGCGTTCCAGGTCGGCGTTGGTCAGGATGCGTTCCGGGACGTGATAGCCCAGCCCCCGGATGTGGAATGCGGTCATCTCGGCTCCTCCCGGGCCGGGCCCGGGATGCGGTTTACGAGGCCTTGGCGGCCTGGCGGCCGAAGCGGGCGATCTCGCTGTTGGCCTCGAGGTCCCGCTCGATGTGCTGGTGCGCCTTGTTGGCCGTGAAGGTCACGGCCATGCGGATGGCGTTGGTGATAGCCTTCACGTTGCTCGAACCGTGGCAGACGATGACGATGCCCTTGAGCCCCAGGAGCGGGGCCCCGCCGTACTCGGCGTAGTCCACCATCTTGGCGAAGCGGGTGAGCGCGCCCAGGGAGAGCAGGGTGCCCAGCTTGGAGAGCCAGCCGCGCTTGAGCTCGCCCTTGAGCAGGTTGCCGAAGCTGCGGGCCAGGCCCTCGGAGAGCTTGAGCGCCACGTTGCCTACGAAGCCGTCGCAGACCACCACGTCGTAGTTGCCCACGAAGATGTCGCGGCCTTCGGCGTTGCCGATGAAGTTGAGCGAGGACTTGCGCAGGAGGTCGAAGGCTTCCTTGACCACGGAGTTGCCCTTGCCCTCCTCCTCGCCGATGGAGAGCAGGCCCAGGCGCGGCTTGGGCACGCCGAGCACGTCGCGGGCCAGCACGTCGGCCATGATGGCGAACTGGGCCAGGTGGAAGGCCTTGGAGTCCACGTTGGCGCCCACGTCGATGAGGATGCAGGGGCGCTGCTCCGTGGGCATGATCCCGGCCAGGGCCGGGCGCTCGATGCCCGCGATGCGGCCGATGGTGAACATGCCGCAGGCCACCACCGCGCCGGAGTTGCCCGCGCTGACCACGCCGTCGGCCTGGCCTTCCTTGACCAGGCGGCAGGCCACCTGGATGGAGGAATCCTTCTTGCGGCGCAGGGCGTCCGAGGGCTTCTCGTCCATGCCCACCACCTGGGAGGCGTGGACCACGTGGATGTCGAGGCCCTCGGTCTTGCAGCGCGAGAGTTCGTCGCGGATCTGGGCTTCGTCGCCCACCAGGATGACCCCGGCTCCGGCTTCCGCGGCGCGCACGGCCGCGGGCACGTTCACGCGGGGCCCGAAATCGCCGCCCATTGCGTCGACGGCGATGCGCGGCGCCTTATTGAGCATCACCGGCGGGCGTCACCTTGCGGCCTTTGTAGTTGCCGCAGACCGGGCAGGCGCGGTGGGAGAGGGTGGGCTCGCCGCACTCGCAGTAGATGACGTTGGGCACGGCCACGTGGTCGTGGGAGCGCCGCATGTTGCGCCGGGACTTGGAGGTCTTCTTCTTCGGTTGAGCCATGACGTTGATCTCCTCTGGTTCGGAAAATATCGCGATTCGGCCCCGGGGGCAATGCAAACCGGGACGGTTACGAAATCTTCAAATTCCGGAACACGGCCAGGCGGGGGTCGTCGCCCGATTCGGAACAGTCGCACTCGCGGAAGTTCCGGTTCCCGCCGCATTTGGGGCACAGCCCCCGGCAGTCCTCCTGGCAGACCGGGTTTTCCGGCAGGGCCAGGACCAGCTGCTCCCAGAGCACCGCGCCCAGGTCCAGGCGCAGGGTTCCGTCCGCGGACACCACCCGGGCCTCCTCGGCCATGCCGTCCTCGTCCCCGGTCTCCTCGAAGACCTCGAACTCCCCGTCCAGGGCCTGTTCGAACTCCTCGGAGCAGCGGGAGCAGGGCAGGGTCAGGGCCCCGGAAATCCGTCCGGTGACGAGGGCCCCGTTGTCCTGGGGCAGGACCCGCACCTCGGCCGACAGGGGCCGGGCGATGCGGGCCTTGAGGCCGAAGGCGTCCATGGACTCCTGCCAGAATCCCTGGTCCGCAAAAGAAAACTCCCGGCCTTCAGCCGGGATGTCGGCCAGTTCCACCCATACTTTGGTCATGTGACCCTCGCAACCGCCCCCTCTAGCCGCGCCCCCTGGTCTTGTCAAGAAAAAAGCCCTTGCGTTTTGTGCGGCGAAGGTTTAAAGATTCCCTTCCCCGCGACCGGGAGCCAGCTCCGGCCGGGCCAAAAGACGAAGAACGACGCCACGCGCGCGAGGAGGTTTCCCATGTCCCAGGCCTGCGACATCTGCGGCAAGATTCCCCAGACCGGCAACAACGTGAGCCACGCCAACAATAAGACCAAGCGCCGCTTCATGCCCAACCTCCAGAAGGTGCGCCACCAGGCCCCCAACGGCCAGGTGATGACCGTCACCGCCTGCACCCGCTGCATCCGTTCCGGTGCGGTGGTCAAGCCGGTCAAGAGGACCAAGGCGGCCGAGTAGGCTTTCCCCGAAAAGGACGACGCGAGGGAGCCCCGGCCGCCAGGCCGGGGCTCTTTTTTTTCACCCGAACGCAAAGGAGCGTGTCATGGCCCCGGAACGCGAATCCCGGAAACTCATGGGAGACGGCTGGCTCTGCGCCGAAAGCGTGCTGCTGGCCGTGACCCGGGCCCGCGGACTGGAATCCCCCCTCATCCCGCGCATGGCCACGGCCTTCTGCTCCGGGCTCTCGCGCAGCTGCGGGACCTGCGGGGCGGTGAGCGGCGGCGTCCTGGCCATCAGCCTGCTGGCGGGCCGCGACACCCCGGAACGCGAGCTCCTGGACCTGGCCTACGCCCCGACCCAGGAGTTTTTGGAAGGCTTCCTGGCGGCCTACGGCTCCACCAACTGCTTCGACATCACGGGCTGCGACTTCCGCACCCCCGAAGGCCAGACCCGCTACCGCGAGGCCAACCTCAAGGAGACCTGCCTGGAATGCGTGAGCCTGGCCACGCGCCTGGCCCTGCAGGCCCTGGACAACTCCGGCAACGGGCGGGCCGGGGAGTGATCGCCCGGCAGTGGACCTGCCTCTGCCCGCGGGAGCGCCGCGCGGGCTTCCTCCGGCACCTGGAGCGCACGGGCGTGGCCGAGACCGCGGCCCTTCCCGGCTGCCTGGGCCACCAGGTGCTGGAGCGCGAGGAGCCGGGCGGGGTGCGCATCTGCCTGATCACCTATTGGGAGTCCATGGAGGCCGTGCGGGCCTATGCCGGGGAGGAGCCGGAGCAGGCCCGGCTCTACGAGGGCGACGAGGCCTTCGGCATCGAACCCGAAACCCGGGCGCTCCACTGGCGGGTGCTGGAGAGCCGGATCCCGGCCCCCTAGCCCAGCATGCGCACGCCCGCAGCCGTATCCATGGCCAGGCCGCTGAAGCGGGTCACGGAGTCGGCCTTGGTCCAGAGGCCCACGTGCCCGGCCACGGGCCGCCCGGCGTCGTACTCCAGCATGGGGCGGCCGTCCACCAGGCCGCGCAGGCGGCCGCCCGCCACCTCCACCTCCAGCCGGTAGGCGCGTCCGGTCTCCAGGGCCAGGGGCCGCTGGGCGCGGATGAGCCTGCGGCCGTTCACGAACTCCGAGAACATGACATTCTGTTCCGCGTCGTTGATGCGGAAGACGAAGTAATTCCCGGCATTGCGCAGGCCAAGGGCCAGGCCCCCGGCCCGGTCGATGACCCCGGCCATGGGCCGTACCAGCACGCTCAAGCGGCCATCGGCCATTTCCGCGTTTTTGGCCACGGCCAGGGGGAAGTGGTGGTAGGCCCCGATGGTGTCCAGGAACTCCTGGTAGCGCGGCCCCACCAGCCGGGTCAAAAAGCCCGAGAGCCCGGCCGAGAGCCGCGGCAGCCAGGCCGAGCCGTCCTGCACGATCCAGGCCCGGCCGTCCTCCTCCAGCCGGCTCCAGTTGCCGAGCACGGCGTGGAATCCCGGCAGGGGCGGGCTGGCGGCCTGGTCCAGGAACCCGTAGTCCTCGCGGAAAAAGGCCTCCACCATGGCCTCGGCCTGGGCCTGGCGGGAGATGGCCACGTCGAGCAGGCGGCTGGAGCCCAGAAGCCTGCCCAGTTGGTCCAGGGCCGCTTCCGTGTCCGCGCGGCCCAGGCCCGCGAGCGAGGCCTCCAGCAGGTCGCCGGAGAGGTCCACGCTGAAGCCCAGGCGCTGGAGCACCCCGGCCAGGAAGCTCACGCGCAAGGACTTGCCCAGGTAGCCGCCCGCGCCCCCGGCGAACTGCACGGTGATGGAGTTCTTCTCGGCCTCCTCGCCGCAGAGGGCGTCCACGTTGGCGAAGTGGAAGCCGAACTTGGCGTTCAGGTTCATGTAGTCCGCGGCCAGCACCGCAAAGCTCTCCCCGCCCGGCAGGTCCGGCCCGGTGAGCCCGGCGGCCGAGGAGGCGAACAGGGTGAACAGGTTGCGGAAGTCCATGCCCACGGCCCCGGACCAAGTGACGCCCGGGTGGGTGAAGCCGCGCCACACGGCCCGCATGGGCGCGGACACGATGTCCTCGGGCAGCACCTCGTCGCAGTCCGTGAGCCCCTCGCGCAGGCCGCCGCCCAGGTCCACCACCCGGATGTCCAAGGGGATCTGGGCCTTGAGCCTGGCCGTGTGGACCCCGGCGAGCCGGTCCGGCAGGCTGAACATGGCCTTCATGGCTTTTTCGTGGGCGAAGCGGATGATGTCGTGCAGGGTCGTGCAGCCCTCGGGCGTGAACTCCGGGGCGCGCGGATCCGTGAGATTAAGCGGCGAGAGCCGGTCCAGCAGAGCGCGCAGCCGCCGGTGGGCCGGAGTTTCGAAAGCCGCGGCGGGCTTGGCCGCACGGGCGGCCAGGATTTCCTCAACCTCGCCCGCATAAACGGCCCGGCCATCGGCGTCCAGGGTCACGGCCTGGCCGTGGGCCAGGGCCTGGGCCGCGTCGCCCACGTCCACCAGGGCGGGCACGCGGTATTCCCGCAGCACCGAGGCCAGGTGGCTGGCCGTGCTGCCCACCCGGGCCACCAGGCCGCGCAGCCGCCCGGCCAGGGCTGCGTAGCCCGGCGCAGTGGCCCGCGTGACCAGAATGGCGTTTTCGGGCAGCTCGGCCAGGTCGTGGCCCTCGGCCAGGAAGACCAGGCCCGAGGCCGCGCCGCGCGAGGCGGTCTGGCCGCCGGACAGGAGCAGGGGCGCGGCCGTGCGCACGGCCTCGTCCTTGCCGCGCGCGGGCTCCAGGCCCAGGGGCCGGCACTGGAGGAGCACCAGGCGTCCGTCGCGGTCCACGGCCCATTCCATATCCTGGGCCTGGCCGAAGAAGCGCTCCAGGGCCAGGCCGTACTCCAGCAGGGCGCGCAGCTGGGCCGGGTCCAGCACGGGTTTGTCCTGCATGTCCTCGGGCACGGGCTCCTCGGCCGTGCCGCCGCGGGGCAGGTTCACCAGCCGCGTGCGCTTGCGGGCCACGCGGCGCTCCAGGGCCTCGCCCGTGCGGCGGTGGAGCACGAAGGCGTCGGCCGAGGCCTCGCCGCCCACCAGGGGCTCGCCCAGGCCCCAGAGTCCGGCCACCCGGAAACCCTCGCCCGCCGGGTCGGCCGGGTCGCGGCTGTAGGCCACCCCGGCCGCGGCCGCGTCCACCATCTCGACCACGGCCACGCACATGGGCGTCTCGGCGTCCTCCAGTCCGTGGCGGGTGCGGTAGAGCACGGCGTGCGGGGTGTACTTGCTGGCGGCCACGGTCTTGTAGGCCGCGGCCAGCTCCGGGCGGGTCACGTTGAGCACCGTGGCGTACTGGCCAGCGAAGGAAGCCTCGGTGTCCTCGCCCGCGGCGCTGCTGCGCACGGCCACGCGCACCCCGGCCCGGGTGCGGGACTCCAGGGCGGCGCAGGCCGCGTCCAGGGCGCGGGCCAGCTCCTCCGGCAGGGGCGCGGCCAGGACCCTGGCCCGCATGGCCGCGCAGGCCGCATCCAGGGCGCGCGGGTCCTCCAGGGGCAGGCGCTCCAGCAGCCCGGCCAGGTCCGCGCCCAGGTCCCCGGATTCCAGGAAGAGTTCGAAGGCCCGGGCCGTGACCGCGAAGCCCCGGGGCACGGGCAGGCCCAGCTCGTTGCCCAGCCGGGCCAGGTTGCCGGCCTTGGCCCCCACGTCCGGGAAATCCTCGGCCCGCACCTCTTCCAGGGGCAGGACCAGGGGGCAGTCCCGGCAGCGGGGCGCGGCCTCCAGCAGGGCGCGGGCCTCGGCGTCGATGCGCTCGAACGCGGGCAGGAGCCCGGCGAAGCGGCCCTGGGCCAGGTCGATGAGGGCCTGCACCAGGCCGCGGGAGGCCGCCGCCAGCCCGGCGTAGGCCCGGCGCACCTGGGCCATGCCGAAGGGGTCGCCGGAGTGGTAGATCTGCTCCAGCCGGGCCAGGGCGGCCAGGGCCTCGTAGTTGTGGGTCAGGAAGGCCCGGAAGCGGGCGTACATCTCCACGTGGCGGCCCTGGGTCCGGGCCAGGAGACGGCAGGTCTTCTTGCGCGAGAGGAATCCGAACACGGCGGCGTCCTTTGTCTCGGGGCCGGGGCTCGTCTGCGGTCAGACTAGCGCCGATCCGGACCCGAGGCAAGGGCGCGGAAGCTACAGCTCGGTGACGCGGCGCAGGCGCTTGAGCGACTGCTCCTTGCCGAGCACGCGCATGGTCTCGAACAGGCCCGGGCTCACGCTGCGGCCGGTGAGGGCCACGCGCAGGGGCTGGGCCAGGGCCTTGAACTTGATGTTCCGGGCCGCCACGAAGGCCTGGGCCAGGGCCTCCAGGTCCTGCTCCTCGAAGGGGCCGGCGTGGGCTTCCAGGGCGTCGGCGAACTCCAGGACCAGGGTCTTGTTGGCCTCGCCGAGGTGCTGGGCCACGGCCTTCTCGTCAAAGGGGAGGAACGGCGCGTCCACCAGGAACAGGCGGGCCATCTCGGCCATGTCCGTCAGGGTCTTGGCCCGGGGCTGGAGCAGGGGGGTGACCGCCTCCAGCAGGGCCTGGGGCACGTCCTCCAGCTCGGCCGGCTCCATCTCGCGGGAGAGGAACTCGCGCAGCAGCGCGGCCAGCCGCACGGGCTCGGCCTGCTTCATGTAGTGGCCGTTGAGCCATTCCAGCTTCTGGGTGTCGAAGACCGCGGGCGAGTTGCCCAGGTTCTCGGTGCTGAAGCAGGCGATGAGCTCCTCGCGCGAGAAGATCTCCTGGTCGCCGTGGGACCAGCCCAGGCGGGCCAGGTAGTTCATCACGGCCTCGGGCAGGTAGCCCATCTTCTCGTATTCCATGACCGAGAGCGCGCCGTGGCGCTTGGAGAGCTTCTTCTTGTCCGGCCCCAGGATCATGGGCACGTGGCCGAACTCCGGCACGGGCCAGCCGAAGGCCTGGTAGAGCAGGATCTGCTTGGGGGTGTTGGCCACGTGGTCGTCGCCGCGCAGCACGTGGGTCACGCCCATGTCGTGGTCGTCCACCACCACGGCCAGGTTGTAGGTGGGCGAGCCGTCGGAGCGCCGCAGGATCATGTCGTCCAGCTCGGCGTTGTCCACGGCGATGGCGCCCTTGACCATGTCCTTGTAGGCCGTGGTGCCCTCCAGGGGGCCCTTGAAGCGCACCACCCGGCCCGGGCCGGGACCCAGGCCGCGTTCGCGGCAGCGGCCGTCGTACTTGGGCTTGCGGCCCTCGGCGCGGGCCTGTTCGCGCATGGCCTCCACCTCTTCGGGCGAGCAGGAGCACCAGTAGGCCCGGCCGCTCTCGATGAGCGTGTCGATGGCCGCGTTGTGGGCCTCGGCGCGGGCGCTCTGATAGACCACCTCGCCCTCCCACTCCAGGTCCAGCCAGCGCATGGACTGGAGGATGGCCTCAGTGGCCTCGGGGGTGGAGCGCTCGCGGTCCGTGTCCTCGATGCGCAGGAGGAACCGCCCGCCCCTGCTGCGGGCCAGGAGCCAGGAAAAGAGGGCCGTGCGCGCGCCGCCGATGTGCAGAAATCCGGTGGGGCTCGGCGCGAAGCGGGTGACGATGCTCACTCCACGGCCTCCACGGCCTTCACGCTGGGCACTTCCTTGAGCACGATGCGCTCCACGCCGTTCTTCAGCGTCATGCGGGACATGGGGCAGCCGCGGCAGGCTCCCTGGAGCCGGACCTTGACGACGCCGTCCGGGGTGATGTCCACGAGCTCGATGTTGCCGCCGTCGTTCTGGAGCATGGGCCGGATCTTGGCGATGGCCGCTTCCACCTGTTCGCGCATGGGGAACCTCCTCACGGGAAATGTGGGCCAGGAAGTAGCCGGACCCGGGGTTCTTGTCAAACCGCCTAGCGCCTGGTCAGCCCGAACTTCTTGAGCTTGTACTGGAGCGTGCGCCGGGAGATGCCCAGGGCGTCGGCGGTCTTTTCGCGGTGGCCGCCGTGGGAGTCCAGGGCGCGCACCAGGGCGTCGCGCTCGGCCTCCTCCAGGGAGGCGGGGGCCGCGGGCGCGGCCTCGGGCGCGCAGGGGGCGGCCGGACCGATGATCTGGGGCGGCAGGAGCTCCGTCCCCAGCACGTCCGAGCGCGAGAGGATGAGGGCGCGCTCCAGCACGTTCTCCAGTTCGCGCACGTTGCCCGGCCAGCGGTAGCCCGAGAGGGCGTCCAGGAAGGCCGGGGTCACGCTGCGGATCTCCTTGTTGTTCTTCTTGCCGAGCTTGCCCAGGAGGAAGCTCACGAGAAGCGGCAGGTCCTCCACCCGGTCGCGCAGGGGCGGGATGGCGATCTCCAGCACGGCCAGGCGGTAGAAGAGGTCCTCGCGGAAGCGGCCCGCGCGGATTTCCGCGGCCAGGTCGCGGTTGGTGGCGGCCACCACGCGCACGTCGGTCTCCACGGCCTTGATGCCGCCCAGGGGCTCCACGGTCTTTTCCTGGAGCGCGCGCAGGAGCTTGGCCTGGAGCGCGGCGGGCATCTCCCCGATCTCGTCCAGGAAGAGCGTGCCCCCGCTGGCCAGCTGGAAGCGGCCGGGCTTGTCCTTGACCGCGCCGGTGAACGCGCCCTTGACGTAGCCGAAGAGTTCGCTCTCCAGGAGGTTCTCGGGCAGGGCCGCGCAGTTCACCTTGATGAGCGGCCGGTTGGCCCGCAGGCTGGCGCGGTGCAGGCCCTCGGCCACCAGCTCCTTGCCCGTGCCGGACTCGCCCAGGATGAGCACCGAGGCCTCGCTGGGCCCGGCCTGGTCGATGAGCTCGCGCACGTGGGACATGGCCGGGCTGGCGCCCACCAGCACGGGGCCGTCGCCCGAGGCCTGGCGGCGCAGGCGGTCGTTCTCGTCCAGCAGGCGGCGGTACTCGTAGCTCTTGTCCAGCACGGCCTTGAGCTCCTCGTTGTCCGCGGGCTTGGTCAGGTAGTCGAAGGCCCCCTGTTTCATGGCGTCCACGGCCGTGCCCACGGAGCCGAAGGCCGTGAGCAGGACCACGGGCAGGCCGGGCCGCCGGGCGTGCAGCTCGCGCAGGAGCGTGAGCCCGTCCATGCCGGGCATGCGCATGTCCACCAGGGCCACGTGGGGCAGGCCGCCGGGCTGCTGGGCCAGGACGCGCAGGGCCGCGTCGCCGGAGTCGGCCTCCAGCACGTTCCAGCCCGCGTCCTCGAGCACGGCCCGGACCATGAGCCGGTGTCCGGCCTCGTCGTCCACCACGAGCACGCTGCGGATGTCGTCGTTCATGAAACCTCCGGTGCTTCGTTCTGCGGGGCGTGGTCCGGGAAGAACAGGCGCACGGCCGTGCCCCGGCCCGGCTCGGACTCGATGAGCACGCGACCCTTGTGGCCGCGCAGGATGCTCTGGACGATGGCCAGGCCCAGGCCCGTGCCCTGCTGCTTGGCCGTGAAGAAGGGCTCCAGGGCCTGGCGGCGGACGTCCTCGGGCATGCCCGGTCCGTTGTCCTCCACCGTGAGCCAGACCCCGCCAGCGGCCGGGCGCGAGAGGATGCGGATGCGGCCGCCGGACTCGGGCAGGGCCTCCAGGCTGTTCACGGCCAGGTTCAGGAGCACCTGGCGCAGGCCGTCGGGGTCGGCGAAGACCGCGGGCGCCAGCAGGTCCACCGAGGTCTCCACCTTCTTGTGCTCCAGGTCCAGCTTGAGCAGGCCGAAGAGGTCGCGGGCCGCGGCCTCCACGTCCAGGTCGCGGGGGGCCAGGGCCCGGGGCTTGGCCAGGAAGAGCAGGTCCGTGACCACCCGGTTCAGCCGGTCGGCCTCCTGGACCATGGTGGCGGCGTAGGCATCCAGGGGCTTCTGGCCCTTGAGCTTGTCCGCGAAAAGCTGGGCGAAGCCGCGCAGGGAGCTGAGCGGGTTGCGCACCTCGTGGGCCACGCCCGCGGCCAGGGAGCCGATGGCGGCCAGGCGGCGGGCCTCGTTGAGGTCCTCCTCCAGGGCGCGGATCTCGGTGCGGTCGCGGACGAGCACCAGGCGGTCGGCCTCGTCCTCGCCGCCGCTGTCCTCGTAGGGCAGGGAGAGGATCTCCAGGAGCTGGCCCTGGTGTTCGTGCTGGGTCCATTCGGGGCGGCCGTGTCCGGCCGGGAAGGGAAAGGCGGACCAGTTGCGGCCGACCAGCCCGCCGGACTCCTGGCTGTCGTCGCCGGAGAGCAGGCGCGCGGCCGAGCCGTTGGCGGCCAGGATCTCGCCGCCGCGGCCCAGGATGACCAGGCCGTCGGGCATGTGGTCCAGGAGCTTGGCCTGGAACTGCTCCAGGCGCACCAGGCGCTGGGCCTGTTCGCGGCGGCGGAGGTAGGCGAAGGCCAGGGACCAGAGCACCACCGCGGCCAGGAAGACATAGCCGGTCTGGATGAGCGCGGCGCGGCGGTACTGGTCGAACTGGGCCAGGTGGCGCTCGGCGTTGAGCCCCACCACGAGGTACACGGGCGGCGGACCCTGGGGGCCGTCGGGGTCGGGGTCGCGGCCGTGGCCCAGGCCCATGCCGGGTCCCCGGCCCAGACCCAGGCCCATGCCCGGGCCCGGGCCCGGAACGGGGATCGGCGGCCGGGCCGCGAAATCGCAGAGCATGGACAGTGCGGGCCGGGCCTGGAGCCCGGAGAGCAGGACCCGGTGGCTGCCGATGCGGGCCAGGCCGAACCAGAAGCCGTCGCGCTCCAGGCTGGCCAGGGCCTCCTCGGGCAGGCCGGGCTTGTTCTCCTCGGAGTCCGCGGCCGAGGACAGGAGCAGGCGGCCGTCCGGGCCGTAGATGCCTGCGAACACGATGTCCTCGGAGGCGGCGAACTCCTGGAGCATCTCCTTGATCAGGGAGCGGGCCGCGTTGGCCATGTTGGGGTTCTGGCGCAGGCCGCGCATGGCCCGGGATAGGTTGCCCTCGGCTCCGGCCAGGATGGCCCGGCCCGAGAGGACCATGTGCTCGTCCACGATGTTGCGCTGCCGCTCGATGCTCTGCCAGGTGAGGAAGAGACTGCCCAGGCCCAGGAGGATCAGGGCCAGGACCGCGGCCACCACGGGCCCTTTTTCCTTGTTCGAGCGGCGGATTTCCATGTCGTCGTCCGTCAGGCCGGGAAGAGGCCGCAAAGGGCGGCCCGGGACCATCCCGGACCGCCCTGCCGCGTTCCCGTTGTTCTCAAATACCGCTGGACCTAGTTGACGCAGGGGCAGTCGGCCGGGCCCATGCCCATGCCGCGGCCCATGCCCATGCCGGGGCCCATGCCCATGCCGCGGCCCATGCCCATGCCGGGGCCGAACTTCATGCCGGTCTCCTTGGAGAGTTCGGTGGCCAGGGCGTCATGCTCCTGCCGGAGCTGGGCGCGGACCTTGGCCAAGTCGGCCACCAGGCCCTGGATGTCCGCGCGCTCGGCCTTGCCCGAGGCGGTCAGGGCTTCCAGTTCGGTGTTCTTGGCCCAGTACTGGTCGCTCAACTCCACGATCTTCTTCTCGTGCTTGTCGAAGATCTTGTCCACGGCGGCCTGCTTTTCCGGGGTCAGGTTGTCGTAGAAACCCATGCCCGGGCCCCTGCCGTGGCCGTAACCCGGACCCGCGAAGGACACGGCCGAGAGGGCCAGGACGGCGGCCAGGGCCGCCACAACGATGATCGAACGCTTCTTCATAGTCAAAAACCTCCATGACGTTCCGCGCGTGCTGCGCGTGCTGTTTGGAGGAGGATAAGCAGAACCCGTGCCATGTAAAAATGTTTCATGAATTCAGGGTAGTATAATAAACGCCCGGGGTTCATTTGTGCAAAAATATGCACCTTTTTTGCAGGATGTGCAAGCTGCCCTGCACGGCCTGCGCCCCGACGGCCTCAGCCGGAGGAATCCCGGACGGCCCCGGTCCGGAGCCAGTCCTTGAGCCCGCACACGCCGCAGCTCTCGCAGCCCGCGGCCGGACAGCCCGGGGATGGGCGGCCCTGGCGGCTTTTCTCCCATTCACGCCAGAGGTGGGCGCGGTCCACGCCCAGGTCCAGGACCTCCCAGGGAAATGCCTCGTCCCGGCCGCGCTCCCGGTCCAGCACGGACGAGGGGTCGCCGCTCCAGAGCGCCAGCCCCTTTTTCCATCCGCCATGGTCCGCGGCCAGGACCAGGAGTTCGGCCAGGTCCTCGCCGCCGCGCGAGACCAGGCCCTGGACCCGGGCCAGGAAGGGGTCGTCGCCGGACAGGGCGAAGCCTCTGTACGGCTTGAGCAGGGCCTTGACCCGGCGCAGCGCGGTTTCCAGGTATTCCTCCGAGGCCATGGGCGCCCACTGGAACGGGGTCCAGGGCTTGGGCACCAGGCAGCTCACGCCCAGGGTCATGCGCATGAACTCCTTCTTGCGCGCCTGGCCCCGGCTGCGGGCCGCGTCGATCTCGGCCAGGAAGCCGGAGAATTCCTCGTAGTCGGCCTCGGTCTCGCCGGGCCAGCCCACGATGCAGTAGATGCGCAAATGGTTCACCCCGTGCCGGGCGCAGCGCTCCACCGCGGCCAGGAAGTCGGCCTCGTCCAGCTTCTTGCTGGCGGCGCGGCGCAGGCGGCGGCTGGGGGCCTCCAGGGCCAGGGTCACGGTGCGCACCCCGCAGACCCGCAGGAAGGCGAGCAGCTCCTCGGAAAGCCCGTCGGCCCGCAGGGAGGAGAGGGAGAACTTGGCCTTGCGCTCGTGCAGCCAGCGCAGGAAGGGCAGCAGGCCGGGCCAGTCGGTGAGGGCCGTGCCCACCAGTCCCACCTTGGGCGGGTCGGTCTGCTCCACGATCTCCTGGAGCTCGGCCATGGCCGCCTGGCGCGGCGGCCGATAGACGTAGCCCGCGGCGCAGAAGCGGCAGCCGTAGGGACAGCCGCGGTTCACCTCCAGGAGCAGGGAGTCCTTGAAGGTGGCCTCGGGTCCGGTGAAGCAGGAGAAGGCGGGCTCGCTGAGGAGCGTCCCGGCCTGGGCCACGGCGCGGCGCACCGGCCCCGCGCTCCGGCCCGGCACATAGACCCCGGGGCGCTGGGCCACGGCGGACAGGAATTCGTCCTTGCCGCCCCCGGCGAAGAGGTGGGCCTTGAGTTCGCAGAGCAGGGCGGCGAATCCGGCTTCGGCCTCGCCCACCCAGATCAGGTCGCAGAACGGGGCCAGGGGCGCGGGGTTCAGGAAGCAGAGCGGCCCGCCCGCCACGATGAGGGGCGGATCGGGCCGGTCGCTCCGGAAGCGGGAAATTCCCGCGGCCTTGAGCGCCCTGAGGAGGTGGAGGACATCCTCCTCGAACGAGGCGCTCAAGGCCAGAACGGGGAATGAGGACAGTGCAGCCTTGCTTTCTTCCGAGGACGGCGCGCTGCGGCCCTTGCCGAGAAAGAACCGCTCCACGGAGAGGTCCGGCTCGGCGGCCAGCAGGCGGTACACGGCCTGCCAGCCCAGGCTGGAGAGCGCCGGTCCCTTGTCCCCGGGAACGGCCAGGGCCACGGGCAGCCTGCCTCCACGCTCCGCGGGCGGCGGGGATTTCCGCCCGTAGTAGAGGCCGCGCGCCGGGGCCATGCCGATCCCGTCCAAGGGCCCCGGCTAGTCGGCCTTCTTGCGGATGAAGGCCGGCACGTCCAGCTCGTCCTCCTCGAAGATGAACTCCTCCTCGCCCGGACCGGCGTTGCCGCCCGCGGCGCGGCGCAGGGCCTGGGGCTCGGCCGGGGCCTCTTCCACGGGATTGGCCCGCAGATAGGCCGGGATGTTGCGGTCCTCGCTCATGACCACCTTGTGCATCCGGCGGGTGGGCGGGGCCACGATGCCGGACTTGGGATTGATGAGCGTGAGCCCGCTGCGGCCGGGGCGCTCCACCTCGGCGTGGATGTTGTCGATGCCCGTGGCGATGACCGTGATGCGCATCTCGTCCCCGGCGTCCGGATCGAAGACCGTGCCGAAGAAGATCTGGGCGTTGTCGTCGGCCTCCTTGGAGATGATGTTGGCGGCCTCGGAGACCTCCTCGATGGTCATGTCCGGCGAGCAGGTGATGTTCATGAGCACGCCCTTGGCGCCCTCGATGGACACGTCCTCCAGGAGCGGGCTGGTGATGGCCCGCATGGCGGCCTCCTTGGCGCGGCCCTCGCCCGAGGCGATGCCGGTGCCCATGAGGGCCAGGCCGGAATTGGACATCACGGCCTTGACGTCCGCGAAGTCCAGGTTGATGAGGCCGTGCACGGTGATCAGGTCAGCGATGCCCTTCACCGCGTAGTACAGGACCTCGTCGGCCTTCTTGAGCATCTCCTGGAAGCTGGCCTTCTTGGCCGCCAGCTGGAGCAGGCGGTCGTTGGGGATGGTGATGATGGAGTCCACGGACTTGCGCAGCTCGGCGATGCCGCGCTCGGCCTGCTCCAGGCGGCGCTTGCCCTCGAAGAAGAAGGGCTTGGTCACCACGGCCACGGTGAGCGCGCCGGACTCGCGGGCGGCCTGGGCCACCACGGGGGCCGCGCCGGTGCCGGTGCCGCCGCCCATGCCCGCGGTGATGAAGATCATGTCGGCGTCGGCCACCTGCTCGCGGATGGCCTCGATGCTCTCCATTGCGGCCTCGCGGCCGATGTCCGGATTGGCGCCCGCGCCCAGGCCCTTGGTCAGGCGCTCGCCGATCTGGAGCTTCTGCTCGGCCAGGGACTTGTTGATGTCCTGGCCGTCGGTGTTGGCCACGATGAACTCGACGCCTTTGAGCGCCGACTGGATCATGTTGTTCACCGCGTTGCCGCCGCCGCCGCCGCAGCCCACGACCTTGATCTTGGCGCTGGTGTCGTGAACGATCTCGAAATTCATGATGTCCTCCTCTCCCTTTGCTGGTTGTCCTCGATTCCCCTCAAAAATTCCCCGTATCAGGCGATGTCGGTGAACCACTTCTTCATCTTGCCCAGGATGCGGTTGAACACGTTGTCGTCGCGGATGCGGAAGGGTTTTTCGTGGCCGCGTTCCTCCTCGGCTCCGTAAAGCAGCAGACCCACGGCGGTGGCGAACTTCGGGCTGTTGACCACGTCCTTGAGACCGCCGATGCCCGAGGGGTAGCCGATGCGCACGGGCAGGTCGAAGATCTGCTCGGCCAGGTCCTGCAGGCCGTGGATGAGCGAGGTGCCGCCCGTGAGCACCACGCCCGCGCCGATGAGGTTCTTGTAGCCGGACTTGATGAGGTCCTGGTCCACCAGGGCCAGGATCTCCTCGCAGCGGGGCTCGCAGATCTCGGCCAGGACCTTCTTGGACATGCCGCGCGAGTCGCGGCCGCCCACGCTGGGCACCTCGATGACCTCGTCGTCGGACAAAAGCTCGGCCATGGCGCAGCCGTGCTCCACCTTGATCTTCTCGGCGCTCATCATGGGCGTGCGCAAACCGAAGGCGATGTCGTTGGTCAGATTGTTGCCGCCCAGCGCCAGCACCGAAGTGTGCTTGATGGAATCCTTGGAGAAGATGGCCAGATCCGTGGTGCCGCCGCCGATATCGACCAGGGCCACGCCGATCTCGCGCTCCTCGGCGGTGAGCACGGCCTTGCTGGAGGCCAGGGACTCCAGCACGATGTTGGACACGTCCAGGCCCGCGCGGTGGCAGGAGCGCACGATGTTCTGGGCCGAGGTCACCGCGCCGGTGACGATGTGGACCTTCACCTCCAGGCGCACGCCCGCCATGCCCAGGGGGTCGGCGATGCCGCGCTGGTCGTCCACGATGAATTCCTGGGGCAGGGTGTGGATGACCTCGCGGTCCAGGGGGATGGCCACGGCCTTGGCCGCCTCGATGACCCGGTCCACGTCGCGCTGGGTCACCTCGCCGCCCTTGACCGCGATGACGCCGTGGGAGTTGAAGCCCTTGATGTGGCTTCCGGCGATGCCCGCATAGACCGAGCGGATCTCGCACCCGGCCATGAGCTCGGCCTCTTCCAGGGCCTTCTTGATGGATTGCACGGTCTGCTCGATGTTCACCACCACGCCGCGCCGCAGCCCCGTGGACGGGCTCGTGCCGATGCCGATGATGTCCACCCCGTCGGGCGTGACCTCGCCGACAACGGCCGCGATCTTGGTGGTCCCGATGTCCAGACCCACTACGATGTCGCTCTTGGCCATGCCTCTCTCTCCTTCCGTTGACTCGCTCCGGGCCTGCGGCCCGATTCTTTGCCGTATGTCTCGCGCCGGGCCTCAGGAGGGCCGCAGCGGCGTCTTCTTCTGCACGCAGACCATGCCTTCCACCGCGGCGATGGCGGCCACGCCGGGCAGTTCCCCGCGGCGCTGGAGGTCCTGCCAGACCGCACTGATCCTGGCAAGCTCGGCGCGCCAGTCGCGCATGGGGAAGCGCAGGGAAAAGCCCTCGGTGTCCAGCTGGAATTCCGCATCGCCCGAGGAGGTCATGTGGACCCAGGCGATCTGTCCCAGGCCGAAGGGCAGGTCGCGGCTCTGCATCATGCCCACGATGGCCGCCAGGGTCTCCCCGGCGAAGGCGTCCTGGTCCACCTCCAGCAGGGGCAGGGAGCGGAACTGGCCCGGCTCCACCGGGGCGATGATGGTCCCGGCCGAGTCGGCGTAGAAGATCTTGCCCTCGGCCTGGACCCAGAAGGCAGGCTGGCGCTCCTCCAGGCGGATCTCCAGGCGGCCGGGCAGCTCGCGCCGCACCGAGGCCTTGGCCACCCAGGGGTTCTGGGCCAGGGCCCGCTCCACCTCGGAGACGTTCACGTCCAGGGCGTTCTGGCCCAGGGCGATGTCGGCCAGGGCCAGGACCTCGCCGTAGTTCAGGCGGCTGTTGCCCGTGACCTGGATGTCCTTGAGGGCGAAATAGGGGTGCGTGGTCACGTAGCGGTAGCCGTAGAGCAGGCCGAAGCCCAGGACCCCCAGCAGGCCCAGGAAGAGCGTCAGGCAGGCCAGACCCTTGATCAGTCCGCCCAGGAAGGAGATGCCCCCGGCCAGGCGCGAGGGCGCGCCCTCGGGGCGGGAGGCCTTCTTGAAACGGTTGCTCCGCTTGACGCCGACCTTGAGCCGGCCGCTGTTGCGCAGGGCGATGGTGCTCATGACAGGACGATGACCTCCAGATCCAGGCGCGTTCCAAAGCGCTCCAGCACGGCGGCCCGTGCCGTTTCCAGAAGCTCCAGGGCCTCGGCGCTGCGGCCGCCCCCCAGGTTCACCAGGAAGTTGGCGTGCAGCTCGGAAAAGCCCATGTTGCCCAGCCGTCTGCCCTTGAACCCGGCCTCGTCCAGGAGTTTTCCTGCGCTGCGGCCCTCCGGGTTCTTGAACACGCAGCCCGCGCTGTGCGCGGCGATGGGCTGGGTGGCCTTCTTCTTTTCCAGGGTCTCGCGCACCCTGGCCCGCACGGCCCCGGGCTCGGCCGGGGTCAGGGCGAACTCGGCCTCCCAGACCAGGGGGCGGCCCGTGCCCTCGGGCGGGCTGAAACGCCGGTAGCCGAAGGAGCAGTCCGCGGCCTCGACCCAGAACAGCCCGCGCTGGGGCGTCCAGAGCCGCACCCGGGATAGGACGTCCTTGATTTCCGCGCCGTAGGAGCCCGCGTTCATGGCCACGGCCCCGCCCACGCTGCCCGGGATTCCAGCCAGGGGCTCCAGGCCCGCGAGTCCGGCGGTTTCGCAGAACCTCAGCAGGCGGGGCAGGCGCAGGCCCGCGCCGAATGTGAGGAGCACGGGGCCTTCACTGCTTGTCCAGACGCTGGGCATAATTTCGTTGCGCACGGCCAAAAGCGTCAGGTCCAGGTCGTGGTCCTCGGCCAGGAGGTTGCTGCCCCCGCCCAGGACGAACGGCCTGCCGCCGCTCCGCTCCAGGAAGCGGCCCAGCTCGTCCAGGTCGGACTCCGCGCGCAGCACGGCCTGGGCCAGGGCGGTCCCGCCCAGTCCCAGGGTGGTCAGCTCCCGGAGGAGCGGCTGCATGCGCACGTCCAGAGTCACGTCCCTACTCCTGGCCTTCCGCTGCGTTGAGCCAGTTCTCGCCCACCTGCCAGATGCTCCCCGCGCCGAGCGTCAGGAAGAGGTCCCCGGCCTTGAGGATCTCGGGCAGGGCCTTTTCCATGGCCGCGAAATCCTGGAAGAAGCGCACCCGCGTCTTGCTCACCTGCTTGATGCCCTGGGCCAGGGACAGGCCGTTGACCCCGGGGATGGGGGCCTCGGAGGCCGGGTAGATCTCGGTGAGCAGAAGCTGGTCCACGCATTCGAAAACCTTGCAGAACTCGCCGAACAGGGCCTGGGTGCGGGTGAAGCGGTGCGGCTGGAAGGCCACCACCAGGCGGCGGTCCGGGTAGCAGGCCCGCGCCGTGTCCAGGGTGGCCTTGATCTCGGCCGGATGGTGGCCGTAGTCGTCCACCACAAGCACGCCCTTGCGCTCGCCCTTCTTCTCGAAGCGACGTCCCACGCCGCCGAAGTTGGCCAGCCCCTGGAGAATGGCCTCCTTGGGCAGCCCGGCCTCCAGGGCCACGCCGATGGCGGCCAGGGCGTTCTGCACGTTGTGCTGGCCCGGATGGGCCAGGGTCACCTCGGCCCAGGGCTCGCCGTCCAGGCTGACCTTGAACACGCTGCGCAGGTGCGAGGCCACGATCTCGCCGCGCAGGCGATTTTTGGGACCCAGGCCGTAGGTCAGCACGGGCCGTTTGATGGCGGGCAGAAGCCGCTGCACGCCAGGGTCGTCGCCGCAGACCACGTTCATGCCGTAGAACGGGATGCTGTTCATGAACTCGGTGAAGGAGCGGTCGATGGCCGCCAGGTCCGGGTAGAAATCCATGTGGTCCTTGTCCACGTTGGTGACCACGGTGATGATGGGTGAGAGGCAGAGGAACGAGCCGTCGGACTCGTCGGCCTCGGCTATGAGGTATTCGCCTTCGCCCAGGCGGGCGTTGGAGCCGTAAGTGTTCAGGCGTCCGCCGATGATCACCGTGGGGTCCAGCCCGGCCTCGGTGAAGATGGTGGCCAGCAGCGAGGTGGTGGTGGTCTTGCCGTGGGTCCCGGCCACGGCGATGCCGGTCTTGAGCCGCATGAGCTCGGCCAGCATCTCGGCCCGCGGGATGATGGGGATGCCCAGCTCGCGGGCCTTGACCAGCTCGGGGTTGTTCTCGGCGATGGCCGTGGACTTCACCAGCACGTCGGCCTCGGTGACGTTCTCCGCCCCGTGGCCGATGAAGACCGTGGCGCCCAGGGATTTCAGGCGGCGCACCGCGGCCCCGGCCGAGAGGTCCGAGCCCGTGACCGAGAAGCCCAGGTTGAGCAGGACCTCGGCAATGCCGCTCATGCCCGCGCCGCCGATGCCCACCATGTGGATGGTGTTCACCCGGCTGCGCATGATGGGCGTGGCGGAGGCCTTGGAGGCCGGTACGCTGGGTCCTTGGGCCGCGGTCATCATTTCCTCCTCAGGCAGCCAGAAGTTCGTCGATCCCATCGGCGATGGCCGAGGCCGCCTCGGGCCGGGAAAAGGCCCGGGCCGCGCGGCCCATGTGGCGCAGGCGCACGGGGTCGTCCAGAAGTCCGGTCACGGTGCCGGCCAGCAGGCCGGGGTTCAGGTCGCGCTGGGGCAGGACCACGCCGCCCCCGGCCTGGGCCAGGGCCCGGGCGTTGACGGTCTGGTGGTCGTGGGTGGCGTGGGGGAAGGGCACGAGCACCGCGGGCCGTCCGGCGGCCGCGGCCTCGAACACCGTGGTGGCCCCGGCCCGGCACAGGAGCAGGTCGGCCTGGGCATAGGCCGCCGCCATGTCCTCGATGAAGCCCTTGACCCAGTCCCCGGGCAGTCCCGCGGCCTCGTAGCCCCGGCGCACCCGCGCCTCGTCCGCGGGTCCGGCCTGGTGCGTGACGGTCACCTTGGCCGCGGCCAAAAGCGGCAGGGCCGCCAGCACCGCGTCGTTCACGGCGCGCGCGCCCTGGCTGCCGCCCAGCACCAGCAGGTGGCGGCCCGGCGCGCGGGAGTCGTCCCGGCCCACGGCCGCGATCTCGGGCCGCACCGGGTTGCCGGTGAGCCGGGTCTTGGCGGCGCGGAAGGCCCGGCCCTGGTCCGGGAAGGACAAAAACACGCGGCGGGCCATCCGGCCCAGGATGCGGTTGGTCACGCCCGGTACGGAGTTCTGTTCGTGCACGGCCGTGGGAATGCCCAGGATGCGGGCCGCCAGCACCGGGCAGAACCCGGCGTAGCCGCCGAAGCCGACCACGGCCTGGGGCCGGAAGGCGCGCAGCGCGGACACGGACTTGGCCAGGCCGCGCACGAGCCAGGTGGAGGCGAAGAGCCCCTTGAGGCCGCGGCCCACCACGCCCTTGGCCGGCAGCTCCAGGAACTCCAGCCCGGCCTTGCGGGCGAGATTCCCCTCGGGCCCCGGGCCGCCCAGGAAGAGCACCCGGCAGGCCGGATTGCGCCGCCGGAGTTCCCCTGCCACGGCCAGGGCCGGGAAGATGTGGCCGCCGGTTCCCCCGGTGGTGATCACGATTTTCTCCACCGCACCGCGCTCCGCGAAAGGTTCAGGAGAAAGCCCACGCAGATGAAGGAGACCAGGATGCTGCTGCCGCCGTAGCTGATGAAGGGCATGGGCACGCCCTTGGGCGGCACCGTGCCGAGCACCACGGCCAGGTTGAGCACGCTGCCCAGGGCCAGGACCAGGGCCATGCCGAAGGCCGTGAAGCGGTCCTGCAGGTCCTCCTGGCGGTAGGCCACCCGGAAGGCCCGCCAGAGGAGCACGCCGATGACCAGGAGCACGGCCGAGAGCCCGATGAAGCCCAGCTCCTCCCCGGCCACGGCCATGATGAAGTCGTTGTGGGCCTCGGGCAGGTAGAAGAGCTTCTGCTTGCCCGCGCCGAGCCCGGCCCCGAAGAGCTGGCCCGAGCCGAAGGCGTAGAAGGACTGCACCAGCTGGTAGCCCTCGGCCTGGGCGCTCTTGAAGGGGTCCAGGAAGGCGGTCCAGCGCTTGAAACGGTAGGGCGAGGAGGTGATGAGCAGCCAGCCCGCGCCCGAGGCGAAGAGGAACGAGAGGAGCAGGTAGATGAGGCGCGTGCCGCCCACGAAGCACATGAAGAAGAGGATCATGGCCAGACACACGGCTCCGCCGAAATCCGGCTGGAGGAGCAGGATGAGGCAGAGCATGCCCGTGGCGAAGAAGGGCGGCAGGAAGCCCACGCTGAAGGTCTTCACCATCTCCTGCTTCCTGGAGAAGAAGTAGGCCAGATAGAGCACCAGGGCGGGCTTGGCGAACTCCAGGGGCTGCACGGCCACGGGGCCGAGCCGCAGCCAGCGCTTGGCGCCGCCCGCTGACACGCCCAGGGGCGTGAACACGCAGAGCAGCAGGAGCAGGGCCACACCGCCTACCCAGAGGTAGGTGGTGTTGTAGAAGAACTTGCGCGGCATGCGGGCGATGGCCAGCATGGCCAGCGCGCCCAGGCCCCCGAACAACGCCTGCTTCTTGAAGAAGAGGTAGGAGTCGCCGTAGTAGCGGTCGGCCATGATGCCGCTCGCCGAGAGCACCATGATGATCCCGAACCCCGCAAGGAGCAGGGCCGAGATGAGCAGCCACCAGTCCGGATGGCCCGAGGTTTCGGGGGTTCTGCCCAGGTCGTTCATGCCAGCTCCTTGACGATGCGCTGGAAGTGGTCGCCGCGGGCCGCGTAGCCCTTGTAGGCGTCGAAGCTCGCCGTGGCCGGGGAGAGCAGGAGCACGTCGCCGGGCCGGGCCGAGGTCCAGAGGCGGCGCACGGCGCGCTCCAGGTCCGGTTCCCAGGAGACAGGGAAGCGCCCGGCCAGCACGGGCTCGAAGACCTCGCGGGCCGCGCCGAACAAGGCGATCTCCACCACGCGGCCCTCAAAAGCCGGGATGAGCCCGGCCACGTCGCCGCCCTTGAAGACCCCGCCCAGGAGCAGGCGCACCGGCCGTTCGAAGCTCTTCACCGCAGCGGCCGTGGAGTCCAGGGTGGTGGACTTGGAGTCGTCCACGAACAGCACGCCGTTCTTCTCGCCCACGGCCTGGAGCCGGTGGGCCAGGGGCTGGAACGCGGCCGCCGTGGCGCGGGCGCTGGCCAGGTCCACGCCGAAGGCGCTCACCGCCTGCCAGGCCGCCTCCACGTTGGCCCGGTTGTGCGCCCCGGGCAGGTGCGGGGCCGGGATGCGGTCCGTGGGGCCGAACCAGACCTTGCGGGCTTTCGTGAAATCGCGCGGCTCCAGCTCGGCCCGCATCTCCTGGGGCAGCACGGCCAGGCCGGTTTCGTCCATGCGGGCGAAGAGGTTCAGCTTGGCCGCCAGGTACTCCTCCATGTCCGCGTGGTAGTCCAGGTGGTTGGCCGCGAAATTGAGGAGCACGCCCACCTTGGGGGCGAAGGTCTGGCAGTTCTGGAGCTGGAAGCTGGAGACCTCCAGGACCACCACGTCGGCGCGCGAGCCGTCCAGGAGGAAGCGGCAGAGCGGGGTGCCGATGTTGCCGCCGGTGAACACGGTCTTGCCCGCGTCCTCGAGCATGGCGGAGATGAGCGTGGTGGTGGTCGTCTTGCCGTTGGTGCCGGTGACGGCCAGGATGGGGGCCTCCAGGAACCAGGAGGCGAACTCCAGCTCGGCCACCACGTTTCCGGGGGCCACCGGGGCCAGGGCCGCGGCGATTTTCTTGGCCGCCACGCCCGGGGAGAGCACCACCAGGCCGGCGTCCGCGAACTGGGCCGGAGTGTGCGCGCCCAGGCGCAGCTCCAGCTGCCCGGCCAGGGGGCCGAGGGCGGCCGGGTCCAGGTCGGTCCTGGCGTCGGCCAGGGCCACGCGCGCGCCCAGGCGCAGCAGGAGTTCCGCCGCGGCCAGGCCGGACTTGCCCGCGCCCACCACCACGACCTGCCTGTTGCGGACCCGTTGCGCCACGCGCTCTGTCTGTGCCGGCGCCATTTCCGCTACCTCAGCTTGAGTGTGCTCAGGGCCATGAGGGACATGAGGATGGAGAGGATCCAGAACCGGATGATGATCTTGGATTCCGGAATGCCCTTCATCTCGAAATGGTGGTGCAGGGGGGCCATGCGGAAGATGCGCTTGCCGCCAGAAACCTTGAAGTAGCCCACCTGGAGGATCACCGAGAGGGTCTCGAACACGAACACGCCGCCCACGAGCAGGAGCAGGAGCTCCTGCTTGCAGAGCACGGAGATGAAGCCCAGCAGACCGCCCATGGACAGGCTGCCCACGTCGCCCATGAAGACCTGGGCCGGATAGGCGTTGTACCAGAGGAAGCCCAGGCCCGCGCCCACCAGGGCGCCGCAGATCACGGTCACCTCGCCCACGCCGGGCAGGTGCGCGATGTTCAGGTAGTCCGCGATGCCCGCGTGGCCCGCGGCGTAAGTGAAGATGGCGAAGGTGGCCGCGGCCACCACCATGGGGCCGATGGCCAGGCCGTCCAGGCCGTCGGTCAGGTTCACGCCGTTGGACCCGCCGATGAGCACCACCAGGGCGAAGGGCAGGTAGAACCAGCCCAGGTCCGGCACGAAGTACTTGAAGAAGGGCACCGAGAGCTTGGTGGAATAGACCGGCTCGAAGATGAGCGCGGTCACGGCCAGGCCCGCCACCAGGAGCTGGCCCAGGAACTTGGCCCGGGCCGAAAGGCCCTTGTTCCGCTTCTTGACCACCTTGATGTAGTCGTCGGCGAAGCCCACGGACCCGAAGCCCACGAACACGAAAAGCGCCAGCCAGATGTAGTGGTTGCGCAGGTCGGCCCAGAGCAGGGTGCTGCCCACCACGGCCAGGCCCACCAGCAGGCCGCCCATGGTGGGGGTGCCCTGCTTGCACTGGTGCGCCGGGCCGTCCTCGCGGATGTACTGGCCGCACTTGAGCTTGGTCAGCCAGCGGATCATGGCCGGGCCGCAGAGCACGGTGAGGATCAGGGCCGTGAGCAGGGCGTAGATCGAGCGGAAGGTGATGTAGCGGAAGACGTTGAAGGCCCCGATCTGGCCGGCCAGGGGGTAGAGCAGATGGTAGATCATGCGCCTGCGCCTCCCTGGGGGCCGCATCCGAGTTCGCGGGACAGGGCGGCCACGTGCAGTTCCATGCGCGCGGACCGCGAGCCCTTGACCAGCACCACGCCGCCGGAAAGACGGAGCCGCCGCCAGGCCGCCAGCGTGGCCTCGGCGTCGGCCACGGCGGCCACCGGGGCCGGGACGCCGTTGGAGCCGTAACCCCGGGCCACGTCCGCGGCGTAGGAACCCTGGAACAGGACCTGGGCCGGGGCCACGGTCTTGAGGAAACGGCCCATGGCCTCGTGGGCCTGGGCCGCGTCCGGGCCCAGCTCGCCCATGGCCCCGAGCACCAGCACCAGGGGGCGGTCCCCGGCCAGAGCCTTGGCCGCTTCCACGGCCCGGGTCATGGACAGGGGATTGGCGTTGTAGGAGTCGTCGATGAGCGTCCAGCCCCCGCCCGTCAGGCAGCAGAAGCGCTGGTCCGGCCGCTGGAAGGAGGCCAGGCCCTGCACGGTCTCGGCCCCGGACAGGCCCAGGTGGTGCGCGGCGGCGGCCACAGCCGCCACGTTCTCGGCGAAGTGCGCGCCGCAGAAGGGCAGCACGGTCTGGACCTCGCCCAGGGGGGTCTTCAGCAGGTAGAGGCCGGAGTCGCCGCCCGCGTGGCCTTCGAAGGCGCAGTAGAAGGGCGCGTCCTGGTCCCGCGTGGAGAAGGTCACGGCCTCGGGTTTGAGGGCCATGGCCTCCTCCAGGAGCAGGGGATAGTCGCGGCTCACCAAGGCCACGCCGCCGGGCCGCAGGTGCTTGAGCAGGGAGGCCTTGGCCCGGGCCACGCCGCGCAGGTCGCCCAGGCCCTGGAGATGGGCCGGGCCGATGTTGTGGATCACGGCCAGGTCCGGGGCCACGATGAAGCCCAGTTCGTCCATGTCGTTGGGCTTGCTGATGCCCGCCTCCAGGACCCAGACGTCCTCCTGCCCGGAGGCCGCGAAGATGGACAGGGGCAGGCCGATCTGGTTGTTCCAGTTCTTGTAGTTCTTGGCCACGCTGAAGCGCTGTCCGGCCACCTGGGCCAGCATCTCCTTGACCGTGGTCTTGCCCGCGGTGCCGGTGACGCAGACCACCCTGGCCCTGGTGGCGTCGCGCAGGCAGCGGCCGAGCCGGCCCAGGGCGGCCACGGTGTCGCGCACCACGAGCACCGGGACCCTGGTGATCTCGGGCAGGGGGCGTCCGGCCACCACGGCCAGGGCGCCCTGGCCCACGGCCTGGGCCGCGAACTCGTGACCGTCGAACCGTTCGCCGGAGAGGCAGAAGAACACGTCGCCCCGGCCCACGGCGCGACTGTCCGTGCGGATCTCGCACACGTCGCGATCCTGGCCCTCGGGGGTCTCGGGGGCCCCCAGGAGGCAGGCCTCCAGCTGGCGCAGGGTGAGCTTCACCCGAGCACCTCCCGGATGGCGCGCTGCACGGCTTCCACATCGCTGAAGGGCAGTTTGCGGTCGCCCACCTGCTGGTAGCTCTCGTGGCCCTTGCCCGCCACCAGGAGCACATCGCCCTCGGCCATGAGGCCCACGGCCTTGCACAGGGCCTGATAGCGGTCCGGCTCCTCCACGATCTCGGGTTTGCGCGGGCCGGAGAAGAGCCCGGGGCGGGCGTCGGCCATGATCTCCAGCGGATCCTCGAAGCGCGGGTTGTCCGAGGTGAGCACGGCCACGTCGGCGTAGTCGGCCACGGCCCGGGCCATGAGCGGCCGCTTGCCGCGGTCGCGGTTGCCGCCGCAGCCGAAGACCGTGACGAGCCGCCGGAAGTCCAGGGAGCGCAGGGTCTTCTGCACGTTGACCAGGGCGTCCGGGGTGTGGGCGTAGTCCACGAACACGGCCAGGCCGTGCTCGTTGGGCACGCGCTCCAGGCGGCCGGGCACGCCCTGGAACTCCGCAAGGCGGCGGGCCTCCTTGCAGGACAGGCCCAGGGACAGGCAGGCGGCCTGGGCGGCCAGGAGGTTCTGGGCGTTGTGCGCGCCCACCAGCGGCGAGGTCAGCTCCCAGCTCTTGCCCTTGTAGGTCATGCGCAGGTGCAGGCCGGCCCCGGTGCAGGACAGGATGGTCCCGGCCAGGCTGGCGTCCCCCAACGGCTCGTCCGTGAGGCCGTAGCCCAGGGAGGGGTGGACCTCGGCCAGCAGGCGGCGGCCGTAGGGGTCGTCCCAATTGAGCACGCAGCGCTTGTCCCCGGCCGGGCAATCACGAAAAAGTCTAGATTTGGCTTGGAAATAACTTTCCATTGTCCCGTGGTAATCCAGATGATCCTGGGTCACGTTGGTGAGCACGGCCACGTCGAAGGAGAGCCCGGCCACGCGCTTCTGGTCCAGGGCGTGGGAGGAGACCTCCATGACCACCACGTCCACATCGCTCTTGGCCATGTTGGCGAAGAGGTCGTGCAGCTGCCAGCAGCCCGGGGTGGTCAGGCTGGCGTCCAGGCTGAAGCCGGGCCAGCGGTAGGTCACGGTGCCGAGCACGCCCACCTTGAGCCCGGCCGCGGCCAGGATGTGCTCGATGAGGTAGCTGGTGGTGGTTTTGCCGTTGGTGCCGGTGACGCCGATGGTCTTCATCACGGCCTGGCCGGTCTTGAAATAGGCCCGGGCCAGTTCGCCCAGGGCCTCGGCAGCGTCCGGCCGCGGCAGCAGCGCGGCCCCGCCCAGGAGCTCGGGCTCCACGGGCTCGGCGCTGACCACGGTCTCCGCGCCGCGGGCCACGGCGTCGCGGATGAACTGGGCGCGCTTGTCCCCGGCCGCGGGCATGGCCACGAAGACCTCGCCCGGGTTCACCAGCCGCGAGTCCGTGCGCACCATGAGTCCGGCGCGAACCTTGTCCAGCAGGGCCTGCCAGGGGCCTTCCACGGGTGCGTCCATCTCCGCCTTGCGCCTCCCGCTAGGAGAGGATGAGAACAAAAACATCATTGTCGCCGTCCCTCCCTTCGGGCCAGGGATCGCCCGCGGCGGGCTTCTGTCCGCTCACCACCATGCCCCGGCCCTTGAGCACCGGGACGATTCCTTTCTGCACGAGCAGCTCCACGGCCCGGCGCAGGGGCAGGCCGTGCAGGTCCGGCACGCGCTCGCCCGCGGTGCGGGGCTGGCCCGCGGGCAGCACCTCGCCCATGACCTGCGAGGGGTCGGGCTCGACCCGGGCGGCCTCGGCCAGGGCCGGGGCCTCGGGCAGGCGGCCGTAGTAGGCCAGGGCCCGCGAGGCGATCTCCTTGACCGCCGGGGCGGCCACAATGCCGCCGTAGGAGACGTTCTGCGGCTCGTCCACCAGGGCCAGGACCAGGTATTCGGGCTTGTCGCCGGGGATGAGCCCCACGAAGGAGGAGAGGCGCTCGTCGCTGTAGCCGCCCTTGCCCGCCTTCTGGGCCGTGCCGGTCTTGCCGGCCACGGGCACGCCCGGGATGCGGGCCATCTTGCCCGTGCCGTCCATCTCCACCACCTCGCGCATCATGGCCAGCACTGCCTGGGCCGTCCTGTTGCTGAACACGCGGCCCGAGGCCTCGGGCTGGTCCTGCGCCGGCTCCGCGATGAGCTTGAGCGGCTTGGCCTCGCCGCCCGAGGCGATGCAGAGGTAGGCCTTGGCCATCTGCAGAGCCGTGACGCCGATGCCCTGGCCGAAGGAGATGGCGGCCTGGTCGATCTCGGTCCAGGCCTGGGCCGGGTGCAGGATGCCCACCCCGCCGGACAGGGCCGTGACCCCGGGCCGGGAGCCGAAGCCCAGGCGGGTGAGGTAGTCGTAGTAGCGCTGCGAGCCCAGGGTCTGACCCACCTTGGCCGCGCCGATGTTGCTGGAGTAGCGCACGATCTGGCTCACCGTGAGCCAGCGGTGGGGGTGGTCGTCGCGGATGATCTTGTTGCGCAGCTTCCACTTGCCGTTCTCGCAGTCGAAGAGCTGGTCCGCGGTGACGGTCTTCTCCTCCAGGGCCGCGGCCACCAGGAAGGGCTTCATGGTGGAGCCGGGCTCGAACACGTCCTGGGCCGCGCGGTTGCGGCGCAGGCCCGCGGCCGTGGTGCGGCTCACGTTGGGATTGAAGAAGGGGTAGTTGGCCATGGCCAGGATCTCGCCGCTGTCCACCTTGACCACGATGGCCATGCCGCTCTGGGCCTCGTACTTGCGCACGGCCTCGGCCAGGGCCTGCTCGGTGAGGTCCTGCACGTGCGAGTCGATGGTCAGGCGCACGTCGTGGCCGTTGATGTCCATTTCCCGGCCCTGGTCGTCCAGGTACAGGCGGCGGCCCGAGGCGTCGCGCTGGACCACGAGCTTGGCCTGGCCCGCGGCCAGGCGGTCCTCGAAGGCCGCCTCCACGCCCTCCAGGCCCTTGCCGTCCACGTCCACGAAGCCCAGGATCTGCCCGGCCAGGTGGCCGTTGGGGTAGAGCCGGTTGTATTCCGAGGTCAGGTGCACGCCCGGCAGCCCGGCCTCGGCCACGGCCTTGGCCTGGGCGTCGCTGACCTGGCGCTTGATCCAGACGAAGTTTTTCTTGGACGAGAGGTCCTTGCGCACCTCGGCCTCGGACAGGCCCAGGATGGAGGCCAGCACGCGCGGGGTCTTGGGCGACTTGGCCGCGTCCAGGGGCCGGGCGTAGACGGACTGGGCCTCCACGCTGGTGGCCAGCACCGCGCCGTCCTTGGACAGGATGCGGCCGCGCTGGCCGCGCTCGAACTCCGCGGCGTAGCTCTGGCGCGAGGCCAGCTCCTCCAGCTGCGGGCCGCGCCAGAGCTGGATGTAGCCCGCGCGGACCCAGAGCGCCCCGAGCAGAACGACGAAAAGGCCGGCGACGCATGCCAGCTTGAATCTGCTGAAGTCCCGGCCTTTCTTTTTCTGTTTCACCATACGGTGGCCTCAGGGCTTCTCGGGTGCGGGCCTGGTCTCCGCCGCCGGAAGGCGCCGGATTTGCCCGGGACCCGCAGGACCCAGTCCGAATTTGTCCGCCAGCCGCTTGAGCTGGTAGGGGGCCATGAGATTGTCCCGCTCCACGCCCAGCTTGTCCGCCAGGGCGTTGCGCTCGCCCAGTTCATACTCCATCTTCTTGAGCGTGTAGGCCAGGTCCACGCGCTCGATGTTCATCCAGACCGAGGCCAGGCCCAGGCACAGGGCCAGCCCGAACAGGGGCAGCAGGAGCCAGAAGCCGCCGCGCACCCCACCGCTCACGCCGCGCCCTCCAGGGGCAGCCGCTCGGCCACCCGCAGCTTGGCGCTGCGGCTGCGCGGGTTGCGTTCCATCTCGGCCTCGCCAGGAACCACCGGCTTCCTGGTCAGGACCTTCATGCTGGGCTTGCGGCCGCAGGTGCACAGCGGCTGGCGCGGCGGGCAGATGCAGCCCTTGGCCAGGCCGCGGAAGGCCAGCTTGACCATGCGGTCCTCCAGGGAGTGGAACGAGATGATCGCCAGCCGCGCCCCGGGTTTCAGCCGTTCCGGGATGCGCGCCAGGAAGGTCTCCAGCTCCTCCAGCTCCCGGTTCACGGCCATGCGCAGGGCCATGAAGGTCCTGGTGGCCGGATGGTTGCGGGCCTGGCGGCGGCGGTCCGGGGGGTAGGCCCGGGCCACGATCTCGGCCAGCCGCGCCGTGGAGTCGATCTCGGCCTGCTCGCGCTCGCGCACGATGGCCTTGGCGATCCTGCCGGCCAAGGGTTCCTCTCCGTATTCGCCGATGATCCGGCGCAGTTCCTCAAAACGGGCCTTATTCACCAGGACCCTGGCCGGCTTGAAGCCCGAACCCGGGTCCATGCGCATGTCCAGGGGGCCGTCGGCCGAAAAGCTGAAGCCCCGCTCGGGCCGGTCCAGCTGGAGGGAGGAGACTCCCAGGTCCAGGACCGCGCCGTCCAGGGCGTCCCACTGGAGGCGGTCCATGGCCGCCTCGAAGCCGCTGAAAGACGTGTTCTCCAGGTGCGCCCTCCCGCCGAAGGGGGCCAGCCGCTCCCGGGCCAGGGCCAGGGCCTCGCGGTCCCGGTCCAGCCCGAGGACGTCGGCGCGTCCGTCCGCGGCCCGCAGGATTCCGAGACTGTGCCCGCCCAGTCCCAGCGTGCCGTCCAGATAGCGCCCGCCCGGTTTCGGCCCGATCCAGTCCAGGGTCTCCGCCAGCAGCACGCTGACGTGCGCCGCGCCGGGATCGCCGCCCTCGCTAGAAGGGCAGGATGACGCCGGCTTCGGACAGCTCGTCGGAGACATCGCTGTAGTCCTGCTCCAGCAGACCCTGGTAACTCTCCTCGCCCCAGATCTCGAAACGCTCGCCCACGCCCAGCAGGACGACCTCCTTGTTCAGCCGTCCGCTTTTGCGCAGGTGCGCCGGAAGCTGCATGCGGCCCTGGGGGTCCACCTGGACCTCCTCGTAGCCGGAGTAGAGTATGCGCATGAAGTCCCGCAGTTGCCTGCTGGGATTCTTGGATTTCTTCTGCAGCTCACCTTCGAGCCTGTCCCACTGCGCCGGGGTGATGCCGATGACGTGGCCCTCGAAGATGGTCAGCACGATCCGGCCGTCGGCCACTTCCGCGAAGATCTGGTCGCGGAATTCCGGCGGCAGGATGATGCGGCCCTTGGGGTCCAGGCTGCGGTGCGCATGCCCGCGGAACTTCATCTGACTCCACCTTCCGACACTTTTTCCCACGTTTTTTATACGTAATGCCACCCTTCCGCCAAACGCAAGGAGATGTCAAGATTAAAAATCCATTTTCATCGAAGAAAAATGAGGATATGACTGGCTTCCGAGGGCTCCCCGCAGGAGGCCGCAGGGCCTGGAAAGCACGGCGGAGGGGGGAGCCTACAGTTTTGAACCTTGGCGGCAACTATTCCGAAACACTGGGAAAACTCCTGAAGCGAAAGGAAGCCGCATATGCACACCAAGATCATCGCCACCCTGGGGCCGGCCACCAGCGACGAGGACTCCGTCCGCTCCCTGGTGGAGGCCGGGGCGCGCATCTTCCGGCTCAATTTCTCCCACGGCGGCAAGGAAGGCTTCATCCGCATGGTGGACATCATCCGCGGCCTGGAGCGCAAGCTGGGCCAGACCCTGTCCATCCTCCAGGACCTCTCCGGCCCCAAGATCCGCACCTGCGACATCGGCCTGGGCACCCTGGAGATATCCCGCGGCGACGAGGTGCTCCTGGGCGTGCCGGGCCAGGAGGAGGGGCGCAGCGAGCCGGTCATCTGCCTGGACCTGCCCGCGGTCATCCGCACCCTCAAGGTGGGCGACACCGTGGCCCTGTCCGACGGCATGCTCCAGTTCCACGTCACGGGCCGCGAGAACGAGCTGCTCGTGCGGATGACCGCCGAGAATTCCGGCATCGCGCCGCCGCGCAAGGGCATCGCCTTCCCGGGCAAAACCACGCCCCTGGACGCCCTCACGGCCAAGGACAAGGTGGACCTGGCCCTGGGCCTGGAGATCGGCGTGGACGTGGTGGCCATGTCCTACGTGCAGAGCGCCGAGGACATCAGCGCGCTCAAGGCCGAGATGCGCCAGCTGGGCAAGACCCTGCCCATCATCGCCAAGCTCGAGCGCCGCGGCGCCATCCAGAACCTCCAGCGCATCCTGGAGGAGACCGACGGCGTCATGGTGGCCCGCGGCGACCTGGGCCTGGAGTGCGAGCTCTCGGACATCCCGGCCATCCAGAAGCGCATCATCAGCGCCTGCAACGCGGCGGGCAAGCCGGTGATCGTGGCTACCCAGATGCTCCTGTCCATGGTCAACAGCCCCCTGCCCACCCGGGCCGAGACTACGGACGTGGCCAACGCCATCCTGGACGGCGCGGACTGCATCATGCTCTCCGAGGAGACGGCCATCGGCAAGTATCCGGACAAGGCCGTGGCCTTCATGCGCAAGATCGCCCAGACCGCCGAGGAGTTCCATTTCGAGTCCTCGCCCGGCCCGCGGGCGCCCGGCGACCAGGAGCACCCGGCGCGTTTCCTGGCCTACGCCGCCGCGCTCCTGGCCCAGAAGACCCGCTCCAAGGCCATCGTCTGCCACAGCACCTCCGGGGCCACGGCCCGCATCCTCTCGGCCTGCCGGCCCAAGCAGCCGGTCTATGCCCTGTCGCCGGACCCCCGGGTGCGGCACTTCACCAACCTGTCCTGGGGCGTGGTGCCCGAGGCCCCCAAGGAGAGCGAGGATTCCCACCAGGACCGGGCCGAGACCTTCGTCTGCGAGTCCCCGGCCTTCGCCGCCGGGGATTGCGTGGTGATCACGGCAGGCCAGCCCAAGAAGAACCAGATGCAGACCCAGACCAACGTGGTGAAGATTTTCGAAAAGTGAGCCGAGCATGAGCGCCAAGCCGCGGATGGACGCGCCCAATGGGCTTTCCGAAGAATACTACCAGATCAACACGGACATTCTGGGCAGTTTCAACAAGTACCGTCCTCCCTTGAACATCTTCCGCTTCAAGGAGGACGTGGCCCGGATCATGCCCTACTACAAGGTGGGCGAGCGGCTCTCCAACGAGCAGGTGGAGGAACTGGCCGCGCTCACTGAAGAGGGTCTGATCTTCGTCTCCCGCGCCGACCACCCGGTGTACGTCAAGCACATCAGCTACCAGCTGGACCTGGTGCTCATCGACAAGAACCTCAAGGAGCGGGAGATCGCGGACATCTTCCAGCAGGCCCTGACCCGGCGGCTGGAGGAGTTCCTGGACCAGCCCGTGCTCCTGGTCTTCCAGAAGTTCTGGGCCGACCTGCTGGTGCTCACCGAGTACCTTTGGCACGACCCCCTGCGGATCAAGGCCCTGACCCGGCGCCTGCACGCCACCTACAGTCTGGCGCGGCATTCCTTCAACTGCGGGATCATGGGCCTGGCCCTCTACATGCGCATGAACGCCAAGAACTTCGAGGAGGGCGGCGTCAAGCGCAAGAATTTCGACCACCTGGCCGCCGGGCTCTTCCTGCACGACATGGGCATGACCAAGGTGGCGGCCTTCATCCGCGAGAAGGAAAAGCCCCTGGTGCCCGACGAGCGCAACAAGGTGCTCCAGCACCCCATGCACGGCTCGGAGATGCTCGCCAAGCTGGACCTCAAGTTCCCCGAGGTGGAGGCCTGCATCCTGGAGCACCACGAGCGGCTCACGGGCACGGGCTACCCCCAGAAGCGCGTGGGCGCGGCCGTGACCCCGGTGGGGCGGCTGTGCGCCGTGGTGGATTCCTACTGCGCCATGATTACCAAGCGGCCCTACGCCGAGGCCATGGACCCCATGAAGGCGGCCACGGCCCTGGCCCAGGACGGCGGCTACGACCCGGAGATCACCAAGCACCTCCAGGCCATGATACTGACCCAGAAGATGCAGGCCTGAAAAACGAGAACGGCGGCGCGTCCGGAAGCCCCGGGCGCGCCGCCGCGTTTTCGTGCGGAAAAGGGGCCTAGAAGGCCTCGGCCATGGTCCGGGCCACCTCGCGGAACACGTCCCCGGCGTAGATGATGCCGATGACCCGGTCGCCTTCCTCCACCACGGCGTAGCCCCGGCGTTTGGCCAGGAGCTGGTCCATGGCGGCCAGCAGGGTGTCGCCGGGCTTGAGCTTGGCCACGTCGCTCTCCATGTGGCCCTCCAGTCCTGTCTGGGTGCACACGGCGCAGGCCCGGGCGAAGGTCTGGTCCCAGTCCGACTCGCCCGCGTTCTTCAGGGCGTCGTCCTTGAGCACCGTGTTCTGCACGGCCTTGAGCACGTTCCAGATGGTGACCACGCCGCGGAACGAGCCGTTCTTGCGGAGCACCACCACGGTGTGGTTCTCCGGGGATTCCTTCATGGCCGCGCTCAGCGCGCGGATGGCCTCGGCCAGGGTGTCGTCTTCGCGCACCGAGGGGAACTCTTCGCGCATCATGTCCCAGGTCCGTTTCCTGAACAGCATGTCTCCCTCTCCTTGGCCCGGTGGTTGGCGGTCCGGCCCGCACGGCGCAGGCCTGGACCCTTTGTAGCCGGAGCCGCGAACCTGGGCAAGGGCTTTCAACCCGGCCGCGCTTGACAACAACGGTTCCCGGCTCCACCCTGGGGCCATGCGCGCCACGGTTCTCGCCCTGCTCTTCCTCGGCCTAGCCCTGGCCCTGCAGGCCGGGGCCGCGACCCGCCCAAGCTTCCCGTTCGCCCCGGGCGAGCGGCTGACCTACGCCATCTCCTGGACCGTGGTTCCGGCGGGCACGGCCGTGCTCGAGGTCCTGCCGGTGGAACAGCGCGACGGGCAGCCTGTGCTGCGCTTCCGCGGCACGGCCCGGAGCAATCCCTTTGTGGACAGCTTTTACAAGGTGCGCACGACCATCGACTCCGAGACCGACTTCGGCCTCACGCGCGACCTGCGCTACCATTCCGACCAGAACGAGGGGAGCTTCCACAAGGAGGCCGTGGTGGAGTTCCATTGGGACCTGGCCCGGGCCGTGCGGAGCATCCGCGGCGAGACGCGCCACGAGCTGTTCATCTGGCCGCCGCGGGCCTACGACCCGCTCTCCATGCTCTTCTACTTCCGCACCCAGCCCCTGGTGGAGGGGCTGGCCTTCGAGGGGCCGGTGACGGACGGCAAGAAGTTCGTGCAGGGCCGGGCGTTGGTGGGGCCGGTGGAGACCGTGCGCACCGAGGCCGGGGAGTTCCGGGCCTTCCGCGTGGAGCCGCAGGTCTCGGAGGTGGGCGGGGTCTTCCGCAAGAGCCCCAACGCCAAGCTCACCATCTGGATTTCTGCCGACGAGCGCCGCCTGCCGGTGAAGGTCCAGAGCGAAGTGGCGGTGGGCCACTTCACCCTGGAGCTCATCCGCATCGAGAACGTGGGCCCGGGCTGGGACTAGCCCCGCGCTAGGCGCAGGGACAGTTTTCCGGGAAATCGATGACCACCTGCTCCTGGCCCGGCGCGGCCTTGACGATCTCGCCGATGGGGAAGGCCTCCAGGCCCAGGCCGTGGAGGCGGTTCTGCACGTCCTCCACCGCGTCCTTGCCCAGGATGAGCATGTAGCCCACGCCGCAGTTGAAGGTCTGGAGCAGGCTGGGCCAGTCCAGCTTGCCCTGGCGCTGGAGCCAGTGGAAGACCGGCGGCACGGGCCAGGAGCCGAAGCTGAAGCGCGCGGCCACGCCCTTGGGCAGGACGCGCGGCACGTTGTCGTAGAAGCCGCCGCCCGTGACGTGGACCATGCCCTTGATGGTCAGGTCGCGCAGCAGGTTGAGCACGGGCTGCACGTAGATGCGCGTGGGCGCCAGGAGCACGTCGGCCACGCTGCGCGACTCCTCACCCGGGAAGGGGGCGTCCGCCGCGAGCCCGGATTCGGCCAGGAGCTTGCGCACCAGGGAGTAGCCGTTGGAGTGCAGGCCGCTGGAGGCCAGACCCAGGATGCGGTCGCCGATGGTGATGGTGGAGCCGTCCACGATGCGCTTGTCGTCCACGATGCCCACGCAGAAGCCCGAGAGGTCGTACTCGCCGTCTGCGTAGAAGCCGGGCATCTCGGCGGTCTCGCCACCCAGGAGCGCGCAGCCGGACTGCTTGCAGCCCTCGGTGATCCCGGTCAGCACGCTCACGGCCTTGTCCGTGTCGAGCTTGCCGGTGGCGAAGTAGTCGAGGAAGAACAGGGGCTTGGCGCCCTGGACCAGGACGTCGTTCACGCTCATGGCCACCAGGTCGATGCCGATGGTGTCGTGGCGGTCGAACTGGAAGGCCAGCTTGAGCTTGGTGCCCACGCCGTCGGTCCCGGCCACGAGCACCGGGTTTTCCAGGTTGTGCAGGTCCGGCTTGAACAAGCCGCCAAAGCCGCCGATGTCCGTGACCACGCCTTTGGTGAAGGTCTTGGCCACCATGCTCTTGATGCGGGAAATGAACTCGCCGGCGGCCTCGGTGTCCACCCCGGCGGCCTTGTAGGCTTCGGTGCGCTTGGGCATGGGAATGGGTCTCTCCTGTGTCGTTTGGGGGCAAAGCGCCTGTTGCCATATATAATTCTCCGCGGCCGGGAGTTCAAGGCCTTTCCCCGCGGCCGTGCGGCGCGCTCATTGCAAGGACGGGCAAAAAGAGGGACAATGTTGTTTAGGCGGGGAGGCCTCCTCCCCGCAAGGAGCCGTTATGCGCCGATTTCTCGTTGCCGCCTGCCTGGCGCTCTGCGTCGCGTTTCCGACGCGCGAGGTCCTGGCCGCCAAGTTCCTGAACAAGGACACCGCCACGGACCGCCAGGACGAAACCATGGGCACGCGCCAGTCCGAGGAGACCGTGACCATCGACAACAACGCCAAGGGCGAGAACATCGAGATCACGCCCAAGCCGCAGGAGCAGAAGGACTGGTACGAGAACATGGTCATCGGCGTGGACGTGGACGCCAACGGCAAGCCCAAGAAGCCCAAGCCCTGATTCCGCGCCGCCCTTTTCTTTTCCTGGGGCTTTGGTAATCTGTCCGCAAAGCGGGAGGCGGCCATGCACGAGGCCAGACTCTGGGAACAGGCCGGGGAGGGGCGGGTCCATTGCCGCCTGTGCAGCCATTTCTGCCGCATCGGCGACGGCGAACGCGGCCAGTGCGGGGTGCGCGAAAACCATGGGGGGCGGCTCTTCACCCTGGTCTATGACCGGGTGGCCGCGGCCAACCTGGACCCGGTGGAGAAGAAGCCGCTCTACCATTTCCTGCCCGGGACCATGACCTTCTCCTTCGGCACGCCGGGCTGCAACTTCGCCTGCTCCTTCTGCCAGAACGCCTCCCTGTCCCAGCCGCCGCGCTCGGGCGCGCACATCGCCGGGCACCCGGCCACGCCGGACTCGCTCCTGGCCGCGGCCCTGGAATGCCGGGCCCAGAGCATCTCCTACACCTATTCCGAGCCCACCATCTTCTTCGAGCTGGTGCAGGACACCGCGGCCCTGGCCCGCTCCCGCGGGCTCAAGAACATCCTCGTCTCCAACGGCTTCATGTCGCGCTTCTGCCTGGAGGAGCTGGACGGGCTCATCGACGCCGCCAACATCGACCTGAAGGCCTTCAGCGAGGACTTCTACCGCAACCAGTGCGCGGCGCGGCTGGCCCCGGTGCTGGAGAACCTTAAGCGCATCAAGGCCATGGGCTGGTGGCTGGAGGTCACGACCCTGGTCATCCCGGGGTGCAACGACTCGGACCGGGAACTGGCCGACATCGCGGGCTTCATCGCTGCGGAGCTGGGGCCGGACACGCCCTGGCACGTGTCCCGCTTCCATCCCCAGCACAAGATGCAGGACCGGCCGCCTACGCCCATGGACCGGCTGGCGGCCGCGGCCCGGGCCGGGGACAAGGCTGGCCTGCGCTACGTTTATGTGGGCAATGTGCCGGGCAATAACCATGGCCATACCCGTTGTCCCTCCTGCCACAAGATCGTCATGCGGCGGCGGGGCTTCGAGGTCCGGGTGGAGGCCCTGGAGAAGGGCCGCTGCCGCCACTGCGGGGCGGCGATCGCCGGGGTGGGTTTGCCTTGAACGTCTTGCCGGGTCACGGCTTTTCACGTAAGCATCCGGCACCGTCGGGGCGTGGCGCAGCCTGGTAGCGCGCCAGCTTTGGGAGCTGGATGCCGGAGGTTCAAATCCTCTCGCCCCGACCAGCGGAAACCATGAACGGACGCCTCGCGCGTCCGTTTTTTGTTCCGGGTTAGGCCCTGACCGCGCCCCTGGTCTTGAGGTGGCGGCCCAGGGTCTGGTCCATTTCCATGATGTGGGTGCGCACCCAGTGCGCTAGGAACCGCAGGAATTCCGCCATGTCCACCTCCTGGCCCTCGGAATAGATCTGCAGAATGTCCAGGGCCTTCTGGGTGCAGTTCATGTGCTCGGTCACGTGCTGGTCGTACTCGCGGTAGGACTCCAGGTCCATGAGCGCCTCCTCGGCCGCGAAATGCTCCACCGCATAGTCGCACAGGCTGCGCAGCGCGGCCCCGGCCAGTTCCTGGCCCTCGCTCCTCGCCAGGGCCTGTTCCACGAGGCAGACCAGATCGATGAGGCGTCTGTGCTGGGCGTCGATCTCCTCGACGCCGATGGACATGCTGTCGTCCCAGTGGATGAGCGTCATGGTGTTTCCTCGCGCCCGGGTCTATTTTTCCATGAACCGCCTGACGGCCTTCCAGTCCCTGCCGGGCTTGTTTTCCATGAGCCGCTGGACCCGCGTGCAGTACATGTCGGCCAGGCGGTCCTGGGGCGACATTCCGCGCAGGGCGTTGAACTCGGCCAGGGCCTTGTCCCACTGCACGGTGCGGTAGAGCGTGATGGCGCGCTCCCAGCGGGAGCAGAATCCCAGGATGGCGCGCGGCACGGCCACCTCGGGGTAGGGGCTTGCGGGCATGGATCCCACCAGCTCGAACACGGCCAGGGGAGCGGCCGCGCCCTTGGGCACGACCACATCCACGGAGCGGAACAGGAAATCCTTTCTGGCCCGGTCGCGCACGGCCTGGCTGGTCAGGATGCGGGTGCCGTAGAACTTGTTCAGGCCCTCGAGCCTGCTGGCCAGGTTCACGCTGGCCCCCAGCGCGGTGTAGTCCATGCGGTCCGCAGCCCCCACGTTGCCGACCACGGCCGCGCCGGTGTGCAGGCCCACTCGGGTGCGCAGCAGGGGCAGCCCGGCGGTCTCGCGCTTGCGGTTCAGCTCCTCCGAGGCCCGCGACACGCGCAGGGCCGCCAGACAGGCCTGCTCCACGTGGTTCTGGGCTTCCAGCGGCGCATTCCAGAAGGCCATCACCGCGTCCCCGATGAACTTGTCGATGGTCCCGCCGCTGTCCAGGATGGCCTGGCCCACGGCCTGGAAATACTCGCTCATGGCCTGCATGAGGTCTTCCGGCGCCAGGTTCTCGGCCAGGGGCGTGAAGTTCTCCACGTCCGAGAAGAGCAGCGTCAGCTCGCGGCGCACCCCGCCCAGGGCCGGGTTCACACCGGTGTCGATGAACTGTTTCACCAGGGTCCTGGGCAGGTAGCGGCTGAAACTGGAGAGGGCGCTGCGCATGTCGGCCACCGCGACGCCCAGGTGGTCCACCTCGTCGATGGGCGAGCGCAGGCGCAGGGTGGAGTCCAGCTGCAGGTTCCGGATGCGGTCGGCCTCTTCGGCCAGGCGGCTCAGGGCGCGGGTGAAACGCCCGGCCAGCAGGGACAGGCCGGGTGTGACCACGAAGATGAGGGCCAGGGCGAAGAACAGGCTGTGGTCGCGGGTCCGGGCCAGGGGGCCGGTGAAGTCCTCGGTCCGGGCGATCAGGCCCAGGAAGTTGCCGCCGCTCAGGGCGGGCACGGAGCGGACCTGCACCAGGTACTCCTCCCCGTCCGCCTCCAGGGGCTGCACAGGCAGCTCGCCCCTGCCGCGCTGGACAAACAGCCGGAACAGGGCCGTGGCCCTCGGATCGCCCAGGCTCTCCACTCCGGCGCGCTGCGGGACGCCGTCCGGGCCCGGCCGCGCGAGCCGGGACGGGTCCGGGTGGCCGACCAGCAGTCCGTCGGCGTCGAAGAGGAAGAGCAGTCCCGAGCGGCCGACCTTCGCCCCGGCCAGGAAGCGTGACAGGGCCTCCAGGGTGAGGTCCACCCCGAGGACGGTGTCTTGCTGGGCGGGGACCCGCCGGGACAGGGTCAGCCCCAGGTCCCGGGTGCTGCTGAAGACATAGGGGGCGGTCAGCGCCGGGCCTTCCGTGCGGAAGGCCGCCTCGAACCAGGGCCGGGAGCGCGGGTCGTACCGGGCGGGTTGCGGGGCGGATTCGCCCAGAACGCGGCCTTGCCCGTCCAGGAACCGCCAGGACTCCAGGCGGCGGCCGTCCTGCTCCCGGATGCGGCGCAGGGCGAAGCGCGACCCGGGAGGAGCCTGCAGGCCGGCCATGATCCTGGGATCGCCGTTCAGGGAGATGATCTGGAAGAAGTCGCCGTTCCCGTAACCCAGGTACGCGGAGTAGATCTGCGGGGTGTCGGCCATGACGTCCAGGAAAAGACCCGACAGGGGGTGCTCGAAGCCCTGCGCCGGGACGGCCGCGCCAGGCAGGAGGGGCGCGTGTTCGCTCAGGAAAAGGATGGGCCGGACAAGCAGGTCGGTCCGCAGGGCCACGTCGTCCCCGGCCGTGCGTACCAGTTCCGCGGCCACGTCCAGGGCCGCCTGGGAGTTGCGGGAGTAGTTGAACCAGGCCAGGGACCCGGCGAGGGCGAGGCCCAGGAACAGGGCCGAGCCGATGACCGCGGCGCGGATGTTCAGGTGCAGCCGGGTGGGCGGGCTGTGGGCTGCGGGCATGCGGGCTCCTCTGTCTGCCGGGCGGCGGGACGCCACTCTGTCCAATATATGCAGAAAAGCGGAGCGGGAGGCAAGGAGAAAGGCCTGCCTGCCGGCTGCGGGAGGAGCCGCTCTATTCCGCCGCGCCCCGGCCGGACCAGAAGCGCGCCAGCAGGGCGCCGGACATGTTCTGCCAGAGGCTGAAGAGCGCGCCGGGCAGGGCCGCGGCCGCGCTGAAGTGCTTGATGGCCAGGGCCACGGCCAGGCCCGAGTTCTGCACCCCCACCTCGATGGCGATGGTCCGCGCCTCGGTCTCGCTGCGCCGGAAGAGCCGGGTCAGGCCGTAGCCCAGGCCCAGGCCCAGGAGGTTGTGGGCCGTGACCGCCAGGAGGACCAGGGCCGGGAAGTCGAGGATGGCCGCGCGGTTCAGTGCCACCACGCAGGCGATGACCAGGGAGATGACCAGGATGGAGAGCGAGGGCAGGAAGCGCTGCACCGGGGCCAGGCGGTGGCGCAGGATGCGGCGCAGGACGAGCCCGTCCAGGAGCGGGAAGACCACGATCCAGAACACCGAGCGCATCATGCCGAAGACGTCGATGTCCACGCGCTGGCCCAGGATGAGTTCCGCCAGGGCCGGGGTGGCCAGGGGCGCGAGCAGGGTGGAGCAGAGGGTCAGGAGCACGGACAGGGCCACGTCGGCCCGGGCCAGGTAGGCCAGGACGTTGGAGGCCGTGCCGCCCGGGCTCGCGCCCACGAGCACCAGACCGATGAGGGCCTCGCGCGGCAGGCCCAGGCCGAAGCCCAGGGCTACGGCCACCAGGGGCATGACCGAATACTGCAGGCCCAGGCCCAGGATCAGGGACGGCCAGCGCGCGAAGGCCCGGCGGAAGTCCTGCCAGTCCAGGGTCATGCCCATGCCGAACATGATGAGACCCAGGGCGGGCGAGATGAAGGCCCCGCCCCAGGCGAACAGCCCGGGCCAGGCCAGGGCCAGGGCCGAAAGACCGGCCGCGATGAGCGGAAAATGCCGCTCCAGTCCGCGCGGGGCCGTGTTGCCGGGCATTGCTCCTCCAGGGGCCGAGACAGGCATCCTTCCCTTGGCCGGAAGGCGCGTCCCTGTCAACCCCGGGCTTGACCTCGGCGCGGACCGGGGATAGGACTCGGACAGGAAACGGAACCCCAACCCGCGAGAGCCAGAGCCATGACCCGCACGACCACCGCCGCCATCGCCCTTCAGGGCCTAGCCGTCGTGGTCGTCGTAGGCGTCGTAGGCGCTGGCGCGTCGTAGCGGGCGGGTTCTTTTTTCAGGCAACCCATACCCCCGCCGGCGCGCAGCCGGCGGGGGTTTTCCGTTTTCCACGGAGGGGGACGGGGCCGCGCCGGAGCCGCCAGGGGCAGATCGGAGGAAGCCCATGGAGCACATGTCCGGAGCGGAACTGGTCATCCGCCTGCTGGAGCGTCAGGGGATCACCTGCATCGCCGGGATTCCCGGCGGGGCCAACCTGCCCCTCTACGACGCCCTGTCCAAGAGCCCCGTCATCCGCCACGTCCTGGCCCGGCACGAGCAGGGCGCGGGCTTCATGGCCCAGGGCATGGCCCGGACCACGGGCCGCCCCGCGGTCTTCTTCGCCACCTCGGGCCCTGGCGCCACCAACACCCTTACGGCCCTGGCCGACGCCAAGCTCGACTCCGTGCCCGTGATCTGCATCACCGGCCAGGTGCCCCGCGCCCTCATGGGCACGGACGCCTTCCAGGAGGTGGACATCTACGGCATGAGCATCCCGGTGACCAAGCACAACTTCCTGGTGCGCTCGGTCGAGGATCTGGCCCGGATCATCCCCGAGGCCTTCCGCATCGCCTCCTCGGGCCGGCCCGGGCCGGTGCTGGTGGACATCCCCAAGGACGTGCAGACCGCGCAGGTGGCCCTGGCGGCCCTGCCCGAGCCCGGCGGCCCTGACCCGCGCGAGGCCCCGGACGCCGAGGCCCTGTCCCGAGCGGCCCGGATGCTGGCCGAATCCGAGCGCCCCATCTGCCTTTTGGGCGGCGGCGTGGCCGCCTCCGGGGCCGCCGGGGTGGCGGCCCGCTTCGTGCGCAAGGCCGGGCTGCCCACGGTCATGACGCTCCTGGGCCTGGGCGCGCTGCCCGACGACGACCCGCTCAACCTGGGCATGCTCGGCATGCACGGCGCGCCCTGCGCCAACCTGCTCCTGGAAGAGTGCGATCTGCTCCTCACCGCCGGGGCGCGGCTGGACGACCGGGCCACGGGGCGGCTGGAGCGCTTCTGCCCCGGGGCGCGGCTCATCCACATCGACATCGACCAGAGCGAGCTGGACAAGCTCAAGACCGCGCACCTGGGCATCATGGGCGACGCGGGCGACGTGCTGGAGGAGCTGGCCGTGCTGGCGGCCCCCGGCGACCGTCCGGCCTGGCTGGCCCGCGTGGCCCAGTGCAAGGCCGCCCATCCCCTGGCCCTGCCCGGGGCCGAGGACCCGCGCACGCCCTACGGCCTGGTGCGCTGCACCGGCAGGATCCTGGGCCCCGGGGCCGTCGTGGTCACGGACGTGGGCCAGCACCAGATGCGCGCGGCCCAGGCCTATCCCGGGCTGGCCCCGCGGCGCTGGCTCACCTCCGGCGGCCTGGGCACCATGGGTTTCGGCCTGCCCGCGGCCATCGGCGCGGCCCTGGCCAATCCCGGCAGCCCGGTGGTCTGCTTCACGGGCGACGGCAGCCTCCAGATGAACATCCAGGAGCTGGCCACGGCCGCCGAGACCGGGGCCAACGTGAAGATCGTGCTGGCCGACAACCAGGCCCTGGGCCTGGTCCAGCAGCAGCAGGACCTCTTCTACGGCCGCCGCATCTTCGCCTCCACCTATCGCTTGCGCGTGGATTTCCCGCGCGTGGCCGAGGGCTTCGGGGTGCGAGCCGTGGACCTGGGCCGGAGCAGCGACGCCCGGGCCGACCTGGAGCGCGCCCTGCTGCGCGAAGGCCCCTGCCTGATCCGCGTGCCCGTGGCCGCGGAGGACAACGTCTATCCCATGGTGCCGCCCGGCGCGGCCAACAGCGAGATGATCGGAGGGGAAGCCCATGCGCGCGCCTGCTGATTACCCCGGCGGGGCCGCGGTCCTTTCGGCCCTGCGGCTCACGGTGAACAACCATCCGGGCGTGATGTCCCACATTTGCGGCCTGTTCGCCCGGCGGGCCTTCAACCTGGAGGGCATCCTCTGCACGCCCCGGCCCGGCGGCTCCACCAGCCGCATCTGGCTCCTGGTCCTGGAGGACGAGCGGCTGGAGCAGGTGGTGCGCCAGGTGCGCAAGCTCCAGGACGTGCTGGAGGTCCTGGTCTTTCCCGCGGACCAGGGGGCCTTCGGCCGCATGGACGCCAGCCTGGCGAGCCTGGAGACGGGCGGGCCCCTGCGCGCCTGACGGACAGGCCATGAAAAAACCGGCGGACGCGCGTCCGCCGGTTTCTTTTCGCCGTCAGGCCGGGATCATTCCGGCACGCCGTGGACCCGTGCGCCCAGGGACAGTTCGCGCCAGATGTCCTTCATGCTGTAGTGGCGCTGCTGGCGGCGGTCCGTGTAGCCCGTGTGCAGCAGCTCGTGGGCCAGCTGGGAGTTGGGCCGCTCCAGGAACTCGGCGTAGAGCTTCTGGACCTGCGGGTTCTTGTGCGACTGGCGCAGCCCGCTGGCCCGGTCGATGGAGAACAGGGCCTGCCGCCGGGCCTGGGCGTGGGGCTGGTAGGCCCGCTTGCTGCGCGGCTGGCCGCCGCCGTCCATGCAGCCGCCCGGGCAGGCCATGACCTCGATGAACTGGTGGTCCGAGCGCCCGGCCAGCACGTCCTCGGCCAGACGCGCCGCGGCCTTGAGCCCGTGGGCGATGGCCACCTTGATCCGCCCGGCCTTGGGCCCCAGGTCCAGCTCGGCCTCGCGCACGTTGCCGTAGCCGCGCACCGCGGCGAGCTCGATGCCCGCCAGCTCGCTGCCGGTGAGCAGGTAGTGCACCGTGCGCACGGCCGCCTCCATGACCCCGCCCGTGGTGCCGAAGATGGCCCCGGCCCCGCTGTAGGCGCCCATGAGCGGGTCCGCGAACCCGGACTCCTCCATGGCGTTCAGGTCCATGCCCCGGATGCGCAGCAGCTCGGCGAATTCGCGGGTGGTCAGCACCAGGTCCACGTCCGGGACCCCGCCCGTGCGCAGGGCGGGCCGGGCGGCCTCGTCCTTCTTGGCCGTGCAGGGCATGATCGAGAGCACGCGCACGCGCCCCGGGTCCAGGCCCATGTTGCGGGCCAGGTAGGTCTTGGCCAGGGCGCCCAGGCATTGCTGCGGCGAGCGGGTGGTGGAGACATTGGGCAGCAGTTCGGGATAGCGCGTCTCGGCGAAGTTGATCCAGGCCGGGCAGCAGGAGGTGAACAGGGGCAGGGGGCCGCCCTGCTCCAGGCGGGCCAGGAGTTCGCTGCCTTCCTCCATGATGACCAGGTCCGCCGCGAAGTTGGTGTCCAGCACCAGGTCCGCGCCCAGGCCGCGCAGGGCCGAGATGATGCGGCCCTCCACGTTGCTGCCCGGGGCGAAGCCGAACTCCTCGCCCAGGCCCACGCGCACGGCCGGGGCGAACTGGGCCACCACCACGGTGTCCGGGTCCTCCAGCATCTCCACGGCCCGCTCCAGGCCGCTGGTTTCGGCCAGGGCCCCGGCCGGGCAGACCAGGGTGCATTGGCCGCAGGACACGCAGCCGGGTTCGGAGCGGTTTTCGCCGTCGCGCAGGTGGATTTCGCAGGTCAGGCCCTCGCCCGCCACCACCAGGGCGTCCACGCCCTGGATGTTCCGGCACACGGCCAGGCAGCGCAGGCAGCGCAGGCACTTGCCCATGTCGCGGGACACGGCCGGACCTTGGCTGCGGGTGCGCCCGCCGCCGGGGTTGGGCAGGACGGGCCGGTCCTGGGGCAGGCCCACCACCCGGGCCAGGTCCTGCAATTCGCAGTCGCCGTGGCGCACGCAGGCCGCGCAGTCCTGGTCGTGGTCGGCCAGCAGGAGCTCCACCTGGAGACGGCGCATGCGGCGCAGCTCCGGGGTGCGGGTGCGCACGACGAGGCCCTCCTGCATGGGCGTGTTGCAGGAGGTCACGATGACCGGCGGGGCCTCCTCGTCCTTGCGGATCTCCACCAGGCAGACCCGGCAGGTGCCCGGCGCGTGGCCGATGTCGGCCAGCTCGCAGAGGGTGGGGATGAAGCAGCCGTTTTTGCGGGCCGCCTCCAGGATGGTCTGTCCGTCCTCAAAGCCGATGTCGCGGCCGTCGATGCGGGCGTTCATGGGGGGCTCCTAGTTGCTGCCCTTGGGGATGGGGGATTCCGTGACCACGGAATAGATGCGGTAGCAGCGCAGGCAGCGGCTGGCCTCGCGGTAGGCATCCTCCTGGCTGATGGGCCGCTCCACCTCCTCGAACATGGCGCGGCGCTCCTGGGGGTCCAGTTCCTGGCCGCGGATGCGGTAGAGGTGTTTGACCGGGGCCTGGACCCACTCGTGGGAGCGGACCATGAACTCGTTGATGAGCTTGCGCATGCGGCTGCGCGGGAAGAAGCGCACCCGGCCGTAGGTCAGGTAGTCGTCGATGGAGCGCGAGGCCTTGAGGCCGTTGGCCATGGCGTGGATCAGGGTGGAGGGGCCGAGCACGCAGTCGCCGCCCGCGAACACGCCCTGGCGGGAGGTGGCGAGCGTCACGGGATCGGTCTCCAGGCAGCCGTACTTGTTGATGACCAGGCCGTCGTCCGGGGAGATGGAGGTGCTGTCCATCTGCTGGCCCACGGCCGAGATGAGCAGGTCGCAGGGCAGCACGCGCTCGGTGCCGGGCACAGGGTCCACGTTGCGCCGGCCGCGGGAGTCGGGCTCGCCCTGGCGCATCTCGATGAGCTCCACGCCCGTGACCCGGTCCTCGCTGATCTGGACGCGGATGGGGTTGGCGAAAAAATGGAAGGCCACGCCCTCCTGCTCGGCGGCCTCCACCTCCTCGTGGTCCGCGGGCATGTCGCCGCGGCCGCGGCGATAGACCAGGTGCACGGCCGCGGCCTTGAGCCGCAGGGCCGAACGCACGCAGTCCATGGCCACGTTGCCGCCGCCCACCACGACCACGGTCCGGCCCTCCAGGCTCATGGGCTCCTGGCCCTCCACGTGGTCGTGCACGCGCAGCAGGAAGTCCACGCCGGACTGGCAGCCCTGGCCGCAGTGCTCGCCCGTGACGCCCAGGGGACGGCCGTCCGAGCAGCCCAGGCCCAGGAACACGGCCTTGTAGCCCCGCTCGAACAGGTCGTTCAGGCTGAAGTCCCGGCCCATGCGCCGGGAGTAGAAGAAGCGGCCGCCCAGGTCCTCCACGATGCGCACCTCGCTCTTGAGCACGGACTTGGGCAGGCGGTAGCTGGGGATGCCGCAGGCGGCCATGCCGCCCGCCTCGTCGCGGGCCTCCAGCACGTCCACGGGATAGCCCTTGAGCAGGAGGTGGTAGGCGCAGGAGATGCCCGCGGGCCCGGCCCCCACCACGGCCACCCGGAGCTGCGGGGGCTTGGGGTTCTCCACCAGGTTGGCGGAGAACCAGTGCTCCGAGAGGTGGTGCTCGTGGTCGGCCACGTAGCGCTTGAGGGTCTTGATGCCCACGGGCTCGTCCACCATGCCCCGGCGGCAGGCCTGCTCGCAGAAGCGCACGCAGACCCGGCCGCAGGTGGCGGCCATGGGGTACTTCTGGAGGATCACGCCCAGGGAGTGGGAGGGTTTGCCGTCCTTGATGTAGTCGATGTAGCGCGGCACGTTGACCTTGGCCGGGCAGGCCTCGATACAGGGGGCCGTGGCGTAGGCCGCGCCGGGCTGGGCCGGGACGCCGCCCGCGCCGATTTCGCGCTCCAGCTCCTCGCGGAAATGCTCCAGGGCGGCCAGCAGCGCCACCGCGCCGGAGCGGCCCAGGTTGCAGCGCGAGGTCTCCGCGGCCAGGCGGCCCATTTCCGCGGCCTCGTCCAGCAGGCCTGCGTCGCCCTCGCCGCGGCAGAGGGTCTCCAGCCGCTCGTGGATCAGGTGCAGGCCCACGCGGCAGGGCGTGCACTTGCCGCAGGACTCGGCCGCCGTGGCCGCCATGTGGCGGCGCAGGGCGTCCAGCAGGCTGGTTTCCGGGGCGAAGACGAAGAAGCCGCGGTCGCCCAGGAAGGCCTTGACGGCGTTGCCCTGGTTGAAGGCGTCGAACTCCGCGAACTGGGGCAGCTCGGGGATCTCGAAGAGGTTCTTGCCGCGGTTGTCGTGGACGGTGGAATCCCAGACGCCATAGATGATGCGCGCCATACACGTCTCCTGTTTCCGCAGGGGCCGCGCCGGGGACCGGGGCGCGAGGAGGGGCAGGTTCAGGCCGTCCCAGGGCGGAGGAACCCGCGGGTGACTCCACCGTTATGTCATTCCAAAAACAAAGGAAAGCCCTCGAACCGGGGGGCCGGGAGACGGGCGGAAGGCGGGGTGCGGCGGGCGCGCTAGGCGAGTTTTTCCCGGCAGGTGGCGTCAGCGCAGGGGCCGTGGTCCGGAAGGTCCTTCAGGGGGCCTTCGAAGGTCTCCTTGCCGCACCAGCAGCAGTAGCGGCGGTAGGGCTGGGTCCGGGAATAGTCGGGCTTGGGGTCGTTGTGCCAGCAGTGCTTGCGCACCGGGGAATGGGGGCATTCGTCGTTCATGGGGGCCTCCGGTTTGCCGCCACCATAGCACGTCCGGGCCGCGGGGTCACGTCCGGCGAGCCTTCCGGACACTGCTTGCCAAGAGCCTGCCGAACGCATACACACCCGGCAGACAAGGAGGGGCCATGCCTTCGTTCGACATCGTCAGCACCGTGGACCTGCAGGAAGTGGACAACGCCTGCAACAACGTGCGCAAGGAGCTGGCCACGCGCTTCGACTTCCGCAACGTGCCCACGGAGCTTGACCTCAACAAGAAGGACAAGCGCATCAGCGTGACCACGGGCAGCGAGACCCACCTCAAGTCCGTGCGCGAGCTGCTCACCGCCCATTGCGTGCGGCGCAAGGTGGACCCCAAATGCCTGGACTTCGGCAAGCACGAGCCCACGTCCCAGGGCCGGGTCAAGGCCGAGGTCAAGGTGCGCGAGGGCATTTCCAAGGAGACGGCCCAGAAGATCGTCAAGGCCATCAAGGGTTCGGCCTTTTCCAAGGTCCAGGCCGCCATCCAGGACGAGCAGGTGCGCGTCACGGCCAAGAAGATCGACGACCTCCAGGGCGTGATCCAGCTGGTGAAGGCCATGGAGCTGGACGTGCCCGTGCAGTTCGTGAACATGAAGCAGTAGCCGCTGTCCGCCGGAAAAAAGCAAAGGGACGCGGCCGAGGGGGCGCGTCCCTTTTTTCGTGCAGGGAGAAGGGGTGCAACAGGCTGCCGGAGAAGCCTCCCGTCACAGGCCGTTCAAAAAACGCGACGGCAAGGCGCGAAAAGAACGCACGGCCGACGCGCATCTCGTATACGCGAGGGTGTGCGTTTTTTGAAGCAACGCCGCCATCGTGGATTTTTCAACGGCCTGTCAGCCCTTGCGCCGCCGCGAAGCCATGACCATGCCGCCCAGGCCCATGAGAAAGCCCAGGCCGCCCAGGATCTCGGCCGCGCCGGGACTGGGTTCGGCCAGCTCGGCCACCTGCTTGCGCAAGGGGGCCAGCCTGGCCTCCACGGCCTGGTCCACCAGCTTCGAGAGATCGGCCGGGGCCGCCGCAGGGGCTGGGGTTTCGGCGGGAGCCGCAGCCGGGGCCGCCGCCTCGGCCGGGGCCGGACCGGCGTCCAGGTAGTCCGCGGCGGCCAGCTTCCATTGGCCCTGGTGGCCTTCGCCCGCCTTGACGACCAGCACCAGGTCCGGCTTTTTGTCGCGGAACTCCGCGGGCACGGGGAAGGACCACTTGCCCTCGCCGTCCGTGTTCCCGGAGAGGAGCAGGGCGTCGGTGGCCGCGTCGCGCACCTCCACCGTGCCGCCGGAAACCATGTTCCCGCCCTGGAACTTGCTTTCCGTGTGGATCTGCCCGGCCTCGGCCCAGGCAAAGATGTTCACCCGGTGGGCCAGGGCCGGGGCCGCCAGGGCCAGGACCAGGACCGCGGCGCAGCCCGCGCGCGACAGGAAACGGATCATGGCTGCTCCTTGGATATGATTCGTCATACCTGGAGCGCTCCGTAGCACGAATTTGAGGAGAGTGGCAACAGCCCGGTCAGGCGAAGTCCGCCACCAGAGCCCCGATGTGGACCCCGGCCACCACGGGATTCTCGTGGAATTGCTGGCGGATGCGCCAGCAGGCCTGGGTCAGCTGGTCCGAGGTGATGCCCGTGCGCAGGGCCGTGTAGGCCTCGATGAAGGCGGCCAGCTTGTCGCACATCTTGAGCAGCTCGCCGTCCTTGGGGTCCAGGTCGTCGCGGTTGCAGTCCCGGCCCAGCTCGTCGCTGGTCACGCGGCGCACCCGGCCGTCCTCCCGCACCGTGGCCGCGAACTCGCTGCCCGCCTCCAGGCCCAGGAGGTAGGCCAGGCGGTCGGCCACGTCGTCCAGGCCGTTGCCCTTGAGCGGGGCCATGACCAGGCGTTCCAGTTCGCGGTTCTCGTAGTTCTTGATGAGGTCCGCGATCTCCGGGGCCGAGAGCTTCACCGGCGAGATGATGTCGCGGGTCAGGAGTTCGGGCAGGTCGTGGAACAGGCCGGAGAAGAAGTTGTTCTGCCGCCGGGCCGGGCAGGCGCCCACCTCCAGGCTGAAGAACCAGGCGAAGGCGGCCACGATGAACACGTGGCCCAGCACCGAGGTCTCGGGGATGCGCGGGGTCTGGGACCAGCGCTTCTGGAAGCGCAGGTGCCCGCACATGCCCGCGAAACGGCCGAGCACGGACTCGTTTCCGGCCAGGAGGTCGGCCACCCCGGCCAGGTCCGTGAGCTGGCCCAGGCGGTCGATGAAGCTCTTCTCGATCTCGGCCATCTCGTCGTCGGGCCGGTTCAGGCTCTTGAGCAGCTTGAGTTCGGAATAGCTGGCGAAGAGGTGCGCGGCCTGGAGGATGCGCCGGGCGGGCGTCTCGTCCAGGGGGTTCATGAGGTACTCGGTCATGCGCTCCCAGGTCTCCTCGCCCAGGGGCGTGACCCGGGGCCGCAGCTGGTCCAGGACCCAGGCCGTGAGCTTGCGGTAGTCCGCGGGGTTGGAGCGGATCTGGTAGAAGACCGGCGGCTTGATGTCCGTGATGACCAGGCGGTAGAAATAGTCGAAGAGTCCGCCCTCCACGATCTCGTCGCCCAGGCGCAGGCGTTCGGCCGGGGGCAGGCCGCGGGAGTTGAGCAGGAAGAGGAGCCAGGCCGTGATCATCTTGTGGGCCTGCTTGTCCACCTCCACCAGCTCCATGGGCCGCAGCTTGTCGTTCCAGCGCTTCATGAACGAGCCGGAAAAGACCAGTTCCAGGAGGCTTTTGCGGATGATGGTGTACATCGTGCCTCCCAGTGTAGCCTAGGCCCGGCGGCGGAGCAACGCCACGCTCTCCACGTGGGCCGTGTGGGGGAAGAGGTCCACGGGCCGCACCGCGGCGAGTTCGTAGAACGGGTTCAGGCGGCCCACGTCGCGGGCCAGGGTGGCGGGGTCGCAGGACACGGCCACGACGCGCCCGGGCGTCAGGTCCTGGAGCAGGGCCAGGGCCCCGTCGTCCAGGCCCGCGCGGGGCGGATCGCAGACGATGACCTCGGGCCGGGGCAGGCCGCGCACGAGCTTGGGTCCCACCCGCCCGGCCTTGAATTCGCAGTGCTCCAGGCCGTTGCGGCGCGCGTTCTCGCGGGCGTCGGCCACGGCCTCTTCCGAGACCTCCAGGCCATAGACCCGGGCCGCCTTGGAGGCCAGGGCCAGGGCCAGCGCGCCGGCCCCGCAGTAGAGGTCATAGACCACCTCCGCGCCGGTGAGCCCGGCCAGGTCGCGCACCTCGGCGCAGAGCAGTTCCGCGGCCGGGGTGTTGGTCTGGAAAAAGGCGTTGGCCGAGACCTTCAGGCCCAGGCCGCCCAGGTTTTCCAGGAGATGGTCCTGGCCCAGGACCAGGATGCCCTGCTCGCCCGCGGCCAGGGCCGCCTGGCGGTTCGAGGTGGAATGGGCGAAGCCGGTGAGCCCCGGCACGGCCTGCTTGAGCCTGCGGCCCAGGGCCTCGGCGGTCTTGAAGTGCCTGGGCTCGTGGGCCGTGATCAGGTGGGCCAGCAGGCCCTGGGCCGAGGTGCGCACCACCAGATGCCGCCAGAAACCCCGGCCCCGGCCGTCCCAGGCCGGCACCCTGGAATCGCGGCAGAACTCCCGGGCCGCGGCCACGATCTGCATGCCCTCGGGTATTTGCAGGCCGCAGTGGGTGATGTCCACCACCCGCGCCCCGCCGCGCTCCTTGAGCCCCAGGACCAAGTCCTGCCCCTGGCCCTGGAAGGCGTACTCCATCTTGTTGCGGTAGGCCCGGGTCTGGGGCGAGGCCAGGATGGGCCGCAGTTCCGGGGGCGTGACCCCGGCGATGCGGGCCAGGGAATCGGCCACCCAGCCGGATTTCCAGCGCAGCTGCTCGGCGTAGTCCAGGTCCTGGAACAGGCAGCCGCCGCAGGTCCCGAAGTGCGGGCAGAAGGGCTCCGCCTGCTGCGGCGAGGGCCGCAGGACCTGCTCTGCGCGGGCCTCGGCAAAGCGCTTTTTCACGCGCTCCACGCGGGCCAGCACGCGCTGGCCGGGCAGGCCGCGCTCCACGAACAGGACTAGGCCGTCCTGGCGGGCCACGCCGCGGCCGCCCAGGGCCAGGCCCGTGATCTCGCATTCCACGAGGCTGTTTTTTTCAAGGCCGGGGGAATCCGGGGTCACGGGCGCTCCAGGTAGGGGTTGAAGTAGCCCAGGCCCAGGCCGGGGCAGGCTTTTTTGAGGCGCTTGCGGAAATGAAGGAAGCCCATGGCCGGGCCGGGATCAAAGGGCCGCACCAGGTCCAGGTAGAGATCCGGGTCCAGGTTCAGGTTGCGCAGCTGGATGAAATCCACGCCCTGGTCCGTCACCAGGCTCGCGAGAGCCTCCAGCTCGGCCTCGGTGTCCGTGAATCCGGGCGAGAAGAGCAGGTTCAGGGACACGAACAGGCCCGACTCCTTGGCCGCCTTGATGCTGGCGCGCACGTCCCCGAAACCGTAGCCCTGGGGCCGGTAGTAGGCCTCGTAGGGGCCCTGGCGGGCGCTGTTCAGGCTCACGCGGATGGAGCTGACCCCGGCCCGGGCCAAGTCCGGCAGAGTGCGGGTGAGGCTCCCGTTGGTGTTCACGTTCACCGTGCCCGGCCCGCCCGCCGCCCGGTACAGGGCCGTGGATTCGGCCAGGAGCGCGGCCTCGGTGAGCGGCTCGCCCTCGCAGCCCTGGCCGAAGGAGAGGATGGGCCGCTTCTCGCGGCCCGCGTGGCGGAGCATGATCTCGCTCACCTCCCGGGCCGTGGGCTGGAAGGCGATGCGGCACTGGGTGGCCGGGAAGCCGGAGTCCTCGGGCTGGAACGAGATGCAGCCCACGCAGCGGGCGTTGCAGACCCGCGAGGTGGGCAGGGGGGCCTCGAATCGGCCCAGGGCCAGGTTGCGGGCCGCGGGGCAGCCGTAGGTCAGGGCGCAGTGGGTCAGGTGCCGGGCCAGGCGGTTCTCGGGCAGGTCGCGGAGCATGTCGGCCGCGCCCTTCTCGATGCGTGAGCGCGGGATGCCGCAGAAGACCTGGCGCTTGTCCTCGTCCACCTGCTTGGCGCAGACCCAGAAGCGGCCCTCGGCAAAGCCAACGGCCCCGTAGGCGAAGAGCGGCAGCAGCGGGGCCTGCGCGTCCTTCTCGAAGGCCGGGTGGGCCGTGAGGGTGTAGCCCGGGGCCACGAAGGCGGCCACGGCCGTCTCCTCCAGCACCTCCACCTGCCCGCTTTCCGGGTCCAGGCCCAGGGCGCGGCGGCCGGGCAGCAGGAAGAACTCGCTCTCCTCGGGCAGGGGGATGAACTCGTCGGGCCGGGGCAGGGAGAGTTCGCCCGCCCGCGAACAGAGCATGAGCAGGTCCGGGTGGTCGTAGATGCTGCCGTCGGGTCCGGCAAAGACCAGGTTCGGCAGGGTCTTCTTGCGCGCGCTCACGGGTTCTTGGGCTCCGCGGGACGGGGGTGCAGGGTGCCGCCGCCCAGGAACAGCGTGTCGTACTGCACGTTGTCCCCGGGTTTCTCGAAATAGCCGTCCTGCACCGTCGCCACCGGACCGGCCTGGAGCAGGTCCGAGACGGTCACGAAGCGGAAGCCCTGCTTCTCCAGGGCCTCCACCAGCAGGGGCACCACCAGCTGGGTGTTCTTGGGCACGGCGTTGGCGTGCAGCAGGATGATGGAGCCGGGCCGCACGTGCTGCATGGCGTGGGTCACGCTCTGGGCCGGGGTCCCGGTTCCGTCGTTCCACTCGCCCAGGGCGTCCCACTGGATCACGGGCAGGCCCATGCCCGCCAGCAGATCCAGGGTGTGCGCGGCGTTGCGGCCGTAAGGCAGGCGGAACAGGCGCAGGGATTCGGGCACCGCGGCCATTTCCCGGGCCAGGCCCCCGGCTTCGGCCCGCCGGGCCAGCTCCTCGCGCAACAGCTCGTACTGGGCCTGGGTCCAGAGCACCTGGCGCCCGGCCTCGGCGTCGTCGATGATGGCCATGTTGGCGTGGGTCCAGGAGTGGTTGCCCAGTTCGAAGAGCGGATCGGCCATGAGCTGCATGGCCTTTTCCGGATGCGAGCGCATCCACTTGCCGCCCGCGAAGAAGGTGGCCGGGATGCGGCGGCCGCGCAGGAAGTTGACGATCTCGTTGCGGTAGCCCGAGACGTTGCTGGCCCGCTCGCAGAGGTCGAAGGTCAGGGCCACCAGGCGTTCTCCCTTGGCCGGGTCCACCCGCCGGATGACGCCCTGCAGCCTGTCCGGCACGGGGGGCAGGGGGTGCAGGGGCTCCAGCCGGGCGGGCGGGGTCAGGTCCGGGTCCTTGGACCAGGGCCTGGTCACCACGTGGTCCGCCGGGGTTCCAGCCAGCTGGGCCTCGGTCCAGAGTCCGTGGAGCAGGGCGTCGGAGCCGTAGGACCCGGCCCGGGCGGGCAGGACCAGGGCCAGGACGAGACAGGCGGCGGCGAGCAGGCGCATGGCGTTCATGGCCGGCAGCATACGGCGAAGCCGGGGGCCTGACAAGGCAGCCGCTCAGTAGGAGTAGGGAAACTTGCGGTCCTGCAGCTCGTAGATCCGGACCGGGTCCAGGTCGTAGAGGCCGCGGCCGCCAGGGGCCGCGCTGCGGCCGGAGAGCAGGCGGGAGACAAAGCCGAAAAGGGCCGGGACGGCCAGGACGAACAGCCATGCGTACATGTGGTTCCTCGGGTTCTGAAGCGCAAAAGGCCGGCGCCATGGCGGCGCCGGCCTCGGATCTGCGGGGTTTCCGGCTTAGCGCTTGGAGTACTGGAAGCGGGCGCGGGCGCTCTTCAGGCCGTACTTCTTGCGTTCCTTCTCGCGGGCGTCGCGGGTCAGGAAACCGGCCTTCTTGAGCACGGAGCGCAGCTCGGGGTCCAGGTTGATGAGCGCGCGGGCGATGCCGTGGCGCACGGCCTGGGCCTGACCGGCCACGCCGCCGCCCGAAACGTTGATGGCGATGTCGAACTTGTCCATGGCCCGGGTGATCTTGAGCGGCTGCTGCACGATCATCTGGAGGGCCTTGCGCGGGAAGTACTCCTCGAAGGCCCGGTCGTTGACCGTGATCTTGCCCGTGCCCTTGTAGATGCGGGTGCGGGCCACTGCGTTCTTCCTCTTGCCGGTGCCGTACTTGAAATCGGTGCTCATGAGCGGACTCCCAAATTAGGGGCTTGATCCTACAGATCCAGGGGCTTGGGCTGCTGCGAGGCGTGCGGATGCTCGGCCCCGGCATAGACCTTGAGCTTGGTCAGCAGGCGGCGGGCCAGGCGGTTCTTGGGCAGCATGCCCTTGACCGCGGCGCGGATCACTTCCTCGGGCTTCTTGTCCAGCATCTGGCGCAGGGTGCGCTCCTTGAGGCCGCCCGGGTGGTTGGTGTGCTTGTAGTACATCTTCTGGTCGAGCTTCTTGCCGGTGACGGCCACCTTGGCGGCGTTCACCACGACGAGGAAGTCGCCGTTGTCCATGTGCGGGGCGAACTCGGGCTTGTGCTTGCCGCGCAGGTGATGGGCGAGCTTGGAGGCCAGACGGCCGAGGACCTTGCCCCCGGCGTCCACCACGAACCACTCGCGCTTGAGCTCGTTCTCTTTCGGCGTATAGGTCTTCATCCACGTGCTCCTTCTCGAAACTGGGAACCCGGACTTTTACGGCGTTTCGTCGCCGCTGTCAACAACGGGATGCATTTTTTTTCCGGGCCGGGAATCAGCCGGCGGCCCGCACCAGCTCCAGCACCTTGGCCAGGGCACGCTCCATGCCGGCGGGGTCCGTGCCTCCGGCCTGGGCCTGGTCCGGACGGCCGCCGCCCGAACCGCTCACCTCGGCGGCCACGTCCTTGATCAGGGCCGGGGCCGTGAACTTGCCGTGCAGGTCCTTGCTCACCGAGAGGAGCACCGTGACCTTGCCGCCCTCGGCCGGGGCCACCAGGCAGATGACGCCCGAGGGCAGCTTGGACTTGAGGGCGTCCATCTGCTCGCGCAGGGCCTTGACGTTGGAGACCTCGGACTTGAGCGCCAGGACCTTGACCCCGGCCACGTCCTGGACCTCTTCCAGCAGGTCGCGGCCAGCGCCCGAGGCCACCTTGGCCTGGAGCCGCTCCATTTCCTTCTGGAGCTCCTTGGCCTGGGCCTGGAGGGCCTTGACCTTGTCGGCCAGATGCTCGGGCTTGGCCTTGAGCAGGGCCGCGGCCCGCAGGGCCTCCTCCTTGTGGGCGCGGAAGTGGGCCAGGGCGTTGAAGCCCGTGGCCGCCTCGATGCGCCGGATGCCCGAGGCCACGCCCGTCTCGGACAGGATCACGAAGCTGCCGGCCTGGCCCGTGGCGCGCATGTGCGTGCCGCCGCACAGCTCCATGCTCACGCCCGGCACCTCCACCACGCAGACCTCGTCCCCGTACTTTTCGCCGAACAGCGCCGTGGCGCCCTTGGCCACCGCGGCCTTCCGGCTCATGACCTGGCGCTCCACCGGGCGGTCCTCCAGGATGGCCCGGTTCACGAACTCCTCCACGGCCGCGGTCTCCTCCGGAGTCAGGGCCGCGATGTGGGTGAAATCGAAGCGCAGCCGGTCCGGACCCACCAGGGAGCCGGACTGCTTGGCGTGGCCGCCCAGCACGTCGCGCAGGGCCGCGTGCAGGAGGTGGGTGCAGGTGTGATTGCGGGCCGTGGCCGCGCGGGCCTCGGCGTCCACCGAAAGCCGGGCCTCCTGGCCGGGCAGCAGCTCGCCCTCGTTGACGAAGATCTTGAGGGCCGTAAGTTCGGGCGAGGGCTTGAGGGAGTCGAGCACGTCGGCCGCGCCGGTCAGGCTCTGGACCAGGCCCGTGTCGCCCAGCTGGCCGCCGGACTCGCCGTAGAAGGGCGTGCTCTCGGAGACCAGGAACCCGCCCTGGCCCTGGATGAGCCGGGGGACACGGCGGCCCTCGGCGTCCAGCAGGGCCAGCACCGGGCTTTCGGCCTCGAGCGTCTCGTAGCCCACGAAGCGGCTCTTGGTCCCGGCTTCCAGCAGGCTCTGGAACAGGGAGGCCACGTCCTTCTCGCCCGAGCCCTTCCAGGCCTTCTTGGCGCGCTCCTTCTGCTCCTTCATGGAAGCCCGGAACCCGGCCTCGTCCACGGAAAAACCCTGCTTCTCGGCCACGTCGTTGACGATGTCCAGGGGGAAGCCGTAGGTGTCGTAGAGCCGGAAGGCCAGCTCGCCCGGGATGCGGTCCTTCCCGGACTTGCGCAGGGCGGCCATTTCCTCTTCCAGGAGGGCCAGGCCCTTGTCCAGGGTGTGGGCGAAACGCTCCTCCTCCTCGCGCACCACCTTGAGCAGGAAGTCGCGGCCGCTGGCCAGCTCGGGAAAGGCGTGGCCCATCTCGTCCACCACCTTGCCCACGGTCTCGTGCAGGAAGGGGTCCTTGAGCCCGATGAGGCGGCCGAAGCGCGAGGCCCGGCGGATGAGGCGGCGCAGCACGTAGCCGCGGCCCTCGTTGGAGGGCAGGATCTGGTCCGTGATGAGGAAGGCCGCGGCCCGGCTGTGATCCGCGATGACCTGGAGCGCGGTGTCGGTTTCCTTGTCCTTGTGGTACTCCACCCCGGCCTTCTTGCAGGCGAAGCCGATGATCGGGGTGAACAGGTCGGACTCGTAGTTGGAGCGCACGCCCTGGAGCACGGCGGCGATGCGCTCCAGGCCCATGCCCGTGTCGATGGACGGCCGGGGCAGGGGCACGCGCTTGCCGTCCGCGCCCTGGTCGTACTGCATGAAGACTAGGTTCCAGATCTCCAGGAAGCGGTCGCAGTCGCACTTGCCAATGCCGCAGTCGGGGCCGCAGGCCATGTCCGCGCCCTGGTCGATGTGGATCTCCGAGCAGGGGCCGCAGGGGCCGGTGTCGCCCATGGACCAGAAGTTGTCCTTGTCCCCCAGCCGGTAGATGCGCTCCTTCTCCACCCCGGCCACCTTCTGCCAGAGTTCGGCGGCCTCGTCGTCGTCGCGGTAGATGGTGATGTAGAGTCGGCTCTTGTCCAGGCCGAAGCCCTCGGTGAGCAGGGTCCAGGCGAACTTGATGGCCTCGGCCTTGAAGTAGTCGCCGAAGGAGAAGTTGCCGAGCATCTCGAAGAAGGTGTGGTGGCGCGCGGTGCGGCCCACGTTCTCCAGGTCGTTGTGCTTGCCGCCCACGCGCAGGCATTTCTGGGTGGTGGTGGCGCGGGAGTAGGGCCGTTTCTCCTGGCCCAGGAAGACCTTCTTGAACTGGACCATGCCCGCGTTGGTGAAGAGGAGCGAGGGGTCGTCCTTGGGCACCAGGGGCGAGGAGGGCACCACGGTGTGGCCCTGCTTCTCGAAATATTCCAGGAAACGTTGTCGGATTTCGGCAGCTTTCATGGGGTTGCTCGCTTCGTCGGTTTCTCTCGAAAAAAGGGCCCCGGGGCGTTCCGGGGCCGTTGCGTCATACCGTGGAAAAACGGGGGCTACTGCTCGGGCTCGGGGGCCGGGACCTCTTCGTTGCGGGTCAGGCCCAGGTGCTCCAGGAGCTTGTCCTCCACCTTCTGCCGCAGCTCGGCGTTCTCGGCGAGCAGGGCGCGCACGTTTTCCTTGCCCTGGCCCAGGCGCTCGGCGCCGAAGGCGAACCAGGAGCCGCTCTGCTCGACGATGCCGTGCTCCACGCCCAGGTCGATGAGCTCGCCCTCGCGGGACATGCCCTGGCCGTAGAGCACGTCCAGGGTCGCCTCGCGGAAGGGCGGGGCCACCTTGTTCTTGACCACCTTGATGCGCACCCGCGAGCCGTAGGCCTCCTCCTTGTCCTTGAGACTCTGGATGCGCCGGATGTCCAGGCGGATGGAGGCGTAGAACTTGAGGGCGTTGCCGCCGGTGGTGGTCTCGGGGTTGCCGTAGCCGGTCATGCCGATCTTCATGCGGATCTGGTTGATGAAGATGACCGCGGCGCGGGACTTGTGGATGGTGCCGGTGAGCTTTCTGAGGGCGTGGGACATGAGCCGGGCCTGGCCGCCCACCTGGGTGTCGCCCATCTGGCCTTCCAGCTCGACCTGGGGAATGAGCGCGGCCACCGAGTCGATGACCACCACGTCCACGGCCCCGGAGCGCACGAGCAGGTCCGCGATCTCCAGGGCCTGCTCGCCGTAGTCCGGCTGGGAGATGAGCAGTTCGTCGGTCTTGACTCCCAGGCGGCGGGCGTACGCAATGTCCAGGGCGTGCTCGGCGTCGATGAAGGCCGCGGTGCCGCCGCGCTTCTGGGCCTCGGCGATGACGTGCAGGGCCAGGGTGGTCTTGCCCGAGGACTCGGGGCCGTAGATCTCGGAGACGCGGCCGCGGGGGATGCCGCCCACGCCCAGGGCCAGGTCCAGGCCGATGGAGCCGGTGGGGATCACCGGGATCACGTGGCTGGCCTCGCCGTCCATGCGCATGATGGAGCCCTTGCCGAACTTGCGCTCGATGCTGGTGAGGGCCGTGTTCAGGGCCTCCTTGCGCAAGTCTTCTGGGGCGGCGGGTTTCTTGGCCATGGCTCCTCCTTCCTGGGGCTTGGCTGGCGTAAGGAAGCATTGAGTAGCAGATCAACGGCCGGGCGGCAACTGGCCCGCAGGGGCGCGGCCGGGCCTTGCATCCGGCGGGCAAACGGCTACAAGGGGCCATGCGGCCGGGAGGCGGACATGGCTAGGGCGAAGAGGCCCGTGCGGAATCCGAAGGCCGGGATCGCGGCCTTGCGGCGGAGCAGCGCCGAATCGGAGACCGCCCTGTCCGGGCGCTCCGGCCGCGAGCTGGACCTGGCGATTCTGGACGGCGTCGGCTTGGCCCTCTATGTGGCCGACATGGAGACCCACGAACTGCTCCACGTCAACGAGGAGATGCGCAGGCTCTTCGGCCGGCCCCTGCGCGGCGGGCTCTGCTACCGCGAACTCCAGGGCCGGGACACGCCCTGCCCGTTCTGCACCAACGACATCATCAAGGCCCTGAACGGCGGCGTCTATCGCTGGGAGTTCGACAACCCCCTCATCAACCGTCACGCCCTGCTCATGGACCGGGTCATCCGCTGGCCCGACGGCCGCGACGTGCGCCTGGAGGTCTGCCTGGACATCAGCGAGCGCCGCCGCGCCGAGCAGGAGCTCCAATGCCGCGACGCCGTGCTTCAGGCCGTGAGCCTGGCCGCCGAAACCCTGCTGGGCAGCGCGGACTGGAGCCGGGACATGCAGGCCGTGCTGGCCGACCTGGGCCGGGCCGTGGGGGTGCACCGGGCCTACATCTTCAGCAACCGCACCGGCCCGGACGGCCGGCTGGTCATGGACCACGCCTTCGAGTGGTGCGCCCCGGGCGTGACGCCCCAGATCGGCAACCCCGAACTCCAGGGCGTGGTCTATGAAGAGGCCTGCCCGCGCTGGGCCCGCTCCCTGGGCCTGGGCCAGCCCGTGCACGGCCCGGTGGCCGCATTTCCGGACAACGAGCGCCTGGTGCTGGAGGCCCAGGGCATCCGTTCGCTCCTGGCGGTGCCCATCTTTGTGGCCGGGGCCTGGTGGGGCTTCATCGGCTTCGACGACTGCGCCCGGCCGCGCACCTGGTCCTCGGCCGAGACCGACGCCCTGACCGCGGCCGCCGGTCTCGTCGGCGCAGCCATCCACCGCCACCGCATGGACGAGGAGCTGCGCCGTTCCCTGGCCGCCCAGGAGGCTCTGCTCCAGGAGGTCCACCACCGGGTCAAGAACAACCTTCAGGTGGTCTCCAGCCTCCTGGACCTGGCCGCCCGGCGCGCGGACTCCGCGAGCGCGGCCGAGGCCATGCAGGACGTGCGGCGCAAGGTCCAGGCCATGGCCCTGATCCACGCCGGCATCTACTGCGGCTCACGCCTGGACGTGGTGGACTTCGGGGCCTACGCGGGCATGCTCTACAGCCACCTGGCCAGCTGCTATCCCGAGGCCGCCCGGCGCATGACCGCGGTCTTCTCCCAGCGGTCCCTGCACCTGCCCCTGGCCCAGGCCGTGCCCTGCGCCCTGATCCTCAACGAGGCCCTGACCAACGTCTTCCGCCACGCCTGCCCGGAGGGGCGGGAGGGGACGGTGCGCGTCACCTGGGACCTGCTGCCCGACGGGCGCGTGCAACTGGCCGTGGCCGACCAGGGGCCGGGCCTGCCGCAGGAATTCCCCGCCCGGAGCAAGGGCATGGGCTTCAAACTCCTGCGAGGCCTGGCCGAACACCAGCTGGGCGGCAGATTGAGCCTGTCCCAGGGGCCTGGACTCACGCTGGCCGTGGAGTTCCAGCCAGAAGCGGCCGCCACTGCCGCTCCTGGCCGGAAAAAGCGGCCTGTTTGACGGAAGCCCCCTGCATCGGTATAGGGTCGGAAAATTTCCTCACCAGACGGCCACGATCCCCGGGCCCGTGAACGGGCTGCCGCAGCGAGGCGGCAAAGGCAGGTTTGAGCATGCACTGGACCGCGCAGGAGCGGGGCGGGGCTCCCTTCCTTCATGTGTCCGGCAATGACGCCCCGGGCGCGGACACGCAGCGCAGCGTTCCGCTCATCCTGGTGGCGGACGACGAGGCCGTGATCTGCGCCCAGCTGGGAGAACTCCTGGAGGGCGCGGGCTACGCCCTGGCCGGAACGGCCGCCAGCACGGTCCAGACCGTGGAGCAGGCCAGGGCCCTGCGGCCGGACCTGGTGCTCCTGGACCTGGTCATGCCCGGCGGCGGCGACGGCCTGGAAGCCTGCCGCCTCATCCAGGAGGAGCTGGGCATCCCGGTCATCATGGTCACGGCCTACGGTTTCGCCTCCTACCTGAACCGGGTGCGCGGGGCCGCTCCCTACGGCTACGTGCTCAAGCCCTTTTCCGACGAGCAGGTGCTGGCCGCCGTGGAGGTGGCCCTGGCCCGGCGGCGCAGCGAGCTGGCGGCCGCGGCCGCGGGCGACATGCGGGTACGCGAGAGCCACCACCGGGCCAAGAACAGCTTCATGCTGGCCCACAGCCTCCTGCGCCTGCGCCAGGACATCGCGGACTCCCAGCAGACCCGCGAGACCCTGGCCGAGGCCGCCAGCCAGATACACTCCCTGGCCAAGATCCACGAGCATCTCCACGGCCAGGGCGGCCTGGACAGCGTGGAGTGCCGTCCCTATCTGGAGGATCTGGCCGCGGCCCTGCGACAGGCCGCGGGCCCCGCGGCGGAGCGCGTGGCCATCCGCCTGGAGGTGGACGACCTGCGCCTGCCCGCGGCCAAGGCCATTCCCTGCGGGCTCGTGCTCAACGAGCTGTTGACCAACGCCCTGAAACACGCCTTCCCCGGCGGCCGCCGGGGCCTGGTGCGGGTGTCCCTGCGCCGGGAGGGCGAGAGCGTGCGGCTGGAGGTCCAGGACGACGGGGTGGGCTTCGGCGCCGGGGCCTGCCGCCAGGGCAGCCTGGGCATGGAGCTGGTCTCGGCCTTGGCCGAGCAGCTGGGTGGCTGGTTCCGCCGCTCCTCCACGGAAAACGGGGCCGCCTGCCGCCTGGAGTTTCCCCTTTCGGTCTGAGCGGCCCCGCCGGGCTTGCCTGCCGGGGCGGGCTCGGGTAAGGGTGCCCCCCTATGGAACCCCGCTTCGACGTTCTGGCCCTGTTCTCCGGCGGCCTGGACAGCATCCTGGCCTGCAAGGTCCTCCAGGGCCAGGGCCTGCGCGTGCTGGGCCTGCATTTCGCCACCCCCTTCTTCGGCAAGCCGCGCATGATCGAGCGCTGGCAGGAGCTCTACGGCGTGGAGATCGCGGCCGTGGACGTGTCCGAGGACTACGTGCGCATGGTGGCGGCCCCGGCCCACGGCTGGGGCAAGGCCCTCAATCCCTGCGTGGACTGCAAGATCCTCATGCTCTCCAAGGCCCGGGCCATGATGGCCGGGTACGGGGCCAGGGTCCTGGCCAGCGGCGAGGTGGTGGGCCAGCGGCCCATGTCCCAGCGCCGCGACGCCCTGAACATCATCAGCCGCGACGCCGGGGTGCGCGATGTGCTCGTGCGGCCGCTCTGCGCCCTCCAGGTGGAGCCCACGGCCGTGGAACGCGAGGGCGTGGTGGACCGCGAGAAGCTCCTGGACTTCGCGGGCCGGGGCCGCAAGAACCAGCTGGCCCTGGCCGCGGCCTTCGGCATCACCGAGATTCCCACGCCCGCGGGCGGCTGTTGCCTCACCGAGCCCGAGGCCGCGGCGCGCATCTGGTACGCCTACCGCAGCCGGGGCCTGCCCACGCCAGCGGACTGCCGCCTGGCCGGGATCGGCCGCCAGTACTGGGCCGGGGACCGCTGGCTGGCCGTGGGCCGCAACGAGTCCGACAACCGCCGCCTGGAGGCCCTGGCCGGGCCGGGCGACATCCTCTTCAAGACCCGCCACTTTCCCGGCCCCCTGGGCCTGGGCCGGGGCGGCTCCGGGGCCTGGGATTCCGAGGCCGTGCGTGACGCCGCGGCCTTCGTGGCCTCCTTCTCGCCCAAGGCCGCCCGGGTGGACGCGCCCGTGGAGGTGGGCCTGACCCGCGACGGCCGCCTGGCCCAGGTCCTGGTCCTGCCGGAGCGCCGCACCCCGCTCGGCTGGGCCGAGCCCGTGCCCGAGGGGCTCAAGGAATGGAAGGCCGCGCGAGAGGGCCGCGGCCTCTGAACCGCTTTTTCTTGCCAGCCTGCAGGAAAGGCCTTATCTTTATTTTTGTTGCGTCCCGTTGACGCTCTATCCACACGTCCAAGGAGGATGCTCATGGTTTCGTATTCCACCCAGTCCGTCCGCGCCCGCGCCGAGGTGCTCAACGCCTTCATGCGCGGGGTTTACGGCTGGATGAGCGCGGGCCTGTTCCTGACCGCCGCCGTGGCCTGGTTCACGGCCGCCACTCCCGCCGTGTTCAGCCTGGTCTTCAACGTCAATCCGGCCACCGGCGCGGCCGGCCCCACGCTGCTCTTCTGGGGTCTGGTCATCGCCCAGCTGGGCTTGGTCTTCGCCCTGTCCGGCGCGGTGCAGCGCATGTCCGGCGGCACGGCCACGCTGCTCTTCCTGGCCTACAGCGGGCTCACCGGCGTGACGCTCTCGTCCATCTTCCTGGTCTATTCCCTGGGCTCCATCGCCAAGACCTTCCTGGTGGCCTCGGGCATGTTCGGGGCCATGAGCGTCTATGGCCTGGTCACCCGCCGCGACCTCACCGGCATGGGCCAGTTCCTGTTCATGGGCCTCATCGGCATCGTCCTGGCCTCCCTGGTGAACATGTTCTTCCGGAGCGCCGCAGCGGACTTCGTCATCTCGCTCATCGGCGTGCTCGTGTTCACCGGGCTCACGGCCTACGACACCCAGCGGCTCAAGGACATGGGCGAGGTGGCCGCGGGCGACGCCGCCACCCTGCGCCGGGGCACGATCCTGGGCGCGCTCACGCTCTACCTCGACTTCATCAACCTCTTCCTCATGCTTCTGCGCTTCATGGGCCAGTCGCGCGACTAGCCGGTTCAGGGGAGGCTCCTGGCGGAGCCTCCCCTTTTCCTGAAACATGGAGCGGCTCCTCCGGATACAGAAGGCCCTGCGGCCCGTGCTCGCCCCCCTGGGGACGCTCTACGCCGGAGCCATGGCCCTGCGCCGCGAACTCTACCAGCGCCGCGTCCTGCCGGTCTGGTCCCCGCCCGCGGCCACCGTGGCCGTGGGCAACATCGGCTGGGGCGGCTCGGGCAAGACGCCCCTGGCGGGCTGGCTCCTGGGCTGGGCCGGGGAGCGCGGGCTCAAGGCCGGGCTGCTCACCCGGGGCTATCGCGCGCGGCCCAAGGCCTATCCCTTCTGGGTGCCGCCCGGGGCCTTGGCCGAGGAGGCCGGGGACGAGCCCCTGCTCCTGGCCCGCGAACATCCCAGGGCCGCCGTGGTGGTGGACCCGGAGCGCTCCCGCGGCGGACGCTTCCTGTGCGAGCGCCTGAACCCGGACCTCCTGGTCCTGGACGACGGCTTCCAGCACCTGGCCGTGGAACGGGACATGAACCTCGTGCTCCTGCGGGCCGAGGACCTGGGCGAGGAGTGGGACCGGGTCCTGCCCGCCGGCTCCTGGCGCGAGGGAGCGGGGGCCCTCGCCCGGGCCGACGCCTTCCTGTTCAAGGTGGGGCCGCGGACCTTCGAGGCCCTGACCTCCGGGATCAACGAACGGCTGGGCCGGTTTCGGCGGCCGGTGTTCAGCTTTCGGCTCATGCCGCGCGGCCTGCGCCCGGCCCTGGGCGGGGACCTGCTCCCGGGCCTGGAGGGCGACTATCTGCTCGTCTCGGGCGTGGGCAACCCGGCCCAGGTGGAGCGCACGGCCACGGCCTTCCTGGGCCGCCGCCCGGCGCGCCACGTGATCCACCCGGACCACTATTTCTACACACGCCGCGACGTGCACGAGCTGCGCGCCGAGGCCCAGAGGCGGCGCTGCGCCTTCGTGCTCTGCACGCCCAAGGACGCGGTGAAGCTGGGTCCCATGGCCGACGAGACCTTCCAGGTCCTGGATCTGGAGCTGGTCTTCGGGCCGTCGCTCTTCACGCAGCTTTCCTTCGAGGACTGGTGGCGGCACCGCTGGGACTCCCTCGGCCTGCGCCGGGACGAGCGCCTGGAGCGGGACGGCGCCGCCAAGGGAGATGGCCATGGGCCGGAAACGGAAGGACAGGAACGCTAGGGAGCGGACCCAGGCCCCGGACGCGCGGGAGCTCATGGGGCTTTTCCGCGAGAGCAAGAAGCCGCTCTCGGGCCGGGAGATATTCAAGGCCCTGGGCCTGGCCAAACCCCACCGCGAGGCCGTGCGCGACGCCCTGGCCGAGCTGCTGGAGGCGGGCCGGATCATCCAGATCCGCAACGCCTTCGGCCTGGCCGAGCGCATGCGCCTGGTCACGGGCCAGTTGGAGGTCCACCGCGGCGGCATCGGCTTCGTGATCCCCGAGGACCCCAAGCGCAAGGACGTCTTCATTCCGGCCCAGGACATGGCCGGGGCCTGGCACGGCGACCGCGTGGTGGCGGCCATCGTGCGCGAGCGCAAGGATCGCCGGGCCGAGGGCCGCGTCGTGCGCATCCTGGAGCGCGGCCGCAAGACCCTCACGGCCAAGGTGGTCAAACGCATGGGCCAAGTCTTCCTCTGTCGGCCCACGGACCCGCGCCTGGACTTCGGGGTCATGGCCGCGCCCGCGGACAAGGGCCTCAAGCCCAAGCCCGGCGAGGTGGTGATCCTGGTTCCCGGCGACCAGGTGGAATACCGGCTCTGGGAGGGCGAGATCACCGAGGTTCTGGGTCCGGAGCAGGACGTGACCGTGCAGGAGGCCCTGGTCAAGACCAACCACGGCGTGCCCACGCGCTTTCCGTCCCCGGCCCTGGATCAGGCCGCGGCCCTGCCCGAGGCCCCGGGCCGGGCGGACTTCGCGGACCGCGAGGACCTGCGCGGCCTGCCCTTCGTGACCATCGACGGGGCCACGGCCCGGGACTTCGACGACGCCATCTACGTGGAACGCAAGGGCAAGGGCCACCGGCTCTGGGTGGCCATCGCCGACGTGGCCCACTATGTGCGGCCGGGCACGCCCCTGGACCGCGAGGCCGAGGAGCGCGGCAATTCCTATTACTTCCCGCGCTCCGTGGAGCCCATGTTCCCGGAGCGGCTGTCCAACGGCCTGTGCAGCCTGAACCCGAACGTGCCCCGGCTGGCCATGGCCGTGCGCCTGGAGGTCTCGGCCAAGGGCCTGCCCGGCGACTTCGCCGTGTTCCCGGCCGTGATCCAGAGCCAGGCCCGGCTGACCTACGGCCAGGTCAAACGCGCGGTGCTGGACAAGGACGAGGCCGAGCGCGCGGCCCTGGGCGGGCTGCTGCCCATGCTCGAGGAGGCCGAGACCCTGGCCCGGCGCATGAACGCCCGCCGCCTGGCCCGCGGCACCCTGGATTTCGACCTGCCCGAGCCCGAGATCCTCTTCAACCTCTCGGGCGAGACCGTGGACATCCGGCCCAAGGTCCGGCACTTCGGCCACCAGATCATCGAGGAGTTCATGATCGCGGCCAACGAGGCCGTGGCCGAGTTCCTCTCCGAGCGCGAGTCGCCCTGCCTCTACCGCGTGCACCCCGAGCCCGACGCCGAGAAGCTGGAGAACCTCTTCAAGCTCCTGGACCGCACCCGGCCGCCGGACCAGCCCAGGAAGCCGCGGCCCAGGGAGGTCACGCCCCAGGATCTCCAGGCGCTCCTGGAGGAGGTGCGCGGCACGGAGCGCGAGTTCCTGGTGAACCGCCTTCTGCTGCGCTCCATGATGCAGGCCCGCTACTCACCGGTGAACGAGGGTCACTTCGGGCTGGCCTCCACCTGCTACTGCCACTTCACCTCGCCCATCCGGCGCTACGCCGACCTGGTGGTGCACCGCCTGGTGCGCGCGGCCCTGGCCGGAGCGGGACAGGTGCGCGCGCCCCTGCCCGGGCACAAGGCCCTGCTGGGCCTGGGCACGCACCTGAGCCGCCGCGAACGCACGGCCATGGAGGCCGAGCGCGAGATCCTCAAGCGCGTCACCGTGCTCTTCCTCAAGGACAAGGTGGGCCGGACCTTCGAGGGCGTGATCTCGTCGCTCATGGACTTCGGCTTCTGGGTGGAATTGAAGGAGGTGCTGGCCGAGGGCATGGTGCGGCTGTCCTCGCTCTCGGATGACTACTATTCCTACCTGCCGGAGCAGGAGATGATCCTGGGCAGCCGCACGGGCCGGGCCTTCCGCCTGGGTCAGCCGGTGCGAGTGGTGCTCGAGGACGTGAACCTGGACCGGCTGGAGGTGAACCTCTGCCTGGCCCCGGACCAGTCCGGGAGAGCGGGGCGGCGGGGCGGGAAATGATCCTCGCGGACCTCATCGCGACCCACGGCTACTGGGCCCTGGCCCTGGGCGCCTTCCTGGAGGGCGAGACCATCCTGGTCCTGGCCGGGGTGGCCGCGCACCAGGGCTACCTGGACCTGCGGCTGGTCATGCTCGTGGCCTTCGCGGGCAGCCTTCTGGGCGACCAGTTTTTCTTCCTCATGGCCCGGCGGCACGCGGCCTGGCTCACGCGGCGGCTGGAGAACTGGAAGGGCAGGGTGGAGGCCGTGCACCGCCACCTGGAACGCCACCAGATTCTGATCATGCTCGGCTTCCGCTTCGTGTACGGCATCCGGGTGGTGACGCCCGTGGTCATCGGCTTGAGCCGCATCCCGGCCTGGCGTTTCGCCGTGTGCAACGTCCTGGGCGCGGCGGTCTGGGCCGTGGCCGTGGCCTGGGCCGGGTTTCTCCTGGGCAACGCGGTGAACGTTGTCCTGGAGAACGCCCGTCTGGCCGAGATGGCGGCCTTCGGCCTGGCGGCCCTGGCCGGGCTGGTCTTCTGGCTGCGCCGCCGGATGCGGCGTTAGGGTGATGTCCGCAAAATACGCACAGGCGCATTTTGCGGAAGATCGCTTCGCCGAAAAGCGTGTTTTTCGGCTCGCTCCGCCGCGTTTCTTATCTTTCGATCACAGGTGGGGGCGCGGCGCTAGCAGGTCTCCCGCTTCACGTCCAGCGGCCCCTGGCGGGCCTCGATGAGTTCGAAGGCCAGGTTGGTGAGCACGGTGATGTCCGGCTTGGAGACCTGGCCGTCCGCGCCCACGGCGTCGCCCTTGTGGCGCAGCCTGTCCGTGATGAGCGAGGAGAAGAGGATCACCGGCAGGTCCTTGAGCACCGGGTCCTCCTTGATGCGCTTGGTCAGGTTGTGGCCGTCCATGACCGGCATCTCGATGTCCGAGACCACCACGTCCACGTAGTCGTAGAGCGGGCGCTGCTCCTCGGCGGCGTGGCCCTTGTGCGCGGCCAGCAGATCCCAGGCCTCGCGGCCGTTGGTGGTCTGGGTCACCTGGAAGCCGGATTTTTCCAGCATGGTGGCGATCATGCGCCGGATGGAGGCCGAGTCGTCCGCGATGAGGGCCTTGAGGCAGTCCTTGGCGGGCCGGTCGGCGTTCAGCTGGTCGGGCTCCAGGCGCATGGCCAGGTTGGGGTTCAGGTCGCCCAGGACCTTCTCCATGTCCAGGATGAGCAGGATGCGGTCCTGGAAGCGGACCACGCCCGTGACCGAGTCGTTGGAAAAGGAGGTGATGTGGCTGCCCGGGGGCTCCACCTCCTGCCAGCTGATGCGGTGGATGCGGGTCACGCCCGAGACCATGAAGGCCGAGGTGGTGCGGTTGAACTCCGAGACGATGACCTTGGCCTCGTCCGAGGCCTTGATGCGCTTGTTGAGCCAGCGGGAGAGGTCCACCAGGGGGATGACCTTGGAGCGCAGGTTGAAGGTGCCGAGCACCGCGGGGTTGGAGCGGCCGGGCATCTTGGTCACCGAGGGCATGCGGATGATCTCCAGGACCTTGGCCACGTTCACGCCGTAGTAGCCGCGGTAGGGCTCGCCGCCCTCGGGGTTCTCCTCGTCGATGTAGAATTCCACCAGCTCCAGCTCGTTGGTGCCGGATTCCAGGAGGATGTTGGTCTGGGCCATGGGCGCGCTCTCCCCGCTCGGTGTTTTTCAAACCATTCCAGCATGTATGACGCTAGAGGAGATTTTGGCGCATGTAAATGAGGGACGCAGGGAGCCGGGAAAAAAAATAATGCGGTCTGTGGTTGACACGATGTTTAATTTTGGTTAAACGATTGTCAACAGAGGATTGCCATGCACGCCAGCAACGGATTCCAGGCCTTTTTCGAACGCCTCACCCGGGAGACGGACATCGAGTCCCAGTCCGACCTGGCCCGCGTGCTGGGCCTGGGGCGGGCCGCCGTGTCCCTGGCCAAGCGCAAGGACCAGGTGCCCAGCCGCTGGGTCCTGGATCTGGCCCAGCAGTACGGCCTCAATCCGGTCTGGCTCGGCGCGGGCCGGGGAACTGCCCGGCTGGCGGCCGCAGCCCCAGCGGCGCAAGCCGCGCAGGAAGAGTTCGAGCGCGTGCCCAAGGTCCAGGCCCGGCTCTGCGCGGGCGACGGCTCCTTCGAGACCGGCGGCCGGGTGGAGGGCTGGCAGGCCTTCCGCGCGGACTGGCTGCGGTCCAAGGGCAACCCGGAGCGCATGGTGCTCATGGGCGTGGTGGGCCGGAGCATGGAGCCCGAGATCCGCGACGGCGACACCGTGCTCATCGACCAGTCCCGGGCCGACGTGCTGGCCGGGGGCATCTACGCCGTGGGCGTGGAGGACACGGTCATGGTCAAGCGCATCGAGAAGCTGCCCGGCGAACTGGTGCTGCGCAGCGACAATCCGGAGTACGCCCCCATCCATCTGGCCGGGGACCAGCTCCAGAGCGTGCGCATCATCGGCAAGGTCCTCTGGGTCTCCCGGGAGTACCGTTAGGAGGGGCGGGGAAATTTTTTTCGTGGGAATGTCAATTTTAAGTTGACGAGGCGGTGAGAATGCGTTTATCTGTTGACAACATTCGTGCGGCTCGGTCCGGGGTGTTCCCCCGGCAATGGAACAACCCGACCTTCACGGCAAGGAGGCACTCCATGCAACAGCGTTTCTGCACCTGCGGCGCGGCGGTCCTGGTGGAATACAAACTTTTCAGCGCCCGTCCCTGGGAAACCCAGTTCTGGCGGCAGGAACCCCAGCGCCAGAGCATCGCTGCCTGCCCCTGCTGCGGCCGCAAGCTGGACATCCACTCCCTGCGCTGATCCTGCTCCCCTCCCGCCTGCCGGACCGCGTCGCCTTGCCCGGGGTGACGCGGTCCGGCCTTCCGCCGTCCCTGCGGCGATGCGGCAGCATGCCGCAAAGACAGAAGATCGCCCTGCCTTGCCGGGCGGCCCCGCCTGCCCCGCCTTGATTTCAACCGTGCCCATCCTGGTCTGAACCTGGCCGCCTTGTTGCGACGCAGGGCAGGCCGCCGCTTGCTTTTCCGCAACCTTCTGTCCGAAGGCTGCACCAGCCATGAATTCTTGGTGACGGCGTTAGAATCTGGCCCGTTTCGGCTTTCATTTCTTTGGGATTTCAGCTATGCCCTAAAAAATGTCTAAATAATGTCGGGAATAAATCGCATGAGCAGGTCCTGCAGGCGCACGCAGCAGGGGCGGGAGCCCGGGGTCCCGGGACAGGGCAACCCGCTTATTTCCCTGCCGAATCACCGACACAGATTGCCGATTTTCAGCCACGGGCAGACCCCGCGGCCCGGGGACCCTGGCGCGCGGGGAAGGAAACGCCGCATGGCGTAGAGGACGGCTGGTGAACAAACGGGACAGGATCGACTCCACCGAAGCCCTGCTTCAGGTCATCCGCGAAGGCGCGCCCGGCCCCGCGGAGACCGGGGGAGAGATGCCTGTCCCGGCCGCTGGACCCGCCCCCGCAGCCCCGGCCGCCAAGTTCCGCAAGGTCCGCCCGCCCCGCGCCTCCCTCCGCTCGCTGCTCGGCTTCAACGGCCTGCGCCGCGGCACGGCGCTGGGCGTGGACCTGCGCGAGGACAGCTTGGCCGTGATCCGCATGACCCGGGCCGCTCCGGTCAAGGTCCTGGACGCGGCCCGCTTCCCGTATCCCGCCGGGCTCACCCCCGCCGCCCCCGAATTTCCGCCCTTCCTGGCCGCCTGTCTGCGCAAGTTCAACGGCGCCCTGGCCCAGGCCCAGGTCTGGGCCTTTGTGCGCAGCAGCGATTTCGACATCCTGCCAGTGCTGGTGCCCAAGATGCCCCTGCGCCGGGTGGAGGAGAGCGCCTACTGGAAGCTCCAGAAGGAACAGAAGTTCTCGGACCAGGACCAGGTCCTGGATCTGCGCGTGCAGGGGCCGGTGAGCGACAAGGGCGTGGACAAGATCGAGGTCCTGGCCTGCCTGGCCCGGCGCGAGGAGGTCGAGGGCCTGCGCCGCATTTTCGCCCAGGCCGGGGTGGCTCTGGCCGGGATCACCACCATCCCGGGAGCGCACCAGAACGTGCTGCGCACCGCCCGCATCGCCGGGCCGGAGGAGGTGGCCGCCACCCTGCACATGGACGCCGGGTTCTCCTGCATCACCATCAGCTCCGGCCCTAAGCTCCTGTTCTGCCGGACCATCAAGTCCGGTGCCAACAGCATGGCCGAGGCCCTGCTGGAGAACCTTGGCAGCGCCGTGGAGGTCCAGTCCCTGGACCTGGCCGCGGCCCGGCGGCTGGTGGCGGCGAAACTCCTGGGACTGCCCGAGGCAGAAGGCCAGCCCGGGGCGGACCTGGACCCCGAGGCCGTGTTCGGGATTGTGGAGCCGGCCATGGAGCGTCTGGTGCGCCAGGCCGAGCGGACCCTGGAGTATTTTTTCGCCAACTTCGGCAAGCGCGTGGAGCACCTGTATTTCTCCGGCGAGATGTTCGCCTGCGCCCAGGTCCGCAACTTCATGGCCGGGCAGCTCGGGCTGCGTGAGGAGATATTCGATCCCCTGGCCGGGATCCCGGGCCTGGACCGCTTTGGTCTGGCCGCGGAGCGGGATCGCCTGGACATGGCCCAGGCCGCGGCCCTGGCCGCCTCGGACCAGGGCTATACCCTGAACCTCCTGCACAACTACCGCCGCCGCAAGGCCGCCAACCGGCGCAAACGCCTGGGCGACCTGCTGGCTGCGGCAGCGGCCCTGCTCATGGTCCTGGCCGGGGGCGCCTATTTCCTGACCGAGGCCCAGGTGCGCTGGCGCACGGCCGAGCTGAACGGCCTGAAAAAGGAGCTGGAGCGCTACCAGCCGCCCCTGGACGCCACGCGGCTCATGACCATGGCCGGGGAGGTTGTGCGCAAGCGCACCGAGTTCAAGGAGGCCGCGGAGCGCCTGGAGACCCTGGCGGTGGTGGCCGAGCTGGCCGGGGTGTTGCCGGAGAACGTGAAGATTCTGAACCTGACCCTGGACTTCGGCAAGGAACCGGTCCAGGAGGCGGCCCCGGCCAAGGGCGCCAAGCCCGCGGCCAAGGCCGCCCCGGCCGCCGAGGCCAGACCCGCCGGGGACTCGGCGCGGATCATGGTGGTGGACGCCATGATCCTGGGCGATCCCGGGGAGTTCGACACCACCCTGTCGCGCTTCCTCATCGACCTGGACGCCTCGCCGCTGTTCGGCACCCCGGTGATCCACAGCAACGCGGTGCAGGATTTCGTGCCGGCCGGCAAGGTCATGCACGTGGTCCTGCACATCAGCCTGGGATAGCCAGATGGCCGTGACGCTGCGCTGGAACATGACCGACGACGATCGACGCCTGATCTTCAAGGCCGTGCTGACCCTGGTCCTGTTCGCGGCCCTGGCCGCGGCGCTGGTGCTGCCCGCCCGGCGCCGCCTGGCCGAGGTGGATGCGGACATCGCCCGGACGCGCGGCGAGATCGCCCGCCAGCAGGCCCTGCTGCCGGTGCTGCTCAAGCTGCAGCAGGCCAAAAGCAAGGAGGACGCCGGGAGCTTCGGCTTTCCGGCGCGTGCGCCCTTGGCCCGGACCCAGCTGCAAAACCTGCCGGGCATGGTCCAGAAGGTGGCCGAGTCCGCGGGGCTCACGGTCCTGGAGCTGAACCTGGACGCGGCCTCGGTTCTGGCCGAGCGCAACCGCATCCAGGTCCAGGGGGTGTTTTCCGGGAGTTTGAGCCAGTTCCGGATATTCTTCGTGGCGTTGCAGAACGAGCCCAGCCTGAACAGGGTGGAAAAAGTCGAGGTGCGGGCCGTGTCCGGGGGGTTGGAGTTTTACATGCAGATGCGCTTTGCGCTGGCCTGAGCCGGGGTGACCGTTGGCACTGCCCAAGCGTCAGGTCATCCTGGTGGCGTTCATGATCGCCAGCGTGGGATATGGAGCCTTTGAGCTGCTCGGCGGACGGCCGGGCGGCAAGGACGCCGCGCCCGTGCGGGCGGTGGAGACCCAGGAAGCGTCCAAGACCGCGGAGATGATCAACCAGATGCTGGACAAGGCGCCCATGAGCGAGAGCGAGCAGTACCGCGTGGAACTCCTGCGCCGGGAGACGCTGGTCTCCCCGTTCTACGCCGCGGACACGGAATTCTACTTCCCGGGCGCGGGCCAGGCTGCGGCGGGCGACAGCCTGCTCTACAAGGGCTATGTCAAGGTGGGGGACAAGGTCCTGGCCGTGATCAACGGCGTGGAATACGCCGTGGGCGAGGAGGTCGAGACCACCGGCTACGTGGTGGCCTCCATCCAGCAGAACTACGTGGAGTTGTCCCGCGGGGAGGGCGACGAGCGGGGGCGGCGCAAGTTGCCGCTCACCGAGGACGCCCTCAAGCCCGTGGACGTGAAGGTAGGCAGGTAGGCATGGCACGCATCCTCCTTCGGCACGCGCTCCGGGTCGCCTTCCTGGGGCTCCTGCTGTTCGCCGCGTCCTGCGCCGAGAAGAAGGCGCCGGAGACCGATCCGGCCATGGACAAGTACAAGGTCATGTCCGAGCAGGCCCAGGGCCACTCCGTCCCCAAGACCGCGGCCCAGTACCCGGACCGCCTGGAAGAGGTGCACCGCCAGCAGATCGTGACCCAGCCCACCGAGGAGTCCGAGCGGCCCCTGCCGCACATGAAGGTCTCCCTGCGCATGCACGACGCCGACGTGGTGGCCGTGATCCAGGCCCTGGGCCGGGCCGCGCGCCAGAGCATCGTGGTCAGCCCAAAGGTCGAGGGCACGGTGAGCGTGAACATCCAGGACATGCCCTGGGACAGCGTGTTCCGCGGCGTGCTCCGCTCCAACAAGCTGGCCTTCGCCTGGGAGGGCGAGATCATCCGGGTCATGACCCTGGAGGATATGGACGCCGACCTCCAGTACGACGTGCTGCGCAAGAAGCGCCGCACCGAGCAGATGGCCATGGAGAAGACCGCGCCGCTCACCACCAGCGTGATCAAGGTCAAGTTCGCGGACGTGAAGACCATGAAGGAGGGCCTGGAGAAGTTCCTGGCCAAGGACGCCGACGGCAAGACCATCGGCTCCATCGACGTGGACACCTTCACCAACTCGGTCATCGTGCAGACCCTGGCCGGGGACCAGGACAAGTTCCTGCGCCTGGTGGAGAACCTGGACCGGCCCCGTTCCCAGATCAAGCTCAAGGCCCACATCGTGGAGACCACTCAGGACACGGCCCGCGGCCTGGGCTTCCAGTGGGGCGGCGGCTATTCCGGAAGCGTGGGCAAGAACGAGAACCTCTGGGTCGTGCCCGGCGGCTCCAGCACCACCACCACGGACCCGCGTTCGGGCGGGGCCACCTATGATCTGCACACGGGCCTCTCCGGCCTGGGTTACGGCCTGGACTTCGTGCCGGACGGCTTCCCCAAACAGGGCGACAGCGGCGGCACGGCCCTGGGCCTCATGCTCGGCGAGATCGGCGGTAACATCCTGGAGGTCCAGCTCAAGGCACTGCAGGACGAGGGCAAGCTGAACATCATCTCCAGCCCCTCCATCACCACCCTGGACAACCAGAAGGCCTACACCGAAAGCGGCGAGCGCGTGCCCTACCAGACCATCGAGGGCACGGGCGCGGACAAGACCGTGTCCGTGGAGTTCCAGGACGTGGTCCTGCGCCTGGAGATCACCCCGCACATCATCGACAAGCAGTTCCTCAAGATGACCCTGCTCATCAAGAAGGACGAGGTGGACTCCACCCGCGAGGTGTCCGGCAACCCGTACATCATCAAGAAGCAGACCGAGACCACGCTCATCGCCCGCAACGGCGAGACCGTGGTCATCTCCGGCCTGACCAAGCAGAACACCTCGAAAACCAGCTCGGGCGTGCCCGGGCTCAAGGACGTGCCCGGCGCGGGCCTGCTCTTCGGCAGCAAGTCCAACAGCGAGACCCTGACCGAGTACCTCATCTTCATCACCCCGGAGATCCTGCCCGAGTGGCTGCCGGGCGAGGTCCAGAAGACCTTCGGCGAGATCGAGAAGGATCTGGAGGCCAAGCGCCAGCGCGAGGAGGCGGCCGCCGCCGGGACCGCGGCCCAGGCCCCCGCCGGACAGGAGGTTGCGCAATGAACTATTTCGCGCCTCTCGGGCTCGCGCGCGAGCCCTTTTCCAATTCGCCGGACCCGAATTTCCTCTACGACTCCCGGCAGCACGCCCACTGCCTCCAGCAGTTGGAGATCTCCGTGCGCCTGCGCCGTGGCCTGTGCGTGGTCACGGGCGAGATCGGCACGGGCAAGACAACGCTCTGCCGCCGTTTTGTGCGGCTCCTGGGCCAGGACCAGGAGATCCGGGTGCACCTGCTCCTGGACCCCTATTTCGCCACGGGCGAGGCCTTCCTGCGCGTGCTCTTCGGCTTCTTCACCGGCCGCGAGCCCGCCCCGGGCCTTTCTGCCTGGCAGCTCAAGGAAGGCATCAAGAAGAGCCTCTTTCTCCAGGGGGTCAAGGCCGGGCGTCTTTCCGTGCTCATCGTGGACGAGGGCCAGAAGCTCACGCCCGAGTGCCTGGAGCTCATGCGCGAGCTGTTGAACTACGAGACCAACGCCCAGAAGCTCCTCCAGATCGTGGTTTTCGCCCAGCGCGAGATCGAGCCCGTGCTCGAGGAGATGGAGAACCTTCTGGACCGGGTCAACTGCTACCACCGCCTGACCCCGCTCGACTTCGCCGAGACCCGGGCCATGATCCGCTACCGCCTCCAGGAGGCCGCCGCGGACAAAAGCGCCCCGCCGGACCTCTTCTCGAACCTGGGCTACTGGGCCGTGTACCGGGCCAGCCGCGGCTATCCGCGCCGCATCGTGCGCCTTTGCCACAAGGTGGTGCTGGAGCTGCTCATCCGCCGCAGCGCCCGGGCGGGCTGGCGGCTGGTGCGCTCCTGCGTGGGCCAGGAGCGCCGCCAGGTGCGCCGGGCCTTCGGCACGGCGGCCACGGCCCTGGCCGTGTTCGTCCTGGCCTGCGCCTCGGTCTGGGGCCTGTACCGCTTCGACCTGGGCGGCATCCGCCAGAGCCGCGCCCTCACCGGCCTGAGCCAGGCCGCGGCGCGGATCCTGCCTGCGGAGCCGGCCCCGGAACTGCGCCAGACCCTGGACCTCCCGGCGGCTCCGGCCCGGATCGCCCCCGAGCCTCCGGTCCCGGCCCCGGCGGCCGCGCCCGAGCCGCCCGCGCCCGAGGCCCTCAAAAAGGCCGCGGTCCAGGAACCCGAGCGCCTGGGCGTCCTGCATCTGGCCCAGGGCGAGAACCTGGTTTCGGTGCTGCGCCGGGTCTATGGCGCGGCCGATCCCGAGACCCTGGCCCGCGTGCGCGCGGCCAATCCCGGCCTGGAGGCCGAGCCCGGCCCGGGCGCGGCCCTGGTCCTGCCGCTCGTTTCCGGCCGCCAGGACGCGGCCTTCAAGCAGTTCATCTGGGTCCAGCTGGCCCGCGCCGACAGCCTGGAGGCGGCCTTCGACGCCCTGCGCGCCCTGGACCATCTGCCTATGCCCCTGCGCCTGCTGGTCTGGCAGGAGCGGCCGGGCCGCACCCAGTTCGCCGTGACCGCGGCCACGCCCTTTGCGGGCGAGCCCAGGGCCCTGGCCCTCATCGGCTCCCTGCCCGGCAAGCTCAGGGACGACGCCCGCATGCTCCAGTTCAGCCGCAAGGACGTGCGCTTCCTGAGCCGGCTGGACGAACCCGCGAGCCGCCTGGCCACGGCCCAGGACAAGGACCGCTAGGGATGAAGCGCGACCGCAAGCGGCTCGGCGAGCTGCTCATGGAGGGCGGGCTCATCACCCAGCCCCAGCTGGAGCAGGCCCTGGCCGGGCAAAAGGACTCCGGCCTCAAGCTCGGCCAGTACCTCATCCAGAACGGCCTGCTCAAGGAACAGCAGATCGTCGAGCTCATCAGCCGGCAGCTCAAGATTCCGCGCTATTCCCCGGACGCCTATCCCTACGAGGAGGGGGCCTCGGACCTGGTGGGCGAGGACCTGGCCCAGAAGAACCACCTGGTGCCGCTCTTCCGCAAGGGCAACCGCCTCATCGTGGCCATGCCCGACCCCATGGACATCAACGCCCTGGACACCGTGGAGGTGGCCACCAACCTGGAGGTGGAGCCGGTCATCTGCTCGGAGAACGACTTCGAGCTGCTTTTCGGTTCGGTCTATGGCCGGGCCGGGACCGCGGCCGAGGGACTTTTCGACGGTCTGGACATGGGCGAGGACGCCGCCCCCGCCGAGGAGGACCAGGACATCGCCGTGGACGCCCTGCACGACCAGGCGGACCAGGCCCCCATCATCCGCATGGTCAACTCCATCCTGAACCAGGCCGTGCGGGAGAAGGCCAGCGACGTGCACCTGAGCCCGGAGCGCGACTACGTGCAGGCCCGCTTCCGGGTGGACGGCCGCCTGCGGGCCGTGCCCGCCCCGCCCAAGAACGCCTTCCTGCCCCTGGTGTCGCGCATCAAGATCATGGCCAACATGGACATCTCGGTGAGCAAGATCCCTCAGGACGGCCGCTTTTCCTTCCGGGCCCAGGACCGGGAATTCAACGTGCGGGCCTCGTCCCTGCCCACGCTCCACGGCGAGAACCTGGTGCTGCGCCTGCTGGACCGCAACGCCCACGGCCTGACCCTGCCCGAGCTGGGCCTGGCCGAGCAGGACCTGGCCAAGGTCCGGCGGGCCATGGACAAACCCTACGGCCTCATCGTCTCGGCCGGTCCCACCGGCTCGGGCAAGACCACCACGCTCTATTCCGTGCTGCGCGAGCTGAACAAGCCGGACATCAACATCATCACCCTGGAAGACCCGGTGGAGTACCGCATTCCGGGCATCCGCCAGGTCCAGCTCAACCGCCGCGCGGGCATGACCTTCGCCTCGGGCCTGCGCTCCATCCTGCGCCAGGACCCGGACGTCATCCTGGTGGGCGAGATCCGCGACCAGGAGACCGCCTCCATCGCCACCCAGGCCGCCCTCACCGGCCACAAGGTGCTCACCACCCTGCACACCAACGACGCGGCCTCGGCCGCCATTCGGCTCATCGACATGGGCGTGGAGTCCTTCCTGGTTTCCTCGGTCATGCTGGTCACGATGAGCCAGCGCCTGGTGCGCCGCAACTGCCAGCACTGCATGGAGGAATACGAGCCTTCGGCCGAGCTCCAGCGGGCCTTCGGCCTGGACCCCGCGGCCAAGAAGTACACCTTCAAGCGCGGCACGGGCTGCCGCCAGTGCCAGCAGACCGGGTTCTCCGGACGCCGCGCCCTGTTCGAGGTGCTGGAGGTGGACGAGAGCGTGCAGGAGCTCATCCTCAAGCGCGCCTCGGCCCGGGAGATCACCCGCATGGCCGTGGCCTCCAAGCGCATGCGGCCGCTCAAGGTGGACGCGGTGCGCAAGGCCGTGAACGGCGTGACGACCCTGGAAGAGGCCGCTTCCGCGGTCATGATCTAGGGAGGCTGCCGTGCCGGTCTTCGCCTACAAGGCCCTCACGGACAGCGGGTCCAAGGTCAGCGGCAGCCTGGAGGCCGAGAGCCTGGAGGCCGCGCAGCGGCTCATCCTGGACAAGGGCCTCATCCCGTCCTCGGTGCGCCAGACCCGCGCCGCCGCGGCCAAACCCGGCGCAGGGGATCGCGCCCCGGGGCTTCTGGCCCGCCTCGAGAAGGTCAAGGCCCAGGACGTCATCCTTTTCACCAAGCAGTTCCGCACCATGCTCTCGGCAGGCATCGCCGTGGTCCAGACCCTGGAGGTCCTGGAGAACCAGACCGAGAGCCCCAAGCTGCGCGCAGCCATCATCGCCATCGCCCAGGACATCCGACAGGGCACCTCGCTCTACCGGGCCTTTTTCAAACACACCAACGTGTTTTCGCCGCTCTACTGCAACATGGTGCGCGCGGGCGAGATCTCGGGCACGCTCATCGACGTGCTGGAGCGGCTCATCTACATCGTGGAGCACGAGCACAAGGTGAAGCAGGACATCAAGAGCGCCCTGACCTATCCGTTCATCGTGCTCATCGCGCTCACCGTGGCCTTTTTCGTGCTCATCCTGTTCGTGTTCCCCAACTTCATCAACCTGTTCAAGAACGCGGGCATCGAGCTGCCCCTGCCCACACGGATCATGCTCGGCATCCACGGCGTGCTCAGCCACTGGTGGCCTCTGCTCCTGGCGGGCGTGGGCGGGGGCCTCTTCGGCCTGGGCGCCTGGTTCCGTACGGACAGGGGGCGGCTTTTCCGGGACACGCTGCTCTTGCGCCTGCCCATCCTGGGCAAGGTCTTCACCAAGGCGGCCATGGCCCGCTTCGCCAGCATCTTCGCCATTCTCCAGGCCAGCGGCGTGACCGTGCTGGAGTCCATGGAGATCATCTCCGGCACCATCGGCAACGCCGCCATCTCGGCCCAGTTCGACACGCTCAAAGAAAAGCTGGAGCAGGGCCGCGGCCTGGCCGAGCCCCTGCGCTCGGCCCGCTACTTCACGCCCATGCTCATCACCATGATCGCCATCGGCGAGGAATCGGGCCAGCTGGAGGATATGCTCAGGCAGGCGGCCATGCACTATGACTACGAGGTGTCATACTCGGTGTCCAAGATGAGCGAGCTCATCGGGCCCATCCTCGTGGCCGGGCTCACCGCAGTGGTGGGTTTCTTCGCCCTGTCCGTGTTCCTGCCGCTCACGGACCTCATGCAGCACTCATTGTCCGGCGTGTGAGGACGGCGGAAATTTGACCGGCGCGGGGAGGATGGAGCAGCCCTGGTTGCAGGGCTTGAGCGGAAACATCGATGAATAGGGGCGTTGCGGGCTGGGCATGATTTTGTGATGGCCCTGGCACGGAACTTGTTAGGAATAGGCTGGAAGACCGAAGTCGCGGGTGCTATGGAAAAACCGAAAGCACCGGTACGAGAAAAACAGCCGCGGATGCGGCAGAGCAGGGAGGCATCATGATGGCAAGCAGTTTGAGGAACAAGGCTCAGAAAGGTTTCACCCTGGTGGAACTCATTTCCGTGATCATCATCCTGGGCATCCTGGCCGCGGTGATCACGCCCAAGTACTTCGACATGACCACCAAGGCCAACGAATCCGTGGCCAAGGGCGTGAAGTCCGAGGCGGTTTCCCGCTTCAACATGGCCTATGCCCAGTATGTGCTCGACAAAGGCAAGGTCCCGACGGCCCTGACCGACCTCGTGGACTCCGCGAATGGGAAGTATCTCGGCACGTCGGCCGCCCCGAACGTCGGGGACTACGTCTTCAGCTACGCACTCGCCGACGACGTGGTGACCTGCACCATCACCATGAGCACGGGAACGGCGACTCCGAGCTGGGCCACGGGCGGCATCACCAACACGGTGACGATCGACTGGCCGTCGTGACCGGCCTTTGCTGACAGCAGCACAGGGGAGCCTCCGGGCTCCCCTTTATTTTTTGCGGCCCTTGGCCCGGGCCGCTTGCCATGGTTTCAGCCCCCGGGTATCCTGCCGGAAATCCGAATCCTTTGGCCTGAGTGGAGGCCCCATGGCCCAGATCAACGCCTTCTTCAAGATGCTCCACGAGCACGGCGGCTCGGACCTGCACCTGTCCAGCGGGTCCCAGCCCATGATGCGGCTGCGCGGGGAGCTCCACCGCTTCAAGTTCAAGGTCCTGGAGCATGAGGAACTCATCCGCATGCTCTACGAGATCACCCCGGAGAACAAGGTCAAGCTCTTCGAGGAGACCGGGGACGTGGATTTCGGCTACGAGGTCAAGGGCCTGGCCCGCTACCGGGTGAACTTCTTCCGCCAGATGAACGGCGTCTCGGCCGTGTTCCGCCAGATTCCCGAGAAGATCGTCACCCTGGAGGAGCTGGGCCTGCCCGACAAGCTCAAGGACCTGGCCATGCTGCCCAAGGGCCTGGTGCTCGTCACCGGCCCCACGGGCTCTGGCAAGTCCACCACCCTGGCCGCCATCCTGCACCACGCCAACAAGGCCCGCAAAGACCACATCATCACCATCGAGGACCCCATCGAGTTCGTGCACCGGCCCCAGAACTGCCTGGTGAACCAGCGCGAGCTGGGCCGCGACACCAAGAGCTTCAAGGCCGCCCTGCGCGGGGCCCTGCGCGAGGACCCGGACATCATCCTGGTGGGCGAGATGCGCGACTACGAGACCATCGCCCTGGCCCTGGAGGCCGCCGAGACAGGCCACCTGGTGCTCTCCACCCTGCACACGGCCTCGGCCGCCAAGACCGTGGACCGCATCATCGAGGTCTTTCCCGAGGACATGCAGGCCCAGGTGCGGGCCAGCTTCGCGGACTCCCTGCGCGCGGTCATCGCCCAGACGCTGTTCCGCCGCATCGACCGGCCCGGCCGGGTGGCGGCCCTGGAGATCCTCATCGGCGTGCCCTCGGTGCGCAACCTGATCCGCGAGGGCAAGAACCACCAGATCGCCTCCATGATCCAGACCGGCCGCGAGCACGGCATGCAGTCCATGGACGACGACATCCTGCGCTTCCTGCAGAAGGGCATGATCGATCCGGACGCGGCCTACGTCTATGCCCAGAACAAGGACCGCATCCGGCCCTTCCTCAAGAACGGGGCCCCGAACCAAGGAGATCTGCGATGACCCGCCAGGAGCTCGACGGCCTCATGGCCAAACTGGTCGCCGCCCACCCCAAGGTCTCGGACGTCATCATCACCTCGGGCCGGGCCGTGCAGGCCGAGGTGGACGGCGCGCTCGTCAGCGTGGACCTGGGGCCGGACTACGCCCGCCTGACCCCGGCCCAGACCAAGCTCATGGCCGCGGCCCTCATGGACAACAGCCCGCGCCTGGTCAAGACCCTGGCGGCCAAGGGCTCCTGCGACCTGTCCTACGCCCTGCCGGGCAAGGCCCGCTTCCGGGTGAACATCTTCAGCCAGCGCGGCACCCTGGCCGCCATCCTGCGGCGGCTGCCCACCGGCATCCCGACCATGGAGGACCTGGGCCTGCCCGCCTGCTTCGCGGAAATGGCCAAGGAGAAGTACGGGCTCATCCTGGTCACCGGCGGCACGGGCACGGGCAAGTCCAACTCCCTGGCCGCCCTGGTGGACGCCATCAACGAGACCCAGGCCGTGCACATCATCACCCTGGAAGACCCGGTGGAGTTCACCCACCGGCACAAGAAGGGCACGGTGAACCAGCGCGAGCTGGGCGTGGACTTCGACACCTTCGCCTCGGGCCTGCGCGCGGCCTTCCGCCAGGCCCCCAAGGTCATCCTGGTGGGCGAGATCCGCGACCGCGAGACCATGGAGATCGCGCTCCAGGCCGCGGCCACCGGCCACCTCGTGCTCTCCACCATCCACACCACGGACTGCGGCCAGACCGTGAACCGCATCATCGGGCTCTTCGACACCTCGGAGGAGCGGCTCATCCGCATGCGCCTGGCCGAGAGCCTCAAGTGGGTGGTCTCCCAGCGCCTGCTGCCCAAGGCCGACGGCCAGGGCCGGGTGGCGGCCTTCGAGGTCATGCGCAACACCCTGCGCATCAAGGAGCTCATCCTGGGCGGCGAGACCGCGGACAAGACCTACTACGGCGTGCTGGAAGAAGGCGGCCCCCACGGCATGAACACCTTTGACCAGTGCTTCTTCAGCCTCTTCCAGAAGGGACTCGTCACCGAGGAGACGGCCACGCTCTCGGCCAGCGACCGTTCCCGCCTCGTGCAGATGATCGACCGGCTCAAGACCGACCGGGGCGAGGCCGCGGACGAGCTCGTGCTCGAAGGCCTGGAGGACGACGTCCCGTCCAAGTAAGCCCCGGGAGGCCGCCATGCGCCCCGCCGTTTTCCTGACCGCCCTGCTGGCCGCTCTGGCCCTGGCCCTGCCGGCCCGGGCCGGAGAGCTGTCCCTGACCGTGGCCCCGGGCCGGACCCTGGTGCGCGAGGTCCGCTCCGTGGAGCAGGCCCAGGGCCTGGTCACCGTGTCCGGCCTGCCCCGGGCCCTGGACCCTTCCACGCTCCAGGCCCGTTTCCCGGGCTCCGGGGGCCCGGCCGTGGATCTGCTGCGCTTTGAGGCCGACCCCTTCCAGGCCCAGGCCCTGTTGCGGCGCTTGACGGGCCGGGAGATCGAGGCCCTGCTGCCCGATCCCGCCGACCCCGCGCGCCGCGTCCCGCGCAAGGCTGTGCTCCTGTCCGCGGACCTGCCCGCTGCCGTGCAGGCCGATGGCCACGTGTTCCTGCTGGGGGCCGAATCCCTGATCCTGCCGCCCGCCGCGGGCGAACCCGGCCCCCGGCTGGAGCTTTCGACCTCGGGCCGCTTTTCCGGCGCGCGCGACCTGGAGCTGATCTATTTCACGGACGGCCTGGGCTGGAGCGCGGACTACGTGCTGGAGCTGGACGCCGCGGGCGCCTCGGCCCGGCTCACGGGCTGGGTCACCCTGGAGAACGCCTCGGGCCGCGACTTCCGCGCCGCCCAGGTGCGCCTCCTGGCCGGGGACCAGGCCCGCCCCGCGCCCGTGGCCTTCGCCGCGCGCAAGGAAGGGCTCATGGCCGCCGGGAACATGGCGGACATGGCCTCCGAAGCCGTGGGCGAGAACCATCTCTACACCCTGCCCGGGGCCGTGGACCTGCCCGACGGGCGCTTCGCCCGGGTGCGCCTGCTGCACGCGGCCAAGGTGCCGGTGCAGCGCGAGCTGCGCGGCCGGAGCCATGTCTCGCCCGGGGACGCGGGCCGCAGCCGCCCCCAGCCCCTGGAGGCCGTGCTGACCTTCCGCAACACCAGGGACGGCGGCCTGGGCCTGCCTCTGCCGGGCGGCGCGGTGCGCGTGCTGGAGCCCGCCTCGGAGGGCCTGGTCCCGGCCGGGGAGGACCGCCTGGAGCACACCCCGCGCGGGGCCGAGGTGCGCCTGAGCCTGGGCCGCTCCTTCGACGTCACGGCCGAGCGCCGCACCGTGTCCTTTGAGCGCACGGGCGAGCGGAGCTGGCGGGCGCGCTTCGAAATCGTGCTGCGCAACGGCTCGGACGGGAAGCGCAAGGTGGTCCTGGAAGAGGTGCTGTCCGGCGACTGGAAGCTGCTGGAGGCCGACCGGCCGCATACCCGGCCCGAGGCCGGGGTGCTGCGCTTCGACCTGGACCTGCCGCCCACGGGCGACGGGCCGGGCCTGACTGTGGCCTACGGCGTGGAAGTGCGGCAGTAGGCCGTCAGGCCTCGGACCGGGGCTCGGTCCGCACCGCCAGCATGGGCGGCAGGAGCAGGGTCACGCTGGTGCCCTCGCCCACGCGGCTCTTGATCTCGATGCTGCCGCCGAACTCCTCCACGATCTTCTTGATCATGGCCAGCCCCAGGCCGCAGCCCTTTTCCTTGGTGGTGTAGAAGGGGCTGCAGGCCTTTTCCAGGTCCTGCTCGGACATGCCCTGGCCCCGGTCCTCCACGGACAGGGAGACCAGGTCGCCGGAAAGCCCGCAGCGGGTGGTGATGAGCCCGCCGCCGGGCATGGCCTCGATGGAGTTCTTGTAGAGGTTCACCAGGCACTGCTTGAGCAGCTCGGGCTCGCCGCTGACCATGGGCAGGCTGGCGTCGCAGTGGACCTCGAAGTGGTAGCCCTGGCGCGAGTAGCCGATCTCCATGAGCTCCACGGTGTCCTCCACCACGCGGCGCAGGTCCACCTTGTCCGTGGGCGTCTTGCTGGGCCGGGCGAAGTTCAGGATGCTCGTGAGCATGTGGTCCAGGCGCTGGGTCTCCTCGGCGATGATGGCCAGCTTCTCGCGATCCTTTTCCGAGAGGTCCGTGGAGCGCAGGAGCGCGTTGGTGAATCCGCCGATGGCGAAGAGCGGGTTCCTGATCTCGTGGGCCAGGTAGGTGGACATCTCGCCGATGATGGCCAGCTTGTCGGCCTGGTGCTGGTGCTTTTCGCGGTAGGTGCGCGAGGTGATGTCGCGCTGCATGATCATCACGTGGGTCATCTCCCCGAAACTGTTCAGGATCGGGTAGGAATAGATGCGGAAGTAGAGGAGCTGGCCCTCGGCGTTGACCCGGGTCATGAGGGTCTCGCCCGCCTCCCTGGTGGCCAGGGTCTTGAAGAAGGGGCAGCCCTTGTCCATCTCCCGGCAGAAGGGCAGGCCGTCGCGCAGGGTCATGACCTCGCAGCAGGGCTTGCCGGTGAGCTCCTCCTTGGCCTTGCCCGTGCGCTGCCAGACGTTGCGGTTCATGTCCACCACGCGGCCCTTGAGGTCCAGCAGCAGGATGTCCTCGCGCACCTCGTCGATGATGGCTTGGAGCAGGGTGCGCTGGCGGTCCAGGTTGACCTCGCAGTGGCTCTTGATGCGGGCCATGTCGCGCAACCCGCAGAAGAACACCGCGGCGGCGTGGTCGATGAGCGAGACCCGGCCCGGCAGGGCCCGGCGCAGGGCCTCCACCCGGTCGCGGCGGCCGGTGAGCTCCACCAGGTAGCGGATGTCGGAATGCCGGGCCCAGAGGTCCTTGAAGTCCTTGTAGATCGGCACGCCCATGGCCCGGACCTTGTCCAGGCGCTTCTCGTCCGGGCCGGGCTCGGCCACGGCCACCAGCCGGAAGCCGGGCAGGAAGTCGTTGAATTCCTGGCTGGTGAGCAGATCGACGATGGACAGGAAGCCCGGGCCCGTGCCCAGCACGGCCACGCGGTGCTCCCCCTCCTCGGCTTCGAACAGGCAGTAGTCCGCGCGCAGGAGTTGATCGTCGTTCATGGGCTGCCCCCCTGGGGTAGCATCTTGCAATACGGCTCAAAAAAGGCAAGAACTACGGTAAGCTCATCGGCTGCCAAAGGAGACCGGCATGGACAGACACCTGCTCGTGACCATCAGCAATGATCCCCAGCACCTGCACGGCATCCGCTATGTGGCCTACTTCTTCCACAACAAGAAGGACATCCGGCTGACGCTCTTCAACGTGGTGGCCGAGAGCCCGGCAGTCTGGGCCGAGGAGCTGTCCTTCGAGACCGTGACCCAGGGCGAGGAGATGGCCAAGCGGAACCTGGACCGGAGCATGAAGACCCTCTCCGAATGCAAGCGCATCCTGGTCCAGCACGGTTTCTCCCCCGACAACATCGACACCAAGCACACCTCGCAGGGAATGTCCAGGGCCATGACCATCCTGCGCGAGGGCGAGGAAGGGCTCTACGACGCCGTGGTCCTGGGCCGCCGGGCCACCATGAAGCTGGAGGAGGTCCTGGACGAGAGCGTGAGCAAGGGCCTGCTCATGGAGGAGATCACCTTTCCGCTCTGGATCTGCCGCGACCCGGAATGGGGACGCCGCAACGTGCTCCTGTGCGCCGACGGCTCGGAACCCAGCCTGCGCGTGGCCGACCACGTGGGCTTCATGCTGGAGCAGGAGCCCGAGCATTCCGTGACCATGCTCCACGTGAACCGCTCGGGCCGGGCCAGGGACGTGGATGAGATCTTCGCCCGCACCCGCGAGGCCCTGGAGCGCAACGGCGTGGCCGCGGAGCGCATCCATTCCCGGGTCCTGGAGTCGTCCAAGCCGGCCCAGGCCATCCTCAAGGAGGCCCAGGACCGGCGCTACGCCGCCGTGGCCGTGGGCCGCACCGGCGCGGGCGGCGGGCTCCTGGGGCGGCTGTTCATGGGCTCGGTGAGCATGGCCCTGTTCAAGGAGATCCGCGAGGCCGCGCTCTGGGCCTGCCGCTAGCCATGGCCGAAACCATCCTCTTCGTGGACGACGACGCCAATTTCCTGGCGTCGCTCCGGCGTTCCCTGCGCGGGCTGGACATCGAGACCGAGCCCGATCCGGCCCTGGCCCTGGACAAGGTCTGCGCCCGGGGCCGCTACGCCGTGGTGGTGGCGGACATGCGCATGCCCGGGGTGGACGGCATCCGGCTCCTGGCCACGGCCGCGCGCAAGTCGCCGGAGACCGTGCGCATCATGCTCACCGGGCACCCGGACATGTCCACGGCCATCGACGCGGTGAACAAGGGCCAGGTCTATCGCTTCCTGACCAAGCCCTGCTCCCCCGCGGCCCTCAAGGAGACCCTGGACGCGGCCCTGATCCAGCACCGGCTGCGGGTGGAAGCCCCGGAGGCCGGGCCGCGGGGCGGACCGGGCGAGGAGGGGGGCGAGGCCCTGGGTCTGGGCCGCCTGGTGGGCCAGAGCCGCAAGATGCGCGACATCTTCGCCCTGACCCGGCAGCTGGCCGCGGTGGACACCACAGTGCTCATCACCGGCGAGTCCGGCACGGGCAAGGAGCTCATCGCCGAGGCCCTGCACGCCCTGGGCCCGCGCGCCCAGAAGCCCCTGGTGCGGGTGAACTGCTCGGCCCTGGCGCCCACGCTCCTGGAGAGCGAGCTGTTCGGCCACGTGCGCGGGGCCTTCACCGGCGCGGTCAAGGACAGCGTGGGCCGCTTCCAGGCCGCCCAGGGCGGCACGCTCTTTCTGGACGAGATCGGCGACATCCCTCAGTCCGTGCAGATACGGCTCCTGCGCTTTCTGGAGCAGAAGGAGTACGAGCGCGTGGGCGACCACGCCACCATCCGGGCCGACGTGCGCGTGGTGGCCGCCACCAACGTGAACCTGCTGCACAAGGTGCGCGAGGGCCTGTTCCGCGAGGACCTCTACTACCGGCTGCGGGTGGTGGAGATCGCCCTGCCGCCCCTGCGCGAGCGGGCCGAGGACATCCCGCTGCTGGTGGAGCACTTCGTGCGCCACTTCGGCGGCAAGTTCGGCAAGGCCATCTCGGGAGTCAGCGGCGACATGCTGGCCCTGTTCCTGCGCTACCCCTGGCCGGGCAACGTCCGCGAGCTCAAGCACGCCCTGGAGCACGCCGCGGTGCTCTGCCCGGAGGGCACCATCGCCTCCGCGCACCTGCCGCCCGAGCTGGCCGAGTTCGCCCGCTCCCGGGGTTTCGATCCCCTGCACCCCGCGGCCGGCGGCCCGGGCCGGGGCGACCTCCTGGAGGCCCTCAACCGCACGGACTGGAACAAGGCCAAGACGGCGCGCATGCTCGGCGTGAGCCGCAGCACCCTCTATCGCAAGCTTCTGGAATACAACATCACCCGCTTCCCGGGCTGAGCCCGCTCCCCCTGCCTTCGCTTCTGGTTCCCTGTCTTTTTCCCGGTGAGTCTGAAACACATGTGTCGCTACACTTATGTTTCAGAAACAGTGTTTTCCCGGGTTATTTTTGTCGGAACGCCGTTGCATTAAGGTACACAACCCATCAATTTTCAATCTGATTATTTGATCAGGAGGGGATTAGAGACAGATGGCATGGCAGTTGCTTTTTATAAAGCGAACAGGGATCGGCCGAGTCCGGCCAGATGCAACAGGGAGAACCGCCTATGTACCGCAAGAACGTGACTCGGATCGTCCAGGACATCGTGCTGGACGGCGAACGTCCCGCCAAGCAGCTCGCCGCGGAAATCGGCAAGCCCTATTCCACCCTGCTGCGGGAGGTCAATCCGTTCGACAAGAACGCCAAGCTCGGGGTGGAAACCCTGCTCCAGATCATGAAGCTGACCAAGAACGTGGCCCCGCTCACCTTCATGGCCCAGGAGATGGGCTACGCGCTGGTGCCGGTGACCAAGGCCGCCCGCGCGGAGCTCTCCTTCTGCAGCGTGCAGGGCGGGGAAGTCCGGGCCAAGGCCGCGGGCTGAGGTCAGGGGGGAGCGCGGCCCGAAGCCGCGCCTGAAACCCCACGCCTGAGGGGAGGCGCGGGGTTTCCTTTTGCCTTGCCGCCCGGTGGCGCCAGGGTGTATTTCCCGTCCCAGGCCGTTCCGGAGCGCGCATGACGTTGCCCAAACCCGCCAGACCGTCCCCTGCCGCGCAGGGACCCGACATCCTTCTCCTGGTCCGCGAGGCGGCCGTGCTGGAAGCCCTGGGCGCCGCCCTGCAGGGCCTGCATCTGCGCCCCGAGAAGGCCCCGGACCTGGAGTCCGCCCTGGCCCGGGCCAGGAGCCTGCCCCTGCGCCTGGCCGTGCTCGAGCCCTGGGAGCAGGAGGAGCCCCTGCGCTGCGTTGACGCCCTGCGCCGGGCCGCCCGCCGGGAGCTGCCCGTGCTCCTGCTCACCCCCGGGGAACTGCGGACCGCGGGCAGCCTGCTGCCCGGCCGCTGCGTCCACCTGCCCGCGGACACGGCCCCGGCGCGTCTGCGCCAGGCCCTGCTGGACCTCCTGGAGGACGGCGCGGACAACTGCCGCGACTCGGAGCAGGGGGCCTTTTTTCGGAGCCTGGCGGAATACCTGGGCGGGGCACTGGTCATCGCCGACGCCTGCGACGGCCGCATCCTGGAGTGGCCGCAGCGGGCCGAGTCCCTCTTCGGCGTGGCCGCGGCCCAGGCCCTGGGCCGGCCCTTTCCCGAGATCCTCGAGCCCCTGCTGGGACCGGCCGGGGGGTTCGCCGGGCTGGAAGCGCCCGAGAACCGCGTGCTCCACGAGCAGGCCACCCTGCGCCGCCCGGACGCCGCCGGCGCGCCGCTTCTGCGCAGCGTGTTCACCGGCCGCCTGGGTGGCCGCCAGGTGCTGGCCCTCTATTTCCACGACCTCTCCTCGCACATGGCCCGCGAGCAGCAGCTGGGCATCGCCCAGCGCCTGGAATCCATCGGCCGCCTGGCCGCGGGCATCGCCCACGAGATCAATACGCCCATCCAGTACATCGGGGACAACATCCGCTTTCTGGAGAAGTCCTACGCCAGCATGGCGGGCGTGCTGCGCGAGTTCCTGACCTGCCTGGCCGGGGTGCGCGGGGGCGAGGACCCCCGGCCGCACCTCACGCGCATCGAGGCGGCCATCGCCAGCGCGGACCTGGACTTCCTGGAGGCCGAGATCCCCGCGGCCATCGCCCAGTCCCTGGAGGGAGTGGAGCACGTGACCTCCATCGTCCTGGGCATGAAGAAGTTCTCCCACCCGGAGCGCGAGGAGTGGCGCTACGCCGACCTGAACCAGGCCCTGCGCGACGCCCTGCTGGTGGCCCGCAACGAGTGGAAGTACGTGGCCGAGGTGGTCACGGACTTCGACGAGCGCCTGCCCCTGGTGAACTGCCTGGCCGGGGATCTGAACCAGGTCTTTCTCAACATCATCATCAACGCGGCCCAGGCCGTGGAGGAATCCGTGCGCGAGCGCGGCGGCAGGGGCCGCATTGAGGTGGGCACCCGGCGCGCGGGCGAGTGGGCCGAGATCCGGGTGCAGGACTCCGGGGTGGGCATCCCGGCGGCCTTCCGGGACAAGATCTTCGATCCCTTCTTCACCACCAAGGCCGTGGGCCGGGGCACGGGCCAGGGCCTGGCCATCGCCCACTCCATCGTGGTGGACAAGCACGGTGGGTCTATCACGGTGCAGTCCGAGGAGGGCCACGGCGCGTGCTTTTTCATCCGCCTGCCCCTGGGCGGAGCCAAAGCCGGAGAGCGGCCATGAGGAAGAGCGTGCTGTTCGTGGACGACGACCAGAACATGCTGGACGCCCTGCGCCGCATGCTCCGGCCCATGGCCCAGGAATGGGACCAGCACTTCGTGCGCAGCGGCGACGACGCCCTGCTGGTCCTGGCCAACAACGACGTGGACGTGGTCCTCACCGACATGCGCATGCCCGGCATGGACGGGGGCCAGCTCCTGAAGATCATCCAGGAGGCCCGGCCCGACGTGGTGCGCATCGTGCTTTCGGGCCACGCCGACTACAACATGGTCATGCGCTCGGTGAAGCAGGCCCACCAGTTCCTGACCAAGCCGTGCTCGGCCGACGACATCCGCGAGACCCTGGAGCGGGCCTACAACCTGCGCCGCATCCTGACCAACGAGTCGGCCAAGAACATCGTCTCGCGCATCGAGTCCCTGCCCAGCCTGCCGGACCTCTACCTGCGGGTGGTGGAGGAGGTCCAGAAGGAGGACGCCAATCTGGCCACCGTGGCCCGGATCATCTCCGAGGACCCGGCCATGACCGCGGCCATCCTCAAGATGGTCAACTCCTCCTTCTTCGGCTTTTTCCGGCCCCTGACCAATCCGGCCCAGGCCGTGAACCTCCTGGGCACCGAGATCATCAAGGGCCTGATCCTCTCGGCGCACCTCTTCTCGGTCTTCGACTTCAGCCGCTTCCCGCGCTACTCCATGGACGTGCTCGTGGACCACAGCCTGGCCACGGGCCGCATCGCCTCGGCCATCGCGGGCTTCGAGGGCATGCCTCCGGAGATGGTGGACGAGTGCTTCATCGCGGGCATGCTCCACGACGTGGGCAAGCTCATCCTGGCCTCCCAGTTCGAGGTGGAGTACCTGGGCATCCTGGCCACGGTGCGCAACGAGAACCGCACGGTCTGGGAGGTGGAGCGCGAGGTCCTGGCCACGTCCCACGCCGAGCTGGGGGCCTACCTCCTGGGGCTCTGGAACCTGCCCGGGGCCGTGGTCGATGCACTGGCCTTCCACCACGAGCCGGATCTGGCCAGCCGCGGCAAGGACTTCACCCCGCTTACGGCCGTGCACGCGGCCAACGCCCTGGAGCACGAGCTGCGCGTGATCAACGCGGACTATGCCCAGCACCCGCCGGATCCGGCCTACCTGGAGCACATGGGCCTCACCAGCCACCTGCCCCAGTGGAAGGAGCTCTGCGCCGCCATCTACACCCCCCGCAACGGAGGCTGAACCGCGCCGCCAGACAGGAAAAAAGCCCCCGGACCAAGAGGTCCGGGGGCTTTTTCGCGCGGAGTCTCCAGCGGCCCGTCAGCCTTTTTTCTCGATCTTGGCCCAGGTGTCGCGCAGGGTGGCCGTGCGGTTGAAGACCAGGGCCCCGGCCTTGCAGTCCCGGGAGTCGGCCGCGAAGTAGCCCATGCGCTCGAACTGGAAGCGCTCGCCCGGCGCGGCCTGGGCCAGGCAGGGCTCCAGCTTGCAGCCCGTGAGTAGCTCCAGGGAGTCCGGGTTGAGGTGGGCCTTGAAGTCCTTCTCGGCCCCGGGGTTCTCGATGGCGAACAGGAAGTCGTAGAGCCGCACTTCGGCCTCCACGGCGTGGGCCGCGCTGACCCAGTGGATGGTGCCCTTGATCTTGCGGCCGTCCTGGGACCAGCCGCCCCTGGTGGCCGGGTCGTAGGAGCAGCGCACGGCCGTGACCTGGCCCGAGGCGTCGGTGTCGAAGCCCGTGCAGGTCACGTAGTAGGCCCCGCGCAGGCGCACCTCGCGGCCCGGGGCCAGGCGGAAGTACTTGGGCGGCGGGTCCTGGCGGAAGTCGTCGCGCTCGATCCAGAGGACCCTGGAGAAGGGCGCCTTGCGGCTGCCCGCGCGCTCGTCCTCGGGGTTGTTCTGGAGTTCGAACTCCTCCACCTGGTCCTCGGGGTAGTTCTCGATGACCAGCTTGAGCGGCCGGAGCACGGCCATGCGCCGGGCCGCGCTGCGGTTCAGCTCCTCGCGTACGCAGTGCTCCAGCAGGGCCACGTCCACGATGTTCTCGGAGCGGGCCACGCCGATGCGCTCGCAGAAGTCGCGGATGGCCTCGGGCGGGTAGCCGCGGCGGCGCATGCCGGAGATGGTGGGCATGCGCGGGTCGTCCCAGCCCGAGACGCAGCCCTCGTTCACCAGTTGGATGAGCTTGCGCTTGGAGAGCACGGTGCGCGTGAGGTTCAGGCGGGCGAACTCGTACTGCCGGGGCCGCGGGTCGAAACCCAGGGTGTCCAGGACCCAGTCGTAGAGTTCGCGGTTGTTCTCGAACTCCAGGGTGCAGATGGAGTGGGTGATGCCCTCGATGGCGTCGGACAGACAGTGGGCGAAGTCGTACATGGGATAGATGCACCAGGCGTCGCCCGTGCGGTGGTGGTGCGCCTTCTTGATGCGGTAGAGCGTGGGGTCGCGCATGACCACGTTGGCCGAGGCCATGTCGATTTTGGCCCGCAGCACGCGGGAGCCCTCGTCGAACTCGCCCGCGCGCATGCGGCGGAAGAGGTCCAGGTTCTCCTCCGGGGAGCGGCCGCGCCAGGGGCTGTCCGTGCCGGGCGCGGTGAGGGTGCCGCGGTTCTCGCGGATCTGCTCGGCGCTCTGGTCGTCCACGTAGGCCTTGCCCATCTCGATGAGCCGCACGGCGAAGCCGTAGAGCTTTTCGAAGTAGTCCGAGGCGAAGAAGCGGTTCCCTTTCCAGTCCGCGCCCAGCCAGCGGGCGTCCTCCTCGATGCTCTCGACGTACTCCACCTCTTCCTTGGCCGGGTTGGTGTCGTCGAAGCGCAGGTTGCACTGGCCGTTGTAGTCCCGGGCCACGCCGAAATTCAGGCAGATGGACTTGGCGTGGCCGATGTGCAGGTAGCCGTTGGGCTCCGGGGGAAAGCGGGTGACGATGCGCTCGCACCTGCCGGCCTTGAGGTCGGCCTCGATGATGGCGCGGATGAAGTTGAGCGGGGCTTCGGGCTTCTGGATCACGTCGGTCATATGTTCCACCTCAAGGGGGAAAGTCGTGCGATGCGGGCCTCTCGGCACCGAAGCACATACGGCAAATCGCGGGGCCGGTCAAAGGGGGCCTGCCCGGTCCGGCCCGGCGCTAGGCCGGTTGGGCGGGCAGGGGCGTTTTCCAGTACGGCTTGCTCAGGTCCTCGAAGGCCGAGAGCGCGGCCAGGGAGCCTTCGCTCACGGCCGTGACGATCTGCATGCTCCCGCCGGTGAGGTCGCCCGCGGCGTAGATGCGCGGCCTGCTGGTGCGCATGCCCCGGTCCACGGCCACGAATCCGGCCGGGTCCAGGTCCAGGCCCAGGGCCTTGGCCAGGGCGTTGCTCGGCTCGTGGCCCACGGCCACGAAGACCGCGTCTGTGGCCAGCTCCGTGAAGGCGCCGTCCTTGCCCTGGAGGGTCACGGAGGTGACCTTCTTGCCGTCGCCCTTGATCTCCATGACCCGGCTCTCCATCCGCGCGGGGATGCCTTCGCGGGCCACGGAGTCCTGCAGGTGCTTCTCGGCGCGGAAGGCCTCGCGCCGGTGCACCAGCGTCACCTCCACGCCCAGGTGCTTGAGGTGCAGGGCGTCGGTGAGCGCGGTGTTGCCGCCGCCCACCACCACGGCCTTCTTGCCGCGGTAGAGGTAGCCGTCGCAGGAGGAGCAGAAGCTCACGCCGAAGCCCTGGTAGCGGTCCTCGCCCGGCACGCCGAGCTTGCGATAGACCGCGCCCGTGGCCAGGAGCAGGGCCCTGGCCAGGAACGCGCCCTTGAGGGTCAGCAGTTCGTAGCGGCCGTCCTTGTCCGCGATGGACTCCACCTTGGCCCCCTCCACGATGTGCACGTAGCCACGGGCGTGGGCGGCCATGATCTCCATGAGCTTCTTGCCGGGCACGGCCGCGAACCCGGGGTAGTTTTCCACCACCGGGGTCAGGGTCACCTGGCCGCCCAGGGGGCCGCCCTCCAGGATCACGGCCGAAAGCCCGGCCCGGGCCGCGTAGATGGCCGCCGAGAGCCCGGCCGGGCCGCCGCCCACGATGGCCAGGTCCACCTCGCTGGGCGCGGGACCCCGGGCCTGGGCCGCGGTCTCGGCCGCCAGCTGCGAGGCGTCGGTGAGGGTCACCATCTCCAGCACGAAACGCTCCTCGGGCATCAGGCCCAGGGCCGCGTAGTCCTCGCTGAACTGGGTCTGGGGCACGGAGCCCACGTTGTACTTCTGGGCCAGGTCCGGGTGCTCGTCGATCTCCACGATCTCGGCCGAGACCCGGTCCGGCTTCTCCACCGCGCATTTGATGGCCGTGATGCCCTGGCCCGGGCAGTAGGGGCAGGCGGGCGTGACGAAGACCCGCACGTGGCGCTGGCCGTCGAGCTTGGTCAGGATCTCCTTGGAGAGGTCCGAAAGCCCGCTGGTTCCGGCCGCGGCCAGGACCAGGGCGGTCATGAAGGTGCGGCCCTCCTCGCCTGCCGGGGCGCCGCTGAAGCGTATGTTGTAGCGGTCCGGGGCCACCAGCAGGGTGGGCGAGCGGTCCACCCCGCGTTCCCTGGCCTTGTCCCCGTCCAGGCCATGGAACGAGACCCGGACCTTGTCCGAGAGCCGGGCCAGGTCGCCCAGGAACTTGTTCACGAACTCGTTGTAGGCGTCATTGACCCCGGCCTTGAGAAAGGCCTCCACGATCACGGGCTGCCGGAACCTGGCGAAGAGTTCCGTGAGGTTCGTGCGGGCGTCCTCGGGCAGGAACCACTCGGACCGGGACTCGTCCTCTTTCTTGAACAGCGGACTCATGGCGCTCCTCGGTATTTCTTCTTACGGTATTGCAGGATCAGCGCGGCGCGTCAAGAAAGGCCGCTTGCCTCGGGCCGGGGAGGGGGCCTATGCTCGGCCCATGTGCGGACGTTTCGCCCTGCGCGCGCCCCGGGCGGCCCTGGCCGAGGCCTTTGGCCTGGACCGCGTGCCCCAGGTCCCGGCGCGCCACAACATCGCCCCCGGCCAGCTGGTGGAGGCCGTGGCCGCCGAGGCCTCGGGCCGCCGTCACATGCGGCTTTTCCGCTGGGGCTTGGTGCCCGCCTGGTCCAGGGACCCGGGCCAGGGCGCGCGGCTGATCAACGCCCGCAGCGAGACCGTCCTGGACAAGCCGGCCTTCCGCGCGGCCTCCCGCTACCGCCGCTGCCTGATCCCGGCCGACGGGTTCTACGAGTGGCAGGGGGCGGGCCGCGGCAGGCAGCCCTGGTTTCTCACGCCGGAGGCGGGCGGGCTCCTGGCCCTGGCCGGGCTCTGGGAGGCCTGGCAGGGTCCGGACGGCGAGGTCCTGGAAACCTGCGCCGTGCTCACCCGCGAGGCTCAAGGCCTGGCCAGGGACATCCACGAGCGCATGCCGGTCATCGTGCCGCCCGCGCTGTTCAACGACTGGCTCAGCGCCAACATCCAGGACCCGCGGGGCGTGGCCGCCCTGCTGGAGGCCTGCGTCCCGCCCGCGCTGCGGGCTTGGCCCGTGGGCGCGGCCGTGAACAATCCCCGCCGCGACGACCCGGACTGCTCCCGTCCCCTGGAGGGCCAGGCGGGATTTTTTTGATCTGGGTCGTTGTTTTTTCCCCTTGGCGCACTATGATGAGAGAACCGCGGCGACCAGAGCGCCGCGTTTGGAGGGTTCTATGTGGGAATACACGGACAAGGTCATGGACCACTTCCTCAACCCGCGCAACGCGGGCGAGATGGACAATCCCAGCGCCGTGGGCGAGGTGGGCAGCCTGGCCTGCGGCGACGCCCTGCGGCTCTTCCTCAAGATCAATGAGCAGGGAGTCATCGAGGACGCCAGTTTCCAGACCTTCGGCTGCGCCAGCGCCATCGCCTCCAGCTCGGCCCTCACCGAGCTTTTGAAGGGCAAGACCGTGGATGAGGCCAGGGCCCTCACCAACAAGGACATCGCGGCCTACCTGGGCGGCCTGCCCAAGGAGAAGATGCACTGCTCGGTCATGGGCCAGGAGGCCCTGGAGGCCGCGCTCAAGAACTGGCGCGGCGAGGCCGCCCCGGCCCCGGCGGCCGAGGGCCGGCTGGTCTGCAAGTGCTTCGGCGTCACCGAGGAGACCATCCGCCGGGCCATCCGCGAGAACGACCTCAAGACCGTGGAGGACGTGACCAGCTTCACCAAGGCGGGCGGAGGCTGCGGCGACTGCGTGCCGGACCTGGAGCGCATCCTGGCCGAGGAGCGCGCGAGCATGGCCGGGCAGGCCGCGGCCCCGAAGATGACCAACATCCAGCGCATGATGCTGGTGACCCGGGTCATCGACGAGGAGATCCGGCCCGCGCTCAAGCAGGACGGCGGCAGCATCGACCTGGTGGACATCGAGGGGACCACGGTCAAGGTGGCCCTGCGCGGGGCCTGCGTGGGCTGCCCCTCCAGCCAGCTGACCCTCAAGGGCCTGGTGGAGAAGCGCCTGCAGGAAGCCGTGGACCCGGCCATCCGCATCGAGGAGGTGCGCTCATGAAGCCCGTGTATCTCGACAACAACGCCACCACCCGGGTGGCTCCCGAGGTGCTGACGGCCATGCTGCCCTTTCTTTCCGAGCAGTACGGCAACCCTTCCAGCATGCACAGCTTCGGCGGAGCCGTGGGCGCGCACCTGCGCAAGGCCAGGTCCCAGGTGGCCGAGGGCCTCGGCTGCGACCCTTCCGAGATCGTCTTCACTTCCTGCGGCACCGAGGGCGACAACACGGCCATCCGCTCGGCCCTGGAGGCCCAGCCGGACAAGCGTCACATCGTCACCACCCGGGTGGAGCACCCGGCCGTGCTGAGCCTCTGCAAGCACCTGGAGGACAAGGGCTTTGATGTCACCTGGCTGGACGTGGACGGCGAGGGCCGCCTGGACCTGCCGGGCCTGGAAAAGGCCCTGCGCAAGGACACGGCCATCGTCTCGATCATGGCCGCCAACAACGAGACCGGCGTGCTCTTTCCCCTGGACGACATCGCCCGCGTGGTGAAGTCCCGCGGCGTGCTCCTGCACACCGACGCGGTGCAGGCCGTGGGCAAGATCCCGCTCGACATGAAGACGCTGCCCGTGGACTTCCTGGTGCTCTCGGGCCACAAGCTCCACGCGCCCAAGGGCGTGGGCGCGCTCTACGTGCGCAAGGGCACGCCGTTCCGGCCCTTCCTCATCGGCGGGCACCAGGAGGGCGGCCGCCGCGCGGGCACGGAGAACGCCGCCTCCATCGTGGCCCTGGGCAAGGCCGTGGAGCTGGCCACCGCGGCCATGGACGAGGAGAACACCCGGGTGCGCGCCCTGCGCGACCGCCTGGAGCGCGGGCTTTTGGACGGCGTGCCGGACACCCGCGTCAACGGCGGCGGGGCCGAGCGCCTGCCCAACACCCTGTCCGTGGCCTTCAAGTACGTGGAGGGCGAGGCCATCCTCCTGCTCATGGACCGCTTCGGCATCTGCGCCAGCTCGGGCTCGGCCTGCACCTCGGGCAGCCTGGAGCCCTCGCACGTGCTGCGGGCCATGGGC